>OIWU01000024.1_pt1 | contig 211945 bp, 197 predicted proteins | sample 1587711 | NCBI WGS metagenome assembly OIWU01 (sample SAMEA3888909, study PRJEB22519) | human gut metagenome | biome: human gut; feature: human-associated habitat; material: faeces | place: Denmark | collected 2010 | reverse complement strand
GAAAGCCTCTGTGAAGTTTGAAGAAGTTGTCATATGCTTGGTTCATATCCCTCACCGATTGCTGCAACACCTTGGAGTGAACGTCCTTGAGCCATTCGTTGCCCTTTTTCAAAACCGTGATGTGCTTGACAGCCTCAGATGAACTGATAGAAACATGTTCGTTTTGATATGAATCTTTTCTGAATGCAAGGCAATTGTTATATACGAAACGGCAACAGCCAAGCTGCTTGTTGATGAAATCAACCTGCTCTACTGTCGGATATATACGTATTTTGATTGCCTTAAGCATACTTTAAGTATTTAATTATAAATAGTTTAATATAAAAAAATAAATAAAATTTCTAAAAAATGCTATAAATTTTATGAATATTTATTATACTCTTTTACTAATAGGTTCCGCTTTTAATATTGGCATCTCAAGGTAATTATTAAAAATTTGATTATTAAATTGTATATATTTTTCCTTCATCCATTCAACGGTGGGCTTCATATCAAAAAATCCATTTCTTATAAATAGTCAAATCCGTTCAAACATTTCAGTTCAAACGGATTATATAATATTCAGCATTTCCCATCAGTCCTTACACTAAATTAAATAAGTTAAGACAAGAATTATCAAATTTCATCATGCACGAAACTCATTATTTAATCTTATATCTCGCCACTTGGAGGGATTTGTGGCGAGATATTTCTATTTAAATTGATTTTAGCTCACTCATCTCGCCATTAGGCGATTTATCGCTCAAGCATTGTCTTATTGAATTCAAGAATTACATTCTTAATATCATTTGGGAATTTGTCTTTAATCATTTCCTCAACAAAAGATGGTATACCATAATAAGCCTCAGCAATTCCTGCGGATATTGCCGCTATTGTATCCGAATCTCCACCAATATAAATGCTCTTTCTGATGCAATCTAGAAAATTATCACTGTTCAAAAAACAGATGATAGATTCCGGAACAGTTACTTGGCAAGTAGCATCAAAAGGATGGGATTTTGTTCCGATTTTGTTAAGATTTAAGTCAAGATTATATCCATATTCTTTTTCAATAACCATTTTTATATCAGATTTACCTGCACCACAACGAGCAAGATAAATAGATTCCGCAATGGCTTGCGCTCCTTTTATCCCTTCTTCATGATTATGAGTCACTTCAGCGGATTTCTTTGCCAAATCAAGACATTCCTCAATGGTGTTCGCAAAATAAGCACAAGGAGCAACTCTCATGGCAGAGCCATTTCCAAAAGAATTAATTGGATTTACACTATCGCCGAATGCCCATTTATGGAATCTTCCACCATATCCAGCATCCGGATTTTTATGTACCCACTCTTTTATTATCTTAATGAGTTCATCTTTATTTTCACCTTGTGTCTTGTTCAACCAATCCATCACGGCAATGGTCAGAATAGAATCATCAGTAAATTTTCCTGTTTTAAGGATTTCTACATTATTAGGATTTTCTCCTTTAAAATTATTCCATTCATAAATGGAACCACAATAATCTCCTATAATTGAGCCAATATATTGCATAACTTAATATTTATTTTTCTTTTTATTCTTTATTCTTTATTGTCAATTTTTTCAGCGTAGCCAATGTCAATGTTGTTATCAACCAAATACATTTCCGTCCATAAAGATTTTTCATATTCCCTACAGATTTCTTCAATTTGATTTTCCAAAAATGGATATTTGGAAATAAGATTGTTCTTTTTATTTTTCAACTGTTTATCACCCCACCAATATGACCGTTGAAGGCTTACGTATCTAAGCATAGGATTTAAATTGCTATCCTTATTTGCACAAGACTGCATTACCTTAACGATATAATAATAATCGCTAATCCAATTTGATTTAATCAAAATATTTTTTGCTAATTTCTCTAACATAGTTCAAATGTACAAAATATATTTTACAATAACAAAAAAGAGGAAAGATTACAATTCAAAATATTGTAAATCTTTTCTCTTTTGAATTAATTAAGTTCTCGAAGTTTACTTTTTGGTATAAAATACTTGTCCCCGCTTTATCGGTTTGATATCCTTTTTATAATTAGGACTATCAACCTCGGAAATATCATTGATATATTTCTCATTATGGGTACAGAATTTCTCTGCTTTCTTATTGAAGAGAATCATTCTTTCAATATAAGACGTATATTTGTTGATTTCCTTATTATAATAATCAGCACATTTGGCGTAAAGTTTGTTTTCAGCCTTAGCAAGTGCAATCCTCTTGCCTCTCTCCTCATCAAACTCATCATTGTCATTGCAATAAGCAATTCCAACAACCTTATATACTGGAGTGGTTAGTTCTCCGTACCAAGTATTAAGCGTTGTTTCGTATGCATATCCAGCGATTTTGCAAGCAACCGTTTTCTTAGCCTTGTTTACATAAAAGATGGGCTCAATACCCTCAAACGACATTTTAAGATTTGTTTCTTTTCTTTTCATGATGTGATAAAATTTAAATTTTCTTTTTACAATGCAAAAATACAAAAGTTATTTTATCTTTCCAAATAATCTTGAAAATATTTTTCAAATAATTTGTTTCTGTTTTCAGTAATGGTTAAGTCACAACCATCTTTTGCTTTCCATATGCTTCTTGTGAATGTATTTTCTCCTAAAGACATTTCAACATCTTCTTTTTCCAATATCCGTCCGTATTTCCATCCATCAAAATAATTGCCCCAATTAATGTTTTGGGTTTGTTTAAGCAATTCAATTTGTTCATCAGCGGTCTTGCCTATCAATTGCTTATGAGAAAGATATGCTTGGGCTGCTTGCTGTTTGCTGTTACGTATGCAATCAATGTTTCTGAATAAAAACCATGCCATAGCGTCATTTGCATCATCAACGTTCCAAGCCTTGCAATCAAATTGATAAACTTCCGAATTTCTTGCCACTTCCAAATAATCATCAGAACAAGAACTATGGAGATTATATATCATCATTTCTTTGGTAAAATAAGATGATGCCAATCCTGCGATTATACTTTGGAGTTTACACAATCTTCCTCCAAAAAATATATCACTTTTAGGAGTGTTCTTTTTAATCGCCAATGAAATTTCATCTGATTGGACATAAGCAAATCTGACTCCTTGAACCTCTTGACAAAGATATGTTGCTGTATCATTCATCATCTGAATAAAATCTTCATCAAAGGGCTTATGGAAATTGTTTTTAATCATTGTTGAAAAGTTTTTTCCATCAACATGAACAATAATCCATTTTTCAGTATCAAGATAATAATTTGCTTTTTCTTGATATGCCTTACACTTTTCTTTAAGTGACATTTTATCTTTATTTTCCATTAAATAACTGTAATTTTAGGGTGATTACCCGTATAAAGCGAATTCGTGGTGAATAGTCTATTAACAATTCCATTATCCAATCTTTTAATCAGAGTGCCTTTTTCTGCATCAAGAACACTATTTTCTGTATGGGTTCCATATGCATAGATATGGCTTGCGCCAAGTTCATGGAGTTTGTCCGCACTATATGCAAGAGTTCCGCCATATGATATGATATCATCAATCATCAAAATAGTTTTGTTTTCAAGGGAATAATTTGGAATCTCATTTCCATCTTTATCATGGATAGTCAATCCCAAAATCTTACCTGTGTCCCAATCACGATTCTTTTTTCCGTAAAGGATATTAGTACCCGTAAAAGTATCCTTATATCTCTTATAAGCCCCATCATCAGGAAAATAAAACATGACACTATTCAAATCAATTCCATCCCTTTCTTCAAGCCATTTCCAAATATAATCAAAAGATAAACTTTTCTTATATATTCTGTTAATCAAAGCCTCAGATACATAAGAATGAGGGTCAAGAACATATACACAATTGAAATTCAGCGAATTAATAAAATCCGCAAAATATTTCAAAGTGAATACTTCATCATTGCTTTTAACTCTGTCCATTCTTGCATTCGGAATATACATAAGGGAAAGATTGATTAGGACATTAAATTCTTTGTGTGCCCGAATATGATTTACAAGATACCACAAAGTCATGCATTCCTCATCATTTTCATAACGCCATCTGATTGTAGTGCTATCATCATAAAAACTTAACTTATTTGTATCAATTTTAATAAGTTGAGTATTGTCAGGGAAATGATTTACCTTAACTTCTTGTCCGTTAATCCACAGCATATTTTTTTTTGATTTTAAAGATTATTCTCCTTTAGGCATAACAATCGCCGCAGCAATATATGCAAGCAATCCAATACCATAACACAATGAGATAAGAATCAAGCCCAATCTAAGCCAAGTTGCCTCAATATCAAAATATTCAGCGAATCCGCCACAAACGCCACAAATCATTTTATTTGTGCTACTTTTTGTCAATTTCTTTTCCATATTCTTTATCAAATTTTTCGTCAAATTCTTCTATTTCTTTTTTATAATCAATATCATTATTGATAAGCAGTTTCTGTAACATTCTTGACCGTTCAAAATAATATTTGGAATTATATTCCTCATTATTAAGTTGTTTTTTCAAAGCATCAATTCTTTGATTCTGTTCTTCTATAATTTTTTTTGATTCATTAAGATTATAATTGTAAGTGGCATCAGATTCTGAATTTAAAATATTATTTATTACTTTTTCAAGGTCTTCAATCTGTTTATCATTGTTTCTTGCCACACCTTTCCACGTGATATAGTTGTAATAGAATTTATCAATCAAGTTCAAAGTGTTTAAATTAACTTTATCTTTATGGATTATGGGTGCGGTTTTAACAAATGTTATTGGATAGCCACAAATTTTTCCATTAAAATTATATGTGACATCGACATATATCAATCCGGCATATTCGGGAACTTCTTCAACCTTTATCAAATCTTTTGGGACTACATAGTAAAAATAGTTAGGACTTTGCTCCGTATTATCTTTACCTTCAAGAATCAGATGTTTTTTCTGTTTCTTAAAGTCTTGTTTGAAATCTCCTCGGCTGATTTTTATCTCGCATTCGTATATATATCCCGAACGTGTGATGAACAATGAATCAGATTCCCAATTAAATACAGTCAGATTTTCCATATGATATTTAATTGTTGATGGGGATAATAATTGCCATTTTATAGCATTTTGAATTAATTTTTCCGACCATTGAGGCTGTTCTTTATCGTCTTTCTCGCCTTTCAATGATACAATCCATGCCGATTCGTCTCCACCGTCATATCCTTTTTCAACGGCAATCTGATAAGCGGATTTTCCATCAGTTCCTTTACTTCCTTTTTTACCCATTATCTGTTTTTGTATATTTTTTCGTAATAATCTCGGTATGAGCCGTCAATTTATAAGTTTCATTTTTACAAAAATACAAAAAATGTTGGATATAAACAAAAAAATGGTGGAGAATTTACCTCCACCATTAATTTAAAAATTTTTATTTATCACTTGTTATCTTTTTCGTCAATCCAATTTATTAACTTATCTATGAATTTCGGCTTGCCTGTTATAATATTGCAAAAAACCAAAACATCAAATACAAACAAGAAAAGAACCGCTCCTCCAAAAATCCATTCAATGTTCAAACCACTGAATATCAATATTCCAAGAATCACGATAATTCCGTGGACTAATCCTAAACTTCTCATGGTTTATAAAAGTTGATTTAAAATTATTATTCAGGAACAACCGTCCAAACAGTATGCTCAACACCGTTTTCAGAAACAAGTTTGCTTATGGATTTATATCCCTCGGCAACAAAATTTGCCATAGGGCTTTCAGATTTAGATTCCGCCGGGTTGAAATCCCAGAATTCTCCACCATATACAGTGATTTTGGCTGTACCATTGGCATATGCTTGGTCATAGCAATTCAGTACAAATTTAGATACTTCCTCAAGACCTTCGTGAGTGGTCTCATTGCTCTTAACACGGAACGTTCCGCCATGGATTTCAATATTTCCTATCTCAGCGTAAATAACCTCTGGATTTGTATCACCGCTATCAACACCTTTCCCGGAAACATTGTAATAAGTTCCTCCCAAAATAATTGTCTTTGTTTTTGTATTGTATTGATAAATAACATTTCCTCCCATTGGGTCAGTATTTGAGATGGTTCCTGTTCCTCTAAGATAAAGATTGCTCTTGCCACTCTGTTGCTTGAAAACCGGGCTGTTATGAGAATTAATAGAAAGGCTTCCATTAATTGCAACTACCTTATCTTTTTGTGAGCCATAAGTGTTAAGTTCCTTAGTTAATTCCATATCGGTTGATATAATAATATCATCATTAAGTATGAACTTAGTCTTTTTACCATCCTCTCCTATACTAAGAAGGTCTTCCAAAGAAGTAGGTTTGAACACAACATCTTCTTTAACCTCATCAACAAGATTCTTCTCGAAGTCTGATACAACCGGCTCCTCGTTAAGGGTTGTTGAGAAAATGGCTCTCTTATATCTCTCAAGGTCCTCTTTAGTATAGTTGTAAAAATCATCAGTATTTACAGGTGTCATTCCATGTTCCTTAATATATTTTGCGTAACGGCGGTTATATATTGATTTAAGAAACATCTCCTTCTGTTTGTCAGTCAAGACAAAATTTTCAAATGTCTGCATAATTCAGTTTTAATTTTTAATATAAATAGTTTTCACATGGTTAAAAACAAAAAATCCACAGAATAATCTTCTGTGGATTGAACAAATTTATTATTAAGGTAACACGTTAATTATTATTGAATTGTGTTATTTCTTGATTAATGACTGAAGATATTTGCCATAATCGTTTTTTTCCATTAATTTTGCTGCGGCTTCAACATCATTTTTGGAAATCCAATCTTGATTATAAGCAATTTCTTCAAGGCAAGCGATTTGCATACCCTGCCGTTTTTCAATAGTTTCTATATAATTTGATGCATTTGATAAAGATTCAAATGTACCAGTGTCAAGCCAAGCCGCTCCACGTGGAAGAATCTCCATATTTAATCTATCTTCTTTAATATACATTTGATTCAATGTAGTAATTTCCAATTCACCTCTGTCAGATGGCTTTATTTGTTTTGCTTTTTCAACAACGTCACTTGGATAAAAATAAAGCCCTGTTACTGCATAATTGCTTTTAGGATTCTTTGGCTTTTCTTCAATGGATATACAATAACCCATCTCATCTATCTCCGCCACGCCATAACGTTCCGGGTCATTTACCCTATATCCAAAAACAGTAGCATTTTCATCTATAGCATTGAATCTTGCATCCAATAACATATTGGTAAGACCAGCTCCGTGGAATATGTTATCACCCAATATCAAACAAGCGGTTTCTCCATCAAGGAATTTTTCTCCAATAAGAAATGCTTGAGCAATACCTTCCGGTTTTTCTTGAATAGCATATTGAATCTTAATTCCCCATTGATTTCCGTCTTTCAACAAACGTTTGAAACTATTATTATCTTCTGATGTTGTTATAATAAGGATATCTTGGATGCCAGCAAGCATTAAAACCGACAATGGATAATATATCATTGGTTTGTCATATATAGGCAGCAATTGTTTGCTGATACCTTGAGTTATGGGATACAATCTTGTTCCACTACCTCCGGCCAGTATTATTCCCTTCATCTTCTTTAAAATTTTTTTTTAGTCTTTCTTCGTATTCTTTATCTATTCCATCAATGATATAATCGAAAATATTTGCCATTATTCGTTTTCAATTTTAATTTGACACATTTTCATTGCGTTAAGCGCATTTTTATGAGATTCTGGTGTAACACCTGCACAACATGATGCATCAACAGTTATTTCAGATTCACAGAAATGCGCTTTGAGAAGAAGAGCGTTTGATATAACACAAATATCTGTGCAAAGTCCAATAAGGGTGATGTCACAACCACAAAAGTTAGATATTCTATCAATTAAATAAGGAAGATTTTTACTACCGAAAGTATCCTTATTAATAATGTTTAAATTTTGATTATGTTTTTCGTCAAAAGTATCAAGATAAGAACTCATCACATAATCATTAATAAGCCAACCGTTTGTGCCAACAATACAATGTTCAATTGGCAAATTTATTCCTTCTTGAGTTTTAAGGTAATCTTCATGATGAGTGTCTCTGGTGAAAATAACCTCGCCATCCCAATTCTTTATTTTTTCACAGACTTTAGGGACGATTGCTTGTGCTTCCTTTGTTCCAAGACTTCCGTCAATGAAATCATTCTGCATATCAATTACAATAAGAATTTTTTTTGTTTCCATAAATTTTCTTTTTGACGTAAATTTACAAAATTTAAAATGAAAAAACAAATATTTTTGAAACGAAAAGGCTTAATAATTAGTTAAAATAAATTTTTATTATATTTAAATATTTTATATAATATATTAATTATTAATAAGATAAATTTATCTTTATTTAAAAAACAAAATTTTAATTAATTTTAATTTTTTTTATTTTAACCATAATATTTATTGCAATTTTTGCTTTTTTGAAAGAAAAATTGTAGTTTTGTGGTATGATGACATTTTGGATAATTTATTTAATAATTTATTTGATAATCGGGGCTTTTTTAACCACGATTGCGTATTTATTGGCTTTTTATAATAAGGAGCCAGATATTGTTAACGCAAACCTTTTTACTTTAATTATTTGTTTTATAATAGTTACTTTAATCTCTCCAATTTTCTATATCTATTATTATCATAAAAAGAATGATTGAAAAAATATTGCATTTATTGAATATTCGTCCGGATAAAAATCAAAGATGGATATTGATGAGTTTCTTTTTATCCGGATTGCTAATAACATATGTTAATCCGACCATTACCAAAGCAATTGTATCTGAATTACCGGCAGAATGGTTGGCTGTTCAATCTTTGGTAGGAAGCATATCTGGATTATTGCTTGGCATTGCTTGGAAAGGAAAAATAAGAAAAGCGGCAATTAAATATTTTGCAATCCTTGCAATATCAGAATCTGTTATTGGATTTGCATTGGCTTTATACTTATGTTTTATTCAATATAATGTTTGGATATTTGCCGTGACTTCTCTTATATATTCAACATTCATTACTGAATTTGTCTTAAAATGCATTATGACATTTAAATCAAAATTATGGATTGAAAAAGAAAGAGAAATTTATGACAATAATGTCAGCATAATTGAAGGTATTGTTTGCGTAATTGGGTTTTCTTGTGCCTTATTATTCCTTCCATCATTAAAAGTATCTCTTTTTATATGGGGATTATGCTGTGTTTTGGATGATATTGGTTGGATTATAGTTTATTTAAAAAACAAAGATGTTTTAGAAAATATTGAATAATTTGGATTTCAATAATTTATTTTGTATTTTTATAAAAAAATTAAAATTAAAGAATAATATGTTTAAATGTAACGCATTATTGCTTAAAGATTTTTATAAGGCGATTCATTGTGACCTCATCCCAAAAAACATGACAAAATCCGTATCTTATTTCACACCGAGAATGTCAAGGGTAAATAGATGGGACAAGGTTGTCAATTTTGGCTTGCAAGCCTTTTGTAAGACATGGTTGATTGATTTTTTCAATGAAAATTTTTTCAACCGTTCAGAAGAAGATGTCATTAATGAATATTCCCGTATTATGGAGAATACCTTGGGTAAAGGTGTTTGCGAATATGATAAGATTCGGGAGTTGCATAGGCTTGGATATCTTCCGATTGAGATAGTCTCTCTTCCGGAGGGTACTCTTGTTCCTATCCATTGTCCTATTTTTGGAATAACCAATACTCATCCTCATTTTGCTTGGTTGGGGCAAGCTCTTGAATCCTTGCTTAGTGCTGAGATGTGGTATCCAATGATATGCGCCACCGTAGGACATAGTTATAGGGAGATTGTGAATAAGTATTATGATGAGACATGTGATGATAATGTTCCACGGAGAAGGGCTCTTGGAAATTTTGATTTCCGTGGAGACCAAGGAGTAGAGGCTGCATTGAAGGCTGGCTCAGGATGGGCATTGTCGTTTGTCAATAGTGCCACGGTTCCTGTGATTCCTTATCTTGAAAAGATGTACAATTGTGATTGTGAAAAGGAAGAAGTCGCTTTTGGGGCTGTATCAACCGAACATTTTGTTATGTGTTCGAATTCAGCATATGATGTTGCAAACAATGGTGACGATTATGAATATAAGGATATAGACCCATATAGGGAAAGGGTATTCCTTAAGAAACTTCTTACTGAATTTTATCCGAACACATCATTTTCTTGTGTGTGTGATTCATATGATTATTGGAATGTGGTGGATAATATAATTCCTACTCTTAAGGATGAAATTTTGAATCATAATGGATGTTTTCTTGTCAGAGGAGATTCAGGGGATTGTGTAAAGGTTGTTACTGATACTGTATTCCATCTTTGGGATATTTTTGGAGGAACCGTTAATAGCAAAGGATATAAGGTTCTTAATCCTCATGTAAAGGCTCTTTATGGGGATTCTATCACAATTGAAAGGGCTGAAAAGATTTATCAGATTCTAAAAGATAATGGATTTGCTGCAAGTAATGTTTCTCTTGGTGTCGGTAGTTTTTCAATGCATGCCATTGAGGAAGATGGTATTTTGAAACCATTTACCCGTGATACGTTCTCGTTTGCAATCAAGGCTGTTTATGCTGAATTTGAGGATAAGGATGGAAATATCACAAAGATGCCCGTATTCAAAGACCCTATCACGGATAGAGGGGCAGGTAATGGATTTAAGAAATCACAAAAAGGATGTTGCCGAGTTTATAATGAAAATGGTGAAATCAAATTTGTGGATAATCTTAATTGGCTTGAATCAATGCAAGGAACCCTTATGAAAACTGTTTTCAAAAATGGAAAGATGGTTAAGGAGGAGTCTCTTAATGATATTAGGCAAAGACTTAATGATAATCAGTTTTAAAAGTTATGGGTCACTTCAAAATTAGATATTTTAAGGACGGAGAAGGTTCCCCTGAAAAATGGGGAATTTTTAAAAAGAAATTGTTTTCCTATTCAAGATATAATGATGTGGAATACAATACGTTTGATGATGCGATGGTTGATTTGTTAAAATACGAAAAGGGCAATAGACCATCAATTGATATAGAAGGATAAAATAAAATAAAAAATTATGGAAAATAAGAAAGATTTGGTATTTGCCGTAGATGTTGATGAGGTACTTAGGGCACTTGTTCCGGGAATGATTGAACTATATAACAAGGTTTGTTCAACGAATCTTAATTTTGAAGATGTCACTGAATTTAAGACGGAAATTTCTTTTCCTTTGATTGAAAAGATGTTTAATGTCCCTTCAAGTTATTTCTTTTTTCAAAAGCATGGACACGATTTGTTTTCAAATGCTCCTGCATTGCCGAATATTAAGGAAGCATTGGATATTCTTAGAAAACAAGGAAAGATTGTTATTGTAACATATCAAAAATCATTGGTCAATAAAATTGATTGTCTTGAATGGCTTGATAAGCATCAGATTTATTATGATGACATTTGTTTTTTGAAAGACAAGACTTTGCTCCATGCTGATTATCTTATTGATGATAATCATTGGAATTTTCAAGGCAGTTATGTGACCAATGGAATCCTTATCAATGCACCATATAACAAAAATATTGATTTGGAAACATTGACCGGAAGTTCTTATTGCGCCAAAATTGAAAGGTTTGACAGTCTTTACGATTTTGCGAAGACTTTGGAGAAAGATTAATTTTTTTGTATATTTGAATTATGACAAAAAATTACTTTTATAATGAGAATTGTTTTGATACATTGAAGAAAATGGTGGAAAAGGATTATAAAGTAAATGTAATTCTTACCTCACCGCCATATAATACCGCAAGATGTGTCAACACAGAACGAGCAAGAGAGATTCTTAATCAACGTTATGACATTCATTTTGACAACATGACAGATGAAGAATATCATGATTGGACAAAGAATTTGTTTGATGAATTTGATAAGGTATTGAATACCAATGGCGTTATTCTTTATAATATCAGTTATGGCTCAGAGAATCCGAATGCAATGTGGGTTGCGCTTGAGGCTATCAGAAAAACAAATTTCATGATTGCTGATACGATTGTATGGAAAAAGAAAAGTGCGTTGCCAAACAATACATCATCAAACAAACTTACGAGAATCACAGAATTTGTATTTGTTATTTGCAGAAAGAATGAATTCAAAACTTTTCAGGCAAACAAGAAGGTAACAAGTGAGAATGCCCGTGGGCAGAAATATTATGAGAATGTATTCAATTTTATTGAGGCTCCGAATAATGATGGACCTTGTAAGTTGAATAAGGCGACATATTCATCAGAACTTGTATTGCAATTGCTTAATATGTATGCTCATAATGATGATGTTGTTTATGACCCTTTTGTTGGCACAGGCACAACAATGATTGGGTGCATGAAATATAATGATGGCGAAAATAATTTGACTTGTATTGGCTCAGAATTGTCAGCAGCTCAGATTGAATTTGCCAAAGAGAGAATTAATAATTATAAAAACGAAAATCAAAATGAATTGTTTGGAACAAGCGTATAAATTTGATGTTAAAAAAGTAACGGAATCTCTTATACAATGGATTAGAGATTGGTTTGAAAAAAATGGGAAAGGTTGTAAAGCAGTTTTAGGTTTATCTGGCGGAAAAGATAGCCTAATAGTTAGTGCACTTTGTGCGAAAGCCATTGGCGCTGAAAATGTTATAGGAGTTGCCTTGCCGGATAAAGGGCAATCCATAAATGATGCTGATAAAATTGCCGAATATCTCGGAATTCAATATATGTGTGTTCCTATTGATGGAATTACTTCGGGATTTGGCTCCATTTGGAATAAGATTGGAGATGAGGATTTCAAGTGGTCAAAACAATCTGAGCAGAATATTCCTCCAAGAGTTCGTATGACAATGCTTTATGCTATTGCACAGACATATAATGGAAGGGTTATCGGAACTTGCAATCTTTCAGAGAATTATATTGGATATATGACAAGATGGGGAGACCAAGCCTCAGATTGTGAACCTATTGGAGAATTAACTGTTACGGAAGTGCTTGCAATTGGTGATTATCTTGGGTTACCTTATGAATGGGTTCATAAAGCACCAAATGACGGACTTCCTCATTCTGAAGAGGATGAGAAAAAGATTGGCTTCTCTTATGCTGAACTTGATGATTATATCAGAAAGGGAATTGTTCCAGAAGGAAATCTTACAAATGATGATTCAGTGAAAAAGGTTGACAGAATCAATCAGATGCATAAGAAGAATTTGTTCAAACTTAAACTTCAACCTACGTTTTTTATTAATTTATATGATTATAGAGAGCCACCAAGAAATAAATTTGTGTGAAAAATAAGGATTAAACATTTATGGGCATAATCATATATAACAGAACAAAAGAAGACCATAGTTCAAACCCAAATAACTACCCCTGCTATCGTGGGGGTAGCGTTTTAGGTAATCCATATACGGACAAACCATTAAAGAAAACTTTGGCAATATATCAAGCCAAGACAAGGGAAGAAGCCATCAGCCGATATGATACTTATTTTGACCTCAAATATGCGTCAGACGGGGAATTTAAAGCCATTGTGGATGAAATGTATGAGAAGTATAAGAACGGTGAGACAATTTATCTTGAATGTTATTGCAGACCTCTTCCTTGCCATTGTGATGTTATATCAAAAAAACTTCAGCAACGGTTGTTGAAGGAAAAAATAAATGAGATTAAAAATAATAATAAATGAAAATGTTCAAAGAAGGGAATGTTGAAATTCCATACGAAAATAATCATTTTGATAATGAGGAAGACTATTATTTGAAATCAATTTATGATGACCATTCAATGATGTATCATTCTGATGATGACTATTATTTTTCAAATGATGGCGGAATTAAACATTTTCAAGATTGATATGAAGTGGGATAAGTATTATCATTTACCCGAAATTGATGAGATTAGGGAAAAGATTATAAATACCTATACAAACAAGTTGGTTTTTCTTGAAGGACCACATGAATATTATCTTGATGGAGTCCAATATATGTGTGTTTCAGAAGTGACTCACAAGTATAAGCCGACCACATCAGAAGAGATGGCGGAGAAGTGTGTTAGGAAATGGCAGAGGGACCAAGACCCATCATATAAGTATTATGGAATGTCCAAACAAGAAATATTGGACAAATGGGCGGAAATATCTGGAGCCGCTTGTGAATTTGGAACGGAAACCCATGCGTTTGGAGAAAGTATGTTTTATTACATGACGGAACAATATGATAAGATATTGCCGGAATGTAGCGGAAAATTCAAGGACGGAAAGCCGAATCCTACCACTCCCCAAGAAAGGGCTATAGTTCAGTTTTGGAATGATTTACCGGAAACTTTTGTACCGGTTCTTGCTGAAACCAAAGTTTTCAATAAAACAGGAACCCCTTATGCAGGAACTTTTGATATACTTTTTTATTATGTGAATGAGAAAGATAGAAGTAAAAGTGGCTTAGTTATTTTTGATTATAAAACTAATGAAGACCTTTATAAAAATTTTAAGGGGCAAAAACTTCTATGGCCATTTAATGATATGCTGGATATGAGCGAGTCTTATTATACTTTACAACTTTCATTATATGCTATACCACTTCAAAATATTGGCTTTGAGGTGATTGCAAGAAGACTAATATGGGTAAAACCCGACGGAACATATGAAAGTATTAGAATAAAAGACGTATCCGATAGAATACGAGAAGCCTTAGATATACCAGACTCTTCTACGATAATTTCAAAAAATATGTTATAAATATAACAGGTATTTTGAAAGATGTAATATTTTTGTCACAATCATACTATTTATATAATAAAAAATAGATTATGACAAAAACAGAGATTTTTATTGAAAAGGCTCGTCAAATTTATGGGGACAAATATGATTATTCTAAGGTAGAGTATAAAAATGCATATACAAAAGTATGTATTATATGCCCAACTCACGGAGAATTTTGGCAAACGCCAAATAATCATTTAATGGGACACGGATGCTATAATTGTGGAAAACGAAAAAAAACTACTAATGATTTTATAGAGGAATCAATAAAAATACACGGTTCTAAATACGATTATAGTAAAACAGAATATACTTCAGCCAATAACAAAGTCTGTATTATTTGTCCTGAACACGGAGAGTTTTTTATACGTGCTTCAAGTCATTTAAGTGGTTGTGGATGTAAAAAATGTGCAACAAAAAATACAGCAGACTCCCAACGCAAAGATATTAAATTATTTATAGAAGAAGCAAGAGCGATTCACGGAAATAAGTATGATTATACTAAATCAGAATATATAAATGTAAATAAAAAAATATGCATAATATGTCCTGAACACGGAGAGTTCTGGCAAACTCCAAATGCACATATTAGATTGCGAGAAGGTTGCCCTCAATGTAAAAATAGTAGAATGTGCGATTATCTTACAAGATATTTAACTGAAAACAATGTAATTTTTGAAAAAGAAAAAACATTTGAATGGTTAAAATATAAAAATAATATGCTTTTAGATTATTACTTACCTGAATATAATATAGCAATAGAATGTCAGGGAGGGCAACACTTTGTAAATGTTAAAAAATTTGGTGGTTCTAACGGCCTTAAAGTTATACAAGAAAGAGATTACCTAAAATATCAACAATGTCTTGAAAACAATGTTAAAATAATATATATACTACCTAAAAGGTATAAAAAGAATATTGGAGAATTTATTTATAATAAAGATAATACAATAATCTTTGAGGACCCCAATTTTTTAAATATTTTAAAAACAAAATTAATAAAATAATTGACAGCAAAATATTATAAAAAGATGAAAGATGGTAGATATGAGGTTGTTAAGGATATTGTCCTTCAATCAGGAAGAGAGATGTTCAAGAAAGGTATAATCATATACCGAACAAATGGTGTTTACTATACGGAAAGAGGAATGTTACCTCCCGAATACCAAGACTTTCTCAGAGATTTTATGAGAGAGGAAGAGGATTTGGGATGGGAATATATTTGCCCGCTGAAAACTTCCGTGGCATATCAAAATGAAAAAGAGGACCTTGATTAAGTCCTCTTTTTTTAATTCAACAATTTCTTAAGATATTCCACAAAAGGCTTATAAGCAAGATAATCAACGGCAAATGCTCCAATAAGAATTGGCCAAGCCTTTACATAAGCAAGCCATCCGATAGTGCCAATAGCACCCATGACTGCGAATATCAAAATTAGAAAAATCCAAAATTTCTTCATAATATAAATTATTAAAAATGAATTATTTAAGTTCTTTTATATCCTAAAACATCTTTAAATGATAAGAAATATCTACCTGATGCGGTTTGGAGAACTTCAAGGCCAGCTCTGCGGTTGGCCCATTTTTCTGTATAGAAAGAATAGTAATTAGGATGTTTTTTGGTATCTCTAAATGTTGCCCAACAAAGTGACGGAAGTCCAATGATAAGCAAATATAAAGGACCCATTAACTTACTGTCGAATGTATGCCCCTCTTGTTCATGGGCTACCACAGCGGGTTTCTTGGCATTATATGGGCTTACAAAAGCAAAAGTACCCAAAGATATTCCGCCCATCATTTTTGTACCCTCAAATGCAAAACAATATTTCTTGTAAGATATAAGCCTTAATTTCCCTAAGAATGGCATCATGCAAAGGGCAACAATGTTTTGTGGAAGTTGCCATATGAACAATAATATGAAAATTAAAATATGAAAAACTTTTTTCATAAAATTTATGCTATTTTATAGATAAATAGTTTACTTTTAACAAATTAATTTGTATTTTATAATTATGATTGATTTGAATAGTATAATATTAGGAGACGCTGAAGAAAAATTGAAGTTGATTGATGATGAATCCATTGACCTTGTAGTGACTTCCCCTCCTTATGATAATTTGCGGAAATATAACGGAATTGGGGATTCTTGGAATCATGATAAATTCAAGGCAATTGCAAGTGAATTGAAAAGAGTCCTTAAAAGAGGTGGCGTTATTGTTTGGAATGTCAATGACAAGACAGAGAAAGGTTCAGAAACAGGTACATCTTTCAGACAAGCATTATATTTTATGGATATTGGATTGAATCTCAATGATACAATGATTTGGGAAAAATCGAATCCATTACCTCAGGTTAAACAGCCTCGTTACAATCAAGTTTTTGAATATATGTTTGTTTTTTCAAAAGGTTCTCCGAAAACGTTTAATCCAATAATGGTTCCGTGCAAATGTGCTGGACAAAATTATGATTCAACATGCAAAAATATGGGCGGAGAAAACGGAAGGACGGAAAAGCATTTCAAGATTAATAATGAAAAGGTTGATTCAAATATTTGGAATATGGCAGTGGCGCAAAATAAAACAATCCATCCGGCAACATTCCCAATGGAATTGGCAGTCAGACATATTAAATCATGGTCAAATGAAGGAGATATTATCCTTGACCCATTTTTGGGTAGTGGAACAACGGCTCTTGCTGCAATTGATTTGAATAGAAAATTTATAGGCATAGAAATGAATGAAGAGTATTATGATTTAGCAAAAAGTAGAATTAGTAAAAGAAATAATTTGATTTTTTGAAATTTATTTTGTATATTTGCAATGTTAGAATTGGGGAATGGTGTAACGACTAGCACATGAAACTTTGACTTTCAGGGAGGATGGGTTTGATTCCCCCTTCCCCAACAAAATTAAATCTTGCTTATCAATAGCAAGATTTTTTCTTTAATATAAAGTTGTATTTAAAATAAAAATTTTGTATATTTGCTTTAGCCTCATTCTGAGGATAAAATTTAGTTTAATTGATATTTTAAGAAAATTTTATAAGAAAATGAAAAGCATTACAATTGACGGTCGGCTCGGAAAGGATGCCGAGGTTTTGGAGACAAAGAATGGAATTCCTTATGTAAAATTCAGTGTTGCCAATGATTCATATTCAATGGGGGAGATAAAGACTGAATGGTTTGATGTAACAAGTTTTGACAAAAATGTGATTGAGAATCGTGTCAAGGCTTTGATGAAGGGAAGATATGTTATTGTAACAGGAACACCATTGTCTAAAGTTCATATAACCCAAGATAGAAAAGTGTATCTTAATCAATATATTACTGCAATATCTATTGAAACGCCTTCTTTTGGAAAAAGGAATGATGATAATTCATCAGAAGCCCAAAGACCAAAGGTATCAACTTATACGGGAGGAACGCCTACAACATTTTCCCGTCCATTGCCTCCACCGCCGTCTCAGCCACAGCCTCAAGTACAGCCTCAAGTACAGTCAGCACCATCAGCCGCACCTCAATATGCAGCAACGGCTTATGATATGGCGAATGATGACTTGCCATTTTAATTAATTGAAAATTATGGAATTAAAGTTTGATAAAGAAAACAAGATTCTTTCCATATCTATGAGCAATGGAACAAAAATAGAATTGCCACCTCAATATGTAAAAGAATTGGTTAATTTACTTGATAAAAACAAGAAAATTATTCTTGATGAGGAGAATGATGATAATAGTTCTCTTGAAATTGTTTGGAATCCTCGTTCAAGGAGACATGAGCCAAAGAAGAAACAATAACTGTGTATCATCGGTTATTGTTGCAAGGAATCGGATTCATATGGCTACCGGTTCCTTGTTTTTTATTAATATTTTTTGTATATTTTATTAAAAATAATAAATTTTAAAATGATAACAGTTCGAGAAATTAATACCGTTGATGATTTCAACGAGTTCAAAGATTATGAGAAGGAAACCCTTCATATTTTAAAGGTTGGCGCAAGTTGGTGTCAGCCGTGCAAAATGTTGGCATCCACAATTAAGGGGCTTGATTCCGAAAAGACATTGCACTCTCTTTTTGCTGAGGTAGATGTTGATGAAGTAGAAGAGATTGCTGATATTCTTAACATCAGAAACGTTCCAGTTCTTGTCTATTACAAGAATGGAGAAGAAGTCAAACGAACCGTAGGTTTGGTTATGGCTGATGAGATTTATAAGACAATAGAAGAACTTAGCAAATAATTTATGGCTTGGGTTGTAGGAATTCTTAAATTTATATTCGGCTTTGTTGGGATTGCAGCATTGGGTTTGTTCATCATATCATTGATTTCAGTGATAATCAATCCAAAATTTGTCACCAATGATAAAGGGGAAGTGATTGACCCGACTGCTGATGGAAGATATTGGCTTTTGATAATAACAGCAGCCGCATTGGCTTTAGTGATAGCATTACCATAAATAAAATGGAGGATTACGGAGTAAAAATGGATAATGAATGGCTTTATGAGACAATTACTGAAATAAAGGGAAGTAATTGGCTTTATAAACTATTATGCTTTATTACGGGACGAAGAAAAAAGAAGATGACTTATAATGAGTATTTTCTTTTATTGTATGGTTTGAACCGAAGGAAATTAGGCGAAAAAAAAGCAAAGGAATTGTCCTTAAATAGAATTCTTACAATCTATAAAGAATTGCATAATAATCAATTACCAAAAGGAGTTTAATTATGGCGATGGGAAAAGATGATTATCAGCACTTTGTATGTATTGTGGCAGGAGATAATCCGGATAGTTTAATTAAAGAATATGATTCAAATATAAAAGTTGAGCCTTATTTGGTTTATAAGTATAAGGATGCAAGGAAGATAAAGGAAAAATATATTGAATATTATCAAGAGGCGTTGAAAGCAATTGATGATGAAAGGATTGATGTTACTTATGATGGCAAAAAAGATGAGGAATATTTAAATCTTCAAAAGATGGAGGTTCAAGATGCAATCCAAGACCTTGCGGAGATGGATGACAATGAATTTTTTTCAAATATTGTTGAGAATGATGAGGACAAAGGACTTTTTGTTGATGATAAGACAGGTGATATATATTCTAACAAAAACAAGAATGGCAAATATTCGTATTGCGCATTAGGAAAATTGTTTTCAATACCGTTTCTTCTTAAAGACGGAAGAGAAGTGTATCAATCCAAGAAAGGTGATATCAATTGGGATAAAATGCACCTTAACGGTGGAGATATTTATGAGCGGGCTTGGGATATGGTTATGAATAATTCTAAACCACAGAATGAATATGAGCAACAGATTTTTGATAATATGCAGGACAAAAAATCATATTTCAAGAAATTTGAAACCAAGGAAAATTATGTGGCAAGCAATACCGCTTTTTGGGGATATGCTTTTGTTTCTGACATGACTGGATGGCTTGATGCTGATGGTAAAGACCAGTTTACATGGATGAAAACTTTTTATGACATGTTCATAAAGAATTTGCCTGATGATACTTTACTTACAATTTACGAATGTAGAAAATAAAAAATGGGGAGTCTAAAAAATAGATTCCCCATTTTTGATATATGGAAATTTTAGTTTTTAGTTTTCTCCGAAGATTGCATCATCAGCGAATCCGATTGTCATCTTGCCACCGTTTTCAGAAACCTTAATTTCTTTATCTGTACCGACAAGAACGCTCTTAAGGACATCCATAATCATTGAATCAAGATTGTTTTCAATATTAGATACACGTCCTTCAAGTTCTTTGATATAGTCATTAAGATTAACGGTTGTTCCATCTTCCTTAGTATAGAACATATCTTTAGCATTGCTTGAAGCATAATATTCTACACCTTTTCCGACAACATTCACACGTCTGATAAGAGAATGGATATTCCCGGCTTCTTCTGGTGTAACAGTGGTGATTGTAGGTCCATTAACAATGATAGAATCACTTATTGTATGCACAACAGAACCCGGCGTTTCATAATCTCCATTAAGAATATCAATTTTATCATCAGTATGTTTATTGGCGGCAGTAAGGGTTGTTTCCGCTGAATTCTTAACAAAATCGGTAGATGCAAGAGTATTGGCAAAGCCACCCTCATTATCAACACGGGCAGTAATCACTTTTCCGTCAATTCCAATGAAATCATTTCCGGATGTATAAATATCCATGAATTTATCAAGAGAAATAACTGTTGATTTTTCACCGCCGTCTATATTCCAAGTGAAAGTTAACGTATTTTTGCTATCATCAAGGACAACATCATTAAGCATACCGTCCTTTATGAAATCACTTGCATCGAATCCCACAGAATGAGTTCCATCGGCAAGTTTGAGCCAAATATATTTATTCCCCTCTTTATTATATTCAACATCAATGACTTTACCATTGTTAATTTGATTGATGGCATCTTGAATGGTTGAATTAATGGTTTCAGAAGATTTTGCTATTTGGCTATCAGCATATTCTTTGGCATCAGCAAGTATCGTTTTACAAGCAGTATCAATTGCCGCATCAACGCCAATTACTGACAATGTGTCATCACCAACAACAAGATATTCATTTCCATCACCTTCTTTGATTGACACTACATTGTCTTCGTTGCTGAGACCTTTTCCGAAATGGGCATCTGTGAAATATTTTGAGATTTCAACAGCAACTAATTCATAAGTTCCGTCATTTCTGAGATAAATAAAATTAAGAGTGTCATTACCATCACCTCTTGATGTATAAGTACCTGTAACAGAATCAATTGTGTCTCCTAATTTACCTGTTTCCACTCTTGACAATGCACTTTCTTTGGCTATTTCAATGACATCGCCAATTGGCTGCCCATTAGCACCTTCCAATTGATATGCTTGCTTAATAGCCGCAGATGATGGGGTAACAGACTTAATCTTAAGCAATGTTCCAAGAACAGCAATACCACTGTCATAAATTGTTTCAGCATCAGCCGTTTTGGTTATTGTGTTGTTATCAACCTGAAGTGATAATTTAGTTCCGGTGGCAGATGGCTCTACAATAATATCTTTTGATGATACTTTATTTTCTGTAATTTGATTCTGAAGAATCTCATCTTGCTCTTTGCGGGTTTGTGCTTCAATCGCAATTTTTTCATCAATTGTAGTATTGAATTCATCTTTGATTGATTGAGCGGATTCATTGATTGCTTCATGAATTCCTTTTGTTTTAATAGCACCGTTTTCGTCAATTTCAAGGAATTCCTCTCCTTCCATAATATTGATGGAAACAACATGGTCAAGAACTTTAAGTCCGTCACCAAATTCCGCCTCCATCAAGAAATTCTCATAATCAATTCCGACAAAAGTAAGGCTTCCCTCTTCATTTCTATAAACAATATAAAGAAATTCATGGTCCTTGTCTAATTCATCGGTATCATATTGGAGTTTATAAGATTTTTTGCCATCAACTGTTTCTTCGGTAACACCTGTTGCGCCTTTAAAGCCTATTTGCGCATCTACCAGTGCATTATCTTTATAGATTTTGATATGTTCTCCAAGCGTTTTGTCTTTGCCGTTTATAAGGGCGTATTCATCTCTTATATTTGCACTTGAAGATTCGACCATTTTGATTGTTGCAATATTATCATTGATTGATTGTTTAACATCATCAAGGTCTTTAATGGTATTATCAATTGTCTCTTTGTTGAGTTTTATATCTTCAGATAATTTTGCCGTATCAATGATATGATATCCTACACCATATCCATTTTCAACGCCAATACCTAATATTAATTGTACAACACCGTCAATGTCATAATATTTAGCAACAACCGGTTCTCCATAAAGTCCGCCACCAACCATATGACGGTTGTCGGTTTCGCTCACCATTAAACTGAAATATTCGAGAGCCTTTTCACGGCTCTCAAATATTGGAGTTTCTTCATTTATATAACGTTTTAATTGTAATCTCTTCATTTTTAAAACATTGTTTCACGATTATTCAAATTTGCCGAAATCAAAGAAATTATCACTTATGCTTATGTTGACATCATCAACATTTTCACCATTAGTAGGGATTGTCATAGTATCATTTGAGCCAAGTGTATAATCTCCCGGCACAATATCGTTCGCAATGCGGTCAGCAATTTCGTTGTCGATTTTGTCATGGAGTTTCTTATCTTCCTCGGCACGTTTAGCTTCTTCTTCTTGTCTTTTAATTGCTTCAACAGAGATAAGGGCATCAAGCCTTGCATCTTCCTCAATACGCTCCTTGGTTTCATCATCAATGCGAGTACCAAGTTTTTCATCTTCTTCCTCACGTTTTGCTTCTTCTGTATCAATACGGGAACCAAGCCTTGCATCTTCTTTTGCCCTTGTTATTTCTTCATTCTCAATGCGGGCATTAAGTTTGGTATCTTCCTCGGCACGTTTTGTTTCTTCATTATCTATACGTTCATCAAGTCTTGATACTTCTTCTGCTCTTTGTACTTCTTCTGCATCAATACGTAAATGGAGATTCTTGTCTTCTTCTGCACGTTTTGTTTCTTCATTATCTATACGTTCATCAAGTTTTGATACTTCTTCAGCCCTCTTATTTTCTTCATTGTCAATACGTGTATGGAGTTTTCCATCTTCTTCTGCACGTCTTGTTTCCTCAGTGTCAATCCTTTCGTCCAATCTTGTTACTTCTTCTGCACGTTTGGATTCTTCATTGTCTATACGTTCATCAAGTCTTGTTACTTCAGATGCCCTCTTGTCAATCTCATCATCAATTCTGCCATCAACTCTTGCGATTTCAGAAATTAATTTTTCTTTAACATCAACAGTGGTTGAACTTAATTCATTAAGATTCTTTTCAATTTCAAGAGTTGATGCACTAAGTTCTTTCACTATTTTAGTAGTGTCATCCATGATGACCTGATAAGTGTCTTTCAGAATATCTTCCTTGCCATCTTTATATACTCTCCATTCATGGTTATAAATCTCATTGCCATCTTTATCCTCACCATTGATGATAACAACGGAATCACCTTCTGACATTGCTTTTTTGTACCATTTGGTTCCGTCCCATTCATTAATGAAATAGACAATTCTTCTACCGCTTTCAGTATCAGATGCTTCTGACCATTCATCAGATGTAACACCACTAAGCATACTATCGGAATCAAAAACATTGATGGAAGTCCAAATTTTGACATATTTGTAATCATCTCTTTTACCATAAACAAGGGTAGTAGGATAATTCAAACCTAAAATGTTCTCATACTCATTGTAATTGGTATAATCATAATCTTTGACAAGACGGATTGAAAGTTTCGCATCCTTTCCGAGTTTCTCTGAACGAACCCCCGCATTGTTGTATGCGAATACCTTAACATAAGGGGTTCCAACCTCATCTAATGTAGATGTCCAGAATTCGGACAATTTGCTAAATCCTTCAGCATCATGGTCAACATCATCCATGATGGCGTTTCTTGGGGGAACATTTCCTAATGGATAAACAGAAAGCCCGTATATATCTTCACCCGCAGTAGAAATCTCGCCATCTTTAGGCGTATATTCTTTCCAAAGGTTAGCGGATTTTATTCCACTACCGGCAATTCTACCGTAATATTTATCAATAGTCATGCCACTATGATTCCTATCCTCAGCACACTCAAGAGAATTAAGCAAATCATCCCATTCTTCTTTTGTAGGGATATGCCATTCAGAGCCTTTTTCTTTAAGGGCTTCATCTATCATTTCGACTGCTGCATAAGGATATAAACGTCCAAAGTAATCAATCTTTTCTTTGGTTACAATACGGTATCCTTTACCTTTTCCTTCCGGCATCTCCATTGTTTCGGTAATATCCACAAGTTTTTGAGCAGGAGCATAAGTCCCTGTTCTTTCTATTGGAGACAAACCTATAGGATTGTATTTGGAGCCATTTCCTTTCAAAGTTGCATCTGATGCAAGTTTGGTGTCAATCATAAACCCATCAACAGTGTCAACAAACCCATCTGTATAAGTTATAGTGATTGTACCAGTGTCTTTATCATATTCAAATTTGGGATGACCTTCCTTTTCAATAACCTTCTTCATATCAACGGTAATTTCTTCGCCGTCAACTCTTGTTATTGTAAGGATATCATTGTCTTTATTATATTCAACAGAATATATGTCATAGCCACGTAAGAAATAAAAATTGTTGTCAATATCTGTTCCCAACAATCCACAGTTCTTAGTGTAATCTTGATAATCGTCTTTTCTGAAACCCGGATATAATTTATAATATGTAATTCCGTTAGGAAGTGTCACTACAGAACCTGTCTCAGATTTCAACAATGTTTCTTTTATATTTTCCATGTTGTTTAATTTTCAACGTATTATTTTATTGATAAATAGTTTTTGATGCTCGAATAATCTATGAACCCGACATACATTTTGAATGATTTTATATCACCCAAGAATGAGCCACAAAAGTCCCTTTCAATAGGGAGAATATATTCGGGTATTTTATAATAATCAGGCAATATTGTTTCAAGAAGCCCTATTGAGCCGCCACCTAATGACATGTTATATGGAACAGCCTCCTGCTTTTGATAAAGTTCATCCAAAGCCTTGAACGAGAATGTATCAAGTTCTTTACTTATGAATTTCAAGAAACCATTAACATATATCATTATTCTCATTTTTCTTGGTTTATTGTCACATTTATGCAATGCCGGATTAATTACGCAGAAACGGACATTGATTGAATTCCATTCATCGGTTTTGACCATTCCAGGTTTTGAATACTCTTCAATTACAGAATAACGGTTTATATTGCCCTCACTGCAATCCAAAACGCCATATCTATAGCCAACGGCACCATCTTCTCTGATTCTTAAAGCAAAAACATTGTTTCTGATATCCTTATAAATGTTATAGTCATAACTGTTTTCTTCATTGTAATCTTGAATATTATGGACAGTCCATCCGGTAGGAGTCCTGTTCATCAACATAAAATAATTGGCGTTCGGCCAGTTTTTTCTGCCATATAGTGTAACTTTTGTACCTTCAACCCAATTGTCAGCGGTAAATCCTGATGGCGTTCTATCAAACATCAAGAATTTGTTATCAGAAGTGATTTCATAATAACCTCTTTCAGACGGGTCATGACCCTCGGAATCGGTATAACCGCTTGCCAAACTTATATCTTTTCTAATGGCATCATCTTCTATTGATTTCTTTCCATCATCAATAGGACATTGGCTGTCAAAATAATCATCAATAAAATAATCTTTGCAGCATTCTCCACAATGGCAAGGTTTACCTGACGGAGTAGGAGTCACATCATCAGAACAACATCCACATATAAGGTTTTCCGGGTGATAATCATAAGTATTCAAATAAGATGATGAAATGTGGTATTTTGCTGTTTCAGTATCTATTATTATAGTGTCACCGCTTGGAGTGTCTGCTGATGATATGGGATAACCCTCTCTAAAACAATCGCTTACTCCAAACATAAAATATTTATCTCCTACACTAAAGTATCCATCTCCACTTTCGCAAGGGTCTATGCATTCATTATCATCATTATCTTTTTTTTCTTCTATAGGTTCATCTTTCAACCATATACCATCATTGAGGCAATTATCTTTTTCGGTACATTTTTCCATATCTTCCCCAAGATAGCCATCATTAAGGAAACTTGGTTTTTCAAAAGATTTGACAATATCAGAATTTACTTTATAGTAAGGCCAGTATTTATTTTCCGCACGGGTTCCCATAAAGAAAAATATGCCTTTGTTTTCGGGGTGAATAAAATTTATTGTTCTTTCACCCACTTCATAATCACTTCTCGGACGTACTTCAAAATGCATCACCCATTCTCTTTCTATCTTGTCAGGAACAACTTGATAATCAAAACCTTCAAGTTTAAAAAAGCCTTGATAGAATCCACCTTTGCAAGCAATGTATTGAATAATATCATTTTCATCAGCAATGGCATACATAGGATATTCAAACATACCTGTATTTCCGGTTACTGGTGTCATAAATAATCTTGTATCCCCTGATTTAATATGATATTTGCTGTTGAGATATAATTCAAGAAATTGCTCATTGGATATTCTTGTCTTATCAAAAGAAATCAATCCATTGTCCATGCCTGTAAGCCCGATGTCATTCATATCAACACCATTGTTTGTGGCTCCGCTCCATGTTATTGTGGAATAAAGAATTCCGCTGACAATATGCAATGTGGAAAAATCAACAATCCCGAGTCCATTGATATAATTCAATGATTGTTTTGTAACCTCTCCTTTATATAGCATGTAATCATAATAATGCTCGTTATATAATTTGGCATCAATTGCCCTAACGTTATTTATATTAATGTTTTGATGCATTCTTAAAAAGTACTTTACCATAAATAGTTTGCTTTTTTTTACAATATTTTGTATATTTGCTTGGTAGTTTAGAAAAAGGAGAACAAATGGATAAGAATTATTATGAGATTTTGGGACTGAATGATTCAGATAAGAATCTGTCAGACAAGGAATTTAAAGAAAAGTTGAAAAAAGCATATAAGACTGCTGCAATGAAATGGCATCCGGACAGATGGGTTTCTGGCACTGATGAAGAAAAAAAGACGGCAGAGGAAAAATTCAAGGATATTTCAGAGGCTTATGAAGTTCTTTCCAACCCGCAGAAAAGGGCTCAATATGATAATGGCGGAGATTTTAACTTTGAGGGTGATGAAGATTTTGACCCTAATGATTTATTTGCTCGGATGATGTCTCAGTTTAATGATATGGAAGACATGTTCGGTAAGTTTAGAGGTGGTTTCCATAATCAAAGACAACATAAGGGAAGTAATATTCAATCAAATATAACAATAACCCTTGAAGAAGCATATAGGGGCGGTGAATTTGATGTTGAAATCAATAGGGAAAAGGCTTGTCACCATTGCAATGGAACCGGCTCATCAGACGGAAAGAGTACAAAATGCCCTCACTGTAACGGAAAAGGCCTTATATCCAAAATGAACCAAGTTGGCGGAGGCTCATTTCAAATGTTCCTATCCCAATGCCCTCATTGTCATGGCACAGGTAGGATAATCAATACTCCTTGCTCTCATTGTCATGGAACGGGAATTGAATATGAAACGACAATTAAAAAAATATCCATTCCCGCTGGCATTTCTGATGGTATGACAATTGTAATTCCAAACGAAGGCAATGCACCGGAAGGAGGCGGAATAAATGGGGATTTGTATATTAATGTAACTGTTAAAGGAGATTCTTATTATTATCGCCCAGACCCACTTAATGTTATTCATTATGATGATGTTCCGTTTAATGAATGCCTTCTTGGATTTACCAAAGAATATAAATGCCTTGATGGAAGTAAGGTTACTGTAAATGCAGCTGAATTAACTCCGCATGGGAAATCATTCATATTCAAGGGAAAAGGATTTGCTAATCCAAATGACCCAAGGCAAATAGGAGATTATGTGATTGTAATTCGTTATAAACTTCCTAATAAATTGACTGATAAACAAAAGAAAGCACTTAAAGAGTTTTAAAATGAAAAAGATTAAATTTATATTACCGGATTATGTGGCAATTGTTTTAGCTGCCATTACAATTATGCTTTGTACTTTTTCTTGTACTAAAGAACCTCGATATAATAATATCTCAACAGAGGTAAAGGCAGATACAATCTATATTAATAGAGGACATTATTATAATAAGTTTATTGTTATAAAATTTAATTATGACGGGCATTCTTATCTCTATATGGTTGAAAAGAATAATAATACTAGTTACAAAAATGTTTTACATGACCCTAATTGCGAATGTTTCAAAAAATACATTCCGAAAGAAAAATCAATATTTGATTATTAATCAATGAGTTATGAGAGTAATTTTTATGGATTGTGATGGTGTCATTAATTATACCCAATGGTATACATCAGATAGAAATCCAGGAAATATAGATGGAACAGAAGGGGATATAGACCCTTTATGTGTTGAAAGAATTATCCGAATATGTGAGGAAACCGGGGCTAAGATTGTATTGTCAAGTGATTGGCGTATAAGTTGGCCGGGAAGTTTGATTAGGCTGGAAAATGGAGGATTTCCTAAAGGCTTGATTATAGATAAAACACCTGAGCATATATGGAGAATAATGGGTTATAGGGATTATATGCTATCAGAAGATGATGAGGAATATGAGAATAGCCGTGGTTCAGAAATAGATGAATGGCTTCAATTGCATACTGAAGTAACTAATTATGTAATCATTGATGACAGAACAGATTTTACTGAAAATCAACAGCCGCATTTTGTTCATGTGGATTCTTATGTAGGATTGACTGATGAGGATGTTGAACTTGCAATTGGAATTTTGAATACAATTTAGAATTCCAATTTTGTTTTGTTAATAAAATTTTGTAAATTAATCAAAGAAAAGAATTATAATAAAATGGCTAAAAGCAAACTTATTAAGACCGGATATGAAATTGAAGATGTTCAGATTCTTCAATCTCCGATTTCACCTATAAGGCATAGAAGTGAATGTGATACAAAAATCAAAATTTGCGGAAAGAAATATTATCCTTTGATTGTCGCACCTATGGGGGCGGTGACAAATGAGTATAATTATAAAACATGGCTTGAGAACGGTTTTATGTGCGTTATTCCACGAACAGTTGATTTTAATAAAAGATTGGAATTATCCAAGGAAGTATTTGCATCGTTTTCTCTTAAGGAATCTGAGGATTTTTGTAAGTCTGATTATGACTTTTCAAATGGTCCATATTATATCTGCATAGATATTGCCCATGGAACAATGGCATCTCTATATGATGTTTGTAAGAAATTGAAAAAGAAATATGGAAAAAAGAATATTGTCATAATGACAGGAAATGTGGCAAATCCGATGGCTTATGATTATTATGCTGATGCCGGGATTGACTATATGAGATGTAATGTTGGAACCGGAAGTCGCTGTTTGACAAGTGTTCAGGTAGGTGTTCATATGCCGTCAGCAACCCTTCTTGATGAACTTTGTATGAGAAAACAAGAATGGGAAAGAGTTCATGACAGAAAAGGAACTGAACTTATTTTTGATGGAGGCGTTTCCAATTTTGATACCATTCAGAAAGCGTTGGCTCTCGGGGCTTTTGCAGTGATGAGCGGAAATATATTTGCAAAGTCATGGGAGGCTTGTGGGGAAATCAGATGGGCACGACCTGATTCTAAAGGTAATATCAATATGTTTGATGATGAATTTTCTTTTTCCGATACTGATTTTCAACAATATATTCTTAATAATGAAAATATTATTAAAAATAGTGTGGAATATTTGAGAGAAAATTTCAATCCATATAGGGAATATTATGGCATGGCATCAAAAAAGGCTCAAAAACTAACAAACGGAGAGGCTACCAAAACCGCTGAAGGTAATGTGAAACCTATTTTGATTGAATATCATATTGATAAATGGGCAAAAAATATGAAAGACTATCTTGCATCATGTATGTCATATTGCGGAGTCACAACTATTGATGAATTCCGTAAGGAAGCGGAGGTAATCATTTCAATGTCAGGAGATAAATCATTTAAGAAATAATTCATAAAAAAATAAAATATATCATGTCAGCATATAAGACAATTAATTTGACTGAAGACCATATCAAACTTCTTTCCGAGATAAAATTTGAATCATTCATATTTGATTCTGATTCCCGTAACGGCAGAATCGGTTGGGGAATTGACCAATATGCCCCTTGGGGTGGTGAGCGTCCTATTGAGGACATCGGACTTATTCTTGGACATTGGATGGAGGCAATACCGGGTTCGGAAGACGATATTCGAGGAAGATGTTTTCCGGAACCACTGCAATCTCATTTTCATGACCTTTATGATGATATTACCAATAATATGGAATATATGTGGTCGTTGCTTATTTTTTATTCAAATAAAGGCGGATTAACACCTGGGACCTACAGATGCCACCCAAGACTTAAAGATTGGGAAAAAGTTGAGGAATAATTTGTGCACTACCGCCAATCTAAAGCAAGGCATCTTTTTCAACCTTTTAATGATTTTTTGCAAGAAGTCCCCCTTCCTTTAGGTGGGAGTAGTTCACTCGTAAATATACAATGAGAAAAATGTTGGATAATGTTACATTGTTTTTGGAGAAAAAAGGATTAGTTTAAAAAGATATGGCAAATTATTGTAAATTAACTGGAATTGATTTTGATAAAGGAGAATCTTCTCCAATCAAATGGATGTGCCTCAACTGCAAATATTGCATTGATGAGCAGAATGGTACTTATGCTTGTAAAAATGAAGCAGTGTTGAACATTGCCAAAGAAAAGATTATGGCAGCGGTTCCCGAAGGATATGAAATTGAGAATATTTCATTGAAACCTATGAATTTGAAGAATCCGACAAAGAAATGTTCAAACTACGAAGTAGATATGGATGTTATAAACGAAGAAATCAAAAAGAATTTCTATACAATAACAGATGTTGATGAATAAAATTAAGCCCCGCTGTTTTTAGCGAGGCTTTTTGTTATGTTTATCCAAGTATTTTTTTCATTGCCTTATTAACTGCTTCCGATATTTGGTCACTTGAAATTAATGAATGTAATCTATTAATTTCACTTGAATCAAAAGAATAAGGATATCCCGATTCATTGTCTTCATGGTTAAGCTTCTTCATAAATAATGAACGGGCGTTTTTCATTTCATTGGTATCACTACCTTCTTTAGGGTCAACGTTTGCCAATCTATATGCAAAATAAGCACAATCTACTCCAGGCTGCTTGAAATAAGATTCAACTTCTGAACGAAGTTTTTCTTCTTTTTCATTTTTGGAATTCATATCAGCCTTTCGACCGTCTTTATCATCATCTTCTTTATTATCTTCCTCATATGTATTGAATGCCCCGTAATTTTCAAGAGATTCACGGACTATTTGCTTGATTGCAGCCTTTAATTGTTTTTCTTCATTAGTTAATTTCATGATATGAAAAATCTTTATAAATAAATAGTCATTTTATTTGGTTTTGTCAAATTTAATTTGTATTTTTGCATTGTTGAATTAGAAAAAGTAAATATAAAGATATGAATATGAACGCTTTTGTAAAAGCCAATACACTTGGCGCAGGCGCTAACGGCGCAATGACAGAGAATGGTGCAATTTCTTATGCAACTATCGGAACAGCTCTTCTTGACCAGTTTGGAAAGGCTGGGGCATACCGTGGACGTGACATCAAGGATGTTTGGGTTGAACAAGCAACATTGTGGGGAGAAAATCCGGAGGCTGCATTGAAGTTTCCTTTCTATCTTCGTATGATTACCCGTCAGTCCAATATTCTTAATGGAGAAAAGACTGAGAAGGTTCAGCGTGGGCAGGGAGCACGTGATGAGGCTTTCAAAAGACTTCTTTGGATTGCAAAGTATCACCCGGAGGAATTTTATAGAAATCTTTGGCTTTTGCCTGTAATTGGCTCTTGGAAAGACCTTTGGGTACTTCTTGCATCAGACGATACAGAGTATCTTGACCATAAGAAATTCTTCGAGGTAATTGCAGAGGGTTTGAATGATGCCAATCATAAAGACCTTGTACTCAAGTATATGCCTCGTATCCGTTCGGAAAAGAAATGTACTACGGATTGGGCTAAACGTACCAATGTCCTTGCTAAGGAATTTGCTACTATGGCAGGATTGTCTTATAAGGAGTATCGTACATATAAGACTACGGGTAAGGCTCATGAGTTTCAGACATTTATCTGCAAGGGGCTTTATTCAAAAATTAAGTGGAATACTATTCCGGGTAAGGCACTTCTCAACCTTGTCAGTGGAGAATTCCTTGATAAGCATAAACTTACAGATTCTTATGTGAATTGGCTTAAGACTCAGCCAGTGGCTAAGTTTAATGGATATCCATTTGAACTTGGTAGAAAACTTAATGGATTTGGCTATAAGGGACCGTCTCTTGCACAGAAGATTACCATTGACAAGCAGTTTGAGAATCTTCTTGCAACCGGTAAGAAAGATGGCGGAGCAATTAAGGGAAACGTTCTTTGTGCTCTTGATACAAGTGGTTCAATGACTTGGGGAAACCTTGATAATGCCGGTACTACAGCATATGATGTATGTATTTCTCTTGGTATTTACTTCTCAGCCCTAAATGAGGGAGCATTCCATAATGTTGTTGCAATGTTTTCTGATGTTTCTAGACTTATGACTCTTAAGGGAGATTCATTTGTTGATAAGTGGAATCAGATTAAGGGTGCATCTTGCGCCATGGGAAGCACTAATTTCCAGAGCGTTATCAATCTTATCGTAGATACACGAAAGAAGCATCCAGAGATGCCTCTTGAGGATTTTCCATCTAACTTGTTGGTTGTCAGCGATATGCAATTTAATCCGACCAGTAATTATTGGGGTACTAATAATTATTCCAAAATGGAGGAAAAAACAAATTATGAAACTGCTATGAATAAACTTCGTACAGTTTTCCCAGAGGAGTTTGTTAACAACTTCAAGATTATTTGGTGGTATTGTGCAAACCGTGAGACATCTGATTTCCCATCAACAATGGATGATGCAGGAACTTATATGATTTCCGGATTTGATGGTGCAGTATGTAGTTTCTTGCTTTCGGGTGAGGCTCAGAAGGTTAATCCAAAGACCGGAAAGGTTGAGCAGCCATCAATGGAGGACATTGTAAATACTGCTCTTAATCAGGAAGTTCTTTCTTTGATTAAGTAACTTTAACTAATCGAAAAATTATTAAAGGAGGGGATTTTTATCTTCTCCTTTTTTTTGCTATTATGAAAAATATTTTGTATATTTGCATAGAGGCACTAAAAAGTAGTGGCAGGTTGAAACAAGAAAGAAATGTAAATTGTAATAAATTACTATAATTTACGGAACTATAGAGGATTATAACAATAGAAAACTTTAATTAATATGGGAACGACAATAAAGACTTTTTTCACATCAGATTTGCATTTCAGCCATATCTCAATTTTGTATTTTCACCCCGAAAGGAGAGAGGCTGCTGGAATATCTTTGGAGGAACTTCAAGATGATAAGAAAGCAGCGATTGAAAAACATGATGAATGGCTTATCAACAAATGGAATGATACAGTCAAGAAACGTGACAATATCTATATCCTCGGAGATTTTTGTCTTGGAAATAAAGCAAGAACCGAAGAAATTCTTAAACAACTTCATGGGACCAAATATCTCATAAGGGGAAATCATGATAAGTCATGTAACGGTCTTGAGAATTATTTTGAATGGGTTGGGGATATCAAGGAAGTGAAATTCACAAATAATCAATATGATTTCATCGACCCGAATGAAACGTTTGCAGTGGAACTTTGCCATTATCCATTGTTGACTTGGAATAGGAGACCTCACGGGTCTTGTATGAGCCATGGTCACGCTCATGGCAACTGTGATTCAATTAATGACTTAACAAAAGAACTTAGAGTAGATGTTGGATTTGATGCCAAACTTGGGAATTTGGAAATCATCCCATTGGAAAAATTATATAAACATTTTACAGATATTCGGGACAGTGTTGGATGTAAGACATTTCAAGAATATAATGAATATCTTATGGCTGAACAGAAAGTAAGATTATAAATAATAGAAAAAATATAAATTATAAATGGAAGCAACAACTAATATTAACAGATATTGCTTGAGTTTTCCTTTCAAGGGGGAATATAAGTTTATTTATGTACTTGCCAATGAGATGGCTAATGAACTGCTTGGAAGTGGTGATGATGTTTCAGATATGAAATATGATGAGGAATTGAAACAATCAGAGGACCATATAATTTATCATGACCGAAAGGCATATGATGTTATGTTTTCTTTTGATGGACCTACTATGGTTGATGTGTTTAACCATGAAGATGATGGCAGCGGAACCATTGTGGAAAGAGGTATCCCATATGTATGTGTGGCAATTGACCAAAATAAGGACGGACAATGGGTAAGGCTTTATAACTTATCAGATAACGTGTAACTATGGTTGAAAACGCTAAAATATTGATAATTCCAGATGTTCATGGCCCTTGTAAATTTTCGTATGTATAACCATTGTCAAAAGAAAAAGCATCATCTTCATCAAATACAGATGATGAATCAAAAGTTAATGAAGGTTGTTTGACTAATAATTTTTCAGATATGCTTGATAACGGGAACAACCTCATCTCATTTCTATTTGGAACAGATAATTCATAATTTGTTTTTTCAAAATATTGAAGGAAGTCTTTGACTTTCAGACACTTATTTACCCCTCCCCCTATTTCGTTTTTCCATGGAGCTAATGACTTATATGTATATCGGGCTTCCAAATCAGATACTTTGCACATTTTTTCAGCCATAGTGATAATAATTAAAATTTTCTAATAAATAGATTTTGAAAGGAATAATTTTGCATTATAAAATATATTTTGTATATTTGCAAAAGAGAGATTTTGAATTTTTCGTTTATAAAAATAAGTAATTAATTTTAATAAATTTAATAAAAACATGAATCTGGATAAGAGATTTATATTAAAAAAGGATGCTAATCCAAATTATTTGGCAACCATCTGTAAGATTGGCGAGGTTTTCCCGATTGAAGGGGCAGACCGTCTTGTCAAGACAGTAATCAATGGATATGACATTGTTATCTCCAAGGATTATAAGCCCGGGGACATTGTTGTATATTTTCCTGTAGAATCAGCAATCTCCGAGAAATATCTTTCGGCCAATAATCTTTATGAAAGAGGGGAGTTTGAATTGAATTCCAATGCTGAGGAAGTAAAGAATCTTCTTGTTGAATCAGAGACTGCATCAGAGGATAGAAAGACTCAGATTGCCGTTCAGATTAAGTCTATGTGCGGATTTTTCGGAAAGAGGGGACGTGTCAGAATCCTTAAGTTGAGGGGGCAATATTCCCAAGGATTTATTGCGGGCGTTGATTCTCTTGTTACATATAATTCAGAATTGTCCGATGTTGATTGGGAGTCACTTGTTGGGACTCAGTTCAATTTCATTGGTGATGATGAATTTATTTGGAAGTATATTCCACCAATCAAGGAGGTACGTAGTGGCGGTGGAAATCAATCCATTTGGAAGAAGAGAATGAGAAAACTCCGTAAATTTGATAAGTTGATTGAGGGACAATTTTCGTATCATTATGACACGCAGCAACTTCAGGAGCATATTAATGATTTGCAACCATCTGATAATGTGTCAATTACAGTCAAGTGTCACGGAACTTCAGGAATATTTAGCAATCTTCTTTGCAATAGAAAATTATCTTTTTGGGAAAAGGTTAAGAAGTTTTTTGGCTTTAAGGTTCAAGAAACTGAATATGGAAATATTTATTCTTCCCGTTCTGTGATAAAGAATCGTTATATCAATCCGGGGGCACAATCATTTTATGATGTGGACATTTGGGGTTGTGTGAATAGAGATTTTTCTCCTTATATTGATAAGGGAATGACCGTTTATGGTGAAATTGTTGGATATCTTGAAAATTCTGACAAGATGATTCAGAAAAATCATGATTATGGCTGCAAGCCAGGACAATGGAAATTTATGCCATATAGAATTACTATGACCGATGAAATGGGTAACAAGACTGAATGGGATATTGATGCCGTGGATAAGTGGACAAGAGACCTTGTTGCCGCACATCCGGAATTGGCTGATAAAACCATGTTCCTTAATATCCTTTATTATGGAAGACTTGGAGACCTTTATCCTGATATAAAAGAGGATGAGCATTGGCATGAAAATCTTCTTGCAAGAATGAAAGAAGATAAGGATAGATTCCTTATGGAATTGGATGAACCAATGTGCAAGAATAAGGTTCCAAGAGAGGGAATTGTTATCAGAATTATTGGAGATAAAACCGCAAGGGCATGGAAGTTAAAATCCAAAAGACATTACAGTAAGGAAGCTGAAGCCCATGATAAGGGTGAAGTAGATATGGAGGAATCAGCATAATGACTCTTAATTTCGTTGAAATGTTGGATTATTACGATGTTCCATTAACTTTAATTGCTGAAGATTCTAATAATCAAAAATATATTTGCAGTTTATGCAAATGGCCATCAAAAGAAAATAGTGACCTTCAATATGAATGTGTTACTATTTCTGATAGACAAATAAATGATTATGAGAAGGGAGAACTTTCGTTAAAAAAAATATTTGAATATCAACAATCATTTATAGGAATATCTAAAGATTTTGCTGATACAATTGAAATAAATGGGCATTTGCCACAATAAAAGAAAAAGAATATGTTGTTTTTGATTACGTTGGTATTTTTCATTTTAAGAATAACGAAAACCGTTGATTGGGAGTGGAAATGGGTTTTTGCTCCGTTGTGGATTCCTATAGTTATTGGTTTTGGCTTATTCATATTGGCGGCAATTGTAACTTTGGCTTTCAGCTTATTTGCAATGATATTTGGATAATATATTTTGCAATATCAAAATTATTTTGTATATTTGCATTGTAGAACAAGAAAATTTAATTTATTAAAAATTTAATAATATGTGCAAGAAGAATAAGATGAATGGTGATGGCATCGAAAAGGAACTTTACCGTGGTGCTGTTAAGCAGTTTATGAAGGTCAATGGACTTCGTTCTGTCAATATCTCAAATTGGGAGAGATGGACTCATCAGAAACCAGGAGAGATTCATTCAGCGAAGATTGATATTCAAGATGGATATGTGAATCTTTATGCCCGTGGCAAAGGTAGGGTTTCCGGAGTTAAGATTGAGGATGCACCCGCTTCTTATTACAAGATTGTGTGGTCAGCAATCAAATTGATTTCAAATTCTCCTATTCCATCATCAGTGAAAAGGAATATTTTTGTCAAACTTAGTAGATAAAAAATTGTATATCATACATAATCCGTGAAAGTTTTTTTTTCGGTTAAAAAGAAAAGGTGGGATGACAAATTCCCACCTTTTTTTATTTATGTTCCAATTAATTTTACCTTAATAGGTATTTTCGACCTTTAGATATCTTACGCCGGTATTAAATATACATCTATTGTTGTCCCTTCCTTTCCAGGATAATTATCCGATATCGTGCTATAAGGAAGAGAAGCTTCATTGAAAATAGAACCGCTGCCACTTAATAAAATATTATCACTTCCTTTGATTTTGAATTTCACATCACGTCTTTTATCCAAATTTGATATCACTAATGTATCCCCAACATATATAGGAATATCATCGTGGTGTCCATAAAGCACTTGAATGCCATTACCTTTTCCATTACTTATATCAAAAATCACACTACCATCATAATTACTTACTTGATTCCAGAATCTCAAATTATACATTGCGACCTTCGCATACTGTCTCACCTCGAATGATGCTGAATATGTCCCTTGACCATCTACCCTCGTTCCTGTCAATGTCACTGTACATGTATAATCAATTACATTACTTCCCACTGCGAGGCTCGTTACTAACACCCTATTATTCGCACTATCAACACTAGCACTGAAATGATTCGGCGACGATTGGTTGCTTATTGTTACAGTCCACGGTCCCTTAAGATTATTATAGGTGAAACCATTAATCTTTGAATTTTCTGTGCTTTCCATACTTAAACTTGGGTACTCAAACGTCAATGTCGGCTCCAAAACAATATGGCTCTCACTTATGTCTGACAACGGGAACAACCTCATCTCATTTCTATTTGGAACAGATAATTCATAATTTGTTTTTTCAAAATATTGAAGGAAGTCTTTGACTTTCAGACATTTATTTACTCCCCCCCCTATTTCGTTTTTCCATGGAGCTAAAGACTTATATGAATACCGAGCCTCCAAATCAGATACTTTGCACATTTTTTCCATAAAATAATAAACATAATTTCTAACCTATAAATAGTTTAAACGATTTGATTTGGAATTTTCGTTTTAATTTTGTATTTTTGTTATAAAAGAATTACTAGTTATGACAAATATTGTTAGATTTTATAAAAAGGACGGCAAATGGTATGCCGATGTTCCGAACCACACTCTTGAGGAATGTGAGATGGTTTATGGAACAGATAGATTTTTCAATCTTCACACCAATGAAAATGATACAGAATTGATTGTTGAATTTTCTGATGAGGATTCAAGCCTAAGTAATGAAGGACAATTGTATTTGATTGGTGACTATGGTGAGGATGGAGGGGTTTTATACAAGGTGTTTGACCCTTCGGTTGTTAAGCCTTATGACCTTTCTCTTTGCAAGGTAGTCTTTGATTTCTTCGGAAAGGTTCCTTCAACGATATATATTTTAAATATTTATAATTCAGTTAACTCAGCGTTGATTAATCAAAGTAAAGAATTATCTCCTTATGGTAGAAGGATATCCGAATTGCGTAGGAATATTGAACATTTGCGCTGTATGGTTGATTTTCCGCAAATCAATGAATTGGAAGGAAATTATTTCATTTTAAATGATAGTCTTACAATTTGCGGCGGACGTTTCGTAAAAAAAGAAAAAAATAAACATCATTACACTTTATTTTATAAAGGATTTAGATATGATAAGGGATATGATTTTGTCATACAAAAAAACAGTTGTTTTTTTATTGAATATGAGGATATTCTTGAAGGCAAAATTGATTTAAAAATTGTTACCAAAGAAGAGTACCAAGCGGCTTTTGATGAATATTTTAATACTATTCAAGAATTAATAATAAACGACTCTGATGAATTTGAAGATAATGAATAAAGATGATGGAAGATTTAAAAGTAAAATATTTAGGAAAATGTCTTAAGGTAAATGATGTTTATCTTGAAACCATATATATCATTGTTGAGAGAATATATTTTCATTCAGAAAACATTGCTTTAGAAGGGAAAGGTTATTATTACAATGAGAAAAAAGGTTTGGTCGTCAAGGAATTTGAAACAATATTTTCAGAGCAAGAATTGATGGATTATACTGAAATTTTGACGAAAGAAGATTTTCTTAAAAAATTGGAATGGTTTTACATTGCTGATATGGATAGGATTTTGAACAATTATTTATCAACTATTGATAATATTAATAAAGAATAACCGAAGAAAAACTTCGGTTATTTTTTTTTGTTTTTACCAAATAGTTTTGTATATTTGCATTGTTAAAAATAAATGTGCAAAAATGAGAACGGCAGGAGAAATACAGAAATGGCTTCATAGCAGAAGATGGTATCAGCAATATTATAATAATCTGATAAATGAATATGGAAACAATATTGATGAAATCAATATGTTTCTTAGGGGAGAGAAGGGGCATGATACAATTGGTGATGCCTTTTTATTTTCATTTACCCCTCAAAAAGAGATTGTATGGTTTAGGAGATTGGTGCGTTTTCATCATTGGTACAATAACAAGTGGTATTGGTGGTTGTTTTAATTAAGAATTAACTCAATATGTTTTCAAAGGAAGAAAGAAGTTCATTTGCCTATTGGTTCGCTCATTGGTGTAGTTACAATATGACAGCATTGAATCTTAAATGTTGGAAATTCAAATATCTGTTCCATGATATTGAAAAGCCATGGCTTATGCTTTTGTGGAAAGATTATAAGAGAGTGCAGAAATGGCATCGGGAGCATAACCGTCATCATTTGGAATATAAAGGAAAGAAGGGCTTTGATTGGGAAGCAATGGTGATAGACTGGGAGTGCTCAAGATTCACCAAAGAGGCAAGCCCAAGAACGGCATGCCAAGAAACATTTAGGCTTATAGATAAATATCCGGAGAAAAAAGGCCTGTTATTGATTAATGTTATACCCGTTTTGGAAAAATTAGGATTGATGGAATATCCAAAAGGAGGTTTCAATGATTAAAAAAATATTTTTCATATTATTAACATTGTTGGTTACAGTTTCTCCTATTTTTGGAAAAACTCAAGATGTAGATATTCTGAAAAGCAGAAATAGTAAATCCGCAACAATGAATGGAAAGAAATATCATTATGATATTGAAAATTCAATTTATATCGGAAAGTTCAATGGCGTTCAATCTTATATTGCCTTTATAAAGCCCCAAAACAAACCGAATAAGACCTTTGTAGGATATTTTAATCCGATTAGTGGTGATAAGATAATAAATGCGTATAATGGGCTTTTAAACGCATTTAAAGACAATGAGAATTTTATTCAAATGAATGATGCCCGATGGATATCTTCTTATACGGATATTGATTTTAATTGCCATATCTTGAATGAAAGATATATTGCTGAATTCAAATATATTGATGAGGAAGTTCATAGCATTGATGAGATAAAGGAAATGTCAGATATTGAATGGTTGGCATATAACATTTATATAGGGATTCCAAAAGAAGATAGAGGAAAAATTTGGTTTGAGATAATATATAGTTATCCCGGTTATATTATCGGAATTAACTATCAACACAGAAAAAAGAAACTTTAAAATTTTAATATCATGTTTAAGAAATTTATTTTGATTATTGTTGGTTGTCTGATGGCTTTTAATGTATTTGGACAGGAATCAGGTGATGTATTTCTTGGAGGAACAGTTGATTTTGGATATTCCAAATTTGCTTCAAAGTTTAAAACCGAAAATGGAGATTGGAAAAAGAATGACCCAAATTCAGACTCAAATCTTAATTTATCTATCGAAATAGGTTATATGAGGGATAATTCAGCAATAGGAGTTTCTCTTTATGTTGGAGCGAAAGACGGACAAAGAACAGGCTTTGCTGTAACCCTTTTTGAAGAATGGTATTATAAGATTTGTGAGAATTTTTATTATACTCCGAGAGTTGATGCGGGATATCTTAATTTGCTAACCTTTGATGAGACTTATATGAATGGTCCGATTCTAAATATTTCCGTTTGTGGATTTATGTATAGAATATCAAATACGTTTATGATTCGGACGGATGTTTTGAATGGATATGGTTATCTACTTGATAAAGATGATATATCTATCACATCATATGGGTTTAACTTAACACCTTCAGTAACATTTAGATGGGCATTTTAAAAAAAACAGTACTATGAATTTAATAATAATTTGGGCAATTGCTGTCATAACCATAGCAATATTGACATTGATTTGTTATCGAAAAACAATAATACATGAGTATGAGGGAATAATTTATTCCTTATGTCATGCAACGTCATCTTCTGAACAATCATATAAAAAGAAAAGACTGTTTGATATCTTATATTGGATTGGCATTGGATTAATAATTATCATCAATATTTCAATGATTATTTATTGTTTATTTAATTAAATTTGCCATGTGGGTACATTATATTTGCTTGTTAATTGTAATTGTAATAGCAGTTGGGCTTATAGCATTGACTTTCAATATAGCAGTTCAGACTAATATTGATTATCTTAAAGATTTAACAAATGAGCCGAAATCAACTTATTGCAATATTTTGAAAGAGGCTCAACAAAAATGTCTAAAAACTATTGAAAGACTTACGCCTTGGAGAGATGCTACTTTTTATACCTTTATCATTATGGATGTTCTTTATTTAATTCTACTTTTGTTTGGAAAATAGAAATTTTATTTGTACCTTTGCATTGTTAAGAGATTTTGAATTTTAATTTAATTTTTAAGAAATGAGCACAATGATTTCTTTCGAGGATAATTCCCTCAGCAATTCTTTCCTTTCAATGGATAAGGTAAGGGCTCTTTGCCCTTATGCCTTTAAGGAGGAACCTACAAATCCAAATGTATCCAAGAAGTACATTCAAGCGAATACTGCAACAGTTCTTGATGACCTATCCAAACTCGGATGGTATCCAGTACAAGCCAAACAATGTCGTAACAAGAAAGGTTCAAAAGGTATCAGAAGTTTTCATATGATTGCCCTTCAGAATCCAAATATCAAGATTCTTAAGCCAGATGGAGAGGGTAATCTTACGGTGGATGCTTATCCGAGAATTATCTTGACGAATTCGCATGATTCTTTCAATTCGTTCAAGTTTATGTTGGGTTTGTATCGTGTGGTATGCAGTAACGGGCTTGTTATTGCCACTGATGAAATGGTCAATATGTCAATCCGTCACATCAACTACACCTTTGAGGGGCTTAGGGAAATTGTTAATAAGGCGATTGAGAATGTTCCGAATATCATCAATACTATGAATGAGATGAAGAATACAATTTTGTCAGAAGATGATAAAAAGGAACTTGCAGCCGAGGCAATCAGAGTAAGAAAAGAGGCTACAGAATCAACAAAATTTGATATTGATGAAGAAACCATTATGGACATTCTTAATCCTACAAGAGAAGAGGATAAAGGAGATGACCTTTGGACAGTTTTCAATGTCTGCCAAGAGAAAATCATCAAAGGGGGGTATTCTGATATCAGTAAAAACGGAAAATCAAGAAAGCAACGCCCAATTACATCAATTAAGAAAGATGTAGATTTCAATCAGAAATTGTGGGCAATTGCTACAAGATATATGCCATCAGCATCCGCTGCATAGGCTTTACGATTAACATTCCAAGAAAGCCCACTACTTTAGTGGTGGGATGAATTGGAATTTGTTATAAATATATAAATTTTATTTTGATTTCCTCAAAAAATAATTGTATTTTTTTCGGTATTGCTACTATTTATAAATAAGGTACAATAAACCGATAAAACAGGCCCTACATATTCGGGGCAAAAATTGTGAATATGAACTACAAGACGATTGTAGTAGGTGATTTGAACGCAGCGGTTAATATATTGATGCGTTATGAATAAAATCACATTGCACTGCTGACAGTGCCACTTGATGTATCAAGTGTGGTTAATAAGTAAACTTATTAACAAATACGCGTTCTTAAAATTGGTTAAGAACCCCACGATTTCAATCGTGGGAGTATGTCAGTTTTATATTATATCGAATGGAGAACATTAATGTTCTCCTTTTTTTGTTAATTCCAAAATTATTTTGTAGATTCGCATCATGAAGATTAAAGATTTAATAGACGTAGAAAACCGAAAGTATAAGTGGGATGTTATTAAAAGCATTCCAGAATTTGCTGAATTGAATAATTGTAAGCAATCAACAAAATGGCATCAAGAAGGTAACGCTTGGAACCATACCAAATTGGTATGTGAGGCTGCTGTAAAATATCTTGATAATTGTGGATATACTTTTGCCGCTTTTCCTAAACTGTTGATGGCTGCTGCCTTGTTTCATGATATTGGTAAAGGAACTACTACATCATTTGTTAAGGGTGATTGGCATTCTTACGGGCATGAATTTGAAAGCGAAAAAATGACAAGGCAACTTTTATGGGAGGAAAATATTGAGGAAAGGGAGATTATTTGCGCATTAGTCAAGAATCATATGGTAGTTCTTGATGTTCTCAAAGGAAAGAATCCTCTTCAGAAGATATTCAATATATCCAGAGAAGTAAAGTTTTGGAAATTGCTTTGCATTCTTAAGAAATGTGACCTTGATGGTTCCATTCAAGCGGATAATGAGTCAAAGGAAAGGGATTATGATACTATATCCCAAATTCAGAATATTACAATAGATTTGAATTGTTATGAACGAATGACAGCGTTCAGAGGAAATATCGAAAAATATAAACCTATTGTTTATGATATGAATGTATGGGTATTTATTGGGCTTCCGGGTTCTGGCAAAAGTACGGAAAGTGAAAAACTATCTACTTCAGCGGTCGCAAACAATCCGCTATTAGGGTCACATTTCCCTAAAGTAATTATCAGTAGAGACATTATTCGGGCTGAACTTGGATATTGCAAAATAGGAGAAAAGGTGGTCCTTTCAAAAGAACAAGAAAATGAGGTTTCCAAAGCATTTAATCAAAAAATGATAGAAACGGCTAAAAGAGGGTTTGACATTATTCTTGATAATATTAATCTGAAAAGAGAATATCGAGATGCTTATAAGGAAACCCTTAAGGATTTCAATGTAAAATGGAACTACGTTTATGTTCAAGCCGATTCTCTTGAAAAGAATATTGAAAGAAGAAAAGGACAAATTTCAGAAAATGTTCTTAAGGATATGCAAAAGAAGTTGGATTGGCCTGATTTTTGTGAGTATGATACATTATCAATTTTAACAAATTAAAAAATGAATTATAAAACATATACAGACATTTTAGGGTATATTGAGCACATCATATATCAAACAAAATGGGACAATCATGTATTTGCAGTAGGTGGTTGTGTGAGGGATTACATCTTAAAAAAAGGTGTAATCAAGGATATTGATATTGTTATTGACCTTCCGAACGGTGGGATTGAATTTGCTGAATGGCTAAAAGATAAAGGATATACGGACGGAAGTGTAGTTACTTATCCGAATTATGGTACGGCTATGTTCCGATTGAAAGGATATGAGGAAGAAATTGAATCTGTCCAAACAAGAAAGGAATGCTACCGTGACATGACAACAAGGAATCCGGAAACCGCTTTCGGAACAATTGTGGAAGATTGTCATAGACGTGATTTTTCAATCAATGCAGTTTATTATAACATTAGCAATCGTGAGATGTTGTTCCTTAATGAATATAGCAAAGATGATTTGAAAAATGGGATAATTCGTACATGTGGAGACCCGGATATCATATTCAATGAAGACCCATTGAGATGCCTAAGGGCTATCCGTTTTGCTCTCAGATATGGTTTCACCATTGAAGACAATACATATGATGGAATTTGTAAATATGCATCAAGATTATCCATTATCAGTATGGAGCGCATCAATGATGAACTATCCAAAATATTGAGTGCCAATATGGAGAATGGAATATCATTATTAATAGATACTGGATTAATGAATATTATTTTACCGGAATTTCATTTTGATAAAATGATTTCACGTTTTAATGTCTTTGATAGATGCAAAGAATCTGATAACCTTTATATTAGGCTTGCAGGATTGCTTTTTGATATAGATAATGCTGAAGAGGTTTTAAGACGTTTGAAATATTCCAATGATGAAATCAAGGATATAATGTTTTATATTAACTTTACCAAGAAATATAAAGGATGCGTTCTTGATATTACCGGAAATCTGAAAAAGGATATGATAGCCAATATGCAATATGATTGTAAGAATTTTAGTAAATTCTCTTGTGCCGTCAATGCAAGAAAGTTCATCAAATCCATATACAGTTGGAAATTCAATGATTTTGATGATGAGGGTGTTATTAATATTTGTACTTCAAAAATGATGCTTTGTGATAAGAGTTATTTTGAATATAAACTCCCTGTTGACGGAAATGATGTGATGAAAGCCCTTAATATTGAACCCGGAAAAAAAGTTAAGGAGGCACTTGATATGTTGCTTCAAGAAGCATTTAAGAATCATGATTTGACTAAAGAGGACTGTATTCAATTGATACAAGATGATTTATCTCTTTATTTTTAATAATAATTGCATTATGGAAAAAATGAATATTGATTTTGTTGAAAAGAATGGCTTGTTAGCCTATAAATATTTGCGTGGCTCCCATAGTTATCATCTTAATGTTGAAACTTCTGATGTTGATTATGGAGGGATTTGGATATGTCCACCGGAAATGATTCTCGGACTTCGTTCAAATTATGTTGAGCAAGTTGCTGATGAAAAGAATGATGTTGTATATTATGAATTCGGGAGATGGATTGAACTTCTTATGAAAACAAACCCTACCGCTCTTGAAAGCCTTTATGTTCCGAAAGATTGTATTGTTGGTGATGTTCATCCCGCAATTCAAATGATTCTTGATAATAGAGATGCCTTTTTATCAAAAGAATGTTTTAATAGTTTTTTTGGCTATGCAAAATCACAAATTTGTAAATCCAGAGGACTTAATAAGAAAATTGTCAATCCCGTAACGGAAAGAAAAGATGTCCTTGATTTTTGTTACACTTTCTATAATCAAGGCAGTATGCCGATAAAGGAGTTTTTGAAAATAAATAATTTGGACCAACGTTATTGTGGCTTGGTTAATATTCCGAATATGAAGGATACCTACGGAGTTTATTTCGATTTTGCTGCATATTTCAAATTTGAAAATATTAGTGAAGATGAACAATTGAAGTATTATACATATATAAATAGACAATATGGAAATGAAGGATGGGATAAAATTCAGCAAAGGATAAGAGATAAGATTTTCTTTAAATATAGTGGAATCGCAGAACCTGACAATTGGTCAAAATCAAACACTGTCAGATTGTCATCAATTCCAAAGAGAGAAGTTCCTATATGTCAAATGACATTCAACAAGGATGCTTATGTTTGTCATTGCAGAGATTATCATGATTATAAGGAATGGGAGAAGAACAGAAATCCGGTTCGTTATGAATCAAATCTTAATAAGAACTACGATGCCAAGAACGTCATGCATTGTATGAGATTGATTAGAATGGCAAAAGAACTTGCCCAAGGCAAGGGATTCAACCTTGTTCGTGATGCCGACCGTGATTATCTCCTTGATATCCGAAACCATAAATATGAATTTGAGGAAATAATGGCTCAACTTGAGAATGAGCAAAAGGAAATGGAAGAGGCAATAAAAACAACCACGCTTCCTGATAAAGTTGATATTGATTTTGTCAATGACCTCCTCATCAAATCAAGAAAGGAAATTTATGGCTATTGATGCTTTAAAATATTGATTTTTATCAACCAAAACCCTATTTATTAATAAATTGGATTAGGAAATGGTAATTGATGAAAATAAATTGAGGTCTATGGTTGAGGAAGGTACGAATAAAGTCCTTAAACAATTGACAAATGAAGGGTTTTTCAATAACTTAAAAAATAAGGCTCATGAATTTGTTTATGGAACAAAACCCCTTGATGGACCTGCCGAGAATATACATGATGTTTTTGCATCTAATGGATGGAAGTGTGGCGTGGTTGAAAAACAACCAAATTCATTGACATTGAAATGTTACACAAGAGGCACTGCTATGGCTGCGAATTATTCCGAGCCGTCCGAACTTGTTGCTGACATGAATGCTTATTATCAAAGAAAAGGAAAGCCATTGACAGCAACTTTGATTTCAGATGATGAGAATGGCGTTTATATCAAGGTTGTCAAAAATCAATAAGATGAACAGTCCGCATGCTGTCTACTATCGCTGTGTGTGGGACTTTAAAAATTACTCTTTACATTGGTATTTTTACCAAAGGAAACCTGTTTGAAATGTTTTCAAATAGGTTTTCTTGTTTTTATAACATATTTTTTGTATCTTTATGTAAAATAGTGTTTTAATAAATGACTGAAAAAGAAATTTTGCAATATAGTTTGTTTTCTGATGAGGAACTTGACAGCCTTGTTTCTCCGTGTGACGCAATTGAGATTGTCAATGATGATAAGGTAAATAATGAAGGAAAATTGAATAACAGTAACATCATCAAGAACATATCATATGACCAAACGGAAATTCTCCATAATATAGGACTATTGTATAATAATGGCTCTGACCAATTTGACGCTGATATGACAGCCAGTTCATTGTGCTTCTATGGGAATGGCAGAGGCAAATATAATATTCCTGAGCCAAAAATTTTGATGGACGTATTCCCGCAAAGGGAAGATATTATTAAGATTGAAAAATGGGGAAAATTACCATTGGAAGATAAATCAATTCATTCATTGGTTATTGACCTTCCTTTTGTCATTTCTCCGGCAAACGCTCCATCAACGGTTAATAACAAAGAAGGAGCAAGCCTTATTGCAAAAAGATTCGCAGCATATTATCCGGTAGATAATCTTTATCTTTCATACTACCATTGGTTATCAGAGGCTTACAGAGTTTTGGATGATAATGGAGTTCTTGCATTTAAGCTCCAAGATGTGATATCTGGGGGTATTAGGCACAATATCGGACCATTTACATTTATGGCGGCTCAACGATTGGGCTTTAAATTGGAGGATAAATTCATATTGTTGGCTAAGGCAAGATTGATTTCTGCCTCAAGATATAAAAATGGTCAAAAGCATTCAAGAAATTACACGTCTGAATTTTTTGTTCTAATTAAAGACCCGAAAAGAAAATCAAAAGACTTCTTTTATGAAGACCTTCTTAATAGATGTGAAAAAGAAGAAAAGGAAAATTATATTAATGTTGTTGAAAAATAATGATTTATGGAATTTCAATTGAAAGATATATCTGAACCTATAGAAAATATAGAATCTTATCTTAGTTCAAGAGATAAAATGATTTTTTTTACTAATAGTATAAAAAATGGATATAGTTCCGAATTAAATGGCTTATTCAATATATTTAGGTTAATAAATGGTAGCAACTATGGATTTTATTTATCCATTGATAAGAAAACTATAGTAATAATTCAATTAAAATTAAAATTCAAAATCCACATATGGACTATCAAAATTTCTTCTTTTCAAGAAAAAGATTTTGATTCATTAAAAGAAATAATGAATATTGAATTTAATCCATGTAATTCTTTGATTGATTTAGAAAATGATTTACGTAGCATTCTTGATACTTTAATTAAACCATATGACTTATGACAGGAATTTTCGCTTTTCCAATAAAACCAACAAACAAGGATTATGTTTGGTTTAAATCGCCAAAACAAGCGGTTGAAGTTGATGATGATACAATCCTTAAGGTCAAGACAAACTCTTGCTATATTCATTGGAATGATGATTGGGACAATTTGACTGATAAGGAAATTATTGAAAAGGTTAATCAACATGATGGATATTCTTATTCTATTAATTCCCGAAAAACCGGATTAGGATATAGCAATGAAGACAAGACAAAATATATAAGAATCATTCGGAATTCATTTAGATGGTTCCATGAAAGAATATAAAAAGAAAACCACGGAAATTTTATTCTCCGTGGCTTTTTTATTTAAGTTTGATTGTCAAAATTATAATCCAAGTTTTTCTTCAATCTTTTTGAGTCTTTCCTTTAATTCCTCATTTTCCTCATGGAGTTTATCCACGGCGGCAAGGGCAATGACTGAAAGTTTCGCATAATCAACTCTCAAATATCCTTCGGATTCTGATACCAATTCAGGATAAACTGCTTGAAGTTTTTGAGCGGATGTTCCGATATTTGTAGGGTTCATCTCTCTGTTTTTCCACATGAAGTATTTCTTCGGAATTGATTTCAACTTATCAAAATCAACATTAACATCACTTGTGAAATATTTCAAGCGTTCATCAGAAGTTTCATAGAATGCTGAACCATAAAATGTGCTGTTGGTTATATATGCTCCTGAAGCAACAAATAATTCGGCTGCGCCAAGGTTTTCGTTATCAGTGTTTGATTTTCCAATAAAATATAATGTGTTTCCTGTGGTAATATTTTTATTTATTGCCTCAATATTGGTAACAACAGATGAACTGAAAGCGGTTACAGAACCACTTAATGCTTCAATGTTATCTTTATTGGTGATTACTTGAGCACTTAATGCTTCAATGTTATCTTTATTGGTGATTACTTGAGCACTTAATGATTGATATTTAGTATCGTTGGATACAAAATCAGAAGTATTGGCGGTTTGGATATTTGTAACATGTCCATTTGAATCAAATGATATTGCATTGATATATTTGGACGTATCTCCCGATGTTATAAAAGGAGTGTTTTTAGAAGGGTCATAATGATTATCTGAAGTCACTCCCGTAATATATTTCTTATTTTCCAATTCTGTTTTTGTCACGTAATTACTTAATAAGGTGCCGGTAGAACCTGTTTCAATTGTTGTTATATGCCCTTTCCCGTCATATTGTATTGAGTTAATGTAATAATCTGTACCGCCTGATTTTATTCCATCTTTAGGAGCATAATGATTATCTATTGTAACCGCTGTTAAAACCTCTTTATTTTGGCTATAAAGACTACCGCCGGACATAAAACAAGAAGCATTTGTTTTTGTAGATACAATATCACCGGTTGTTGAAGTTAAGCCCATCAGATAGCATGTACCTCCTGATATTTGTGCATTTGCACTTGGACCGGCAGGACCAGTTTGTCCCGGGTCGCCTTTCTCTCCCTTGGGAATTCCAAATGTAAAATTAAAGCCTCTGCTTAACTCCCCTCCTGTTAAAGAAACTTCTGCTGTTGCTTTTTCACCGGCACCAAGTGTCGTAGTGGTTGCTGATGCCCCAGTAATTGATGCAGATTTTCCATCACTACCATTAGAACCCGGTTCTCCGCTTTCGCCATCTTTAATTGTGATAGTTTTTTCAAGAGGATTATTATCACCGGCATAAAAAGTAATAGTATGATTTAACCCATATATAGTTTCTTCTACTTTTGTTATGCTTTCTCCGGATTCTCCCCTTAAGGCAGCAAGTTGCTCCGTAGTAAATTTATCATATGTAAATGCTTCACCATCCTTGATTGTTATTTTATCATTAATTGGCTCGTTATCTCCTGTATAGAACGTAAGAGTATGTGTGCCATTAACAGTAGTATCTTCAACCTTAGTAATGCTTTTTCCCGAAGTTCCTTTTAATGCCTCAAGTTGTTCTGAAGTGAAATCATTATATGTAAAGGCTGCTCCATCATTTCCGTTAAGAACAGTAACTGACCCTATCTCATCATTTTTATTATTCTTGAAAGTAATTATTGTGCCTTTACCATCTGAAGTAGGTGTAGTTGTGGCTGTGGTTACACTAAGTCCGTCAGTTCCTGGTTTTCCGCTTGGTATTGTAACACTACCTATAACAGGATTCGTGGTATTTGTTGTTCTGAAACTTACTTGAACTCCATCGCTAACATTATTTGATGTTATGCCTGTAATACTATCACCATTAGCCCCTGGCGTTCCGTTTTTACCATTAGTACCATTTATAACATCAACGGTTCCGTTAAGATTTTTTCCTTCAGAATCGACAAAAGTAATTCTTGTTCCATTGGTGATGTTTTCAGTGGTTATACCTGTGACACTATTTCCTTGAGGACCCTTGATTGCAAATTGTCCAACATCTCTATATTCTCCAGTTTCACCACTACCAGATTTAAGTATATAAAGGTGATATTGATTATCGGATTCATCCAAGGCAACATATGCATCAGACCCGATTATTGTACAATCAGCCTTTGAATCTTTTATATTAACAGATTTTCCATCTTCACCCTTCTCGCCTTTTGCACCCGGGTCTCCTTTCTCTCCTTTAGGTATTTCAAAAGTAAATTCAAAGCCTCTGCTTAAATCCTCTCCGATAGATTTTACATTAACAGTGGCATTAGTTCCCGCTGCAATTGTTGTTGCCGTTGCTGTTGCCCCTGTTATTTTTGCGGACTGACCGTTTTCGCCTTTTGCTTTCACATTGGTATCATTACCTCCAATAAACCAATTTCCGTTTTCCCCAATAGTAGGAGTATAATCTTGAATTGGAACATTTACTGATTTATCACTTGTATCAATATTAAGTGCAGTTCCGTTTACCTTGACGATTTCAATCTTATTGGCATATTCTGAAGGAACAGATGTAAGATAATTTCCTTTAGGTTGATATCCGGATAAATCAATATTCACAGATTTATTTTCATCCGGTTTGAGAGGGGTATCATTAACTTTGATTTCATTGATGATATTTGCCTCACCACCTTCCGGAGTTGTTATTTGCCCTCTATTTACGGTAACGGTCATTCCTTCAGCAGTAATTCCCGTTATTACATTACCTGCCCCTATTTCATTGATAGTTACTTCGGTTCCGGCCTCTCCATAAACAACCTTAACGTTTTTTCCGTCTTGGGAAATTTCTTTTACCACATTTCCTTCTCCTGAGGTTGTGATATTAGAAAGATATTGTGTATCCGCTGAAAGATATTCACCCTTAGGCTGGTATGTTGTTGATGCCTCAGTTTTTGTTATATATGTGTTTTCAATATCACTTGTTTTGGCATATGGGGAAAGAATAATATTCACAGATTTATCTTCTTCAGCAATATCAAGTGGAGTTCCATCTACCTTAACTGCTTCAATAACATTCTTTTCACCAACTTCAGTTGATGCAGAAAGATATTCTCCTTTTGGCTGATAATTATTTGCGATATCAGATGATTTCGCATATTCTGACAAATCAATGTTTACTGCCTTATCGGAAACTGGAAGGGCAACATCATTGACTTTAACTGCTTCAATTATATTTTTATCGCCTCCTTCAGGTGTCGAAATAAATCCTTTATGGGCGATAACTTTCATACCTTCCGCTGTAACGCCCGTTACAACATTAGCATTTTCAGGACCTTCTGATTCAACAGTGATTTCTGTTCCAGCATCCCCATATTCAACCTTTATAACTTTGTCGTTCTGAGTGATGCTTTTAACAACGTTTCCGGTTCCGCTACTTTCTACTGTTGATATATATTGGGTGTCCGCTGAAAGATAGTCTCCTTTAGCATATTCAGAAAGGTCAATCTTAGCTATCTTGGTGTCAGCATCAACTACCGATGTGTTATTAACCTGAACATCTTTGATTTGGGCATTTTCAATTATTTTCACTCTTCCGTCTAAATCATTAAGAGCACCTGATGTTGTCTGTTCATTCTTAACAATTTCATTAGCAATATTTTCTATCGAACCCTTTACTGTGATTGATGTCTCATCGGATATAACCGTGTCATTTATTTTTATCTCAGCACCAACTTTCACATCATCGGCATCAAGAGTCACACTCGCTATATTGGCTGACACTGTTCCCTCAGAGCCGTTTACGGATATATTTTTGATATAATCTGACTTGATGCCGTTGATTTCATTATCAACACCATCAATCCTTTTATTGACCTCATCAAATTTTCCGTCAATGGCTTTACTTGGTTCAAAAGCAATATAATTCCCATCAGCGTTCTTAGCAATAAGAAGTTCGTTATCCACGTTTTTATTGATAAACAACTCTCCGTCCTTTGTATCACCGTATTTGTCAGTGATAGTCTCCGGCGTAACAATGCCGTTGTTGAGAATATCAGCCTTCTTCTTGTCTATCGAAGGCAAATTCACTATTCGTCTAATCGCCATATATTTATATAATTTTGTATCAAACTTATTTTATGATAAATAGTTTGCTGATATATAAAAGGTTTAGGATATAAACGAAAAAATCCTCCATTGGTTTGGAGGATTGAAAATTATGATTTTTTCAAAATAAAAAGATATTCAGTAGTATGTATATTTCGCTCTTTTAAATTTCTACTGCCTCGGAATGCAATATAATCAATTTCTTTTGTGGTTAAATCGCCATATTTTGAAAGCATATTCTGCATTTCTTCTAAAGAAATAAATCCTTCATTATTATAAGAAATAATAAGATATTTTGAATCTATATCTTTAACAAGTTCCTCAAATGATTTCAGTGCTTCATTTTTCTTATTGTATGCTGATTTATTCCAATCATCAGGGATACCTGCAACTGTGCTGATATTATTTCCAAGTTTGTTATCAATTATTGTGTTGAGCATAAAATAATTTGACCCATAAGGATGTTGATTATAAGGTGGGTCTATATAGGTTATATCAATATTTTGGAGATGTTTAACTAAAATATTTGCATCTTCTTTGAATAAAGTTATTTGTGCATCATTATCCGAAAATACAGGCTTCTTTAGTTCAATTTTACCTTTTATTCTTTCGAGTGCATTTTCACCTTCACCCCCAAACTTACCTACATTTTTTGTTTTTGATTTATAAAATCCCTTAAATACTCCGCTTGTGTTTGCATGAACTGATGCTTCATATAACAATGGTCCAAGAAAATATTTTTTATAAGATTCGGGAACTTCATCAATTGCAGCACGAATAGTATCAATAATCATTGCATTTTCATGAGTATAAAAAACTCTTTCACCCTCTTTGATGTCATTATCATCTTTAGGTGCATAATTTTGGGCAATTACTCCTTCAATTAATCCTTTGCTTTGTATTTTTTCATACAATTGATTATAAAAATCCTCATTAAAATCTTCTTTGTTTGTAAGGTAACAATCATTTATTATATATGAATATTGTTCTAAATCATTAGCATATAAACGAGTAGCGTATTGCTTCAATTTTCTTGAAACAACACCACTACCCGAAAATAAATCACAAATTACCGCTTTTTCAACTTCCATTTCATTCAATATGGATTGAACTTCATTTGCAATATTATCTAATAATTTTCTCTTGTTACCAAGATATGTAATAATCTGTTCTGTTAAGTATTTTTCATTTTCCATTAATAAATTAAAATGTTTCTTCCTTATTATTAATTTTATTTTTAAGATAAGCCACGGACTGTTCGGCTATTTCCATAAGAATATTAAATTTTTCATCTTTAGTAAATCGTTTTTGACTAAAGTAGATTCTATTCCATTCTTTTTTAAAAGAAGTATGTTTATCAGACGGATTCCATATATGAGGAATTCCATTTTGGCAATATGGCAGCATTTCTCTAAATTTGGAAAGAATATAATCATTTATTTCACCATTTTTATTAACAAATGCCTTTCCTGCACAAAAAATTGGATATGGACAAATATCAGAATTAAAACATATTTTTTCAAAAGTGGCATTGAAGTTTTTAGCAGTTCTTTCAATAGCATTACCCAATGTGTCTTGATATTTATCTTCACCAGAAAGAATTAAATACCATTCATTTTTATTATTTTTATTTCTTAAAATAATAGATGGTATATCTGATTCTATTTTTCGTTCTTTCGTTGGAAGAATACCTGTACTATTATCCCTTTTATAATACATGTATTCAGTTATACCTTTTTCTAAAAAGACATATTCATATCCATCAATAACTTCATAAGCATCAAGGTATTGATAAATTTCTCCTGTACATTCTTTACTTATAATTTCATCATTATAAGTTTCGGATGTCCCATATTTTCCTCTTTTTTTATTTACTTTCATTACTTTCCCATTCTATAAAAAAACTATACATAATAGAATAAGCTTCAGATATTGTTTTACAATTTCTTATTAAACTCAAAACTATTTTTGAAATATTTTCATCAGTATTTAATGATTTAAACCATTTATGGTTTCTATTGACTAATATCCTATCCTTATTATGGTCTAATGTTATTGGATTGACATCATCATCATCATTTATAAAACATATATTTAATGAGAAATTTGGCCAATTTTTAATATAAGAAGGTGTATAAATTTTAACATATTCCTTTCTATCCTTATGATGCATAGAAATAAATTTTGCGTTAGAATCTTTAATTGCTGTACTTATTTCTTTTGTATCTTGATTTATGGCAAATGATTTATCAACAATAGAAGAACTTTTATTTCCGCCTTTGATATATGTATCTGCTAATTCTGTATCATATATTGTAAGTCTTCCCTTAAACCCAGCACTTGATGGCTGTAATTCTGTGCCACACAAATTTTCGAGTTCTCCCTCATTTATTATTGTAACATCATTTATCGCTATTTCAACACCTGACCTGCTTCTTACATTAACTCCGCTTTCTCTTCTATTAATACCCAAACTGGTATCATATTTACATAATTCATTTTCTTGAATATTGCCGATTTTTAAATCAGACCATTCATATTTAGCCGCATTAGTCCTTCCTTTATATGAAAACCATTGACAATTATAATTAACACGTTTTCCTAAATGTTGATATAATCTATCAATTGGCTCAATACTATCGTTATTGATTTTAATCAATATTTCTTTTGAAGATATTTTTTTTCTATATCTTATACCAAGAATAATTTTTAGTTTAGTAATATCTGTTGGGGTAATATTTCGACAACCTATTATTTCTACTTTAAAATTATATCCGTTTTTTATACCCTTAAAAGGAACAAAATTTACTATTGTATCTGAATATGATTCACCGTTAAGATAATTAATAGGCTGCTCAGTTGACCAAGCCTCTCCATTATTCGGAATACAATCAACCGACACAATACCATGATTACCTTTGCCAATAAGATAAGGACCAGCGTATTTAAACCCTTGATTATATTTACCAATACCGTTTTGTTTAGTTTTAAGTTCTTGCCCTTGTCCTAAACTATAAAGAATTGACCTGGCTTTATCTTTTGTTAAATTGTTATTTTTTTCTTTAGAAAAAATACACAAATAATGCTTAGCATTATCAATAACAATATTGATTTCAGTTGCTTCGGCATCATATGCATTATCAGCCAATTCAATAATAGATGAATTAACATCCATTTTAACACCATCAGCCAAGTTAGCCAATGAACCATTGCTTAATTGAATCTTAAATGTTTCCATATTCTTTAAAAATATAATAAAAAAAACGAATCACAATCATCATACCAATTTGGGAGAAGAGGTAATCCGAATGTAATTCGCTATATTTCTATAGTTTTACTTGTTAAAGCAACTTCTCCCTACTACCTTAACAATGCAAATATACAAATAATATTTTTAAAAACAAAATATTTTCGTAAAAAAAATGTTAGTATATTTATAAAAGAAATAAGAGCAATTCCTATGCGAATCTAAAGATTTCGCATCTTCTTTGCTCATTTATTAGTAATTAGTGATTACTAAATGAGTGGTATGTTTGTTATCATATTGCCCTTTTGCTTGATACATATAGGTTTTGTCATATTCAACTATATTATAGTCTTTATAAAGGTTATAAATGAATTCTGTTTTACCAATTGCCATAAGCCACTTGCATTTACAATTTTTAAGGCAATTCGCAAGTCTAATGTGTTCATCTTTACCAAAAGCATTATTATCATAATCAGTAAAAGTTGAATCATAAGGCGGGTCTAAAAACATAAAATCATCACTTTTAATATCCCAATTTTTAATTGCATCTTCAAAATCTCCGCATTGAATATCTGTAGTAGCAAATAAATCTCTTGCTTCGTTTGAAGTTATGTTTTTAATTTTACAAGTAAAACATTTAGTATTATATCCAAATCCGCCATAAGGGATATTAAAATCCCCTGTTGGACCAAATCTAAACATTGAGCCAAAGCAAAATTCACGTATAAATACCCATTGGGCACTACGTTCATCCAAAGTATATAAGTCTTTATGATTATGATTGTTCCAATCGTTATACATATCCCTTATAATAAAATAAAATGCTTGGCATATACTTGTGGTTATACATTTATATGGCACATCTATTTCTTCTTTTTGTATATTTTTTTTACGAAAACGAGATAATTTATTCTCAAGAGATTTTATTATTTTATCCGTTAATGAAAATCCGTGAAAATTAAAATCACATTCAGACATTCTTTTTTCAATATATTCTTTTACATCAAGATTTATAAAATTGGATAGTTTATCATCAAGCATCAAATTACTAAATTTATCCCCATATAATTGAAAAAAATCTTCACCAAATTCTCTGATAAAATCCCAAGCATCTGAAATTTTTATAAGCTCTTTTTCAAAAGTAACAGATGAAACAGATTGGTAGAATTCCATCAAACTGTTGGAAAAGTCATTAACGTGCTTTTCTCCATTTAATAGATTCTCATTATGGAGGCGAAAGAAAATTCCTCCACCCCCAAAAAAAGGCTCATAATAATTATTAAAGTTTTTAGGAAAATATTGTTTTATTTTTTCATATTCTCTATACTTTCCTCCGGTATATTTAATTAAAGGCTTTAACATTTTTTTAATAAAAAATTAAGCGAACCAATTTCATCATGCCAAAATGTGATAGGGGGGCAATCAGAAATCAATTCGCTATGTTTCTTTTATATTTTGATATAGCCTATCACCTCTACATCAACAATTGTAATCATTTTTAATTACAATATAAATATACAAATAATCTTTAACAAAACAAAATATTTCACAAAAAAAATGTTAGTTTTTTTCTTCTACAGCAATATCACCGCTGCATGAACTGAGCCGAGTATAGCCCCGATTATAACCCCGGCGCAAGCGCATATAAGGTCATGTTTTTCTTTCTCAGACCCTCTTGATTTATCAAAAGCGCATTTGGCGCAAACAACAATAAGTGCCAATATCACAGACCAAGCAATAGGAAATAAAATCATAAAAAAGATTGTTAGCAAAGCCGAACTTTCCAAATTGATGATACCATCATCACCAAGCCATTTGTAACCGTCAATATGGTTCTTGATTAAGAACTCTTTACTTTTTTTAACAAAAGATGAAAATTTATTCATAATTTAAAAACAGTTATTCTACATAATAAATATACAGCCAAGTTAAAACATCCACAGAACGGAACCTCCCACATAATCATTCTTTGTCACGAAAGACCTTTGGTATTGAGCTTGTATTCCGAATTTCTCCTTGATGAAGAATCCGGCATTAACAATCCCCATAGGATTTTTTTCAATATCCCATGGATTAACCATAGTACCAATACCTATATATGGGCTGAACAGTTTCACATTATATTCGGTTTTTGTGATTTTTTTGACGTAAGGGGTATATTCATAACTCAAAACCCTCATTCTGTTGTATTGGACTTTTGCCTTGAAACTGCATGTGCCCAAGGTGTCTATATCAAACAATGTCTCCCCATAAAATCTTTCTGTCGCCCAATCTTTCATTATTGTGGTGGTGTCACTTTTCTCAACCTCAATATATTCTTTAACCACCTTGTTCGGGAACAGTTCCGTATATATTCCGTTTTTCACGCAAGCCCTTATGATATCAGCGGTATCCGCCGGAACTATCACCTTGTATGGAACAGGATAAGGTATGGAATCCCTGATTGTGTCCCCTTTTATATATTCAATCTTAACCTGCGGTTTTGGGTCTTTGATAGTCTTTCTTCCGAGAAAGAATCCGAAGAACAATATTCCTAAAATAACCAATGCATAGGTAATGTATTTCCATTGTTCTTTTGTTAATTTTAAATTCATAAAATATTGATTTTTACATAAATAAATAGTGGAAAATCCACTTTTTATGAATTTTCCACACTGTCATATTAAAACGTTTTGTTTTTGCTTATTTTTTCAAGAAAGCAATCTCTTTACTATTCCGCTGATGGTCTTGCCGTCCGCTTGCCCGTTAAGTTGCTTTGTGGCGGCTCCCATCACTTTTCCCATATCTTTGATAGATGAGGCATTGGTATCGGAAATCACCTGTTTGATAATCTTTTCAACTTCAGCCTCATCCATCTGCTTCGGAAGATATTCCTTGATGATTTCAGCCTCGGCAAGTTCCTTGTCAGCCAATTCCTGACGGTTGTTCGATTTATATACCTCTGCTACCTCCTCACGTTCCTTGACCATCTTCTGCATGATTTTGATTATGTCACCATCAGAGAGTTCCCCTTTAAATCCCGGAGCTGTTCTTTTCTCCATAATGGTGGTTTTTACACTGCGGAGAGTGTTTGTCTGAACCTCATCCTTGGCTTTCATAGCCGTCATGAGATTGTTCTGAATTATTTCTTCAAGTGTCATGTTTTTATAATTTTTATAAAAATATAATTTTTTTTCAAATAAAACAAAATGGTGGAGAAGTTTTCTCCACCGTTCTGTTAATAATCACAATATGGATTATAGTCATCATAAACATTCGGTTTGGTGTTCATGTTCTCAATATAGATATATGTAATCTCATATCTATAATTGTCATTCTGAATCTTTATAAACTGATTCTTCAAATCCAATTCAAGGATTTTGTCATACCCATAAAGATAATCGCCGACCTTGAATTTATGAATATTTTTGTTGATAGTCAGGTTGCTGTACTTTGGACGAGTATCATCATTATAATTGCAACTATTGCATTTCTTCAAGAACTCCTCCTTTGTTATCTCTTGGCCATAAATATAAGTCTTCTCTCTTGTGAAGTAACGATAATTTGCCTCTTTCACGTTGAAGAATTGTTTGAATTCCTCAATATGACAATGATGGATATTCACTTCATCTACAATTGTTTTCACAATGTCTATTGTTGCCATTGTGAGGGAATCAACAAAATCCAAAATTTCAGTTCTGAATTCAGGATATTGAAGATTGTCATCAATGAATTCTTCAAGAATCTTTTTATCCATCACTGTCCCATAAGACTTCAGATATCTGATTCGTGATGGTCTTGACAAAAGATTGTCATTGATACTCAACTCATTGGTAGTAAGGAGGAAAATATGGCAATTATCGGTATTGAAAACGCCATCCATAATGGAAAGCAAATCCTCCCCAGCACTGTTCTCATCATTATTTTTACCATTGTTGACTTTGAACTGCTTTTCAAATTCATCAAAGAAAAATACGCAATCCTGCTCAATTCCTGCAAGAAAATTTGTAAGTCCCGGATACGGTTTATCGCAAATGATGACTGGAAGCCCCAGTCTGTTTGCTATAAGTTTAGCGGTTACTGTCTTACCAGTTCCTTTCCCGCCATTCAACAATACTCCGATATTTCTCTTTACCGGCTGTTTGTTGTACGTGTCAAGAACATGCTTAATAAGGGTCTCATCAAGACCATAAAGTTTGAATCCAAAATTGAATTCCTCCGCTGTTTTTTTCAAAGAAAGTTCCATATTGAACGGATTTACAAGAATCTCATAAATTCCATCATCAAGAACGGGTTTCTTCTCGAAGTTACCTTCTGTAGGGGTCCAACTATTACCTCTTTTCAAATAAACTTGTGACATAAATTATTTTATAAAATTTTAGAAAATTATTTTTCAATCAATTACCTTCACAAACATGCCATAGGAATACCACATTGTTTCTCCAAGGTCATCCTCATCCTTGCATGCATATTTCTCAAGATACTTGTTTAGATTCTGTCTTTTGATAATCATTGTTCCGTTGTCGAAACTTATCACGTCAGAATCCGTCAATTTTTCTTTAAAAGATGGATTGGTATTGACCATCTCCTTGAATGATTCCAAATTAAGTGTTTGCATGATATTTTTATTTTTTAGTTAAAATGGCAAATCGTCAATCGGCTCTGATGATGGCACCGGGTCAGAGGTTTTTGCCTTATTCTCTACAATAGGCTTAGGATTTTTCAGTGAATCAAGATAACGCTTACCCATTTCCTGTGCTTCTTTGTTAAAAAAATCATCCTGCTTTATCATCCAATCAATGTATCCAGTTTTAGCCACCGCCTCAATTGTCTGTCCCTTATATTTACCAAATCCGAGTACATAATCCTTTGGGTCTCCGTCATAGTTGATTGCAGGTGTTGTTGCGGAATTTGGATTGTGTTCAATAACAACTGTTTCTGTCGGTTTGAAATCAAAATCCAAAATTTCTTTTCTGCTTGCAAGATAATCCGCTGATTGGAGAGCCTTGTCAAAATCAGTTTCTGGTAGAGGCATATTGTCGTTTTCATGCCCCCATTTCCCCATATGGGAATAAACCGCAGAGGCAATTTTTCTTGTATCATCCATTGATATAAGATTTTCATTCTCGGTTCCTAATACAAGAATATAATTCCTTGCAATTTCCGGATGATTTCCTACGGTATGACCGTTTGTATTATCCCCTTGCTTCTTGATGTCATGGGCAATTGCGGCAATAACAAGCAAATCAATATCATGTTGATTAAACATCATTGATTCCCCTATACATTTTGCGAAGAATGCAACGACTCTTGTATGGCGAACCAATCCGCTTTCACCCAAACTGAACTGTGGATGATATTTGCCACTGCTTGATGCAGGTACCGTGAAAAAGTAATCATCAGCATCCTCAAGTACCTTTTCGGCAAACTTTTTAAGATTTTCATCAGCAATGTAGCCAATCTCATTGGCAAACATTTTTATTCTATCTTCTTTTGTAATCATAGTTCAAAATTACAAAAAATATTAAAAATTTCCAAAGATTTTTAAACAAAAAAAAATAGCGGTCCTTTTCTCCTTCTTAGAAACCGCTATTTTATAAAACACTGATAAGTCATTTCGGTGAGCCGAAACAGTCTTTTTAAACTTTCTATATCTAAAACTCACAACGATTACTTATATTAGTTGCTAACTACGGATGACTATTCTCCGTAAAGTTCAGTTATTCAATAGCAACTCCTCTATCTCCATTATCTACTCTCTTTACCACATCCACAATCGTCAAGTGGATTCTCAAAGGAAGCACGTTCCTCGTTGTGGCAAATTCAATAATGTACTTCAAGCAACCATAACCTTGTGCTCATAAACTGAATAAAGCACCTTGCTCTTATGGCAGAGTATCATCTAAATCTGACCGCTACATCAGAAAAAGACCGCTTGATAACCCCCAACATTTTTCAGTCAGATAACCAATCCTCAAGTAGATACGACCACCGTTGTTATTTCTCCCCGATGATGGAGATATTTCTTATCAAAAACAAATATAATCCACGAAAACTTATTTCTTATAAAGGTAAATTGTTAGTAGGAAACCCTTTATAGCTAAAATACACCAATGTAACTACTAAATATTACTTATATCAAATTTTTGGAATTACACATATATATAGAAGGTAATTTTTCCAAAAAACATCCTACTGTTGGCTTAATTCCCGAAACCTACTTGGTTTTCTCGGTTTATTCCCCGAATTATATCCATCTTTTTCAAAGAACGTTTGTAAGATTTCTCTTACAATGCAAAGATACAAAGATTATTTTTAAAAACCAAACTTTTTAAGAAAAAATCAAAGAATTTCCTATAACGGTTCTTGTCTCCTCATCATATTCTATTTTAAGAATAGGATTTACTGGTTGATAATCTTCATTGACCAAAGACACATTTGCCATATAGGTATCGCCAACCTTTTCAAACTTATGGTTTCCGCTATGAAAATGCCCGCTCACAAATATCTTTGGCTTGATTCTTTCAATATGTTTTGCAAGTACATTATTTCCTGTGTCTTCTTTTTGGAAAGGTCCTTCAGTTATATCTCCCAAGCCGTTGATATTCGGGCTATCATGACTGATTAATATGTCAACATCATCAGGTATTTGGGAAAATTTCTTCTCCAATGTCTCATCTGATACCATAAAAGCCCAATTGCCGAAAATGCTGCAATAAGGAGTACCAAATATTTTGATTGTATCAAGTCCGTCACTTACTATCACATCATAGTCATATTCGCCGTGCTTAAGAATTTTTAATCTATTGGACGTTGCGGATTCAATTTCTCTCAAATCATTTTTCTGTGCCCTTTCAAAATAAAAATCATGATTACCTGGTGTTAAAATGACTTTGGAATCATCAGTCTTAAACGGAAGTCCATTGACCCATTTGACAAATTCATCATTTATCCAATCCTTTTGAAAACTTGCGGCATGACAATATGCTGGACATATATCGCCACATATCAATAATAAATCAAATGGCTCCTTCACAAAAGGAAGATAGCCATGAAAATCACTTGTTGCTAAAATTACCATTCTTTTACATTACAATTTTTTTTAAATCCTCTATCATTTCTTTTGGTGGAAGATTTTTATTATTTTTTGTTATTGCCTCAATAAAATGTGGCAATTCTTTTCTGTAGACATTAGCCATTGCTGAGTCTTTCTCAATTGAATAACTCATGTTTGCCATTCTGTCAGCCATTTTTACCAAAGGAGCATAAGGAGTGTTGCAAATATCATTATAATATTTGTCATTTGCTCTTTCCGCTCTTGTTCTGCCCTTTTCATTGGTAAGCGCATAGACAATTTCCGTTCCAATCAAGGCATCCTCATCATCGAGATACATCTTGGCCAGTTCCATGACATTGTTGTAAGTCAATCTGGCATCCTCAATTGTATCATGAAAATATGCCCCGAAAATAACTCCCATATAATGTTCATTATCCTCAGATATATATTCCTTCACAAAATTTGCAACCATATCAAGATGGTAACCATAAGGACGGTTGTCATACATTTGATTAACCTCGGCATGTATCTCATAAGCAGCCGCTTTAATCTTATTTTCCAAATAATCTACTTTAAACATTTTCAATCAATTTTAAAGGTTCATTAAACATAGCCAATTGGTCCTCACAAAAGAAAACCCTATCAATATCTTCAATCTCAATCCCTTTCCACAATTTATATATCTGTGGATAAAATGTAGTGGAAGCCTTTTTCAACACTTCCTCTCCGAAGAATTAAATATAGTTAAAAGTAGTCAATCTACTTTCTGTACATTCACTCCTTGCCGTTCCTTGCAAGTTTTTTCGAAACGATAATAATACTTCCTTTACCTTCTCACGTTTAAGTTTCTTAGGCTCAAAAGCACCATTATCCAATTGTTTTAAGAGCGATTCTTGTAACACGGTTACGAGCACTCTGTTCCTTATATTCTTTGCAGCATTAAAATCTGCATTGTCCTTATATCCACACTCAATACATTCAAAGGTCTCTTGGTTTGTCCTGTTCTCATCCTCAATACATCCACAAATGGGACACATTTTCGATGTATAACTTGCTTGAACGGTTGATACCGCAATATCATATTTCCTTGCAATATGCTCAACCTCTTGTTTAAGACTACTTAAACCAAGGAATTTAACCTTTCTGTTGTAATTTATATCCTCATTATCCTTATCTTTAACGTAGCATTTGCCAAATCCATTGTCCAAATCCTCCATCACAATATGTCCAACACCTTGCGATTGTAATGTCTTGCACATATCAGCAATAAGTTGCTGCTCAGACTTAATCATCTTGGACTTGAGAGTATCGAGTTTCTGCTGCTTACGTTTACCTACTTTGTATTCTTTATCCTTTTCTTTAAGTTTATCAATTTCAAGTGATAATTTACAGAAATCATTGACGAGTTTGCGGTCATAGTCGTAAGTTGTTTCATCTGACAAACTGAATAAGTTATGTTTGCAATTAACATCAATACCAATTGTATTACCATTTACTTGCGGTATATACCTTTCACCATCTTTACACAAGAGTATGTTTACTTGATGTTCCTTCTCATTGAACGTAATTGTATATTCATAATCAGGATTCTTCTTTCTGTAATCCTTCATATTTCCGTGCCACCCTTTGTTGAATGTAACCGGTACATCAAATGACTTCCTGCCAATACCACTTAGGCTTATGAATGAATTAATTACTGAACCAAACTTGCTGTTATAGTCAATTATCCTTGTTTTTCTACATCTGCCGCTGAATGTTAATGATTTAAATTCAATAGGATATTCAGAATAATATTTAACAATACGTTTTCTTTTTGATAATGCAAGATTATAAAGACGTTCAAAACCGTATTTCTCACAACACCTTAATATATTGTTATAAAACTCACGTTTCTTTTCATCACACTTACTTATGTTACTGCTGATATAATTTATTATGTTTTCATTACCGTATCTTGCAAGATAAGTAAGGCAGTTAGATAATGGAGTTTGCCTCTTATCAATGATTACTTTCTTTAAGTCACCTTTCTTATGTTTCTTAGTATCACGCTTGTAGAACTCAAATCCATTAAATGTTTTTACTTCAAATATTAATTTACGTTGTATTGCATCGAATTTATTCTGATAGCAAGTGAACACTTGCGTATAGAGTTGCGCATCAAATGAACTTGTGATAACGTCTTTGAAATGCTCTCTCATTTCTTTAAGAAATTGGAACTTATTGTAATCCAAGAAATGAAGAAGATTGTCATTAACGTATTGTGATACGGTGTTTTTGTGGTTTTGAATAAGTACAGCAAAGTTATGTAACTCATCATATTTCTGACGAGTTAAATCCTTTGAATTGAATATCTTTGTGTACTTACTCTGTATTAACATTAATTCAATTTATAATTTGTTTTTATTTTTTAGCGTTTTCCTTTAATATTAATATTAATATTAACGTCCATATATCATTTTCATTTCTTCATCAGTCATTTCTTCAATAATAATATCGTATTCTTTAAATTTATAATGTTTGTCTTTATTTTGTTTTAAATAAAATAAGCAATCAATTAAAGAATGATTTCCATAATCGCTAGTATCATCTTCAGCCGATATATTAATTTCTTTTTCGTTACCTTTATCATCAAGCATGTGATATACACAAACATCTGACACACTTTCAACAGCACAATATATGGTGTACTCATCACGCATATATCCACATTCATTTATATATTTTGTTTTAAATCCACCAGTTTTAAATGCCATTTTTATTCTCCTTTCTTTTCTTAGCGTTTTCCTTTGCTCTTGCACTGTATAAGCGTCCACTGAAAGATGCAATCAACATCATCATATCATTGACAAGTTCTTCTTGTTCAGTGTATTCTTTCTTATCAAGTAATTCTATCTCAACTCCGTAACTATTGAAGAAAAATTCGATTAAGTTATACTGAAATCTTGTAAGTCTGTCCTTATGTTCAATTACCACTTTGTTAATTTTACCATTTACAACTAAGTTGCAGAGTTTAGTGAAACCTTTACGTTTGTCATTCAATCCGCTACCCATATCCTTTATAATGTACTCAACTTTGTATTTTTTCTTTGTACAATATTCGAATATCCTTGAAGATTGTCTATCAATATCGCCATGCGCTTTTTGGTCAGGCGTAGAACACCTTGCATAAGTGGCAACAATTACCTCATCACTCTCATTGGTATCTTTGTTTTTATTCTCACCGATTAATCGTTCAATATCAGATTGTTTATAACGTCTATGACCTCCTTCTGTTCTTAAGGCAATTAGTTTGCCGCTATTGTCCCATCGTTGGAGTGTAGATTTACTGACATTAAGCAATTGTTCAGTTTCTTTTAATGACAGAAGTTTATCCATCTTCGTTTTCTATTTTTTCAATTATATCAAGTGTTGCTTGTTTTGCACTGTCTACATGCTTCTGTAGTTCTTCTATTGACAATGTTTCAAGCCCATCCATTAACGGATACTCATTACCATCGTCACAAATGTATAACATATTTTCAGTGTCAATCGAAACAACTTTAATATTCTTATGTTTCATAAGTTCACTTATTCTTTTATTATTTATTTTAGTATTCATATATAAATATCATTTATTTTTAAAAAGTTTGCTTATTTTTGAATATTTTTTGATATAAATGAATAATTTTTTATTCAGCAGATGTTATCCCATTTATGGCTGCGTCTCGGACTGATGCACAATATTCAAGCCATTTCTCAACATTGCCGTCATATTCCTCCTCAATAAGCCCAATAACCCTATAATATTCAACCATAGGGAAAAAGTCATAAAGGCGGACATAATGCGCCCAAATATTATCATCACTGAAAATATTGATAGGCAGATTATAATCCTTTACAAATCTCTGCCTAAATTTTGTGCTGTCAAACACTCCCATTTCTTGTTCTTTTTTTTGCAAATATACCAAAAAGTTTTCTATTCTCCAAACAATTTTTTCAAATCTAAAAACTTCTGATAATCATAAGATTTTTCTTTTTTAGCCTTTTCTACCTCTGTTGCAATTAATGAATCTCTCCAATCCACCATTCTTTTTATAAAAGCGTTTTCAATCTTCTAATTTCGTCTGTCCTTTCCAAAAAATGAGAATATATCTCGATGTTGTTCTGTTCCATTTATTGTTTTATTTTTCAATGTAATTCTTTCCGTTAGGTTTAACAAGTTCATCTGTCACAATAATCTTTTCAGAAACATATTCCCCATCTCGGTTTTGATAATAAATTGTACCTTTGGGAATAATCGCCTTATATATCACCTTATTATTATAAGATAAGCCACTTATAAATGTATTCGGGTTCTCTTTCCTTTTTTTGGGAAAAACAGTTATATAAGTATAAGTAGTATTATCATAAAATGATTTAACAAATCTACATTTCTTAGAATAGCTGTGATATCCTTCATAAATATCTATAGCACCATTAACTCTTTTAAGAGTTTTTAAATAAACTTGTTTTGTTTCTTTATTAAAATCATATTGATATTCTTGGCATGGACTTTTACCATCTTTACCCAATACTTTATAAACCTCAATGTCCCTCAATGCAATTCGAGGCATTCTTTCAAAAAATCTTTTTCCTGTCCAACACATAAATTTTCAATTTAATTTAAAAATCATATGGCAAATATACAAAAAATATGCCACCAAAACAAATTTCTTGTCTTGATGGCATAAAATTTAAAAAGTAATTTATTCTTTCTAATATTTGTATGGACCCGGAGTATAATTGGATGCTGTTTTGAGTTTTTCTATAGTATCCGTTGTGCTTAGCCATCCACAAATTGTTCCATTACTTGTCCATGTATTCCATTGAGTAATAATGTTTCCGACAGTCAATTTCACGCTTCCGAAATAAGAATATGGATTGGATTCCGGACGATAGTTTCTAACTCCACCCGCCCATATTGAATAAAATGATGCTGCTGTTGCAACCGTATTTGTAGTTGTTGTACTTCCATATGCATTATTTATTGAAATGGAATTCATAATTTCCACTAATAATAGCATCATTCCCAGACATTGCGGAGCAACTCCATCCTTTACCCTCATAAGTAAATTGTAATGGAATCTTCTTGTCTTGAAAGGCCGTCTGTTATTTGATAAAATTTATGTGCTGAAACTCTTTCTGCCATTGTAACAAAAGCAGTTGATGAAAATAAATCTATATATCTATCACTACATAAAATATCATAAAAATGGTTTGATATTAACAATTCATTTAAATCAGTATATGCTGATTTTCTTATAGAAATTCCTTCACTAACATTTAATGGATTAAAATCATCTGCTAACGGTATAAAATTATACGTAACAGTTTGGTCCCAAAGCGTTAAATATTTAAAATTTTTCTTTGTTGAATACCCATCTCTGAAATTCTGCCCGGTAAAATACACTTTCAATTTATAGCATTCCTGTTTGAACGGAATAGATTCAAGAATCGGTTTTGAGGAATATGAACTGTGAAGATTTATATATCCTTCAATATCATTGTCTGTCAGATTTTGTGGGATTGAAACGTCAAATTCTTTATCTCCATAATAAGTTTTATTAGATTGAGCATCATTAACAGTAAATGTCCAAGCAGAATAATTGGAATCTCCGCTTATGGTAAGTTCATACCCACAACTATCTTCATCTTTTACATATATTAACTCCAAAGCCGGATTATAAACAATATTTCCATTATTAAGGGCCAATGCCGTTTCCATAGATGGTCTTGCGCATTTCACAATTTTTTTTGTATCCGCTAAATAATATCTATTATCTTGTTTATAATATAATTTCATATCCCCATCATAATGAGATTTATCAAAATATGAATTTGGATTTATTTGCAATTTAATATTCTCTTCTTCACTTTTTCCGCTATAACAATTTGTCCCTCCGCTATTAAATGTTAAATTTCTATCTTTGCATATGCACCAATTAGGAAGTTGTATCATATATTCAACAGAATCTAAATTGGTTACAGATGGAACTACAAGGTAATCCATTTTCCCGTTAGGTGCAGATTCCCATTTTTGAGTGTTGGGCAACGTCATCGTACTCGGAAAATCAGATAATGATGGTTTATCCAATCCCTGTTGATAAATATTAATACCATTATCTCTAATTATTGAACAATCTATATTTCCAACATAAACATACCTATCAGTTGTTCCATCCGGTATCTCCGGTATCTCATATGTGTATTGTTCGTCCAAATCAACTGCCGGGCGTCTTGCAGATATTTTTCCGGATTCAGAGCCCACTCTAGTTGCTTTTGGTATTGTAACATCGAAAGAATAATCACCCTTTGATGTTTTTTCTGATATATTATAGTTAGAATTTAATTCAATGGTCCATCCTATATCATAAGGGTCTTTTATTGATATGTTATATTTACCACCTGCCTTAGGAACATTTGAAGGAAATTCTGTTGTCTCCCTAAAACTCCAATAAGGTGGCTCCCAATATTTAGATTGAATAATTTCATAAGCCCTTTGATTTATTGCAATTGTTCCACCCATATGATGAGGCCATTCAAAAACAAGATAATATTTTTTATTTTCATTTGTATTATTCGCCGGCAACACCATATTCACATCTCCTATACTCCAATCCACTCCGTTAATAGTTTCAGCAGTATAAGCATTAAATGTGAATTCAAAATTATCTACTTTGTTAGTAAAAGTTTCATTATCAAGTTTATTTTCATACAAAAAAATATCATATTTATTTGTACCATTAATAAATTCTGATATTATACTTGTTTTGCCAGTGAACCCTAAAAAAGAAACTGTAGCTGATGATGCCACCCCAGTAGAGCCATCTTCAGCATCCAAACAATAATCAGAACAAGGATAAAGTGAAATAGGATTAACATCAAATTTGATTACAGATTCACTTACAGACAAACCATTTTTAGGTATAAGTTGGTTTATTGATAAAATACCACTTACAAATATATCATACCCCGATTTGGAGAATCCCGAGTCTATGAATTCCTGTTTCGTGGGGCAATAACTCTTATCGTACCCCTCCCCCGTAGATGGGGTAATTCCTTCATTTTCAAGAAGTTGTATAGAATATATTTGATTGTCTTCCATAAAATAAAGATGCGGAGTTGTTTAATGTTCCGCCTAAAATATAAATAGCGGAATATTTTGTTATTATAAATCTTTTTTTTGTATTTTAAATAATAAATAGATAAGAAATTATTGAAAAACATCCTTATCATTGTTATAACCATTATTATTCAAACAATTCCCCACAAAATTCATTCTTATCAGTTCTCCCGAATCGTTTGATGGCAATATTTAATATTGATTTAACTGTTTTGAAATCAAGCCTTCTTCGATATTTTCCGTCTTTTCTCAAGCCCTTGAATGAGGTCATGAGCACATCCTTTGTCTTTTCCCTATAATCCGCCAAAATAATGTTACATTCTTTCAAAAATTCCTTTCTATCAATATCATCAGGCAATCCTGATACACGTGTGAAAGACCTGCTTGAAACCTTGATGCTTTCTGACGGAATTTTTTCCCCTTCAAAGAATTCGCAATCCGCTTTCTGACCGCTATCAACGGTTTTAACGCCAATAGAGCCATCTTTATCATTGAATACCCAATGAACATCAGATGTTTTTCCGGTAATATCCAATGACTGCAATTCATTAAGACACCCCAAATATTCATAATTGTTCCATATAGGGATATTGTTTTGCCCTTCGGGAGTGAACATTGCCAAACAAACAGGACATTCAGTATCATCAAACATCTTACAATTCAATGATATTACTCCCCATAATCTGTTCATATGAATATTGGCTGTTATGAAACTTTCAGGAATAATGACCGCCACATATTTGCAATTTTCCAACATCACTCTAAGTGATACCTTATATAAATCATCTTCTTCCCATGGATAATCAATTTTTCTGCGTCTGGCCGAACTTTTCCCCAAATAAGGGCAATTGGTTATGCAAATATCATATCCCTTTGGAAAATCAGCCAATGTGTCCTTTTGCTCCACGTTATATTTCGGATAAGTATTCTCTTTCGGAGGGTCTATGTCAAAACAAGCCCAATCCAAATCATATCCGCTTTCCTTTATCAATCTTAATATGTTATTAGCACCCGCAAACGGTTCTATCACTGTAGTTATGTTACCAATATTACCCATCCACTCTTGGAAAAGTGGATGAGTAAATGGATTTTCTTGGGTAAAATATTGCCCTAATTCTCGTTTATTTTGCACTATTAATGCATAATTTTTTCTTTTTTATTATTAATGAATGGTATTCAAAACCGCCTCTAACGTTTTAGTGTTCATTCTTCCCTTAACATGAGACAACACTTTTTGGGCACTATTAATATCACTCATAGTCAACTCTCCATTATTTACAGCATTTGATACTGACAATGTGGTTTCCTCAATGTTTTTATCTGAATTTGAATCACTTTTATGCTTGCCACAAAATTGCTTAATAAATGTAGCAATATCACGAAGTTCGTATTCATTTTCATCTTCATCATATATTTTTAAATTATCACGGCAAGCATCTTTAATATCTTTAAAAGTTATTGTTGTTTTTGTCTTTACTTGTGACTCTTTGTGAAGTTCATGAAATACATAATTTCCTATAGTAACATCATATCTTATGTTGTTTCTTGTCGGATGAGTTCCACCATAAGCATTTGTAACTTTCCATCCATCATTACCTCGGCAAACTGTTGCAATGCCTTTATATCTTATTGCCCCACCAGACAAATCCGGAGAACACATTCTATTTTCTTCATACTCATTACCCTTGCCTGATTTTATTATTTTTGCAACATCAGCAATTTCAAAAACAATTTCTTCACCATCTTCAGTATGGAATACATGTTTCTCATAATTTTCGGTTCCAGCCAATTTATTGCGATAAAGGAAATCCCGATAAACAAGTGTTGTACGCTCATCATCAGTTGAGAATATGATTTTTATTCTATCATCAGGCATTGTATCCACAATTTTCCGTTTCAATTCAATAATTTCAGCATTGGATACCATCTTACAATTCTTAAATACAACCTCATATGAATTTTCAGCCTTGCATTCTTTAGGATTTATTATTTCATAAGTTATTTCCTTATCTATGCCGTTAAAAGTGAGGTTTGCTCCATAAGCAAATCCATCTCGAACAACCGCAATGTTTCCAGAAACAATATTATCTTGATAAAGGCGTGAAGACAATCCCATTACCTCAGTACCAACACCACACAAAGACACTCCTTTATTGGCTGATATTGTTTTTCCCGCCGTTGATGCAATTTCCTTCAATTTCTCAAATGTTGGAAGCATATCACTATCAGCATCATTATAAAAACGATAATTACAAAGATTCGGTCCGCATTTTTCAATTGTGATAGTTCCTTTGGACTTACCATAAGTAAGCATATTATGAACCATTTCCATTATTCCGGACATTGGGTCTCCGGCCGGATGTGATGAAAACCTAACTGACCCGTCCGCTTTGCGTTCTCCAGTCTCATTAATAATTTTTATCCTTTCCTCCATAATTAATTTAAATTAAATTGTGAAATTTTAAAGTATCAATCAAAGTTTTTTCAATAATATTTCTATTTGTATAAATTGTTTTTGTTCCGTCAAAATCACATTCATCAATAATTGATGGCTTCCAATAATTGCCTTCCATCATAAAGAATACAACCAAATTTTCATTTGTGTTCTTACTGATACAATTTCGGGTTACTTCAACCTCAAATGGTATATAATCTTGGTCTCCTCCAACTTCCTTTGTATATTTACAAAAAAAGAACAATTCCAAATAATTTCCATTATCCTTATTTTGAAAATATGCCACGCCATCAATTGCTTTTGAATCCTTACAATGATTGCGTTTGATTTTAACCGATGTCAAAGTTCCGTTATGGGCAAAATATTTTCCATTTTTTCCATATCCTGTACTGATGGAATCAAATTCACCCAAATCCAAATTAAGTTGGAATTCTTTTGCTATTTTTTTACACGTGTTTTTAATTATATTCACTTGTATTTTTTCATCATATGAATCTCTTCTATCTGCTCTCATCTTCCTTCAAATTTTCCCTAACCTTGTCCAATGTTTTTCCCAAAAGATTCAATCCAGTCCATGCTTTTTCATCATGAACAATATCATCACACCAATAAACGCCACAGCCCCAAATTCTATCCACAGGGCTCCCCTCAACAAAATGCTTTCCTTCAAACTCCGGGTCAAAAATAAATTTCTTCAAACCCTCATTCTGTGAAAACTTCGCAAAACAAGCATCATACATCATCTGCTCTTTAACCTCATCCCATTTTGCTGAATCAAATCCCTTTACCTTTCTTCCGAGTTTCTTTGCCTCCTTTGGATTGTCTCCGTTGGCTTTGATTTCCTCATAAATTTCCTCATCTCCAAAATATTTGGCTTTCAACGCCATAAAGCATTGTTCCGAAGAACTCCAAACAAACCCGTCATACTTAAAATGACATGGATACCAATTGGAAAAAATTCCTCCCCAAAAGGCTACATATTTACCTGACACTGTGGTCATTTCATAGTATTTAATCTTCATCTCTTAAAAAATTTTAAAACCAAACACAATGCAAATATACAATTTATTTTCGATAATAACAAAAAAAAGCCCCGCATTATTTCAATGCGGAGCCTTTTCCAACTAACAATTTTCACAATTGAAATTTTTGATAAAAATCATTCTCGGATATAATTTCAATGCCCAAACTATTCGCCTTATCTATCTTTGATTGTCCGGGTTTATCTCCTATTATAAGATAATTTGTCCTCCTTGAAACACTATGTCCACATTTTGCACCCATTGATTCAAGATATTTTTCCACATCATCTCCGGAGAATCTATTAGACTTTCCCGAAAACACTATAGAAAGCCCCTCTATCGGCAAATCAAGTGGTCCATCGTCTTCTTCATCATAATGTTTCTCATTCGGCTCCAAAACGGCTTTAAATTGAAATTCCTTCAAAAATCTCAGCCATTTGTCATATTCTGATTCAAAGGGAATATTATGTCCGAACGCATATATTGCTGATGCCACAACTTCCCCTATTCCGTCAATGGTCATCAATTCTTCTTTATCTGCATTGAAAATATCACCAATGGTTTTGAATTTCTTCACCAAATCCCTTGCCGTAACTTTTCCAACGCCATCAATGCCAATTGCATAAATGATTTTTTCAAGCGGCTTTGACAAACTTTCCTTTAATCCCTTCTTTATATTTTGAACTTTCTGCAATCCATAACCCTCGCCCAATATTTCAACAATATCCTCATCAGAATAACTATAGAAAAATCCATATAATGATTGAATATCATGGATTCCGATATTTTTCATCAAAAGGTCATTGATTGTCCCTTCGCCTAATGTCCTTACATCCATACAATCCTTGGAGCACCAGTATATCATCGCAGCCTTTTGCTGCGCCACACAATCCTCATTGCAGCATTTCCATATCTCTCCGGATTTCATCAATTGAGAGCCACATGCCGGACAAACATTTGGATATTTGACAATTTTTCCACAATGATTTTCCATCATTTTCTCGGTAATGTTTGAATCAATCATTGGAATAACGCCACCGCTTCTTGTTACATGAACATGGTCCCCATAATGAAGTTTCAATGACTTTATATAAGCCTCATTATTAAGGGTGGCGTTTGATATTATAACACCATTACATTCAACGGGCTTCAATACTGCGACTGGTGTAACCACACCTGTTCTTCCCACTTGAAAAACAACATCCTCCAATATTGTTTCCGCTCCATAGTTTTCATTCCATTTTCTCGCTATCCCCCATTCAATAGCCCTTGTATCTTTTGTTCCTATGGCGTTTTGTATGGACATATTATTAACTTTGACTACTATTCCGTCATAGTCATAATCAAGATTCGCATCATTGACAACATAAATGAAACTATCTATCACATTTGCCACTGAATCATAATAATGAATAGAGCTGCTTTTTACCTCAAATTTGAATCCCAACTTTTCAAGAAAAATATCCTTTCCTTGCATTGAATCAAATTCAACATCCCCGAAACAATCCCACGGCCTGAATATAAGCCCTCTTGATGCTGTTATTTTATGGTCAAGTTGCTTAATGCTCCCTGCACAAGCGTTTCTTGTATTTGCGAACGGCAATTCTTTATTTTTCACTCTTTCCTCATTCAATCCTTTCAGCCTTGACTTTGGTAAAAGGATTTCTCCACGGACATAAAAAACCTCATCCTTATCAAAGTCCCAATTCAATGAAAACGGTATATCCTTAACTCCGAACACATTCAATGTAATATCATCACCAACATTTTTGTCTCCCCTTGTTGATGCTTGAACAAATTCCCCTCCGACATATTTCAATTCACAAGAAACGCCATCATATTTGACACTGACATTAAACCATTCAACATCATATTCCTTATGTATCTTATCACACCATTCCTGTAATTCATCATGGGAATAAGTATTTTCAATTGTCAACATCGGCTGTGGGTGATTAACCTTTTTGAATCCTTTCTGTAAATCAGAACCAACCCTTTGGGTAGGAGAATCCGGATATATAATACCACTCTCTTCCTCCATCTTCTGAAGTTCTTTCATCAACAAATCAAATTCAGTATCTGTTACATCACTGACATCCCCATTATAATATCTTATGGAAGCGATGTTCAATTTATTCGTCAGTTCTCTTTGTGTCATTTTCTTTATTGTTTAAAACATTTAATAATTTTTCACCTAATTCGTTATTGATTACAGTCTTATCGTCTGTATAATATAATTTTGAATTATTTTGGATATCTGATGGCTTCTTTTTAAAATCTCCTCTATCAAACATTTTCTTTATCTTCTCATATTTGATGCCATAGTTTCCATAATTCTCAGTTGTTTTCCTTATGATGTTCTTTCTTCTGTGACTGCTCCGCTCATAACCTTTCTTCTTTATTCCGTTTGAATTCGCTTTGGAAGTAAAATGAAAATAGCCGCATTCGCTGCATTTGTAAATATCTTTCTCATTGGCACGTCTGCCATGCCTTTGCTTCAATGCCTTTCTTGCATCCTCATATGTCCTATAAGCATCCTTTCTTGAAGAACATGACAAATCATGGGCAATATAATCTTGTCCCTTTTCAACACCATATTCCAATTTCTCTTCAAGATTATTGTCCTTGATATATGTGAGAATTTCCTTATCTGTTAATTTTGCCATTTTATTAAAAATACTACAGTACAAATATATGATTTCTTTTTAAGAAATCCAAGATAATAGTTCTGTTAACTACCGCCAATCTAAATATTGGCAGATTCTTGATTTCATTGTAAATTATTGAAATTCATTATAATTTACATTTCTTTCTTGTTTCAACTATTGCCATAAAATCTAAAGATAATTTGCAATTATTATTTCATTTCCTTTCATTTCTGAATTTTTGGTAACATTTCTCATTCCATACATTAATTCAAAAGGTATTATTGTATAATCCTTATACAAATTTCTTATATAATCACAATCATCATATGTTATCATCCATTTATGTTTACAAGACTTTACTTCATTAGCAAATCTTTCATGGTCAAAACCTTTATGCAATTTTCCATTATTTCCATATAAGGCAGATTTAGTTGCCGTATAATATGGAGGGTCCAGAAAAATAAAAACATCATCCCCATCTTTTGACAACACATCTGAATAATCTAAATTTGTTATTTTTGTATCAATCAATAATGGTTGAACATTTCTTATACGTTCTATACTGCTATCTGTGAATCGCCCATCAAATGAACCTTGACTATATCCGCCACTTAAACTTGTTCCTGAAAAAGTTATTCTATTCAATACAAAAAATGCAGCACCTCTTTCTATTTTATTGAAATTAAATAAATTGTCACATAAATATTTATGTAACGTTTTACCATCCTTATATTCTTCTTTCCACTTTTTTACAATACTGATAAGTTCATTTATATTGTTTCTTGCATCATCCCAAAAGCAATATAAATCATAATATAAATCATTAATCCAATAATTTGCTAATGGATTGCTTTGTTTTGCTCTTATAAAAACTGAACCACCTCCAATAAAAGGCTCTCTATATTCTTTATATTCAGGCATATTATTAACCAACATTTTTGATGCCCTTGTCTTGCCTCCTGGATATCTTAATGGTGTTTTAATCTCTCTCATTTTGCTTTTGCTTAAAAATAAAAATCCACTTCGTGTATCTCTGCACAATATCACGAAATGGATTAGGATATATTTATCCTTGTTTATATTTCTTATTTATTGTTAAATCAATAAAGTGCAGATTTATATCATTAACTGTTTTAAATAGTTGCTTATTTTACATTATACCCTATCGAATATAATCTTAACGAAAATTATAAAAATTATAGCCGTTCGAATATAAAATGCTCAACATTGATGAAATTATATTGTTTAATCCTCAAGATACTCCTCAAGGTCTTGTAGAATCTTGTTTTTCTTTTCAAATGGGTCCCCTTCTCCATCAATATAATGAACAAGAGAATTAGATAATCGGTCAAAAACCTTATTCAAAAACTCTGTTTTACTGACCAATTCAATTGATTCATAATCATCTGATGATATAGGTTCAGATAATTCAAGAGAATTTTCAAAATGTTCAGCATCCTTGAAATTGTTCTTAAACAAAGTATAAACCTTTTCATTTGAACCATCATCTTCAACTATCCACTTATAATCCTCATTAATCATCTGTGATTTTGAGATTGAAAAAGTTCCGTCTTGATTTTTTCCTATAAACATATTTTGAAATTTTTAACATAGTGGAGAGGCAGGAATTCGAATCCTATACCCTAAAACGAGTACGTTCTGATTAGCAGTCAGACCCAAGTCCTCCCTGGTTGCGCTCTCCAAAATTACCGGAATTACGGTATCCGGCAAACCGATTAACCGCTCTACGAGTGGTATAAAAACAAGCAAATTTGCGAGATATGGCTGATGTACTATATTCTTATATAGCGGGGCTCCTACGACCTTATAGCCATCCTTTAAATCATCTGTTGCATATCCTCATATGGCTTCTCACAAAATCGGCGGTCATTCACCTTTTATTGAATTATATTCAAAAACCAACATGTTCCCTAAGGCAACCTTCGTCTTTTGAAGTACCCAGAGCATAAATTAAATCCGGAATCATTTATGCCTACCCTTAGAATACTAATGGCCTGTGCTTGTTTGTAATTTTCTTTTTTTATATGGGAGATTGGTCGGATTCGAACCGGCGTGAACAAGAGCCACAATCTTGTGCCTAATCCACTCGGCCACAATCTCCATATTTTTATTTGTACTCCGTGTGGGATTTGAACCCAACGATTACCGGAATGAAAATCCGGGGTCCTGGACCTGACTAGACGAACGGAGCGTTTTATTTCAATCTTTGCGGGAACTACAGGATTCGAACCTGTGACCAAGGGCTTAACAGGCCCCTGCTCAGCCTCCGAGCTCAGTTCCCGTATTTCTATTTTAAATGGTATCCGACATATACATGCTTAACATGACATGTTAAATACCATAAGCATAGATGCTTGATTTATTCTTTTACTTGGACCATATGGATATATTACCGTAGTGAAAAGAATATCTCCAATTAGAAAAAACTACATATGGAATTCTAAACAAGTAGCTAATTTGTGCAAATTCCATGGAAGGTTCCCCTCAGCTCGTACCTTACCTTAAGAGTCATAGAGGGGTCATCAGTCGGCAAGGTGAGACTCGAACTCACACGCATTTCTGCACCAGCTCCTTAGGCTGGCGGGTCTACCATTCCCCCACTTGCCGAAAAACAGGAAGCCATTTCAATGGTACTGGATTAAAAGTCTAGTCATAAATGAAAATTGCTGTCCGCTTCCTTAAAATTTCTTTTTTAACACATTTCTTTTAAATAAAGAGTTTTTTCACAATGGGTTGTCCTGTAATTCAACTTCTCTCGGTAAAATCCAAGGCTTCACACATCAAAAGCTTCCATCATTGTATCAAACTCCTACTTTAGAAAAGGAGGTGCTAAAGTGTCGTTCCATTGAGACTTGAACTCAAATTTCCGCCTTGAGAGGGCGACTACCTGACCATTTAGTAGATAGAACGAAAATTTACGTTAAGCACAACGAAACTTAACTTACACTTTGAATAATTTTTCTTTAAAGCCTTTTTTCAAGAAAAACTCATCGGGCTGCTTCCCCACCTTTAAAAAGAACTTGTTAGGGTAACGTTACCTCCCTATGGCTGATTCGCTCATATTGCCTTTTCAGCCAAAAGCCAACGGTTTATTTCCACACACCGCAAAAGTTGATTTGTTGTTTTTTGAGCGGTATGACAGAATCGAACTGTCATATCCACCTTGGAAGGGTGGCATAATAAAAACCATTATACTAATACCGCAAATTTTGAATCATTAGAGAGATTTGAACTCTCACCTTTCCTCTAATAGGAAACATGCTTCCGTTACACCATAACAATTACTTCGGTTCCATGGCATTGGAACCTATCTCCTATCCATTATCCACGGAGCGATGGGATTGGGCAACCATCTCCAATCATTTTTATTTCATTCAATGCCATAAATGAAAACGGTTTTTGGTAATTTATTCATACTATTGGATAGTATATAATCATAAATATTACCTTTGCGCCTATGAGCGGAATCGAACCACTATATCACTCACTAAATGCAAGTGGCTTTACCAATTGCCTACATAAGCACCGTTAACTTAAAACAAAACCTTACTTTGCGAAGATATAAATAAAAATTAAATTTTCCAAATCTTTTTCACCATTTTCTCTACTATTTATTGATAGTAGAAAGATATCGCAGGTCGGAACAACAAGGAATTTCGCTACCCTATCATTGGACTGTGATTAGAAAGAGAGGAATGGTGGAACCTCTCTTTCGCTTTTTACAGAGCCTCCTGACGGAATCGAACCATCATCTACTGATTACAAATCAGTTATAATAACCATTATACTAAGGAGGCAAAATAGCCAAAAGCAGAATATTATTTAAACGTTATTGAATATCCCACAACATTTCTGTTACAATTTCCAATAATTGCTCTTATTACTAAGATTTAATTTTGGCTAAAAGAATTATTTTTATTTTACGTTCAAAAATATTCCTTAAATCAAAAAAACGGGAAGCACTTTGTTTACCACCACTGTTTGCATTTTATGGAAAAATCAACAGCAAAACCGACTTTATTATTTATAAGTCTACAGATGGTGCGTAATCCCCGCCATCAAGGAACATTTCTACTTGGAAATAGAAAGAGGTAGAGCAGCAAGGCAGAATCGAACTGCCTTATCAACCATGGCGGTTGCATAATAACCATTATATACTATTGCTGCTTTTTCGGAAAACAAAATAGATTTGAACTATTTGAATTTTTATTTTCAGTAAAAATTGTTATCCACTTAAAAAAATTGCTGCATGTTTTCCTAACATTTTTCAATTATTTGCAGTCCGTATGGGATTTGAACCCATGACCTCCGGCGTGACAAGCCGATATTCTAACCATGCTGAACTAACGAACTATAATAGGACAGAAATCTATTACTTTAATTCTAACCGCTAAACTAAACAGAGTTATCTACAAATTCTCCATTGATGAGAGTCGAACTCATCCTCCCCATATTACCCAGTATGAAAGTATTAAAATTGCTGTATGATTTCTTTTCTTGTTGTAGCAAGAATTCCTTTGTACCGAGGATGGGACTTGAACCCATAAGGACTTGCGCCCAGTATTTTTTGAGAATACCATGTCTCCCATTGCATCACCTCGGCAATTAACCCTAATTTAATTATTCTCAAGAATTTCCTTATCAATAAAAAAGTTGATATTATCTTCATTTCTATCAACACTTGTAATGAATTTTTCATTAACGCCATAACCCATTCCGTCATCTTCCAATGTTCTTGGATAAGAGTTAAGAACCGAATCATTGGTATTAAATCCAAGAATATCATTACCCTTAATATCCCTTACCTTGATTGCTCCCATATCCTGTAGGATTTCCTCAAGGGTTAGTTTATTAATTGGCCATCCTTGAAAATCTGTTCCAATTTGTTCCATATTAAAATAAGATTTAGATTGGCTAGTAGGACTCGAACCTACGACCCGCTGATTTTCAGTCATTAACAATTAAATTGCTGTCAAATTCTTTTCCAAAAATCATTTACTTACTTCGTCTGCTGCTCTCCCATCTGAGCTATAGCCAATTCAATTTTGTGGAGGGAGAGAGATTCGAACTCTCGGAACGCTCATCACGTCCAACGGTTTTCAAGACCGGCCCGATAAACCACTCCGGCACCCCTCCATTGATTCTTTTCAAATTTTCACAAATTAAATGAACCTATATAATTTCATCAATATTGTCAATGAACTTTTGTCATCTTGATGTCTTTGTTGTCATCTTTCTGACAATGCAAAGATACAAAGATTATTTTTAATTTCCAAAAAACTTTTTGAAAATTTTTGTGGGCTTGGCAAGACTTGAACTTACGACCTCCTCGGTATCAGCGAGATGCGCTAAACCAACTGCGCTACAAGCCCTTATTTTTTTTGTGGCGATTAATAAAATCGAACTATTTTTTACGGGATATGAGTCCGTTGTTTTACCATTAAACTAAATCGCTATGCTATATTTGTGGACGGTATCGGGCTTGAACCGATAACCTTCTGAATGCAAATCAGACGTTCTACCAATTGGAACTAACCGCCCAAATATATATTCGTGGAAGTGGAGGGATTCGAACCCCCTAATCCGAAGGAACAGATTTACAGTCTGTCGCAACTCGCCATCGTTGCCGCACTTCCAAGTATTTTTTTGTTGTCCCACAGAGATTCGAACTCTGAATAAAACGTTCGTAGCGTTTCGGTTTATCCGTTAGCCTATGGAACAATATAAAAGGAGCGAGGCGAACTCCCTATGGTCAATTGATGTGCCATCACCATCAACCTGTCACATTTCATTTGGCATATCCATGTAACTTAAAAGCCTACTTTGTACCTCCAATAGGATTCAAACCTATAGTCTACAGATTAGAAATCTGTTGCATTGTTCAGTTATGCTATAGAGGCATATCTTTTTTTGTGCTCCCATCGGGAATCAAACCCGAACACACGGATTAAGAGTCCGTTAGTCTATCATTAACCTATAGGAGCATATTTGTGCGCCCGATGGGACTCGAACCCATAACCCACTGGTTAAAAGCCAGTTGCTCTATCCAATTAAGCCACGAACGCTTTCCAAACGTTATTTTGAACCTAATCAAATAGGGCTTTACTCCTACAGTCCAAATAACGTCACTTATCTATGTTTTCGTTTTATATCCTTCTGTTTCATTTTTAAATAAATTTCTTTTAAAATCATTTGTAGGGGAGGACAGAATCGAACTGCCTACGCCAACATCTTCAGTGTTGCGCTCTACCATATGAGCTACTTCCCCATATTTGTACTGCGTTCCGGATTCGAACCGGAGTCATCGGAGTGAAAGTCCGAGTGCTTAACCACTGGCATAACGCAGTATTTGTAAGTTATTAATAATCAGTATAGTAGGTGAGATTCGAACTCACGAAAATATGGTCCCAAACCATACCCCTTAGACCTCTCGGACACTACTATATTTTTAGAGTAGATGATTGGATTTGAACCAATGAATAATAGTTTTGCAGACTACCGTGTTAAACCAACTTCACCACATCTACATTTTTTTGCAGGGACAGCCCGAATTGGACGGACATCAAAGGTTTTGGAGACCCCCATTCTACCATTAAACTATATCCCCATATTTCAATATTTCTTATTCAACTTCTTCCCATATCTTTCCCTCTCTTCATCAGTCAATCTTTTATGGGTACTGCCCACATGCCATTTTCCACATTTGTCACATTTGTAAGCCACCATTTTCCATATTTTATCCTTTGAACTGTTTAAAAGTCTTGCCACATATAAGGCATCATCCTCAGTGTCATAAGACTTCTTTTCAACAAGTTCTCCGTTGAATATTTTGTAATGACTTCTTGCCTTTCTAATATTTTCCATAACAATGAACAATATCATCAACAATCGTGCCAAACTGCATATTCACCTTATAACAAAATAAAAAACCTCTGAAAAGTTTTGATTGAGAATCTTGTCAGAGGTTGGGAATATGTTGTGGTTAAAAACCTATGTGCTTTTTCGGTTGCGCCTTGTCCTGCGCTATATTCCACCTCTGTTTTTAAATGGTCGGCATTCAATACCGCATTTCTCTGCGGATGCATACGATGTCCCACAATAGCCTTTAAAACTATTGTTAAACCAACTATCCATATGTCTATTAAATGTCTTCATTTTATTATTGTTTTATGAATTTCCTTAATTCCAATTAATAAATAGTGTCAAAATTAAAAAAAAATCTCAATTACATTACAAATATACAAATTATGTTTGAAAAAGCAAATATTTTTTAACTTTTTTGTAAAATTCTTCTATTTTCTATGTTTTTGTATATATCTTTTCCCCGAATATATACCTATTTTCTTTGATGGTACAAGTTTTTCTGTATTTATTTCCTCCTCAAATATAGCATCATTGTTTTCACTGTCACTATCACTGTCATAGATTATCCTAAATATATCATCGTCAATAGTACAATTATCAAATAGTACTGAATGTATAACCAAACGAACATCTGAATCTGAATCTACATCACCATCTCTTCTCTGCCATATTTTTTTAATATAAGTACTTCTGGTAAGATATAACTCATCATCTAATTCATTAATCATGCAATCATTATCGTAGGATATAATCATATTATCCAAAACAAGACCATATGTTTCATCATTAAATTCCACTATAACTCCAGTGGTCAACAATTTTTTCAAATCTTTCATGTCTAAACTTTCAATTACAACACAAATATACAAAAATAATACACTAAAAACAAAAAATGAGGAAAATTCATCATTGAAAATCCCTCATTATAATTTCATCAATAGTCAAATGTTACTTCTTTGACTTTGACTTATCCTTATCCTCATCATCAGTAAAGTACTGCTCCTGAAGTTTCTTGATGACATCAAGTTCAAACTTAAGGTCCTCTTTCTGAAGTTCAAGATTAATTCTGTCCTTCACCCACTTCTGAAGATTTACATTCTCTCCGACAATCAAAGATTCCGTGGTGCGGACTGAAAGGTCCTCCATATCAAAAATCTTGCTCTCAATTTCTCTGATTAACTTCTCGGTTGCCCTTTTCTCATCCTCAAACAAATCCTTGGCTGACGAATCCAAATTACCGGCTCTCTTGGCAATTGCATCATTGCCAGTTAACATAAGCATTCTTTTAAAATTTCCCATAATATTTTTTCTCTTTTTTTAAATTATTCTGTGATGATGTCTTATTTTATATTTTGCGTTGCTTTTTATAATCTCTTCATTATATTTCCAATCATTCAGCACATTATCAGCCTTTTCCTCAAATGTATTTCCTTTCGCATTGAGCACCTCTTTTATAACTGCAATTTCTCGTTTATCTCTTATTGAATCTGCAATGCTTGGGCATTTTGATTTAAGTAATTCATATTCTGCCGGTGATACTAATATTTCTGTTTTATGATTTTTAAAATCAATATCATCCAGCCTAACTTTTGTTATAGTTTCTTCATTAGTAAGTGGATTGCAAGTAATTGTGCCCCATTCTGCATTTGATGATGTAACACACAAATTCGAAGATTCATCTATCCTCCATTTTGAAAAATCTGCCATTATTCATTTTCTTTTTTCTTTTTATTTTTGATATATAAAGTACAGCAACAATTATCCTCTTTCCTATAAGCCTTGCACGGGCAAATATCATCATCAGTTCCCGAATATTTGTTGTGACACGGGCAATGGCCACCATTTCTTTCCAAACCTTTCAATATTCCATTAACAACTTTTTCATTCGGATTAAGGATAAAACCTTCCTTTATATAAAATTTCTTATCTTCCACTTTTAGATTTCTTTTTTATTTTCATAATCCATATTAAAGATAGAAGATTCTTGAGAATTGTCAATGGTTTTCACAATTTTCTTCATTGTCTTATAAACATATTCATCCCAACTTCCATGTTCATATCTCTCCCCGACAGCCCTTGTTACGTTAAGGACGGGGATTGAATACGAAAGGAAAACCTCATAAGTTGAATTCTTTGGGTGAGAATAATCCTCGTTTTCAAAAATCCATGATTCATTATATTTCTTGAGCCTTATGCTATAGATAACTTCTTTCCCCTTAGCCACATGAATCTGCAAATTTCCACAAAAAAGGTCATAAACAACCCCATTGTCTTTTGTAGTCTTAATATAATATGGCTTTGATTCACCATTTTTAGTTTCAATAGTGGTCATATGATTCGCCACATTATCAAACAGCAAATCCATCTCTTCTATCATGCTGATACATTTGTCAATATCAGCAGTAAAATTTTTGGCGTTTATATCAACTGCCCATCTATACCAAATTTTCATATGAATTGTTTCAAGGAAACCCCACCCTTTAGGATGGGGAGGAATTGAAACTTGCCTTTTATTTGTTAAACATTATTTTTTGATTATTACTTTACAAATATACAAATTTTTTCGTAGAAAACAAAATTATTTTTGTAAAAAATCATAATAATTTATACTTTTTTAATTTTACCAGATATTTATATATAGAAATAATTTAAACGAAGAAGATGCTGCTAACGACAAAGGTACATATTGACAATGATTTTAAGGACTTGGAAGTCCTTAAAATGATGTGTTATCATTCTGCAAGAATGTACAATGTCGGCTTGTATTCTGTCCGTCAGCATTTCTTCAATACTGGTGAATATTTGTCGTATTACGACAATTATCATCTTTGCAAGGCAAACGAGAACTACTCTTTGCTGTTGACCGATACTGGTCAGCAAATTCTTAGAATTGTGGATAGGGATATGCACTCGTTCTTCGGCTTGTTAAAACTGAAGAAATTGGGCAAATATTCCAACCCAATACATTTGCCAAAATACAAGGATAAGGAAGGGATGATGACCTGCTCCGTACAAGGACGTTCCGTAAGGATAAGGAATGGAAAGGCAAGAATTGGAGTAACCAAGGAATTGATGGAGAAATACAATTTCTCCAACAAATTCGTTGAATTCACCATACCAAAAAACCTTCTTTCCGTTACCAAGTTCAACGAGGTAAGGATAATTCCCCAATACGGAGGAAAACAATTCTCGGTGGAGTTCATCTACGATTCCGCACATCTTCCAAGTTATGAACAAGCGCAAGGTAATGGCTTCATGTCCATTGACATTGGTATGGATAACCTTATGGCTTGCACGGTTTTTTCTAATGGGCAATCCTGTCAGTTCCTCATTGACGGGAAACCTCTAAAAAGCATCAATACCTATTACAACAAGACCATTGCAAGATTGAAGAGCGAATATTCCAAAAACAAGGGCATTGTAAGTCAGAACACCAAGCGTATGCTAAGGCTTTACAACGGAAGGGCAGACCGTATCAATGACTATTTCAACAAGGCAGTTTCACTGCTTGTTAGAAAATGTATTGATATGAATGTCACTCACATTGTAATTGGCTACAACAAGGAGATGAAGCAGGAGATAAACACTGGCAAGGTCAACAATCAGAATTTTGTTTCAGTACCGTTTTATAAGTTGCGTCAAAAACTACAATGCAAATGCGAGCTTCACGGGATTGAATGCATATCCCAAGAGGAAAGCTATACAAGCAAGGCATCCTGCCTTGACATGGATTTCCTTCCCAAATTCGGGGATAAGGATATCCCACAATTCAGCGGAAAGCGTATCAAGCGAGGCTTGTACAGCTCGTCTGACGGAAGCCTTGTCAATGCTGACATCAATGGCAGCGTGAACATTCTCCGCAAATATTTCAAAGAACGCAAATGGAATTGGACTTTCCAAGACCATGTAAGAGCCTTTGTCAATAGGCCGTGCCAAAGGGTCAATCCCCTTTGCTCAAGCTCCATCCTTTAGGGTGGAGTGATTGACCATAAAAACAAATTTTTAAAATGCGAAAAATCTCACGAGGCAAATATACAAAAAATATTTTTTCAAAGCAAACTATTTATGATTGAAAAAAATAAAAAACATTATGTGTGCTTGTAAACAAAAATCTTCAAACAGACAGGTCACATCTGTGAAGCAGGTGGTCAAGAAAGCCCCTAACTCAGAGAACAACACGAAACCGGAGCGAACGATTACAAAGCCAAGAGTCAACGTGTTCAAAAGACCGTTGTAGAAGATATAAAAGAAAAGAGAGGAAAAACATCATTCCTCTCTTTATTGTTTATGCACCGGTTTGTTTTGTAATAAAATTCATACTACCCTTTCCAATAATATGAACTTCATAATCAGTTCTTTCTGTTCCACTATCATCTTTATATACGACTTTTTCAACCTCATCATATATATCTCCGGTAAAATTCTTTATCAAAGTTGTTGTCCATTTCTTATCAATGTGATAATTGAATTTTGGATTATAGGCAAGGACTTCTTTTAGCGAAAACACACCGACTTCTCCCGCATCAGCGCAAAATTCCCCCAATGGCTCATTTGTATCAGAATCAAATGTTGTGCATGACCAATCTCCATATATGGTGTCCCTTATCAAATATTTCGTAAGTCCCAATATTTCCATGTTCTTTCCCCATTCACATTTTGTCCAATCATTTGAAAAACCTTTAAATGAATTTTCTTCTTTCCATTTATCAACCAAGTCCTCAAATTCCTTTCGCTTTTCATAAACAGCATATGATTGTTGAACATTTAAATTTCTTTTATCCCATCCATTCAATGTGATAAGGTCATAATCTTCCCACTTATATGGATGAGATTTATAAGGAATATTTAATCCAACATCATTGTCATGATTTATAATATAACATGGGTCTGTTATGATAATGTCCTCATTTTCAAAATGAATAACCTTTCCGGTAGATTTCGGCTCCTTATCCACATTCTCACATCTTTCACAATCCTCAATACATTCGGCAACGTGGATTATATCATCCGGTGATAAATCCTTCAGATTATGAATTTCACCTTCATCATCATATATCTTGATTCCATGGTCGAAATCCCTCATAAGGTTTATTTCCCTCAAATTTATCCCTATCTTATCTATTCTTTTGAATACATCCCATGGTTCCTTTTTTTTATCATTTGACCGTGGTCTTGAAAAAAGACGATTATGAAGTTCATGTTCATTTCCCCTGCCAATTGTTACTTCAGTAATATTTCTCTCCGCCAAAAATTTGAATACATATTCGCCAACGGTAGTTATGAGATTTTCTGACACATTAAATAATTTGTAAATTTCCATCTTTATATTTTTTCTTCTTTATTTTCCTTTAATCCGACTGACAACGGATATTTCACCGCCGGATATGACTTATATCCAATAATCTTTATATCATCAAATGTAAAATCATCAATATCCTTTATCTCCGGATTAAGCCACAATTTCGGTAAGGCATACATATGAGGATTTCTATTCTTTTGTTCTTTCTCATATATCTCAATTTGATTTTCATATATATGACAATCTCCTCCATCAAAGATAAGTTCATCTACATCCATGTTTGCACATTGCGCTATCATATGTACTAACACGCTATAACTCAGGCAGTTAAACGGATTCCCAAGTAACCAATCATTCGACCTCATATGAAACATACAACTCAATTTCCTTGTAGGAACATTATTGTCATCCAGCATTTTTTCAGTTACCGTACTAAAAGTTCTTCCCTTACGTCTATTCTTATAGTAATCCAATCTTTCCTGATAACTCATCTTTCTTGTATAAAATTGAAAGCAAAAATGGCACGGCGGCAAAGCCATATATGGGATATCCTCCGGGTTCCAAGCGGAAACAATCATTCTCCTATCATCAGGATTGGTTTTAAGCGTATCTATGACTTCTTGAATTTGATTGTGGCCGCCAAAATTATTCCATTGTTCTCCATATACAGGTCCAAGATTTCCTGCTTGATACGGGACAAGATGCCCTTCTATTTTAGTTTTAAGCCAATACACTTTCTGTTTAACAACCGCATCAAGAAATTCTTCCTTGGTCATTTTCTCAGTCATATATTTTGCCTTTTCAAGATAAAATCTATAAGCATCATCATCCCATATATGAACACCGTTGTCAACAAGATATTTTATATTTGTGTCACCACTTATAAACCACAAAAGTTCGTGAATAACGCCTTTTGAGAACATTTTTTTGGTGGTGAGCATAGGAAGTCCATCTTTTAGGTTAAAACGCATCTGACAGCCAAACAATGACCTTGTAACGCCCGCTCTTGACTCTTTCCGTTCTCCTTTTTCTATAATCTCGTTGGCTATTTTCAAATATTGCTCATCAACATGATTGTTGAATCCCCTCATCTTCTCATAAGTTATTGCATAAGCCTTCCTATGTTCTATTTCAATTGGAGCACCGGTTTCCTCCCATTCATATTTTGTCAATATATCAGGAAAAAATGCATCGGCTCCATCAACATTTTCAGCCAATGCATCCATATATATCCTATCCACCAAATCCTTTTCAAGAAACTGTTTATAAATGTTTGCGCCACCAATGACAAATATTTTCTTGGTATTATCTTTTTCATAATAAGACTCTGCCAATTTTACCGCATCTTCTATTGATGGAACAATCTCGGCGTTTGCTATCTTATCTGGATGGTGGCTGATTATAATATTGATTCTATCCTTTAAGGCATTGCCAATAGATTCATAGGTTGTCTTTCCCATTATGACAATATTGTTGATTGTCATCTCCTTGAACCATTTCATATCCGCCTTGTTCTTCCAAGGCATTCCTCCGTTGCGCCCAATAGGAAATCCTTTTCCAACAATGTAATTTCCTACTGCCACGATTATATTAATATCCGGTCTCATTTTCTTTTATGTATTATTAAAAATGGGGCTAAATTATTTTTGGCCCCATTCATTATTATTTCAAATCTATTGATTCAATTTCCGCTCTTTTATCAAGAATATATTTATAATCCATCATTGCCTTCAATTGCAAATCATAAATAGTTCTCCGGCAAGGCGGAGTAAAACTCAATTCTCCTTTATCCCACTTATTAAGCATTTTGGATAGCCCTGCCAATCTGTTTTTCAATTGCTTGTATTCAGCAATAAAGCGTTCTTTATAATCAGTTGAAATCATTAATGGAATAGTTTCTGCCAAACCACTATTTTTAATCTCCTCAACATTAAATTTACAATCGAAAATAGGAGATTCAATATTATCCTGCACCTCATTTTCAATCGCATTGCACACACTTTCTTCTACAGTAAAATCATCTTCATCAAATGTTTCATTTTCATCATTTGTTTCGATGGTAACCTTAAAATATTTTTTCAATTTTTTTCTTTATTTTTTCTTTTTAATTATCTCATCAATAAGTCCATAATCAACAGCCTCTTGTGCAGAAAACCAATTATTCCTATCTGCGTCTCTCTTGATATCCTCCAAAGTTTTGCCACAATTTTCAGCTAGCATTCCAAATGTCATATCTTGCAATCTTTTAGTAAATTCAACTGCAATTGACAAATCAGCACATGTCTGATAATGGTTTGAAGTTGAAACTTGATGAAGCATAATCCAACTATGAGGCATAGCGTATCGTTTTCCTTTTGTTCCAGAAGAACACAAAACGGATGCCATAGAGGCTGCTAATCCTACAACATAAGTTGCAACATCAGATTCTATCCAATTCATAGTATCATAAATACTTGCACCATCAATAACGCTACCCCCTCCACTGTTGAGGAAGAGTTTTACATCTGTCTCAGAATCAACGGAATTAAGATACAACAATTGTGCATTTATAATATTTGCCACATCTGAATCAATATCTGTTCCAAGATAAATAATTCTATCTCCCATAAGACGGGAAAATACATCCATTGTGGCTACATTCATTTGTCTTTCCTCAAGAATGGTAGGACTAATCATCCCATTCATATTCTTTTCCATCTTTTTCTTGTATCCGTCAAGAGTGTTTGAATTAACTCCATTAGAAACTGCAAACTTCTCAAAATCTGTCATCATATAATATAAAATTTAAAATTTCTTAAAGCAAAAATACAAAAAAATAATCAATCCTCCAAATTCTTATAATAATCAATCAACTCTAAATTTTTTAATCTTTGTTCATCTGATTCAATATGAAACTGAGGGCTTAACATATTCCTTTCAAGCAAAAGCGTTTTCTCGACACCTCTGCTTAATGCTTTCTCGTATGATTGCTCAATATTTGCTAATGCAATATTAATCAAATCTTTAACTACTTTTATATCTGTATATTTTTTATTCAAAACGTAAGAAAATGCCTCCAATATCTCATCATTATTATAATCGGCAAAAACCATTGAAAGATGCTGCTTCAGATTTTTAATGTCTTTAAATGCCATAATATTTTCTTTATAAAATTTAAATGTCATGTCATTGGGAAGGTTTCCGTAAATTTTCATAAAAAACAAATTCTCCGCATCAATTTGTATTTGTTGTGACACTGCTCTTATTTCTTGCGGAACATTAAGATAAAACAAATAAGCGAACGTATAATAAGACTCAATTTTTTTCAGCATTATAACTTTTAAATGCTCATAAAATTTTTCATTATGAGGCAATTTAAATGCCACACCTTTTAATCCTTTTTTATATAATTCATATATATGCAATAATTCATGTGCAACCAAACTTCTTATATGATATGATAATCTTGATATAGGACATTGTACGAATAAACCCATACCAAATCTTTCAATCTTATCTTTTTCCAATACAGTGGCACCTTTTATTGTACATCCATTAGATTTGTCTTCAAAATATTCATCATTAACAATAATAACGTTAATATAACGAAATTCTATTTCATTGAAAAAAGTATTGATGCTTGTTCTATATATTAAATTTTGTAATTGAAAACAATGTTGTCTAACTATCTCTGATTCTATGAAATTATCAATTTCAGCAACAATTTGCTCAATATTCGGCAATCTTCCCCTTTCTTCTTGCAAAAGAATTTCTTCATTATTAAAATATTGGTCGAATAATTTATATGAAAAATATTCATGATTGTCCATCATTATCTTCTTGTTTCACTTTTAAATAGAGACTTTCATAAACAATTGCATCCTTTGCCACCTCTTTTATTCTCTTGAAACTTGAATTACCACTTTTTATATAAACATGCTCATTATATAAGTCAGTGGGAACATCATAAGTGTGATTTTCATTGCCACTTGTTCCATTATAAGAAAAGGCATATCCGCATGGTATCGTTTTCATCCAAACAAAAAACTCTTGATTGTCAAATTTGTCAAAATACATTCCTTTTGTATTTGCATATGGCGGGTCCATATAGATAAAATCATTCTCTTGCGGCTCAATTTCAATATAAGAGCAATGTCTAAATTCAACATTATTCTTATTTAATAAATCACTCCATTCAAATATGATTTTCTCCAATGTGTCCGGATTGATTCCGTTTCTTGTTATATGAAAAGAATTATTGAATTCTCCTTTGGAATTATATCTCGGCATTCCATTGGTGGTTGTTCTCATAATGAACATAAAATCCAATGGATTCCATTCCTTGTTATATCTTTCCCTAACGTTTTCAAAATAAGCCCTTTTAATTGCCTTATCATCATTCTTATTCATTTCCGTCCATAATATTTTATAATAGTCGGCAACTTCTTTCGGGCGATTCTTAACCGCATTCCACAAATTAATCAAATCTCTATTCAAATCAGAGCAAACAAACTTATTAACCTTATGGTCTTTACTTTCCATCAAGGCTCGACAAACCGAGGCTCCTCCACAAAAAGGCTCATAATATGTATCTATCTCTTTTGGAAAATATTTGATGATATTCTCACATTGGCTTCTCTTACTGCCACTCCACTTTATAACCGGTTGAAACATAATTTTCTAATAATTTAACAATTCTTCCTTATCATTCTTTATATCCGAAACGTCTTTTATGGTAAATTTAAAATATCCTCCATTCTCGTTCGGTATATTCACAAACTTATATTCTATATCCTCCGGGTCTTCAATATCCCACAGAACAAATCCATGGTTTGAAATAGTCTCACCCATATCCCTCTGTCTGATGCTTGAACAATACACTATCGGAACACCGTTCTTTTTAATCTCCTGCCTCTTATGTATATGCCCGGCTATGACAAAATCACATCCGTCAAAAACATTCGGGTCAATGCCATTGTCAGTAACCCTATTCGTTGCTGTAATTGCACCATTCACATCTCCATGAATCAATCCAATATATGTTTCAGATGAATTATCTTTTCCCTTATTTGCCTCTTTATGAACTTCAATATCCGGCCTGTTAAAACCCGTGAATGATGAATATAAACACCATGCAACATTATCATCATCCATTATTCCTGATTTATATCCAAGTTCCTTGTCAAGAAAAATTACTTGTTTATAATTTCCCACCTCAAACAACGGAGTAAGCGAATCAATCCTATCCGTATTATTCATCAAGAAATCATGGTTTCCTATGACAACGATTGTCTTGCAAATTTTATCAAGTTCGCTAAAGAGCCAATTAACGCAAAGTATTGATTCATTGGTAATTGACAGTTTGTTATGAAGTATGTCCCCACACAAAACTATTCTTGCTTCTTCCGGACTATCCAAATCATCTACAATCTTATGACACTTATTGATAAAAATTTGAAGTGTTTCCTTAATTTCATCTATGCCTTTATAATTCGGTATGTGAATATCCGCACATCCTATAACTTTCTTAACGCTCATAACTAAATTTCTATTTCGCTATATTTTTTGGCTGATTTCAAAGCCATTATTATTCCTTCCTTGCCTTTTGCCTCATAAATTTCACCGAAATCCTTCCAAGGCAAATCGTCTCCACCAAGTTTGATGTATCTTAATCTTTCTCTTAAATCAAGATTACGGCACAATGTCCTATATAACCTTTTTGTCTCATTGTCTGTAGTATCTCCATCAAGACATATTATTATTTTCGCTTTCGCCCTTTCATACAACTTATTATACAACTCACTGCTTTCGGTTAAAACCTTACCCATAAGTGATATTGTATTCGGGGCATATATCCCGTCAATAACTCCTTCCACCAAACAAATATCCGCATCCCATTGTATTTTATCCTCATGGAATATTATCTTGTTCTTATCCGCCTTGCAGTTTTTATATTTAATTCTTTTGTCACTTTCCTTATATGACCTTCCCACATAATAATTTAAATCACCAACACTATTATATGAAGGAAAAATGATTCGATTCCTCCATCCCCAATCCTCCTCATCCCATGTAGTCTTTCCAATTAAGAAATCATCTATAATATCTTGCGTTATCTTTCTTTTTTCAAGATACGCAACCAATTGCTTATCCTTGCAATTTGATAAATCAATCTTCTGATATGTTTTGGGCAATCTCAAATATTCTTCGGAAAACATATCCCCATTGTCCTTGAACATATCAAGATTATAATACCTGTTTTCCTTAATATCATTGATTAAGCGGAAATATTCATCAGACATCTCCTTTCCGCCACGGTCTTTTATCAATCTTGATATAGGTCCGGCATGACCGCATGACCAACAATGAAATTTTCCAAGAGCAAATGAAATCTCAAGATTATATTTATTATCAACACTTCCCTTTTCATCAGCACACCATGGGCAATTAAATTGATATTGCGAAACTGACTTATCATATCCCCCCTGTTTGCTTTCACCTAAAATGCTGACAAGCATATTATATATCCGCTGCATTATTGTATAAATTTTCTTATTACAAAAAATACAAAAAAATAAATAAAAAAACAAATGAGAACTGAATTTCTCCAATCCTCATTTGTTCCTAAAATAAATTATCTTTTATGAATTAAAAACTTCCGCAATCCGTGCTATCATGGGTTATAAGTTTTCCATCAATATAAACATAAGCCCTTAATTCATCGTCTTTAACCCTAACGCTTCGTTTCCAATCAAATTTAATGGAATTCCATATAAAACTCGGATTTCCATCTGAAGACGGGTCTTTTTTTGGCTCATATTGAACAATTTGATATCCTTTCTCATCTGTACCCACCAAATATCTTGAATATGGTTGAGGGTCTGTTATATTATCTGTTGATGCAACAATACTTTCCACCGGAAGATTCTCTCCGAAATCATTTGTTATTTTATGGCTTCCGAAATATTCCTCAATATGATTCTCCCCATCAATGACATCCACCACGGAATATCTCATCCACGGGTCAAGAGCATTGTTCTCTTTCAAAAAATTGTAAGAAGACCTCGAACCCCTCCAATATCTTATAACATGTTTTGTTTGTGTATATTCTGCCATTATCTTCCTTTCAATTTTTAATTATTATTAGTGTCTCCGAGAATTTCTTCCCCATACCAATAAATAGAGGAATTATATTCCTTTTTCAAATCTTCGCCTAATTTTGTTATTGAACTTGAAAGTTCATTGTCTTTTTTTTGTAAATCAGAAACATTTTGCTTTAAAGTGCCAACATCACCTTTGATTGATTGTACATCACCTGCAATATCCCCAGACGCTGATGTTGTTCCAAGCTTTGCCAATGAATTACTTCCATTAACAACATACAATCCCGCTGTATAATTTACCCCTGATATTATCTCATCGGTTGTGGTTAATATCACACGGGTTAAATTTTCATCTGTCGCTAAATTTAAGGCTTCAGTATAATTTGTTGCCGAGAGCGGTTCAAAACCGCCCCCAAACAACGACAATGTTCTATCTACGTTTATAATATACGGAGTTACTTCCTGATTATCAATATCGACCAATGCAACATATTGTCCAGCATATGCTTTCGGACTATTTGCAGCATAATCTTCAAGGTCTTTCATTGAATAATGGATTGCAGACTCGTCAAGCGGTATAGGATTGGTACGGCTGAAATATTGTGCCATACCATATATGCTATATTTACCCCAATTAATTTTATCTAAATTTGCCATATATAAAGTTTCTATTATTTAAAGGTTATTGAATCAAATGTTGTTGAATCTTCTGGCCATCCACTACCACTTGTAATATAAAATACCTTATAATCAACATCAACAAAATCATTTAATCTAATAGATACCGCATCTGTTTTTTCAGATTTACCAAAAGATTTTTGATTAGATGATACTATAACTGTCATGTCTGATTTAGTATATGCAGTATTATTTGATGGAATAGCAACAAAAAATGTAGATATACCTTTTGTTATTATAATAGATGATGGTATTAATTGTGAATAAGATGTTTTTTTCTTAATAATAGATTCCGCAGTCCAAAAATCATTTGTAACATTTGCATCAGTTATTGCCCCATAATAAACAGGATAATAACCCTTTACTATTATTGTATTACTATTATGAGGCGTTATACTACCATTAGTATATGCCGTACTTGCTTTAAAACCATCATTTGATACAGTAACACCCGTTTCAGCAACATTTCCCAAATTTGATTTTGCATAAATTGTTTCAGTATCAAAATCTACAGCAGTTATTGTTCTACCACTTTCATTAGCCGTATATGTATTGTTTCCTAATCCTACTTTAAATGTTTTTGTAGCACCTGCCGAACCATCAACTGCATCAACTTCTGTAAATCCATTAAATGAGCAAGATATTGTTTCTTGTCCTGTAAGATTTGGAGTTTTAGTTTGAGTATAAGTTGTAGCAGTAGATGCTGTTGTATCTCCGCTATATCCATATTTCATACCATTTACTTCTACCTTTTGTGTTCGAGTAATGCTTGTATTAATTGTTGCTCCTATAGAAATTTGTTCTCCAACAATATATGATGCATTGTTTGTTACGCCAGTTATATTAGGTTTTCCAACAGTTGCCGTAAATGTATAAACCGGATTATTAGCCTTACCCCATTCTTCCTTGCAGAACAATTTCATAAGAATTTCCTGTAAATCACTTCCAGCAGGAATCCCATTTGGATAAACGTTTTTAGCATAATCAGCAAGTGGCCCACCAGCAACCGGTATTTTTTCGGTTGTCAATGTTTTATTTGTAGTAACCTCTTTAACCTCAAGTGAATTATTTTTGTTAACTTTCAAGAAATTATCATTTCCTTCGGCAACCTTGACATTAACTGTTTTATTTTCAATAGATACTGCTGTCCCGCCACTAACTTGTCCTTCTTGAATGGATTTAATTGTATTCTCAATATTTGTTATATCTGTATTGATAGTTTCAATCTTTTCTGAATTAGCCTTGATTGCTTCACTATTGGTATTAACAGTTCCACTTACAGTATTGATATTGGTGTTCATTGTGGCAGCATCTCCCGGATGCGCTTGAATCCATGCAGCAATTTCTTGTAAGGTATCCATTGATTCGACCGCATTATCAGGAATCAATGCTTCTGTCAATGCACTTGTTGCAATGTCCTTAATAGTTTTACTTGCCACAGAAATCTTATGCCCCTCATCAATAACAACATTTTCACCCGCACTATAAGTAACTATATCTGATTTAAGCGCATAATCACCTTTCTTCTGATAAGTTTGTTCTACATCAGCAGATTTGGCATAATCAGCAAGTGATTGATGTTCAGTAAGATAATTACCTTTCGGCTGATAAGTTTTTGATGCATCATCTTTGGTAAGATATGTATTTTTAATATCAACGGTCTTTGCATAAGGAGAAAGTTCAATATTAACTGACTTATCTTCTGCTATATTAAGTGCTGTTCCATCAACCTTAACCGATTCAATCTTGTTTGCAAACTCAGACGGAACCTCAGTAAGATAGTTCTTTTCAGCCAATTTTTCATCAGTAACATAATTATCCTTAACTGAAATAACGCCTTCATTTATATTGATTCCTGTACCAGCTGAATAAAAATCAGTTTTACCTTTCAAAGATTCAAGCCATTCTTCAGTTGTTCCACTAAACCCTTTCTCTTTGGCTATGTCATAAGCGGATTTGCCTGATGCACCATCTGCACCTTTTTCGCCCTGTGGACCCTGTATGCCTTGTGGTCCTTGTTCACCAGTATCACCTTTATCTCCTTTTGCTCCCTTAAGAGAAGCAAGCCATGCTGCTTTATCGCCTTCAAATCCTTCATCAACGGCAATGTCATAAGCAGATTTTCCGCTTATACCATCTTTTCCATTTTGTCCATTATCTCCTTTTTGACCTTTTAATGATGCAAGCCAATCAGATTCTGAACCAACAAAATTATTATCAAGAGCAATCTGATATGCTGATTTACCATCAGCACCCTTTTCTCCCGTTTCTCCTTTCTCTCCCGGGTCGCCTTTTTCACCTTTATCACCTTTTACTCCTTGTGGTCCTTCTGGCCCAACAATAGCAAATTGTCCTAAATCCTCAAATGTCTTTTCTCCACTATCAGAAATGGCTCTCAAAATTTGAAGATGATAATTAGAATCAACATAAGCGTCAGAATCAACATTAGAGCATTCCTCCGCACTCTTTTTGATATTTACGGCTTTTCCGTCATCTCCTTTAGGACCTTGTGGACCAACTGGACCTTGGTCTCCCTTATCACCTTTCTCTCCCTGCTCACCTTTCTCTCCTCTTTCTCCTTGGTCTCCTTTTGCTCCTTTCAATGCGGCAAGTTGTTCTTGGGTAAAATCAGCATAAGTAAAAGCATCTCCTTTCTCTCCTTGAGGTCCTTGCTCACCGGTATCACCTTTATCTCCTTTCGCTCCTTTCTCGCCTTTCAATGATGCAATCCATGCCGATTCGTCTCCACCTTCATATCCTTTTTCAACAGCAATCTGATAAGCGGATTTTCCATCAGTTCCTTTATCTCCTTTTGCACCATCTTTACCATTTAACACTGTAACAGAACCTATTGAACCGCTTGCATTTTCAAATGTTACTATTGTGCCTCCTTCGGTCGATGCCGTGGTTGCTGCGGTTATACTAAGTCCATCCTTGCCGTCTTTTCCCGGCGCTCCATCTTCTCCTTTATCGCCTTTATCTCCTTTCTCTCCTTGAATTCCTTGCTCACCTTTATCACCTTTATCTCCTTTATCTCCTTTAGGTCCTTGTGGTCCTACTATTGCAAATTCTCCGAGGTCATCAAATTTCCTTTCTCCATCAACTTCTCCACGGAAAATATATATATGATAATTTTCTTTATTGATATAAGCGTCAGAATTTGCTACGGTACATTCATCAGCACTATTTTTAAGGCTTACTGAACTACCATCCTTTCCATCTTTTCCCGGTGCGCCATCTGCTCCCTTTAATGATGCCAACCATTCTTCGGTTGTTCCTGAAAAGCCCTCAGACTTTGCTATATCATAAGCAGATTTTCCGTCATCTCCTTTTTCTCCTTGTGGTCCTGTCTCTCCCTGCAATCCCTGAGGGCCTTGCTCACCTTGAGGGCCTTGTATTCCCTGCTCTCCTTGTTTTCCTACCAAACTTTCAAGCCATGTCTTTTCATCTCCTGAAAAGCCATTATCCACTGCAATTTGGTATGCTGACTTTCCATCAGCACCGGTCTTGCCGCTTATTCCATTAAGAATAGTTTCGACATCTCCACTAAATTTGTCTAATTTTCCCTCAACATTCTCAACTTTTTCTTGATTTTGAGATAATGATACATTTACAACTTCAATGGTATCTTTAAGAGAATCTATTGCAGATTTATTGGAATCAGATTTTTCGATTGCTGTTTTTACATCAATCTTTACATCACTTACGGTCTTGTTAATATCCTCAATAGATAATTCATTTAAAGTAACACGTGCTGCTAAAGAATCTACTTCATTTTTAACTTCGGCTATATCCCCACTAACAATCTCCTTGATTTTACCTCCATCCACTGAAATTGTATCATCTTCTGATATTTGAATTCCATCTCCTGCCTTGTAGGTTTTACCACCTTCAGTGATACCGCTATGTTCATTAATCCATTGTTCAATCTCTCCGAGGGTATCAAAAGCCTCAGACGCTCCTGATGTCACCTTATCTATTGCAAGTTGAACCGCATCAATACTATCTTGTGTAGGCAATTGCTGCCATCTATCTTTTTCCTCTGTAGAATCACCCACAAACCTATAGCTTGTTCCATCTTTGATATTAACAACAAAACCTTCAGTGAGAAATTCTGAAGGAATTGATGCAAGTGTCTCAAATGATGGCAACGGCTGTATGGTCTTAAGTTTCCAATTCTTTTGGAATTTTCCTTCTGTAAGCCAAAAATCAGCAGGTATTCTATTTATGAAGTTTTGTACGGTAACGGTTAATCCTGTAAAACGTAAATCGCTAACACTGAACTTTTCTTTAAGTTCGTCGATAGTTTTTACAAGTTGTATATCATCAACATAGCCACCATAAAAAACATATTTATCGCCTATATTTTGTGCCATATTTATATTATTGTTTTTAATTATTTTTCATTTAATGTTAATACATAGTTTCTGGATGTTTTAATTGCTAATGCATAATGCCCCTCTCCTTGATTTTTATACTCAACATAATCATTTCCGTCAATAACTACATTTGCTACAAATGATATTGGCTTTTCATAGCCATATTCAGATATTGAAATTTGTTGTTTTTCATCAATTTTTTTAGGGACAAATATACAAGTTGGATAAGGTCTTGTATCTCTAAAAGCCTCTGCTTTAAGTTGAAGTTCATTATCTTCTTTTGCTTCTGCTTCATCAACCATTGCCTTATATTCTTCATCTGGATATTGCCAAACAGTAACTTCTTTACCCATTTCGCATAATACTAATCTATCCTTAAAGGAATCATCATATTTTGCGTTAAGCAATACAGATATGTATATATCATTCGATTCCACAATCTCCTCATAATGCCCCCTAATGGTTAAATCATGATTCGGCATAGTCTTTCCGCTATATGTTGTATTATCCCAAACAAATCTATATTCAGTCTCCCCGCTTGTCATATTCTCCACCGTAGGATAAATAATTGTTGAATTAAAATCCGTCAATGCTGATGAAATCAACTTATCCTCATTATAAAAAGCAAGCACATATTTATTCGGAACAAGATTCGCTGATATTGTCAAATCTGTCTTAACTACATCTTCTGTAGGGATTCCTTCCCATTCAACAGTATATCCATTTGCTGATGTAGTAGTTACATAATTTGCAATTATCTCGTTATTAAACACTTCCGAAAATTTAGTTCCATAATCAATTGTTGAACTTGAATAAATTACATTACCCTCAGCGTCATTTACTGTCATCGAAAGTTTTATGATAGAATAAGAACCATTGGCGGTTATATCATAATCCGGCATATTCCAATCTACATCCACATCCCATCCGTTGAAAGTATATCCTTCTCTTTCTTCTATTGTCAAATAAGGTTTAAGAGGACTGCCATATTCAACCTCTTGCTTTGATTTAACTACATTGTCAATTATGATTGTAAGAATATGCTTGTTTGGTTTTGCCTCATAAACTACTTTGACATTGTTATTGGCCGGAACCATATCAACATCAGGAGTTACTGTAATTTCGTTATGATATCCATTTTCTGCCGGATATTTCTTATTGATGTAATCCTTGATATTTGTTCCATAAGGAAGTTTCTCTTCCTTACCGTTAATAATAACCGTGTAATCATTTGTCTTTACAATACCTTTGATGGTGATGTTTTCATCTGGTACAGTTGTTGGCATATTATCATTAGGAATATAAGTGCAGCCTTCAATTGATGGAAGGATTTCACTAATATTCGTTCCATAATCAACTGTGATTGTCTTAAGAACATTTTCGTTTTCATCAACAAAAGTAATTTCATATTTATTGATAGTTGTTGTACAATACGCACTCACATTCTTGTAAGGCATGGTTGCAGGTTCTCCCGTCCATTTTGAAACAGTATAGCCTTTTTTAGTATAAACAAAAGGCACTACAGCATCTTTATATTTGTAAGAAACTTCTTTTTCAAGAACCTTATCTACAAAATATGAAAGAATATATTCATTGGCAGTACGTTGAGATTCATATCTAACATCTTTATCCGGCATTGTAATATAATCCGAGTCACTTTCCCAATCAGTATAAGAATATCCGTTTTCTTTTGAGATTGATGGCATTGTTATTTTTGTGCCATAATTTGTCATACCGGACCTAACAACCTTAATATCGCCGCCGTTATCACCATCTACAAGCACAAATGAAAGAAGATGCTTATGAGCAAGCAATTTGGCTGTCATAACAAGATTCTTTGCAGGCATTGTAGTTACCGCATTTTTCCATCCAGTAATATCATAACCCTCAACCAATCCTTCTGTATTTGGATAAACTATTGTTTCTCCATAAGTATATTTTGACTCCGGTATAAGTGTAGTATCTCCATTAACATCCCAAGTTATTGTATATTCAATTGCCTTGAAACTACCGTTAAAATCAGTATCTTTGGTTATAACCGTATCTATTGGTGGATTCCATCCGCTAAACTCATATCCTGTTTTTGCTGTAGATGGAATATTCTTAGTTACTTTCTTGCCATAATCAACTGTTGTGGTTCCTTTTAACTCTCCATCTATGTAAAAATTAACCGTGAATTTTGTTTTAAGGTCAGATTCCTTATCCGATATAACAAATGTATAATTATCTTCCGTATAAGCAGACGAAGTGATTTTACTGTCATCAGTTGATGTAGAACCTACTCCAATAAGAGCGTATGATTTAAAAATCATATTCTCTCCAAGATTCTTGACAATGCTTATTGTTTTATTGGTGCTATTTCCATCAATTATCGCCGAAACAAGTTCTTCGCTTTCCTCACTTGTTAATGTATTTTCAAGTTTAAGTCTCACTACAGTTTTAACAGACTTTGTAAAAGTATCATTCCAAGACCATGTAATCGTTGTATTATTGTCTTTGTCCGGCTCTGTAGCACTGACAAGTACACCTACAATTTTTTCTTCCGTAGAAGGTGTCTCTCCGGTATTAATACTGCCATCAAAAGGATTTTTCATATATTCCTCAACCGGCAAATCACATAAGTCAAGAACACGGGCTCCCCAATGATACATTGTCTCCACTCTGTTGTCTTGTTCAAGCGTTATTCCGCTCTCCGGGCGAATCGCCATTTCACGAGGGTCATTCAAATACGACATAATATTCTATTGTTAAAATTATTATTTCTAATATTAAAAAAATATTTTTTTATATAATATATTATATTATTAATAATATTAATATTATATTAAAATAAATTTTCTTTATTAGAATAAAATTATTTTATCATAAATAGTTATCCGGGATTGAAAATCAATAGGCTTTGAAAATAAAAACCACGGGCTGACAACAGTCCGTGGAAAACATATAAAATATGGAAAATGCTACTTTTTGGTAGTTTTTTTGATATTATTATCTTTTGATAAAATAATGTTCTTCTCATATTTCCTATCCCAAATCTTTGTGGTATAAGAAATTTTCACTTCATTGTTCATCTCTTCTTTAACCACATTCTCAATGATTGGTTTATCAACGCCATGATGATTTATATTCACATAAGCCAACGCACAAATCAAAGAGTCACAAGCATCATAATTTTCTTTCTTTAATTGTCCCTCTTTGTCAAGAACCCATTTAATTGGAGAATCCTTGTACATTTCATTAACCATATTCATCATTACGGTCTTTTTATCAATATCAAACGGATATGCTCCGAATAGAACAATATTATCTTTTTTGATTGCATCATTGACATGCTTCAACGGATATTCTTCTCCTTTCTTGTTATACTTTCTCAATGAGACTAATTCCGGAAATGAAAACATTCTTGCATCATAAGATGATATAAAATTCGGAACAACGCCTATTATTCGATAAATCGCTTCTGAAATCATTCCGTTAAATCTTAACAATGTTGCTACAGTATTAACATTGTTTGATGACAACAATGGCTCTTCTATTACCACATCCGTAATTGTATAAGATGTTGCTATTTCTTTTATGAATTCATCCTCAAAAATCTGTTTTCTCAAAAACAATGCCTCTATTCCCTTTATCTTTCGAGATATTTTTGGTGTTTTGTGACCAAGGTATAAAATTTCAGGTTTATCACTTCCATTATCTTTCACCACGCAAACACCTATGCATGCCGTACTTATATCCAATCCAAGTATTATTCTTGGATATATTTGATTTTCTGTATTTTCCATTATTTTATTTATTTTCTTTGTTTATTATTTCTAAAATGGTATTATCATCTTCTTCAAGACTTTTTTCCAATGTTTTATAAAATTGCTTTTCTGCATGTTCTAAATTTAATTAAAATTATTAAAATTTATTTATAAAACATTATATATTTCATCGTAAGTCATTTAAAACGAACAATTTTATAGTTAAAATAAATTAAAATATTTAAAATGTAAATCTAATTTTCTTTGGAAAATCCATTATTTTTTTGTATTTTTAAGAAAATTTTTAGATAATGGCACATAATATATCTATAACAGATGATAATTTATATAATCAAATATCAAAATATTGTAAGGAAAATGGGTTAAAATTAAATGTTTTCTGTACCAACCTTTTGAAATCTTCTTTCAGAACCGAGCAATATGGTGACATCCCTTTCGGAAAAATCAAAGATGGTCAAGAAAAAAATGATATTCCTATTGAGATTTTGAATCATGTTCAAAAACGGGTGGAGAATATTAAAAATGAAACAAATGTGATTGTAAAACCCGTAGAACAAAATATTATGGCTCAAAAAGAAGAAAAAAAAGAGGAGTATCAAGAAATTAGTGATACTCAGAAAAATAAAGATAATGATAATCAAGATATAAAACCTAAAAAAAGAAGATTATAATGGTAAAACTACTTATTGCCTAAAAGATAAAACACCTATTACAAATAAATGGTTTGAAAAAGCAGGAGAAGTTGTAAAGGACGTGAATGGTAATCTTTGGTCTAATGTAACATATGAAGGAAATAATTATTATTTTTATTTGATGGAAGATAAATTGATATATAGAAAATAAAATTCAAAATGGTTAAGAAAATAGATATTGGACAAAAAGCAAAAGTGGAGATTGTTTGGGCTACGTCCCAATCAGATTATTCACGGGAACAAGAAAAAAACATCATATCAATGATGGCTCAAAAATATGGAATACCTGCAAAGAACATCCGAGTGACTCCAAGTTTCGTTACTCCAAATAATGATGGAGTTCTTTCAACGGAAGGTTCTGATAATATTCACGACCCGAAATTCATGCAGGAACTTATGCAGAAATATATTCTTGAGAAAGGAATAAAGGACATTGATTTCAATGAGATTGTAAAAATTGATTCACAAATTAATTCATTGATTGACTTTGATTCTTACGGAAAAAGCAAAAGATATATAATCAAATGGGTTAAATGGAGCAATTTTCTGTCATATGGGCCGGATAATTATTTTGATTTTAGAACGTTGCACGGATTGGTTCTTTTGAATGGTGTTCCTGCTAACAAGAGCGGAAAATCAACGTTCGCTTATGACCTTCTTCATTTCCTATTGTTCGGAAAAACAAATACTAAAAAGGCTAAGACATTGGGGCAGTTGTTTAATAATTATATTCCCGATGCAAAGACAGTTAATGTTGAAGGTTGTATAAATATTGATGGGGAAGATTATATTATTCGCCGTACTTTGACTCGCCCGGTCGGGAAAAAATCAAAAACTATCACAAATAAGGTTGAATATTATAAATTAGCACCGGATGGAACTGAAACCGAATTATCTGATGATAATCTTGAAGGGGCAAGTGCCACTGAAACAAGCAAGATTATTAAAGATGCTTTGGGAAATGAAAATGATTTTGATTTGATTATATCAGCCAATGCCAAAGACCTTGACAGCCTTATTTCCCTTACGGAGACTGAAAAAGGAAGGCTTCTTTCAAGATGGATTGGTTTGTCAATCATTGAAGATAAAGATGCCATAGCAAGAAACAAATGGAACAAGGAAATTTCTGTTGGACGTTATTCCGATATGTATAACAGAGTGCAATTGGATGCTGATATTAATGAATTAACAGACAACAATAAAGCCCTTAATGACAGTATTGAAAATTCCAATAAGATTATTATGGATTGTGATTCCAAGATAGATGCCTTTAATAAATCAAGAGATGCTTTGCTTTCGTCTAAGCAACAGATTGATTCCAACCTTTTAAAAGTGGATGTTGTTACTCTTGAATCACGAATTAAAACCATTATTGATAGCGGCGTTCGCAAAAAGACAGAATTGGAAACCATCAATAAGGAAATTGATGATATTGGTGAAATAGACTATTCAGAAGATGATTACCGCAAGATGCGTTCTGAAAATGAAGCCCTCATTTCAAAAATGGCTGAGGAAAGAAGTGCAATCAACATGCTTAAAAACACAAATAAGGCACTTGCCAATGCTGAGTATTGCCCTACTTGCCATAGAAAATTGGACAATGTTGATAATTCAGCGCAAATAAAGAAAAATGAAGAGGAGATTCAAAACCATATCAATAATGGTGTTGAAATGAAGAAAAAAAGTGATGAAATCATTGCGAATATGAATTCAATTGAAGGGAAAAGAACGTTGTCCCAAAAGAAATCACAATTGCAGTTGAAGGCATCAGCAATCAATGTGGAACTTGCCAATCTCCGAAATGAAGGGACTGAAAAGAAAAATCTTTTAAAAGAGATTACCAAAAACAAGGAGGCGATTGACAAGAATGCTCAGATTGACGCACAATTGAATGTCATTAATGCCAATATCAAGAATGAGGAAAACATCAAGCGTGAAGCAAATTCAAATATTAATTTATCCAATATGGAAATAACCAAAAACAATGAGACCATTGCCCAAAAGAAAAGTTATATAATAAAGATTGAAGATGAGCAAAAGGTTGAAAAATATTGGAAATTATATCTTCAGATGATTGGAAAGGATGGCATCAGCAAAATGGTGTTGAGAAATACTTTGCCGATAATTAATTCCGAACTGAAAAGGCTTCTTGGCGATGTGACTGATTTTGATGTTGAGGTTGTCATGGATGATAAGAATGATGTTGATTTTCTTATGATAAGAGACGGGGTTGTGACAAGATTGGCGGCGGCATCTGGACTTGAGACCACACAAGCGGCTCTTGCTTTAAGAGTTGTCCTTGGAAAAATGTCAAGATTGTCCCGTCCTCCGTTTATTTTGCTTGATGAGGTTCTCGGTACTGTCGCCAAAGAGAATTATGATGATATGAAGAAACTTTATGACAAGATTGTTGAATATTATGATTTTGTTCTCCATATCTGTCATATTGACCTTGATTGGTATGACGGGAACATTGTTACTGTTGTGAAAAACAATAACATATCATCAATTAAGGAATAGATATTTTGTTTAACTTTAAAAATAATAGAAAAAATGATATAGGTAAATGTTGAAAAAAACAAAAGTCATAAATGATTTTGACAAATGCCCACAATCTTATTTTAATGACATTAATAATTTTAACCCATTGTCAAGGGAAGAAGAATATTCATTATGGGAAAGATATAAAAAGAATAATGATATGGGCGCAAGGGATAAATTGATTAAATCAAATTTGAAATTTGTGGCAGCGGTCGCTCGTAAATATCAAGGACATGGATTGTCATATTCTGATTTAATTGCTGAAGGAAATTATGGACTCATGAAAGCGTTTGATAAATTTGATTATGAAAAGGGCTTTAAAACCATAAGTTATTCGGTTTGGTGGATTAAGCAAAGTATATTGGAAGCATTGAAGGAACGGAATAGTATTCCAAGTGATGACCTACCCGAAGATTATGAAAAACAATTTGATGAAGATGAAGTAAATACCCCTATAACTGCTGATGAATTCATTGAGAAAGATTCATCGGAATATAATAAAGCATCTCAGATTAAGGAATCTATATCATTATTGATGGGTTGTTTAAATAAAAGGGAAAAGATTGTGATTTCGGATTATTTTGGGCTTGACAATAAAAAGGAAAAGACATTGGAGGAAATTGGAAATGATTTAAATCTAACCAAGGAACGTGTCAGACAAATTAAAGAAAAGTCACTAAAGAAACTTAGGTCAGAGGCACTTGCTAATTCAATTAACTCTGCTATTTACTTTTAAAAGGCTATTTATTACATTTTTAGCAAAAGAATAATATTAAAAAAACATAAAATATGGCAGCAAAAACTACAAATAAAACTACAAAGGCTGATAAAGAAAACGAAGTAAAGGTTGAAAATATTGTTGTTGATACTCCAACTGTTGATGAAAATACTAATGTTGTTGAATCCACCGAAGTTTCATTAGACCCGGAACAAATTAAGGAAAATCTTGAAAGTGTGGATACCGAAATTAAGGATGATGATTCATCATTGGAAGGAATTCAAAAAAATATGGAGGAAGCCCTTAAGCCACTTAACGATATTGTTGATAGTGTATCTGAAATTGGAACTGATTATGAGACCATCAACAAGGAAATCAATAAGAATCCAAACGATGATGCCAAGGCACAGGAACTTATTGAAAATGAAATCAAAAAGGTTGAAAGTCTCAAGAAAAAGGTTGAATCAAAAATAAAATCCATTGACACTATGGGAAATTCTCGCCATATGACAAATTGGTGGAATGGAATGGGGTATGATTTTTAATACTTGATTTATTATGGCAAGACAGATTAGAAAAGAAGATGATGTAACAAGAAAGATGCTTGATACCATCAGAAACCTACAAGAAGCCGTATCCGCTCCGGTTTATAAAAAAAGTTTTCTTTATGAGGAAAAGGAAACCGAAGACAATAATGATGCGATTGCTATAACAGATGACCCTAAATTCGGTCAAAATGTCCTTACCAATCAAATTAAGGAATTCCGTTCATCGGTTGAGAGCGGTGCTGAATTTTCAAAGCCATATGCAGGAAAGGTTAGTGATGCTCCGTTGATTTATATGCCCAAGAACGGCAATCTGATATTTTCGGGAGTTATTCCATGTCTTAACAATATGAAATTCCAATTTGTATTAAAGACAAATACAGGCAATGGTTGTTTCATATGGGCGGATGGGCTTATTCTCAATAAAGATAATATGCAAATTCTTAACAAATTGTTCGGCTTTTATCAAAATTGGAGAGAATCATGGATTTCTGCATCTTCTGATTTGGAGGCTATGGCAAACCACCTTAAGGATGTCATCTAATATTTTTTATCTATAATAATTTTCCGTTGATTATCATTTATTTAAATGATTTTCAACGGTTTTTCTTTTATAAGAATTTATTTATAATTTGGCTATAATCAATTAATTTTGTATTCATAAATCTATGACAAACAGAGAAATTAGAATAGGATTGGAAAAATATGGATTCCTTTAACATATAGGGATGTACGGCGTAAAATTCAAGATGATTTCCTTAATATTTAAGCCAAGATAAAATAAGCCGTTGGAAACAATGTTTTCAACGGTTTTTCTTTTATGGAAAACTATTTATAATCAAATAAATATTTGAAATGGCAAAGAAAATTATCATAACGGAATCCATGGCGAAAAGGCTTTTTGGGGAAAAGGTTCTCAAAGAGGCTGATATGTCAAAGGACGAAGTAAAGAAAATAGCCAAAGACGCTGCCAAGGATGCCGTGAAGAACGACCGTGACATCAATAAGGACATGGAGAAAAAAATCAAGGCATTGGTGGCTGCTTGTGTTAATAAATTGTTTATGACATTATGGCAACGCCGTAATTTCTATGAAGATGAGATAAAAAAATAATATAGGATATGGTTAAACATGATGAAATGACCCGTTATGCTTTCATATCCCATATGGAAGATTATATGAAAAAATTGCTTAAGGACCCGATGCATGCCGACACGGATGAATTTTTAAAATCACATGACATTGACGGTCCAAAGGCATTGTCTATTCTATTAAAGAAATCAAATCCGGAAGATGAAAATTCATCAATCATTATCCGCACTGAAAAAATCAAGGACAATGGTGTTGATGACAACGGTAAAAAGAAACCTGAATCATTCACTGTCAAATATAAAATTCCAAGAAAGGATTACACAAAAAAGATGAGAAATCTTTACATAAATCTTTTTGAAAGCAATATTGTTGATGATGGCATATTAAAAGAAGATGGTGAAGGCGGTGGTGCAACTTCCGCTGATGCTTCCGGCCAGTTTACAACGCCTTTATTCGGAAAGCCGATTAAAAGAAAGACAATGTATATAACCCAAGAGCAAGCCGATTATATCAAAAAGACTATCAAGGAAGAAGCGGTTATGGATACCCTGATTGTGAATTTTGGATATGATGCCCCGATTGGCGATGGAAAAAAGAACAAGAAAAACAATTTTTATACTGATGCCAATGACCATAAAGATATGATGAAAAATAGTTGGCAGGGCAATCTCAATGAGTCACAAGGATTAAAGAGCCAAAAACTTTTTGATATATTTAAAAGTTATGGAAGGGCTTATGGCTATGTTGAAAATGGGCACAGAAAGGAATTATGTGGTGGAATAGACCTACATGAAGTAACTGATGATGATGTGATTGGTGTATTTCCTTATAATCAATTAATAGATGCCAAATATAATGCAAAGAAATGGGCTCAACGACATGGTTTCCAAATGAATCCCGAAGATAAAATTGAAACCATAGAATTACAGAAAAGAAATGGGGAAGGAGAATATCTTTATGCGGTAATCATCGCAAGAGATTATAATTCAGATGATTATCCATTTAATAAAAAACTTGCTGACAGATACAAGAAAAATTCGGGGATTGATGGTTCAAAACAATATAAATGGAAGGATAATAATGATTACTGGAGACTGATGGCTCAAAACCCATGGTATAAAGATTGGAGCGATGAATCCAAACAAAGGCTTCAAAATGATATAAAAGCCACATATAAAGGAGGAAAACAAAATGATAAATAATCAATTATACGGAAATCAATTCAATCCAAATGTCTTGAAAGATTTAAAAACTTTGGATGAAAAATTAGTTAAAGAACAAGACCCGGAAGAGATTACAAAACTCAGAATGGCTAAACTTTACAGAGGAATGGAACTGATGTCCGGTCCATATGGAAGAACTTATCAAGGTTATTTCCCTTATTAAAAATCTATATGGCATAATTTTTGAAAAATAATTAATATAAAATAAATCAAGCAATGGTAAAGACTTACAATGTAGGCGATTTAAGAAAACTTGTTACGGAAAGTTCTGAATTCAAGCCGAAAATCGGTGACGGAGTTGAAAGTGAAAACAAGAAAAACAACGGCAAGGCTTACAAGGATGCCAAAACAAGAGCCAATGATTATGACGGAGGGCTGAAGGCTGATGAGAAAAAGCCGAAATATGTTAAATCAGACGGCAATAAGACAACATTGGATTATAATCCAGAAAATGTTTCTAAAGAATGGAAGGATAGGGTTCATGCCCAAGCAAAAGGATATACTTCCACTGCTGAAATGAACAACGGGCTTGCCAAAGAAGGTGATTTTTCACATAATGATGACATTTATAACGGCATCAAGGATTGCGGAAAAGAAATGCATCAAAATGAAAAAGATTTCAAGAAAACCGGACTTCGTGCAAGCAAACTCCCAGAAAAGACTTTTGACAAAGAGGAAATGTATGAAAGCAAGGAAGGTTTTGACATGAGGAATCTCATTGATAAATTCCGTGCTAAATCACTTGCTCCCGCATCAGTTATAAAAGAGGAAAAGACAATTAAAACCGCTTATTTCAAGAAAACCAAATTTTTGAATGAGGAACACATGCTTTCAAGAGTCCCTGATGAATTTAAAAATGACGGACAACAATTTAAGATGAAGGATAAGACCGGGAACACTTATCTTGTTGAATGGAATGACAAAGGAAGTAAGATTCTTGCCCATTCAAACCCGAAGGCGGTTAATGAAGAGTTTGACAAAATAAAATATCTTACATCATATTCCGTAAATGACACTAAGACAGGTTTCTCTGATAGGTTGAACGAAAATGATGAATCATTCAAGGCTATGCTTGACAAAGCAAGAAAAATAATCAAATAAAAATTTTTGAATATCATGGAAGAAACACCACAGGGGTCAAACAATGCCGGCAATGTTGTTGGATGGATTGAAAGAATAGTACAAATAGTTAAGAAATATGGTTTGCAGCAAATATTTATGTCATTTTTGGTTTTGTTTATTGCAATTATGGTTGGTATTTTCGCTTTTAATCCTAACGAAGCCTTAAAGAGAATTGAGAAAGCACAAAACAAGGCTCATAATGAGGCTGTTATGAAAAGAATCAAAAACGAGCCGAAAATCAGAGAGGGATTGATGAATTTCAAGGATGAAACCAAATCTGACAGAACTTTTATTCTTGAGACTCACAATGGAGGAAGCAACCTTGCGAATTTACCTTTCCTTTACGTTGACCTCACTTATTCTGAGCCTAAAAATTCACTTACTTGGCTTGAGCGAGAATACCGTAATGTCAGATTGTCACATTATCCGCTTGCTTCCTATATATTTAACAACAATTCTTGGTTCGGGTCGATTGATGAACTTAAAGAAATTGATGAAGAACTTGCATTAAGACTGCAAAAAGAAGATGTAATGTATTTTGGTATGATGATGATGTATGGTGAATATAATCCTTTGGGAACAATCGGGCTTGTTTATAGTGATGAATATCATGTTCCTACCAAGATTGAAATCAAAAAGGCAATGTTTAAATATTCATCTATTATCGCTCCATTACTTAACAATGAACATTAAACGCAATAAATACTTGAAAATAAATGAACCGCTGTTTTAAAGATGGCGGTTTTTTATTGCCTTTAAGAAAATAATAACTTATATTATCTACAGATAAAAATTTAAAACATGGAAATTAAAGACAGAATTAAGAAACTTGCCCCCTATTTCAAGGAGATGCAAATTGTTACCATTGATGGGGAACAAGTGATATATATTGTTGTATCTTTCCCTAAAGGATGGGTCATTGATGATGATATTGAATCCAAGTTCAACATATCAATTATGAATGGAGAAACTCCAGATGAATATTATTTCTGCGGAAGTATTGATTTAGGACAAGACGTATTGTTTGATGCAATTGAATACAATATTGAGAAAATGAAAAGCGCAATTGAAAGGGCACAATTATTGACAACAAAAATCAAGGAATTAAGGGAAATGTTTGAAAATGAGGATATATCTCTTGAAAAACTTCGTTCATTGAAATTTGTCATGAATGAAGATAATGATAAATTAGTACTTCCGAAAAAGAAAAGCAAGGAAGTTAATCAAACATCTGAGACTGAAACAATAATTGAAAAAACTGTTGATGACAATGAGTAACGGATTATTGATTTTAATATACTGCATTGCCGTATATGGCTTTTGCAATATGATGGCTTTCGGAAGCGGTCCGTTCAGAATATTTGAACATATCAGAAACATATCAAGTTCAATATCAGAACATTTCGGAATGTTGTTTTCTTGCATGATGTGCATGCCAGCCAATTGTGGGTGGATAATAAGTCTCATTGATTGGTTCTTTTTGAAAAATGCTGCGATAACTCCGTTCAATATAATTCTTGCAGGCACTAATTTATGGTGGGTGGCATTGATTGCTGATTGTTGTTTCACTACCGGAGCAGTATGGTTTATCCATAATTTTGAGAGTTTCTTTGAAAGCATTGCTGAAGGAACGTCAAATGCTCAAGAAAACGAAAATAACGATGATATAAAGATACTTCACGATTAAAATGGACTATTTTACCAAACAAGAATTAAATGCACTTAAAAACGAAATAAACGGCAAAGAACAAGCCGTTGAGATATACAAAGATTCTTATGCCCGACATTTATTGGAAGATTTGGGAAAAGATATAAAAAAATCCATCAAGAATCCATCAAAGCCGAATTTCTTTTTGGGTTTGAAAATAAAATTCCAAAGATGGAAAAAAATGAGGCAAGACAAAAAGGAATTAAAGAAAATAAAGAAACTTATAGAAAGAGGAGAGATTGGTTATTAATTACCTTTCTCTCCTTTTAATTTTATATAATCAATGTTATTTTCCTTATAAATAGTTCGTTAATGGCTAACTTATATTCATAATTTTTGAGACACATTCCATTATCATATTCTTGATATCAGATTTGGTAATGGTAACCGTATGCTCATTCACCGCCATCATGATGTTCCCCTTGGTGTCAATTTTGTACCATTTATTGTTTAATTTAACTAAGGCGGAACCATCATAAAAATCGTCAGCAGCATTAAACCATAGGTTCGGGGATAACAACTTTCCTCGGGTATCTATATAATTCCATTTATCATTTAATCTAACCCAAGCATATCCATTAGTAAATATACCAACACTATCAAACCATTGGTTTGGGGATACCAATTTTCTTTGGGTATCTATGAAATTAAATTTACTGTTTAATTTAACCCAAGCATATCCATTAGTAAATATACCAACATTATCAAACCATTGGTTTGGAGAAACCAATTTTCCTTGAATATCTATGAAATTCCATTTATCATTAAATCTAACCTTGGCATAACCATTATAAAGATTACCAACAAAATCATATTTTATATAAGGAAGAAATAAGGGGTCTATATTATTATAAAATTCTATCAATCCCTTGCTTAATCCTATCTTTTTTGACTTTATTTTCTTATCTTTTGAATCCATGAATTGCCCCGTTGGGAAATGGAATTGAAATTTAGCCCCATCTGACTTCCTTATATTTACGTATAACGGGCCATCTTTTGTGTACATATTGAAATATCTATCATCCGAACTTGCCGTACACCAATTGGTATCACCTCCAATCTTCCTACTCGCTTCATATGTATGAGGGATATATACTACCCATTCTCCATCTTCATACACCTTCTCCAATGCTTGTTCCCCTTTGGACAATTGTCTGGTGGCTTTAAAATCATCTGTATAATTACTGATTATGGCAATCAAATCGGACAGGGATTTGATATTGCTAATCGGGGTTGTTATCTGGGATTTGTTTATATTATATGTGGTTAACGCTTTTTTCAATTCTGGAATGTCCCCGATTTTTAGTTTTCCATTAACATATTGGTTTCCAATCCATACACAATACTTGCCGGCAAAAACGCCACGGCTGTTCTGAACTGTGGTTGGGTCAGCCGTGAATAACTGCTCCAAATCCTTTGGATTGATATTTGGATTTTTCTTTGCAAAAGCGTTAATTAAAGAATTAATCTCTTTTGCCTCTCTTATAATGGTTTTCAAAACAATTTCTCAATTTTATCTATAAATAGTTAATCATCAACATAAAAAATCCTCCCCAATACCTTTTTTCTTGGGGAGGAAAATTATTAATGTTATGAAATTTTCTTTTAAATTTTGTTGTTTTGACTAAAACTCACCGCAGTCGATTACCATGTTATCAAAATTGAAAGTAACATTAGTTCCTGTTTTTTCTGCTTTAATTCCGTTGGTTCCTGTATTGGTTACTGTTATGGTTTGAACGGCTGTAATAGTTGTAGCAGAAACGCCATTTACATCATTTCTAAGTTTAGTAATATCAGATGTATTAGTAGTGACAGAATCATTAATAGATTTAATTGTTCCTTCATATCCATCTCTTAATGCAGTAATTGCTTCAGAGGCTGCTGTTCCTGCTGCTTTAGCTTCAGCAATGGTACTATTCAAGGTTTTGGCTTTATCCTCAGATGTTCCACCAACTAAAACATTTTCACCTGTAAGAACTGGTTTTTCTGAAATCTTAAGGCCATTAACGGTATAAGCATCTATTGCGGTCTTGTTTTTATCAACCGTATCATTAAGGGTTTTAACAGAATCAGAAACGCCCTCGGCATAATTCATTGCATTATCACCAGCAGTTTTTGCTGCGGCAATGGCATCTTTCAATGTTTGTGCACCTTCTGCGCCATCTACCTTAATATCCGTTCCGTTAAGAATCGGAGAACCACTAATAAATTTATCATTGATTTTCCATCCTTTGATTGTTTGAACCTCTGTATTAAGGGTTGATGCTGATTCCTTAAGATTTGTTATGTCTGTTGTATGTCCCGTTACAGTTTGTTCTAATGTATTAAATGATGATGCTGATACATATCCTGAAAGGTCAATGGTTCCACCAAGAGCATCCCATTGTTCTTCACGAGTACCTGCTGATGCAGTACAAACATAATTTGTTCCTGCTGGAGTGTTTCCGTTAGCGGCTATTACATTATAAACATCACCGATTGTATTGTTTTCAGTTGGAAGGTCTGCATAAGTATTTTTAGTACCTCTTACTTTATATACAGATGATATCTTTGAGTTAATTTCGTCTTCTACATCCTTGAAGCTATCAAGTTTTGTACCGTCTTTAATACCACTTATAGCAGAAGAATTAGCTTCTATTTCGCCTTTAAGAGAAGATATTGTTTCTGTGGTTGTTCCATCTCCACCTTTGATTGCCTTAATTTGTGAATCTGTATAACTTTTAGCATCTTTCAATGTCTTGGTGTCAGCAGCAACGGTATCAGCTGATGTTGCATAGCTGTCAAATTTTGTTTTAAGGTCAGCAACATTTTTTACTAATCCCTTTGTATTATCACCAACTGTTGTTTTAAGGGCATCAATATCTGTCTCGGCTTGAGTTACTCTTGATGCAAGAGCCCCTATTGACGTATCACTATTTCCTTTTAATGAATTAATTTCAGATTTCAATCCTGCTAAGGTTTCTCCACTATATGTTTCTCCCTCTTTTGCTTTCAACAAATCAGTATAAGTCTTGGCAGATGACAATACTTTTTCATCAGCAGCAACGGTCTCAGCTGATGTTGCATATTTACTAAACTTATTAGTATTTGCGTCAACCTTCGTAGAAAGGGCATTTATTGTTCCGTTAATAACAGTTGTAGCAGCAGAAATTGCGCTATGCACGGCTCCTGAAGATATGAATACAGATAATTCTTCATTTGCATTATGTTTTGACCATATTAAATCTTTACCTACTGCAATTTCACCTACAGCCATATCTATTTTTTTCGGTGCTGTAGTGCCACTAGTATGGTAATTAATTAATCTAACATTATTTCTTGCCATAAATTTATTTATTTATTTATTTATTTATTTATTATCAATTTTGAACTAAAGATAAATAGTGATTTTATATTAAAAATATCTTTATCTAAAGCAATTTTTTTATTATTTCGTTCATCTGATTCACCTTTGAAACCAATGTCTCATATTCTGAGCGGGTTATTGTTATCGGTTCGTCATTATTCGTGTCAGAGACTGTTTGAACCTTTGCTTTGCTCTTAAACAATGATTTTCTTGTAACATCTCCAATTGTATAATTTGTCTTATATTTTCTGACATTAAACTGTGCGGTTGCTCCATTTATTGTTTTTATTTCATTGGTGCAATCACTGTCATAATATAATGTTATTATCTCATTGTCTAACACCATATTACCAAATGACATTATATATGATTCACTTGGTATGTCATAATAAGCACTATATGCTGTGCCATCTGACCATTTAAGGCCATCTCTTTCAGATTTTGCATAAATAGGCGATGCTGTTACAATCTGATATGATGAATCATAAATTTTGATGTTGGCCGTGTCATCTACTGTTATGCTATCATAAGATATATTAAAATTACAATAGTCAGATGACAATAATGGTTTTATCCATGAAGCCTTGTCCCAATCTGTTCTATAATAAATATTATTTTCAGAATCCTTGAAAATCATGTTTGTATTATCCGTAGGAGTTACTATTGTATCTGTCCCCGATATTTTCCAAGTATTGTCATCTACTTTGTTTATGTCATGATAAGTGATGTCAAAATCATATCCTGTTGCATTATAAGGTACTTTTAATATTTTTTGCCCACCATATGCATGTCCCACATATGTTGTTGAATCAAAGCCAAATGGATGGGACATTTGTATAGGGTTTCCATTCATATTCTGTGCTTTCAATGCAGGGGCTGTAGAATTTAATATTGTTATATCATGAAGCAATCTGCAATATGCAAAAGCCATGGTATCAATAGATTCAACGGCTCCTTTTATAATAATATTTTCAAGTTTTTCACAAACATAACACATACTACTTGGTATTTCAGTAATAGTTGATGGTATCTCAAAAGAAATTAATTCTGAACAATATCCAAAAGCCATTTCTCTGATTTCAGTTAATCCTTCCGGTAATGTTATGTTTTTTATTTTAGATGTTTTAAACGCATTATCTCTAATTGTTTTTAAACCACCCTTCACATTGACAGTACCAACCGTGCTTTCCTCAAATGCGCTCACTCCTATTTCAACGATTTCTCCGGCAAAATCAACATTCTCAATATTGTTCTGATAGAAGGCATGGTGTTCCACAAGGGTATTTTCAGCCAATCCACGGAATTCCTTTATTCCATAAGGAACCCTCACGATTGTTTTCTTGTCGCCGGAATACAACACGCCATCAACCGCCGTATATTGTCTGTTATCATCCTCTTTAGAAAGAAGGAATTCTGTAAGTGAAGGCAGTTCTGAAATCATTCTATAATCAAATTTCGCCACTGTAACATTCTCCATTTCGCCATCGGCGTTTTCCTTAACCGCAGTGAATACAGGCAATGTCAATGAAGCCAACAACGGGCATTTGCTTATGATTGGAATTCTTCTATAAGATTCCGCATAATTATCAACATTATATGGGAACCATTTAGGAAGAACCACTGATTTAAGGGAATTGCAACCCATTATCACCTGTGCCCCAAGTTCAACAACGTCATCAGGAAATTCTATCTTTTCCAATGAGGAGCATCCTGAGAAAGCATAGGAATAAATTGTGCTATCCTTTGTAAAGGCTGTTATTGAATCCGGTATTGTTATTGATTCAAGTGAAGAACAACCGGCAAAGGCGTGGTGTCCAATTGATTTAAGGTTTCCATTGACATCAAGGTCTATCTTTCTTAAATTTGATGAATTTTCAAATGCATAGTTTGATATGCTTGCCGTTTGAATCTGTGATAAGTCAACGGATTCCATTGAGGATTCAGCAAAGGCTCCCACACCAATGTTTGTTGAGGTTGTCACAATAAGTTCCTTAAGATTTTTTACTCCAAAAAACGCATAGGCAATTATTGATATAACTCCCTTTTCCGTCTCATATAATTCCTTATATGTTGCTTTAGGGGCATATCTGATAAGAGCTTGTCTGTTTGATGAATAAATCACATTTTCTTCTGCAATATATCTTTCACTACCGTTCTCTACTTCCAATATTGAATATTCACGTCCATTGAAAACGTTTGTCTGAACTGTTGTTCCTGACGGGATAACAAATTCCTCAACCTTGTTGTCAGTTGTTTCCCTTGACCATTCTTTTGTCTCAAAGGCGTTACTTGAAATAATCAAATCGCTTGATGGAAGTTTCAATGTTGTTTTTCCTCCCTCATGACTGATAGGAACAACCCTTCTTATTGCCGTTCCACCAAAAGCGAAATCATTTATCATATTGACGTTTTCAGTCAATGACAATTCACCAAGTTTTGAACAATTTCTGAAACAACCTTCCGGTATTTCTGTTATTCCATTTGGAATAGACTTAATGAATGCAGAATCATTATTGCCATCCTCATTCATTATTGATACCTCCGCCAATTCCTTGCATCCATCAAAAGCATAGGTACCAATAGAAACCAATGTTTTCGGCAATGATATTGCTGTTATATTTGATTTAGCGAAAGCATTATCATTTAATGATGTAACATTTGTGAAATATGCGAATTCCCTAAATGAGAAATTATCTGAGATATTCTCAAATTTATTTCCAAAATCCTCTGTGGTAACTTTCTCGGCTTCCTCTTTTGTCATGGCAACCGCATTGCTGTCGGAAGTCCATCCATATTTGTTGCAATATTTCATCAATATTGGATTGGATTCAACTGTTGCGATAACCGTTTCATTAAGGGAAAGGATTCTTATTGATGTATCAGCAGATGTCCCATCAAAGTTTTCCACCTTTGCATGAAGATTCAATATAGACGAAATCTCCGGCTGTGAATCAGACATCTTTATCTTATAAATCAGCTGATTGCTCTCATCAACCCCATGCGTTTCAACATATCCGTTCTCAAGAGCCTCTCCGTCCAGGTTCCATGTAACCTTGTAAGTACCAACCGGTGCCACATTCTTATTTGTCATAGGGAGAAGTGTATAAACATATTCCTTTGATTTATAGTTTGATAAACTACCATCAATGGTAACTGTTTTCGCATAGGTAGGGTCAAGAATCTTGAAATTCATGAATGAAACTTTATCAATACCCTGAGAGTCAATAAGAACCATATTCACCAATACGGTCATTTCAGAATCAACTCCCGTTACTATTTCATCAGAAGTCAATGTTCCGATGAAACTTCCTCCCGATAATTTTGTTGTTTTTAATGAAATTCCCTTACGGACTGTTGAAAGGTCTTTGATTACCTCAAAATGTTTTCCTGATATAGGGTCCTCAAGAATCTTGTTGTCATCCTGTTTCGTCTTGGTTGTTTCCTTAACCAATGAATAAGTCAATTCACTGATTTTGTTAAGAACCGCCTCTTCATCAGGATATACTCTCATTTTGAATACATTTGTCTGTCCCGCAACCATTTCGGTAACATCTGTTTCAATGAAAACACTATCAGGTGTGATGACATAGCAAACCGCAGTCTTTTGATTGAAGCAATTGTCTCCAAACAAATTCTTAAGTTCCTCAATATTTTCAGAAGAAAGGTTTCCGCATTGTCTAAGGTCAATGGTTCCTGATATGGAGAATGATTTTCCCTTTTCCTTGAAATTCTTCATTTTCCATACATCATTAAGGTCGCTGAATGACCAATTCACATTACCCAATGTCAATGATTTACTTCTGTAAAGCAATGATGCTTGTGTAGATGCATTAATGGCTGATATCCATGGATAAACCAATCTGTTCCAATATTCCTTGCCTAATTCCTTATTATTGGACAATTCCATTTCCTCAAGGTTGGTTGTAGGCTTATATTTGAAAGATGCTGTCAATCCGGTTTCTGTTCCATTAACACCTGTAAAATTAATATCCTTTAATCTTAATGTCTTGATTGACTCCGGTAATTCAACAAGTGTATAAACCGAGCCTTCAGCAGGTATGAAACTACCTATTTTGGAACCGCTTGCCTTTAATACATGAAGATTCGGGAAGGATTCTGTCGGAACATTTGTTATTCCGGCAAAATTAGTTATGTCAAGATATTCAAGATTTCCGAGAACATCCCCCCATGTTGTAGTGTCTTGTGTTGTGTTATTAACACTGTTTGAATTACCAATGACAAGTTTTCTTAAAGTATTCTGAACCCTATCGTTTCCGAGCACGAATTTGAAACTACCCTCATAAACCAATGGGGCAATGTCACTGAAGTCAAGTTCCTTAAGTTTGTTGAAGGCATAAATGTAAACCGGGTCTCCCTGTGATTGGTCTGTCGGGAACAACAAATCAAACGCTTCATTTTCATCTTTTCTAATGTTTGATTCATATATACGTTTCTGCTGTCCCCAAGCATAATAATATTTCATACCGGCCACGCAATGAATAGGGGTTCCTTGTTTGCAGTTTGTCTTTATCTCAACATAAGTGTTCTTATAATCGCCTGAAAGCCATTGTGCATCAAGAAGATTAAAGCGGTTCGCTATCCACCAGTGACGGTGCGAACGTCTTGTTCCTTGCAGCATCCAAAGGTTGTTGACCGGATTTCCTGCCATATCACCAATGCCTTTGGCTGCATCAATATATTTATATTTCTCATTGGCGTTATAAATTCTCTCACACCATTGCTCGGTTTGCTTGGTGTCGAATTCATTCACCATATTGTCATAATTCAATTTGTATTTGGACATTGAATAATCAAGGTCTCTCACCATACGCATGAATTCATCATCTTCCTCAAGATTGTTCCACAATGTACTGTCATGGCCCATCATGGCGTAGGCATTTGCTCCGCTCTCATCACCTCCATCATCAATAATATCCGAAGCATTATCAGTTGTCTGTCTGTTCAAAGTCCAATCAAAAGCCAACTGTCCGTTGTTACGAAGTCCAAACAAGCAGTCATTATCATAATTGATGAAGAACCATTTTCTATATTTTCCGTCAGTTCTTGAATCATACGGCCCATTTCCGTCAGTGAATAACATTGTGTTCTTAACAAACTGGTCAACGGCTCCGTATCTCATAAGGAAAATATAATATCCAGCCAATTTCCAAACATCAAAATGTTCCCATTTTTCCGTCTCGAATTTCTTTTGTCTATTTTCGGCGTTATCCTCAAGTCCTTTACCTGAGGCATATTTGTAACTTTCCGCAGAATCATCTGTATAACCATATTGATAACCATTGATTTTCTCAGCAAAAGAACTATCAATGTCCAATGTTCCACTATATTGTGTCTCACCGCTCACGTGCCTTGTTGAAACAATCCATTCTGAAAGAGCATAAAGGTTTGATGGGTCATACTGCCTCTTAGAAGTATCACCATAATCATCCGGGTCCGGATAACGGGATTCATATGTGTCTTGCCATTTACGCCTTGTTCCATCCTCATTCATGTCAAAGAACCCTTCGGTTGTCTTGAACAATGACAACGGATTGGTGTTTTTCAATCCCTCCCAACATTCAACCATTGAAGCATCATAAATAAGTTTCGTATCATCATTCGGGTCCTCTATATCCTCAAATCCAAATACCTCATAAGAGCCTTTATCATTAATAAAGTTGTATTGACCCATAAATGTAAGGTCGTTTGAAGTATGTGATGTCCTATAGAAACAAACCATAGGGAAACCATCTACCGCAGTTCTGATATCATCAGCACCGGCAGCAATACAAATCTTTTGCGCTTCAGTACGGCAAACATATTTCTTTTGGTCCTTCATTGCCTGTGTCCTATGCGGAGTATGTACTGTAAATGAATCTATACCAACACCTTCCGGACGGACATAATCAATATATTCTGATGTTGATACCAATGCATCATCACTATATGTCATATTTGAATATGATGCATCACCATTTGAAAGCAATTCTGTATTCTCAAAAATATCATTCCAACTTCTACCTCCCGCCACGTTATGAGAGCATGAACTTTCCATAAAGTCAGCCTTCAATGTCCATTTGTCAGCCTTATGAGCATCCGCTCTGAAACGATATTTACCTTTCTTTAATGGATTTCCCTCAAAATCAAATGTATAGCACATTGTGTTTCTGAGTGTTCCATTTGTTTTAAAATCATCAAAATCAATCTTTGCCCCGGTTTCCTTATTTCTGAGCATAAGGTTTCCTGTTACAGAATTCGGGTCAAGTTCATATTTTGATGTCTCATAAAATTCCTTGGTGAATTTCTTATCCTTTGTTTTAAGTTTAAAGTTCTTTCTTGGATATCCCAATGATGATGTACCCTGCAATTTCAATTGACAATTGAATGACACAAAATTTCTCTCCGGTTCGGCACGATTGATATATTCAACATCAAACTGCCTCCATTCCTTATCTTGACCATTCTTTGTCAAATCATTCATGTTTCCCGTGAATATCATTACCGGAATCTTGTTCGCCACTTCATCAAACCCTATTTCTGAAGTAGAGCCAGCCTTTAATACATCATTTCTTGAATAAACGCTTTGAACATCATCAGAATCAACAACATAATTATTGAATTCCTCATCAACGGTCAATGCCTTTTGATATACTCTTATAGAACGAAGTCTGACCTTGCATTTTCCCGTAGGGTCTCCGATTGACAAGTATGCAAATGATTCCATAGCATCAGAGGCATCAAACATTGCCGCACGCTCAAGAACACCGTTTATGACAATGTACATAAGATTACTTGATTCGCTGCTGTCATATTGGCTTGAACGGTTGCCTATAAAGGCTATTTTAAGCCTCTCGTTGTCCTTGTATCTTGTATTGATAGATGTACCTTGGGCTGTGGTGAATTCAGCCTTTGTAGCCGTTATTTTAAAGGAAGCGGATTGCACTCCCTCCACTTTGTTCGCACATTCACAAATAACAGCATTGTCATCATCAATGTCAAAAGTTTCCAAATCAATCTCAAAAGTACCTCCTTGTTTAGCCCAGTTATTCACCATCGGCTGTATATTGAAAGATACCACTGCACCATTGGCTATAACCAAAGATTCTGTGTTCTCATCCCACCCTTGTTGTGAGTTCCAAGAAAATCCTGAAAATTCAGCCTTGTATTCATTTCCGTCACTACCTATGCATGACCATATATCACGGTCGCTGTCTGAATTTCTTCGTCCGTTTGATTGAAGTTTAAGCAGAAGTTGGCTTGTGGTCTCCTTGATACCTGTTGAAGTTTCATCCACATCAATATCAATTTCCTCATCAAATAATTTTGAAGAATCCTCACCTAACGCATATATTGACAATTTCCCTTTGCCTGGGTCCATTGGTCTATAATTGAATGAATTAATTGAGCCATTGGTATATTTTCCTTTGGAAACAACCGTTCCATTCCATTCAAAACGAACCTCAAGATTACGTCCGCTATAATCATATATTGACCAATCGAACATTATCTGCTCAAACTGTGCCGCTGTTATCTTTGGGATTCCATTTCCCGTAACAATTCCCGTTGTATTTGGGAATTCCTTATACATCAAAAATGACGGTCTTGCATCACCTGCTTTCGCAAAAGTATAAAAGTGCAATGGAGTATAAAATTTGGAAGTTCCGTCTGATAAAACGTATGCCCTAATCTGCAATGTATGCTGTCCATCTGCCAATGTGGATATATCCAATGTTGCACGGTCATCTTTTCTGATATCCGTTATAACCATTGATTCGAAACTATTGACTGATTTCCCATCAATATAGAATTCCAAATATTTTGTTCCCGTACATTCAATTATATATGGGATAGATATAACATTTCCCGTCTGTGGCTCCGCAAACTGAAAAGATGGAGTAAATGAAAGATTGAAAAGATTATAGGTAAAAGGAATCGTTCTTGAAGCCAATGTAGTAAGTCCTTTTATATCAACTGTTACATTATTGACTCCCGTTTTAAGGTACTCATCAATCGGCTGTGATATTCTTGTCCATCCCTCCGCATCAACAAAAACCTCGGTCGTGAATTTTTCAACCACATTAGAATTATTGAATGTATATTCAATTCTTGCCTTTGTATCTGTAGGAATATATATGTCACCCGCTGTTGAATCCGCTATCTTGAAGCCAAATGATATTGTGTTTCCCGTGGCTCCGTCAATTATATCATATTTCAATTGAAGGTTCTCATAATCCAATTGAACCTCATATTTAGAAATTGTCTCAAATTGGTCAAGAATCAATGAGGTATCCTCGGTCAAAATATATTTGTCTCTATCCTCGGCATCAGCGAAACAAAAAACGGTTGAAGAACCTTCCGGTTTATATATAGCCCCGAATTTTGTATTCAAACTGCCTTTAATGAATTCCTGTACTCTGTTTCCGGCAACTGGAAGTCCTCCGGTTGAGGCATCACCTCCCCAATCGGTTGATTTATTTATCTTTTCATTATATTTCTCCATCGCAAAAAATCCAATTTAATTTTTCCAAGCGTCATCATTAAGCCATGGCTTCTCATTTATCCAATAACCCTTGCCATAGCAGGAACGGACCGCTTGCCATACAAGATATTTACCATAGTACACCTCCGAAAACGAAAGTGTACCACGGTGAATCTCTGTTATTTCTTTTCCGTTTCTATATATCATAAGTTATTGGAAATTAATATATTATACTGTTTCTTCAGTATTATCTTCGGTTGCGCCTGAATCTGTAGGAGTATCAGTGTTTCCTTTTTCAAGAACGGCTACTCTATCAGTGAGGCCTTTTACGGTTTGCTCTAATTCATCTACCCTTGAAACTACCTTGATAAGGTCAAGGATTGGCACTGAAACAGTTGAAAAATTCTTAACTTCATCTGTTGTTCCCGTGTAACCATTTTTTTCAACACTAAGGGTTAATGTAGGCAATACTGATGTTAATGATGCTAAATCTGTAATACCTTCAACCTCATAATTTCCACATGAATATTTATTCTTTTTGGAAATTTTAATAGGTATTGATATTCCTTTTGCTCCTATTTCAAATTCTTTACTTGCTTTTACTGCAATTTTCCCATCATTAACTAAATCAAGTGATGCTGAATTTATTATTCCATCAGCATCTGGTTGTCCCTCTGTTGAAGCATCACTTTCGGTTCCGTATTGTTTCAGTCCAGTTGCGTCAATTTCAACATTGCCATTTGTCTTTTTTCTAAATACTCTACCTTTAAGGAAATCAACATCCGTTGTCAATCCCGTAAGTCCATTAACCGCTGTTTTTGCGTTTTCTGCTGTGGTCTTTGCCTCACTTGCAAGGGTATTAACTTCAGCAAGTGCTGCATTTGTTGCATAAGCGGATAAATCAACATTACCTCCTTCTGAGCCACTGCCCGAACCACCACCTGCTGAAAGTGTTCCGTCTTTATATGCCCTTGCCACATCAATGATTTCTTTCCAAGTGGCCTTATGGGTTTCATTCAATATATCCTTAAAATCATCAGATTGAGTAGGATAATCTATTTTGCCGGTAGAAGTAGTTTCCAATGGGCCTCTTGTAACACCATATACATATGCATCATCTTTGAATCTATAATCTCCTGTATAAAGAGATGTATGAAGATTGTTGAATGTACCGAATTCAAGACCCTTTCCACCTACAGATGCATAAGTGGCATCTTCTCCAATATTTGTGGTACGGTCAGATTCAAATTTGATTTTATTCTCATGATTGCTACCATCTTGTCCTGCTATCTGCAAAGCAATTCCACCATGGTCATGACAACGAAGGTCAATAGCCCTTGCTTTAACCTGTAATCCAATAGGTCCACTATTTGTTGATTCATCCATTATTCCATGGTTCCATTTGTCATAACGAACCTTAATATCAAAGACTTCATCTTTTACTTTAGTTTGTTGGTCATATGATTTTTGTCTATCAAGGGTAAGGCTTGCTGTGTTAAGATTCAAGTTTACGACCCTTGTGGGTTTAGGCAATATACCATTACATATTTTGAATCCATATTCTGTACAAGCATTTGTTCCCAATTCACAGTCAAATTGAATAGGCTGAACATCCGTTTTAACTCCGTCTCTGCCTGGTTTAATCTGTATAGCATCAGCAGATACAAGATTCAATTTTTCCAAACCTGCTGCTACTGAACTAAGTTCAAGGTTTCCTTTGCCATTATCTCCAAGTCCGATAACGCCATTGCAAGTCTGCGCTGATTCTGCCTCTTTTGCAAAAATATCATAAGTGGTGTCTCCCACTTTAATTCCTTTAATCTGTGCCATTTTATTAAAATATCAAAATGTTATTCTCATCAACAACGGCTTTGCCCAATGACAATATTCCGTTGGTGTCTATTTCATTATTCTTATCAACTTCAAGGTTATTGTTTTCATCTATTGTTGTGTCTGTTGAACCACCCGATGATTTTGTGAATATAAGATTCCCGTTCTCATCAATGAAAGCATTCTTTATCTCGAACAATCCTGTGGATTCATCATAAACAACATCATTCGCATCAAATGTCAAATCTTCTCCATCAACCGTTACATCAGTGCTTCCGCTTGTATTTCCCGTGGTACTGTCCTCATAAACACAATAATAAGTAAAATCATTATATTCAATTAATTTTCCATCTATTGCAACTTTTCCATTTGCAACAAGTTCGGTATATTGACTTTCAGTAAGTGCCACGTGGTCGGATTTTTCCTTTCCAACCAATGATTCAACATAGTTTTTTAAATCTGCAACTATCTTGTCAGCATAATCCTTTGATTTTTGCTCAGCGGTGTTCCAAGAATCAATATTGTTCTTTTCTATCCCGTCAAGAACTTCTTTATTGCTATGTGTATGCGCTGATTCTTTTAACGCCTTGATGTCATTCGCCATTGCGGCTGCACCGGTTGTGTCATTCTCTATCCAATCTGCTATTTCTTTAAGAGTGTCAAATTGTTCCGGAGCATTTGCAACTATTTTTGCAACTTCTTCCGCACTGATTGCTTGAATATCAGGCTTGTTTTGAATATATGATGGTTTTTCAACATCAGTCTCGTTCCAATCAGATTGTGACCCACCTGAAAAATTCTCCAATGCGGTTACCACATTCCCCGAAAATTCCTCAACATAATCAACGGTCTGCGCCGATGTCATATAATATTTCTTAAGGAATGCCTTTACATCCTCAGATAGATTTCCCCCGTCAGATGTGCCGCCACTGTATTGCCCAATTTTAATAACCTCACCGTTTTTGTTAAGAATATATAACCCTTCATAACCCGGTTCGTTTGATATAACCAACTCGCCCTTATTGACGAATTTGTCTGCGGTTATATTAGCCGAATTATCAAAATGTTTGTTTACTACTATTCTTGCCATATTATCAGTTCCGGTAATTTACCATAAATAGTTTCTGTAAAAGAAAAAAAGCCGAAACCTTATTCAGATTCCGGACTTTCCGTTCTTTCTATCGGCTTTTCAAACTTATCAAATTCCAATCCTGTAGGATAATATAAATCCTTTTCCTCTATTGGTAAATCATGGGCTAATTTCACAAACTGCGGGAACAACGGATTCTTGTATATATGATACTTTTTCCTTCCCGTAACATAATCTGTACTGACCCCAAATGATTTAATGTTGTTATCAATATCCTTATACCATATTCTATTAAATGTGAATACCCCTATATGGATTTTTATTCCATTGATAGTGGCTTTTTCTGTCACAAACGGCTTGAATAATTCTTCCTTTCCTGTTATGTCCCACATGAATTCATCATTAAGAACATTGGTAAGTTTAATATTATTTTCATTCAATAATTTCATTATCGGAACATTATCATCCAATATTCTCATCATAACCATTGTATTATATGGAGCGGCTATCGCCTCATTGCAGTTTTTCGCTATATCCACCCTCATTCTCTTGCTGTTAATCAACAATTCAGATGATGTGTACATTCTGAAAAAATCTTTCCAAGACTTATCCCCCGTCAAACCTATTATTTCAGATGTTTGCATTGCGGCGCATTCTTCATCAATTGTCAAATAACTATGATTATCTTCCAATCCTTTGAAATTTTCTTGTTTTCCATCAAACAATGCCTTCAAATCAATTTTTCTCCTCATATCCCATTGTTTCTTGAAATAATCTGATAATATTGATGTTAAAAACATTCTTTCATTGGCATAATCCGAAAATGAATTAAATTCTTTCTCATAAAGACTTATTGTTTCCTCATATTTTTTCTTTATGCCAAAATCCTTATCATATAAATCAAATTCATACCCCCAAAGGTCATCGTCAAAAACCAATGGGGGATGAATGTAATTTACATCTTTGAAAACTCGTTTATTGTCTAAATTTGTAACCATTAATTTGCTTTTAAAAATCCATTACTATCGGGCTCTATTGTTTTCCATCCATTCCCATCTCCAAAATTCATTCGTATTCCTCCATATGTCAGTTTAATTCCATAAATTTTAGAATCATCATTCGGATACCAAACATTGTTTACTTGTAACAATATATCAAAAGCATTGGTTCCGTCTGTAGATGGCATAAAAGATGCAATATTATTGTTTCCCCAAGTAATCTTAATGCCATTTGTACCGATAGACATTAATTTATTATCATAATTTCCATGAATTGTAAGTGAACTGCTTTTTGGAAAAGACCCATTTATATAGACTCTAGGTATTGTCGTATTATCACCTTTTTTACCTTTAACAGTAAAAATATATTGAGCCTTTAAATTAAAAATCCCATTAGTGGAAGCTGTTATTGTTGTTGTTGATAATGCTCCTGACCAAGTTTCAACCCATGATGGAGAATGCTCACCTTTTGGTATTTCATTCCATTTAATAGTATTTAAAATCTGTGATGATTTAACAACGCCATTATTATCTTTGAATTCTGCTATAATTTTAAGTGTTGGCATATCCGGTTCTTTATCAACATAAGAAACGGCTGCACCGGCCCTAAAATTTATATCAGGAATAGTTACTGAAAATCCACTTGTTATATTACATGATGCTAAAGTAAAACTATTATTATATGGTTTATCAAAAATTGTTAAATTTTGCTCAGAAATATTTAAAGTTTTTATTGAAGTATAATAATTTTGATTATCATTATTAATCGGTGCATTTATTATCGTAAATACTGGTTCTTTTGAAGAACCGCTATACATAACTAAACTATTTCCGTTATATAATGATATATTTCCATTTATATCAATATTACTTGCTGTGACATTGTTTAATGTCCCTCCGGTTGCATTAATTTTGCCACGAAATACACCATCTTGTACATCCAAATTACCTAAAAATGTGCCGCCTCTTGCTTCAAGTTTATTTGTAACAATAGTTCCATCTTCATAAATCTTTGTAGAACCTAATTCATTGGTGTTTAATGAAACATCTTTATTTGTATTTCTTATGTAATAAACCCTTGCTCCTGTAGGACTATAAAAATTATATATACGATTTACATAAACATTTTTTCCAGTTTCTTCATCATAATAATAAGTTGAAGCGTAGCAATTATCAAGAACAGTGCCATCTCCTGTTCTAAGATAACAGTCTATTCTGTTTCCATTTATAAATGATGCTGTTGATGCACTATTTGCATAATCAATTAGTGTATAAAGTACCCCATTATTTCCTAATGTAGTTTCATCATCTGTTGTCCAAGCATACCACATGGTGTCTCCACTTTTGGCAACGCCAGCAGAATAAATAATTCGTCCTTTATTTCCACTCTTATCACTTGCAAAATCAGCACTACCATTGATAAATGCCGTCACTGTATTTCCGCTATATACTTCAAGTCCATAATCAGTGATATTAACCGCTCCGATTCTTCCTTTGGTGATAATTGCACCACCATCACCACCAGAGCCATTAAAGTTCCATCCGTTTCCATTGATTCCTTCCTTTGATATTGTGAATCCATCTCCAGAAATTGCACCCTCATCAAACGTCAATTTACCAATATAACCTTTATTGGCATAAATTTCTCCATAAATAATGGCATTATTAGCTTGAAGCAATCCATTTTTTCCATTAAGTATGAATTCCGGATTCCTATCCTCATTTTCCTTCATGCTATAAATCAATCCATCGTGAAGAATAATGCCTCCTATATTACCAGTTTTGGCACTAAGTTCCCTCATAATAACCTCCGCATCAATATTAACCTCATCTGCAATCATATTGATAAATGACTTATCTCCTAAGATTTCAGCTTTTATAGATGCAGTTAATGCACTATTGTCTGATACCGAAATGGTTATAGATGATGCTGTTTGTTTAATATAACTGTCAAGGACAGAAGAAAAATGAACATATACTTTAGATGCCGGGCATTCTTGCATAAATCCCTTATCATAATAAAATTTACCATTTTCCGGATTATAATAAACAACTTGTTCTCCACTGCTTCCACTTGTATAATATATGATATTACCATCAGCATCAGTTTCGGCTGTCAATTGTGCCACGGTACTCAATTTACCGCTTGCTATTGACCAAGACTCTCTCAAATCTGTTGTTTCTTTCATCAGATTATCAGTTCTTGTCATATATCTTTCCATTTCGCCTTCAATGGCTTTCATTTTGTCTCCGATAACCGTCAAAGTACCATCCGGATTCTCGTAAACAATTTGGGTAAGAACATATGCGCTTAAAGCATTCAATTCATTTTTTACGCTTGCCACACCAAGTTCACTTTCTGCCAATGCCTTGTCTATAATAGCTCCGGCCATAGCGTCCATTTTTCTTTCAATCTCTGTGGTAATCCCGCTTCCTTGAATATATTTGATTGTATCCTCAATTGTAGCCGCACTTGCATTTATGATACGGGCAGCATTTGCCGCAGATTCAGCATTCTCATCATACCATGTGGCATATTGAGCAATAACTCCTGATACCGCTGCCAAATCTTGCCGAACTGAACCTACTGTACCGCTTGTAGTATTGAGTGAGGTTCCAAACCACGTAAACAATCCGTCAAGTGCAGATTCTCCTGTTCCAATCAACCCCATTTTGGTAGAGGCACGCTCATAATCAGTCTTGATATTTTGAACAAATCCGGAATAGTCTGTCATCCAATCAGAAAATTCAGATGTTGCTGAAAAAACCTCTTTAATTGCATCCGGTGTGATATTTTCATCATCAAGTTCAAACAATTTAGAAGCTTTATCCAATGCGTCTTTTGCATCTCCTAATTTTTTCTCAAGGTCTTTTCTGACATCATCAAGTTCCTTTTTAGTATCCTCTATTTCTTTTTTTGCATCTGTAAGGCTATCAGTCACCTTGTTTTCCAATTCATTTTTGACATCTTCATTGTCTTTCTTGATGTCCTCTTTTATCTCATCAAGTTTTTTGTCAATGGCATCATTAAAATCATCATATATACTGCTTCCGCTACCTGTTCCCGGATAACCTCCGCTTCCATCAGCCCCTTTTGCTCCATCCTTACCAGTTAGAATAAGAATATCATCAACTTTGACATTTCCATAATATTCTCCAATTTTCTCCGGAACAGTCACACTATAGGCATTATATAATTCCTTATTCATTTCTTGGAATGCATTATAGTAAGTAGAATAACTATATCCTCCTACTTCTTTGACCATTTCAGCCAATACACTTGCGTCAGTTATTCGGTTGGAGATATGACTACCTCCAACCTTTACCAAATATGCATATTTATAATCATCAATTTTCCAACTTATAATTCTCGCTGCCATGATTTTTATTGTATTTTTTCTATATCGCTTGCACGTTTATAATCATTTCCCATCTTGATTGCTTCCTCATAATATGTTGCATCATCATCAAGATAGAAGGCTGTATCTGCCACAATTTTCATTATTCTATTATATTTGTCATATCCGATGCCATCAAATGCCTCACTTGCATCATCAAATGTATATATCAAAATGGTTGTTGAAGGTATCATTTCTTGAAGATATTTCATTACCACATTTTTGATGTATTTTTGCAAATATTCATTTCCTCCGATTCCGAAATTAATTCTCAATGTCTTGACATTGAAAACAGAAAAGCCTGCTGCCTCATCATACTGCTCAATTACATTCTTTTCGGCATCCGGAATTGTCAATGATTTATAAAAGCCATTTTGATAGGCATTTATTGAATTCTCATCCTTTGTTGAACTTTCAATTTTATTTGTTGCAGGTATAAAAGAAAGCCCATTTGATGAACTATCCGGTTTTTCTCCATTCAATGTATCATAAAAGAAATGACATTTATCATCTTCTTTTTGAACTCCTATGTATCCAAATCCAAATTGAAGCAATTCGTTCCAAATTTCTTTTCCGGTTTTCTTTTGCAATTTTCCTTTATCATAATATGAATATTCCGTAGTATCTTCTTTCAAATAATTCCATCCACCTTCATTTATTGCATCTCCAAAAAGGAATCTGAATTTTTCTAAATATTCATTTCCGTCATCATATAAGCCTTTCCCTACATGCGGATTATTACCCTTAAAATCAGCGTTTAATGATTCAAGATACAACACTCTTGTTCCATCATTTGTCAATTCATTGCTTCCATCATATTCCTCTACAAAAACATTGCGCCATCCATAGCAATCATACATCACATTTTTAACATGCCCCACATATGATGACAACGCTTTGTTTTTCAATACAAAATAATGTGAATGGGTTGCATTCCCGAATTCAACCTTATCTTCACTACTCATTTCATAATTATTGTCAAGACCTGAAATATCTACTACATAACAAACCATATTTTCTCTAACTTCGTTATTTGGAATTGCCAACATTTCGTCTATATTGGCAGCATATCTCATATATGGCTCGGTTTCCTCATAGATTCTTACCGCATCAGTGGATTTAATCAAATTAAATGATGTCATTGACAAATTGATGTATTTATCTGCCATTTTACCCCATCCACCTTTTGACTGAAAATATATAGGATACTTATATTTGGCTTTAGAACTATAGTTTGGGACAAGATAGTAGTCTGACTCATCTTCGGCTCCGTTCGGGGCTATAATCGCCACTGGATAGCCTTCCATGAAATTTGTCTGTTCATCAGCATTCAAATATTCCCCTCCAAGCCCTCTTAAAAATGATGCTTTTGAATATGAAGGAAAATCCTTTACCACTCCAATATATTCAGTAACATCAAATTCTCCAGGAACTTTTGTTCCTTTATTATCTGTTTCTTTATATCCGAACATGTGAAGGATTGCCTCAATTCCACGGCGTGTTCCTTTCATTGATTGAATATAATTTGAACTCAACGCCAATCTTCTTGCAAATTTTGCATTTATTTCTGAACCCGTTTTACCACTTTTGGCAAATATTGCGGTCTTTCCGCTAAATTCTTTTGATATTTCATCAGATACAACCGATTTATCATCAGAAGGAGAAACATTTTTTGCTATCCACCCGTCATTTTCTATATTGTCACTGAGAAAATAATCAGGAATATTGTTTTTCTCATCATAAGAGATATTATTGGTACTTTTTATGTTATCCGCATACCTTTTAACATCATCAAATGCCCTTCCATATACATGAAGCATGGCTTTCATTCTTGAAGAATCAATATCCGACATATCCTCCGTCTCACCATCTTGTTCATTGATGAACGTCCAATCAAGATTTTTAATTGCCTCATGGGTCATCATTCTCCATATATTGTCAGAATCATATTCATCATGAAAATTCGCAAGGCTTATCAACGCCTCAAGATATCCTTGAAAAGCCACTGTTGTTATATCCGGAGTGAATCCGTCATCATCAATGGTTGGCCATACATAACTTTTCTTCGAGTAGAAATAACCATTTTCATTTTGGTATGGAGTATCAAATGTTGCTTTATATACAGGCGTTGTATCACGGTTAAGCAAAACTCTTTCAAATTCATCCAATGTTTCCCAAAATTTGCTAATGAATTCCTTTTTGGGCTTAATTATCCACCCTTTAGCGTTCTGCTGCTCGGTTATAAGATGATTTTTACCCTCACCGTCTTTATATATGTTCAATGTGGTTTCACCTATGGTTACTGTTCCTATAATTGAATTCGGGCAATCCCCGATAATTCTAATATTTGGCTGCGATAATGTTTGTTCTGAATCGCCAACATTATAATTCATATAAGATGATGATAAAATTCTCATCGGATTGGTTACATCCCCCGAAAAAACATTTCCTGCCGACCAGCAATCTATCTCAAATTCATTGGACACCAAATAATAAGTTTCTCCACCATATTGAATTGTAGGTGCAGTTGAACTTCCATAATATTTGATTCCTCCCGGAAAACGGGCTATAATATCATTCACTGTGGCTCTAATCAGTTCTTCCGCAGAACCATAATAGGCAAAATCCTTCAGTGAGGAATAATTTGGCTTTAATACAATTTGGCTTTCATCTGATATTGTTGATGAAGAATCTATGTCATTCTTTGTCCACCAAGTTGTTTCACCATCTCCCGGCTTTTCCCATCCTCCTCTTGTATGCCTTTTTTTCTCATTTGTATTGTCTCCGACTTTATATTTAAAATTGGATTCGGGATAAAAGGCTATCTCATCATCATATATACCATCGGTAGGCAATATGGTGATGTGGTCATGCTCATATACTGTTCCGCTCACCACTGATTGATGCTTTCTGCGGATTGTATATATTGATTTGCTTTTTATTCTATCTTTTTTTGCCATTACTCCATTACATTATCATAACTCTGACTTTCGTCAATATTAGTTCTTTGTTTCTTAATCTTGTTAATAGGATTACCAAGTCTATCTTTAATCACATAATAATCAAATTGATGATAAATCTCATGCTTATCATTGTATGTTGTGATGATAGCATTGTCTCCATCATTTGATTGGTCTCCCTCAAGCATATAAGATATTGTATCAGCATCATGCGTTGTCATCTCAACTTCTATAGCCACCGGATTGAATTTTGTATTGATTATTTTAACTTCTGCTCCGGACTCTCCTATATATGGTGATGCATTTACTTTAAATGTAGGTGATGATGATGGGCTTACCGTGCAAAACACATAATTACTGCTGCTGTCAATCAAATTATATCTTGTTGATTTCGGATAACCGTCTCCAGTATTAACAATAACTGGCTCACATCTGTTACATGATTTTATCAGTCTTGTTGTTCCATCTGAAAATTCCATCCTATATCCTGTCAAATCTGACAATCCTGCTAATGTTCCACTTTGTATATTAAGAATTACACCTTTAACGTCCGGATATGCTGCCAATACGCTGACATCAACTATTTTGGTAATGCATTCTTTTGGCTTTATATATATTGTATAAAATCCTTTCTTATTAAAAGTCTCCAATGGCAGTTTCAAATTATACATGCCAATTATTGTATTCTCTGTTTCCGTATCATCTACTGATTTGGTCAAACAATCACCAGGATTCAATTTCTTGAACCCTTTGAAATTTTCATCGGTCTCCCCTCTTGACGGACGATAGTAATAATACATATCCACATCCACTGAAGGGTCTATATTTGCAGGTCTTACTGACCCGAATACTCCATTTGCCATTTTTAACTTAAATTAAAAAAGTTATTATTATATGATTTCAAATCATTCATTGTATTGCATTCACTCAACTTAAAGTGACTTTCCCAAGCAGCCCCATTTCCTCTGTCAAAAGAAAGATTTATATCAAATTTCGGCTCATCTTGCAATCCATCTGTACTGTCTTTAGTAAATAGCATTGCATTTACCGCTCCGGATTCAGTCCACTGGGTACAAACCTCCATTCCTGTTATTTGTGCTCGGGATGTTTCCCTGTATAATTTAAAATCACTACTATAAACTTTCTCCTTTACCGCATCAAAATCAAGATAATCATAATATAACTCAGCATTACATACCCCATCTATTGATACAATATCTCGTTGTTCTTTATAATATGGAATTACTTCTCTATAATGAATACCACTTTTTTCCTCATTCCCTTCAGTAACACCCATGGCATATTCAATAACCATATTTGTTCCTGATTCCGCTGAACTGATTATAGTATCATACACCAATGTTCCATCATCATATTTGATTGGATTGATTTTTTCTCCGACTTTAAACGGAGGTTTAAGTGTTTCAACTCTTCCTAATTGAGTTATTGGCCCATCCTCTCTTTCAATCAATCCATTGGTATATTTTGCCATTATATAATAAAAATCATTATATTTTGGATTCGGAACAAGATATGGAATACATGCAACTATTGTGGCATTTTGATATTTATCAGATTGACTTGCTTCAACTAACTCTCCATCAGCACATTTGATGCTTGGATTCCAATCAACTTTTTCACAATCCCACCATTCATAAAAATATTCTGTTTCACCACTATATTTTTGATAATAATATGTTTTTCCATCTATTTCTTCTGTTGATACCGATGATGGCTTTAAATCAAGGGTTCTTGCAGATGTGCATATAGCATTAATTACTTGATATGCTGAACTATATGGCGCAATTTCTCCAATATCATCTATTTTTTTGATAGGTATATCTGTTTTAATTTCTTCTCCGCTTTCAGTCTTTTCTATTGTATATCCGCTTTGTAATACTTCTGTGGCAGGTGTTGATGACCATCCTGTCATATAAGTGCATTTGAACAATTGTCCAACTTCCACTTCTGATATTTCAACTTTTTCACTCTTCCCTTTGCTCCCCGATGTTGCTGAAAATGGCGTATATATTCCAAAAATATTATCAGCCGCTTGAACAGCTTTAACTGAATAAAGACTTTTTAATTTGGATTCAACCAATGCGTTATCTTCATCTTTAAATGTTTCAAAACTTGGTCTTAATCTATATCCGTTTGGCTTTGTCTTGTTAATCTCAATGCCATCACAAGTATATGCCGATGTAATTATATCCTCTCTTGGATAATCATATGGCTCTGTTGCATCCCAAACTGATGTTCCCGATGCTGAATATTCATATGGAGAATAAACAAAAACATCTTCAACATCATTGTTTATTGCCAATGTATATTCAATCTCCGGAAACAAATATCCAAAATAATCTCCATCTTCTTTGATTTCGGGTGCTGTTATCCATTTCGGCTGTATGCTTGATAGGAATTGATAAAAGGCATCACCGCCCAATTCATCAAATTTATATTTAAATCCTTTGTCTGTTGATGTGTTTGCGCTATAAGTCTGAAGTTTCACTTTGTAATCATTGAAACTTGTATAATACACATATTTAGGAACTCTTGAACCCTCTATTTTCATTCCATTATATTCTTCCGGAACTTCAACTTTTCCTAAAATGTATTTGTCAAAATCATAGCAGAAAAGAAAATCATCCTTTACTCCATCTGAATTATAATCAGCATGTAAATTTGTTTTACCTCCTAATTCTTCCCAATTTTCTTCCCACTTTTTATTGTATTCAATAATTGTATCATAATCATCTACAATATACCCATAATCCGCTTTTTCTGATGCTACCAACATTTGATTATATCGGTCATCATCACAATTTTCCGGACGTTCAAAAACATAATATCCATCATCGTTTTTCACGAAAAATTCAGAATCAAGCAATGTGAATTCATATTGTGATTTCCATTCTGTAAATCCTTCTCTCCATTTATTTGTAACTTCGCTTACAATGGTATATTCATTTCCTTTTTCGCCACATTTAACATTTGTCACATTTTCTTGAACATGTCTGAACATCTTTACTTTTGTTCCACGGATAAGTCGGTCTTGAATAAAATTATACCATCTCAACACGTCCAAATATTTCAAACGTTTACAAATAAATTTTCTGTTAATATTTATACCATTAACTTCTTCTACATACCCTTTTATCAAACCAAAATCACAAACAAACTGTCCATAATTGCCATTGGTCAAACCCGGCGTTACATAGGTGATAACATCTGTTTCTCCTTCATTATAAGGCACAAAAGGCAGAAGCCCATTTCTGTGACTCCTGCTATTGTCTATACAAAATGTTTTCCTAATTGTTGCCATCAAGCATCATCTTTTATTTGGTCTAACTTCGGCTCAAACAGCCTCAATATTATACTGTCGTTTTCATTCTTTGCGGACGGAACCGTATAGATGTATTTATCTTTATAATAGCGTATTTGAATCGGAATGTAAAGGCTCTCAACGAAATTCTCAGTGGTGAGCGGAACATACTTCCCATTCTTCTTTGGCCATAATATCATCGGTATCGTCTTGCCATTTCCGGCATGGTTGAACTCAACTTTCATATAAATAGTCCTATAGGATTTTTCATTATCTTCAGAATCCTTATCTTTTATATCAACATCATCTCTAAATAAGTATATATTAAACCCTTCGCTTGATTTTGTTTTATCATATTCATTGGTTATGACCATCTGACTATCCACCCTTGCTGATGCTGTTGTGGCACTGCAAAAAACAACGTCTGCATTTGGATTCTTAGATTTACCCAAAAGGTCATTATCAAGCATAAAATTCAATTGCTTTATATATTTTCCATAAAGTCCCGTTCCATCAAGAAATGAGGTTGAATAAAATAATAATTTTTGCTCAACCGGGTCTGTTGATGAATAAAATGACAATCTTATGAAACTTTGGCTAACCTTTTTCTTTTGATAATAAACATCATTGTCTGTAAAATTTAAATATCCTAATAAGTCTGATGTATCTCCCGAAGATTCAATAAAATTGCTTATAATTCCTTCATTGAACTCGCTTTCCTCATAATCCAACCCATTCCACCATGTTATCTCTCCGTCATCCTTTGATATATACCATCCATCGGCATAAACATTTCCCGAAGTTATTGATGTGTTTCCCGAACGGGTATCATCATCAACCTCCACTCTCTTTCTAAAATGAAAATCCATTGTTATGCTTGTCGCTATTGAAAATCCGTCTCCGCTTTCAATATATGGAACATATTTGATTCTTTCCATATCAATAACATCGGGTATCAATGAGTCTTCAACGTCTTCCACATAAGATGAATTAAAATCATCTTCCATTCCCAATGAACTTTCATCCGCATTGCTCTCTAAACCTACCCCAACATTCCAATAGGCACCACCCTTTGCCAAAAAACTGCGGGTGTTTCCATAATTGAGATATATCTTATCATAATCCGTGTTTTGCTCAAGCTCAGCCCACCACGGGTCATTCCAAAAAGCGCATTGCTTGATAGGATTGCCATAATTATCCAATTCATCCGTTTCCTTATAAAAATAAAATGGATTATATTTTGTCTCAATATAAGCACCTTTCTCAATTGCACTTCTCAAGCCTTCAGTAATCGGCAATAACAATGAAACATCACTTATTTTATCAGGTAAAAATTCATATAAATAAGTGATAACGTTCCTATAATCTTTTCCACAAGTGGAACCGGTGGCTATTGTTCTGATACAATCTCCAATGACCACTGGTCTATTTCCATATCTTAACGGAATAAAAATGTTTTTACATGTTGTTAATTTATTTCCGTCCGCTGACATTATATAAACCTCTTGCCCATTATCACATGCCAAATCTTGTGCAAACAAATTATGAACCCTCTGCATTGTGATTCGGTAATAACGTTTCCCTCGGTCATTCACATATTCATATCTATGATAGTCTGTATTTGATGAAGTTACAGCAGAATAAGTGAATAAATCAACCATTCCGGATATTCTATATTGATTTTTTAACGGAATCGTGCAATGAAGAATATGATTTTCATCCTCATAATTCACTCTAATATAACTCGTTATGGTTGAATATTCTTTCTCAACTCTATAGGCATATCTTTTGAATATCAATTGCTCCCCGCCGTTTATATCATAACATTCCTTATTCCCCAGTTTAATAAGGAGTTCCCCGTTTGCTTCCTTCATGTCAAGGACGGTCAATTCTTTAATCCCATATATAGGCGAATTCAAATTTATTTTAACTACTTCCATAATTTTAATAGCAGGTGTCTAACATATTATTCATATCATTCAAAATTCCGCTCAAATCAATAGGTTTTCCATTTATGACAAACCTTTGCATAGGGTTTGAAACCAATTGTTTTGTTTCTCTGAATAGAGGTATTGACAATCCGTATTTTCCATACGGGTCTTGCCTTCTCAAAAAGAAATTGATATTTTTTTCTATATAAAATCTTCCGTTACTAAATGGAGTGTCATAAAGTTCATCATCTTGTATCATTTCAGACGGAGCGACCAACGGTCTCCAAATAAATTTTTGTTTGGACATTGAAAACTTCGCATATAACGGAATTCCGTCAGGCGACCAAAACGCATAATATTTTCGGTCAAGACTGTTTGGGTCTATTACTTTAGAATTAACCAAACCTTCAGATGTTGCCCCCAATGCCGTATTATCAAACCTTAATGTCAATTGATATCCTGATGCGATTATGATTTCACCCCAATCAATCGCTGATGTCTCCTTGTTGAAAAAAGCAATATAATCACCTTTCTTAAAACCATAATCACTTGGAACATCAATCTGAACCCTTATTGAATGAAATTTCTTTGTCTTTTCATCAACTATGCTATATTCCTTTGTTAATCTCGGATTCGTATAGTTAATATATTTTGCTTGTGACTCTGTATAATCATCATCTTCCTCCCTTATAGGAATTCTTGTATGAGGATTGTAATAATATCCCTCCGGCATAATGTTTCCGAACATTAACTCATCGCTATTCACGCTTCCCATTGTAGGAACCTTATATGTTGATGTCTTTACATCATTCAAATAATAGGTTGATACCTCGAAATTCTTTCCCCATCCATTAACATTGTCATAATCATCAGACGTAATCTCATCATGATAAAGATTTCTGAATTCATTGTTAAAACTTTCCCTCTGTACCGTATTGAAACGGTGATAAACATATCCTATGGTTGTCTTTTCATATGTGGCGTTGTCAAACTCAACAACATCCCCATAAAAAACATCATTGTCTATCGTTATATCATCTTCTATATACTTAGCCATAGGGTGATTAATCAATGTGTCACCCCATGCGGAGAAAGTGTTCTGAATAGTCTTTTTTGATTTATATTCAGTAGATAACTCCGTATTATCCTTATCAGCAAATTTGTTCAAATTCGTGAAATAATGGACATTATAATCAAACGGTTCATTCTCAATCCCACTAAAATCAAGCCCGGATGTCAATTTTCCAAAGCAATGCGAAAATTCAATATCTTCGGTATTAACTACGTGCTTATCATACCATAATTTGTTTCCTTTGTTACGCTTCACCACCGTAAGATATATTTCCGACAACGGTCTTCCATTTTCATCAACCAATCCATTTACGTCAACATCATCAGTGAATATTATTTGGGCTATATTATCCCCATATATATTATTTCCAAAAGCCGCCTTATTTACATCGCTGTTAAGTTCATTTCCATCAATGTTCTTGATTTTCTTGAACAATCTAAAATAATACGAGCAATCAACGCCGCCACTGTTCTTCTTATAGAAGCATCCATATTTCTCAAAATATTTGTAAATACCTTGAATATCAGTATATCTGACATTGAATATCTTGTCTTGGCTATCACCATTTGCATCACCCAATGATACAATCTTAACCTTTGTCTGATATTTTTGGAAAGTGGTTTTCATCACCTTTCCCTTATGCAATGAAGGCAAATAATAATAAAATGACACATAATCACCCACTTTCATATTATGTTTGAATAATGATGAGCATTCCAAAAGCATGATTGATGATGAATTTGTTCTTATTTTTATATTCACCTTAATTGCTTGGCTTTCACCCCCGCAAATAGTATCAAGCATTTCCGTATCTTTCGCATATGGGTAAGTTATGCAATAATCCCAGTTTTTTTCAACACGTTTTCTATATTTGTTATATTTCGGAATAAATGAATATAATTCCCTATCAGGATATAAATCTATGAACTCACACGGCTTATTATTTGCCATCAACTGATTGACCATAATGCTGCTTCCCGAATTTGTCGGAATCTTCATGTTTCCGGGATTAGTATATCCCCACCATCCATCCTTTTCCTCACATTGTGTTGAAAATGCCTCATATATTGAATCAATTGTATCATATTGATAAAGATGCATATCTGTTGATTTCTTTGACGAATCATATTTCACCGCCAAATCTTGTTTCACAATCCTTCCTCTGCTGTCACGAAGATAATCTTTTATTGTATTATACACCGGACCGCAAATATTAACATTATCATCACGTAACTTATTGACATGAACAAATCCATTGTTTCTCAACATATGATTATTGAAAATATCAACCCCGCAATGATAAACCAACTTACCGTTTTCCAAATGGCTGTATTCAGTATCCATTATTGCTTGCCTGTATGTGATATTTTCAGTTGTATTCACCGCATTCTTGCACATTTCCGAGCGTTTAAACGCATCTTTAGATGATGTTCCGGTTCCTCCATCATCCCACAGCACTTTACAATCGTCAGAACCCTCATTTGCAACAATTTCTGATTTCATATTGAATAAAACATTGCTGCATATTGGATTTATTGCAAATATAAGTCTGTATTTGGTACATTCGTCCCTTTCTTTGTTATATTGCTCATATAAAGAAAAATCCTCATCAATATTATCATTAGGTAACATACGAATTTTAGTGGAGAGGTCAACATTGATGTTGCTCTCCACATTATTCGCAAATTTACTTCTGTTTTCTTCCAAAAATATCTTTCTTTCCATGTTTAGCTACCTATAATTTTGACTAAATATTCAGTTATTTTGGTTCCACCATTTCCATCATTATATGTAAGTGTCAAAGTGTTCTTATCAGAACGACTATTTCCTATATGATAGATTTCCAATGGTGAATAATCACCGCCGCTGGTTATCGAATATTCATAATTTTTAAATGTGAAGTTTCCATTCTTCGGCAATTCGGCTGTCCAATTGGTATTAGACCTTATTGAGGCATCTTTAATTGAGCCTTGGTATGGCACATTTATAGGAATACTGATTCCCGCTATTTCGGCATAAGTACGTCCGGTTGGGCTATCTCCTCCACCTCCACTATCATCTGCTTTTTTCTGTACCAATTTGAATGTTGCATCCTGACCCGGCTCAAAATAATAGAATTCAACCTTTCCTGTTTTTCCTAATTGGTCTTTATTTTCTGCATAACTGATGGAAACTCCCGTTGTCGGTCCTAATCCTGTAGATGGATTAACTGCTGTAATATTGCCATCAAATACGGTTTTCCATGTTATATCTGTACTTGCGCTGACAACATCTACAAGAACCTTTCCTTCCTTGGCATCAACTGTAGCGTTTTCAGGATTAATAACAAGGTCTTCTTCATTAAGAATAGGCGGTTTGTTTATTTTCACAAGATTTGGATAAATCTTATAAATCTTTGCAAATCCGTCCGGATTACTTTCTGACCGACTTTCAATTTCACCTACCACAAATAATCTATCACCCGGTGAATAAGTACGGTCTTGGCCTCTATTTTTACATGTTCTGATAACATCTTCCCATGATGATGACTGTTTATTTATTTTTGGTTGTTTTACAATCCTAACTTTTCTGACAGGACTTATCTCCGGCCAAGTTTTTGCTGCGGCTTCTATTGTGTTTTTTTTACCTTTCATTTTACCGCCTTCCAATCTTTCACCAGAAATATGCTTTTTTGAGCCATCTTCATTGGTTAATTCAAATTCGGCATAACGTCTTACATTATGTTTATATCCTTTATGGTCTTTGCCCCATAAGCGTACAATCAATGGGCTTCCTTCCATATCAAAAGTCGCTGCGCTTGTATAAGTGAATACCGCATATAAATTATGGTCATCATCTTCTACCCATATATATGTATCAGTTTCACTGTCATCATCTTCATAAAGCAGTTCCACATTTCCCGGTTCTTTACAAAGATAATATTGTGCTGTACTTTCACTTACATCACCATCTGAGGTTGGCCATATTGATATTTGATTATTTTCATCAACGGTATATAAAACATATTGATGGAAAAATGAATCAACGGAACCATATATTGTATTCACCATATTTTGTGCTCCATTAACATCAGATGGATAGCCTTCTACAATTTCGTATCCATAAGAAGCATCCTCTTGAGCCTCTGACCAAGCATATTCATATTCATCACTCCATGTATTCGCACTAAATGAAAGTATTCTGTCCTTATTATTGGTCATGGTTACTCCTGACATATCATGCATTCCATTTGTATATTTAAATTCAAATTCTTCATCAAAATTTGAAACGGTTGATGCTGACGAAAATTTGGTTTGATAAGTAATACCATTGTGGATTTCAAATTCAGTTGCTCCTCCTGCCTCAAAATCAACTATTTGAGCTACTTCATCTCCATTACTGTTATTATTTAATTCAATGTCCCTATATTGAGCCACAATAAAATTCGCTTTTGCATAAAATGGCCTCTTTATTGCACTATATACAAATGTAGGATAAAATATTCCATCACCTTTTCCGACCGGAGTAGGCTGACTTCCAACATGGAACTCAATATCCCCTTCAGGAATCGGCTTGAATACATAAGTGTTATTAAAAAATTCGGGTTGATATGGGAATTTTTCTTTTTCTATCTTACCATCTATCTGCGTTGCCCTAAAATCGCCACAAACCGTATTATCATTTGTTGCAATTGCACTATATTGTGTGATTGACGGACTATAATTTACACCAACCGTTTGGAAATATTGCAATTCATCATTCAATTCATATCCCGGCTTCCAATTCTCCGGTTCATCGGTTGAATAAACCTCACCATCTTTCAATATTTCCCAAGATGATTTAGAACTTCCACCTTTTTGCAATGGTCCCCATACGGTCTTGTTTCCATTAATGGCAAATACTTTATTGTCAAATGTTCTTGTATCATTCAATGAATCATTTATTTCATTAAACATACAAACCCTATAAAGCCAATTTCTATATTTATTATCATCATTTTCATTTTCATCAATTCCAATTGGGTGCCCATCCATAAACCACATTTTCTCAGACATATGGCGCATAATCTCCAAATCCAATAGTGGTGATTCTGCCTTAATATTTTTATCACCAATCATCAATTGTATGGAACTACCGTTCTTAACAAGAAATTGGGTTAAAATAATAGATTGGCTTTCTGGACCGCATTTATATTCTACATAAAGATTATAATATACATTAGCATGTTCAACACATATTAGTTGAGCATCATCTTCAGTTGCACCGATTGAAATCGGATATGAATTGCCTTCTTTAATTCCGTCCGCATTTGTTATGTAAAGATTAACTGTATCTCCGGTAAAGCCTTTAATCTTAACATTCCATACTTTAATATAACCACCTCTAAATAGGTACTCCTTGTCTTCGATAGTAGAAGCAACACCTTTTTCATCTGAAACATTAAAATCATATACATGGCTTGAAGATGATGCCAAATCTGCTCCCACTGAAATCTTTTTCACATATTCAGTACCATTATTATCAACTACAATAACTGTATAATTCCCAAATTTAACACCTTCAATATCAAATTGATAATTATTCAAATATTCACTGTCAAGATATATAGGAGTCTTGTCAATATCGCTATAATAAGATATAGAAGTTAACGGCATTGATACATTGTTCAATATTCCGTGAATAGTACCATTGCCCGCACAAAGGTCTATATCCGCTGTAAGATTCAATGTTGCCTCTTTTGCAATCAAACGGGATTCCGCACATTGTGAAAAAAACTGCTTATTGAATTCATCTATAGCGGTTGCACCGTCCTTCATTCCGAAGTAAAAATAATAACTGTTTTCAAACTGTGGCAGATATTGCTTTGTTCCATTTGAAATCAAGAATTTACGTAATTGAAGTTCGTCATTCTTTGTCAAATTCTCATAATCAAGCCCGAAACGGTAAAGATAATAATCAATACTTGGGTCTTCTATTGTTCTAACCTGTGTATTCTCCGATTCATTCGGGTCATAATCATCACGATTGATTCCCAATGCTATTCCAAATTTCTTAAGCAATGACTTCTTTTCATTATTTTCATCTTCCACACCAAGTTTTCTATTATAAAGATTGCTGCCCCTTGAGTTCATTGTCTTTTTAAACGCCCCATCAAAATTAGTAGGTTTGACAAAAAGGAAATCATACATCTTATAACCCGTTTCTGGATTAACCTTTGTTGCAATAAGCCTATTCTGATTCATTGTGGCAAACATTGTTCTAAAGTCTGCATCAACAATCTCATCTCCCGAAATGAATCCAGATGGAACACTATAAGTATATTGTAAGTTTCCATCCTTATCCATACCGGAAACATCTTCCCTACGTTGTGAAATAGTTGCCCCCATCTCACAAATTCTTTCAAGATTTATACAAGATTTAAGATTGGTTTGTGAATTAACACATGATAATCCCAAGAAATGCCCACCAGGATAATACATTCTTTTCTTATCAATCTCACCTTGTCCAGGACCTGTCCAATTCCATGATATACCTGCTGCTTCTGTCATTGCAATGGTATCACTTTCCTCGCCTTCTTCATATTGAACATCAGCAATATCTGTATTACCCGCTCCGCTCAAATACATAAGTTCATTATAAAGAACGCTTCCGCTTGTATTTGAAACCACTGTAACACCTTTATCATTGTTCAATACATCTTCTTCACTTGTTGATGATTGCCCCGCACATATTGTACCTTTTCCCGTGGCATAAAGAGGACCATCTGATTCCATATTCGTTAATGCCAGATTGGTAGGCATAACATATGATGTGCTTGTCAAATGCTTGAATGACTGCGGTATCCCAAATAAATCACAATCATTCAATGAACCTAAAAGCACTATATCTGTTGCGAAAAGATTAACCTTTCTTGATGCAGGTGATGTTTTTCTTGTCCATTCACATGGCTTTAAATAATAAACATATTGTCCTTGCATAGTGGATTGCTCATGACAAATACCACCATTTTTGCCAAATATTGTCTTTTGAGTCAAGCCACGTTTCTTATGAAAATTATTAGCCTTTGCTATTTGGAACGGATTCGCCGAGCCTAATGGATTATCAACACTCGTATATGTCCATGCCTCGTTCGTATTCATTGGCTTATATCCAATAGAGCATTGCTGAGTATATCTTCTTGTCTTAGAAAATATCTTTGTATTATCCATACAACCCTTTATCTTGGCACGTGCAAACGTAATGCCCAAAAATTTCTTTTTAGGACGGAGGTAACGCATGAATCGTGGAAAATAAATAAGTCCGTTAATCCAATCATTATAAAAGTCAAAATTAATAACCCTATATTCCATGGCGAGATTCATCTCAATACATGCAATAAGATAATCTGTATGGATTGTAAGGCAAATTGTCTCATTATCTTCCGGGTCTTCGTTTTGGTCATCTATTGATTGCGGGTCATCCTCACTGCCACTTTCAATTATTTTATCAAGAGTTTGCCGTAAAAGATTATAACGTTTCATTCCTCTTGGAGGTTTAGCATTATCCCACAAATTTTCAATGAACATCGGGGCAAAATACCAATTTTCAAGGTCAGGGCATAACCCTTCCTTAAGAACATTCATTTTTAAACTATTGGCTTTAGCATAAAGGGGTTTAAACGGATATTTAAAATCTTTATCAATTCCAATTAAACTTGCACCCCATGAAATTACTTTTCCAACCCATCCAAAATTTGTATTACCAATATCAGCCAATATGTTACCGAGCATTGATACAATCGTATTAATAACTCCCGTAATGAATATAAAGCACTTTATAATAGCACACATCACCGTAAACATAAACGGCAATCTGATTCTTATATTGTTGTATGGAATAGGATTGTTCTGTCCATAAAAATTGCAACTCTTGATTCCTGAGAAATTCTTATCTTTCCATGCACGTGCTTTTTTCCTTTGGAATCGTGGAATATATGATTTTACCGTATAAACATTGTTCCAAAATAAATCTCTAAAAGAATCCTCTCTTGTCAATGTTCCGAATTCATAATCATAATCCTCATGTTGTCCATCTACCAAATTCTGCGGATTATGTGGAACCAACACTTTTGGACGGAAATAATTATCAGTATTCACTTCCGAATCCTGCATGGACATTCTGAATCTCACTCTTGCTCTTGTCGGGATTCCCTTATCCGGGTCATCTGTAGGAACCATGTTCCCATATTCATCCGTCATCATATAATCAAGATTCATCGGAATCTGATAGCACCAAATACCGTTTTCATTGATAAGTTGTGTTCCCTTTATCTGAAATTCTTCCACTGAACCACCCGGTGTCTTCCTAATCATCTCGATTTTTCCCTCACCTGTTACCAATTCGTCCATTGAACCCATATGGTCTGTAGGAATACACTTTTTTGAAATTCCTTGTGATGCCCTATCGCTGGTAACACTTCCCAAAAATACACATGTAGGCTCAAATTTAAATGATATATTAACATCGGCTCTTGTCAAACCAATTGTCTCTCCCAATGATGAATTTCCCCAAAAAGGATTTACATTAACAACTTGGTCTTGGGTGAATACTTGACTTAAAGTATCATATGTTGTTCCCGTCTTGAACATATTCGGGTTTTCAAACTGTTCAATCGTATATCCCTTATAAACAAAATCCCTCGGACGCTGTGACAATATTCCGCAATCCGACAAATCAAGGTCCATGTGCAACGTATGGGCTCCCGTAGGCACACCCATTATCAAATAATCACCCGCATTGTTTGTACGGGTTGTATAGGCATAATATTTGTCAAAAACCTCAAGAACCACATCATTGTCAAGGGTATATCTCTTATTCGGGAACGTCCCCACTATTTGATGGCAATCTGAAACCTGATTATCCGGCAAAAGATTATATCTTATCCCATCACCATTTTTGGACATTGAACTTGAATATGGATATAATTCCCTCAATTTCGCTCCGTCCTCGCTATCTGCCGCTATGAAAATGCTAATCTTTGCGTTAGGAACGCCAAAGCCGTTGTTGGCCAAAACTCGACCGACAACGACCCCGTAATTTGAATTATGTAATTTATAAGTATCCACACTGTTGATACTTACAGAAAGAACATCAAAAGTGTTATAATCTTGAACAAGATTCGCATCCAATGTGATGCATCTGTTTGTTGATTGAACTCCGACATCCGTTCTTATCCTATATGATTTATTCGCCTCTGACATGCTAATCTTTCTTCTTTAATCTAAAAATTTTATCTATAGCCATAGGACTGTCCGTGAATATTTTTCTTCCAACAATAAACAATCCGATGACCGGTAATAAAGGAATACATATCAAAACATTGACCGTTTTCCGAAACCCCATTTTTATCATATCTGCAATATGGGTATCCTTGCTTTGGACATTTTTTGTTCCATATGTCTTTTCAAGATACGTCAATTGCTGTTTAACCTTACAAGCGCAAGCCATCTGTTATCTTTCTTTTATTCTGACTCTGATATCCTGCTCCGGATATTTAATCTCCATCATTGTATCTCCATCATTATAAAGGATTCCATCCGTTGCATCAAGGTCAATTATATCTCGGTCTGAAGATATGGAATAACTGTCAATATATTCTTTATCTATTGATTCTCCCGCCAAAGTTTCCTGCTGCACTTGGCTTTGTGAATAAGTCTTGCCCGTCTCATTTGAAACAACAAGGTCTATAAGATTTATAACCCCGTCTATCTTTGAAATTTCCTTTTCAAGGTCTCCGATGAAAATCTCCTCTCCCATAAGATGCTTATTCACATCCATATAACTCTCAACGGTATTGATTATGGAGGTAACAACATCACTCTTACTGTAATTCTTGTCCATGATGACATTCACATCAAATGAAAGATTAATAATCCTTCCCGCCTTAATCTCCACAAAATCATTAACACATCTATATCCGCTGAGATAATCCTCAATATTTTTAATCAATGTAACGGGTAAAGATGTATCAAGTTTTCCAAGGTCGTTTATTCCGAGAAGATATATCATAATCTTGTTATTTTCCTCTGTTACACCGACTCTGAACGGAGTGCCATATTTCGGTGGAAGAAGCAATATCCTGTCAATATAATCCTTTACTGTAACGCATCTTTCTTGTGCAGCATTGTGATATTTGATAAGATATTTTATCTCTCTTTCTGACGGCATATCCTTTCCCGAAACCGAAGGCGTTGTATTCTCAACCACCATTGTTCTTAAAATGGTTTCAGCTGATGATGCGTTTCCTCTAAAATCAGCATTAAGGCTTGCAACCCTATTAATCGCACCTTGTGCCACATTGCTGGCCTTTCCTCCGCCTATTCTGTAAAGTATAAATATTGTGCTTTCAGCATCAGGTAAAACTCCCAAGTTCTTGTTATTCAATATCTTTGACATCTGCCATTTTGAAAAAGATGCCGCATCAGTCCCAATTTCAACATTTTGATTATCAATACCTCCACCAAATATAATCTTAAGATAACCTTTATCTGTATATTCTGTTATGAATTTATGGTCAATCGGTCTCCATTCACCTTTCGTAACACAATAGGTCGGTTTCCCTTCATATCCATATACATAAGTCTCCGCTCTGCCGTCTTTCTCTCTTGGGAGCCATGCTTCTGACTGGGCAAGATTATTAACCTCATAGAAACGTGTTATTCCATCTTCCGGACAACCGCTTCCATAAAAAATACCATAAGAAGGAGCTAATGTGTTATCAGTACCGTTTTTAACAACAATGGATTCAATATTCATAACATTCTCGATAGGAAGCATGATTTCCATAAACGGTTCAATATCCCCGGCATGGACCACCTGTCTATAAACCCTTGTCTCTCCCGCTGTTACCACTGCCAATTTTGATACTGTATATCCAGTAATAATTCCATTGGTATTAACATTCGGAATAATTGTTCGGTTCGTGTTTCCGTTACTGTCAAACTGAGTAGCAAAATCAACATCCTCAAGCAATTCAAACTGCTGTGATGCTGAACTGAAGGTTGTTCCCCTTTTAACAATAGGGGCATAACTATAATCCGGCAAATTATTCGCAACCGGAAGAACAAATGAAATCCTCATTTCCGCCATTGCCCCTTTCGGACCCGGTATTTTCACACCATTGTTCCTTGCAATTGCATAAAGCGACCCCTTTTCTTGGGCACTGTCCAAATTCGTCTCTTGATATACTCTGTCAATATGATAATTAAGCCCGTCTCCAATATCTGCCGCCAATGTTATCATCCAATCCCCCACACTCGCATCATTAAATGATGTGGCGAGGTCCGGATAATATTTTTCTGACATTGCAATCAACGCTTCCTTGTAATCAGCGTAAGTTCTGTTTAAATATGATATTTTCTTATCCATTGTCTATTAAAGTTTTACAGCGACATTTGTTACTTCTGTCTTATTGCCCGTCTTGATGCCATATTCCACCATTGCTATTATGGCATGGTCATCTGTCTCTGAATTATATATTGTTACGTCTCTAAACTGTACTCCCGGTATATATTTTGAAATTTGGCTTGTTATCTCCGACTTTATTGCCGAAAACGTTGCCTCATCCTTCGGTCCGAATATGTATTTAACAAGGTCTGTTCCGAAATTCGGGTCTCTCAATTTCTGCCCTTTCGGGGTAAATATAAGGTGAAGAACCTGTGACTTGATGCTTTCCGCATAAGTCTTGTTTAAATCAATAAACATCCCCTCATCATTGTCTGATGTAAAGGGGTATTTTATTCCATATTTTTGTGTTAATGCCATAATTCACTAATTCTTATCAATAAATAGAAAACATTTATTTTCTCAATATTAATTTAGCCAATCACAAATGAATAATAAAGAAAAAACACGGTCTTTTGAACCGTGTTTCAAACAATTAGGTATACATTCCCTCTTCCATCTTTATATATGGCGTTTGGTATATCCGTTCTTTCTTGAAATTATGCAAAAGCCACAATGTCCATATTCTTTCCGACAAGAATCCCAATATTGAAGTCTGCCATCTAACCGCTTCCGGTGTAACCTCATTTGCATTTTGATATCTGATATATTTTCCCGTCTCAAGATTATATTTAACATGGTCTATCAATTCTTTTTGATTATGAACCCCGGCCATATTCTGCCAAGCGTCAAGGCAGCCGAACAAAAATTCACAATACCTATCATAATCTTCTTCCCTCATTATAAAGCCATTTGAATAATACAAATCCGGTCCGTTCTTTATGTATTTATCCCAATCTTCCGCATAATCCGGATATAATGCTTTTACCGCATATTCCATTATAATTAAATCATCAATACAATTGCTGAACGCATATCCTTGCTCTACCGTATCGGCTGGTATTACCATCGGTTCCTCTTTTGTAGGCACCTTATGTGACGGGTGATTAAACGGCTCACATGTTATAACATCATATTTTTCAAACATATCATCAAAATCAATGTTTTCATCAATGCCTTTCAACGGTCTCCTATATTGCATCTGTCCCTTATATTTTGCATTATGGATATTTTTCCATATCCAATATGTCCCTGTGTTTTCTATATAAAGATAATTCTTATCTGATATATTATCCCCCGTATTATCCTTCAATGAACAAACATCTGTTCCATTTGCCGCTCCAACTTGCAATGGAGTGATAACCGCATCATCCAAAAATTTGAAATCTTTCTTTGAATAACAAAGACTATATATTTTCACATCATCTCTCTTCTTTATCTCCTTCGGTAAAAGATATGACATATCAATGCCTAATTTATCCTTGAATATCTGCACTTTTTCCTCGGTTACATCATTGGTCTTGAAAAATCTTGATTCCAACAAGAACTGTATCTTACTTCCATCCCATACTGAATCAGGGAATCCTCTTTTCATTTTATCCGCATATTCCTCTGCTGTCTTTGTTGAATAATGATTCAACCAAGCAAACTGATAATCCATATTCCCCAATGGAATATTTCCATTTTTGGTAAATCCAACATCATTGCAGGTTCTCAATTCATTCGGACTCGGAGTATGTGAAAATCCATTGCCAACCCATTGTATATTATCCAAGCCACCTCTGACAATTGATTTTATATGACAATTCTCCGGTAACTGCGGCATGGCAATTTTTGTATCAATGGAAATAGGTTTTTTAAATCTCTCCATCAATGGTTTGTTTTCATAATATACATGCCCGTTATCCCCATATGTAAGCCAATTAAGATGTATCATATCAAAATTTATGAACTGCGGCATGGCAAGATATTCCCCAATGGATTTTGCCCTTTTAAGAATCAAGAATTCATCACAATCTATAAAAAATATCCAATCATAATTGTTCTTCAATTCCTTATAACATTCTGTATATGCCTCCATTTGACAAACTTCTCTTCCTCGGTAATCAACTATGTCAACAAGTCCGTCATCAATATAATTTTGGATAACCTCCTCAAATCTTTCTCCTAAAAGGTCATTGTTGTCATATATCCTTATATGAGATATTCCCAAGAATTTATACCATTCAACGAATTCCTTGATATATTTATTCTCATTCTTTCCTATGCAACAAACCAATGATTTTATCTCATTCGCTGTTTTTACCTTTTCTTCCTCTATGCCAAATTCAGCAAAACGTTCCGCAAACTTCTCCCCCTCTTTTTTCGCCTCAATCTGTGAATATCCACAACCTGATGGATGATATACTGTAGTGCGGTCATCAATGACCACCTTAAAGCCTTCTTTTTTCGCCAATAAATTCAATGCCTTGTTGATATTCCATCCATAAACATTATCACCCAATTTCAAATGAGAAAACAACTTATCAGCCACCTTCATATTAATCATTTCTGCCCATCTTTCACCGTGATTGACCTCTCTCATTCCATTTGTGTTTTGGCAGTATTGATGGACATTTGTAGGAATAATAGCCGTTGCGCCGTCACAAGATGAACCTTGTATTGCTGACGGGTCCCATATTCCTATATCATCACGTGATGCTGCATCCACAAAAGATTTAATAAAATTTTCATATCCCTTGATTTCAACATCCGATGTTATAACAAGCATATATTCAGCATCATTCTGTTTTGCAAATTCATATGCCTTCATCATCAATCCGCCATAATAAATGTTGTCATAACAAACAAAATTAGTTGTTTTTAATTCATCTATGGCATCACCTTTCTCCTTATGATATGTGTCCATTATTATGGTCGGAACCACCCCGCTTAAATTATTATATAAGTCAACCGCTCCCTTGTCTTTATTATAATTGAAAATGAAGCAAAATATGCTTCGTTCATTTATACTATCTATCATTTTCTGTTTTTCCTTTGTCCATTTATTGTATTTGAAAAATTCATCAAGATTAATCATCTGTCTTGCCTTCTCTTTTCCAACGGTAGGATATAGCCTTTTCATTTTAATTTTCAAAAATTCCTCAACAGTCTTGAATCTATAATGATTAAGCCATGCTGTATCCCAAATACGTTCGTTGATAACTTGTGTGTCATTTCTACAAACATTTCCATGGCAATCTACAAATTTGAAAGGCAAATGCCATCCATGCTCTCCTCCCGGAGCCATATAGAAATGAAAATCTTTCAATCCAGTTCTCACTATTATCTTTGTACTCCTATTTGCAAGATAATTAATCTGATTATCTTCCTCTATTGTTTCCGTAAATCTTTTTATTGAATAATTTCCATTTTCAACCCCGACCAATCCATTATCTGTAAAATTCTTCCAGCAAACCTTAATTATATCCGCATTAGTAAAAATATCTTTATTCAAAAATGCTTCAAGTGTTAAGCCTTCATCCAATTCTAAAAATTCATCAACGTCAAAAAAGGCTATCCAATCATAATCCCCCCCCCCCTAAAGTATTGATTTTACAATACTTATCATAACAATTTTGGTATGCTCTCAATTGTTGGCAATCTTTTTCGCCTCTAAAATTCTCTATTATAGCAAAGCCACTCTTTATATAGTCTTCAATAACTTCATCAAATTGCTCGTCATCTTCATCATTGTTATCATATATGACAACATTTGTAAAGCCTATATTTTTATAATGCTCCACCCATTCCCTTATATAAAGATTCTCATCTTTCGCAATACAACAAACTAATGTTTTAACCATATTTTTTTTCTTTTATACTGATTCTCCTAAAGTCTTTAATTCCACTTCAAAAATATTATTAAAATTATGCAATACATATAACGTATTGAGTCTTTCAGCCAACGCCCCGCCTATTCTCAATTGATATGTATCCCAAAACATAGACAATCAAATCTTTGCCCATAATATTCTTGTTTTTCTTAAAATTACAAAAAATAACCGAAAATATAAAGAAAAAGCCCTGACCTTTTCAGTCAGAGCCTTTCCAACAAATAAGTATTAAATCTTTTAAGGAGTTGTTTGACGTTTCACAGGGTGTTCCTCGCATTGCCCTCACCGTCCTTCGTCCCGCCTCCCTGCGGGCTACATTGCAAATATACAATATTATTTTCTAAAAACCAAATTTAAATTCCAAGTTTTTCCTCAATCGCCTTCAATCTTCTCTCAAGTTCATCATTCTTTTCCTTAAGAGCCACATTCTCTTCATGAAGTTCATCCACGGCTTTCAACGCTATAACCGACAATTTGTCATATGCAACTGACAACATTCCTGCTTCATTTATTGATACCAATTCAGGATATACCTCCATAACCTCTTGTGCAGAGGTTCCTATCTCAAGTTTTGACTTCTTTGAATCCATATTCCAATAGAAATATTTCTTCGGGATTGATTTCAATTTATCAAAATCAACTTCTATGTCTCCTTGGAAATTCTTCAATCTCCTATCTGATGTCTGGAAGAAACCACTTGAGGCTGAAACTCTGCCCGTTACTGTTACATCTCCTTCAAATTCAGTTTTTCCTGTACAAGTTAATGCAGTACTATTTGAATTATCAATATAAAGTGTTCCACTCATTGTGTCTCCTGTCCTATGTACATATCCTTTACCATCAAGTTCCGAACTTGTTACATATCCTTTACCATCAAGTTCCGAACTTGTTACATATCCTTTACTATCAAGTTCCCCACTTGTTACATAACTACTTAAATCAGACAAAAACGCAACTTGTTCCGAAGTGTAATACCCTCTAACAATATGTCCTTTAGAATCTACTGAAATATCCGTCAATGGAGTTCTCACATCTTCTTCTCTACTTCTTGCACGCAAATAATAATTACTAGTTGATGGACTATAATGATTTGATACCGTAACTGCCGTTAAAACCTCTTTATTTTGGCTATACAGACAACCTCCTGACATATAACAGCTTCCGCTCGTTGTTGCTCCAGTGATGTTTCCTGTTGTTGAACTAAGCCCCATCAAATATCTCTTGCCATTATTTGTGGTTGCATTTGCGCTTGGTCCTTCAGGTCCTTGTGCTCCTGTATCACCCTTTTCTCCTTTAGGAATTCCAAATGTAAATTTAAAGCCCCTGCTAAACTCGGCACCGGTTTTCTCAACTCTTACAGTTGCATCATTGCTAGCATCAAGTGTTGTGACAGTCGCAGTTGCTCCGGTAATTGATGCCGATGTACCATCTCTACCATCAACGCCATTTGTTCCGTCCTTTCCCTTAAGATTCTTAAATTCAAAAGCAAATACTTTCGCAGTATTTGGTCCGCTTGCTGTTACTGTTACTGCTGGTATTCCCGTATTGCTATCAACTGATGCTGTCGGTGTTCCGAATCCCGCATTTGTTCCTGGCTTTCCCGCAACCGTAGGAATGGTCAGCACATTGCTATCAACTGATGGAGCCGTAGCCGTTGAACTCATTGTTGCCCCGGTCACCATTTTTTCATTAATGGTTGCTAATTTTGTATTAACTTCAGTCTCAGTATAATATCTATCATCATGAGTGTGTCCTTCCAAAGACGGTGTGCCGCCTATAACTCCTGTAATATCTGATTTTACAACTTTTGTTGTACCTGTAACATGTCCTTCATTATTTACAGCAATCTTATAAAATCCTGATGCTTTTTCTGTAAATTTCGGGTGTGAATATTTAGTCGCACCGGAGGCTATACCATCCAATTTAGTTTTATCAGCCGCAGTCATCAATCCATGGGTTGATGTTGTTACATCATCATATGTTGTATCCGTGAACACTGCATTTGATGGAACACTCTTCGCCACCGTATGTCCATTGACATTGGTTGATGTCGTTGCTGATTCCACCTTGGTTATCGTAATATTTGATGTCAATGCGCTTCCGTTAATTGTTCTTGAAGTCGGTACATATGAACTTAAATTAGCCTCCAATGCACTAATTTTTGTCTCATTAGACCCAACAGAAGTTTTCAACCCCGAAATGTCGCTTTTTATCGCTTCTGTTGTCGCCGTTGTCGCATAATTACCCATATCAACGGAACTGAGCTGGTTGACCCTTGTGTTGAGGTCGTTCAACGCCGCTGATGTTGTCTGCTCATTGTTAATGACACCTTGTTTCAATTCGTTAAAATCTGATTTCGGCGCATAGCTTGCATCATTTGTTGTCTTGTCGGTAAAAACCTTTATATCATTCTTTGAATCCTTTACCGCCAAGAACGTGTTTCCCGAATTATAATTGACGGCTATCTCACCATAGTCTATTTGGTCTGTTGTCGGTTTTTTGTTTAATGTATTGCTCTTAATATGAACAACCTTTGGTCTTGCCATATAAAAATATGATTTTTTGTCAATCCCTTATAGAAGGAATTTTATTATTATAGATTTATTCTCTTTCAATCTACAATAAATAGTTCTCCAAAATCAATTGAATATGGCAAAAAAAAAACATATAAATAAAAAACGGACATTATTCATGTCCGCTTTATTGTCCAATCATTTTAATTCAAAATTCGCTATTCCTCAACCGATGTAGCCCTCTTGGCCACCCTTTTCGCATTCTCGACAAAGTCATAATATCTTTGGAACTCCTCCGGTTTCTCTTCCCTCTGCCTCAATATCCCGAATTCATCGCAAACCGAATACTCATGTCTTATTATCCTCTCTATTATATCCTTGTAATCAAGTTTGGGAACGTCAATATAATGGCAAAAATGCATCTCTTTTTCCTCTGTTCCGACCACTCTCATATTCCCTTCCTCATCATGCTCCATTATGTCAAATGGAATCATCTGTGTTTCATCATCAAGATAAAGCCTGTATCCTATGCCGTTCGGCAATCTATCATATTTTGGGGCTGCGTCCTCAAACTGCACTCTGTAAAACATATTGATTCAAAATTTTTTCTATACATAAATAGTCCGAACGGAGCAATATACTTGTCAAACAACTTCTTTTTGATTTTCAAGGCATTAAATTGGCTCAGATATCCAAAATGGCTGTTCGCTTTAGGTAATACATCAATTGGATTCATGTATTTGAAATCATATAAAATGTCTTGTGGAAACTCCATCCTTTAGGTTGGAGAGGAAACAAGACTTATACCTTTTATTTAGTTAAACATTATTATTTTTTTTACAAAATTACAATTTTTTTGAAAATTTCCTAATATATTATACTTTTTTTTTAATTTAAATGATATTTATATATAAAGAGTATAATCTATCATGTATAAAACTACTAAAATACAACAAACAAAACAACATCATGAGGTGGATTTATCCATCCTCAAAGCTATGTGTTTCCATTCTGCTCGATTGTATAATGTAGGTTTATACTCTGTTAGACAACACTACTTTAATACTAATACATACCTACCATATAACTCAAATTACCACGAGTGTAAAGGTAATGAAAACTTTAAAATTCTACTTTCAGATTGTAGTCAACAAATTCTAAGACTTGTAGACAGAGATTTCCAATCATTCTTCAAATTACTTATACTCAAAAAATCTAATAAATACTCTGAAAAAGCAAAATTACCTCACTATAAAAAACAAGATTCTGTAATGGTATGCCCAATACAAGGGCGTTCTTGCAGAATACAAAAAGATGGTAAAGTTGCTATCGGTCTTACCAAAGAATTCAGAGAAAAATATAATATTTCTGAACGTAGAGTGTTGTTTACAATCCCAAAAAATATCAGACACATACAACAATTCCAAGAGATAAGAATAATTCCCATCCATAATGGTAAAGAATTTTCGGTGGAATTCATTTATAATGAAACAAATGTTAAACCTCAAGTTCAAGGTAATGGTTATATGTCAATTGATTTAGGCGTAGCCAACTTTGCAGCATGTACAATCTTTTCTAATGGTGACGCACAACAATTTTTAATTGATGGGCGCAGACTAACAAACATAAATCATTATTACAATAAGAAAGTATCTGGATTGAAAAGTGAATATGCTAAAAATAATTCAATTACAGAAGCATTAACTCCACGAATGATGAGACTTATAAATGGAAGAAACAATCGTCTTACAGATTACTTCAACAGAGTATGCCACTTCTTAATTAATAAATGTCTTGCTTATGGTGTATCTACCCTTGTGATAGGGTACAACAAAGGTCAAAAACAAGATATTAATTTAGGTAAGGTCAATAATCAGAAGATTGTTGCAATCCCTTATCATCAGTTCCGTAGAAAATTAGAGTCAATATGTTCTGAATATGGTATAACTTATATATCTCAAGAGGAAAGTTACACATCTAAGGCAAGCGCCTTAGATTATGATATAATTCCTACTTATGGAGAACATACTGATAAAGTTATTTTCAGTGGTAAACGTATTCACAGAGGTTTATATTGTAGTTCTGAAGGTTTGTGCTTAAATGCAGATATTAATGGTAGTGTTAATATACTAAGAAAGTATTTCAAAGAACGTAATGAGAATTGGATTTACCAAGACTCAGTAAGAGCACTCGTCAACGTGCCATGCCAAAGGGTATCACCCTTTGCTCAAGCACCCTCCTTTAGGTGGGTGTAGTTGACTCATCTTTGAATTAATCCTTGCGAGAACCTTTTTCGGAACATATCTTCTTCCATTCCTTATGCATGCACCTTTTCCCCAAATGGTCTTTCATTTCCTGAGCCATGGTAATATTGTATAACAATGATTCAAAGCCATCAAAAACTTTCGAACAATCAGTCAATTTAAACATTTTTGTTACTTTTTGTGTGCTATCCCTAAACTGACTGTCAAGTGCCATTGCTGATGAATAAACTTTCAAATCAACGGGAGCAACTCCATGAGAAACTTTTCCCACATAATTACCTTTTACACAATATGTTTTACTTTTCATTTTTTTTGCTTTTTTTAAGTAATGCAAAATTACAAATTTATTTTTCACTTTCCAAATTCTTTCTTAAAAAAATATTTTTCATAAAATATGGTCAAATAATTTGTTTATTCCAAATATTTTTTGTATTTTTATATAGGTAAAAAAGAAATAAAAAAAATGATACATCTTCTCAATAAAGAAAACATATCACTTATTAAAATATAAGTATTTTAGGCTTAAATATGGGCGGCTGCCCTAAAAGAAAGGGGCAGCCGAAAAGCCCTAAAGATTAGGTTCTCGCAGCGGGCGAACACTGAAGCCGTAGGCTCTGTAGTAAACATTCTGAAGGCTCACGTAGAAGCTGTTGAAGTACAAATAGCATGCCCCGTACATAGAAGTCGGAGCGGAACTCCAATAGTACCCGTAGCTGCCTCTGTAAGAGGAGGAACCCGTTTGAGAAAAAATATTTCCTGTCGCAGGAAATAATATACCTTCATTGTCTTTGGCAATCGAAGGGTTTTCATCGTGTCCACTTCTCTTGAATCTGTAACCTACTGGATTAGATGCCAAATAGTCATCGTGCAGTATTTTACTTAAATCTTGCTTTATTGCATTTATATTTTCTTCAGATGCATTCACCGTAACGCTACTATTATATTGATAATATAAGCAATTTTGCCCATATGCTCCATCTCTATAGGTAAATCCATAAAACTTTTGCCTTTGTCCAACACAATACCCTACTGGGCATGGGTCATATATTGTTTTTTGCGGATAATGGTCGGGTGCTCCATAATTTGTTTGTAATGCATCCCACAAATTCGGTGCGTGTTTACAGTTCCAATCATATGCTGTTTCACCTCCAGAAGTTGAGGGGTCTCCAATCCATGTATAAAAAGTTCTTGCGTTTGCAATTCCATCTGCAATGGTTGTTTGCCTTTGCGTTGTTGCGCCCGTCTCATAAGATACAATATTGTGTTTCCCTTGATAGAAAAAGGCATCTTTCCTACCAAACTGATAATAAAGATTAGTATCAAAATTCCTTAACGAACGGGTTTCCGTTCCATCCGTAATAGTATAAGCGGAATTATCCCCAACAATAAATTTCGCCCCAAGATTATAAGGCAAAATATCATATGTAGTATTACCATTCCATAATGTTACATCATCCATATCAACACTATTCGGAACAATCCATATATGCCAACTCCATATATATTTGCCATTGGCATCCTTTGCCCCAATAATTGCATTTCCGCCCGTAGCAGGTATTGAATTAACAGTAAATGTCACCACTCTATAATTATCTTCCGATGCCCCTGTCATATTGACATCTGTTATAACACCATCCCTCAAATCAGTTTCATCAATAACCACTGATTCAACTGTACATCCCTCATGTTCCTCAATATAAGGTGATGTAATCTTGTTTCCCAAGTGATTGACAAAATCATTATCTGAATTTGATGTTATATTAGTATATGCAGCACTATTAACGGACCCATGATATAAGGCATTCCCATAAACAAGAGGGAAGCAATAGGTCCCTGTTTTTTTCACTATATAACAATTGGCTGTTGTTCTTCCTAGTCTTGGATTTCCGTTCTCATCATATTTTGACATATCTATAGATGTGGAAGGATTTTCATTGAATGGTATATAATAAGTCGAATCATCATTTGTACAATAACTCACATTAGGCTTGTAAACATTTCCGCTTTTTATGAATTCATTATATTCCGCCGATGTGTTGAATTTTTTCAAATATCTCATGATTAAAAACTTCTATTTCTCTTATAAATAGGCTTCTCAATCAAAACTTTTTCCAAAACATGCTTGTTATATCCTTCCTTGCCCCATCCTCAATTTTTAAAAGCCGTTGATTGGTCGTATCCTTGTTTAAAGGTCCGAATTTGGCGATATAAGGACCGATTTTCACATAGTCGAATAGTTTATAGAAATCGTCTTCAACATTGTCTCTGCCCGAATAAATAGCCAAAGAAAGTGATGCATATTTTTCTTTGATATACCTTGCCATTTTAATCAAAGAATCCTTATCATTCCCCTCTCCCATAAAAAGAAAGCAATTGATTCCCTCATTTTCCTTAATCAGTTCATCAACCACTTCTTCGGTCAATTCCTTTCCGATATCTTTTCTTAATTGTGGAGAATGGCACCCGACACATTTGTTCTGACAATTCGTCATATTGACAGCCAAGGAAATTTTATCGGGAATCTCCTCGAAAACCACCATTGTATTTAAAAATTTAAGCATTTGTATCTCCTCCATGTTCTTTTTTAAAATAAAAATAAGCCGTATTAATCAGTTTCTTTTTCATCTTTATCAATCTATTCAAAATTCTTTTAATTATTGAATGATTTCGTTTTTCATCAAATTCTATTCCATATGTTTGCAATTCCTCAAAAACTTTAACTCTTGTATAATATTCATCCAGCATTCTTCTGCATATCCAAATTGAATCAGAAACATCTTTATATAAATCAATATGCAATAAAGCATATTTAAAGTCATTTTTTGTTAAAATTTGTGCTTTCTCTGAAAATAAATTTCTCATTTCCGCCCAAACCTGAGATATCATTGCTTGTGTTTCTTGATAATACGACAAATACAATGCTCTCGAAAATATATATGAATCACTTCCTGGTTCAATATCATTCATTGCATGAATAAGATTTTTATAATAATTAGGTGTTTCATCAACTTTATCATCTGCCACATTATTAGATTTCATCCTATTCAAAAATATATTTCCATGCATTAACTCATGCACAATTGGAATTAATAATTTGTTTTTAATCTGCTGATAATTTTTTCCTTTAAATGAAAACTTACCTATGAATATTTTTATCCATATTTTATTTTTCTCATCATTAATTCGATAAATATTTCCTCGGCAATCTTCCCCATCTATAAGTTCCACCGTTACATCAACAGAACTAAACGGCCCGTAATTTACATCTATGACAAACTTGCTATTTTTCATCATTACATGCTGTAAAACCTCATCTGCAATTTCATTTGCTAATCTATATTGCCTATCAAAAATATGACATTCCTCCTCTATCCCTTCCAAAAGACAAAAAGATTTTCTTAACCTATAATTCGGATATGAATAACCTATATGTTTTTTCAATTCTAAAACTCCCATTCTATATCTTTTTTTTAAAAAAGCCCACAGCGTTTGCCATGGGCTTTGATTAAAATTTTATTCTGAATAGATTCTTTGTCCCTCTTCTATCTGCCGTCCTTCATTAAAGTCCTCAACCCTTCTCAAATACCCAATTATTCGGGTCCAATATGAAATATGGTCTCTTCCGCAAATAGGACATTTATCAATAGTATGTTTACTGATATATCCACAATCCCGACACTCGCTATTTTTCACATTAAATGTAAAATAATTGGTCCCATTTTCTCCGGCAAATTTCAACAAATCCTTATATTGTTGATATGACAAATGTTCATTTAAATTCAAATGGCAAGCACTTCCTCCATCACAGCTTCCCACAAATTCATTTCCATGAAGTTTCATCTTTTCAAGAATGCTTATATTTGGGTCATCAGGCAAAAAGAAATAAGATGTGTAACAATTCCTTCCTTCCGGAACCCAATAGCCATCTTTTTTATCCCATTTATAATTCTTGATTCCAAGAGACTCAGCAGGCACGAATTCGCTATTATACATTGTCTTTTTAGTACGATGAAGTGTATTTTGTTCTTTCATTGTACCCGTTATCATCTTGCAGAATTCAATATAGTCATCACAATAACGGCATTCTCCTCCAAGATACATATATGCCTCATTCAATCCATTAATACCCAAAGTTAAATATTGTCTATTAAGGTTAATAAATCCCGCCGTATATACAGGTAACATATTTGCATTATACAAATCCCACAAAATCTCATTATAAGCCGTATGATATTTATATATCCTTTCCAAAATAGGAATCAAATATGCTTTGAACTTCTCCTCGAATTCATCTCGATTGTTTTTCCATGCATTTCTATCACCATTATATTCTTCATTAACGAAATTTTGAATAATACGGTTATAATTCAATGTGATAACTGATTTGGAACCTGTCTGCTCTCCAGTCAAGCCGTTTGTGAAACTAAATGTATTTTCTTGAATCTTGTTAGAAAGTCTACAACAAGAACTCAACGTATCCGGACTGTCCGAAATATACGTAAAGAACGAATGTCCCTCTGAATACATCTCCGCAGTAAAATCAGCATAATCTTGGTCAATGAAATGATTATCCTTATAAAGGAGTGACATTGTTTCCACTGGAAAAGTCAGCATTGTCTTAGTCCTTTCCTTATTGAACCATTTCATAAATTTCTTTTGAATATAAGAAAGGCTTTCCCATTTCGGAGAACTTCCATCTGGAAATTTATATTCCCCATAAATTCCCTCAAAATAAGGCTTGTCAAAATATGCAAAATTAGTAAATGCTGATTGGAATCCTCTTGCAGCTGCTGGCTGATTTATTCCATAAACAACTTCCTGAAAATATTGCTCTATCTGTTTTTCAATCGTCAATTCTTCCTTGATTGTGCCATCCGTATTGTATCTGATATGCGTAGGTCTATCTGTATGCAAATAATAATCATCCCCCCACTCCTTTCTTGCAAAATAATCAAACATCACAAAAAATCCGCTACAAGCAACCGCTCCGGCAAATTGAGATGACACCGCAAAAATAAGATTCACGAACATTCCACAAAAAGAATCCAAATTTTTAGGTGCTGCTGACAATCCCCCAAGTCCTTTCAATCCATCATTTAAAAACGTAAGTGATTGAATAGCAACGCAATACGGTGAATTAATTCCAAATGTTGATTCATCATGCTTGTAAATTATATGATTTTCAAGGTCCTTAATATATTGGTCCGCCAATTTTTTTGAATAAAGATTTTTAATCTTATTTGTTGTATTATATCTATTAAATTGAATATTTCCCTTCTTAGGAATTTCCGCATTCAATGTGGCAATATTCTTATTTGAAACATTTGCGTTTGAATCGTATTTTGAGCCGCTGGAAGCATTCTTTGCATTAATATAAGACTCATTAAAACTCACCCTTTCCTTTAATTCCTCATTACTGATGAATTTTTGGATATAGGCCTTTGCAACTTTTTTATTAACCGACATCAATGCCTCTTCAATCTGCCTTCTAATTTCCTTTGATTCGATTTTGTCATAAATATACAAATTGTCAATAATACTATTCAATACGCCATCGACACATTCCTCATTACAACTTTTAAACGCTTCGCAAATACCATCCTTTGCTTTTTCCTTATCAAACTCCTCATAGGAGCCGTTTGTCTTTTTTACCGTCATATCAAAATTATCATTTATATATTAAATAAGGCTTTCCTCGGATTTTTTCAACCAAAACCAGAGGAAAACCTCATGTTTAAAATTCATCATTCTTTAGGAATTCTCCATCAATCTGACCCACATAATTGGAAGGTTTTGACGCTGAGGACTTAAGAGATTGAGCCTCTCTGTTACGCTGCGCTATACCTCTCAAGGCGGTCATAGTCTGTTCCTCTTTCTCCCTCTCCATCTCTTTATCCCATTCCAATTGCGAATCGAATTCGATTGCTTCATCACAAGATATTGTACAAGTTCCATTATCAAAGTAGATTCCTTTAAATCCCTTTCCAGACTTACCGGAACGATTCTTTAGAATAGCAATGTTTGCCCTGCACCTATCAATATCATCAAGTTGTCTGCTGACTGATAGAATCAACTGAGCCACATGCACTTTCTTTGCGGAACCACTTGCCTGGTCCATTCTGACAAAATCCGGACTATTCATGCTGTCTTTGGTACCCTGTGTAGGTATCCATATTGCAATATTGAATTCATGCGCCAAATTCTCCAAAACTCGCATTGTTACACCCTCTCTTGACCATTCCGAATCATTGCTGTAGCCACCTTTTTCAGGTGCTATGCACTCAAAATAATCAATGGTTACCAAATCCGGCTTGAATCCACTGTTGATTAGCCTTTTTATGAATATTCCAATATCCGTTGCCGTTTTCACTCCGGTCTTGAAATGCTTCAATCTGAGATTCTTTGTAAGAAGTTCCCTATCCGGGTGATTCATCAACAATTGGTAAATCTCATCACGGTCTTGGATATTAAGCCGCTTCAATTCCCTTGCCTCTATCTTTTTCCCTTTAGGCAATTCCTCGGTAAGTTTCTTTGCAAATATCTTTCGGGTGATATCTACATCATCATCCTCAAAAAATATCTGAAGAACCTTGAATCCCTCATGATTATTGGCATCACATCTACAAGTAGCGGCATATGCATCAATGGCTGTGGTAAATGATGTATTGTGAGTCACTATAAAATCTTCTGTGAGATACATATGGTCATCATAATCAACCATTATACATTGGGCCTCCTTTTCTCCTATATATTCAACATCAGTTATTTCAATATTAGGATTAGTTATAATATTCCATACATCTTTTTGCTTTTCTTCATCCCTGAAAGCCTTAATATTTTTATTATAACTAAGATTGAAATGGACTATATATTCACTACTATTTTCTGTATGGCTTATTTTTGCTTTTCCTCCAAGTGACAAAACAAGAAATTTCACATCTTCCGCAAGTTGTTCATTAACTGTTGTAAAATTAAGAAAATGATTTTTATCAACCCATCCTGATGCATCCATAAGTCCTTGAAGAAGAGATTCTCTTTTTTCTACGGAATTAAACAAATAATTCCATAAATCAATATCATGGACCATATTATCTCCCATCTGTGAGGCTAAAGATACGGCAAATTTGCCCATTTCATACGGGTCTATATCCGTTTCTACTTCAGTAAATTCAACACATTCATTCTTGGGAACATAATAGTTTCTATCAGTATCAGCAATAATCTCTTTTAATGTCTTAACTTCAAATTCATCTTTATTCGACCATCTATCCCCTACAGTCCACAAATGCTCTTCATCACACTCACATGAAGTACCATTAGCAAAAGAAACTTTGTATATAGGTCTTTTCCCTTGAGGGAATACTCCGGAAACCTTATGCGGCTTTCCATCTTGCCCAATGACAAAATCTCCGACCTTCATTTCTCCCATCAGTTTATATCCCGTAGGAGTAAGAATACGGGCTTCAAGCGGCTGCGCTTTTCCAAATCCCGCCGGAGCAATAATAAGTCCCAATTTTCCCTTGTCAAGACCACCCCCAAGCGTTTCATCCAATTTATCAATACCTGTAGGGATTGATATTGTATAATCATTTGAAAGTGCCTTTTCGGTCATATCATAAATATTGAATCCGAAATCATCATCCTGACCGACCAATGATGCCTCATCAAGAAGATGCTGACATTCCGGATAACGGTCTATCTCGCCCTTTCCGGCAATCTCAAGAATTTTGTTTGCGACCTTGATAAGATTCTGCTGTTTGAAAAACCTTATCGCAAGTTCCTTTATTGTATCCTCTCCCTCGGAACTTGTCTCAAATTTAAGTTTGTTGATTAAAGCCGTGCATTCATCCACATCTATCTCCGTTTTGGCTTTTCTTCTTAAAAGAGTATCCATCAACGTATAAGACGGAACCAACCCATTGGTCTCATTGTAGTAATCTTTCATTGCCCCAACGAAATCCCTAAGGTTCGGGTCAGTAAAAGCATTCTGCTCAATTATCTGAACAGAATCTTCGAAGAATTTTGGCTCCTCAACAAAAACCTTGGCAAGTTTGTATTGAAAATCAATGCCAAGATAGCCAAGGTTACTTTTGTCCAATTGTTGTTTAGCCATTAATCAACCGAATTTTATTCAACGCCCCAAAGAGAACGTTCATTATCTCGATTCCACCCTTCGTAGATGCCCTCCACCGTGGTTGTGTAATCATTGCTGTTAAGGAAAGAACATGCATAGCAAATATTCTTGATAAGTCCCCAAATCAAATCATTCTTTCCCTCTACCATCTTATAAAGAAGATATTGCTCAAATGAAAGACGGTCCACATCATCGCCATCATATTTTCCTCTCTTGTTTGAAAGGTCAATCTTATCACATATGAATTTCGGATAATATCCTGTCCATCCGATAGCAGAAACCTCCTTGCCATCAATCTTGAAAGCGAACTTATACTCTGTCTTGTTTGACTGTACCGAATTTTCAGTAATCTCTCCGTCATCAAACTTATATCCAAGTTCCTTAACAACACCATCACCGGCATATACATAATCCGTCAGTGCATTTCCACGAACAACAAGACCCTCTCCATAAGAAAATCTGTCAGCATTCTCCGGATTGGCAACAAACGCCCTCATCTCATCCGCCGTATCAAAAGTCTTCGGAGCATACATCTCAAGATATGCCTGAGTCTTATCCCTCAAATCCTTATCAATAGTCCGGACACAACTACGAAGAGCCTCTGTCAATTCATAAGACTTCAATGATGTAGGATTAAAATTATTAATACGGAAATAACGCTGACAAATAATGTTTCCTCCTGTGGTCAGCACAAACTCGAACCTCTCTTTATAGTCACGTGGTTCATTTGACTTTTTATTCTCTGTCATTCTTTAAATAAAATTAAAAAGTTAAACTATGAAAAGATGGGCTGAAACCGTCAGAACGACCGTTTTGCAGCATTAAAATACAAAAATATCTTTAATTTTCCAAACAATATTCCTCAATAAAATGATAAAATCCACTATTTGCTACTTTCTTTTTTGTTTTCTCAAATTTCTTAATCATTTTATTAAGCAACTTATTTCTTTCATTTATAGGTATATTTATTCCATATTTTTTTATTTCTCCCCACAAATAATCTTGTATTTCATTTGTTTTCATTTTCTTGCATAACCAAAGACTATTCGATATGCTGCCATATAGTTCTGTTGATAACAATGCCAATTGAAAAGTATCAAGATTATGTTTTTTTGTTTTCGTTTCAATAAAATAATTTTGAATTTCCCCGAATACTTGTGATGTCATTGTCTGTGCCTCTTGATAATAATACAAATACAACGCTCGGGCAAAATAATATATCAAACTTTCATTATCCGCTGTTCTCATTATATCAATGAGTATTCCATAATATTCCGGTGTCTCATCCACATTCTCATCCGGAACTTTCGAAAGCATTCTATTAACGAAAATATTGCCATGCATTAACTCATGCACAATGGGAACCATTATTTCTTTCTTTATTGTTTTGTCATTTTGTCTTATCAACCAATCACTTAACGTAAGAGTTATCCATATAATTCCCTCATCACTATTCATTCTGTAAATATTCCCTCTGCACGGAACATCCGTATAAACTATCTCCAATGTTACATCAATAATATTAAAAACTTCATATTCATAATGAACTTGAAAAGTTTTAACCTTATTTCTGATATTTTTCACCGTTTCATCTGCTATAGCATTTGCCATGTCATATTGCCCTCTAAATACATGACAATCCTCATTAATCACTTTCAAAGCAAAAGAAGATGCTTGCCAACGATTTTCAGTATATAAACAAGGTGTTTTCTTTTTTAATTCCAATGTACTCATCTCAAATATAATTCAATTTTTAATCTTCCTTGCTGATATACTTCTATTATATTCCATTTTTTCAAAATCGCTTAAATCTTCCCATTTCTTGCTATTTTGGCTTACTATTAAAGAATACAAACGAGCCGATTTTCTTAATAAATACCTATAGCCATTCTTCAATAATTTCAAAACAACTTTCTTCCCATCAAGATTAGGCTTTAATTTTGAACGCTTAACAAACTCTTTCCATGCATAAGCAAATTCACTTGAATTGAAAGTATCTTCTGTAAAAAAGTCAAATAGCATATTATATGTTTTAAATATTCCATCCAAATTTGTAAAATCTATAAAATCTTCAAATGTCCCATAATATGACTTCCCTTGTTCTGACCCATAAACGCCGTTGCAATAAGCATCAATTTCAAATCTCCTTGAATAATAATATAACATTGAAATCGCTTGATACGCCCCATATCCTCGCCTCATTCCATCAATTGCAACTTCATATGGCTGTGTATGAAGTCCGCTTTTCTTATTAAGAACTTGCCACATATGTTCAATTTCATGACTGATAGAATCTTTCAATACACTATCTGTTAAATTAACTGACTTATCTATCTGTATTTTGTTTTTGATAGCGGAATATCCACTATATCCATCAAAATCCCCATATTCAAATTTAACGCCGTTGCTCAAAACGCATTTATTCTTTCCACTTTTAATACAATTATACGCTTCGTTTGAGAGTTTAACAACCTCATTGGCTATCCCCATTTCTTCATTAAGAATAGTTTTCACCTCGTTTAAACTTATATTCTTAAATTTCTTCATTTTAGCTACATTTTACTCATTATTTTTCAAATATTCCTTATATCTCTTTTCCTCCCTCTTTGACAATTCAATAAAGGGTACAAAAAAACTGGCGAAAGCATCATGATTCTCCAACTCCTCAATCCCGTCACGCCTTATCATCTTGTAAAGGTTCTCAAAACTCCTTCCCTCCGGGTCCATCGGAGTATACATCATATTTGAAATCTCTTCTTCAGCCTTTTTCGTAAGCAACGGCTTCTTCAAATCAATTATCTTCTCATTAATTTCATAAAAATCGCCATTATATTCCTTGTTTGAAACACCGTTAATTATATTTTCATGCCATTGCAACGGTTTTTTCTTTATCTTCCTACGTTCGTCTATCAATTTCTGAGCCCTTTCCTTGACCTCTGAGACAGTTATCGGACGTTCCGCCATCTCCGGCATCAACTCCATCAAACGAGCCTCTGAAAGCCCCTTTATATTGCCGATATTATCACTTGTGTCACCGCAGAATATCTTCTTGATTACGACATTCTCCACCGGAATCCCCTTAATCTTCTGAAAATTCTTGACCGACAAATATTTCCCCAACATCTTGTTATATACGCAAACCGTAGGAGAAATCAACTGTGTTAAATCATTGTCCGTACTTACAATCACAATCCTCTCCTCCGACCTTTTATGATTGACATAATATGCAATGAAGTCATCCCCCTCAGTCTCTTTGTCGAATAAAGTACGAATACTCATTTCATCGCAATAATCCAATATGATATCTCTTTCTCTTGCAAAATTTTCATCAACCAATTTTTGCTCATCAGTTTTTTCTTTATTCTTATGTTCTTTATTTTTTTTTGCATCAATGTTTTTCCACATTTTTTTCAATGTGCTTTCATATTCTTTCCAATATTCACTTTTCTCCCCTATTGAATAATGTTTATCCCTATTCGCTTTATATTCATTATATATAGCATATCTCAATACACCTGAATCAGAATCATCAAAAACAACATAAACATAATCATATTGATATGCCTTCATTAATATTTTCATCTGTAAAAAAAATTGAAATATTCCTCCATAATGAATCCCGTCTGAATTTATTTTAGAATCTTTCATGGTTATTCTCAATAAATTATTCCCATCTATCAAAAGAGTATAAAACGGTTTTACATTTATTTCCGGATGTAATTCTTTTATTGTTTTTCTAACTGGTTGTCCCATCCTTCTATCATATTTTTTAAATCTTCCTTATTTGTGAAATATAAGTCATCTTTTGCTAAATTATCCACAAAATCTTTATGCAAATAATACACTAATTTAATATCATTATTTTTACAAATACTCTTCTTGCGTTTATCTCTTTCTTGATTAACTTCATACATCTCTTGAAAATCTTCTTCAGTCATTTTCTTTGACCGATATCTTACTTTTTGAAAATGCTGTATCCCTTGACATTCTATTGCAACATTATATTTTGGTAAATAAAAATCAAATGTTTGATTGTGAAGTAATTCTTTGTTTCGATATTGCCATATATAATTTATTTCCGAATCATCCAATACTTTCATTATGTCCTTTTCTAAACGAGGTATTTTACATTTAGGACAGCCACTATGCCCATAAATATGTCTTAATGGTGTTTGGTAAAACTCCCCGTGTTTAGAACAAACAATACAAACTTTAGTATTTGCATTCTTATACTCAACTTTGGAATAATCATATCTCTTCCCATGTATTGCTTGTGCCCTATCTATAAACTCATTCTGTGTCATCCTTCTTCCATACCCTTCTACTTCCACCTTACATTTTGGACAACCACCACCACTTAAATGGCTATGTGGCGTTTGCCAAAATTCTCCATGTTTGGAGCATATAATGCATACTTTTGTATCTGTAGTTTTATATTCAACTTTTGAATAATCATATTTCCATCCATGAACTTCTCTTGCTTTACGTATAAATTCTTCTTTTGTCATTCGTTTTCCATCTCCCCTCATTTGATTGGCACATTTAGGGCATTCTGACCCAGTTAAATGATTTCCAATATCTTGCCAAAAATCTCCATGTTCCTTGCATACTATACATACTTTTTTCTTCAATCCTTTATAATCGACTTTTGAATAATCATATTTATTATTATGTACTTTGTTTGCTTTTATTATGAAATTTTTACGTTTTTCTTCATTAAAATTTTCTTTAATACATTTTGGGCATTTGCAATTCTCCCATAAAAAATATTTTGGATTAGATAAAAATTCGCCATGTTTAGGGCAAATGATTATTACTTTAGTTTCTTTATTCACATATACCGTTTTAGAATAATCAAAATTAGGGGCAATTTCTTTTGCCAAAGTAACCCATTCTTCAGTAGTATATGCTTTATAACGATTTTTAACATTAACAGGGAGAACAATCTTTCGACTATCCTCCCCATTACTTATAATAGAATTATTATTAGTTATTTCCATCTTCTTAAATTCAATTTTATAAAAACTATTTGTAATATACAAAATTTATTTGTTTTTATCAAATCTTTAAGAATCATCTTCATCAACCTCTTCATATGAAACATCACCAACTTCATCAATTGGAATCTTATATGTTTCCGCTAACTTTTCTTTTATTTCCGAAGCATATGTTTTTTTATATTCATCCAATTTATCCGGGTCCCAAAAACCATGAGTAGTTGAACAAATTTCACCTTCATATGTTATATCTGATACATGGTTTTTTTCGACCTGAATTTTAGTTTTTGTACCATATTTATATTCTCTACCACCAGATGTTGCCGTTAATTTTTTAATACTTGCTGATTCGATTCCCCCAAGATATATAGATATTCTAACAGCCCAATCAAGGCTTTCTCCACCCTTACTAACAGCCGATGGCAATCCTAATGCTGTTGTTTTAGTCCATGTTTTTTGAACAAAAAACAAAGTATTCAAATATTCTGAATTAATATTTCGTGACGAAGGTATTAAATCATTAACAATACTATTAAATGCAACAGAAACCGCACCGGCATACCACATATTATTTGATGAATTATTAACTGCCGCACGATAACAATCTCCCACACCAATTGAATCTATAACAAATATCATATCCATAGGTAATTCACCATTTCTTTGTGCCCTAATAAGGTCTTTTATGCACATTGCAACATCTTCAATCACATATGTTTCTCTATTTGGCTTTGTAAGCCATTTTCCATGTTCATGGTCAAATTTTCCATATTTTTCATAAAGTGTTGCAGTATCATAATAAAGCATATTGTCAGCAGGACCATATATAACTTCTCCAGTTTCTTCATCTATTGCTTCTGATACATCAACACCAATTTCTTTAGCATGCTTCCAAGCAAAATTATTTTCCAATTCAAACACCACCGGTAATATTCCTTGTCTTTGGGCAGCTTTAATTATCTCCAATTTTAATGTAGATTTTCCTGTATTTGATTTGCCCCTTATCCTGCTGCAATAACCGCAAGGTATTCCAGGTAAGCGAGTTGCCTTTTGAAATGCCTCCGGTAAAATCAGCCATTGCGGCTCCTTTTCTACTGTTGATGACAATCCATTTTTATTTTTAAATTCCCTCAATGCTGACAATTTATCAGTATTACTTCTTGCTTCTTTCTTTTTAAGTGGCTGTGCCATAAAATTTTTAAATTTATCAAATTATTTTTCAACATCATTCTTTTTATAAAGCGGATGATTAATTTTCTCGAAATAGCATTTTCGACAAAATGATGTATATTTATCATCTCCTCCAATCTCAACCTGTTCTCCATCCGTAACAATTTCTCGGTTTTGGTTAATCCTTGCGTTGAATATTGTTTTATTGCCGCAATAACAACTTGATTTAACCTCTTCTACACTATCCGCTATCTCAAACAATCGTTGTGAGCCCGGAAACAAATGTGTCTTGAAATCAGTTCTCAATCCGTAACAAATAACATTCACTCCAAAATTATCAGCAACCGCTGCAAGTTCATCAACCTGTTCCGCCGTAAGAAATTGTGCTTCATCAACAAGAATCCATTTCAATCTGTTTCCATTCATATTATAAATTCCTTCCAAATAATCAAGAATCAGATTGTAAATGTTATCTGTTGGTAGTATACTCACACATTCTCTATCTCCAATTGCCCTTGAGTGAATAACACCTATTCCATCTCTTGTATCTATTTCACTTTTTAATATTACAAAAGGGATTCCGTGTTCCTGAAAATTATGGGCCGTTGCCAAAAGATGAAGGCTCTTTCCGCTGGCCATAGTGCCATAACGAAATATAACTTTGTGCATTAATTTACAAAAGATAATATTGCGCCCGTGTTTTGGGCGGGCGCATTATTTTTAGAACGGCAAATCATCATCATTTACGGTCATAGTGCCAATAAAATTCGCATCAATTGGCTTTGGCTCTGCCTTTTCATTAACTGTCATCTCGGCAATTTTGGCTTGTGCGTTTGCTATAGCATCATTTGCCTTTGAGACATTTTCCTGATAGGTTTCGCTACGAGTATCCTCAACCCACAATGATTTTTCATTATCAAAGAATGGAACCTTCTTTTCCCCAATAAGTTCAAGATATTCATAAGGCTTGCATGTAAATACATCCTGCCATTTCTTTGCATCATAAATCCAAGCCTTCAACTGCTCCATATCATTTGTAATAGGGCTTCTGTCACTATCATCAACAATTGTCGGTGGAGCCGGAACTCCTTCACCTTCACTTCTTCTTATTGTGAGATTAAGGTCTCTTCCCTCATAAAGGTCAAGAATATTATCAATCTTTCCTTTACGTTCAGCGGATTCCTTGCGTAAATTCATCAATTTGATAATCTGATTATAAGGGTCCGCCTTATCCTTTCTGATATTGAATTTCCAGAACTTAACACCTTCATTTTCTTTTCCACGCTCAATACAACGGCAAATCACCGTTTCATAAGTCTTGTATTTCAATGAAAGTTCTTTCAGTTCTTTCGCCTTGATTGGGTCGGTCTCTTCCATTGCCTCTTTATAAGCCCTTTGATTGATTTCGCAAAGCGGGCACCTTGTCCCATATTTCTCATGGTCAATACCTTTTGTTCTAAGGCAAATATATGACTTATAAGGCTTCTGCCCATTCTTAACCATAGCCTTTGGAACCTCCACATTATGTGTATGAATAAACACAAACGGATTTCCCGTTTCCAAATCCATAGGAAGCAATCTGATTGCTATAGTTTTTTCAACCTCATTTGGTTCAAGACGAACATTGAGATAATTTTTTACATCAAAATTTGACTCTTTCTTAAAATTTTTAGATTCTTCCTTTTGTACGGAAGCAAAAGTAATGTTAGGTAATTCAACAATGTTACCCATGATTTAAATTGATTTTTTTAAATTTTATTATTAGAAAAATTCTCTATATAAAGATATAAGAAATTTTTGATTTTTCAAAACAAATTTTCACAAAAATGGACCGTTTTTCAACAGTCCATAATTTTAAAAGTCTAAAAGGTCTTGCAATCCCTGATGTTCCACATCAAGTTCCTTTGCAATCGCATTATAGTCAGAAATATTATCAATGTCACTTTTCGTTATTTGATATTGCGGGTCATCAGCACCATTATTATCATCGTCCGGGCTATAATTATCCGGCATATAATTATTTGCATACTCGCTTGGTGTCATTGTATAAGGCATTGACTTTGTTGAACGCATGGTCATTCTCTGAAGCGGGGTAGGATTTCTTTTTTCCATCTCACTTTCAAATTTTTCCCTTGCGGCTGCCTCTTGTGCCTCTCTATCCTTATTTTGTTGAATAAGAACATCTATGGCACCCATAAGTTTATCAAACTTGCTTGACATTGAATCAATCTTATGCTGTGCTTCATCTTGAGCCTTAACAAGTTCATCAACGTCTATAACTTCATCACCGGGTTCTTCTGTTGTTGCACCCATTGCATTAGGGTCCCCGCCACCCATTCCGTCCATACCCGCATTAGGGTCTACTCCTTGTGGCGCAAAACCATTAGGGGCTTGTGCCGGGGCATCTCCACCCATTGCATTAGGGTCTCCGCCGCCCATTGGCATTCCGCCGTCCATATCGCCATTGCCATTCATCGGTGCTCCACCCATAGGGGCATTCCCGCCGCCATCAGTAGGGGCAGCACCACCCATAGCAGCAGCATCGTCTTCACCGTCTTCCGAAAGGTCAAATGAGCCCGCAGCATTGGTATATTCTAAAATACAACGTTTGAATCTTTTCTTAACCTCATTAAGTTCCATTTCACAATTAGTCGTTAAGCATTTGACGATTATCCTCCGTCAAAATTATTTTTGAAGATTCCACACGCTCTATAAGCCCACGGTCTTTCTTAACAACTTTAACTTTAGGCTCCATAGCCTCAATAGCCATCTCAGCAGCCTCTATCTTATCAACAGATTTCATCTTTTTACTGTTTTTTACACTCTTATTCTTTTCTGGTTTCGGTGCTTTTACAACTTCCTCCACCATCTCTGTCTTCTCTTCCCTAACAATGTTAAAATTAGGTCTTTTGGGAAATCTTTTATTAACAAACTGTAAAGCCATCCCTATTCTATTTTACTATAAATAGTCTTTTCAATGTAAAAAATATATTTTCAATCATTTAGGAATATAAATAAGGTATTATATATTGATTATTTCTCAATGAATTCTTGGTTTCCCAAGATAATTCATCACCTATTTCAATAAACTTGGCCCTTTTGCATTTATGAAGCATTGAAAGAAAATTTTTAGGGTCTTTCCCGATATATTTAATCCCCCTTAATGATATTCCATATACTTTTTTATTATTTCCATCATATATATACACCATATCATTTTTAAGATATATAGGAATTTCCGCCAATTCGTTAATTGTGTTCAAAAATTGTTTCTTTTCCTCTTTGGAACATATCATAATATTGATGAATTCATATTTCACTGATTTTATAAATTCTTCCATCGCTATTTTACGGAACTCAACAATATTTTTTTCATATCTATTACGTTTTTCCCTATTTCCATATGTCCAATATAGCGAATGCCACTTTATTTCCCAATCCATCAAATCCACATTCGGGCAAAAAGTTTTAATGTATTCCCGCCCTACAATAAGAGTGGGAATACCTTCAATTAATTCATCTTTAGTTTTAACGACATTATATAACTCTTTATCGCTAAATGATTTATTTGTTAATATATTTGCTATGTATTTCATGTTTTCTTCCAAAAGTAATTTGAAAATACAAAAAAATATGCAATTTAACAATTAATCTTTCCACAAAGAATCAATATATCGCTTAATTCCGAGTGCATGATAATGAGCGACCACTTTGCAACCCTCTTCTGACATAAGCCATCCACGTCCGGTCTTATATTTGCCGTTTTCCATATCTGCATAATGGCTTCCACCCCATGCGCAACCTTTAGGATAATCAGCAAACCAATTTTCAGTAAGAACGCAAGCACAATTCTGTTGTGGTCCTCCATCTGTATTTGCCTCTGAAAGATGAGTAACTCTTGACATGCCATTTGTCATTCCTTCCGGGCACGTAAATTCTCCATTTTTACCTTTCTCACATGCCTCATCAAATGATTCTTTCAAATATTGAGCAAACTGTATTGAATCTTGGCGAGAACCATTGGATAATTTATTCAAATATACACCATGATAATTACCGCCACCACCATTCCAATGGCAAGCAACCGAAACAACACTTTGTGAACCAAATTTTTCTATCATTCGTGCAGTTTCCCTCATACTATAGCCACCTCCTGTATGTGCACCTTCTTTATTACATCTTTGAACATTAAATGGTGTTCCATCTTTATATTTCAGAGATTGTAACTCGGGGACAAGATAATCCTTTATCATTTTATGCGCCCAAGTCCATTCCGGAACTTTTTGTGTATGTGGTCCATGACCAGGGGTCAAACAAATCACAGGTTTTTGTGGTGTTACATTATTTTCATCAAAATCTATTGTATCATTTGGATATATCTCTTTATTAATATTACCCTTAACATTAACGTCTGCCATATTATTTATATCATTGTTTTCATTATTATTTGAATTATCTGCATTAACTCTTGTTCCGTCCCCCGCTACTGGTGTTCCACCTCCATCGTTATCGGTAATCACCGTACAATCAGTCATCGGAATAGCATATTTATTAACTCTAACACCTTCAAATTGAGTACTGATATTTCCAACCGTTATATTATGAGAAACTTTCTTTATCATATAAGTTCCTTTCCATAACGGAACATTGTTCAATTGAAAATACATCAACGGCATAATCTCCATATTCCCCATACATTCAACCCCACATTGATAGGCATATTGTGAATAAACCCTATACAAATCCTGTCCGTATATTGTTGATTCCCTTGGCCCCTCAGATGCCTTTGATGCTATATTAAATGTGGCAGCCAATCCAGCCTCCGTAACACCGGCATCCTCTGTGTTCAATGTTATATTTTTGAATATTGCTTGATTTTGCTTTGCATAAGTCACCCCAAATGACGGTATTGTATATCCATTATCCGAAAATAACTTCCCTATTATCTCATCATCCGTAACATTGAAACTATCTCCGTTTCTTGACCACCCATTCATATCATAATCAGCCCCATCTGTATCGCCCAAATGTTCAGATGGCTTATATGTGTACATAAATATGAATGATGAGTCATCTTGATTCCAATCACTGTTTATTGAATATGGTGTAAACATTCCCGCAACGTCTTCAGCCGTGGCTATTCCAAATTTTTGAGGCAACGCCAACAACATTCCTCCCGAATCTTGTGCAACCTCTGACAAAAATTCAAAAATTGTTCTTCCTGTATATTGCAATACGCCTTCGGTAGTCTCAAGATTTTCAGTAGGCAAGCAACTGCTCAACCAATTTGAAACTTTTGAAATATTGACAGTCAATTTATATCCAATATCATGATAAAAAGTATCCGCATATACAAAATTATCAAAATCACTATGCCCGCTTTCCGAATTCAGCTTCCATGTCTCAATGCCATTTATAGGAGCACATAACCACTTATCATATAACGATTTAAGTGTCATATAAGTAGTCAATCTCAAATCTTTATTCTTAAATGGGTCAGTAGCCTCAGCAGCATTTATTTTTTTCGCAACATTCTGCTCGTTTTTCTTGGCATCCTTTGCAATGTCCCCATAAATTAAATGAAGTTCATCAATAAAACCATCAAAAGCATTTTTCAATGATGAGGTGTCGCAATGGAACGCACTTTCTCCAATTATTCCATTATAATAATCAAAAGTTGTGGTTACCGTAAAAAACAAGCGTCTCAAAAACTTCTGCAATTTACGCCCTTCCATTGCATCTTCGGTTTGTATATCTTCCTTGGCTATCAAATTTTCAATATCAAAACCTAAATTAATATTTTTTTTCTTATAAAGGTTTATATTCAGCAATCGTTTTTCATTTGCTGCAAATCCTGTCAAATCATCATTACTTTCAGCCCATTTGATAAACAATTCTTTCAATGTCTTACGTCTTGAAGGGGTCGTGTGACTTGGTGCTTTCCATTTAACATAATCATGAAGGAATTCTATTTTCAAATTCATTCTAATTGTCTCAAATTTATCTTCTCCGCCTTTTACACCACAAAATGTTTCATCTGCTTTCGGTGCAACATACTTATCAGGTATGTTTATCGGGTCTCTTCCCTCATCAGTCATTAAATCATAACGCCAATAATATGAGCCCTCCCTAAGCAATCTTGCATACAATGATATTCCATTCTCATTTTCTTCCTCAATTCCTCCATTTTTCCCAATAATCGGAACTGACTGCAAAAAAAGAAACGCTTTAGACTTTATATCTGTTTGCGCTTGATATATACTATCGTCAAACAAACTATCTTTCTTTCGTTCATCAACCATTGACGGAAATCTAATATAAAATTCTTCCTGCGAACTAAAAGTGTCTTCAGTCAAAAGTTTTTTAATTCTTCCGTTACTGAAAGATTTTTCCTCTTTATCACAAATGGTGTTTCTTTTATAGCAACGCTCATCAAACTTAGTTGCTATATTGTTTTCATAATTACGAAGGGTTCTATTCTTATTTTTGGTTTTACCGAATTCGGCAAGTTTACGGTCTCCGTAGCCTTCTTTGTTTTGTTTGAGATACTCTTCAGACTTCGTTATTTCTGCTTCAACTGAGGCATATATGTTCTTTATACAATCCCTATCAAACATAAAGAAAGTATTTTTCTTGCCATCTTTATATGCAAAACTATATTTTGTTGATGTAATATAATCCGGAGATTCATATAAATTTTCATCTCCTTCAACAAACTCCCCTTTCATTGTCTCAAAACTTCGCAATCCTATCGGATAGTAAGTATAGCCGCTTGAACTTGTTTTATATAAATTATACTCCAAATCCCCATTAGAACACTTTTTAAACAATGAATTATTTGTATTAGGGGCATCAAATTGCCATGCTCTCGTAGTACTATTACTCTCATTGCTTGTAATAGCCTTTAAAAAGGCATTGGAATCAGAATTATCTGATTTTCCATCAGCATATTGTTTAATGAATTTCAAAAAGTCCATTGAAACATTGTCTCCTACTGCCTTATAAAAATTAATTGCCTCCAATATACCAAACGAACGGGCCTCTTTTCTGCCATCAGTATCATTACAGCACAAATAATAAAAAGCCCTCAATGCAAAAGCCCCCAATACTGACCCATAAATTGACTCTCCACCACGAATAACCTTTGATTTAACATCATAATAAGGATTTCCCGCAGTATCTTTATTTACAAAATCATATGTTGTCAATGGTATAAATGCCCCTACATTTGGAGTCGGTCCCGGATTTACCCCTTCTGATGTATGCGAGCCGCCAAATGACGGGCTTGTTGTTCCACCCGACATTTTTTCAATCTCCTCTTCAACACCCTCAGCCACATCTGCATAAAATTTAGCGGCAGCCAACAATTCTTTCACATAGCCAACCTCAATAAGGTTAGCGTCCGCATTCACCAATTCTCCCGGCCATCTCAAAACTTTTTTTGAAACACTTCCATCTCTTATTTCCTCATAAAAAGCCGTCCACGGTGGTAAATATGCTGACCTTTTTGATATAACTGTGCCTCTATCCACCGTTCCATCAGCATTTCTTGCATATTGTCTCTCTGTATCCGTATCATCATCGCTCATTCCTACCCCATAAAAGGTTTTTGAACGTTTCTTTCTGTCATCATGCCCATCCAATTGGTCTTTTATCATTTTCATTCGGTCATAAAACGTATGAATAAAAGTATCCATATGGGCAAAGGCAAGATTATAGATATTCCTAATAGATGGTCTGAAACCAATGGCTTTTTCTATCAATGATGCCTGTAATTCTTGATATTTTTTATCTTCCTCATTTTTGGCCGTATTAATCTTTTTCGCTTCCTCTGCTAACTCCTCAAATAACTGTGCAAATGTTTTTGCCCCTTTTGATTTAGGTAAGACAAAAATATAAAAATCATTAATTTTGGTATCACTACCTCTATTTTTATCAATATATTTATTAACCTTACGCTCAGTTTCCGTCCCGTCTCCTATATATTCATCAAATTTCTTTTTTCCATCACGTCCAAGCCATTTATCCTCCGGTATATAAGGGTGAGTTGCATCTCCTTTAACATAATGTATAGAATCCATTTTCTTTTTACCCTTTCCATAATCCTCAAGGATACTATAATTTGACATATAATTGGTTCCATAAGTCACATCATATCCCGATATGGTTGTAACGAAACCTGATATTGTTGAAGAAAAGCCCGAATATGTATCTTTATCTTGCCCAAAACTATAAATGTAATCATCAGATGCGTTTTCAAGCCAATCCTTAAACGGATAAGATTCTTGTATCCTTGCTATGGCATCCAATCTATTATCATAATTGTTTTGGGTTTGCTGATTTTCAGCAGCAGCTGAAATCGCTTCCTCACTATTAGCAGCTTGTGCAAGTCTAAGCCTTAATTCCGGTATTTTTAACATTGGTCCGCTATCATTCTTTCCACTGGAATCTTTAAATGTAAATACACCTGATTTAACCTGCTTATCCCAATAAGCACGTCCTGTTTCAGTATATGGAGATATTGCAAGAAAAGTCATTGGCATATCCGCATATACGCCAAACATATAGCCAATAAATTCTGCTGTAATATTAAAGTTCCCACTTGCAGCATCCAACTCCAAAGAAGTTTTCCTTACCGCCAATTTATAAGTTACACCCTTTCCATAAAAACCTTTAACTTTCAAAGTAAAAAGCGGATATGGAAATGAAAATAATGCCTTATATATTGCTGAACTCTTACCTTGGTCCTTTTCATTATAATAATGTTGTTCAGCAGGTTGCATAACGGTTGCACCACGCACATCAATAAATTTGATAACAACTTGAGGATATTGCCAACTATTATATGTAATATTAATTGATTCAATTCCCAAAGTCTCAGAAGTATTACTTTTGGGGTCAACCATGCTGATATCAGTAAAATTAGTAGTCAAATAACCTTTTTCATCAACATCCACCAATTTTGTTCCGCCAAAAAATGACAATGTTCCATTTGATGTTGAATAACCAACCTCTTCATATTCATTGGTCACTTCCCCATATCCACAAGAATACCTATTCGTCAATTTAATTGACAAATCAACCGCCATACTATAATTCTCATATGGAAAATTTATGGCATCAGAATATGTACCATTTATGGGAGTGCCATCAGAATATGCCTTATTAAATAAATTTGTAGGCTCAACATATCTGATTCTTCCCTTATCTATATCTAATTTTCTTGCCATTAGCCATAATATTTCCTATAATCATCAATGGATTTTTGATAATCCTTCAATGAATTATTCAATGGATAAGGAATTCTTATCTCACTTCCATCCGGAATATTGAATTCCAATGACCCATATTGAGGATTTGCCTGCATTATAAGCCAAGCATAATCCGCACTATTATAATACTGATATGATAATTGGTCCAGTCTTGTCTGTCCCTTTTTATATATCTCATAACGGTCTGTGCCTTTACGAGGAACCTCCCCAAAAGGCACTATTTCAAAACCATCACCAGTCCTAAACTGTGCATATCTATCATATGATTCCATGTCCTACTGTTCTTTTTCAATCCAATATTTTGTTTCATATTTTCCGGTGCTTCTATTTTTAACCTTTGTCCCTATCGCATCATAATAACCTTCACTATTATCTGCATGTCTGCTATAAATTGAAGCATTTGCATAATAATTAGCAGTAACAGCATTTTGAAGTCTTTCAATCGGTTTTTCAATATCCTGCCCTCCAATGAATTTGAAATTCAAATTAACATTTGCCATCATCGGTTGAACTCCAATACCTTCTTGATTCATATCCCATTGCAAACCGCCTCCATTATCATAATCTATTGACATACTGTCTATGCAAATCTTAGTGTTATAAAAATCACCTATTCGCAAAATGCAATAAGGAGCACGCCCAAACGAAAGATTTCCTGCATATTTCAAATAATCCGTAGAACCTGATGTAACATTTCCATTGCTAACTGCATTTGTTGGACCCTGCCTTGTGCATTGATGCAAGAACGTCAATCTTGCGTTAAATCCCTCCGGTGTTATTGAATGATATGCCGGGTCAAAATATCTAATCTTATCAATTATATTCTGATAAACCAATTTTCCCTCATCAGCAATCTTTGAAAAATATAAATATTCGTTATCATAAGTATATTGTCCCGTATAATCCGTTGATGTTACAGTTACCTCTCTTGTATCTGAGGCAGTTCCACTATTGGCTAATTGTTTTGCATATGCCAATGCCCTTGCTGCTTGTCTTGAATAGCCTTCAGATTCTCCCGCCTCATTACCCATAAACATTGTTCTTGCATCGCAGTAATTTACTGTATAAATTGAACTGTCAGCAGATGGGTCAGCCGTAGGTGTATTTTCTTCATTCCACACAACGTGAATAATTGCATATGCGGCTCTTGCCAATTTTGCGTCAAATGTATTAACATTTTTATTCCCATCTATATCATTTACGGTAATTATTTTACCATCCAATTCATTAAATGTTACATTTGCTAATTCCGGGCACTTATGTTTAAGAATCGTTTCAATTACATTTCTACGTCTATCACACAATTTTTTGTTATTAACTTCTGCTCCATGACTTGAAGCAAATCCTTTGACATCAATGCTTGATATTGAACAACTATCTGATGGCAAACCGAAAATTTTATCCCCGGTTATCTGCTCATCTATATTCCATAGCCCATTTGCCCCATCAAAATATCTAATTTCAAGATTTTCATCTACTGAGCCAAATAATGTTTGTTTTATCTTTTCCTCACAATCACATTCTCCCGAATTAAGCCCATATTGATTTAAATTCTCAATATTATTTTCTCCAATATATTCATCTTTAAACGAGTCATCTCTACCCGAATATGAACCATCATGGCTTGTTTCATACTTTTGCAACTCCCTAATTGCCATTTCCAAAGCAGTAATAACCTTTTGCTCACCATTTTCTTCTATTACATAAGATTTACTTAAATCGTTCAAATAATCCTTTGACGAAAAATCATTAGAAAAGAAAATAACATAAGCAATATCCTTTGATTTCTGTGTAGGTTGGGGGTCTATGGTCTCTGTTTGGATTTTATGCTTATCAACCGTAACAGCACCGCCTGCAACCACATCTTCTGAAAGATTATCACAACCGGCAAAGAATCGAAGCAAATCCTTTTCCCTCGCCTCCTTGTCAACAACCATTTCACTTGTGCCTCTCCATTTATTGATTATTGACGGGTGGTCTATCAAAATGGTAAAGCTCAAAGTGCCGCTTCTTTCCGTATTTGTATAAGTATATATGTTTTCGCCACGTCCTATAAACTGATTGGAATTCCACCCAACATTGACATTCTCCGTAAATTTCAAATTATATGGAGGAAACCACATTATTCTTCCACTATTAGGACCTATTTGTTCCGGAGACAAAGCATCATTATTTCCTGATAATTCAACAATGTCTCTCCATGCCAAATTTTCAATTGAAAACATATAGTTCTTAATCTCATCTACATTTCCATTGTTGTTTGTCGGAGTTATACGAACAAATCCATTACTTTGCAACACTGAATTCCTACTTAATCTCTCATTGCCCTTATACGGACGCAACTCTCCATATTTTTCCTGTGTTTTTTCAATATCAATTGCCCCATTATCACTATAAAATGGTCTTATACGGTCTTTTAATGTGGCATATTGATGATGAGCGGTCCATACCCTACAATAAGGATTATCATAACCGCTCGTAGCATCTCCTGCTGTTTTCCCCTCATATTCCTTTTTGAGCAAATTACGCCCTCTGGACATCCCAAAATTCTTATCATATGCAGTGACCAATTCATCATCACCATCAACCGCAACCGTATGAAATCTATTGATTAATGTATTGACTTTTGCTTCTTTAAACAATTGGTTTGTCTTTTTCAATAGCCTTGACGCATTATCATAACCGCCAATATGAACTGCGGAATTATCAGTAATATTGGTATTTACTGACAATGGAGCGGCACCATTCTCAGGTTCTTGATAATATGAATATGTCCTTTTTCCCGTACTTGGATTATAGACAGAATTATTTCCACCCTTAAACGCTGATGATATTGATGAACCCGAATAATTATTTGTTCCATTCACCGAATAATATTCCTCGCCACGATTATTGGTCTCAACACCATATGAATTTTCCCTTGTCCATACAGTCATTTTCTTAAGAACCATATCAAAAGGATATTTTATGCCCGGTAATTGTGAAACATATTTTTCCCTATAAGATTTAGTAAATTCCAAAAGCCCGTTTTCAGCCCTTACAATTTTTGACAAATCCACAACATCGCCATTCGGAACACTATAATTCTCAAACAATCCTTCACTATCTATCGGATGTTTTGAATTAACAACAGCATATCTTGAAATAATATTGCTTGTGGGAAGCATCATTTTTGAAAGGAATTCTCTTCTTTCAACAGCACTGTCAACAAGCCCTTTCAGTTTGTTAAACTGTCGTTTATCTTCCCCATCCATAGGGTTTGATGCAATGATGCCTTTCGCTGTAACACGGTCAGCCATGTCTATTCCCACACCTTCCCCTTGATAGGCAAGATATTCATCCTCCATTCCAATGGACTTTTTGACATATTTTTGCCTATCAAGCAAAATATCTCTCAATGTCTTTCCATATTCCTCAAGTGTTTTATGAACTCTTGGAACAGAAACCTTAGTCGGAATACTATATTCTTCACCTCGTTCCATTGGCAACGGAATATCGCCATATTCTTGATAATCTGTTACATTTCCTAAATAATCCTCGGCAATAAAATTTTCCGCACCGTATTTATCATGGTTAAAAGAATAACTATCTATTCTTTCAAGATTATTATCTCTCAAATAGGTTTGAAAATCCGTGAAATCATCCACGGTCATAAATTTCAGATTGGAATTACTCTTTTCCTCCACTCCATAAGCATCTCCAAGAAAATCTCCAATGACTCTTGATTTACTAATTCCATTCCCCTCATAAAAATAAAAATTAGTAGATGGAATATCTCCACCCTCCGAAGATGTGCCTGTATATCCATAACGTCCAGTACGGCTACCATAACCACTGCTATAATTATCAAATATATTAGCGGCACGGATTCCACTTTCTATTGTACGCTGAAGCAATCCGCCACTACATGTCCTATTGACAATATAATTGGCAAGATTCCATATACTTCCGTTTCCTATGGATAAATTATTTGTATATCTATAAAATCCCATGACAAATATCCTTATTTATAAAATATATTTTTTACCTTTAACAATCAACGTTATCGGCCAGTCTTTTGTGATACATAAGTACCTTTATCAATTGTGCTGATTTCCTTAGAAATCATATCTGCAAGACTCCTCAAAAGTTGTGGATTTTTCCTTAATTCTCCTATAATATCAACAGATTGCCCATTATCACTTGTCAATTTCAATGTTCCGTTAATATTAACATTAAAATCTTTTTTGCCACTATTTTGCGTTTCGGTTACAGCATTATTGCTTGAGTTTGATGATGACCGTTCTTTGACGGCTTCCCATCCACCACTTTTGCCATTTTCTCTAAAGCCTCTGCTTATTGATATTGACTTTTCACTTCCTTTCTTGAATAATTCTCCCTCAAAATAAGATGTCCCAATGTTAAAATAAGCTGTTCTGATATTTTTGGAAATTCTCCCTTTTCTTGCCCCATTATTTTCTGCATTTTCCTTTTTATTGGCTTTCTGCACCTCAATAATCTGCTTGAACATTTCAGTATCACCACGGTCAGCCAATTTATCCATAAGTTTTTTGGAAATCTTTCCAGTAACTCTTGCCTTATTGATTTCCTTAATTTCCTTAACGCTATAATCGCTTTTCAATGATTCGCCAAGTCCATACTTATCTTTAAATTTAGCACGGCGTTTATCATTTGCAAAACCGCTTCCTATAGTCTTTCCTAACCAACTTCCTACAGCACCTCCTATTATTGGTCCAATCACCGGAATCCATGAAAGAGCAGCAGCACCTGCAATTCCTCCAATTGTAGAACCTACTGTTGCCCCTACTTTTCTTCCCGTAGAATGATTGTTTTCTTTTCCAAATTCATCAAATGCTGTAAATGCTCCGCCAACAACACCCGCTAATGGGCCTGCTGCCTTTCCTATCATCTTTGCTCCGCCTTTACCAAGAAATTTAATAGCACCCCTTGTTCCGGCTCTTGATATACCACGTCCCATAACATTGGCTGATGCCTTTGCCCCGGCATTCGCAGCCCCTCTTGTGGCAGCATTGGCAGCAGTCCTTGTTGCAGTGCCCGTAGCAGCTCTTGATGCTACATTGCTTGCAGCATTAGTCGCCATATTGGCAGATGGCTGCATTGTTCTACCAACAATATTTTGCCATCCTCTTGTTAATCCCCCAAGCCCTTTTCGTCTTATTACATTAGATGCAGTTTTACCGCCTTTTCGGAACAAATTCTTTCCTCTACTGAATATGCTTTTACCAAAATTAAAAATATCTTTAGCACCATCAACTGTCTGAGCTAACCCTCTTATACCGTTTATTATATTATTTGCTAAAGCAATAGTAATCCATGTTTTCAATAAGAAATTAGATTGTCCAATAACATCTATTAATTTCCCTTCAAGTTCACCTATCTTAAGTTTTTCCGAAAGTTGTGCTTGATTAGCATCTCTTTGTTTTATAACTCCTTGTCTTTTATCAACCAAGCTACGAAGATTCTTAGCAATATCCTTAACATCAGCCGCTTGGTCTTGAGTCTCTGCTACCAATGCTTCATAATCACCATTGCCAAGTTCATCTATTGATTTCCATTCTCCATTGATTGATACTCCAGCCTTTCCATTCTTGAATTCAGCATTATTCTTGATGAGTTCTTTCATATTATCATCAAGTTTGCTTGCTGAAGCAGATGCACTTAATTGCTTTTCAACTTCACCACGCCTTGCATTAGCATTAACGGATTCCATAAGTTTTCCATAATCCATACCCATGGCCTCAGCAGCTGCTGCAACACGTCTTTTATTAAATGCTGATACTTTTACCTCGCCTGTTGACTTATCAAAGGACCCTAATTGTCCTATCATTCTTGTCACACGGTCTTGAAGCCCCTCAATATCATTAAGTCCTTCATTAAGCATTCCCAATGGGTCAGCTGCTTGTGCAAAAGGCCCTCCAAGTACTTGAAGTTTTGCTCCAACATCAATAGCTCCTTCAACCGTACTTACTTTTTGTGCTAAATTAGCAACCATCTGCATATCCATCTTTATTGCAGTTGCTTTTTTAGCCATGCTTTCAAGTCCTTTAAGCCCGTCCTTGAAAGTATAATTTTGTGCTATTGATATGTTTTGTTTTACATTATCGGAGTATTTTTCAAAAGAAATTCCCGCTTTAGAAGCATCAGCGAACATCTTACCCATATGCTCTGCGGTAGATGACATGCTTAATCCAAAGTTTTCAAATTGAGTTGCAAATTCAGTTGTCTTCCCTTCACCTATAATGGCTTTCATTGCTGCCATATTTTCCTGGTCTGCGTTACTCAATCTTACATTTCGTCCTACGGCTTTTGTATAATTCTCTTGTAATTTAAGAAGTTCATCGGTTGATACATTATAATTGATACCAATATGGTTTTTAACCATATTATCAATCGTGCTCTTACGAAGGGCATCCATACCCTTCTTTGCCAATCCGACTGATTTTGCATATTGTGATGCTGCTTTAGATGCTTGTGCCCAAGGTTCATTAAAATCTCTTAAAACCCCATACATATCTTTTAACCCCTTAACTATATCATTAAGTGGTCGAACGGTATTTTCAGCATCTCTTGCAAAGCCCCTTAACCCAGTAACATTTTTTAAATTATCCGCACCATTATGAATATCACGAATACCTTTACATACTGCATCTGACCTATCAGTCAATACTTTCATTTCGTTAGATAACGTTTGAATCTTAATTGGGTCTACGTTGGGTCCTTTAGCAAGTTCTTCTTCAATTTCTCTTTGTTTATCAGCAATTTGTTTATCTATACTTAATTTTAAATTGTCTAACTCTTCAATACTTCTAACATTAAATTTGTCTAAAATATTTTGTTCTTGATTTCTTATTAGTTCTGCAACTTTTTTAGAAGATAAACCACTACGGATTGCCTTATTAATTTCATCAGAAAAATAATTTAATCTTTCGTTTAAAAGTTCTCTGATTTCATCAATGTTATTATTGTTTGAATTTGCCATATCTTCTAAAATTAAATCTTCTAATTATTCAATTATAAATATTTAGATAATAGTTTCTTAAAAAGAAAAAAGAGGATTTTTTCTATCCTCTTTTAACATTATTCTGTTCCAATTTTGCGAAACTATTAATTGATTCACCCTCATAGGTCCTTGTATTGCTTCCGCTATTACCTTCAATTTCTCTGTTTATCATATCCTGTTCCACATTATGCTTATGGATAAAGAATCTGCGTTCCTGAATAGGCATCTTCATATACATCTCCCGTGGCATTCCCACATGCTTGAAGCAACCCCATTCCTCTTCCTTAAGATTATTGTAATACTCAATCGGCGATATTGAGAAATAAAAACTGGTCAAGTTGCAGAAAGGTTTTGAACGAGCCACCTCCAAGACTCTCCGGACGCTCTACCTCAATATTGTAATCAATACCCGGTTCGTTCGCTGTCATATATTTTCTCAAGGCTGAAGAATCCCGAACATTCATTCTCTTGATAAAATCTGAGATATAATCCCTATCTGTTATGCCATCAACCGCCATAATAAGCAAATTCAATCTGTTTGTCAAATTATGAGTGAATAACATAGCATTATCCTCATCCATCTTATCACCCCAAGATTCAATTGTTCGGATTGCTTGTCTGACCTTAATCTTATCCTCTTTTGAAGTATCCTTATCTGCCTCTACAAAAGTATCCAAAGTTGAAACATAGTCGCTGATTGTTTTCTTTCTTGTATTCAATTCCTCAAATTTGTTCATCTGCTCAAGAGTCAATGTATCCCTATGTGTAGGAAAACGGAATTTCACCTCTTTCTTGCTTACCGGAAGAGTAAATGAAAACCATCCATTAGAATCCCCTTTCAGTCTAAAGTCTTTATATTCCAATTTTGACAAATCAACAACCGTGTCAAATTCTTTACCGGTAGCCTCATCAGTCGCCGTAATTGGATATTCGTTACCATAGCCACTTGCCCTAAGGAAAAGAATTATAGCGTCTCTATCTCCCTCAAGAAGGTCAAGAGGGTCAATCTCCTTACTCAAAACCTTTTCCTGCAAAATATAGTCAAGAATATGATTATCCTTATAAAGGTTCGGGGAAACAATCATATTCTCATCATAAGCAGTAAGAAATGCCACTGACATCTTTGCTATCTTATCCTTATATCCCTCCCCCTTTGATGGAAGCGGAATTACATCAAATTGCTCTGTAGGGTCATAATCTCCTTTTGACGGAATATATGATTTTTCCATAGTCTTTGCGGCACTGCTTATTGCATCATCAATCTCTTTTTTCTTTGATGTCCCTATATCTTCCGCCATTTTTTCCATGACTGCTTTTGAAACTACTGATGGTGATGAAAAATCCGTTATTTTCCTTATATTTGATTTTGTTTTCTTTTTCAAATCCTCAAGATTGCCGCCAAGTGCTGTATATTGTGAAACAACATCTTCCTGTGCATTTTCAATCAATGTAATCTGATTTTTTATATCATCATTAGAATACTTTTTGGTCCCGTCCGGATTCAAAGCATCCTTCATCTTATTCTTTGTTTCTTTCTTTGTTGTCTCATACATGTCATATGATGCCTTCAAGCCCTTCAACGCCTTCTCAACCATCACTTCATCCATATTATTTTCAGCCATATGTTTTTAATGTCTTTTTTTCTTATTATTCTCCTTTATCATTTTATCTGTATAAATTCCAAGTTCCTTTTTAAGCATTTCCATAACCTTTCCGGGATTATCATTTATGTCATGTTCCCATATTCTGATTAATGGTATTCCATGTTCAGCAGCCCATTGGTTTTTGATTTCATCAACCCTATGGTTTCTTTTTTGCATAGGTGACATTTCCTCATAAATTTTGCCAAATCCGTGAAAATACGACCCATCCACCTCGACCAACACTCTAATATCCGGTAAATAAAAATCATAATATCTCTTTATATCCTTTGCCAAGAACTGCCTTTCATATTTAACCCTCAACTTATCCAAAAATTCTTTTGCGAATTTATCCTCAAGTTTTGAAGTTCCATATTTGGGATGAGGTTTCTTGCTTCTTGCAATATTCCTCTTTATCATCTCACTAACAGTTGGCTTACGCCTTTTCTTTACGGTCTTGGAACGAGGTTTCTGATACGTTCCAGACTTTTTAATCGGTTGTGGCATTTCTTAAATGTCTTTTTATCATAAGTATCATTTCTTATGTTTTTTCTTGAAAAAATAATTTTCCCTCAACGCATCCAAACTTTCTTGAAATTCCTCACAAGCCTTTTGAAAACCTCCAACTTCCTCGTTAGTCATCTCAAACCATTCATTATGAGTTTCAGTATGCTGATAACGGTTGTGCAGCATCTTTTCAAGTTCAAACGGAAAATCTGTCTCAAAGTAACTAATCAAATATATCTCCCCTCCATTGCCGGTCTGTAACTTCTTGATACGTTTCTCAACATCACCTTTTGTAACACCAATTTTATAATATCCCTCCTTTGCCCAATCCCCTAAAAGATAAACTTTTCCCATCAATATTGACTTTTATCTAAAAATAAGCATATCTTAAAATTAAGTCAATAAAATCAAGAAAATAAACTATTTATAAATAAGAAAATTGAAAATTTGTCATGAAAAAGAATACAAATACTATAATCGCAGAAGCAAAGAAATTATCTTCAAGAATGCCGAAAACAATAAATGAGTCTCTTAATTTCAACGGAATGCCAAGAGAAGATGATGATATGGAAATGGATGGTGACGAACCTATTCATGATGAACCTATTGAACAAGGTCATAATTCTGAAGCAAATCCATTAAATGTTGAAAATTTCATTAATGACACCCGTAAAAGAGCTCTTCAAATTATGGCAAAACTTGCTGAAGACCCTGAAAATCCGATATATGACATATCGAAGCGTATATGGCAGATATGTGATAAGGCATATAACGACCAAAAAGAAGGTAATGGTCTTGCACAACAACAGCAAATTCACCAACAGCAACAACATAATAATATATAATAAAGAAACCGAGGTTTATTCCTCGGTTTTTTCTTTTTTATTATATTTATTTTCAATATGTTCCATCAATATAACCTTTCCAATAGTTGAAACTATCGGGCAAAGCCAATGTGTCAAATTGCCATAGCCTAAAGACAATAATTTTTCCTTACTCAAAACACTATAATGCGGTCTCAACACACTTAATGACGAACTGTTGCAAGGTTTTACAATACCTATATCCTCTCCATACAAACCTATCTCTATAGATTTTGCAAAATCATACCAAGATGCTGTTCCAAGATTAGTAAAATGAATTATATTGCCTATCTTCTCATAATTTCCATTGGCTATCAACCAATAAATAAAATCCGCAAGGTCCGGAGCATACGTAGGTGTTCCAATTTGGTCATCAACAACATCCACACTTTCATTGTTCCTAATCTTATTCAAAATTGTCTTGAAAAAATTGTTTCCATATTCAGAATATAGCCAAGAGGTCCTGATAATCAAATAATTTGGAATAGTACTACGGAGCCATCTTTCAGCCATCAATTTTGAATTCCCATAGGTATTACATGTTTGGAACGGCAATTCAGAATTCTCTAAATATGGAACATTTTTGTCTTTTCTATCAAATACATAATCAGTTGAAATTTGAATAAGAAAGCCATTGTTTCTGTCACACCAATCCTTGAGATTTTTTACTCCCTGAACATTAATATCAAACGTTCTTTCAACATTATTTTCTGCATCATTGACTTTAGTATAAGCGGCACAATTTATAATGATTGTTTTTTCATCCCTATCTGAATATTTCTGCAAAACTTTATCTGTCATTACATCTCGTATGGAAGTAACATCAGTTATATCCATCTCATTTTTATTCAAAAACAAAATAGGCTCATCTAAAGCATATTTTTCATATTCTTTTCTTAAACATTGCCCTAATTGTCCATCCGCACCTGTTACAACTATCATTCTGAAAAATTTTTCATGAAAATACAAAAAAATCTACTATTTTCCAATAGCAGATTCAATTTTTTATTCCATTATTGTCCAAAGTTCAAGAAAATTCGGAAAATCATCATAATCCATATGGGTATATCCCTTGTCTCCCCAATTTTCTCCCCAAGAATTTCTTATTATAAAGCCTTTCTCATCATAACCGACAATTGATATTGCATGACATCCCAAAAATGTTCCTGTATTGCTATCCCAAAAATTCGGACAGTCAGAATATACTCTCAATGCACCTACACATGGTCCGTTTAAAATCAATGCATATTGCAATCCTACAACACTTCTCACCAATCCATATGATTTAATTGAAAGATTTCCATCTTTTGATTCAACGCCATTATGCCTTAAATAATGCAACGCATCCTTAAATGTCATTCCATCACCTTCTGTAGTTTTGCTGTTATATATATCCATCAAAGCAATCTTGTTATCTTCAGCATTTCCGTCCTTAAGATTCTCCTTCCAATTAAGATAAGCCGAAACTGAGCAAGGAACACAAATAGACAAATATCCCTGGTCTATAATCGGTGCCATATATGGCCTGAAACTATATTCTTCAGGTAAATCACCCACATTCCTTGCGGCAAATACATGTTCCGTTCCATCCATAACTGATGGTATATATCCAAAATTTCTTTCTGCCATAAAATTAAATCTAATTATTCAGTTATTCTTCTTTCAACCTTATATGGCTCTTCCTCACCAACTATCACATAAAGAATCTGTTTTGGCTCTTTGCTTTTCATATAAATCCTCTTAACAACCGTCTGTCTTGTCTCAAAATCAACATATATTGAGCCAACCCATTTATTAAAATTCGGTAAACTATCAGCCACACAAATTGAATCAACTTGCCTTTGGGTAACATTTTCCATCACATAAGAATTCATCATTCTTTCACCATAAACAGTATTTGTACTGTGCTTTGAGCCACCACATCCAAACACCATAACACTTATTCCTATGCTTAAAATCAAACTCTTAAAAAAACTCATCATTTTGTTCTAAATGTTTTACTATAAATAGCCTTTTAAACAATAAAAAAGTGGAACTATTTTTACATAATTCCACTTTCTTTATAAGATAATTATTTTAATTTCAATTAATTTTCATCAAATTGAACGCTTTCAGGATATACCACAAATGATAAACTGATGAATTCCAAAGCAGGTGTAGGCTTGATTAAGATTTTTGCAGGAAGAATGTGCTGGTCTCTCGTTTCGGCAGTTACCTCAGTCAAAATTCGATAATCATAAATACCTCTATTTGACTTAACCTCTGCCAAAATCGGGTCAACGATTCCTCTGAACTGCTGCTCAAGAGTATCATCATACTGTTCAAAAACAAGTTTCAAATCAGCATTCTTGACAAGTTTCTTGACACGAATCATAAGTCTGCGGACATTGATTCTATTAAGCGGTGTTTCAGCATCATAAGCGGTTTTATTACCCCAAATCTTAACTCCATCCTGTGCAAATGTCTTAACCGGATTGATGCAAGCCTCATACAAATCATCTTCCTGTGAAAGTGTTGTCTTATAATCAGCCTTCACACACTTCACATCACCACGCTCAATACCCGCAGGTGCAAACCATGGATATGAATTATTGTCTGTTGCAGCCATATTTCTAACAACGTCCTTCGTTACCGGAAGTTTAAGATAACGTTTGTTGCTTGAATCAAGATACATAATCCACGGAGCATATGTACAAGCATATGATGAATTAATCTCAGTATCCTTAAACATTGAAGCAAGTTCTGACGGGTCATAATCCCCTGTAGGAGCATTCATAATATAAAGGGCATCTCCGCCACGTCCATCTTCCGTATCTTCTATAACATCAATAGCATCCTCTGTAAGTAACATGTTATCAAACCAGTTGATACCAGGAGTAGCAAACAAATTAATATCAACATCCTCTGGATTGGCAAATTTCCTATATCCTGCAAGATAAGCATAATAATCTGTAGTAATAGCAGTTGAAGGAAGATTAAGCAATGTATTAAGTCCATTCTCACTTACATGAGAAAATACAGTTGAACCATCAACATTATATTTACTTGCCTTGAACTTATCGGTGTTTGTACGAGAATCACGGTTTACATCCCATCCATCGAATCCACCATAGAAACACATCGTGAATTTACGGAGATTTACATCCTTATAAATTGTCTCATCAATATACGGAATATTCAAAAGTCTTGGAGCATATTTTTCTGAGCCTACTTTTTCTTCAGATACTGTTGTCCAATTTTTGTACGGTATTCCATCAACATATACAGAACCGCCTGAAATTGCTTTATTAAGAGCAGAATCCATATGGAATCCATTACAAATCATATCTGGGTCTGAATCACCATTGGTATAGAACAAACGTCCCTTATATTTGAAAATATCCTCATCAATACCAACAATATCAGATACTCCAAAGAATTGTCTCTTAGGTTTAATTCCTGTATTGAATGTATTATTATATTTGAATACAAAGCCTTCACGATTGTTTCCATACTTAGGCATTGGATAGCCAAGGAATCCGGCAGGTATTGATTTTGATAAATCCTCTCCATCAGCCATCTCAACCGTAATATACTTAGACTTAGAAGCATATCCGCCATCTGATGTACCAATCTTATAAGCAATGTAATTAGAATCGCCTTCTACAAGATTACATTTAGAGAATTTCTCAAGAACCAACTGTCCGGCATCAGTGTCATTAAAATCACGAACAACAACATCAAATGTACCTTCATCCGGACGAATATTCTGTATTGAGACTTTTACTTGGAAATTAGATGCATCTCCATCAGAAATTGTTATGAATTTGAACAACTTATGCATAGTAGCCACAACTTCACCACTTTCACCATTAATTGAAGCATCAGAAACAACCCATGGCGTTTGAGCAGGACGATATTCCTCAAGAAAATCATCATAAGCAGCATAACTTTCTGATTTAACCATTTTAAGATAAATTTTATCATTACCTAAAGTAGAATATTTACCATAGCCTCTATCATCAATTTTAATAAAATCTGAAACATTGACCGTTATTAATGTACCTCCAAGCATTTGGCCTTCAGAAATCTCCTTAGCATCATACTCATATGTACTTTTTGCCGTATCAATTGTCTCTGCTGATGTGCCTTCAGTGCCTTCTACCAAAACCTTATCTTTAATTGTCGGATTAGAAAGAGCATAAAATTTGGAATGCTCAACACTCATATCATTTTCGCCATTAATCTTTCCCTTTTGCATCTTTGATTTCTTATCCCAAGATGCCTCATAAACTGCCTCAATATAAACCGGTGTTGTTCCCGTTGATGGGTCATTGCTAAGAACATTGTAAATGTAATCACTATCAGAAGGATTCAATGATACGCTATAAGTATATGCTGAATTAAATCCACCTGTATTTTCATTACATTCAACAACAATAGTAAACTTTCCTGCATTTTTAACTTCTGTGCTTTCTGAACTACCAGTGGCTACACAAACAGAATCATATACTTTTGATATATAATCTTTAACCTCAATAGATTTAACAACTGCTACCGGATTATCTTCTGCCTCTTGACAGATAGTTTCTGAATTTTGTCCATAAAGCATCTTACTTCTCAAAACAACAACTGGAGCAGCATTCTCCCCCGTTGAAATAACATAAGCAGGTCCTGCATGATAACCAGAAAGTCCAAGCACTCTAACAACTGTAAGTCTCTTTGATTCCTCAAGATAACTTTTTGCAATATATGGAAGTTCATACTTCGGCAAGCCTGTTCCCTTGAACTTCTCTGTGGAACATCCTCCGAAATAATCAACATAATCTGACCAATTCTCAACTGATATTGGCTCAAATGCCGGGCCATAAAGCGTTTCACCAGCAAGTCCGAGGCTTGTTATGCCAAGACTTTTTACTGAATATGTAACATTCTTTTCCTCTGTATAGATACCAGGTGAAACGTGACCACCTCTTGCATCGCTAATCATATCTAATAAACGTTTATTCAAACTTATTTTATCATAAATAGCATAAATGTTCCAAAAAACATTTAACCACTTAACTAAAAATCTTTTAATTGACGATAATATCAGTTATTTCCGTACTGTCATTTTTCTTGTAGGTCTTGGTATAATTATAACCTTCAATCTTAATTTCAGATGGCTCGAAATTTTTATATCTTGTAAGCCCCTTTATCTTTATTTCATCATCTTTCTTCACTTCAAAATTCTCATCAAGAACCGTTTCCGTATCATTGACATAAATCTTGAAATATCTGACATTATCAAGAACAATGTTTTTTGCATGAAAATTCGTATCTATTACGAACTTATAAGAATCTTGGCAATCTTCAAAATGGATAATCAAATTGATTGGGACATAAGCATATGGAGAATCTTCAGTATAACTGCAAGGCATCTCTTCTATATCAGCATAAGCACTTTTTTCTTTATCCCCTTCATATCCAAGAAACTTCAATTCTGGACGTTCCTCAACAATGAAACTATCTTCTGGCATAATATATCCCATCACTGTTATTGAATAAGATTGAGAATAAAATTGCCTGTTATCAATACTATATTCTGATTCATCTGATATATCATTGATTTTCATTGGAATATAATGCCCTTTCGGTCTTATATAACAATCTATTGACTTAAATTTATCATTCATCATCAAGTTGAATTCGTTGATAAGTTCATATTTGTTGGTTACGATACTCACTGTATATATAAAATCCACAGATATTGGTTGTTTAACCCGATAATCAATATAATATTTACGGTTCGCTTTATCGTAAGCCTCAACCCGTCTCATCAATACTGTTCTCTCTCCGGGAATATTCCTTGTATTACCAACAATTGTTCCTCCCTTTGGATTGTTTTCTCTTGTTATTGTCTTAAAATTCAGTAAAAGATTTTTCTTATCATCAACATTTTGCCATGACTGCATATATTCTGAAAAACGTTGATTGGAAAACAATGCTATTGTCGGCAATTTACTGCCCTCAAATGAAATAGCAAGGTCCTCATCCACCCATCTTTTAAACTCTTCATCAATGTCTTTGTATTCCAACGGTTTTGGTAACGGAGTAGAATCTTTAAGGACTTCTTTAGCCAAATTCATCCGTCTTTCCGGTCCATATGCACCGGGTCTTAACTTCAATATATTTTTATAAACTCTGCTCATTGTAAAACATTGATTTATTAACCATTAAATTCATTTATATCAACTGATGCGCATTGGATTGTTCGAGCATAAGCAACTTTTCCGTATAAAGTAAATTTATTTGCTGTTGAAGCAACTCTTCCATCATCAGTAACTACAAAATATTCTCTATGTTTTGGGTCTATCTGAACGCCTATATAATCTCCCCTTGAAATATCACAATTATTCTCTTCCAACGTTGTTAAAAGAACACTGAATATTAATTTTCCGGTTTGGGCATACATTCCTTTTTGAAGTTTGTTATTATAAGCCTTTGTTTCAGCCTCTTGAATCTCATAAATTACCGGTAATTCAATTGGAGGATAAAATCTTATTGCATCTTTTTCAGCTTCTTTGTAAATGTCATTGACTTTAGTTTTATCAATATCTACACGATATAGAATTACAGTCTGGTTTGCATCCTGCTCAAGATATTCCTTGGCAAAGTGCATCTCAAGGTCAAAATCCTCTCCACCAAAAAATTTGGTGTTCCTTTCAATCGGTATCTTTCTATCAATCTTGGTATTATTAACTTTTAATGACATTTTATTGAACTTTCTCTATAAATAGCAAAAATGATGGCTTTTCTCTCGCATGCGTGCGCACGTGCGTATGCGTGTATAATATTATTAATTAATAATTATAATATATTATATAATAATAAAAATTTATATATATAATAATATTCTAGAATTCTAGAAAAAATATTGTTACTGGATAATAAATTTTATTTTTACTAAAAATTAATCTTTTTATATAAAAAATAATTTTTTCTATAACAGATAATTTATTTCAACAGTAACTGGTATTGCTTTTTTTAAGAAAAATTTGTATATTAATCTTGATAACAATATTGTTTGTTAATGTTTAATACTATTAAAACACGAAATGAAACAATTGATATTTTAAGAAATTATACCGGATTGAATCCATATATACTTCGTATGAAAAGAGATGTTATTGACCTTCAAAAAACATCTCTTCTTACAGAATATGCTATTGAATATATAATTACAAATCAATTTCAAGAACCTAAATCTATTGGAAAAACTCTTAATATAACTGATTGGTTTGGAGATTCTTTGAAAGACAAATATCAAATAGAATTTTCTCCTAGGAAACTTCAAATTCTTATATTTCTTGGAGAAACAAGAGGAACTTATCATTGTATGGTTAAATACCGAATCAATATGAATCCGATAGAAATGTTTATTCCAAAAAAAGCATTGATGGGTAATTTCTTGATAGATGATTATCATACAGTTCAAGTTGATTTTGATAGATATGACATGCTGGCATCCCTCAAAGACCCGAACAGAAAGATAAAGGCACATCAAAAAGAAGCGGTTCAATTTTTGTTGGCAAGAAAAAAATGTATCCTTGCTGATGATATGGGTGTTGGTAAATCTATGGAACTGACAATTGCAGCCTTGGAAGGAAATTTTGATTCAATCCTAATAATCTGTCCGGCTTCTCTCAAAACCAATTGGAAAAAAGAATTGATGTGGTATGTTCCGGAAAAGGACATAACGATTATTGAAAGTTTTAATGGTAAAACTAAATCTGAACTTGAAAAGCATTTAGGTTATGGTGAAGGTAAATCTGGATTATCAACTGAGGACCTAAAAAAAGAAGCCATGGAAAAAGGTAAATGGATTGATAATAAATTTGTTATTATTAATTATGATATTCTTGATGAATTTTATCAAATACCGATTTCCAGAAGCAAGGAAAATATTGAAAAGGCATTTAAAAACAGTCCAATGCTTCAATATATAACCAACCATAAATCATTGATAATTGTTGATGAGGCGCATAAATTATCAAACAATACATCAATACGCTATAAAGTTATTAAAGATTTATTCAAAAGGGGAAATCCAAATAGCATTTATCTTGCTACTGGAACCCCGATTACAAATAACCCTCAAAATTTGTATTGTCTTCTTCAATTGTTAAATGACCCTATAACCGATGATTGGCAATATTATATGGACCGTTTTTGCGGAGCTATTCATATTCCGGCCAAAGGAGAAAAAGAAAAATGGACAAATAAATTCTTATCCAATGTCCATAAGGCAAGTTGGTATGACCTTACTGATGAGCAAAAATCTCAATTAAAAGATTATATACGTTCCCATGCAAGAATGATTACTGTAACAAAAGATGGAACAAACCTTGATGAATTAAAATTGAAAATATCTCATATTTATCTGCGCCGAACAAAAGAAGATATTGCAGTTAATCTACCTCAAAAGAGAGTGCATGAAATATTCTATGACTTCACAATGGAGCAAATGATGGAATATTCAAAATTATGGGATGAATATGAGGCGGCTCAATTGGAGGCTGACCCTACCAAAGAAATAAACAAAGACCTTTTGGAAGGTGCAATATATAGACGTTATTGTTCAAACCAAATGGTTCCAAACACAATAAAATTGGCTGATGAATTCATTTCAAAAGGCGAAAAAGTTATAATCGCAACCTGTTATGATGAAGAACTTGAAATGTTTCGAGAATATTACGGAGAAAGATGCGTTATTTATAATGGAAAAATGAATGCCAAGCAAAAAGATGCTGCACAAAAGGCATTTATGGAAGACCCAAATGTTATGGTTTTTATAGGTAATATTCAAGCAGCGTCAGTTGGGTTAACATTAATCGTGTCTCATACTTTGATTTTTAATAATATGTCATTTGTACCAAGTGACTGTAGACAAATGGAGGATAGAATTTACAGAATAGGACAAACAAAAGATGTTGACATATATTATCAAATGTTTAAAGGTACTCAGTATGAAAAAATATGGAATATTATTTTAAAAAAAGAATTAATAATAAATCAAGTTATAAAAAAAGAAAATGAAAAATGACTGAAAGAATTTTGTTAAAAGATTTAGATGGAAATTTAATTGGAGAATTATCAATATATAAGAAATTTAATCTTGAGTTTGTTGAAGAAGAAAATGGATGTCAAAGAGTTGTTTCCCATAATGGAATATTTTTGTCATCTGTTGAAAATAAAGAATGCCAAAATTTAGTGCTTCATTTTATATCAGATAGCATAGATATGAAATTGCAACCTGTAGAAAAAGAAAATCAGTAATGGAAGAATATTTAGGCTTTGTGGATGAAATCGGACGGACGGTTGATGGCAAATACATTTATCGGTTTGATTTCACTGTGGATAAGGAGACTATATGGGGTGACTTTTTTAACGTTGCCCCATCTGCTATAGTCCCCAATCTCATGCCGGATAAGAACTCCTTGTCACGGTCAGGAAAGGCTGTTTTCCCAAGAGAACTTGTTCTTGCCAAAAAAAATTATTGTTTTTCTATGCAAGATTGTATTGATGGAATAATTCCACTTTGCTTTTGTGAAATAGATAATGATACAATTGAATATGATAACAAGCCCTTTTTTCTGAATTTTGGAGATGATTTTGAACATGTTGATAAACTTCTCAAAACAATAGGCTGTGAATTATTTGAATTAAAAGAGGTTGAAAAAGGTGATGATTCAGCCATTGATGACTTGATTGATTCAATGGATGAAGATGAAGATAATAATGATGACGAAAATTTTTAATTTATGGAACCCGTTTTAGTATATGTGAAACCGATTTGCAAAAACACAAATGGCACTTATGAATATGATTTTTTCTTCAGTGAAACACCAGAATATGTTTGGGGTCCTGATTGGGATATTGACACGCCATCATCAAATGGTGACTTAACTCCTGAAGAAAGTACTTATTCAGAAATAAAAAGGGTTATAACAACATTGCCGTTAAAAACATTGGAAGAGACATCTTGTTATTCAATGGAATATGCAACCTACGGAATATTGGCTCTTGCTTGGATTGATATTGAAAATCTTGAAGAATATCCTGAAAACGGAAGGATGACACTTAAATTTGGCTTTTCAAAAGATAAGGTTGAATCATTGTTGGATTCTCAATCCTGGAAATTTGAAAACTAATTTCTAAAATAGAAAAGCCTCAGCAATAGCCGAGGCTTTTGGTTATATTTTTTTAATTTTTTCTGAAATAATACGGCATACACATTCCATTACCATGTTCTTGATGTCAGATTTAGTAATGACCACTGTATGCTCATTCACCATTACTTCAATGTTCCCTTTGGTGTCAATCTTGTACCATTTACCGTTTAATTTAACGCTGGCATAACCATTAGAAAAATAGTCAACAACATCAAACCATTGGTTCGGCGATACCAACTTTCCTCGGGTATCAATGTAATTCCATTTATTGTTTAATTTAATTCTGGCATATCCATCATGAAAATCACCAATCCAATCAAACCATTGGTTCGGAGATACCAACTTTCCTCGGGTATCAATGTAATTACATTTATTATTTAATTCAACTATGGCATAACCCTTAGAAAAATTACCAACAATATAATCAAACCACAGTTTCGGAGATACCAGATTTCCTTGGACATCTATGAAATTATATTTATTGTTTAATATAACGCTGGCATAACCATCATGAAAATTATCAATCCAATCAAACCATTGGTTCGGGGATACCAAATTTCCTTGGGTATTTATTAAATTCCATTTACCGTTTAATTTAACGCTGGCATAACCATTATAAAAATTACCAACATCATCAAACCATTGGTTCGGGGATACCAATTTTCCTTGAGTATCTATGAAATTCCATTTATTGTTTAATTTAATTCTGACATATCCATCATAAAAATCACCAATATCATCAAACCATTGGTTCGGAGAAAACAATTTTCCTTGGGTATCTACTAAGTTCCATTTACCATTTAATTCAACCGTGGCATAACCATTATAAAAATTACCAACAAAATCATATTTCATATAAAGATTAAAATTTGGATATACGGTTTCATAAAATTTTACTAAGCCTTCACTTAAACCCAGCTCTCTTATTGATACTTCTTCATCATTTATATCCATGAATTGCCCCGTTGGGAAATGGAATTGGAATTTAGCACCATCTGACTTCCTTATATTTACGTATAACGGGCCATCTTTTGTGTACATATTGAAATAACTGCTGTCTGAACTCGCTGTACACCAAGAAGTGTCACCTCCGATTTTCCTACTCGCCTTATATGTATGCGGTATGTACACCACCCAGTCCGCATCTTCATACACTTTTTCCAATGCTTGTTCCCCTTTGGACAATTGCCTGGTGGCTTTGAAATCATCTGTGTAATCTGAAATGATGGTGATTAAATTCGATAATGAGCCTATCTCATTTATAGGTGTCGTTATCTGTGACTTGTTAATATTGTAAGTATTCAAGGCCTTCTTTAACTCCGGAATATCACCAACCTTTAATTTTCCATTAACATATTGATTCCCAATCCATACACAATACTTACCAGCAAAAACGCCACGGCTGTTTTGAACCGTGGTTGGGTCAGCCGTGAATAACTGCTCCAAGTCTTTTGGATTAATATTTGGATTCTTTTTAGCAAAAGCGTTAATTAAAGAATTAATCTCTTTTGCCTCTCTTATAAGTGATTTTATTGAATGCATACATATATACATAGATATTTATTTCTGACTTGCTCTGTATTTGAATTTGTTAATATTCTCAAGAAGTTCATCAAGAACATTTATTAGTCCGTTATATTTCTTTTCAGAAAGGTCACTTTCCATATCAAGGACTTCTCCTTCAAGTTCTTTCAGCATTGGTATCAAAGACTCATTTCTTGGTAACATTGGTTTCAAATCTCCTATTTTGAAATGTTCTCCTTTCAAACCCATAATGCCTTCGGTAAATCTATCCTCACAGTCTGCTATGCAATCCAATATTTCATCGCATAAAAGATGCTCGGCATTATTATCGGTATTCCAATGTATTTCCTTTGTTCTGATAAGATAGCCATGCATTGAGCATATAAAATCAACAAATTTCTTTTCCATTTCTACATTATTTTTTTCATTAATGTTATCATTTTATTAAAAGATTCTTGAAGCAAGCCGTTTTCTTTGAGTTCTGCCGCAAATTCTTCGGGAGAATATGTAAAACATCCATCTTCAATAAAAACATTGTTCTTGGCTGAATATTCGTAATCCGAATCTCCTATTGTGAATTTGGCTGTTTCTGTTGTAGGGTCAAAAGCGGTAGCATAATCAGCTGGAACTGGAAGTAATTCTTTTTTCGTACTCATATTAACATAATTATATTTTCCGGCAGGTTTGCCCTTAACCAACATATATCCACATATAACTTTTTCATTCAATGGTGTTTCCGGGTACATTCCTCTAATTTCTATTCCGGAAGTTCCGTTACTTGTTATATTGCTGTATGTTGATTGCTCTAATACTCCTATCCATCCTGAATCTCTGACATTTCGGGGGTCCTTCCCCTTTGTAGGGTCCCATATTTTGATAGGAATTAAAGAAGAAAAATCTCTAACAACACACACTTTTCCATCGTTTCCTCCCCAAAATACATATCCACGAACTTTGGTTTTTGCTAATTCTGATTCATCTGATAAGCCTCCCCATAAGTTACTTTGTTGCCATGGAGCCATATTGTCTTTATTTAATGGATTACCTCTTAATGCAACGAAAAATGCTCTTGCCATAGGTGCTGAACGCCATGTTTTACCATATGTTTGGTCAACAAGTCTAAAATATCCATAATTTTTGAGTTTAGTAACTATTTCTGGTGGGCATAATTCTTTTATTTGTTCTTTAACGGGTTTTCCTCCATTATATCTGTCATTCATGGCTTTGTCAAATATTATGAAATTTTTAAATCCGCCAATAAGTGCAAATTCTATAAGATATTTTCCATATATATTTCCTTTTTGATTGTCCAAAGTACTATTCAAATCATAAGTTGTATAAAAGCCCTGCCCATAAAAATTGGAATTCTTTCCGGTATATTCTATGGATGTACCGTTTTTTATTATACCTTCAGCACCTTCTTTTGTTGTGCAATGGTATAATTTAATTGTATTTTTCAAATTTTTACGGAAATCATCAAATGTTGTTTGGGTATATTCCTGAATCATTACTCCATGTTGTTATTTGGATTATTTTCTGATGGGTTTTCTTCATTAAAATTCAATCCAAATTGCCCCAAGAATGACATTATTGCATCATCTGACGGACGGCGAATCATTCCTTCATTCAATTCGTATTTATATCCTTCTGTTCTAAGATTGCTCATTCTTTCCATAAGGCTTCCAAACTTTATCAAAAATTTTATTTCATTAAGCGGTGTATCATTTTGGAATTGTTTATCAGTTTCATAGGAAAGGGCTGATATTATACTGTCAGATACGCCTAAAACAGTTGATTTACATTCCTCATAACTACCAAACACATGAGATACATTACTGAAATCATATCCCATTTGTGGTAATTTAGATTTACCGACTGTACATAAGGCAACCGCTGCGGTAACCATTTGTGCAATTTTTTCAGTGTTGGTAGGGTTTTTCCATACCATATTGATTTTTGCCTTTGCAATATTATATACGGCATTCAAATAAGTGATAATCGGGTCTCCTTGAATTTGTTGTGGCAATTTAATGCCAAGATTATCCCATCCTTTTTCCATTTTTGAACGGCTGCATAAATCTACCAACGCATTATAAAATATTTTGGCTTGTCCCTCTTCTGATGTAAGGTCTTGCTTTTTTTGGTCTTGAGCATTTAATTGAACGTTTTGCTGATTTTTAATATCTTGCATTTTTTGCATCCATTGCTCACTGTCAATTTTTGCCTTATCAGTCAATGTTCCGTCAAGATTGTTGAGCAATCCAAGTTCATCAAAGAAATTCGTTGTTCCTTCTGTATCAGAAATATCATAAGCGGCTCCTCTTAATCCTGCCAATGTTTTATTTACTCCCAATGTATCATTTTGCTGAAGGGAAAGGTCAGATGCATTAAGACCCATTGCAGATGCTTTTTGCTGAAGTCCTTTTTTGGTCTCACGTTTGGTGTAACTACTGCTTATATAATATTGCATTTTAGGCTCATCTTTGATTGTTCTTCCCCATTTTCTCCAAGTTGATGCTGAACGAACAAACGTAGGCCAGAATTTTTCTGTACCATCCGGCCAATATGAGTCGGTTGCCGCTCCTTTATCAGTTGGTTTGATGCCGGCTGCTTCTGCTTGAGCATATATTGCTTTAACATTATTTGGGGCAAGTTGGTGACCATATACACGGGCAATAAGGTTGATTGCCTTTTTATAAAGAACCATAGCTTCGTCCCATTTATTGTTTTGAATCGCATTGTAAATAGCCTCTTCTAATGCTTTAAGGGATACCTGTGCCCGCTCAATGACTTGTGGATTTACTGAATTATGAATTGCATCCATAAGGTCACTTTCCAAATTATCAATATTAGGGTATTGAGATGTGGTTGAAGCCTCCAATATTGTTTTTATTTTAGGCATCATTAAACGAACCCATTTAGCAAATTTAGCCTCCGGTATTGAAAATGTCATACATGGGGTATGATACATATTATCCTGCATCCAAAATCTTGCTGATGGAATACAATTTTGCTTTATTGTTGAAAAATCATTTTTATCCAAATTCATAAATGAGATTTCCAATAATGTTGCATTAGATTGTGTTCCGTTGGCATCGGTTGATTGAACATTTTTTCTGCTTACAGAAAAATTCAAATATCTTTTTGATGGACCGGATTTTTTGTATCCACCAGTATTATATTTTGTATAATATGCTTCGTTCATTACTAAATATAAATCTTTTGGTATAAATAGTTTGAAATAATCATTTGTTTTTGGGTCGGATTTTTTGTATTATTAAACTTCAAATAAATTATAGAAAATTATTGAATTATTATTTACTTTTTTCTATAAATATACTATTTATATTTAGAAAATGAAATTTTATGAAATATAAATTAAGTCAATATGCTAAAAAATACAATGTTGGTTACAGAACCGTATGGAATTGGGTAAAACAAAGAAAAGTAGATGCCGAACGCACGGAAACTGGCAGACTTTTAATTATTGAGGATGAGGGTAAGCAAATGAATGATGCTGTTGCAATTTATGCGAGAGTTTCATCTTCTGAAAACAAAAACAATTTGGCAAGACAAAGAGAAAGACTTGAAAATTATTGTGCGGCCAAAGGATATAAGGTTGTGAAAGTAGTTGAAGAAATAGGCTCAGGGCTTAATGACCATAGAAAAAAACTCGAATCATTGTTAATGGATGAATCAATCAAAAAAATAGTAGTAGAACATTCAGATAGATTCAGCAGATTCGGAATGAATTATATTTCAAAATTACTTCAAATGCAGGGACGAGAGGTTGAAGTGATTAATGAGCAATCCAATGACCGTGATGACTTAATGCAGGATTTTGTGTCAATAGTAACAAGTTTTTGTGCAAGATTATATGGACAGCGTAGGAACAAGAAAAGAACCGAAAAAATAATTGAAGAATTATCAAAAGAAGATTAATGCTTAAGGCAATCAAAATACGTATATATCCGACAGCGGAGCAGATTGATTTTATCAACAAGCAGCTCGGTTGTTGCCGTTTCGTATATAACAATTGCCTTGCGTTCAGAAAAGATTCATATCAGAACGAACATGTTTCTGTCAGTTCATCCTCGGCTGTCAAGCACATCACTTCATTGAAAAAGGATAACGAGTGGCTCAAGGACGTTCACTCCAAGGTGTTGCAGCAATCAGTGAGGGATATGAACCAAGCATATGACAACTTCTTCAAACTTCACAGAGGCTTTC
>OIWU01000023.1_pt1 | contig 213145 bp, 208 predicted proteins | sample 1587711 | NCBI WGS metagenome assembly OIWU01 (sample SAMEA3888909, study PRJEB22519) | human gut metagenome | biome: human gut; feature: human-associated habitat; material: faeces | place: Denmark | collected 2010 | reverse complement strand
AGCAACGTTGCTCAATTCTGATACCAGGAAATCCAGCTTGACGCGCTGCCATTTACTAAACGATTGTTTCATACAGGTCAACCTCCTTTCCTTCATCATCACAATAAAAAGGCATCTGGCAGCAAAGAAAATGATCCAGTTTTTCCAGCGGCGCATCAAAGAGTACCCAGACATGGGCATTCCAGCCGACGGACACGGAATAAAGCCCAGTCCTATCCTTCCAGACTTCAAATGCCGAGTTGCTTAATACCGCATAGGCAAGCTCCGAAAGCAACGGCTTCAGCTCCGCGTTAAGTACGCCGCTCAACTCTCTACGCAATAAAAAAACACCTCCCACCAATCAAATTGATGAGAAGTGTTTGCTAAAAACACTTGACCATGCCATATACCTAACTTATTCGTTAAACCACTGATTTTTCAAATAGTTGCTAAACAACTAGCGGAAAACGGGTAAATAAAGTCCGCTAGTAGCAACTACCGCTTCACTCCGTTCCGCTTTCGAAAAATAAAGCTCCGTTTAACGAAAAGTTACCACATTCAATTTCCAAATCTTAAAATCATTTACCTTTAATCCTTTTATCTTTAGCATCCTTTCACGATCTCTGCCGAATCCAACATTATCGTAAAAGGTCCGTCGTTTACAAGAGAAACTTTCATGTCAGCGCCGAAACTTCCGGTTTGAACCGTCAAGGAGGTTTCTTTGCATTTTTGGATGATATAGTCGTATAATTGCTCTGCCAGCGCAGGATTTCCGGCTTTTGTAAAGGAAGGTCGGTTTCCGTGCCTGCAGTCGGCGTACAGAGTAAACTGGGAAATCAGCAAAAGCCCTCCTGAAACGTCTGAAAGGCTCAAATTGGTCTTTCCGGAAGCATCTTTGAATATTCTAAGGTTTAAGAGCTTTTGGATCATTTTATCGGCAATCTGAGCGTTATCCGTATCGCAGATACCGATAAAGACAACAAAGCCCTTTTGAATTTGACCGATTATTTTTCCGTCAACCGCGACAGACGCGTTTTGTACATTTTGTATTAAAAATTTCATTGATTCTCATCCTCTTTTTTAGCCGAATCCGGATCATTCTTTTTAATTTTTTGTATCATAGACTTAAAATTCTTCGTAAACAAAGTGGAGGAATCGGATTTTCTGGCATTCTTCCGCTTCTCTTCCGTCAATTGAATCATTTCATTATTTTCAATTCGATCCAAATACATATATTCTCTTGTACTTGTGGCAAGACCTTTCTTTTTCAGCCTGGAATTTAATTTCCGTTTGATCCATGCGTAAATCAGCGCAAATATGGGAACGCCAATCGCCATACCAATGATGCCGAAGTACGCGCCGAATAATGTAATGGAAAAGACAACCCAAAAACTGGAAAGCCCCGTAGAATCTCCTAAGATTTTCGGACCGAGAATATTGCCGTCAAATTGCTGGAGAAGCAGGATTAAAACGATGAACTTCAGTCCGCTGATGGGATCGACCATTAGAATCAGCAATGCGCTGGGGATTCCGCCTAAAAATGGCCCGAAAAACGGTATGACATTGGTCACGCCAACGATGACGCTGACCAGAATATCATAGGGTAATTTGAGGATTCTCATAAATACATAACACAGCAAACCGATAATAATGGAATCAATAATTTTTCCGCTGATATAAGATCCGAACGTTTTGTTCGCATAACGGAAATCGCTGACGATTCCGTTGGCGCTGTCCTCGTTAAATAAGGCGTATACTATTTTTTTCGCCTGTCCCGTAAAGGTTTCTTTGCTGGATAATACATATATGGAAATAATCATACCGATAATCAGATTCCAAAGCACTTTAGCGACGCCAAGCACACTTAATGAAACTTCCTTAATAATGACGTTTGCCTTGGGAAGCACGCTGTTGTTGAGCCAGTCGTTTAACTCGCCCGAATAGGTATTGATCAGACTGGTTGCGATCTCTTCTATGTTTTTATTGGATGAAAGCAGATTTCTCAACAACCGCTCCAGATTGTTGACATAAATGGAGGATTGCAGCACAATGCTTTGGATACTTGCGACGACCTCTTTTAATACAATGGAAAATAAAATATAGAGTACATAGATTGTCAAAAACATTGTCAATAAAATGGCAAGCGTTCTGATGCGGCGTCGGGTCTTTTGTTTTTCGGTATCGAGATGAAATGCTTTATACAGTGGATACAGCAGTTTCCTTTCAAAAAAACTGCAAATCGGAGTCAGCAGATACGCCATGATCATTCCGTATATAATGGGGGCGCATACGCTGGAAACGGATTTCACAATATTGATCATCTTATCGGTATGAAAAATAAGATAATAAAACAAAATTGCGGCAGCCAGTACCAGAAATCCCGTTATACCCCAGTATATATATTTTTTATCCAGATGAAATTTCAAATCCAAGTACCTCCAGACGCTCTATTAGGTTTCTATTATCTATCCACTACTGCCTATTATAACATACTTCAAGTTTAGTTTCCGTAAAATTTTTGCCGGATCATAAAATTCTTGTTTCTTTTGATCAACCGGACCGTTATGGTGTATAATGAAAGAACAGAAATACAGAAAGACTAACGAGGAATTTTGTTATGGATACCCAAAGGTTATACAGTTTTACAAGGCGTGCGATAGATGATTATCAAATGATTGATGACGGGGATCATATCGCAGTGGGAATCTCCGGCGGAAAAGACAGTCTGACGTTGCTTTATGCGTTAAAAGGCTTAATGCGCTTTTACCCCAAAAAATTCCAACTGCATGCAATTACGGTTGATTTGGGGTTTGATAATTTGAATTTGGAGGAAATCCGCCGTTTTTGCGAGGATCTGGAAGTCCCTTATACAATTTTGCCCACGCAGATTGCACAGATTGTATTTGAAGACAGAAAAGAACCGAATCCCTGCTCTTTATGCGCGAAGATGCGAAAAGGCGCTTTGAATGAAAAAATCAAGGAATTGGGCTGCAACAAGGTCGCTTATGCACATCATAAAGATGATGTTGTGGAAACTATGTTGATGTCTTTGATCTTTGAAGGACGGTTTCATACGTTTTCTCCAAAGACATATCTGGACCGGATGGATTTAACGGTCATCCGCCCGCTGTTATATATGAATGAAGCCGACGTGATCGGATTTGTCAACAAATATCATTTTCCGGTAGTAAAAAGTCCCTGCCCTGCCGACGGAAACACCAAACGCGAGTATGTCAAAAACTTACTGCGCCGTCTGAATCAGGAAAACCCCGGCGTAAAGGAAAGAATGTTTACGGCAATTGTCAATAATCATATGACAGGCTGGACGGAAAATATAAGGCAGGATGTAAACCGGGAGGAAAAGCCGGAACAGAAAGGCTAGGTAATGTATGGAAAACGCTAATCAGAAGAAGGATAAAAATTATCATGACCAGGTACAGATTGAACAGACTTTAAAGCTGCGTGAAATATTGACGACTCTTCCGCCCTTTTGCAAAAACTTTTTCCGTGGAATGGATAACACCATGTCGGCAAGGACAAAGCTTGGTTATGCGCTGGACTTAAGAATCTTTTTTGAGTTTTTGCATGAAAACAACAGTCAGTTAAATAAAACGCCCATTACGGAATACAAGCTTTCGATTCTGGATCAGATCACAAAGGAAGATATCGAAGAATATATGGAATATCTGTCCTATTATAAAAAGGACGGAAAAGAATTTACGAACGACGAGCGCGGAAAGGCGAGAAAGCTTGCATCTTTAAGAAGCTTTTACAACTACTTCTATACCAGTGAGCTGATCGAAAAAAATCCGGCTGCCTTGATGAAAATGCCGAAACTTCATGAGAAAGAAATCATCCGTCTTGACCCCGATGAAGTTGCCGCACTATTAGATGCTGTTGAAAACGGAGATCATCTGACAAAAGCCGAATTAAAATACCATGCTAAAACAAAAGTCAGGGATCTTGCCATTTTAACCTTACTGTTGGGAACCGGGATTCGTGTTTCCGAGTGCGTAGGACTTGATATCCAGGATGTGGATTTTAAAAATAACGGTATCAAAATCCGCAGAAAAGGCGGATATGAAGCGGTTGTTTATTTTGGGGATGAAGTGGAAAAAGCCCTGAAGGATTATCTGGCGCAGCGGGAAGAAATTATTCCCGAAACCGGACATGAAAAAGCATTGTTTTTATCTATGCAAAACAGGCGTATTACGGTCAGAAGCGTAGAAAATCTGGTCAAAAAATATGCCGGCAAAGTTACAAGCCTGAAAAAGATCACGCCCCATAAGCTCAGAAGTACTTACGGCACTACGCTCTACCAGGAAACAGGGGATATTTATCTGGTAGCGGACGTTCTGGGACATAAGGACGTCAATACAACCCGGAAGCACTATGCGGCGCAGGCTGATTCCAGACGCCGCCAGGCAGCGAATGTAGTGAAGCTAAGGAGCGACGCCGATTAAGCGGCGTCTGAATCAAACATATCCCTGTACCCCTATTTGATATCCTCAGAAAAATACGGAAGCAACAGGTAGTTGCCGCTCTGGATCTGATCTCCGGAAATCTGGTTGACTGTTTTAATCTCGTCTATATAATCCTGTACCGAATCATAATGCTCATCATCCATGGAAGACGATGCAATGGACCATAAGGACTCTCCCTGCTCAATCCGGTGGCTGGTGTAATATTTATATTCATTGGCATGTTCCGTAGAATCTGCTTTTGCGGATAGCGAAAAAACGGATAATGCAAATATCATAACAAATAACGCGGTCATACAGGTAAAGGCGCCTTTTTGAAGCAGCGCCTGTTTTTTGCGCGATCTTCTATTGCGGGCTCCTGCCCTGCCGCTTTTGTTTACTGATATTTTTTCGTTCCAATCATCCTGATGAAATTCATTTCCGACAAATCTGTTTTCTCTATACATAATTCTGTTCCTCCTATTGCCGTTATTTCCTGCCGGCATTTAACAGGCGCTTTTATATCCCGGCAGCAATCTGTAAAACCATAAAACGAACGTGTGTTGCGAACATACGTTGCGAACATTTGTTTTCTATATTGCCATTATACGAATAGACGTTCGAAAAGTCAAGAGAAAAATCGAACAAATTTTCGGAATATATGTTTGCTTTTTTTGCCGGTTGATGTTATACTGGATATAGAATAATTGATACCGTATGATACAAAATAGGAGGGTTTATATGGCTCAGGGAAAAATATCTGCAAAACAGCAACAGATTTTAGAATTTATTAAAGACGAAATATTGAAAAAGGGATATCCGCCTGCAGTACGCGAGATTTGCGAAGCGGTTCATCTGAAATCCACTTCTTCCGTTCATTCCCATTTGGAAACTTTGGAAAAAAACGGTTATATCCGGCGCGACCCTACGAAACCGAGGGCGATAGAAATTGTAGACGACAGTTTTCAGATGGTCAGAAGGGAAATGACAAGCATTCCGGTTATCGGGACTGTTGCCGCAGGGCAGCCGATTTTTGCCCAGCAGAATATCGAAGGATATTTTCCGGTGCCGGCTGACATCGTCCCGCCCGGAGAGAGCTTTGTTTTGCGCGTGAAGGGCGAAAGTATGATAAATGCAGGCATTCTGGACGGAGACCAGATATTTGTGCAGCAATGTAATACGGCAAGAAACGGTGATATTGTCGTGGCGCTGGTTGAAGACTCCGCTACCGTCAAGACCTTTTATAAGGAAAACGGTCATATCCGCCTCCAACCGGAAAATGATACGATGGAGCCGATCATTGTACCGGATTGTACAATTTTGGGAAAGGTGTTCGGTATTTTCCGTTCCTACAGATAGACGATGCAACTCATGTGAAAGCCAAAACCAGATTATATAAAAAGGATGTTCCCAAAACATATCCGTTGACCGGACCGGGAACATCCTTAAATGATAAAGAAATGATAAAGCGATTATCGCGTTTATATTACTATTCTATAACTGATCCTTTTCTACGAATTTTCCGTCTCTCCAGATTCTTTCCAGATCATAGAACAAACGGTTTTCCCTGTCAAAAATGTGCACTACAATATCACGGTAATCCACCAGAATCCAGTTGCCGTTGTCGTAGCCTTCACACTGTTTTTGTTCAACACCCATTCGTCCCAGCTTCTCTTCCACGTTATCGCACAATGCCTGTACCTGGTTGCGGTTATTTCCGGAGGCGATGATAAAGTAATCCGCAAGGGTAGAAACTTCACTGATATCAATAATCTTTATATCTTCGCCTTTTTTATCCTCCAACGCTTCAATTGCAGCAAGGGCAATCTCTTTTGATGTCAATTGCATATTCATAAAATCTCCTTTATTTAACTAATTTGTAATTTAAATCTTCGTGGATCATATGTTTTCCTTTCGTACATAAAGTTTATAATAGTCAAAAGTATCCTGTGTCAACCGGTCTATGGAAGCCTTTTTATCCGTTAAATACTGTAGTGTGCTTTGTAAGATCAAGACCATGGCTTCATCAAGATTTCTAAATGCCGTTTTGCGGATTTTTGGCATATCGGGAAGCGTTTTTCGATTCGGCTCGATATAATCGGCAATGTAAATGATTTTCTCCAGCTCCGTCATGCCCGGTCTTCCGGTAGTATGATACCGGATTGCATTCAGAATGAAACTGTCTTTTACGCCGTATTTTTCTTTTGCAAGCACCGCGCCCAGCTTTGCATGGATCAGATCGGGATTTTTCTCTTCGGCTTCGTTTAAAACAATCTTATATTTTTTGCACAGTTTGCGTTTTTCTGACGAAGAGATACATTTTGCATTATCATGAAGCAGACCGGCAAGATAAGCGTCGTAAAGATCCTCTTCATGCGCCATGGCGAGATTTGCAGCGGTATAGGCAACGCCCATGGTATGAGCGAAGCGTTTTTTATCTAATTCTTTGGAAAGTTTTTCTTTCAGAGATTTTAAATAGACGTCTTCTGTACTGAAATTTTCCAAGTTTTCCCCTCCCCCTGTGATCGTTTAAGAACGATATAACTGATTCTGCCTGATATATTCTGCGACCTTTTCCGGAAGCATTTCGGAAATTCCGGGATTGTCATAAAATTCATTCCTGATTTTTGTAGAGGAAATATCCATCGGGGGCAGATCAAGCAGGCAGATATGACCGTGATACTTACGGATCAGATATTGCGCCTGTTTTTTCAGCATATCCTTATCGCAGTCGTCCCTGACTGCAGCCAATATAATTGCACTTTGCAGGATTCTTTCCGGATGCAGCCATTTTTCCATGGACAACAGGGAATCGGCGCCCAGAATAAAATAAAACTCGTCTCCGGCGCCGCGTTCCTTTAAGGTTTCCAACGTCTGATAAGTATAGGAATTTCCGCCGGCTTCGATTTCCACCATGGATAATTCATAATTGGGGAAATCCTCAATGGCAAGGCGGACCATTTCCAGGCGATGGTTTTCCTCCGTAACCGTTCTGTCTTTTTTCATCCATGAGATATGGGTGGGAAGAAATAAAATTTTATCCAGCTCATATTCCTTTAACGCCTGGGCTGCAAGCTGCAAATGACCGTTATGGATGGGATCGAAGGTTCCTCCCATGATGCCGATGTCAGACATAATATCTCCTTTATACAAAAGCCTTATTTGGGAAGTTCGATCTTTTTGTGATCCCTGCTTTCCTTATATAAAACAATTTTTTTGCCGATAACCTGCACTACCTGGGATCTGGTACGCTCCGCTAAAATCTGCGCGATTTCCTTCGGATCGTCCATACAGTTTTTCAATACGGCGATCTTGATCAGCTCTCTTGTGTTAAAAGCCTCGCTGACAGCCTCCGTCACTTCCGGCGTCAGGCTGGATTTCCCGATCTGGAAAATCGGTTCTATATTCATGGCAAGACCTTTTAAATAAGCGCGTTGTTTACTTGTCATATTCTTCTCCATCTGCCGCAGCTTATTGTTTTATGCGGCGTTCGTTTTCTCTTTTTTAACATCGTGTATTTTTTATTTGTAATAATCAAATTTCAGCCCGTACATACGGACGGTATCGCCTTCCTTGATGCCAAGCTCCTCCAACTGATCCAGAATTTCGTTTTCCTTTAAAAACTTTTGGAAAAATACAAAGCCCTTCTCGCTGTCCAGATTGGTATAGCCCAGCATTCTTTCGATGCGGGGACCTTCCACCACGTATTCGTCCTCTTCGGCGTCATAGGCAACCGTAAAGGGTTCGTTGGAATAGGCAAGCGTTTCGTCGGGAACAAATTCAGGCTGGAATATTACAGGCGGTTCGTTGATTTCGTTCAGCATGGCTTTTACGGCGAATAAAAGCTCGTTTAAGCCCTTTCCGCTGACAGCCGAAATCGGGAACACCTGAATGCCTTTTGGCTCAAATTCGTTCTTTAAACGCTTTACAGGGTCATTCTCTCCGTCCGCATAAATGGCGTCGATTTTATTCGCGGCGATCACCTGGGGTCTTGCCGCGATTTCTTCATTATACGCTTCCAATTCCCGGTTGATCGCATAAATATCCGCAATGGGGTCTCTGCCTTCGGTTCCCGCCACATCGACCATATGGATAATGACACGGGTCCTTTCAATATGCCTTAAAAACTCATGCCCCAGACCGACGCCCTGGGAAGCGCCTTCGATCAGCCCCGGGATATCCGCAATGACAAAGCCGCCGCCCTCCATATCCACCACGCCCAGATGGGGATTTAAAGTTGTAAAATGATAATTGGCAATCTTGGGTTTTGCATTGGTAACTCTGCTGAGCAGGGTGGATTTTCCCACATTGGGAAAGCCAACCAGCCCCACGTCGGCAATACATTTTAATTCCATGAGAATATTCAGTTCCTTAGCGGGCTGACCGGGCTGCGCGTACTTGGGCGCCTGCATGGTGCTCGTGGCGTAATGCTGGTTGCCGTTGCCGCCCCTTCCGCCGGTTAAAAGTACCATTCTGCGGTTGTCCCCCGACATATCCGCAATAATGCGTCCGCTTTCTTCCTCTTTTAAAACCGTGCCTTCGGGAACCTTGATAATGATATCCTCTCCGTTTTTGCCCCGGCAGTTTCGTTTGCCGCCCTGTTCGCCGTCCTGGGCGCAATATTTGCGGATATGCCTGAAATCCGTCAGGGTGTTTAAGCCCTCGTCAACTTCAAAAATAACGCTTCCGCCGTTGCCGCCGTCTCCGCCGTCAGGACCGCCGTTTGGCACATATTTTTCTCTGCGGAAGGAAACATGCCCGTCTCCGCCTTTGCCGCTTCTTACATATATTTTTGCGCGATCTGCAAACATAAGCTCACCTCATGAGTAGTTTGTGTCAGTTTGTGATTTCTTATGAAAAAAGGGGCTGTTGCATTTGATTATGAAATGCAGCAGCCCTCTGGTAATTCGTATTAGTCCTCTACCGGATAAACGGAAGCCTGTTTTTTGTCTCTTCCTTTTCTTTCAAATCTTAAAACGCCGTCAACCAGAGCGAATAATGTATCATCTCCGCCTTTACCGACATTGACACCGGGATGGATCTTGGTTCCGCGCTGTCTGTATAAGATATTTCCGGCCTTTACGAACTGTCCGTCAGCTCTTTTCGCACCTAATCTCTTGGATTCGGAATCTCTACCGTTTTTGGTAGAACCTACACCTTTTTTATGAGCGAAAAATTGAAGGTTCATTTTTAACATGGGTGTTACACCTCCTTAATTTCCATTGATACAAAATCATCATATTCCTTGGCGATCTCTTCAAAACCCAAGTAAGCGGCAGCTAAAAGCAGACCTGCGTCATGTCCGGGCAGATCCTTTATGACAAATCTCATGGAACCGTCTTCTTCGTTTGAGGACTGTTCAAATTCATCGTCACAAAACCGCTCGATGGCGTTCTGGGTATTGATGGCAAGCACTGAGACCGAGGCGCACACAATATCGCTGCCGTATTCGGCGGCTCCCGCGTGACCGCTGATCTCAAACCCTTTTATTATATTGGAAGATTGATCGCACAACATCGTTATGGCTGTCATTTATGCCACCTGACTATTAAGCATTTATTTTCTCAATTTTTACCTGAGTGTATGCTTGTCTATGACCGTTTTTCTTGTGATAACCTGTTTTTCTCTTATACTTGTAAACGATAACTTTTTTGCCTCTGCCCTGTTCCATAACAGTTGCTGTTACGGAAGAAGAAGCAACGTCAGAACCGACCTTTAAGCCGTTATCACTTACTGCAAGAACCTGGTCAAATGTTACAGTGCTTCCGTTCTCTGCATCTAATTTTTCAACTCTGATGACATCGCCCTCGGAAACCTTGTACTGCTTTCCACCTGTTGCAATAATTGCGTACATAAGGCACCTCCTAATGATTACTCGCTAACTGCGGTGGTGTCCGAAAGGACACACTTTTACCTCGTTATGCGGCATACCGTAGTATAATAGCATGTGCCGGCGCTAATTGTCAAGCCCTGAAAAGGCATTTTTTGTAAAGAAATAGGCGATAAGCTGGCTTCTGGAAGAAAATTCAGCCGTCTTTAACAGCTCTTTACATTCTTCCCGGGAATAAAACTGCGCCTGAATCTGTTCATTATCGGAGGTATGGTCTGAAAAAACGCCTTCCGCCTCCACAAGTACGATCTGCGTCTGAATATCGGAGATTGCCACCGCCGCAAAGGAAGGCGGCAGAATATCAATAATCCGCCTAAGGCGCAGTCCCGTTTCTTCGTACAGTTCCCGTCTGGCGCAGTCCTCTATGGCCTCTCCCGGCTCCAACAGCCCGGCGCAGAGATTATAGATGGTGCGGTTGATGCCCATGCGAAATTCCTTTAAAAGCAACAGCTTATGATCGCAGAGCACGACCATGGAAATGCCGCTGACCGACGTTCCCAGGCTTTCCTTATCGGGAATTTCGCTGCGGCTGACAATTTCGTATTTTTTCTCTTTTCCTGCCTTATTCAGATAGGTCAGTTCATAATTTTTCAGGTACTTGCCGTCTCTGACCTTTTCAATATTTAAAAGTTTCATATAGTCCTACCTCGCATAACTGATCTTTAAAAGGGATATCTCTTTTTTGTCTTGTGATTTCCACCAGACCTAACGGCGTCATATCCACCACATCCGTTTTGACATAATCCGATTTCAGATTGCTCCGAAGCTGCTTTAACAGCTCGGCGTCTTCCGCCTGGGAATGGTTGTTAATAAAATCCACGATGATAATTCCGGTCAGATTGCGGGAGGTCAGAATATAAGGTATGATCTGCGCCGCCTCTTTGTTCGTCAGCAGGCAAAGCTCTTTTTTACTCATTTTTTTGATATTTTTGCCGGAATTAACGTCAATGACGGTCAGCGCTTCCGTAGGTTCGATAACCAGATAACCGCCGGATTTCAGCCAGACCGTCCTGCTGACGGTTTCATGAAGCTTTGCCCGCAGCCCGTAAAGCGCCGGAAGGGGAAAATCCGCATCCTCATACAACTGCAATGCCGGAACCAGTTTTTGGGGCAGATGTTGACTTAAATAGTCAAATTCTTCCCGGCTGTCCGTTACCAGTTTGGTTACGTTTTGCAGATCTACTTTTGCCGTCTGCGTCTCTACAAAGGACGGACCGTCATAGAGCATGGAATAAACGGTTCTGCTGCGGGCGTTTTTTAACAGTTTCTCAAGTTCCTGCCGCAAACGGCTGATTTCTCCGGTAAGCAGGGGGTAATCCTCGGGCTCCAGCGAAGCCGCATTGGTCCTGATAATGCAGGATATCTCCCCCGGGACTAAAGGTAAACAGAGCTTATAAAGCGCTTCTTTTGCAAAAGCCGGCAGCTTTTTGGAACAGACAACGCCGCCCGGTTTGCTTGTCAGGATACAGTAAACGCCCGCTAAGGATAATTCCGCAGACAGTACCGCTTCCTTGGTTTTAACCGCATCCTTTACGATTTGTACCGGAAGCTGCATTTCGCAGCGGTAAACGGCAAGCTCTTCCTTTGTCAAAGGCAAAAATCCAAAGACGCCCTTTTGATACTCTACAAACGCCGCTTTTAAATTGGGCAGAATATTGCTGATCTTTCCCACAAATATTTTATTCATGTCCCGGCTTTGGCTTGTGTCGAAAGCCGCCAGATGAAGTTTTTCGTCCACGATGGAAAAAAAGCCTCTCTTCTTTTCCACATCGGTAAAAATAACCGTTTGATCCATGGTATCAGATATCCTTTCCCACAGCGTCCAGGGGAATCAGCGCTCCGTCTTCGCCGCGGGTATAGGTTTCCTCCCTGGTAATGATAAAATCAAATTCACCCGGCGAAATCCCGCAAAAGCCGTAATAAGCCTCCATGACCACCCCGGGCTTGATATTGCCGCTGCTGCTGGCGTCTACCAAAAGGTAAACGGAACCCTCGCAGACTTTATAATCATAAATGCTTTCTTTCAGATTCAATAACCTGGTGCTTTTCTTGGTTTCTTTTTCGTAGGGAATTTCTTCCTGCGCCATAAACGCATCAAACTTTTCTCCAAACGCAAACGCTGCACGCGCTTCGCCGGATTCGGAGTCGAAAACGGCGGGCTCATGTCCCGGTCGGAGCCTGACCGTATATCCCGCCGCCGCTACGCTTGCCATGGCGTTTGTCGCGTTTTCAGGCAGCGCCTTGACGGAAAGAATCGTGACGCCCTCCGCCATTGTCCCGTTTAGCTGCCGTTTCATCTGCTCCGTAGGCATTTCTTCGGTCAGCTCAATATCCAGATACTCGCCGTTGCTGTATAATCCCACTCCGAGGGGCGCGGCAAAGGACATGATCTGGTGGGGGCTGAAACCCGTTGTATAAGCGATGGGAATCTCCGCCCTGCGGATCGCCTTCTGGAAATAACGCATCATATCCAGGTGACCGATAAAAATCATGGAGCTGTATTTGGAAAATTTAATTCTGTACTTCATGCAAACCTCTTTCTTCAAAGCAGATGCCTGTCCCAAAGCGCGCCGCGCCGCAGCCCTGGCACGCCATCTTACAGTTGGGCGTGACTTCTTCTTTTAACGCGCGCTGCCATTCCCGTTTCAGAAATTCTTTGGTTACGCCGCAGCTGATAAAATCCCACGGGAACTTTTCATCCAGACTTCTTTCCCTGGTGGTATAGAATGCCGTATCCAATCCGCATTCCCGGAAACATTCCATCCATACGTCATGTTTGTAATATTCTCCCCATGCGTCGTAGATACATCCCTTTTGGTAGGCAAGATAAATCACATCGGCGATCCTTCTGTCGCCGCGGGCAAGAATCCCCTCCAAAACGGAGACATCCGCCTCATGCCAGTTATATTTAATGCTCTTTTGATTCAACTGCTCCAACACGGCGGTTTTTACCGTATGCGCCTTATCCAGAAACTGTTCCTTTGTGCACATGGGAGCCCATTGCAAAGGGGTAAAGGGTTTCGGGATAAAAAAAGACGTGCTTGCGGTAATCTGTACTTTTCCGTTTCTTTTCTCCTTCGGCACGGTATCATAATATAATTTGGCGATTTCATTAGCAAGAACTGCAATGCCTTTGACGTCCTCCTCCGTTTCGGTGGGAAGCCCCAGCATAAAATACAGTTTCACCTTGTTCCAGCCGCCTTCAAAGGCAAGTTTGGCGCCGTTCAAAATGACTTCTTCGGTCAATCCCTTGTTGATAACGTTCCGCATTCTCTGGGTGCCCGCTTCAGGAGCAAACGTCAGACTGCTCTTTTTCACATCCTGCACCTTACTCATCACGTCTAAAGAAAAGGCGTCGATTCGCAGCGACGGCAGGGAAATATTCACATGGCGTTCCTTACAGATATCAATCAGATAATCCATAAATTCCGGCAGCTTTGAAAAATCGCTGGAGCTTAGGGAGCTTAAAGAAATTTCCTCATGTCCTGTTGACCTGAGCATTTCCAGGGCATATTCTTTTAAAAATTCCAGGGAACGCTCCCTGACCGGGCGGTACAGTTGCCCCGCCTGACAAAAACGGCAGCCGCGGATACAGCCCCGTTGAATTTCCAGTACGACGCGGTCCTGGGTAACCTTGATAAAAGGAACAACCGGTTTCTTCGGATAATAAGTGTCGCTTACATCCGTTACCATTTCTTTCATGATTTCTTTCGGGAGCCCGTCCTCCGTCGGATAAAAGTCCGCAATGGTCCCGTCTTCCCTATAAATCGTCTCATAAAACGCCGGCGCATAAATGCCGGGCAGTTTACCCGCTGCAATCAAAAAATCCCGGCGGCTGTTGCCCGCGTCGCGGTATTCCTTATACAAATCCAGCAAAGCGCGGTACTGCGTCTCCCCCTCTCCGATATAAAACAGATCGAAAAAGGGCGCAAGGGGCTCCGGATTGTAGGAACAGGGACCGCCGCCTATGACAATGGGATCATCCCATGTACGTTCCTTTGCAAAAATCGGGATTCCCGATAAATCCAAAACCTGTAAAATATTGGTATAGCACATCTCGTATTGCAGGGTAATGCCCAGAAAATCAAAATCCTTAACCGGTTCCTGGGATTCCAGCGCAAACAGCAAAATACCTTCCTTTCTCATAATCTCATCCAGATCCATCCACGGAGAATATACCCGTTCACACCAGGTATCTTCAAACTGATTGAGCATATCGTAGATAATCTGAATGCCCAGATGGGACATACCAATCTCGTAAACGTCAGGAAAGCACATGGCAAAACGAATATCCACGCGCTCTCTGTCCTTCATAATGGAATTTACCTCGCCGCCGATATAACGGGCGGGTTTATCAATCTTTAATAAAATTTCATCAGTTAATGCCAGTTTTCTCATAATCTAAAGTATAAGTGAAATCTTCCACAAAATCAATGACCTGATCGGAATAATCTGTCCGGACTGCCGCCTGCAGATTTTTGATAAACGTACCGTCCTCGGGTTCCATGGCAACATGATACAGGAAAAGAATCCCGAATAACAAAATACTTAAGACCAGACGCAGCTTTCCGTAAACTTTATTCGGAATGCCTGTCTGGTCCTGATTCTGCATATCTTCCTCTTTGTAAGAAGTGTTCGGAGAAACGATTCCCGCCATGGTGTTGACCTGGCTTGTATTATTTTTCTGATACTCCCGCAGACGCATAATCTGCTCCAATTTTTCATCTCTGCTTAAAACCCTGCTCATGATCCGTCACCTGCGCTTAAAATAGCTTCGCTTTTTAAACATAGTATGCGGGTTGTACGCAACTTATGCGAACGGGATGGCGGATGCACATGGCATCATTGTCCGGCTGTGTCTGTATAAGGAGCCGCCCCGTAAACAATCAGCACACCATAATACCTTGCTACCACGCCTTTGTCCTGAGTATATTTTCCCACGTCTTCCATGCCGTATCGAAGTAGGAAATAATCTAAATCATGCAGGATTTTATAAATTTCGTTTGCATACTCCATTTCGTGGGTTTCTGCCGCTAACTCGGTCAAATCTATCAACTGCTGCAGGTCTGCAATCAGCATTTCATTTTGAACCGATTGCTGCATATCCTGTATCAGTTCTATGAAATTATCGGCATCAAATCGGTTATATACAATTACCGGCTCGCCGTACCTTTCATAAAATTCATCTTGAGAAAGTCCCTCGTCCCGCATAATCGCCCTCATATCGGCAGGGCTTCCGTCATAGGTCCAGCCTGTTTGGATATCTCCCTTTTGATCAAAATAATTCCAGTATAAACTGTCCGGATCTGACAGCTTATCAAAAATATGATCGTTTAAATACGCGGTTTCCAGACGCAGATTGGCGATTTTAATATTTTCGGTCAGCCTTTCTGTCTCCTCGTCCGACATTCCTTCCAATACAAGCTCCCGCATGGCAAGGACCTCTTCTTTGGAAGGAACATGAATTTCCCCGGCGGTTTCTGTAGAATCCGGCTGCGGCATTTCTGTAGTTTCCTGCTGTGCGGCTTCTTCCTGTGCAACCTCCTGCTGCGTGGTTTCCTGCTGTGCTGTCTCCTGTCCGGTCTCTTCCTTTGCACGGTCCTCATGGGAGGCGCCCTGACATCCCATCAGGCAGAAAATACAGACGAAAATCGGCAACAGTTTTTTAATTTTCCATAAATTCTTCCCCATATTCATCAGCCGCCCCTCAGCGTTTTGCCAGATCGCTTGTGATGTCTTCCCAGGTAACGCCTTTTTCCACCATCAATACCATCATATGGTACAGGAAATCGGAAATTTCATACTTAATTTCTTCGGGATTTGGATTTTTAGCGGCAATGACGATTTCCGTCGCTTCTTCGCCCAGCTTTTTCAGGATTTTATCAATGCCCTTATCGAACAGATAATTGGTATAAGAGCCTTCCTTCGGATGCAGCTTTCTGTCTTTGATAATATTGGTTACGTTTTCAAAAACGGTAAGGGGATTTTCGACGTCCTCTTCCTCCATGGGAATCAGATCGCGGTAAAAACAACTGTAATTGCCGGTGTGACACGCCGCGCCGATCTGTTTTACCTTGGCAAGAAGGGTATCGTTGTCACAGTCTATGCTCAGGCTTTTGACATATTGGAAATGACCGCTGGTCATGCCTTTTACCCACAATTCCTGACGGCTGCGGCTGTAATAAGTCATCTTGCCGGTACGGCAGGTTTTGTTGTATGCCTCTTCGTTCATATAGGCAACCATCAATACCTGTCCCGATTGGTAATCCTGTACCACAACGGGAACCAGACCGTCGGGACCTGTTTTCAATTCGCCAAAGGGCATCTGCGGCTTGAAAATATGTACGTCAATGCCTCTTTGCGCCGCGATTTCCTTAATGGAAGCCAGTTCCTTCAGGTTTTCGTTGACCAACGCGCCGGAAATGCCGCTTATCTTCGGGTTTTCCAGCAAAGAAAGCATTCTGTCCAGAGAAATCTCCGGCAGCATGGCGACGATCGGCATACCGTTTATCCTCATTGCCTCCCGGATCTCATGCTCATTCAGGCAGAAAAGCTCATCCGCATATTCTTCCAAAGCGCCCGGGTCAGCTAACAACTGATTGACCGATGAGAAGGAAGCGCCGATTTTTTCTCTTCCGAATTTTTTGGAAACCTCTTCCAGTATTTCAAAAGCCGCAGGTTTATTTAAGTTTAAGATCGCTTTTTTACAGCCTGCGTAGAGAATCTTCTTGACGTCCTCCATCCGTTTGATATTGCCCGCGCCATAAACCGGAATGCTGACGCTCTCCGCGATCTGCTTCATGATTAAAATCGCTTCTTCATGGGTCGCGTCGTTATAAGACAAATCAAAAACGATCAGCGCATCGGCTTCGGCGTCCGCGTATTCCATGGCGAGAGAAACCGGATTCATAGAAAGAATCGTTGTATCGCTCAACCCTTTCACGGCTTTTTTTTCAGACAAATAAATACATGCCACAAATTTTTTACTCATTGTTCTGTCTCCGTTTAGTTAAAATCTTTTTTCTCAGGTAAGGGAACCCTTGGTGCTGGGCACGCCCGTGCATCTGGGTTCTATGGACGTCGCCATATCCAGTGCCTTTGCGAACGCTTTAAACATCGCCTCTATGATATGATGATCGTTTTCTCCCGCTAACACTCTGATATGGAGGTTCATACCGCTGCTGTAGGAAACGGCATAGAAAAACTCTTTTACGAGCTGGGTGTCCATATCGCCGACAAATTCTCCCTGAAACCGCGCGTCCATGGAAAAATAAGGTCTGCCGCATAAATCCACAGCGCATAAGACCAGCGCTTCGTCCATGGGAAGTACAAAGAACCCGTAACGGTTAATGCCCTTTTTGTCCCCGACCGCTTTGGCGATTGCCGTCCCCAAAACGATGCCGCAGTCTTCCACGGTGTGGTGCGCGTCTACCTCCAGATCGCCCGTCGCCTTTAAATCCAGATCAAAGTAGCCGTGCTTTGCAAAGCCTGTAAACATATGATCCAAAAAACCGACGCCGGTCTTTACCTTTGCGCTGCCGCTTCCGTCCAGGTCCAGCGTCATGGAAATATCCGTTTCCGATGTTTTCCTCGTTATTTCTGCTTTTCTTCCCAATTCTTTTCCCTCATTCCTGTATTTATTTCATGTCTCAGTCGTCGCGCGCTTCCTGCAGGCGCTCCTTCAACTGGCGAATCAGCTTTTTGATGCGTTCCGATTCCATTTTCATGCTGACCTGATTGACGATCATTCTCGCGGACAGGGGACAGATTTCTTCCAAAACCACGAGCCCGTTTTCCTTTAAGGTAGATCCGGTTTCCACAATATCCACGATCACGTCGGAAAGCCCTACGATAGGTCCCAGTTCCACCGAACCGTTTAATTTGATAATATCCACGGTCTGATGTTTTTTGTTGTAAAAATAGTCCTTGGCAATCTTGGGATATTTGCTTGCCACGCGGATCATTTCATGATGCTGCAAAAGTTCCCTTGCGCTTTCCGGTCCGCATACGCACATGCGGCATTTGCCAAACCCCAGATCCAGCACCTCGTAGGCGCGTCTGCCTTCCTCTAACAGCGTATCCTTTCCCACAATGCCGATATCGGCGGCTCCGTACTCCACATAGGTAGGAACGTCCGGACCTTTTGCGAGGAAAAACTTAAATTTCATTTCCTCATTGACAAAGATCAGCTTGCGCGTGTCCTTATCCTTCATTTCCTCACAGGTAATGCCGATTTCTTCCAAAAGCTCCAGCGTCATTTTGGCAAGCCTGCCTTTTCCCAAGGCAAAGGTAATATATCTCATATCCTCACTCATTTTACCATGTCTCCTATGCTTCGTACAGTTTCTTTATCCCTTTTGCGGTTATTTTGATAACCGCCTTTAACCCGTTTTCTTTTGCGTTTTGGGCATACATACGGTCGTCGCAGTCTCCGTCCGCCTTTAATAATTTGCAGCGTCCTCCCATTTTGCGGCATTCGTTAGCATACCGGATCGCTTCCGCCACGGCGTCCTCGTCATAGAGCACCAGGGTCATATCCAAAGGAACAGAAGGCAACAGCTTTCTGGAGGAAAGCGCCTGCATCAGCCAATCCACGTTGATCACAAAGCCGATGGACGCCGCGTCCTTGCCAAAGTAAGACAACAGACTGTCGTAACGTCCGCCCGTGACGATTGCATCGCCGACGCCGTAGGTATATCCCTTAAAAATAATGCCCGTATAATAATGATATTTGCTGACCAGCCCCAGATCAAAGGAGACATATTTTTCATCCCCGTAAAGCTTTAACAGTTCGTAGAGCTTTTGCAGGCGGGTAACCGCCTGTCTGCTGCGCTCATTGTTGACAAGCTCCTTTGCTTCCTCCAACACTTCGTAAGAGCCGAATAACTCGGTAATTTTCAAAAAGGCTTCAATTTTTTCCGGTTCCAGCTTACGGTTGCCCGCCAACAGCTCCTCCGCTCCAAAATAATTTTTATTGGATATAAATTCTCTTAAATTCAGTTCGGTTTCTTCGTCCAGCGCCGCTTCCTCGCAAATTCCCTTAAAAAAGCCGATTTCGCCGACGCTGACCTGAAATTCCTTCAGCCCCGAAGCCTTTAGCGCAGAGACGGCAAGATGTACCGTTTCCGCATCCGCCATAACCGACGCGTCGCCGATCAGCTCTACGCCCATCTGGGTAACTTCCTTTAATTTTCCCTGCAGATTGGAGGTATTGGTAAACGTATTTCCCAGATAAGTCAGTCTGACGGGAACGGATTGTTCCATAAAATATTTTGCGGCGCATCTGCCCACGGAAGGGGTAAAATCCGGTCTTAATACCAGCGTATTGCCTTCTTTATCAAAAAACTTATACAGTTCCTTGCTGGGCGTGGTGCCGATTTCCCGTCCGAACACATCGAAATATTCAAAAGTAGGCGTTTCGATATCCTCATAACCGAAGCCGGAAAAGGTTTCATGGATCAACTCCTGAACCTTCCTTTTCTGCCGGCATTCCGTACCGTAAATATCCCTGACGCCCTCCGGCGTATGTACAAATCTTCTCATAATATCCTCCAAAACTTAGTGTTTATTATATCCCGGCATATCACTTTAACAAATTAAAGTGATAATATGGTAGCGTATTAGCAAACCAAACTATCGACAGTATACAGGAAAGCGCTTCCTTTGTCAACCGCCGTCTCTTTCATTTAAATCCTTTTGCAGCATATCCAGATATGGCACAAGCAGCCCGGACTTTCCGTGAAAGATATAAGACTGATCCAGTTCGTCAAAGCGGAAGCTTTTTCTGCCGCCCTCCTTCGCCCTGTTCCAAAAGGTCATCATCTGACGGAAAGACAGATAATACAGGCAGTCCCTGTGGGTAAAATGCAAAAGGAAGAAGGCGATTCCGTCCTGGCGTTCAAAATCCTGCATAAACAACACCTGATGTTCGTGAATGTTTTGCAGCGAAAAGGTATCCACCGCGCATTCCTTCGCATCAAAGCAGACCGGTATCCCCTGTACGGCTCCGATATAATCCACCGTGGATTTCTGGTCGAAGTAGGCAAGGGTAATATGTCTGGTCTCCTGCTCGATTTTCATCGGCGTTATGGGGGTCGGAACCTTTTGAATCAACGCCAGCCCGCTTTCTCTGTATTTTTCATTGGTCCGGTTAATCAGATCCTCCAGGGTGGACCCTCGTAAGCCCCGGCTATTCCACGTTCCCATGCTGCAATTCCTTTCGTACCTTTTCATAATCCGGCGAAAAAGCCGCCGTTATCCGCTTCCCGCTCATATAAGCAAAGGCTCCCTCCGTTTCGGGAAAAATCACGGTGCGGGAATGAAGAAGCTGCCTTTTTACATGACATTTTTTCTCCAACGCGCTTTGCCCGCCGCTGACCGTTCCCTGACCGGGAGCGCTCTCTTTCCCCCTTCCATACTTCGGATCGCCGACAATCGGATGCCCGATGGAAGCCAAATGAGCGCGGATCTGATGGGGTTTTCCGGTTATCAGATGCACCGACAGTTCCGTAAAGGACTGTCCCCGCCACATGTATTGACCAATTGGGTTAATACCCGTTTTGATAAAAGAGGCGTCTTTTCCTTCCGGCGCCCGGTCCGATATAAAGACCCGGTTTTGATCAGGGTCCTTTGAGAGGTATCCTTCTATCAAAAGTTCCTTTTCCAGCTTTCCTTCCACAATGCAGCAATAATATTTTTCAAGGGTCCTGTTTTTAATGATTTCGGACAAATATTGCAGTCCCGCCAGACTTTTTCCGCACAGGATCAGCCCCGAAGTGTTTCGGTCCAGACGGTTAGCGGCGGAAGGGCGAAAGGTCTTTAACTCTTCCTTTGACAGTTCCTTTTGGAACAGCAGGTATCCGATCAGGTATTCATTGACGGACACATCGGTTATTGCGGATTTTTGGGACAACATTCCGGCGGGTTTGTTAAAAATCAGGATAGCTTCGTCCTCGTAGACGATTTCCAGATGCAAAGCCGCAAGTGCAGTTTTGGAATAAGGAACATATAAAGCTTTCCCGCCCTTCGTTTGTCCCGCCGCAAACTTTTCAAAGGTTTCATCGGCTAAAAACAGCCTGACCTGATCTCCGACGGATAACATTTCATTGCCCGCTGCTTTTTTTCCGTTTAAAACAATATTTTTCTTTCGCAGCATTTTAAACACAAAGCCTGCGGATGCCCCGGGAAGCAGCTTTTTTAAATATTTATCAAATCTTTGTCCCGCCTCGTTAGGCGCGATCACAAACTCTTTCATATGGCTTTAAAGGGAAATCTGATGAAGCAGTTCCATCAGTTTTTCATCGTTTTCCCGGTCCTCGTCTTCCTTATCCCTGATCTGATTGCAGCGGTTGATAAATTCCTGGGGGTCCGTGTACATGGCGATGGTCGCCTTATAGCCGTTGCGCTTTACAATTCCGTCGATGTGGGACTCCAGATCCTCGTGCATATCCTGATGATTGGTCAGATATCCGTAAATATAGCCGTTTTTCACAATACAGCCCGCCACCTCATAGGTTTTTTTATAGGAAGTAAACACCAGCCCGTAAGCATTGAGAAAATTGCTTAAGGTATCTTTTAAAAGCTCGTGATTCCCGGTACTGCACCCGTGGTAGCGCACGTACATAATCATGCTGACACAGCTTTTGCTTGCGGGAAGCAGACCTAATACCGCCACAATGGTCAGCAGGTTCGCTTTTGTTTTTGTAGCGGCATAACCGGCTATCAGCAGGGAAATAGAAACCGCAAAATAAATAATCGTTTTCAAAATTTCCATATTTCTTTTGTGATTATAGTATTCATAATCTCCCTGTTTGTATTTCTTTTTCATTCTTATCGTTCCTTTCATACCATTTTATCATAGATTTCCAAAATCAGACTGTGGGGGACAGCCTTTGTCAACAGGCGCATCCCTTTCATGGGAATACTGTAAACGGAAACCTGTCTGCGCTCCTTTGCACATTGCAGCGCATAGGCAACGACCTTTTCCGGTTTGACCATAAAATATTTTTTCAGTTTCAGCGTATATCCCGTTTTCTCGGCAATATCAAAAAACGCCGTTTTTACCGGTCCGGGACAGACCGCCGTCACGCTGATTTTCCGGTCCTTTAATTCATAATGAAGCGCCCTGGAAAAAGAAAGCACAAAGGATTTGGACGCCGCATAGACCGCAAAACGCATCTGGGGAAGGAACGCCGCTACGCTTGCCATATTGATGATATAGCCGCCCTTTACCATATAAGGAATGCAGATGTGGCACATTTTCATCAGCGCAACCGTATTGCACTCCATCATTTCTGTCTGCATCTGAAGGGGAATCTCTTCAAATTTTCCCATCTTTCCAAAGCCCGCACTGTTTACCAGCACTTTTATTTTCGGCTGTTCCTCTCTCAGGCGCTCCTGCAGCGCACCGACCGCCTCTTCCTTTGTAAGATCCAGCGCAAGCCTTACCAGTTCTGCCTTAGTATCGGGAAAATCCGTCTGACCGACCGTTCTGGAAATAACCCAGATCTGATCCAGATCGTTACATGCGCGGTCCAGTTGAATCGCAAACTCTTTTCCCATTCCGCTTGAAGCTCCTGTTACAATTGCTATTTTCATGATTTCCGTCTGCCCTTTCTGTTCTGATTATTGTTTCCTTTGCTGTTTTGTCCGCTTTTTTGTTTCTTATTTTGTCTGCCGTTTTTATTTGCGCCCTTGTTTACGCCGCCCTGATTGCCGAGCGGTCTTGGCGGGATCAGACATTTCGGTCCGAACCCGATCAAATCCTCTCTGTGGGAAAGGTACAGCGCTTCTTTGACCAATTCGTAATTTTTCGGGTCGCGGTATTGGATCAGCGCGCGCTGCATTGCCTTTTCATGGGGATTTTTTACCACATAAACCGGCTGCATATCCCGCGGATCGATTCCCGTATAGTACATGACCGTCGACATGGTGGAAGGCGTCGGATAAAAATCCTGCACCTGCTGGGGCATATAACCGAGATCCCGGATATATTCCGCCAAAGCAACGGCTTCTTTCAAGGTAGAGCCCGGATGGGACGACATCAGATAGGGCACCACATATTGTTTTTTGCCGATTTTTCGGTTGTAGTCCTCGTATTTGCGGATAAACCGCTCGTATACCGCATTTTCGGGCTTTCCCATTCTGGTAAGCACCGCGTCGCAAATATGCTCGGGAGCGACCTTTAACTGTCCGCTCACATGGTATTTCAACAACTCGTGGAAAAAAGTGTCGTCCTTATCGCAAAGCAGGTAATCAAAACGGATTCCCGAGCGGATAAAGACTTTTTTTACTCCGGGGAGCTTTCGCAGTTTCCGCAAAAGGCTCACATAATCGCTGTGATCCGCTCTTAAATTGGGGCACGGCTTCGGAAACAGGCACTGTCTGTTGGTACATACGCCCTTTTCCAACTGTTTTTGACACGCGGGCGCCCTGAAATTTGCCGTAGGTCCTCCCACATCATGGATATACCCCTTAAAGTCCGGGTCCTCCGTCATCTTTTCTGCTTCCTTCAGGATCGATTCGTGGCTCCTGACCTGTACGATCCGCCCCTGGTGAAACGTCAGGGCACAGAAGCTGCAGCCGCCGAAGCACCCTCTGTTGCTGATCAGGGAAAACTGGACTTCCGAAACTGCGGGAACCCCGCCCGCCTTTTTATAAGAAGGATGGTAGGTCCGCATATAGGGCAAATCATAAATATCGTCCATTTCCATGACGGACAGGGGCATGGAAGGCGGATTTTGTATCACATATACGCCGTGGTCGTATTCTTCCACAAGGGGTTTCGCGCTGAAAGGATCGGTATTCTGATACTGCGTCAGAAAGGATCTGGCATACTCCTTTTTATCGGCAAGCATCCGGGCATAAGAAGGAAGGATGATCGCGTCTTCCGCCTGCCCGGCGGTTCTCGCCTTATATACGGTACCCCGGATAAAGGTCAGGTCCCGCACATCGATGCCGCTGTTTAACGCGTCCGCAATTTCTACGATAGACTTTTCACCCATTCCGTAAGAAATCAAATCGGCGCCGCTGTCCAATAAAACGGAACGTTTAAAAGAATCGGACCAGTAATCGTAATGCGCCATTCTCCGCAGACTCGCCTCGATGCCGCCCAGGATAATCGGCGTATGCTTGTACCGCTGCCGGATCAGGTTGCTGTATACCACAACCGCGTGATCCGGTCTCTTTCCCATAACGCCGCCGGGCGTATAGGCGTCTGAAGGTCTGCGTTTTTTGCTGACATAATAGTGGTTTACCATGGAATCCATATTGCCGCCGCTGACCAAAAAGCCCAGGCGCGGCTCTCCCAGCACCGTAATGCTGTCCGGATCTTTCCAGTCCGGCTGGGAAATGATCCCTACGGTATAGCCGTAGGCTTCCAGCACACGGCTGATGATGGCGTGCCCGAAGGAAGGATGATCCACGTAAGCGTCTCCGATCACATAGACAAAATCCAACTGTTCAATTCCCCTTGCCTTACAATCCTCTCTGCTGATTGGCAAAAATGACATAACCGTTTCCTGCCTTCATTTCCTAGCGTTTTATTTGATAAGCCGCTGATATTCTTCCTCTGTCAGCGACCGGTATTCCCCGGGCTTTAACGTCTCATCCAAAGATACGGTTCCGATGCAAAGACGCTTTAAATAAAAAACCTCGCAGCCCAAAGCGTGAATCATCCGTTTGACCTGGTGGTATCTGCCCTCGCTGACGGTGAGGTATCCTTCCGTGACAGCCCCTTCCCTGACCGAAACCTGCTCCAGTCTGCCGGGCTTCGTCGGTTTCTCGTCGCCGATATCAACGCCTTCTTCCACCCGCCGGGGCGCGTCCTCCAAAAGGCGCCCGCATGCGCGGAAATAATAGGTCTTATCCACATGCTTTTTGGGCGACATGAGGCGGTGCACAAAAGCGCCGTCGTCGGTCAGAAATAACAGCCCTTCGGTATCCTTATCCAGCCTTCCCGCGATCAACAGCCGTTTTGAAAGCTCCTTCGGAAAATAATCCAATACCGTTTTCTGCGTCTCATCCTTTGTGGCGCAGATACAGCCGGACGGTTTATAAAACATCAGATACAATCCCCGGCAAAGCGTCAGCGGCTCGCCCCGAAACGAAACGCAATCCTCTTCGGATACCTGCATGGCGCCGTTTTTTACCGTTTCTTTATTGACCTGAATCAATCCCTGCCGGATATATGCTTTACATTCGCTGCGGGTCCCGATCCCGCAATCAGATAAATATTTTTCCAGACGCATAAGCCTTTTCCTGCATGAAATCAAAATTTTTTAATATGTTTAAGTATACACTATTTTGCGGGTGCACGGGTGTTTTTATGAAAAATTTTAGAAAAAACCTCATACTGACCGTTCTGTTCGGAATCCTTCTTATTTTTATCCTTCGCTTTTCAGATACGGCGAAGCACTATGCCTATCTGGGGTTAAGCGTCTGGTTCGAGCAGATGATTCCGTCCCTGCTCCCCTTTATGATTCTTTCTTCGATGTTAATTCAGTTGAATCTGGACGAACTGCTGGTAAAGCCCGTTTCCGGCATTTTAAAAAGGATCTACCGCATCAGCGACGCGGGCGTCTACGTCCTCGTCATGGGCTTTCTCTGCGGCTTTCCCATGGGGGCAAAAACCGCATCCATGGAATATGAAAAAGGAAAAATTTCCAAAGAGGAAGCGGAATTTCTCCTCTCCTTTGTCAATAATATCGGTCCCGTTTACTTTTTATCCTTTGTCTACAACAAAATCTATACGGACATTCCGCTGTACCTCGGATTGCTTTTTATGTATGCCGTTCCGCTTTTGTATGGCTTTTTGCTGCGAAATACGGTTTACAGGCGGCTTCCCGGTCCGTCCGTATCCCGCAGACCGACCGCCGCATCCGCCGCCGAAGAACCTAAAAAGTCTTTTTTTGCCGCTTTGGATGAAAGTATCAGCGCCGGGCTGGGACAGATCGCCATGCTGGGCGGCTATATGATTATCTGTAACCTGCTCGTTATGATTCCTAAAATACTTATTCCCGCAAACGGCGCCGTCTGCGCTTTTTTCCACAACCTGTTGGAAATATCCGGCGGATTGCTGGCGATACAAGGCTTACGGCTTTCTCCTCTGCGTACCTTTGTGCTGGCGCATATTTCCCTCGCTTTTACCGGTATTTCCTGCCATTTGCAGACTTTCCATATTCTGGGCGGGACAGGGCTTTCCAAGCAAAAATATATGCTGCACAAGATCATCCTGTGCAGCATCGTAAGTATCTTATTGTGCGCCTGTTACGGGCTGATCTGAATAAAATCAGATGATATCAAGCCCTTCCTTTTTCTCCGGCGTCTCGCTTTCCTGTTCCATCGCCTCTTCTTCCGCCATCGCTTCTACGGGATAGAGCTCGGCGCGGTTCGCCGTCACGATATTGTAGCAATCGGTCAGGGAAGTCAGCAGACCTTCGTATTTTGCAGCGGAAATGTCCATGGAATGGCTGATAATATTTTCCACATTGGCGAGCATATCATCCGTATACTGGATCGCAGACGCTTTTACCTGGTTTGCTTCCATCGTGGCGTTGTCCAGAATTTCCTGCGCCTGTTTGGAAGCGAGCTCTACGATTTCCTGCGCCTGTTCATATGCCTGACGCATGATTTCCTGCTCGTTGATCAGTTCCGTCGTATGTACGGTAGCTTCGTTGATCAGCGCCTCCGCCTTTTCCCTGGCGTCGTTTAAGATCGCTTCTTTATTGCTGATGATCTTCTGGTAACGCTTGATCTCGTCCGGCGTCTTCATGCGAAGCTCGCGCAGCATTTCATCAATTTCCTCTTTATTGACAATGATTTTACTGTTGTTGAAAGGATGGGGTTTGCAATTGTCAATGTAATCTTCAATTTCATCAATCAGTTGTTCGATTCTGCTGCTCATAGTACTCTCCTTACACAATTATTTATGATATTTACGGTATAACTCCTTTGCTACAAAATCCGGCACGCAGGGCGAAACGTCTCCGCCGAAATAGGCGATCTCCTTCACGCTGGAGGAGCTTAAATACGCATATTCCAGTGCCGTCGTCAAAAACATCGTATCCAATTCGCCGTTTGACAGCTTGTGGTTGGTCTGGGCGATCTGTAACTCATACTCAAAATCCGTAATGGCGCGCAGCCCCCTGATCACAACATGGACATTCTTCTTCTTTGTATAATCGATCAAAAGTCCGCTGAAAGAATCCACCTTTACATTGGGCAGATCTTTTGTGGCTTCTTCTAGCATTTTAACACGTTCTTCCACAGAAAACAATGCAGACTTCCCAACATTATTCAATACGCTGACCGTTAATTCATCAAAAATATTCGCCGCCCGGCGGATGACGTCCAAATGTCCGTAAGTAACCGGGTCAAAACTTCCAGGATAGATCGCTGCTTTCATCTTAATTGCTCCTTTTTACAAATACGTGCATATTGGTTTTGTACTGTTTTACTTTTATTACCTCATAGGGCAGATCCTCAAGGAAACTAAGATCGGTATCCAGAGCTGCCTCAAAAATAATCAGCGTATCGCCATCCACCAGCGAAGAGGTGGAAAAATATTCCAGCGCCCGTTGTTCCAGTTCCTTATGGTACGGAGGGTCCATAAAAACCACGTCGAATTTTTTCTGATACTCCATCATCGTCAACGCCACAAAAGCGTCCTGTCTGTATACGGAAGCGGACGCTTCCATGCGCGTATGCTTCAGATTTTCCATGATACATTCATAAGCTTCCCGTCCGTTGTCCACAAATACGGCTTCCTTTGCCCCGCGGCTCAACGCCTCGATGCCGATGCCGCCGCTTCCCGCAAACAAATCCAGGAAAACCGCGCCCGGTATCTCAAACTGTATCATGTTAAACAGGGTCTCCTTGATCCTGTCTGTGGTAGGTCTGGTATCCGTCCCCTCCGGGGTTACCAGCTTCAGGCTTCTCGCCGTTCCTGCAATGACTCTCATTTATACTCTCACCTTTGTTCCCTTGCTGTCGCGCTTTCCGAGTTTGATCCGGTTCAATTCCATATGCTTATCCTTGTATTCGATCATACATTCCACAGCATTTTGGGTATAATATACATTTTCCACGTAATCGCCGTTGTTTAACTTCATGCCGCGCACGCCCACGGCGCTCTTTTTCTTTTCGGGGATTTCCTCAATGGGGAATCGCAGAAAATAGCCGTCCTTTGTCTGCAATACGATATTGCGCTGATCGATCAGCATCTGTACGCTGACCACCTCGTCGTCTTCCGAAAGCTTGGTGGAAGCCACCGTTCTTTTCGCCACGTCAAATTCTCCGCCGTCTACGATCTTGCACATGGACTGCCTGGTTACAAAAATCATGCGGTACAGATTGACGTCGCTCTGGGAGCAGGCAAAAACGATATTTTCATGATCCGACTGGAAGTTGCTGATATTATCGACCGGAACGCCCTTGTCGCGGAATTTTCCGAAAGGAACATCCGCTACCTTGATCGTGTGCATCTGTCCCTGCGCCGTGAAAATGCAGACCTTTCCGGTATTTTTGCACAAAAATACATAACGGTTCTCGGCAAGCGCAGTTTCCTTATTGCGCTCGTAGGTTGCGGCGTCGATACATCTTGCATAGCCGAAACGGTCCATCAGGAAGTAAACGTCCATTTCCTCCATTTTCTTTTCGATATAAACCGCTTCCTCCGCGTTGGTTATCTCCGTCTTTCTTTTGACGGCAAATTCTTTCTTAAAACCGTCCAGTTCCTGGATCAGCACCTGGGTCATGGACGAATGGCTTGCCAGAATATCTTCATAGCGGTAGATATTCGCCATGGTTTCCTCGTGTTCCTTGATCAGGGCGTTGATTTCCAGCCCGATCAGCTTATATAGACGCATTTCCAGAATGGCGTTCGCCTGTTTTTCCGAAAACAAGAGCTGGGTCGCCATTACCCGGGATTCCTTGGATTTAAACTGAATGCCGTCAACCGTGCCGTGCACCAGACATTCCTTCGCCATGTTCCGGTCCTTGGAGCCCCTTAAAATCTCAATAATCAGGTCAATTAAATTGCAAGCCTTAATCAGCCCCTCCTGAATCTCCCGCCTTTCCTGCTCTTTTTGCAGGAGGTTTTCATATTTTCTCGTCGCGACCTCAAACTGGAAGTCCGCGCAGTGCTTGAAAATCTGTGAAAGGCTTAAAGTTTCGGGTCTGCCGTCTGCAACGGCGAGCATATTGACGCCGAAGGTGTCCTCCAGCTTGGTTTTTTTGTAGAGCATATTGATAAACTGCTCCGTATCCGTATCCCGTTTGCACTCAATCACGATGCGGATACCCTCTTTGCCGGACTGGTTGGTAATATCCACGATATCGTTGGTCTTTTTGGTTTCCGCAAGGGACGCCACATCCATCAGAAATTTGGAAATATTGGCGCCGATCATCGTATAGGGAATCTCGGAAATCACGATATTGACATGACCGTTTTTGCCCTTTTCCACATCCACCTTGCCGCGCAGCTTGATCTTGCCCGTGCCGGTCTCGTAAATATGCAGCAATTCGTCTTTGTTGCAGACAATGCCGCCCGTAGGAAAATCCGGTCCTTTCACGTATTTCATCAGATCCCTGGTCGTCAGCGTCGGGTCCTGCATATATGCCTTCAATCCATCGATGACCTCGCCCAGATTGTGAGGCGGTATGCTGGTCGCCATGCCGACTGCAATTCCCTCCGCTCCGTTTACGAGAATATTCGGTATTTTAACGGGAAGAACGCTGGGTTCTTTCTCCGTTTCGTCAAAATTCGGCACAAAATCCACTACGTCCTTGTCCAGATCGGATAAATAAGCCTCCTGGGTTACCTTTGCAAGCCTCGCCTCCGTATAACGCATTGCCGCGGCGCTGTCGCCCTCGATGGAACCGAAGTTGCCGTGACCGTCCACAAGTGGCAGCCCTTTTTTAAACTCCTGCGCCATAACGACCAGCGCTTCATAAATGGAGCTGTCGCCGTGAGGATGATATTTACCCATGGTATCGCCCACAATACGGGCGCATTTCCTGTAAGGTCTGTCGTAGCGGATGCCCAGCTCGTGCATATCGTACAGGGTACGCCTCTGTACCGGCTTCAGTCCGTCTCTGACATCGGGAAGCGCTCTGGCAATAATAACGCTCATGGCATAGTCGATATAAGACTGTTCCATGACTTCGGAATATTCTGTTCTGATAATGGTTTCATTCGTCTCGCTCATTGCCGTCTCCCTTAAATGTCAAGTAAAGCTTCGTTTGCATGATCGTATATGTATTTCTTTCTGGGCGGCACCTCCGTGCCCATCAGCATTTCGGTAATCTTATCCGCCTGGAAATTATCGTCGATTTCCACCAGCTTCAGCTTACGCGTCTCGGGATTTAAGGTCGTCTCCCAAAGCTGGCTGGCGTCCATTTCCCCAAGCCCTTTGTATCGCTGCAGCGTAAAAGGACCTTTATGGGTTTTACGGTATTTTTCCAGCGCTTTGTCGTCATAAAGATACTCTTCCTTCCCCTTGGAAGGCATCGCCTTATACAAAGGCGGCATCGCGATATAAACATGCCCCGCGCTGATCAGTTCGGGCATGAAACGGTAAAATAACGTCAGCAACAGCGTGGAAATATGAGCGCCGTCCACATCCGCATCCGCCATAATGATAATCTTGTTGTAACGCAGCTTTGAAATGTCAAAATCATTGCCGTAGCCTTCGGAAAAGCCGCAGCCGAAAGCATTGATCATCGTCTTGATCTCCGCGTTTGCCAAAACCTTGTCCATACTCGCCTTTTCCACGTTGAGGATTTTGCCCCTGATCGGCAGAATCGCCTGATATTTGCGGTTTCTTGCAGTTTTTGCCGAACCGCCCGCAGAATCTCCTTCGACAATGAAAATCTCGCACTTCTCCGCGTCCCTTGACTCGCAGTTTGCGAGTTTTCCGTTGGAATCAAAGGAAAATTTTTGCTTTGTCAGCATATTGGTCTTTGCCTTTTCCTCTGTCTTGCGGATTTTCGCCGCCTTTTCCGCGCAGCCGATAACCGCCTTTAAGGTTTCCAGATTGCGGTCGAAATACCGGATTACCTCGTCTCCGGTCACTTTGCTGACAACCTTCGCCGCGTCCTGATTATCCAGCTTTGTCTTGGTCTGTCCTTCAAAACGGGGATCAGGGTGCTTGATGGAGACAATCGCCGTCATGCCGTTTCTAACGTCCGCGCCGGTAAAATTCTGGTCCTTTTCCTTTAAAATATTCAGCTCTCTCGCATAGGAATTGATCACATTGGTAAAGGAGGACTTAAAGCCCGTAATATGGGTGCCGCCTTCCGCGTTGTGGATATTGTTGCAAAAGCCCATGACGTTTTCGTGAAATTCGTTGACATACTGGAACGCGCATTCCACGGCGATTCCTTCCGCCTCGCCTTTAAAATAGATCACGTCGCTGACCGTCTCTTTGGAAGCGTTCATCGCCTTAACAAAGCCTACGATTCCCTCCGGTTCATGGAAAATCTCGGAATCCACTTCTTCCCCGCGGCGGTCTTCAAATTCGATGGTCAGTTCCGGATTGAGGTAGGCGGTTTCATGCAGTCTGCTCTTAACGTCGTCCGCCTTAAACCAGGTGCGGTCAAAAATCTCTCCGTCGGGCAGGAAATTGATCGTCGTCCCGGTCTCCTTACTCTTGCCCACCACGGGAAGCAGCCCGTTTTCCAGTTCCATGACGGGAACGCCTCTTTCATATTTATCCTCGTATACATGCCCGCCTCTGGAAATGCGGACCGTTAAATAGGCGCTCAGGGCGTTGACAACCGAAGAACCCACGCCGTGCAGTCCGCCGCTTGTCTTATAGGCGGAATCGTCAAACTTACCGCCCGCATGAAGCGTGGTAAATACCAGACGTTCTGCGCTGACGCCCTTTTCGTGCATTTCGACGGGGATACCGCGCCCGTTGTCGCTGACGGTAGCGGAACCGTCCTTTTCCAGACATACTTTAATATGCGAACAAAATCCGGCGAGATGCTCGTCCACCGAATTATCTACAATTTCATAAATTAAATGGTTCAGACCCTTGGTGGAGACGCTGCCGATATACATTCCCGGTCTGACCCTGACAGCCTCCAGTCCCTCCAGCACCTTAATACTGGACGCATCATAATCCGTAGCCTTTGCCATGATTTTACAACTCCGTTTCTTGGTTCTTACACGATACTCTCGGCATATTTTTGCCAATACGTTGATATTATACCATAACTTGAAATTATTTCAATCAAAAATACAGGATATTGTGTAAAGTCATATGGTATGAAGATATCCGTTTTGCATAACGTCCTGCCATTTCTGTTTCAACAGCCGGTGCTCCGGTTTTGAGAGGGAGGCATCTTCCTTCAATAATGTATCCACATCTTCATTTGCCAGATACAGCATATCCGCATCCTCGTAAATATCCGCATAGACAAAGCCGGTGTCGCCGCTTTGCAAAGTGCCCGACATTTCTCCGGGTCCCCGCATTTTCAGGTCCGCGTTGGCGATTTCAAAGCCGTCGTTGGTCCTGCCCAGGATTTCCAGTCTCTTTTTGCTTTTTTCATTTCCAGTGGTGTCCACAAAAATGCAGTAGGACTGATGTTCGCCCCTGCCCACGCGCCCTCTGAGCTGATGCAGCGCCGCAAGCCCGAACCGTTCCGCGTTCTCAATCATCATGACCGTGGCGTTGGGCACGTTGATTCCCACTTCAATGACGGTGGTCGAAACGAGAATATCATAATTTCCCGCGGAAAACTCTTCCATAATGCGGTTTTTCTCCGCGCCCTTCATCTTGCCGTGAAGGGTTGCGATCCTGATGCGGTCGTCAAAAACGCTTCTCAGCTTTTCGCTGTAATCCTCCACGTTTTCCAGCTCCTCCATGATACCGGATTCCACCATGGGGCAGATCACATATACCTGTCTTCCTTTGGCGATTTCATCTTTCATAAATTTATATGCGGTCGGGCGGTATCGGGTATCCACCACCGCATTTTTAATCGGGAGACGGTTGCCCGGCAGCTCCGGTATTGTGGAAACGGCAAGCCCGCCGTATAAAATCATCGCCAAAGACCGCGGGATCGGCGTCGCCGACATGACGATGGTATGGACCTCTTTTCCTTTTCCGCTTAGGACAGTGCGCTGCCTTACGCCAAAGCGGTGCTGTTCGTCGGTTACCACAAGCCCTAATTTTTGAAACTGCACGGCGTCCTCCAAAAGAGCATGGGTCCCGATTACCAGATTGACCGTTCCCGCAGCGATTTCTTCATATGCTTCTCTCTTTTCCCTGGCGCGGACGCTGCCCGTCAACAGTACCGGACGAAACGGGAGACCGTATTGTTTCGTCATATCCTCAATCAGCTTAAAATGCTGCAGCGCAAGCACCTCCGTAGGCGCCATAAAAGCGCCCTGTCTGCCGTTGCAGACGCAGCAAAGCAGGGCAAGCACCGCGATCATGGTTTTCCCGCAGCCCACGTCGCCCTGCAACAATCTGTTGCAGATCGTTCCCCCGTAAAGATCCGATTCTATCTCATGCCATGCTTTGAGCTGGGAATCCGTCAGTGTAAAAGGCAGCGCTTCGATCAGCCGTCCGGTCTGGGCGCATTCGATAAAACGGTTTTCCTGCGTTGTTAAAATATCATGGCTCTGATTTTGTCTTACGGACAACAGAAAATAAAAGAATTCTTCGTAGGAAATTCTCTTTTTTGCCTGATACAGTATTTCCCCGGTATCGGGATTGTGTATGGCGCCAAGGGTCTTTTCATAATCCGGGAAAGCATGGGATAACAGAAACGCTTCCGGCAAAGGATCGGTAATCCTTCCTTCCATTTCCTTGAGCGCGAGCGTTACGTATTTGCGGATCGCATCGTTGGAAAGCCCCTTCGTGCACGAATAGACTGGAAGCAGACCTTTCGTCATTTCCAAATACTTGTCCGGCTTGTACATTCTCGGCTGATCCATTTGCAAATGGTCCGCCACGGTCAGTATTTTTCCGTAAAAAACATATTCTCCGCCCGGGCGGATCGTCTTTTTCAGATACGGCATATTAAAAATGCGGACGATAAAGCTGTTGCCTTCCGTATCCTTCGCAGGGAAACGCAGGATCTGATACCTTTTGACGCGGGTCAGCGCCGGCTCTCCTGCGACAACCGCCGTCACGGCAGCCTTTTCCATGCCCGCGCCCTCCCGCAAGGTCACGGGCTCCCGGAAGTTTTCATAGGCTCGCGGAAAATATTGCAGCAGATCGCCCACCGTATCGATATTCAGTTTATGAAAAAGGGCACCGTTTTTATCACCGATGCCCTTCAGCTCTTTCATGCTGGTATTGAAATTCATGTTTTCTTACTCTGCCGTTTTTACTCTGTCAAAATTTTTTACTCTGCCGAAACAACATAATAGTAAACAGGCTGACCGCCAAACTGCAGTTCCACATCGCAATCGGGGTGCGCTTTCGCCACTTTGTCAAACAGTTCGTTTGCATCTTCTTCCGACACTTCCGCTCCGTAATAAATACTGATCAGCTCCGCATCAAGATCCGCAAGCATCTGTTCAATCATTTCCATTGTAGTACCCGCAATATCCGTGCCTACGGCTAACATACCGTAGTCGCCGATACCCATGATATCATTTTCATGAATGGTCTTTCCGTCAATTTCCGTATCGCGTACCGCATAGGTAACCTGACCGGTCGCCACATTGTTGATTTCTTCGGTCATATTTGCTTCGTTTTCCGCTGCGGACAGCTCCGGTACGAAACTGATGATCGCGGTAATGCCCTGAGGAATATTTTTGGTGGGGATCACGATCACTTCTTTATCCGATACCATGGTTTTCGCCTGATTTGCCGCCATAATAATGTTTTTATTGTTCGGGAACACGAATACCGTATCCGCATCCACGGCGTCGATGGCGTTTAAGATGTCGTCGGTGCTGGGATTCATGGTCTGCCCGCCTTCGATAATCTGATCAACGCCCAGATCGCGGAAAATCGCGTTCAGTCCGTCGCCGATGGAAACCGAAATAAAGCCGACCGCCTTATGCTCCTTCTTTGCCGGCGCTTCCTCTGCTGCGGCTGCCGCCTTGACCTGCTCTTCTTTAAACAGCTTTTCCTGGTGCTCTAAGCGCATATTGTCGATCTTCATATTGGACAAAGAACCGTAGGTCAGCGCCTTCTGAATCGCTAAACCGGGGTCGTTGGTATGCACATGCACCTTTACAATATCGTCGTCGGCTACGACAACGATGGAATCGCCGATGGACTCCAGATATTCTTTAAAATCCATTTCATGCTTGATATTGAAAAGACGATCCAGCATAATGATAAATTCCGTACAGTAACCGTATTTTATATCGGAAGTATCGATTGCGCGGCTGTCCGTATTCGCCCTGCCGCTGCCCGGCGTTGCGGAAGCGGGATTGATGGTAAGATCAAGCTCTTCTCCCCGGAAAGCCTTCTGCGCGCCCGTAAAAAACTCGATCAGTCCCTGTCCGCCTGAGTCCACGACGCCCGCCTGTTTCAAAACCGGCAGCATTTCCGGCGTCTTGGCGAGGATTTTCCTGGCGTAGGCAATGATTTCATCAATGCAGGTATCCAGATCCGCATCGGGATCTTCCGCCATATCCACGGCTTTTTCACAGGCTCCTTTTGCCACCGTTAAGATCGTGCCTTCTTTCGGCTTCATAACCGCCTTATAAGCGCTTTCTACCGCCTTTTCACAGGCTCTGGCAAGGGTTTCCTTGTCGATTTCCTCAACGCCGCCGATGACTTTGCAAAAGCCGCGGCAAAGCTGGGAAAGAATAACGCCCGAATTGCCCCTTGCGCCTCTTAGGGAACCGGAGGAGATCGCTTTTGCAATCACTTTCATATCCGTATCTTCGCCGAGAGCTGCGACTTCCTTCGCCGCAGACATAATGGTCATTGTCATATTCGTTCCGGTATCACCGTCGGGAACCGGAAAAACGTTTAATTCGTTAATATACTCCTTATTGGCTTCCAGATTCTTTGCTCCCGCCAAAAACATTTTGCAAAGCATTCTGTTGTCGATGGTATTTGCAGCCACAATCAAATCCTCCTTAATCGATTACTCGAACACCTTCCACGAAGATGTTGACTTTTTCTACTTTTAAACCTGTAAATTCTTCAACCTTATATTTTACAGTGCTGATCAAATTATCTGAAACAGTGAGAATGTTCACCCCATAAGCAACGATCAGATGGAAGTCGAAGCTGATGCCGGAGTTTTTGATCAAAACGGTAATTCCCGTGGATAAGCTGTCCGGTTTCAACAGCCGTACAAAGCCGTCTTTGACATTCACGCTTGCCATCCCGACAATGCCGAAACACTCAACGGCGACACTTCCTGCATAATTAGCAATGACATCCCGATCTATTGCAATGTTTCCCAGGTGTGTATTCATCATACTTTTCATAGCGATACCTCCCTTGGTCATAATCATATCGTCATAATAATGTATTATAGCAATTATTTCCGTAAAATGGAATATCTTTTGAAATATTAAATTTAATACTTGCAAAACAATTACAAATCTGATAGTATATTCATGTTGTGAGTCAATTTTTTTGATTAGGAGGTGCAATTATGGCTAAATGTGATATCTGTGGTAAAGGCGCTCATTTCGGAAATAACGTCAGCCATTCTCATAGAAGATCCAATCGTATTTGGAATTCCAACGTTAAGAACGTGAAATGCAAAGTAAACGGAGCGACCAAGACAATGCACGTGTGTACATCTTGTTTAAAATCCGGTTTAGTTGAAAGAGCTTAAAAGAAAAAGGATCGATGCGATCGGTCCTTTTATTTTTTTGCCAATTTCAACATTTCTTATTCCCATACTGCTCTCTTAAAATCTCATATTCCCTGTTAATGCACGCGACGGCAAAGGAATCTCCGTTTTTATTATCGGGATGATAAATCCTGATCAACTCCTTGTACCGTTTCTTCAAAGAAGCATAACCCGTTACGCCGCTGAAAAATCCCGGACCGCGAAAGCCGCCCGGCATTTCTTTTTGAGCCTTCGACGCCTTTTCGCGCAGATCTTTCTGCTGCTTTTTTATTTCATCGCGAAACATTTCCTTGTCAGCCGCCAGCTTCTGGAAGCCTATTTCAAGCACCTTCTTTTGCTGTTCAAACACTCTTTTTTCTCCGGCAAGCTTTTCCTTTTCCAGCTCCAGTATTTTTCTTTGCTCTGTCAATTCCTGTTCCAGCTTATTTAAGCGGATATTTTCTGCAAACAGCCACTCTTTATCCATATTATCACCGTCAACAACAAAACAGATTATACCCCACCAGAAGTAAAATCCCGATCAGAATAATCGCAATCAATACGTTTTCTATAAAAAGCATGATAAACATGCCGACTGCAATCATAAAACAACTGAATCCAATTATTTTTTTCACGGACAAGCATCTCATTTTATTTTTACCTTTATAAATAGATATGCTTTTTCATGACAAAAATATACCATTACAGCCCGGTCGTCTCATCATCGGGAAACGCGATATCCACCGCTTCGTCGTCGCTTACCTGCATATCCTCTTTGGGCGCAGTAAACTTGTCCACCAGATCCGGGATCATATCGATGATTTTTGTAACCGTATCCTGATTCTTGATATTGACCAGTCTTGTCTGTCCGTTGCGGATTACCAGCACCGCGCTGGGCGTCATTTTTCCGCTCATCCCGCCGCCGCCAAGGTTCTTCTGCTCGTTGGCGTTTGCGGCTGCGCCTACGCCGAAGGTAACGTCCACGAGAGGCAGGATAATCGTATCACCCACCTGCGTAGGCTCTCCGACTACGGTTTTTGTGGAAAGAAACGTTTCCATTCCCTTCATCAAAGAAGTAATTACATTTCCAAAATTGTTCTCGCTCATCTTTTTCCTCCATTTATTGTGCATCTGCTATTCTGAATCGATTTCCGAACCTAATTTTCTTAAATAAACAAGATCCTTGTCAAACATAAACTGATATGCGGCATAAATCAGTTGAAATACCTGAATGCGCCCCTTCGCCTCTATATTGCCGGAAAAGACTTTGTGTTCAAAATCCGGGACGCAGATAAAATGTCCGCCCCACACGCCGATTAACATCCAGTAATATCCTAAAATCTGCCCCGTCACGGCGGGATCGTCAAATCCGAACTCCACATAAGCGTTCCATTTGCGCGGCAGGATCTGTTTCAACAGGCGGACAATCTGACGTTTCGCCTTTCCTACCGCTATCTTCGTCCGCTCTCTTTGGAGCACTTCCAGCCATTTTGCCAGCTTTTCCCTGATATGGACGCCTTTATTCCATAAATCCCTGCACTTTTGCAAAATGCCTTTTAAAACCTCCAACAGTCTTGCCGGAAAGCGGATCAGCTTTGCAAACCAATCAGCAATGTTTTTCTGCTGTGGAGGCGCTTCCTTTGGGGGTGGTTCTTTTTTCATTCCCGGGTCCGGCTGCGTGTCGGGTTTTCTTTGAGCATCCTGCCTTTGAGCATCCTGCTTCTTTCGGGTGTTTCGTTTCTTTGCCGCCCGCCTTTTCTTCTTTTTGCCCTTTTTCTTTTCTTTTTTGGGCTTTGGGTTCAGAAAATCCGTAAGGGGGATTCCCAACAGGCGCAGTATGCAGCGCTTTCCCTTTTCGCCGTAATCAAGAGTAACAGAAACAAAATGAAACAGCCAGGAAACCTTTACCTTCGCCGTCAGCGTCTCCTGATAGGAAGCGTTGATCCTGTATGAGACCGGAAAAAATACGACTATCAGGATAAGCAGGAGTAAAAGCCCCAGCACGGCAAGCAGTACAATCCCTATTATCTTTAATATCAATAACACTATTTCCATATTTAATATTTCCTATGATAGCCGGTAAAATTCATTTCTTTTTCCTGCAGGAAGGAATTTTTAAACCGATAGGTTTCATAATGCTTTGAAAAATCCGCAATCATTTGCTGCACCAGCTCCAAAGCGCTCTCGTAGCCCGACGCGAGCCCTACAATATGTATGTCTTTCATGGGATACGCCTTCTGCTTCAATACATATCCGGGAATCAGGTCGAAATAATCCGCTCCGTCGGAAACGGCAATCACATAAATATCTCCCAGCCCGGCGCGGTATTTGATCTTGCGTATGATTTTTCTCTTTTGCGGCTCTGTCTCCGCATCACAATACAGCTTATTATAAATGTGCATAACTTCACCTAACTAACAGTTTAACATATGCAGTACGAAAAAGGAAGGCATTGCCTTCCTAAGTTCTCTAAAAGTATTTCTTGTTTCCCCACAAATTTCCTTTTTTTAAATCCAGATATTCACTGTAAGCCCTCTCCAGAATCTGTTTTTCATTGCTGAATTTCAACAGATGATATGCTTCGTGATACTTATAAAATCCGGAATCAACAAAGTGTTCCTCGCGTTGTGGTTTGCTGTAGTAACTGTCCGCCATCATCAAATACCAGTGAACCTCTTTGGATACGGTATCTTCCGGCACATGGAACGAATATTCACTTTTTCCGATGTACTTGATAATCGTAGCTTTGGAACCGGTTTCCTCCAGCACTTCCCTCAGCGCCGTCTCCGCGTATTCCTCGCCGTCCTCAACAGTTCCTTTCGGCAAAACCCATCCTTCATATTTGTTCTTGAAATTTTTATACAAAAGAAGAATTTTCCCTCTGAAAATAACCACCCCGCCACAGCTCGTTGCTTCGATCATTGCAATTCCTCCTGTCGGGTGTAAATTGATCAAGTAACATCATACATCTATTTTGCCAGCTTTGCAACTACAGACACAATTTCCGCTTTATCAAAGGGTTTTGTTAAAAACTCGTCGGCACCGAGCTTGATACAATCGATCATTTTATTTTTTTGTCCTGCCGCCGTGACCATAATGACCTTCACGTCGGAATTTAACGCCTTGATCATCTTCAGCGCTTCCATACCGTCCAAGACGGGCATGGTAATATCCATGGTCACAATATCCGGCTTGCACGCCTGAAACTTTTGCACGCCTTCCTGTCCGTTGACAGCTTCGTCAACGACCGTGTGACCGTTTTCTTCCAGAATTGCTCTTAAAATTTTACGGGACGTCCTTGAATCATCCACAATCAAAATGTTAGCCACTTTTATATCCTCCCTAATTGACAGAAATATCAGAATCTACAGATAAAACGAAATTTACAACCGCGTCGCCGATGGCAATGGGAAATACGCAAAACCGCTTTCCTTTGATTACAACGGGATTTTCATAAAATTCGGGAGGGAGCATATCAATGTCAACGCCTTCCGCAGATAAATCCGTCGCAAACAGACCGTTAATGCAGTTGGTAAATTCTCCTACCGCATCCAAAGCGTCCATATCCACGCTTTCAAATTCCTCTTCCGCAAAAGGTACGGCAATGGCAAGCAGGCTGTCTCCCGATCCCGCAAAGCCGGAAACGATCCTGTGGTCCCCTTCCAAAGCCTGCATTGCGAAGTTGTCCGCGGATAACTCGTCTACCAGATATGCCTTGGATACGTAGGCGGAAGAATTGATCACGCGCAAAAGCGTCCTTGCCGCAATGCCGCAGAGCCGGTCGTTCAATTCCGTATTGGCGGGTAAAAACAGCTTAACGGTTCTTTCCACGTCTCCGCTGACCAGATCGTCCATATCGGAATGGGTAAAGCCCTGCTGTTGCTGGTAGGCGTTGAGCGCCTCGTCAATCTCTTCCAACGTCATAAAGCCCTTATCAATTAAGGTCTGGACAAAAATCATATAAATATTACCCTGTTTTTTCAAAAGCTGTCCGACCTGTTCTTCCGTCAGATACCCCTTTTCAACTGCAATATCTCCAAACCGCTTGTCCATGATTGCCTGTAGCTGATTGACTTCGTCCGTCTGTTCTTTGGTCATCAGTTTCTCTGCAACGGCGATCAACCCCAGTTTTACTCTCACCGTGCTCTCATGTGCAATCACTTCTGCAAGCTGCTCCTTTGTTAAACGTCCTGCGTGAACCAAATAATTGCCGAATATTTGATCAAACATCACAAAACCCTCCTTCAGTAAATTACCACTATTTTACAACAATTTTTCAAAAAAAGATAGCCAATTTCACGATTTTTATTATTTGGCTGTTCCGACGCCGGAAAAATATGCGTCAAACACCCTCCTTGCAATGGGAACCGCATATTCGCCTCCCGATCCGGCGCCCTCTACAATAATCGTTACGCACACCTGCGGATCATCCGCCGGGGCAAAACCGGTAAACCACGCATGGCTGTCCGATTTATCCTGGCTGTACTCCGCGGAGCCGGTCTTTCCCGCCGCCGTATAATCCAGCCCTCTCAACTTGGTCGCCGTGCCGTTTTCCACGACTCCGACCATCAGATCCGTCAAAAACGCCGCCTCGTCCGCCGTCATCAGCGTCGCATATTTTTCCGGAGCATACTGCTTTACCGTAGAACCGTTATAATTTTCAATCCGGTCAATCAGATAAGGCGTCATCGCAACTCCCTCGTTGGCGATCGCACCCGTAATCATATTCAGCTGCAGCGGAGACATCTGTGTTTTTCCCTGTCCGATGGAGGTCTGCATGATATCGTAGGAACCCGCCTCCGTGCCCAGTACGTAACTGCCCTGGGACGCAGCGTAGGGAAGCTGCAGTTTTTGATTAAAAAGCAGATCCTCACAGGTATCTTCCAGACCGGACAGATCCAGGGAGAGCCCGATATTTGCAAAGGAAGAATTGCAGGATTTTTCAAAACTGGTCTTAAAATCCAGACTTCCGTGGCTGGAACCGTGGTAACAGTTGATACGGTCGCCGTTATAGGTAAAGAAACCGTTACACTGATAATGGTATCCCGACACATCCTGATTGTTCTGCCTGTAATAGGCGAGCGCCGTAACAATCTTAAAAGTAGAGCCCGGGGGGTAAAGTCCCTGGGTCGCGCGGTTGAGCAATACGCTGCTGTCGGAATCGTTGACCAGTTCGTCCCAGATATCCGCGATTTCGTTGGGATCGTAATCGGGTTTGGAAACCATGGCGATAATCCTGCCCGTATCCGGCTCCGTCACGATAATCGCCCCGTCATAAGCGCCCAGCGCCTCATAAGCCGCTCTTTGTACGTCCACATTCAAAGTGGTTACCACATTGTCCCCGATATTTTTCTGGGATGATATCTCATTTTGGATTTTTTCCCCGATGGAGGCGTTGGACGTCAGCAAAGACATGTTCCCAAGGTATTCGATGCCGGTCTTTCCTTTTGTGGAATACCCCACTACGTGGGAAAAAAGATTGGCATACGGATATACCCGTTCCTCCTGCCCGTCTTCTCCGCGCACGGTCTGAGCCAGCGTTTCCCCGTCCGCCGACAGAATCTGCCCGCGGATATTTTTCTGCGCCATCAGCTCCTGTCTCGGGTTATAGGAATTGTTAATTGCCGTTTCGCTCTCGGCGACGATAAAATAGATCTCGTGCCCGATGACCGCCAGCATGACAACGATAAAGAAGTACGTCACGATCCACAGTTCCCTGTTTCTTTGCTTTTTCTTTTTCTTCTTTTCTTTTTTTTCTGTCTTTTTATCGATTTCTATTTCCCCGGCTTCATTCTGCCGCTTCTTTTTTGCCATCCCGCTCTCCTTCCTCTGCCCTGATGCAATACAATCCCTGAATGATGCAGAACATGATAATCGTAGAAAGCACGCTGCTACCGCCGTAGCTTACCAGCGGAAGCGTAACGCCCGTCAAGGGGATCAGTCTCGTCCCTCCTCCGACTGTCAGGAATATCTGAAAAATATAAGTAACGGCAAGCCCTACGGCTATCAGCCTGTAATATTCGTTTTTGAAACGCATCGCCACATTCATAAAGGCGATAAAACAACTGACGCATACCAGAATCAGACAGATGCTGAAAAATACCCCCAGCTCCTCTGCAATCGCCGAAAAAATAAAATCGGCTTCCACATAGGGGATCGACGTGGGATCACCCTGAAACAGCCCCATGCCGAACCATCCGCCCGTACCGATGGCAAATAACGACTGGGTAATCTGGTAACCGGAGCCGTCGATATAAGTCCACGGATCTTTCCATGCCTGTATCCGGACTCTGACATGGGCGAAGATTTTGGTCGCCACAATACCCGCGCCGCAGCCGCACAAAACGCCTACAATCAGATAAAAATAGTTTTTGGTCGCCACAAAAACCATCGCCACATAAACCACAAAGAAAATCAGCGCGCTTCCCAGATCCTTAGAAAGCACCAGCACAATCACATGGAACGCGGCGACAATCGTCGTAATGACCACCTGCGAAAAGCTCTTGGATTTTGCAAACATCCCGGCGACAAAAAAGACAAACAGAATCTTGACAAATTCCGAAGGCTGGAAGGTATAACCGCCGATGGAATAGGAAATCTTCGATCCGTTGGTAACTGCGCCCAGCACCAAAACCACCGTCAGGGCAAGGGCTCCCGCCAGACCGAATATCCATGTGAATTTTTCCAGGAACCTGAATTTCCGGATCAGATAAGGAATAAAAATACCGATTACAAGAGAAAGCGTAACAATTTTAAACTGCCGGAGCGCCTTATCAAAATCAAGCCTTGTCAAAATCACAAAGCCGATCGCAAGCAACATACACATGTTGTTGAGCAAAAGCTTTCCCGCATCCTTATAAACGGCTCGAAACAGGGCGATCGTCGCAAACAGTAAAATTTGCTGAAAACCGTAAAATATAATATAAGTCAGATCGCTGGTTTCCAGGCATATCGCCGCAAAGGATACAAAATGCACAATAAACATGCAGATAATCTGGCGGGTATAAATACCCTCCTTTTTCTCTTCATTATGTCCGCGCAGCGCGGCAAACGACTCATAAGTAAAAATCGCCATAAACACTGCAATCACATATTTAGATAAATCCGATATTACCAATGCCATCGCTATTCGATACCTTTCTTAAAATGCCCCTTTGTAAACTCATCCAAAGAGTACGGCTCCCCAAGCAAAAAGCTGCCAAGCACCGCTTCGGTGGAAGCGGCGTCCTCTATTGTAAAACAAATCCTCTCATAATCGCAGACGATCTGCGCCCGCTCCCGGTACAGCGACAGGGGCACGCCGTTATATACCGTATTTTCACAGATCCGGCAAAAATTCATCACGGGAAGCGTTTTTCCCATCCGGTCCTTTAAATACGTGACCGTATTTTGTCCGTCGCACCTGCCGAAGGTCTTCTTCACACAGCCCGCCGTCTGCATAAACGGAATATGTCCGTATACGAGATATTCTTTTTTCAAATGATCCAGACCGCGTCTGTGACAGCCCTTTACCAGATCTTCCCATTCATGCCGGTTCAATTCATAAGACCCCACGAAGCCGCTGATCCGGTACTGCTTTCCCATGCTTTGAAGCTGTGAAAGGAAAGAAAGCGCCTCCGTATTGCAGGTATAGAAACTGTAATCCGTAAAAATTTCCTTTTCCCCGCCTGCAATGCCCGCTTTTGCAAGCCTTTGCACCATATATTCCAAAGCGTCCGGATTTCCGCAGTAAAAGCCGGAAAACCGCCGCAGCCGTTCGTCTGTCAGAAAACGGTCGCAATAATCCGCCGCCCGTTTCCGAAACGTCCGCGGCAAACATAAATACAGAGGGACCGCAGCCGCATTCTTTGCCGCATCAGTCCCGAACGCGGCGCAGGATAGTTCTTCCAGATGCTCCAGAAGCCGGAAGTGAATTTCAATTCCCGCAATATCCGTTTCCGGCATAACGCCCGCCGTTTCTTTTTCCTTTGCAAAGGAAAGAACGGTCTGAAACTGCTCCGCTGTGGTAACGGCGATTCTGGTTTGAGTCGTTTTACCCCCAGGTCCGTCCGCCTGCGCCGCGCCCTGCGGCATTCTTTCCGGCCTAACGGTATCCGCCCGTCCGGTAACGGCGGTCATGAGAAGCTTCATCTCCTCTAATGCCTGTCTGCGAAGCTCGTTGATTTCTTTAACCGGAATAAACACATCCTCATCCATTATAACCGAAATGCGCTGAAAAAGAAACGGTGTATTCCCGGTCTTTGACAACTGCTTTTTTAAGTCCTCCGTTGTCGTTGGGCGATTCAACGCCCGCTCAATTGGAAACTGTCCGGATTTTTCAACGATTCTCCCGCTGCGGTCCCATACAGAAAGGCGCAGCGCTTCGCCCGCCCGGACCTTCAGTTCGCATTCCAGCTCTATCTTACGGTCCGTTTCCAGGAAACGTTCCCTGATCCATGCAAATTCTTTCTCGTCAGCGGATAAATACCCCGGCTTTTGCAACGTAACCAATTCCGGTCCGTTGTGGCGGTGATAATACCCCGTCTCCAATTCGGTCCGGACATACAATTTCCGCAGGATTTCCAGATCCGCTTCATCTACCCGGTATTTTGCGCCGCCCGCTTTGGCGGCTTCGTAAAGGTCGATATATTTCCGGTAAACGGAGGTCACGCCCGCCACATAATAAGCGTTTTTCATTCTGCCTTCGATTTTAAAGGAATCGATTCCGGCGTCCATGAGCTCCTCCAAAACAGGCAGGGCGCACAGATCCTTGAGGCTTAAAGGATAGACCTCCTTTTTGCCGAAAGCCGAATAGGGCAGCCTGCAGGGACCGGCGCACCGCCCCCTGTTTCCGCTCCTGCCGCCCAAAAAGCTGCTGAACAGGCACTGTCCCGAATAGGAATAACACATGGCGCCGTGAATAAACGTTTCGATTTCCATTCCCGTTTCCGATTTGATTTCTCTGATCTCTTCCAGAGAAAGCTCTCTTGCTGGAACCACTCTGCAGACGCCGTAATTTTTTAAAAGCTTCGCGCCGTATTTGCCCGTCACGCACATCTGGGTGCTGCCATGGAGGGGTAAGCCCGGAAAATTTTCCTTCAACAGCTTCAAAACGCCGAAATCCTGCACGATGACGCCGTCCAGCCCCGCTTCGTAAAAAGGCGCGATAAAACCGCACAGCCCGTCCAGCTCCCGTTCCTTTACGAGGGTATTGACGGTCAGATAAACCTTTACGCCGAATAAATGTGCATAGCGTATCGCCCCGCACAGTTCGTCCTTTGTGAAATTGGAAGCATAGGCTCGCGCCCCGTATGCCTCTCCGCCCAGATATACCGCGTCCGCTCCCGCGTTGACGGCGGCGCGAAAGCAGGTCATATCTCCTGCCGGCGCCAACAATTCTACTTTTCCCACCAGAAACTCCTATTCTAAAGAAAAAGGCTGTTGCAACTTGAGATCACAACAACCCTCTTTTATGTACTTACATCCGATTATCACTTGCCGCCTTTCAGCTCCGCTTCCAGACGCACAATCCTTTTTGTCCCCTCATTGATCTCCGTCTGCATGGATTTCATCGTCTTTTCCGTGCTTTCCAGTTTGATCTGGCTGGCGATCAGCTCGTGCTTTAAATCGTACAGCTCCTTTTCTTTGCGCTCCAACTCTTCTTCCAGATTGGAAATTTTCTTTTTTGCCTTAAAATAATCGTCCGCAATATTCAACTGCAACAGCACGTTTTTGTAATCTACAGACTGTTTCCTGAAATTCTCGATTTTATTGTATTCCGCAAGTTTATTGTTGATATAAATGGCAACTCTCTGCAGATACTCTTCGCTTTCATTTCCGCTTAAAGTAAATACCTTTCCGCCGATCATTACCTCTGTTTCGGTTTTTGCTGACATACTCTCTCTCCCTTGTACACCGGCACAAGATGTGCTTTGCTTATCGTAGGTCATATACAATATCTATTATAACAAAACCAAAAGAGAAAACAACCGTTTTCAGCGAAAAAGTTGCGTTTTTATCCGTTTTTCTTGCCTTTCCCGTCCTTATGCGCCCGGCAAAGCGGACATCCTTTTGTCATTCCGGCGTTATTCCGGCTGTGAAAGCCCGAAATGCAGGTAGGCGGCGGGGGTCACGACACGCCCTCTCGGCGTCCTGTTGATCAGACCGTTTTTGATCAGATAGGGCTCGTTGACGTCCTCGATGGTTCCCGGATCTTCTCCCGTCGCGGCGGCGAGTGTATCCAGTCCCACCGGACCGCCGCCGAATTTATCGATCATCGTCATCAGCAGGTTACGGTCGATACGGTCCAGCCCCAGTTTATCCACATCCAGCAGGTCCAACGCCTGATTCGCCACCTCTTCGGTAATAATTCCGTCAAAACGGACCTGTGCAAAGTCCCGGACCCTTTTTAACACCCGGTTGGCAATTCTCGGCGTGCCGCGGCTTCGCCGCGCCATTTCCTTCGCGCCTCCGGGTTCGATCTCCACCTGCAGGATTTTTGCCGAGTGCATAATAATCTGCACCAGTTCCTCCACGCTGTAAAACTCCAGCCTGTTGATCACGCCGAAGCGGTCCCGCAGGGGCGCGGATAAAAGTCCGGCTCTGGTAGTCGCTCCCACCAGCGTAAATCTGGGAAGGTCAAGGCGAATGGATTTTGCCGTCGGTCCCTTGCCGATCATAATATCGATGCAGTAATCCTCCATTGCAGGATACAGCACCTCTTCCACCTGACGGTTTAACCGGTGGATTTCATCCACAAACAGCACGTCCCCGTCGGAAAGCCCGTTTAAAATCGCCGCCATATCGCCCGGCTTTTCAATCGCCGGACCGCTGGTTACCTTCATATGCGTCCCCATTTCATTCGCAATGACGCCGGCAAGGGTCGTTTTTCCCAAACCGGGCGGTCCGTAAAACAAAACGTGATCCAAGGGATCGTTGCGCCTTTTCGCCGCTTCGATGTAAACCTTTAAGGTTTCTTTTGCTTTGGATTGACCGATGTAGTCATCCATCTTCTGGGGGCGAAGGGTGCCTTCTATTTTTTTGTCTTCCTCCGTTACGGAGGTCTCAATGATTCTCTGTGCCATGATCGATCCTTTTTAAAGCAAAAATTTCAGCGCGCTCTTTAAAATCTCTTCCGCCGTCATATCCTCGGTTACCGTTACCTTAGAAACCGCTTTTGCAGCTTCGCTGACGCCGTACCCCAACGCAGCCAGCGCCTCCACCGCATCTTTTCTCGCCGTTTCAAACTCTCCCGCCGCAAACTCCGAAGTCCCGGAAAGCTGTCCGGGAAGTCCGTTGATTTCGTCTAATTTTACTTTATCCTTCAAATCCAGAATAACTCTTTCCGCCGTCTTTTTGCCGATACCCGGCGCTTTGGCGATGGCGGAAGCATCCTGACTGTAAATGGCAAAACGCAAATCATCGGCGCTCATAACGGATAAAACCGCCAGCGCGCCCTTGGGACCGATTCCGTTTACGGTGATCAGCTTCTTAAACAGCTCCAACTGATCCTTGGTATCAAATCCGTAAAGGCAGAAAGCGTCTTCCTTCACGTAGGTATAGGTATATACCTGCACTTCCGATCCGGTTTTAAAGCCGTACCCGTTAGGAACCCTGACGTTAAAGCCGATCCGGTTATTTTCTACAACAATATTGTCATCGGAAACCTCCGTGACCGTTCCAATCAAATAAGCAATCATAACAATCTCCGTCTTATTAACAATTCGCTGATAAAGCCCATGGCGTAGCCGCTTACCGCTCCCGCCAGAAGCAGAACGGGAAAATACCAGCCGATGGCGCCGTTTTGCACAAAAAAATACGCCACAATCAGCTGCCCCACATTATGAAAAATACCGCCGAGCATACTGACTCCCGGTATATCCAGCCATTTCGTCCGCTTCATAATCAGCATAACCGCCATACTGAGGGCGGCTCCCGCAAGGGAATAAACAAAGCTGAATACATTGCCAAACAACAGCGCCGTCAGCAAAAGCCGTACCGCCTGATAAAAGCACCCATAGTAAGCGCCATAAGTATAAATCAGCATTACCACCGGCATATTCGCCAATCCGATCTTGACGCCGGGCATCGACGGCGCGATCGGAAATAAAAATTCCACATAGGATAAAATCATGCCCAGGGCAAGCAGCAGTCCCATCTTCGCCAGTCTGTCAGTACGCAACCGCATCCACCTCCCCGCCTGCATCGGTTACGGTAATTACCAGTCCGTGCGGAATACAGGCGATTACCTGTCCGTTCCGGGAAATCGCCGCGGTATTGACGCAGACCCGATTCGCACAGTCCGCTTCCGACACAAAAACCGTTCCGTCTTTTACCTCAATCCGGTTGTAACCGCCCGCTCCGTCCTCTACCGTAAGCGCAGTATCCTCATTAAGAGACAGCGTGGCATACGCCTTTCCGTCTACGGTAACGACGGCTTCGGCGCCGTTTCCCTGCAACCGGCTGACCGCAATCATGCCAAGCGTCAAAGCTGCAACGGCTATTAAAATGATTATACTTCTAAGTCTCTGCTTCTTTCGTCCCATCTCTTCCATTATTCTAGCACAATCGAACATATGTTTCAAGCGGTATCCGTCACATTTCCACCGGAAGCATTCGCAGCGTGTTGTCGGTCAGTTTTTCCTGCAGGACTGCCACCGCGTCGTCCAAAAAATCCACCGGTTGATCCAGAATCCCCTGCCGCACACATTCCTTTTGGATTTCTCCGCAAACCGCCTCAATTAACACCCGGGCGTCATACGCCTTTTCCTCCTGCGCGCCCGCATCCACATAGGCAACGCCCCGGCGCGAAGCGGCAAGCGCCGTCAGTAAGGGCTGCAATTCTTTCAGAATCCGCAAATCCTTCATGCCGTAATACGCCCATTTGTAAAACGGCATGTAACGTCCGTTCAAAAGGTAAATGGCGGAGATCGCGTTTTTCATAAAAAGCCCCAGCGCAAAATAAGCGGCGACCTCATCCTTTCTGTCAAGGCAGCGGTTATAATTATACTGCCCCGCCTGCGCCATAACGGCAAACCGGGAGGCGAGCTTCTTTAACATCACTTCCTGCGGGTAGCCTTTTGACAACGCTTCCCGGATCTTTATAAACTCATCGTTTCCCCGGTGAAACACTTCTCCGTTTGTGACCATGGCAAGGCGTTCCTCCGAAAGCTGGTACCATTGAAACGGCGTTTCGGGAATATGGTCAATGCCCAGATTGGCAAAATAAAAGTCCTTAGTCCTGACTACGCCGACGCGTCCCTGTCCGTGGGAGGAAATAATCCTTTTGATCCCCATAAATTCCCGGGGAAGACCTTCATAAAACCGTTTCAGCCTTCCGTCGTACCGGTCAAATATGCCGTCGTCCGCAAAAATGCAAAAACCCGGTCCGAAGTCGTGGTCCTTCGATATCTCGTCATCAAAGCCGAAACACTCCGATCCCTGCCCGCACAGCCCTATGGAAACCCGTTCAAAATCTTTTCCCAAAATTTCCCTGACGTCCGCTTCGTATTCCTGATAATACAGCCTTGCTAATTCCAATCCTTTCATACCTGCCGCCTCATGATAAATGCTCTCTGACAAGCGCCGCGTTCTGCAAAAGCAAACTGTAGCTTTCATTCTCGCCAAAGTGCAGTTTTACTTCATTTGCCGCTTTTTGATAATAAGAGAGCGCCTGTCTGTAATCGCCTTCCCGGTAATACAGCTCCGCAATTCCCGCCAAAGCCGCCGAATAGTGGGCGTCGGTGCTTTCCCCTTTCAGAGCCTCATAGCGGCGGATCGCATCCGAAAGCAGTTCCTTCGCCTCGTCCGTCCTGCCGAGTTTCATTTTTACCAGCGCCAGATTAGTCCTGGTGGACGCCTGTTCCGACGCCGCTTCGGGAATCCTGTCGATAATTTTTAAAGCGCTTTCCAGAAAGATAACCGCTTTTTCATTTTCATTTAACTGTTCCAGCAAAAGACTGATATTATTATAAAGTCCCGCAAAGCGGTAGTCTCCCGCCGGCAAAATCTGTTCATAAATCTGCAGTGCCCTCGTATAGTAGGAAAGGCTTTCCTCCAGCCGCCCCGCCGCGCGGTACCCGGTCGCTACATTTAACAGCGTGGTTGCAAAATGCTCGGTGCCGTCTAACTGCAATTCCTCCATCAGCATCAAAATATCTTCCGAAATCCGAAAGCATTTTTCATATTGGGAAACGCTGCGGTAAAAGCCGATCATTTCGTTTCCGATGGAAACATAAGCGCCGTAGTCCTTCTCCTCATTGGCTTTTGAGAGACTATCGCATAAATAGCCGTCGATTTCCTCCGGGGTCTTTGCCCGGGTAAACATGTCGTCCAGCGTATGAAAAAAATTGTCGATATCCATCTCTTACCGTCTCCTTTTTTTGTAAAACATTATGAAATCCGCCTACGCCGCGCCCGCATAAACCATGGGAAATGCAAATACGACATTTTTCTTTTGGGTATCCCGGAATACCAGCAGCATTCCGTTTCCGTCGATTACCAGAGCATTATACATATAGGCGGAATATTTCTTTCCGTCCAGTTCAAATTCCGCCTTATCCTTAATATGGTAATGTCCCATTTCAAAAAAAGAAAAAGCGGAACGATAAAATCTCTGCGATCTGATCTGAAAACATTCCATGGGATGTTTTTTCAAATAGTTTGCGTGGGAAAGGGTCGTTACGGCAAATACCATTTTGCTTAAGCCGCTGACTAAAACCATAAGAACCAGCAGACAGCCTATCATAACGCATAAAAGCCAGTCGGCGTCAATGGCGATTCTCAACAGCAAAACAGGAAATAAAAAAGCGAAAAGCATCCGCAGAGCACGGTCCCGCAACGCCTTTTTCGCCGTTTTTTCATTGTTTTGAAAAGGTTTTTTCTGGTTTCCTCATTCATAAGTATCCCTCCGTCCGGATTTATTTTAACACAGATCCGGTCATGAGACCACTTGATTCCCACAAAAAAATCTTCCGGCGCACGGATTTGCACCGAAAGATTTTTTAACCGTTTATCTATTATAATATCCGGCTGTCTTACATTTTATTTTGCGTTGATATAATTGACAAGCCCTTCCGCATCGATGATCTTTTGCATAAAATGCGGAAACGCCTGTCCCTGGTACTCGGTGCCTTTGGTCCGGTCATAGATCTTTCCCGCAGCAAAATCCACTTCCACCTCGTCTCCCGCCTCGATTGCCTTTGCCGCTTCGGGGCACTCGATAATCGGCAGTCCGATATTGATGGCGTTGCGGTAAAAAATTCTGGCAAAGGTCTCCGCGATCACACAACTGATGCCGGAAGCCTTAATGGCAATGGGCGCGTGCTCTCTGGAAGAACCGCAGCCGAAATTTTTGGTCGCCACAATAATATCGCCTTTGTTTACCTTCTTTACAAACTCCCGGTCAATATCTTCCATACAATGGGTGGCAAGCTCTGCCGGATCGGAGGAATTTAAGTATCTCGCAGGAATAATTACATCCGTATCCACATTGTCTCCATATTTAAATACAATACCTTTTGCGTTTTCCATTCTTCCATCCTCCTATAATCTGCACGGGCAGGAAATCTTGCCCGCTACAGCGCTTGCCGCGGCTACCGCCGGGCTCGCCAGATAAATCTCGGAATCCACATGTCCCATACGACCTACAAAGTTGCGGTTTGTCGTGGAGACGCAGCGTTCTCCCTCCGCCAGAATACCCATATATCCGCCGAGGCAGGGACCGCAGCTTGGCGTGGATACCACTGCGCCCGCTTCGATAAAGATTTTTAACAAGCCCTCTTCCATCGCCTGTAAATAAATCGCCTGGGTCGCGGGAATAATGATACATCTCATGCCTTCCGCCACATGTCTGCCCTCCAATACCTTTGCGGCGCATCTTAAATCTTCGATCCGTCCGTTGGTGCAGGAACCGATGACAACCTGGTCGATTTTGATATCCTCGGTAATCTCGTCGATGGTTTTGGTGTTTTCCGGCAGATGCGGGAAAGCGATCGTCGGTCTCAGGCTATTAAGATCAATGGTATATTCCTCATCATAAACAGCGTCTTCATCCGCTTCATAAACGGTATACGGTTTGTCGGAATGCTCCTTCATATAGGCGATGGCAAGATCGTCTACCGGGAAAATACCGTTCTTTCCGCCCGCTTCAATCGCCATATTCGCCACCGTAAATCTGTCGTCCATGGAAAGGCTTTTCACGCCCTCTCCCACAAATTCCATAGATTTGTAAAGAGCGCCGTCCACGCCGATCATGCCGATAATATGTAAAATCAGGTCTTTTCCGCTGACCCACTGGGGCAGTTCTCCCACCAGGTTGAATTTAATGGCGCCTGGCACCTTGAACCATGCTTTGCCGGTCGCCATGCCCGCAGCCATATCGGTACTGCCGACGCCGGTGGAAAACGCGCCCAACGCGCCGTAAGTACAAGTATGGGAATCGGCTCCGATAATGACCTCTCCCGCAACCGTCAGTCCTTTTTCCGGCAAAAGAGCATGTTCGATGCCCATCTGTCCTACTTCAAAATAGTTGGTAATCTGATTTTTATAAGCAAACTCTCTGACGCATTTGCAATGCTGCGCCGATTTAATATCTTTGTTCGGTACGAAATGATCGGGAACCAGCGCGATTTTATCCTTATCAAAGACCCCGTCCACCTTCATTTTTTCCATTTCCTTAATCGCAACGGGGCTGGTAATATCGTTTCCCAGAACCAGATCCAAATCCGCCTCGATCAGCTGACCCGCTTCCACATGATCAAGCCCGGCATGTGCGGCAAGGATCTTTTGTGTCATTGTCATTCCCATTCCATGGTCCTCCTTCATGATAATATTTTTCTATCAGTATACTACCACAAAGCAAAGCATAATTAAAATACATATTATTTATGTTTACTATAATTTAAAGTTATGCTATGATAAACTCATATTTCAGTTGACTTTTTAGTTGACAGCATAGTCAATTCATAATCAATTTTTTAATCAATATCTTATACGGATATAATCGGAGGCGAAAACGATGGAAAACAATCTGAACCTGTATCACATTTTTTATACGGTTGCCAAAAACAAAAACATTTCCCTTGCCGCAAAGGAGCTGTATATCAGCCAGCCTGCCATCAGCAAGGCGATTTCCAAACTGGAAAACAATCTGGAAACCACCCTGTTTATCCGCAGTTCCCGGGGCGTTACCCTGACCGAGGAAGGACGGATTCTCTATGAACAGGTACGCAACGCCTTCGCTTCCATCAACAGCGGCGAGGAACAGCTTCGCAAGATTTCAAGGCTCGGGATTTCCCATCTGTCCATCGGCGTCAGCATCACGCTCTGTAAATATGTCCTGCTTCCCTACCTGAAAGAATTTATCCGGGAAAATCCCCATATTACCATATCCATTACCTGCCACCCTTCCATGGAAACCATCCGGGATATTGAAAACGGCGTGACAGAAATCGGTCTGGTAGGGATTCCGGCAAATGTGGATACCCTTCATTACGAACCGATCCGGGAAATCCAGGATACCTTTGTCGCCACGGACACCTATTTAAAAAACCTTCGTATCCGGGAAGGCGGGAACAAGACTTCTTTGTTAGCAAGTGCTAACTTTATGATGCTGAACAAAGAAAATATTTCCCGAAAATATGTGGACAATTATCTTGCCGCCCATCAGATCACAATGAACAATATTCTCGAAATCAACACGATGGATCTGCTGATAGAGCTTGCGAAAATTGATCTGGGCATCGCCTGCGTCATCCGGGATTTTGTGGTAAACGACATAAAAAATGGTACATTTAAAGAATTAACCTTCAAACGTACCATTCCCAAACGTACCATTGGCTTCGCCTATCGGGAAGACCTTCCCATGTCGGACGCCATGAAAAAATTTGTCGATTTCATTAAAACTCCCTCTACTCCCCTTCAAACAACGGAGTAGAAAAATATCTTTCTGCGGTATCGGGCAGCACTGTCACTACAGTTTTGCCCTTTCCCAGCTTTTTCGCCATGGCAAGCGCCGCCGCCACGTTGGTCCCGCTGGATATGCCGCACATCAGCCCTTCTTTTCTCGCCAGGTCCCGCGCCGTTTGGATCGCCTCCTCGTCGCTTACCACATAAATATCCTCATAGATATTTTGGTTGAGGTTTTTAGGGATCAGTCCGTCCCCAATCCCCATCTGCAAGTGGGTGCCGACGGTTCCGCCCGCCAGAATAGCCGCGTTCTCCGGCTCCACCGCCCATATGGTAATCTCGGGATTGTGCGCCTTTAACACTTCGCCGATGCCGCTTAAAGTTCCTCCGGTTCCGATGCCGGAACAAAAGCCGTCGATGGGACCCGCTACCTGTTCCATGATCTCCAGGGCGGTATGGCGTTTATGCACCATGGGATTTGCCGGATTCTCAAACTGCTGGGGCACATAGACGTTAGGGTCTTCCGCCGCCATTTTCTGCGCGATCTGCGTGCATTCTTCGATGGCGTCTCCTATATTGCCCGCATCATGCACCACGATAACCTCCGCGCCGTAATGTCTGACCAGCTTCCGGCGTTCCTCGCTGACGGAATCCGGCATAATGATAATCGTCCGATACCCTTTTACCGCACCCACAAGCGCAAGTCCGATTCCCTGATTGCCGCTGGTGGGCTCCACGATAATCGTATCCTTATGTATCCTGCCTTCCTTTTCCGCCTGTTTAATCATATAATAAGCCGTTCTGGTTTTGATAGAACCGCCCACGTTCAAACCTTCAAACTTTACCAGTACCTCCGCCGAATCTTCCGATCCCATCCTGTTTAAACGGATAACCGGCGTACTGCCCATACAATCAAGCACATTATCGTAAATCACTGTTTTTTCCTTCTACCGGTTTTATTAGTTGTTGATCAGTTTGTCTTCGCCGTTCCAGCTGTATAATTTACGGATTTCCTCACCGATAACTTCCGAAGGATGCTCGCTTGCTTTCTTTCTCATTGCCTTGAAATGAACCTGACGTCCTGCAGGAGACATATCCAGCAAAAATTCTTTTGCAAAAGTACCGTCCTGAATATCGGAAAGGATCTGCTTCATTGCTTTCTTGGTATCCTCTGTGATGATCTTGGGACCTGTGATGTAATCGCCGTATTCCGCCGTATTGGAGATCGAATATCTCATACCTGCAAAACCGGACTGATAGATCAGGTCAACGATCAGCTTCATTTCATGGATACATTCAAAATAAGCGTTTCTCGGATCATAACCCGCTTCTACCAAAGTCTCAAAGCCTGCCTGCATCAGCGCGCAAACGCCGCCGCAAAGGACTGCCTGCTCTCCGAAAAGGTCTGTTTCCGTCTCGGTTCTGAATGTTGTTTCCAAAACGCCCGCTCTTGCGCCGCCGATACCGAGTGCATAAGCAAGCGCCAAATCCTGTGCTTTACCGGTTGCATCCTGCTCTACGGCAATCAGACAGGGAACGCCTTTTCCAGCCTGATATTCGCTTCTTACGGTATGTCCCGGTCCCTTGGGCGCGATCATCGTTACGTCTACATATTTAGGCGGTACGATGGTGCCGAAATGAATATTAAAGCCATGGGCAAACATTAACATATTGCCTTCTTCCAGATTGGGCTCAATATCGTTTTTATACAGATCAGCCTGTTTCTCATCATTGATCAGGATCATGATGATATCTGCTTTTTTTGCAGCTTCCGCAGCGGTATAAACCTCAAAGCCCTGAGCCTCTGCCTTCGCCCAGGATTTGCTGCCTTCATAAAGACCGATGATAACATGGCATCCGGAATCCTTTAAGTTTAACGCATGTGCATGTCCCTGGCTGCCATAGCCGATGATTGCGATTGTCTTGCCTTCCAATAAGGATAAGTTACAATCCTGCTGATAAAAAATTCTTGCTTCCTGTGACATTTTAAATTCCTCCTAAAAATTTAATTGTATATATGTTTAGAAAGTTAGTGTTGCTAACCAATTCCCTGAACTACTCCAGATAAGTAACGTTGTCCGTTCCTCTGCCAAGACCTGTAATACCGGTTCTTGCAAGCTCCAGAATTTCGTACCCATCCAAAAGATTGATGAAAGCGTCGATCTTATTCTGGTTGCCCGTGATTTCCACCATCAGGCTGTCCGTAGCGACGTCCACAATCTTCGCGCGGAAAATATCCGCCATTGCAATGACCGCCTGTCTGCTGTCGGCGCCTACCCTGACCTTGATCATGACCAGCTCCCTGCATACGGAAGAGTCGGGCTCAAGCACCTTGATATCCCTCACGTCTACCAGCTTGCTTACCTGTTTTTCGATCTGGTCCAGAATCTCGTCGTCCCCGCTGGTCACAATGGTAATACGGGTATACTTGGGGTCCGCCGTCACGCCTGCGGTAATGCTCTCAATATTATAACCTCTGCGGCTGAATAAACCCGAAATCCGGCTCAATACGCCCGAGGTGTTGTCTACCAACAACTGAAACACTTTTTTCTGCATCTTTTTCCCTGCTTTCCTATGTGCTGAAACTTATTTTATCAGCATATCGTTTTCTTTGTCAACGTATGAACACCCTTTATGCCATTCATAACCCATGGTTATGATCTGCACGCTTGTTATTCATCCGCAGACATCCGAAACAATCTGTTGTCCGTTACTCGTTCTCACTGCATTTTGGCAGCGCCAAAGTCCCTGTCCTTGCGACTTCCACGATGCTCACGGAGGAAAACATATCGATCAACAGCTTGATTCTATCCGGCGTCGCGCAAATCTGGATGACCATAAAGCTTTTGCTCATATCCACGATTTCCGCTTTCATAATCTCGCAGATTTCCATAATATCCCTGCGGTTGCTTTTGTTGTATTTTACCTTCATCAGCATCAATTCCCTGGAAATGCTGTTTCCCTCGTCAAAGGTCTTTACCTTGATAACGTCCAGTTTTTTGTTGAGCTGCTTTTCAATCTGTTCCAACGTCCGTTCGTTGCCGCTGCTGACAATGGTCATGCAGGATACGGCGGAGTCGTCGGTTTCCCCTACTGCGAGGGAATCAATATTAAAACATCTTCTTGAAAACAGTCCCGCAACCTTCGCCAGTACGCCGGATCTGTTTTCCACCAATACCGAATATATCTTTTTCATATCGCGCCTCACTTCTATTTTACTAAATCCATCGGGTCAATCAGACATTCCATCAGACATGCGCGGTCACAGTTTAAAAATTCATCGATCGCCCTGTCCGCATCCTTCATATCCGTCAGCCGGATAAAAGGCATATCATAGGCTTCCGCGATTTTGGATAAATCAGGGCTGCCCGACAGATCCACAACGGAATAATGGTCTTTATAGGTATAATGCTGGTATTCCCGGACCATGCCCAGATAATTGTTTTTCAGAACGATAATCTTGCTTTGGATACCGTGTTGTCTCATGGTCGCAAGCTCCATAAAGGACATCTGGAACGAGCCGTCCCCGCATACCGCTATGACCTGTCTGTCCTTGAGCGCATATTTCGCGCCCATAGCCGCGGGAATGGAATACCCCATGGTTCCCATGCCGCCGGAGGTTAAGAATCTGCCTTCCTTGACAATATGGTATCCGCAGGACCAGATCTGGTTCTGCCCTACGTCGGCTACATAAATGGCGTCGTCGTCCATTTTCTCGGACAATCTGGTAATAAAAGCCGCCGGGTCCACAAAGCCGGGATGCTCTTTTCTCTTCGGCTCCATGGTCTTGCGGTATTCGTCCAGCACCTGCACCCATTCGCTGTAATCGCCTTCAAAATCTTGCTTTTCCAAATCTGCGAATATATGCTTTGCATCGCCTACAAGAGGAATATTGGGACCTACGTTTTTACCGATCTCCGCCGGGTCCACGTCGATATGTACCAGGGTCTTATTGTCAACGATTAAATCCGGCTGGCTGACAGCACGGTCCGCCACCCTTGCGCCTACCATAATAATCATATCCGCCTCGTTCATGGCGCGGTTGGCATAAGGCTTGCCGTTATTTCCCACCATTCCGAAATACAGCGGGTGTCTGGTGGGCATCACGCCGATCCCCATCATCGTCGAAACAACCGGAATGCGGTTCTTTTCCGCAAATTTGATCAGTTCCTTTCCCGCCTGGGATAAAGAAACGCCGCCGCCCGCGCAGATGATCGGTCTCTTTGCCTTTTCCAGCTCCTTAATAACCTTTTTGATCTGCTGGATATGCCCTTTGACCGTAGGCTTATAGGTTCTCAAAGAAACCTCTTCGGGATATTTGAATTTGCTGATAGAAGCGTTCTGTACGTCAATGGGTACGTCGATAAGCACCGGACCTTTTCTTCCCGTCGTAGCGATATGGAACGCCTCTTTAAATATTCTCGGAATATCCTCCACGTTTTTTACCAGATAGCTGTATTTTACAAAGGACTCCACAGCTCCGGTAATATCCGCTTCCTGAAAAACATCGCTGCCCAAAAGCTCGCTGTTTACCTGCCCCGTAATACAGATCATGGGGATACTGTCGGCAAAAGCCGTTGCGATTCCCGTAATCAGATTGGTCGCTCCCGGTCCGCTGGTTACCGCGCACACTCCGATACCGTCCGTTACTCTTGCCAGCCCGCTTGCCGCATGCGCCGCGTTCTGCTCCGTCCGCACCAGAATGCTTTCGATATCGGATTCTAAAATACTGTTATAAAACGGACAGATAGCAACACCGGGATAGCCGAAAACCGCCTTTACCCCTTCTTCTTCCAGACATTTTACCATTGCGTCTGCACCTATCATTTTTCTCACCCAAACCTTTCTGTCTTCTATCTATTGTTTCGCTTTTCAATCGCCTGACTCATCACACAGCTTCTGCGCCAGCCTAACCGCGTCCGCCGCATCCCTGGAATAGCCGTCGGCTCCGATCTCATCCGCATATTCCTGGGTAATGACCGCTCCGCCGATCATAACCTTTGCCTGAAGCCCCTCCTGCCTTGCAAGGTCTATGACGTTTTTCATTTCCTGCATCGTGGTCGTCATCAGCGCCGAAAGCGCAATAATCTTTGCGTGATTCTCTCTCGCCGCCCTGATAATCTCCTCTCTGGGCACGTCCTTTCCGAGATCGACAACCGAAAATCCGTGGTTTTTCAGCATCAGCGCAACCAGATTTTTCCCGATATCATGGATATCGCCTTTTACCGTAGCGATGACGATGGTGGGCATGGTCGCCTCCTCGCCCTCCGCTTTTAATAACGGCTCCAGATATTCAATGGATTTTTTCATGGTCTCCGCGCTGGAAATCAACTGCGGCAGAAAATATTTTCCGCAGTCAAACAGTTCTCCCACTTCATTGATCGCCGGAAGGAGCGCCTGATTCAAAATATCCTGGGACAAAATGTTTTGTTCTACTGCTTTACGGGTAAGTGAGAGAATGTCCCTCTGCTTACCCTTCAGGACGGCTTCCTTTACCTGTTCCAAAGGATCGGTTCCGGCATCCGTACCTCCCTCTGATTTTGTTCCCGAATGCCCCGCTTTTGCCGGTGAGCCGCCCACAACGGAAACGGTCACAACCGCATTGGGGTTATCCTTTAAGAACGCTTCCCTTGCTTCCTTTACCGCGTTCATCCGGTCAATATAGGCAAGATCGCCCTCCTCCTTCGCCATCAGCAGATCGGCGGACAGCGCCGCGTGTACCAGCATTTCCTGATTGGGATTGGCAATTGCCATGGTCAGCCCCGACTGAATCGCCATGGTCAGAAAAGCGCTGTTAATATTCATTCTCTCCGGCAGTCCGAAGGAAATATTGGACAATCCGCAAATCGTCGCAAGTCCCATCTCTTTACAATACCGGATGGTTTCCAGGGTTTCTATTGCCGCCTTGGGATTTGCCGCAACGGTAGCTACCAGCCCGTCCACGACGATATCGTCTTTGGTCATGCCCATGGCAAGCGCCCTGTTTACAATTTCATGAATGATCGATTTCTTTTCGGAAAGATCCTTCGGGAGCCCTGCATCCGAAAGGGGAAGCAGGATAAACATCGCTCCGTATTTTTTCGCAATCGGAAGCAACGCTTCAATTTTCGCACTCTCAAGGGAAATGGAATTGATCAGCGCCCTTCCGGGGTATTTACGAAGCGCCGCTTCTATGACTTCTACATGGCTGGAATCGATGGCAAGCGGCAGGGAAGTGATATTTGCCACCTCTTCCAATACGGTAAGCATCATTTCTCGCTCGTCGATTCCGCTCATGCCCATATTGATATCCAGCACCTTCGCGCCGCATTCTTCCTGTTCTTTTGCAAACTGTCCGACCAGGTCCAGCTTTCCTTCCCGAAGCTCTGCCTGCAGCTTCTTTTTGCCCGTGGGATTGATTCTCTCTCCTACGATCATAAAACGGTCGTCTAATCCAAATTCCAGAGACTGTCGCTCCGAACACAGGAAATGTCTCCCTGCCAGAGATTTCCGCTTTACATTTAAGCCGCTTGTTTTCCTTACCAGCTTTTCGATATATTCCGGCGACGTGCCGCAGCATCCGCCCAGAATGGCAGCGCCGCTTTCCACGATCTGTACCATTTCGGAAGCGAAGGTATCGCTGTCCATATCGTATACCGTCCTGCCCTCGTCATCCAACGAAGGCAGCCCTGCGTTGGGCTTTGCAATCAAAGGCAGATTTGTGACCTCTGCCATCGCGCGGATTACCTCGCACATCTGCTCCGGTCCTGTGGAACAGTTCGCGCCGATAGCATCCACATGAAGGCTTGTCAAGGCAATCGCCGCCGAACGCGCATCGGAACCAAACAGCGTCCTTCCGTCGGTTTCAAAGGTCAGCGTAGCCATGACGGGAAGGTCGCTTACTTCCATCGCCGCAATGGCGGCAGCCCTTGTCTCCTGTAAACTCATCATCGTCTCAATGACCAAAAGATCCGCGCCCGCTTCTTCCAGATACCGGATCTGCTCTTTATAAACGTCCACCAATTCTTCAAAATCCAGCGGTCCCAGAGGCTTCAACTGTTTACCGGTCATCGTAATATCCCCGGCAACCAGCACGTTGTTACCCACCGCTTTCTTCGACAGCCGTACCAGACTCTCGTTGATCTGACGTATGCTGTCTCCCAGACCATACTCGGCAAGCTTAATCCTATTTGCCGTAAAAGTCGGCGCATAAACAATATTCGTACCCGCATCTGCATAAGCTCTTTGCAGCTTTAGCAAAACGTCCTCATGCTCTAAGATCCATTGTTCGGGACAAACGCCTACCGGCATTCCCGCCTTCATCAAATTCGAGCCTGTAGCTCCGTCCAGATATATGATTTTTTCGCCGCAAAGCCTGCGAAAATCTTCCTTTGTCATATTCAGTCCTCATTCCGTCCATTTATCTCTCGAAACAGATACGTTAGATATTATAGCATTTATTTTTTATAATCACAATATAAGAAAACCATTCCGATTACCTAACCTCAACCGATCCGGATAATCAAAATGGTTTTTGACTCTTATTTTTCGTTCAAAATTATTTTAATAACTGAATGCCGCCGATCAACGGAACGGGTTTCTCTTCTTCGTTGATTGCCGCAATAAGTCCCATGATCCAGCATACGAAGATAAAGATTTCCCAAATCCAGCCGATACAGGGAATAACGCCAAGCAAGCCAAACAAAAAGATAACCAGCGCCTGATTTAAGTGGAATTTTGCACCTTCCTTATCGCCTGCACAAATTGCAATCAACAGTCCGATCCAGGTAATGTATGCAACGATTCCCGTTGTCTTTTTATCCATTTTTGTTTTCCTCCTCCCTCCAAAAATCTTTTAAATTTTATCATATTATTCATCTTTCAGCAACAATTTTCGATACTATCTCAACGCCTTCCTCTAATTCTTTCAAATAACGTTCTTCATCATCATAGCAATGAAGATCGTGAACAATCAATCTTGCAACATCGTCATAAGGAAAAGAAAATTTTGCTCCTAATTTTTACTTGTATAATTTATATCCGGCATTATAAATTTGATGAAAATGATGTCCTTCTTTTCCACAATTTTTACATTTCATTAAAGAATTTTCCATTTCATAATTTAATTGACTTAAATCAAATTCATTTTACTATTTGACGTATAAAAGCTTTGGTCTTGCAATAATAATTATCTCCAAGTGAATCTGTTGCAAAAATAATCAATCGCTGATTTTTCCTCAAAACTTTATCCGAGACAGCTTTTCTAAGTGCATTTTTAAAGTTTTCTATCTCAAATAAAAAATCCTTATTTTCCTCTGGCTCAATTTTAATAGGAAGATTAACCTTGGCATTAGAGTTAAATTGTGCATTATTTATCCACAATTTTTTCTTATTGCCTTTAATACTAATAGAATCGATTTGCAGTGCCCTAATGCCTTTGTTTTTTATGGAAACGCAGTAAAAGCATAATAACCTGCCAGATATTTCATCTAGTGATACAGCTGATGTAAATTCAACTTTTATAACTTTTTTTAATGGTTGCTTATATTGTTTGACAGCAACTATTACAGCACCAGCTGTTATCAAAGAACCTATTGTGGTTCCAATAGCTCCAAATGCACTCCAAAATACATTCCAATCCATTTATAATATCTCCTTTTTGTCCTTTGAAAATCATACCATTTTTAAGTCACACAATCAATTAAAAGAGTGGATTTCTTTATAATACTATCACGAATTAGCATGAACTATCACGTAAGAATTTCACTTGAATCAATTCGGCAAATATGCTATATTATGAGCATAAAAGGAACAACCGCCCACAAAGTGGTTGTCCTCCAGTTGGTAATAAGCCTACCTTCACCGGGCAAGTGACAAGGTAGGCTTATTTATTTTCGCTTGTTATTCCTATCTATGTAGGCAAGCAGTGTAAAAAATGTCGCAAACAGAATCATGTCCTGAAACGAAAACATTTCCATCCGCACCACCTCCCTTCTTGTACATTTCAGGGAGGCTACCACCTTGTAACACGATTGTTCCTCTTGAAGCATTTTATCATAAATTTGACATATCCAACAATAATCTGTTTCCATACAATTCAATTTTTCCCATCCTAATTTGCGAAAAATTGAATGCTACGGCTGAGTGCTGTACAAGTGCTACTTGGTTGCTACGAACTTGATTTATTTCAAATCCGTAAATCTTTAAAATCTCAGAACCCGCATAGTTTCCGGCTTTTCTTCATTTCGTTATGGCGGAAGCGCAAAATATGTTTCTGTCGCTCCTACCAACACCTTTGGGCAAAAATACGCCGATATTGTATACAAAACGCCGCAATCCATAAGAATTGCGGCGTTCTATTTGTCTTTATATGTTGTTCCTGTGGTTTTAAATCAATTTAATTAGAACTTCCCAGCCTTCGCCGCTTCCTCGATGGAAACAGCTACCGCAACGGTAGCGCCAACCATAGGGTTGTTACCCATACCGATGAGACCCATCATTTCTACGTGAGCCGGTACGGAAGAAGAACCTGCAAACTGAGCGTCAGAGTGCATACGTCCTAAAGTATCCGTGAAACCATAGGATGCAGGACCTGCAGCCATGTTATCAGGATGAAGGGTACGACCTGTACCGCCGCCGGAAGCAACGGAGAAGTATTTCTTTCCTGCTTCTGTTCTTTCTTTCTTATATGTACCTGCTACAGGATGCTGGAATCTTGTAGGGTTGGTAGAGTTACCTGTAATGGAAACGTCTACGTTTTCTTTCCACATAATTGCTACGCCTTCCGGAACGGAGTTTGCGCCATAGCAGTTTACTTTGGAACGAAGACCGTCAGAGTAAGCAATTCTTTCGATTTCTTTTACTTCGTTTGTATAAGGATCATATTCTGTTTCAACAAAGGTAAAGCCGTTGATACGGGAAATGATCTTTGCTGCGTCTTTTCCTAAACCGTTTAAGATAACGCGTAAAGGTTTCTGACGAACTTTGTTTGCTTTCTCAGCAATACCGATTGCGCCTTCTGCAGCAGCGAAGGACTCATGACCTGCTAAGAATGCGAAACACTCTGTCTCTTCCTCTAATAACATTTTACCAAGGTTACCATGTCCTAAACCTACTTTACGGGTATCAGCAACGGAACCGGGAATACAGAAAGCCTGAAGACCTTCACCGATTGCTGCGGCAGCGTCGGCAGCTTTCTTGCAGTCTTTTTTGATAGCGATCGCAGCGCCTACCGTGTAAGCCCAGCAAGCGTTTTCAAAACAGATGGGCTGGATCTTCTTAACCTGCTCATATACATCCAGTCCGGCGTCTTTTGTGATTTTTTCAGCTTCTTCCAAGGAAGCGATACCATAGCTGTTTAATACGCTGTTGATTTTATCAATACGTCTTTCATATGATTCAAATAAAGCCATTCTATTGTCCTCCTTCTATTACTCTTTACGTGGATCGATGATCTTAACAGCGTCATCAACACGTCCATACTGACCACATGCTTTTTCATATGCTGTGTTAGGATCATCACCTTTTTTGATGAAGTCTGTCATCTTGCCAAGGCTGACAAATTTGTAACCGATGATCTGATCGTCTTTATCAAGAGCGATACCTGTTACATAGCCTTCAGCCATTTCAAGATAACGAGGACCTTTTTTAAGAGTACCGTACATAGTACCAACCTGGCTTCTTAAACCTTTTCCTAAATCTTCCAGACCTGCGCCCACAGCTAAACCGTCTTCGGAAAATGCGGACTGTGAACGTCCGTAAACGATCTGTAAGAATAATTCTCTCATTGCAGTATTGATCGCATCGCATACTAGGTCTGTATTTAATGCTTCCATTACTGTTAATCCGGGTAAGATTTCAGCAGCCATTGCTGCGGAATGAGTCATACCTGAGCATCCGATCGTCTCGATCAATGCTTCCTGAATGATACCTTCTTTAACATTCAGGGATAATTTACATGCACCCTGCTGAGGAGCACACCAGCCTACACCGTGTGTAAAACCGGAAATGTCTTTTACTTCTTTTGCCTGAACCCATTTTGCTTCCTCTGGGATTGGAGCACAGCCATGATGAACGCCCTGTGCTACACAAGTCATTTCTTCCACTTCTTTTGAATAAATCATGTGAAATCTCCTTTCAATTATGTAGAAATATATCATAACAAAATATGTCGTATTTTGTTAGACTCACCTTTGATATTCTCTCATATTTTATGCAAAAAATCCAGTCATTTATGAAGAATATCCCAAAAAATCAGTTGAGCATCATGCGGTCGTTTGCAAATTCTCCGCCGCTGACCTCTTCAAATTTGGCAAGCAGGTCGGAAACATGCAGCTTCTTCTTCTCTTCCCCGCTGACGTCATAAATAATCGTGCCCTCGTGCATCATAATCAGACGGTTGCCGTGGGTAATGGCGTCCTTCATATTGTGGGTTACCATCATCGCGGTCAGTCCGTTCTCTTCAATGATTTTATCGGACAAAGCGAGCACCTTTGCCGCCGTCTTGGGGTCCAGAGCCGCCGTATGCTCATCCAGCAATAATAATTGCGGCTTTTCCAGGGAAGCCATCAACAGGGTTATCGCCTGTCTCTGTCCACCTGACAGCAGACCGACCTTGGAAGTCAGTCTGTCTTCCAATCCCAGATCCAGAGACTTTAACAGTTCCATATATCTTTCTCTTTCCTTGCGGGTAATGCTCCAGCTTAAAGTACGGTGCTTGCCCCGCCTTGCGGCAATGGCTAAGTTTTCGTCAATACCCAGGTCCGCGGCGGTTCCCATCATCGGGTCCTGAAATACCCTTCCGATATATTTGGCGCGCTTATGCTCGGGAAGCCTTGTGATATCCACGCCGCCGACGCTGATGCTGCCCGAATCGATGGGCCATACGCCCGCAATGGCATTTAACATCGTGGATTTTCCGGCTCCGTTGCCGCCGATAATCGTAACGAAGTCGCCTTCGTTTAAAGTCAGGGACACATCGGTCAAAGCCTTCTTTTCATTGACCGTGCCGGGATTGAAAGTTTTACTTAAATTATGAATTTCCAGCATCTTACTTTCCTCCCTTCTTCACGCCTGACGGGTGCGTCGCTTTATAACGTCCGCTCCAATATGGAATTGCCAGGAATACGGCGACGATCAGCGCGCTGAAAAGCTTTAAGTCCGTCGTGCTCAGACCAAGCTGCAGTACCAGAGCGATTACCGCAAAGTAGATCACGCAGCCGATCACAACGGAAAACAGCTTTAATCCGAAATTGCGGAACAATTTTCCGAATAATACTTCTCCGATGATGACCGAAGCAAGTCCGATAACGATGGCGCCTCGTCCCATATTGATGTCCGCATTGCCGTTATACTGTGCATACAATCCGCCGGAAAGACCTACCAGACCGTTAGAAATCACCAGACCGATGATTTTGCCGATATTGGTATTCACGCCCTGCGCTCTCGCCATATTTTCATTACATCCGGTAGCGCGCACCGCCGAACCGATTTCCGTTCCCAAAAACCAATACAGAATGGCGATTACCGCAACCACAAAAATCAGGGTAACCAGGATCGCCATATTGATATAACGCAGGCTCACGACCAAATCATATTTATCCACGCTGACCGCCTGATTGGACTTGCCCATAATTCTCATATTGATGGAATATAAGCCGAGCTGGCTTAAAATACCGGACAATATTCCGGGGATTCCCATGACCGTATGGAAAAATCCCGTCAGCAGACCGGCAAGCATACCCACGGCAAAAGCGGCAAGCAAGGACACATACGGATTGACTCCGTTCATGATCAGCATAACCGAAACCGCGCCGCCGGTACAAAGGCTGCCGTCTACCGTCAGATCGGCAAAGTCCAGCACCTTATAGGTTATGTAGACGCCGATTGCCATGATCCCCATGATCACGCCCTGCGCCACGGAGCCGGGCAGCGCATTCAATAATGCAACAAAATTAAACATACAAAAACCTCCAGTAAATTCACTCTGCAGGATAAAAACCCCACCTAATCGACAGTATAACAAAAATATGGAAAAGTGGAAAGAGGAAATAAAAAAATAGATGCCCCGGGAGAAAGGAAGTTTTCCTTCTCTCCTAAGACATCCGTTTCATTCGGGTAACAAACCCGCGCTTTTTATTCTTCTGTTTCGATAGCTACCAGATCTTCCGGAACAGTCCAGTTGATCGCTTCCGTCGTCTCCGCATTGTATTTTGCAACAATACCGTCGGATACAAATTCGATGGGCATCGTAGCGGGATCAGCGCCGTTTACCAGGATCTCATATGCCATTTCGCCGGCTTTATATCCGAGATCGTAGTAGCTGATGCTCAATGTGGCAAGACCGCCTACGGAACACATATTCTCTTCACCGCAGATAACAGGGATTCCCTCAGGAACGGTTACGTTCTTAACGATTTCCATATTGTCCGCAAAGGTGTTGTCCGTCGGAATGTAAACGCAGTCGCAGTCCGATACGGCAGATGTGATAACCGCCTGGATTTCATTGGAATCCGCAGCCGTATATACTTCATAATCGATGCCTGCTTCCTCGAGGTATTTTGTCGCAAGGTCCGCCTGGAATACGGAGTTTGCTTCAGAGGAACAGTATACAACCGCTACCTTGGAAATATCGGGACATACTCTCTGCAGCAAAGCGATCTGTTCGTCAACCGGTGCAAGATCGGATACGCCGGTAACGTTTGTGCCGGGTTCTTCATTGCTGTTTACAACCTCCGCCGTTACAAAATCGGTTACGCTCGTTCCGATAATCGGAATTTCATTGGTTGCCGCCGCCGCAGACTGCAAAGCGGGCGTAGCGTTCGCCATAATCAGGTCAACGCCGTCGTTGACGAATTTGGTGGAAATGGTCGCGCAGTTTGTAGACTCGCCCTGAGCATTCTGGTAATCAAAGGTTACTTTATCTCCCAGTTTGTCTGTCAATGCAGCTTCAAAGCCTTCCGTTGCAGCGTCTAAAGCCTGATGCTCAACCAACTGGATGATACCGATTTTGTAAGTATCGCCTTCCGCATCCGTGCTTTCTGCATCTGTGCTTTCCGCTTCTGCGCCTTCATCCGCTGCTTCTGTTTCGTTGTCTGTCGTTTCCGCTTCGGGCGCTTCCGTCTCTGTCGTAGCTTCGGAACCGCAGCCAACCAATAAAGACGCGGACAAAACGCCGACCATAAGCATTGCCATAAGTTTCTTCATAATGTCTTCCTCCCTTTTATTTTGCCGGAGCATATGCCATGCTGCCGGCGATAGTGACTGGGCTGATGCTTTATCGCTTCAACCTAGTAAAATATACAATACTTCCGCTCATTCGTCAATAGAAAGACTTTATGAAACTATGAAAAAGCAATCACAGATTTACTAAATGATCTCAGATACAACGCCTTCTTTTTTGTAGATGGAGTTTTCATCCAGCCATCCTCTGACGGAATTAAGAGGATAAATCCTCGTATTTCTTCCGATGACCGTGCCGGGGTTCAACACGGTATTGCAGCCTACCTGCACGTTGTCGCCTACGACCGCGCCCAGCTTGCGAAGCCCCGTCTCGATTTCTCCGAGAGGGAATTTAATAACTACGTTTTTCTTGTCGTTTTTGATATTGGAGGTAATGGCTCCGGCTCCCAGATGCGCCTTGTAACCCAGCACGCTGTCCCCCACATAATTGTAATGGGGCACCTCTACTTCGTCGAAAAGCAGGCTGTTTTTGATTTCACAGGAATTGCCCACAACCGCGCCTTTGCCGATAATGGCGTTGCCGCGGATAAAGGCGCAATGTCTGATCTGCGCGTTTTCGTCCACGATACAGGGACCCGTTATGCTCGCCGTATCCGCCACCTTTGCCGATTTTGCGATCCATACGTTATCGCCGATCTTATCAAAATCCTCTGCGGGCAGCATCGGTCCCAACTGCATGATAAAGGCTTCGATCCTCGGAAGGACTTCCCACGGATAATCGATTCCCTCAAACAAAAATTGTGCCAGTGTCTTGTTGACATCCAGATACTTGTCGGTTCTAAACATTTCTAACATACGCTTCTCTCCCTTTTCCTTTTGATTTTCTTTTTGGTTTTCGTTTTTTGCTTTCCCTTTTATTTTGTACCGGCTTTTGTTTTGCCGGAATTTTTCTTTCCGCCGTCCTTATAGTTGCCGCAGACATAGGATATGCACTGGTTTAAATATCCCCGGTTGTCCGTCCGTTTCACGTAATCGGTCCTTCTGGAGATAAACCCTTTTAATTTTACCATATATTCGTCGGAAGTGATATCCCCCTGCGCGACCATTGTCAAACCTTTTTCCCAGCTTGCGGTCAGTTTCGGGTCCAACATGGACTTGATCGAACAGTTGACCACTTCGTAAATCACTTCTCCCAGACACGCCGGCGTAATGATCTGCGTCTTTTTGTTCAGATTCAGATAACCGTTTGCCACCAGCTTCTTTAAAATTTCCGCTCTGGTGGCGGAGGTGCCGATTCCGCTTCCCTTAATCTGTTCCCGCAGATCCTCGTCTTCGATTAACTGTCCCGCGTTTTCCATGGCAAGGATCAGCGAGCCTGAGTTATAACGCTTCGGCGGAGAAGTCTCCCCCTCCCTGATTTCCATACCCGAAATGGGAATTTCCGTTCCCTTTTTCAAAGAAGCGAGCTTTAAGCGCAGCGCGTCGTCAATTCCCGTTTCCTTCTCGGCTTCCGGCACGCCTTCGCCTTCTTTATCCGATTCTTTCTTTTTCGTAAAACTGTATTGCGCTGCCTGCAGATAACCGGGCTGCACCAATACCTTAAAAGAAGCAAAAAAGGATTCCCTTCCCTTCTGCAAAATGAGCGAAAGCTTTTCATACTCGGCTGCAGGATAAAATACACTTAAAAATCTGCCGCAGATCAATTCATAGACCTTTGCCGAAACGGGATGCAGCCCATTTAAGGCGGAAAGCCCCTGCCCCGTGGGAATGATCGCATAATGGTCCGTGATCAGCTTGTCATTGACATATCTCGTCTTTGCAATCGAGGCGTAGGTCTTGCTGTTTAACACCCAGGCGGCGCGTTCCGCCATGGGCGCATAAGAACACAGCCCTCTGATATTTTTGTAAATCTCCTTCGCCACCGCCGTAGACAATACTCTCGCGTCGGTTCTCGGATAAGTCGTCAGCTTCTTTTCATACAGTTCCTGGGCGATCCTAAGCGTCTCGTCAGGACTGATCTTAAACAATCTGGAACAGTCGTTTTGCAGTTCCGCCAGATTGTACAATAACGGCGGATTTTTCTTTTCCTTCTTTTTTTCGATTTTAGCGACCGTCATCGTATCATGGGGCTTTAACTGTTCTATCAGCGCTTTGGCGTCCTCTTCCTTTTTAAAGCCGTTTTCCTTATACAAAAGGGGCGACTGTTCATACGCCGAGCCTTCCGCCGCTTTCCATTCCCCTTCAAAGCCGCTGCCCGTCAGATCAAGCCCGGCGACAACGCGGTAAAAAGGCGTTTTTTCAAAATGACGGATCTCCCGTTCCCGGTCCACCACCATGCCCAGAACGCAGGTCATGACACGACCGACGGAAACAACCGCATTCTTTTCCATCGATAAGGCGTTTTTAATATAATCGCCGTATTTTAAGGTCAGCAGACGGGAAAAATTGATTCCCATCAGATAATCTTCCTTTGCGCGAAGGTAAGCCGAAGCTCCCAGATTGTCATATTCGGACAAGTCCTTTGCCTCTCTGATGCCCCGCAGGATCTCCTCTTCCGTCTGGGAATCGATCCAGACCCTCTTGCGCTCCTTGCCCTTTATATGCGCTTCCTGCTCCACCAGCCTGTAAATGTATTCCCCTTCCCTTCCCGAGTCGGTACATACATAAATTCTTTTGACGTCCTCCCGGTTCAACAGTCCGCTGACAATATCAAACTGTTGTTTTACCCCGCTTATGACTTCATATTTAAACTCATCCCCGGGCGGAAAAAAAGGGAGCGTCTGCAAGGACCACCTTTTCAGTTTTTCGTCGTAAGCATCGGGATAGCTCATGGTAACAAGATGACCGACGCACCAGGTCACAACGGCGTGTTCGGATTCCATATATCCCTGAAAGGATTTCATCTGCTCCTTCAGCGCCTTGGCAAATTCTCTCGCCACGCTGGGCTTCTCCGCGATAAATAAACTTTTATCCATAAATCATACCTTAATTTTCAAGAAATGCTTTCATAATCTCATCAAATGTCAAAAGACGAAGCTGCGGCTTCATTTTCGCCTCCAGCGTCAGCTTTTCATCAAAATCTCTGCCGGAAATAAGATAACAGCCGTTTAAGGATACGTCGGCTTCTTTTGCTCCAAGCGTCAGCTTCCGGTAATCTTCATAGGTCGTCATCGCCTTCAGCCTGCCGCATTTGACCGCGCAATACCCCTCTTCCTGTTTCCAGATCAGATCGATCCGGTTGTTTTTGCCTAAGAACCGGTGGGCACGGGCGATTTGGTCCTTTCCCACGATCCCGCAAAGCACAAAATACTCCTTTACGATCTTCTGAAAATACGGATTGCAGTAATCCGCCAGTTTTTCTTTGATATAACGGTCGTAAAACTCCGCTTCCCCATACCGGATCAGCTCTTTTTCACGAAGATAAATAAAAGTAAACCAGAAATCGGTAAAATGACTGCTGATCTCATAAATTCCCTTTTGGGCATTTTCCCGCCCCGGACAGTCAATGGAATATACTTTTTCAATTTGTCCCTGTTCCATCAGCGCTTTCAGATAAACGCTGATTTTAGCTCTGGAATACCCCGTAACCCGGTGCAAATCGTTTAATTTTGCATTGCCCTGCGCCATTGCCGTAAGGATCGTATCATAGACGCCGCTTTCCCTCAGCCCCTCCAGACAATATTGATATCCCGCATGGCGCAGATAGGAACGGTCTGACAGGACCTGTTCCCGGATATTTTCTACCGCACCCTTTTTCATATCCATAAAATTCCAAAGTCCCGGCACGCCGCCTAAAACGCTGTAAAGCAAAAACAGCTCCTCCTTAGGATAATCGGGATATTCTTTACAAATACCTGCAAAGGAAAGCTCTCTGAATTTATAAAAGCCGCTGATGCGCGCCGCGTTTTTCCCAAAGCATTTGACCATGGAGCTTTCCACCCAACTGCAGGCGGACGATACAAACAAAATCAGGATACTCTCTTTTTCCAGCAAATTCAGACAAAAGGGCATAAACTGTTCCGATTTGGATAAATGCTGAAACTCGTCGATAATCAACAGCTTCTTTTCCGTTTTGGGATATTGTGAAAGCTTCTCCGCCTCCGATTTCAGTTCCTCTAAAATTCGGTCCTCGCAGCCCGGCTTTGCAAGGCAATAAGAAAAAGGCCTGTCTTTGCAAAAATCCAGCAAAAAAGCGGTTTTCCCAAGAAACTTCTGTCCATAGAAAACCAAAAGCTGGCTGCCCGGCCTCATCCTGTATTCTTCTAAATATGTATACTCGTGATCGCGCCCAATTAACATAGAAAACTTTACCTTACCCCAAACTGCCTCCAAAAACCGCCGGCTTTTCTCCGTCTCAGCCCGTCGCGCCTTCCTGCATCAGCAGATCCGCGAGATCCTCCTCCGGCATCGGTTTTCCCAACAAAAATCCCTGAATATTGTCACAATCTATTTTTTTCAGATATTCATATTGTTCCTCGGTCTCCACGCCTTCGGCAACGGTTTCATATCCGAGCTTTTTGACCATGGAAACAATGGATTCTGTAATGACCCGGGTGCTTTTATCCTGTATAACCGTATCGATAAAGGACTTATCGATCTTTAAGGTATCGATGGGAAGCCCTTTTAAATAGGACAGGGACGAGTAACCCGTACCGAAATCGTCCAGAGATATTTTAACGCCGTATTCCTTTAAGGTATGCAGCTTCGCCACCACCTGGTCAAAATCATCGATCAGCACGCTTTCGGTAATTTCCAGCTCGATATCTTTTGGATTTACCTGATATTTTTCCAATATTTCCAGAAGATTGCCCACAAAATCGGGACGTTTATACTGAATCGCCGAAATATTGAGGGACAGAACCATACTGCAGTTATATTTCTTCCTCCATGCGGCATACTTTCGGATACCCTCTTCCAATACCCATGTGCCGATGGGTACGATCATGCCGCTCCTTTCCGCCACGGGAATAAATACGCCGGGACTGATCATCTTGCCCGACTCGTCCTGCCAGCGGATCAGCGCTTCCACCCCGCGCAGTTTTTTTGATTTGGAATCATACTGCGGCTGGTAATATAACACAAAGCGGTTCATATTGACAGCTTCTTTTAATTTATTTTCTATATTGATATTATCGATAAAATCCTGGAAAATCGGCGTTTCAAAGTACCGCATACTGTTCGGTCCGTGTTCTTTGGCGCGAAACATAACGATTTCCGAACAGTTAATCAGCTCCAGCGCGTTTGCCGCCGCCTCGGGATATTCCGCAACGCCCACGCAGACGGTAATAAAAATCTCCTGTCCTCCGATCAGGCGGAAAGGATCTTCCACCCTCTGTACGATGGAACGGAACAGCTCTTCCACGCTGCGCTTCCCCACGGGATTTTTGACCGCGATATAATAGGTGTCGTCCGTCACATGCGCCACAATCGTGCGCTCGTCCATAAAGCCTTTTAAAAACAGTCCGAACGCCTGAATCAGTTCATCGCCTGCGATCATGCCGAGCCCGTCGTTGATTTTCTTAAAATTATCAATATCCACGCACATAACGGCAACGGCGTCATGGCTGTCCTTTGCGTCGCGCAGCCATTCGCTGAGTATCCGGATAAAGTAATTCCTGTTGTATAATCCCGTCAGCATATCGTAATAAGCCATATAGCGCAATTCTTCGTTCTGCTTTTTAGATTTGGTAATGTCACGGATACGGATTACCTTTTCTACGGGCTTACCGTCGCTGTAACATACCGTACATTCAAACTCCAGCCATTTATCGGAGTCGGAAAGCCTGCACTCCGCGACCCGGTTCTGTTCGCCCGAATTTTCCAGAAACAACAGTTTTCGCAGCTCGCTTCTTCCCGCCTTTTCCACCAGTTCCGGAATCCGGTTCATATCCATGGGCGTATTTAACCCGAAATCAAAGAAACCGTCCCAATTGCCCAATATCTCAATGGTATTCTTCTGAAACTGTATGTATAAAAAAGCATTGCGGGAGGTAGAACAAACCAACTGATACATTTTCTCTTTGCCGTCCAACTGCCGGTTTAAGGCGCGGACCATATCAAGCTGAAACTGTAAATCGTCCATTTGTTCTACCTCCCTTCTCATGCTCAGATTCTTATGCACATATCCCGCCGGATTATTTTTTGTTAATAAAGCCCTTTGCCTTTAACAGCTCCGCGCAAAGCACCGCTCCGCCTGCCGCGCCTCTGACCGTATTATGGGATAAGCCTACGAATTTGTAATCGTAGATCGTATCTTCTCTCAAACGTCCGATGGAAATACCCATTCCGTTTTCATAATCTACGTCAGCCTTTACCTGCGGTCTGTTATCCTCTTCCATATACTGAATAAACTGCTTGGGAGCGGACGGAAGCTCTAATTCCTGGGGAACGCCCTTAAAGGATACCAGCTTTTCGATCAACTGTTCCTTCGTCGGCTGTTTTCTGAACTTAACAAATACGGCAGCCGTATGTCCGTTTAATACCGGCACGCGGATACACTGACAGGAAATCTTCGGCTCCGCAGCGGGAACGATCTGTCCGTTTTCCACCTTACCGTAAATTCTCAAGGGCTCCTTTTCGCTCTTTTCTTCTTCTCCGCCGATATAGGGAATAATATTTTCCACCATTTCCGGCCAGTCCTTAAAGGTTTTTCCTGCGCCTGAAATCGCCTGATAAGTCGTAGCGATTACTTCATAGGGCTCAAACTCGCGCCATGCGTAAAGCACGGGCGCATAGCTCTGGATGGAACAGTTGGGCTTAACCGCAACAAATCCTCTTGTTGTGCCGAGACGTTTTTTCTGGGCTTCAATGACGTCCGTATGCTCGGGATTGATCTCAGGAATGATCATAGGCACGTCCGGGGTCCATCTGTGAGCGGAGTTGTTGGAAACCACAGGCGTCTCCGTCTTCGCATAAGCGTCCTCGATCGCCCGGATCTCTTCCTTTGTCATGTCGACCGCGGAAAATACAAAATCAACTTCTGCCGCAACCTCTTCCACTTCGTTGACGTTTTTTACAATGATATTTTTGACTGCTTCGGGCATCGGCGTATCCATTTTCCATCTGCCGCCCACAGCTTCTTCATAAGTCTTTCCTGCGGATCTGGGGCTTGCTGCGATCGTAGTCACTTTAAACCACGGATGATTCTCAAGCAGGGAAATAAATCTCTGTCCTACCATTCCTGTTCCGCCTAAAATACCGACTTTCAACTTTTCACTCATCTTTTCAATCTCCTCATTTTGTTTTGTAACTTTATTTACAAGCGCTTCGGACGCTTAATAAATCATATCCTTATCCTTCCAGTCGCTTTGCAGGTATTCCTTCTCCATGGCAATGACCTTTTCCATCGCCGCCTTGCCCGGCGCTCCGATGGTCAGCCTTTTATCCACACAGGTCTTTAAGCTGACCGCATCGTAAATATCCGGCTCAAACACCTCGCTGATTTCTTTTAATTCTTCCATGGACAGATCCTGAATCGCCTTGTCTTTTTCAATACAGCTTAAAACCAGCCTGCCGACGATGCCGTGGGCGTCTCTGAAAGGCAAGCCGTGGTTGACCAGATAGTCCGCCGCGTCGGTGGCGTTGGTAAACCCGTTCATGGCGCTGGTTTCCATCACATCCTTGCGGAATTTCATTGTGGAAATCATACCGTTAAACAGGGAAAGGCATCCCTTTACGGTATCGATGGCGTCAAAGGTCAGCTCCTTATCCTCCTGCATGTCTTTGTTGTAAGCGAGGGGAAGCCCCTTTAACGTGGTAAGCATGGACATCAGCGCGCCGTAAACTCTTCCGGTCTTGCCTCTGACAAGCTCTGCAATATCCGGATTTTTCTTTTGGGGCATAATGCTGCTTCCCGTGGAATAGGCGTCGTCGATCTCCACAAAACGGTACTCGTTAGTGTTCCAGATAATAATTTCCTCACTGAAACGGCTCAAGTGCATCATGATCGTGGATAACGCGCTCAAAAACTCTATGATATAATCCCTGTCGGCGACAGAATCCATACTGTTTAAAGTCGGTCCTTCAAACCCCAGCAGGGAAGCCGTGTACACGCGGTCCAAAGGATACGTCGTCCCCGCAAGCGCCCCCGCACCCAGGGGACAGTAATTCATCCGGTGATAAATATCTCTCATACGCAGTCTGTCGCGTTTGAACATTTCAAAATAAGCGCCCATATGATGCGCCAGCGTCACGGGCTGCGCCTTCTGCAAATGGGTAAAGCCGGGCATATAAGTCTCGGTATTCTCTTCCATAATGTGAAGAAGCGTGGTCAGTAACTCCTTTAAGATCTCATCCACCGCTACGATTTCGGAACGGATATATAATTTCATATCCAGAGCCACCTGGTCGTTGCGGCTGCGCCCGGTGTGAAGTTTCTTGCCCGTATCGCCGATCCTGTCAATCAGGTTTGCTTCCACAAAGCTGTGGATATCCTCGTATTCATCCGTAATCTGCAGGCTGCCGTTTTCCACATCCTCGCGGATGCCGGTCAGTCCTTTCACAATGGCGTCCTTTTCCTCCGTCGTCAGAATACCCTGTTTATGAAGCATGACCACATGTGCAATACTGCCCTCGATATCCTGCTGAAAGAATTTCTGATCAAAGGAAATCGAAGCGTTGAAGCGGTAAACCAGTTCATCCGTATCCTTTGTAAAACGTCCTCCCCATAGCTGTGCCATGATAATCATCCTCCGTATTCACGTTAAAACTAAATTTGATCATAGCATATCAGGCACAGTTTTTCAAGAAATACAGACCAAAAACCCCTCACAAAGTCATTTTTTCTACATACATTAGTAAAAAAGGAGGGGAATATTCATGGAACCCTATATTGCACTACAAGGTGTTTCTTTTTCTTATCATCGCCCCGATGGTGAAATCGAAGCACTTTCCGACGTTTCTTTCACTGTTTCAAAAGGCGAATTTGTCTCTCTGGTCGGTCCCAGCGGCTGCGGAAAGTCCACCATCCTTTCCATTCTCGCCGGATTAAACCATGCCGAAAGCGGCTCCATAAGCGTTGACCCGGACGTTTCCTTCGGCTATATGTTCCAACAGGATTTATTGCTGCCCTACAACACCATCTGGAAAAATATTTCATTGGGACCTTCCATCCATAAAACCTTAAATTCTTCAACCAAAAAGCGGCTTGAAGATTTATTATATAAATACGGTTTATCCCAGTTTCGAGACAAATACCCCGGTCAGCTTTCCGGCGGTATGCGCCAGCGCGCCGCCCTGATCCGGACGCTTGCGCTGAATCCCGATACGCTTCTTTTGGATGAACCCTTCAGCGCCCTGGATTATCAGACCAGACTATTAGTCGCCGACGATATCGGCAAGATCATACGCAAGGAAGGCAAAACCGCAATTTTGGTTACCCACGACCTCTCCGAGGCGATCAGCCTGTCGGATAAGATCATCGTGCTGTCCGGCAGACCTGCGAAAGTCCTTAAAATTATGGATATTGACATTCCCGGCAAGGAAAACGGTTCTCTTGCGGCAAGGGAGCGACCCGAATTCGGAGAATATTTTCAAATACTTTGGAAGGAGATGAATCCCCCTGATGAGCGAACAGCATAAACAATACCTTGTATCACTGGAAAAATACCACCGGAAAATCAGATTTTTCCGCATACTGGTGTTTCTTCTTTTTATTGCGCTGTGGGAAATTGCGGCGGACTTAAAATGGATTGATTCTTTCTTTTTCAGTTCCCCTTCCCGCATTGTCAAATATATTTTTTCCATGGGCAAAACCGGCGAGCTGCTCACGCACATCGGCTATACCCTTGCGGAAACCATTTTAAGTTTTCTTTTTGTCATGCTTTTAACCGTCGTTTTCGCCTCGCTGCTCTGGTTTTCCAAATCCCTTGCCGCGATTTTTGAACCGGCTCTCGTCATCTTAAACAGTCTTCCCAAATCGGCGCTGGCGCCGTTATTTATCGTATGGCTGGGAACCGGCATGAAAACCATAATCGTAGCGGGCGTTTCCGTCGCCATCTTCGGCTCCATCATCAGTCTGTATACCCAGTTCCACCAGACGAATCCCGAAATGGAAAAGCTGATTCTGACTCTGGGCGGCAGCAAATGGGATACCTACACCCGTATCGTCATTCCTTACTCCGTCCCCACGCTGATCAACTCCATGAAGGTTAATATCGGACTTTCCTTAGTCGGCGTCATTATCGGAGAGTTTCTCGCCGCGAGGCGCGGACTGGGCTACCTGATCATCTACGGCACCCAGGTCTTTAAGCTGGATATGGTAATCTCGTCTATTATTATTTTATGCTTCATCGCATACGGACTTTACTTTATCATTCAGAAATTGGAGAAGATGGTTAAAATAAGTGTTTGACGGACGCGGCGGCAGGCGGGAGGCGTGGCGGCGGATGATGTGGCAGGCGGGAGGAGTGGCGGCGGACGAAATAAAAGATAGCGGATATCACGGAAACGCGCTTTCGCTCCAGAAACACGCAACGGTACGTAAATCCGCAAAGGACGCGGATTAAGTACCGGCGTGTTTCTAAGGGTTTCCTTTGATATCTGCTATCTTTTATTTCTGGTTTATTCCTCTCGCTTGCTTTTCCTCTTGCTTACTTTTCCTCTTGCCTGCTTTTTTCCTTGTGTTGCTTCTGAGTTCGTTTTCTCTTTCTTTATTTTTCTTCTGACTTCGTTTTGCTTTTGAAGGGCGCAGGGTTCCCTGAGGGGTAGAGGTTGTCTTTGAAGGGGCGCAGGGTTCTTAATGATTTTGTTTTGGGTTATTCTTTTTCTTTCATTACGCTCATGTAGGCGGGGCGGATGATTTTGTTCATGCCGACGAGTTCTTCGATTCGGTGGGCGCTCCAGCCTACGATTCTGGCGATGGCGAACAGGGGCGTATAAAGTTCCGAAGGAATGCCCAGCATATCATAGACAAAGCCGCTGTAAAAGTCTACATTGGGGCTGACGCCTTTAAAAATATGTCTTTTCTCTGCAATGACTTCCGGCGCTGCTTCTTCGATCATGCGGTAGAGCGTCATATCTTTTTCTTTTCCTTTTGCCTCTGCAAGCTCTTCCACATAAGCCTTGAACATCCGCTCCCTCGGGTCGGAAATCGAGTATACGGCGTGACCCATTCCGTAAATCAGTCCTTTTTTATCAAACGCCTCTCCGTCCAGTATTTTTTTCAAATATGCCTTTACTTCCTCATAATCCTCCCAGTCTCCGACGTTTTCCCTGATATCCTGCATCATTTCCATGACTTTAATATTGGCGCCGCCGTGTTTAGGACCTTTCAGAGACGACATAGCCGCCGCAATAGACGAATATGTATCCGATCCGGAAGAAGTTACGACTCTTGTGGTAAAGGTGGAATTGTTTCCGCCGCCATGCTCCATATGAAGCATCAGCGCCACATCCAGCACTTTCGCTTCCAGCTTTGTATAGGTGCTGTCCGGTCTGAGCATCCGAAGGAAATTTTCGGCAACGGATAATTCAGGGTCCGGTCTGTGGATATACATACTTGCATCGTTTTCATAATGGTTATAGGCGTGATACCCGTATGCCGCAAGCATGGGGAAAATCGCAATCAACTGAATGCACTGACGGATGCTGTTGTCCACGTTGTTAGAAGTCGCCTGGTCATCATAGGACGCAAGCGTCAGAATACTTCTCGTCATGGAATTCATAATATCCTTGGAAGGCGCTTTCATAATGACGTCTCTGGTAAAATTGGTTGGCAGGTTTCTCGCTTCTCCCAAGATCCGCTTAAATTCCTTCAATTCCTCTTCATCCGGCTTTTCCCCAAACAACAACAGATAAGCCGTTTTCTCAAAGCCGTACTCGTTTTCCCCCAATTCTTCGATCAGGGTATTGATCCGGTAACCGCGGTACCACAACTGACCGTCGCAGGGTACGCTCTTACCGTCTATATTCCGAAACGAAACAATCTTCGATATATTCGTCAGTCCCGTCAGCACGCCTTTTCCGTTTTCATCACGAAGCCCTCTGTTGACGCCGTACTCCCGAAACAGTTTATCGGATATCATATCGTTCTTTCTGCAAAGGACTTCCTTTTGTGCCGCGTATTCCGCAAAATCGCCATATCCCATTTAATTTCCTCCTATCTCATCAATAACCCGGTTCATAATCTCTTCCAACTCCGCAATCTGCCCGAGGAGCCGGACAAATTGTTCCTCTCCGTATTCTTCAATTACGGTTTTATAAAATTTTTCAAGTATCTTCTGCTGCTTTTTCACGGAACTGATCCCGGTTTCGGTAATCACAATATAGGTGCCTTCCTCACCGGCGCCGTCATGCTTCCATTTCACAAGTCCTCTCTCCTGCAGCTCCTTAACGATCTTCGATACCTTTCCCATGGAAAGCTTCAGGGTCTGGGCGATATCCTCCAGATAAATTTTGGAATCGCCGACCTCGTTTTCCATACTTTTAGATAGAATCCACATCGCTACATAATCCGCCGTCGACATTTTCTGAAACAGTTTTTTCGTATATTCTCTGCCCGTTTTAAAAGAATGGCTTGCAAGACTGTTTGCCAATACAGCAAGGTCATTTTGTTTTTCTTCCGCTTTTATTTCCATCATGCCTCACCTCCGACTTATAATTAAAACGATACTTCCGAAAAAATCCCGTGTCAATAGAGTTTATTCTTTTTTAATTTTTGATCTGCCGTCCCGTCTTTGCCCTTCGGACAAATCAGGAACAAAAAAACTGCCTTCCAAGCGCGTGCTTAAAAGGCAGTCCTTTGAATGATCAAAGCTGAAAATGGGACTCGAACCCACGACCCCTTCATTACGAGTGAAGTGCTCTACCAACTGAGCTATTTCAGCCTGGCACAATTACCAAGTGCTATTATATACAATCTTTTGTTTTTGTGCAACAACTAAAATTTATTTTTTTACACTTTTTTCATCGTCCGCCTCTTTTTGCCCGTCAAAATGCACGTCGACCTGAGGGAACGGGATCGCCACGCCCTCTTTGTCAAAGGCATATTTGATTTCTTCCAAAAGCTGTCCCCTGAGTGTCCAGTAATCCTCCGATTTTACATGACATTTCAACGCCATATTGACCGAATTATCGCCGAATCCATCCACCGTAACAACCTTATCCTTATCCTGCAGCACCAGCGGATTTTCATGAATCAGTCTGTTTAAAATATCCTTTGCCTTTCTGATGTCGGAATCGTAGGAAATCCCCACGACCAGATCCAGCCTGCGGAAAGAAGCCGCCGTATAATTGACCAGACTGGTATTGGCAAGGGTGCCGTTTGGCAATACCACGGTTTTCCCGTCAAAGGTCAGCAATTTCGTATAAAACATCTGGATTTCCACAACGGTGCCTTCGTTCCCGTTGGAATCCTCCTTAATATAATCTCCTACTTTAAAAGGTTTTAAGAGCAAAATCAGGACACCGCCCGCAAAATTGGACAGACTCCCCTGCAGCGCAAGACCCAGCGCGACGCCCGCGGAACCGACTACGGCGACAACGCTTGCCGCATCCAGCCCGAAACCGCTTGCAATCATGAATCCGAGTACGACATAAAGACATACTTTGACAAAGGAATCCAGGAACTGCACGACGCCCACATCCACGGACGCGCGGTTTAAGGATTTTTTCAAAATCCTGCGGATTACCTTAATCAGCCAGATCCCCACCAGCAGAAAAACGACGGCAAGCAAAATTCTTACGCCGAGGTTTAACGCCTTTTGGGGAAGCTCCTGAAGAAATTGCCTGATCACGCCGATTTCCTTCTCCACTTCCTCGGGGGACATATTATCCACAGTCAATAACTCATAGATCAAATTCACGCTTATTCCACCTCAATTTTTTTGCGCTCTTCTTCCAGTTCCTTCGCTTTTTTCTCAAGCTCCTGTGCGCGCTCTGCTTCTTCCATGGCGCGCTTTAACGCCTCTTTGGCAAGTCTGTCGGCTTCCTCCGCCTTTTGCCTTGCTTCCCTTGCTGCGGCTTTGGCGGCGCTTTCTTCCTCCATTGCCTTTCTCTTTTTCTCTTCCGCGATTCTGCGCTGTCTTTCCAGCTCGCGCTGTTTTTCAATCTCCGCCTTTTCCTTTGCCGTAAACGGCGTATAGGAAAATACCGCAATGCTGAATGCGGCGGTTTTTATTTTGACGGATTCTTCCCTGTCGTCGCATTCGTCCTCCTGACTGATCAGCGCCTTTGTATTGACAAATCCCTTTCCTCCGAATTTCTTCGCGTCGGAATTGAAAATTTCTTTATACTTGCCTGCAAAAGGCACACCGATTTTATAATCGGCGCGGTCCACGCCCGAAAAGTTGCATATGACTAACAAAGTCTCCTTTTCCTTTCCGGTCTTTCTGAGAAATACAATCACGTTTTCATTGGCGGAAATATTGTTGATCCATTCAAAACCGTCCGCAGATTCATCCAGCTCATATAACGCGGGATGGGATTTGTAAAATTGGTTCAACGCCGCCACATAACCGTTCAGTTTTTTATGATCGTCATATTGCAGCAGATCCCATTCCAGACTGCGTTCTTCGTTCCATTCGTCAAATTCGGCAAGATCCTGCCCCATAAACAACAGCTTCTTGCCCGGGTGCATCATCATAAATCCGTAAGCCGCGCGCAGGTTGGCAAATTTTTCCGGTATCTTACCCGGCATTTTGCCGATCATGGAGGATTTGCCGTGTACCACCTCGTCGTGAGACAGCACCAGAATAAATTTTTCGCTGTAGGCGTAGATCATGCTGAAAGTCAGTTCCCCGTGTCTGCCGGCGCGAAACAGCGGATCGCACTTCATGTAATCCAGGAAATCGTTCATCCAGCCCATGTTCCATTTATAATCAAAGCCGAGACCGTCTTTTTTTACATCTGCGGTCACATTGGGCCATGCGGTAGATTCCTCCGCAATCATCAGCACCGAGGGAGCTTCTTTTTTCATCATACTGTTTAAATGCTTTAAAAATTCCATTGCCTCGAGATTTTCTTTGCCGCCGTACATATTGGCGACCCACTCTCCGTCCTTCTTGCCGTAGTCCAGATAGAGCATGGAAGCCACCGCGTCCATACGAATCCCGTCCGCATGAAACTCCTTCGCCCAATAGAGGGCGTTGGCAATCAGATAATTTTTGACCTCCGGTCTGCCGTAATTAAAGATCAAGGTGCCCCAATGAGGATGAGAGCCCTTTCTCGGGTCCGCATGTTCGTACAGGCAGGTGCCGTCAAAATTGGACAAACCATGGGTGTCCCTGGGAAAATGAGCCGGAACCCAGTCCAAAATTACGCCGATGCCGTTTTCGTGCATCGTATTCATAAAATACTGAAAATCCTCCGGCGTACCGTAACGGGACGTGGGCGAATAATAGCCGATGACCTGATAGCCCCAGGAAGCGTCAAAAGGATGCTCCATAACCGGCATCAGCTCGATATGGGTATAACCCATTTCCTTCACATAGGATGCGATTTTAGGCGCCAGTTCCCGGTAGGTATAAAAATCCCTGCCGTCTTCAGGCTTTGCAAAGGAACCGAGATGCACCTCCAGAATGCTCATGGGATTTTTGTGCACGTCCCATTCCTGTCTTTGCGCCATCCACTGATCGTCCGTCCAGGAAAATCCCGTCAGATCGTAGACGATGGAAGCGTTTTCCGGTCTTTTCTGGCTGTAAACGGCATAAGGGTCCGCTTTTAAAAAGGTCAAACCGCCCTTTGCCTTGATCTCAAATTTGTAATGGTCCCCTACGTTCGCCGTGGGGATAAACAATTCAAAAATCCCGGAATCCCAAAGTCTCCTCATCTGGTGCACCCTGCCGTCCCAGTGGTTAAAATCGCCCACGACGCTGACGCGCATGGCGTTGGGTGCCCATACCGCAAACAAAACGCCGTGAATGCCGTCGATCACATAGGGATGCGCCCCTAACAGATGATAGATTTCATAATGGATGCCCCCGTTGAATTTTTCCGTATCCTTTTTGCTGATCACGGGCTCAAAGCCGTAGGGATCATAGAAATCCTTTGTGGTTCCGTCTTCCAGGGTAATTGTATAGCTGTATTTGTCCGTATTTGTTGCTTTGGGGATAAGCACTGCAAAAAAGCCCTCTTCATCCGCCATTTCCATAGGGTAATCCTTGTTTTTGGTATGCAGCACGGCTTCCGTTGCTCCCGGGTAAAAGACCTGCGCGAGTTTGCCTCCGGTTACCGTATGGATACCGAGCAATTTGTGGGGATTATCTTCCTCAGAATATACGATCGCTTCAATTCCCGCCCAATCCATCAATTTGTAAAGTTTATTATTCATATTGTTTCTCTCCCCTTGTAATATCATGGATAAATAAGCCGCTTCTCAGCTTCGGTTCAAACCATGTTGATTTCGGCGGCATCAGCCTGCCTGCGTCAGCTACCGCAAACAATTCTCCGATCGAGGTCGGATACATGGAAAACGCGCACGCCGCCCCGTCCTCCACTCTCTCTTCCAATTCCTTCAAGCCGCGAATCCCGCCCACAAATTCGATCCGCTGATCCGTCTTGGGGTCTTGAATCCCAAACAGCCGATCCAGCACATAGGTCTGTAAAAGAGAGACGTCCAAGCCTTCCACGACGTCGCTGCTTAAAATAGTTTCCCTTGCCGTGACCACATACCACTTATGATCGAGATACATGCCGAATTCGCCTTTTTTCATCGGTCTGTATGGGCTTTTCGCCGCTTCTTCCACGATAAAATGCTCTGACAGACGTTCCTTTAATTCCCCGGGCGTCATGCCGTTTAAATCCCGCAGTACTCTGTTATAGTCCAGGATTTTCAATTCGTCATCGGGGAACAGCACTGAAAGGAAATAGTTATACGCCTCGTTTTTTGCATCCTCCGGATAGCGGCTTCTTCGGTTAAGCGCCACCTTTACCGCCGACGCGCATCTGTGGTGCCCGTCCGCAATATAGATGCTGTCCATCCCCTCAAACGCTTCCCGGACTTTTTCCACATCTTCGTCCCTGTCAATGATCCATACTCTGTGGGCAATGCCGTCCTCTGCGGTAAAATCATAAAGAGGCGTATGTAAAAGCGTCTTTTCCACAATGCGTTTCAAGCTGTCGCTGCGGCGGAACGCAAGAAAAATCGGTCCGGTCTGGGCGTTCGTCGTATCCACATGGCGGATGCGGTCAGCCTCCTTGTCCGCTCTTGTATTTTCATGCCGTTTGATCACGCCGTCCCTGTAATCGTCTACGCTGCTGCATGCAACAATTCCCGTCTGCTTACGCCCTTCCATTTCCAACTGATAAATATAATAGCAGGGCTTTCCGTCTCTGATGAATTTGCCGTCGCGGATCATGCCCCGCAGCAACTCGTTCGCTTTCTCATAAACGCAGTCCGCATAAGTATCCACATCATCGGGAAACTGCGTCTCCGCGCGGTCGATATTTAAAAAGGAATCGCTGTTGTCCTTAACCGCTTCTTTTGCCTCCGCCCTGCTATATACATCATAAGGCAGAGCCGCAATTTTTGACTCCATCCCCTTCGCGGGTCTGATCGCCGAAAATGGTCTGATATCCGCCATAATTACCTCCGACTGTTTTTCTCTCGTATCTATTTTATTGTACCAAATACGCACATCTAAAACAAGGAAAAAAGTTTTGGCTCTGTGACGGCGGTTCTTTGACAGTAATAGCGTTACATGCTAAAATGAACGGCAAAAGGAGTTGAACAACATGACAGATCAGGACAAAGAATTTTTAGACCGGATCACAAGCTACGCCAACGAAGTATGCGCCGATATTGATCCCCAGAAAACCCAGATCAGCGTCCAGTTGGAACGTCTGATGCCTGTAATTAAAGAAATCGCCGACGAATCGGGAAACAGCGTGGAAGATATTTTCATCCGCTATATGGATCTTGCTTCGGAGGCTATGGTAAAAACCGAAGAAAAGCTGCAGGAAAGCTTACAGGATATTCCGGACGATATGGGAACGGATGATATGCCGTTTTCTTTTCATGGATGATTTTATTGCCGGTTGCCGGACAGGTAGACCGTTTATCGGCTTACCTGTCCATTTTATTTTCCAAAATCCGGCGGCACTATAAAAAACGGTACCTGTCATGGAAACACGTTTTCTTCCTTTGACAGATACCGTTGCGATTGTGTTCTAAATATCCTCCATAAATTCCTTCAAAAAGATCCGAAATTCCTCTCTCGCCTCTTCGATTTTTGCGTTATCTCTGGTATTTAAGGCGTCGTCAAATTTCTGCAGGGCGCGCTCCACGATCCGGCGGTCGTTTCCGAGGCTTTCCTCATACAGGCGCTCGCCCCTCAACAGGAGAAGCTTGTTCTCTTCTTTTTCTCTGGGATGGATTTTCAGATAAGCGATTTCCTTCATGCGCTCTTCGATTTCTTCATCGCTCATATCCGTATGTCCGCCCTTGATGATCTGTTTTACCTTCTCTCCGGTGGAGACTACCTTGATTTCCACTTCCAGTATGGAATTGATATCATAAGTATAGGTCACGTCTACCGGCTCTTCTCCCGCCTTTGCCGCGGGCACCTTAATCGTAATTTCTCCAAGCAGCAGGTTATTTGCGGCAAAACGGCTCTCTCCCTGAAGGATTTTGACGCGCAGCTTTGTCTGATTGTCCCGGACCGTGTACAGACGCTCCGTGCGGCTTGCGGGAATCGTTGTGTTTCTCTCGATAATGGGACAGAAATGTCCGCCCTCAAAGATGTTATCCTCCCGCTCCATCACAACTTCCGTGCCCAGCGTAAAGGGGCAGACGTCCGTTAATATAACCTCCTTGATCATGGCGTTGCGTTCCTTCATCGCCGCCTGCACCGCCGCGCCCAGAGCAACCGCCTCATCCGGGTTGATATTGGTATCGGGAATGGTACGGAAAATCCTGCCCACAAACTTTCTGACAAAGGACAGCTTGGTGGCGCCGCCGACCAGTACAACCTTATCAATATCCTTTACCTTGATATGTGCGTCCGCAAGGCTGCGCTTGATGGGCTGTTTGATTTTCTCAAGCAGTTCCTCACATGCGGCTTCATATACTTCAAGGGTAATCCCCATTTCCACCGTCTCTCCGTCAATGTTGCACACCATTTTGGACACATTGCTGTCGGTAAAGCCTCTTTTGCAGATTTCCGCCTGCTTGCTGATATGGCGCAGAGTCTGGAACGACAGCTTTTCTTTGTCGATCTCTTTATGCTTGTCAAAAAACAAATCTTCCAGCACGCGGGTAAAATCTTCGCCGCCCAAAAAGTTATCTCCCGCTACCGCGCGCACTTCGATAATCGAATCGTATAATTCCAGAATGGATACGTCAAAGGTACCGCCTCCCAGGTCAAATACCAGAAATTTAGCGTTTTCGTGACTCTGGTATAAGCCGTAGGCGATCGCCGCAGCCGTGGGTTCGCTGATAATACGCTCCACCTTCAGTCCGGCAAGCTCTCCGGCGCGTTTCGTCGCCTTTCTCCTGTCGTCGTTGAAATATGCAGGCACGCTGATGACCGCTTCGGTTACCGGTTCTCCCAGATATGCCTCCGCGTCTTCCTTTAACGCCTTCAACACCAGCGCGGACAGCTCTTCGGCACGAAACTGTTTGTGCAGAAGCTGAAATTTGCGGTCGCTTCCCATATCCCGTTTGAATACCGACGCGGCGCTGTCGGGATATAACAGCATCCTTTCCCTTGCCGTTTCTCCCACGTATACCTCTTCGTTTTCATCGATGCTGACGATGGACGGCGTCAGATTTTTCCCAAGTCTGTTGGGGATGATCTTCGGTCCGTCGTCCGTAAAATACGCCACGAGGCTGTTGGTTGTTCCTAAGTCTATTCCTACAATCATTGTATATCTCCATTTCCGTGCTGCCTATTTTTTCTTTTTCAGGAAGTCAAAAATACCCTTTTTCTTTGAAGTCCTGTCGCTTTCCGCAGTCAGCGGCGTCTCCGGCTGCGGCGCCGCGCCCTGTGCGGTATTTTCTTTCTGCGCTTCCTTTGCACGCTCCAACGCCGCCATCTTTCGCCGTACCCGCTTTAACGCCCGCATACTGTCGCAGCCGCAGACATATTCCACGTCGGAAACATCCGCCGCCTTCTGCATATATTCCGCCGCTTCCGCAAGCTTTCCTTCCGCCTCGAAGATCAATCCCTGCCCGTAATACGCTTCGCTGCACGCCTTCATGTAACAATCGTCGCAGGGATAGCATTCCGTGACGACCTTCTGGTATTTTTTCGCCTGCTCCAGATCGCCTGTCATGACAAAGGCATAGGTAATAAAATATGCCCTTACCATGCTGTAGCGTTTATCCTCAAATATTCTCTGCTCATAGCTGCCGTCCAGCTTTAAAAGAGAATCCAGATATTTTTTCGCATAAGCCGCCGCCTGCGCCTGATCTCCCATATCATGATAAGACTCGGCAATATCATAGTAACGATTTGAAACGGTCCGCTCATCCGTCTGATCAATTTCCCGGACAAGTTCGATACATTTCAGATACGCTTCAATCGCTTTTTTAAAAGCGTCCGTATGATGATAAAAATCTCCGATTCTCCGATAGCATTCCAACAATACCTGAGGATTGTTTTTTTCCTGGCTGATTACTTTCCGATAATACTTTTCCGCCTCCGGGTTGTTTCCTTCCTGGCTGTAGGTTTCCGCCTTGTTCCAGAGGACATATCTGCCGTTCATCAGGTTGTTTTTTAACATTTCGTCATAGACTTCCCGCGCCTTATCATACTGATGCACCTTACACCATCTTCTTGCAAGGTTTTCCAACAGATAAGCGCTTCTTGGCACAACCTTCATCTGCTTTTGGGTATATTCGATGGCTTTTTTATAGTCCCCCAGACCCTCGTAAGCGTCCGCTATTCCCGAGCACACCCAGACACTGTTTCCTTCGTTGGGAAGTTTTAACGCTTCCATCGACTCTTGCAGCGCCTCTTCAAACTTTTTCATTTTGCGGTAAATATCCGCCGCATTATTATGGGCATAAATATTATCTGGCTCTAACTGCGCCGCCTTTAAGAAATCCGCCAGCGCCAATTCCAGCTCGTGCACCTCTTCATACAATAAGCCCCGCTCTATATAGTAAAAAGCGTCGTCCTCGCTGATTTCCAACTGTGCATTGCTGTGAAACAGTGCCTTTTCGTATGCTTTTTTGTCGGAACGGTTGTACAAAAATTTACGTTTATACATACGCGCCAGCAGGAAATTAACCTCTGAATGTCTGGGGTTGATTTCGTAGGCTTTTTCATATTCCAAAATCGCTTTCTCGGCGCGGTCGTTGACCTTATGCAAGCCCAGATTGTCCAGACATTTTCCGATATCTATATGCGCGTTGGCGTTATCCGGCTCCCGCTCCGCAATCTTCTTAAAGCAGCTTAACGCACCGTTATCATCCTTCGTATCCATAAGCAGGTCGCCTTTTAACCACAGCAGGTTGGTACGCTCCCCATACTTATGTAAACCTTCCTCCACGGTCCGCATTGCAGAATCGGTATCGTTCAAATCCCAATACAGCAGTCCGATCTCCAGATACAGTTCCGAAGGGTCCTCCAGATCGCTTTGCTCTTCGTCCTGTTCCTGATCTTCCGTATCCCCGGCAGGCTGTTTTTTTGCAAGCCACTGATCTTTGAAAGCCTTTACTTCCTCAAGGGTTTCCTGCCAGTTCTCGCCGCCCGTCCTTGTTATTCTCCGGATCTTAAAACGGTAAAGCTGCATTTCATCGCTTGTTAAGCCCGCTTCTTCGGCTCTTTTAAAGATGCCCTCGGCGTCCTCGTACTGTCTGTAAAAGTAAAAGGTCTTGTATGCAAGCACATAGGGCTTTACATATCCCGGATACAGGCGGATACATTCATAGAAATCGTCGATGACTCCCTGCCCGTTTTTCAATTCAAAATAAGCCTGCTGTCTCTTGACATATGCCGGGAAATAATTGCGGTCCTCTTCAATAATCTGATTGCACATCCCGATCGCCTGCTCGTTGCTGCCGGCGTTCAGATAAAATAACGCCATCTGATCCATATAAGAAAGCTTCGTGACAAACTTATCCTCCAGCTCGATGCTCCGGTACAGGTTTTGCGTCGCCTCGGGAATTAAATTCTGGTTCCATTGGCAGAAACCTATGGCAAAATAGGAAAACGCCCTTCTGTTGAGCCGTTTCTTCGCTTCCTTGGAGCCGTCGTCCACGGTCGCCTCTATGATGTCCCGCCATTTCGGCAGATATTCCATCGCCTTGTCATATTCGTCCATGGCAAGGTAGTTTCTGCCGATCAGATTGATATAGTCGTATTCCTCATGGTATTTTTCGTCCAAGCCGTTTAAGAGTCTTTCTACCGCCTTAAAATCCTGCATCTGGAAATAACACCATGCAAGCTTGTTGGTCGTCTCAAAATCATCGGGATTCTCTTCCAGCTTTTCCTGATATATGACAATCAGTTTTTCATTCAGACGATCCAGAAAATCCCTGATATCCTGGCTGCGGTCGTCGATATCCAGCAGATCCAGGCAGTATTCCTTTGCCTCGGCAAGCTCCCCGCGGTCCGCCATGATATTTGCCATGCCGAATTTCGCCATATAATGGTCGGGGTCGTCCTCTAAAAGCTTTTTAAAGATCTCTTCCGTCTCCTGCAAATGCCCGGCTTTTCTCATCGCCTCGGCGCAGTAATAAGCAATATACGGATTATCGGGATATTCGCTGTAGAGCTTATCCGCCAGTTCAAAAGCCCTTTGAATATCCGCATCCGTCCCCGCCAACAGCGCGGCGCGGATGATTTCCGCATCCGCATAGGGGTAATAGACGTCATAATCATCCAGGGCTTTGATCGCCGCCGCGATTTCCTCCAGATTGCTTCCGTCCGACCGATCCACAAGGTTTTTCAGGTCAAAATATTTGTACAAATAATCGTCCACATGCTCGGTCGTATCCCCGCCAAAAATCGTGAAATCGATAAATTCCTCATGATCCACCTTATATTTCACATAATTTAAAAAATCCTCGGGAAACTTTTCCTTTAACAGTTCTAAATCATCCACATAATGGAATTTAGCGTCTATCGCCTGCCATACCTCCATGGGCATATAGTGGTGGCTCATAATATAAACCAAAAACCGTTCCGGAATCTCGGAATCCAAATCCAGATCTTTGCATACATCCGCTTCAAAGGCTTCCTGCCATTTTGCCGGATTCCGGCGTTTATCCACATCCTGATAAATCCGATCAATGCGGTAAATCCACTGATCCGCCTCGGTGCCGTTCTTTAAAGCTTCCATATCGTCGCCGGCTTCTTCGGTCTGCGCCGCAAAGGCAAGCGCCTGTTCATATGCCTCGCGCAGGCGCATAAATCCCGCCTGGTCCTCTTCCGGATTGACCCCGGCAAGCTGTTCGCGGTACGCCTGTCTGATCACATTTTCATCCTTTGTCTCCTCTATCCCCAATACTTTCCAAATTAAATACGCTTCCATTTCCATTCCCCCGTCCGGTTTTATTTTTCTTTTTCATTCTATTTTTCATTATACCCAAAGAAACGCTGTCCTTCAACAAAAAAGAAGGGGCAAATACAGACAGCCCCTTCCTAAAACATTCGGTATTATTTTACAACGCGTACACGGAACACACCGTCAATCGCAGAAAGCTGTCTGATGACGTCTTCTGTCGCCGGCGCTTCAATATCAAACATGGATACCGCAAAATCCCCTTTGGATTTGTTGCTCATGTCGGAAATATTGATGTTTACATCGCCGAACGCACCCGCAAGCTTGGTAATCATATTGGCAATATTTTTGTGGAATACCGCCACGCGTCCCGCCTTTGTACATACGCCCATATCCAGAGCCGGATAGTTGACGCTGTTTTTGATATTGCCGTTTTCCAGGTAATCCTTCATTTCCTTGACGCCCATAACAGCGCAGTTATCTTCAGATTCTTCGGTAGACGCACCGATGTGGGGCGTTACGATGCAGCCCTCTTTTCCCGTTGTAATCGTGTTCGGGAAATCCGTCACATATTTGCGGATTTTGCCGGAAGCGATGCCCGCAAGCACATCCTCTTCTTTACAAAGCACGTCTCTGGCAAAGTTTAAGATCACAACGCCGTCCTTCATCATATCGATCGCCTCTTTGTTGATCATACCCTTGGTAGAATCCAAAGCCGGCACATGGACGGTAATGAAATCGCATTCTCTGTAAATGTCCTCGACATTTAATACGTGTTTCACGTCGCGGCTCAAATTCCACGCCGCGTCTACGGAAAGATACGGGTCATATCCGTATACTTCCATACCCAGATGTTTTGCCGCGTTCGCCACTTTGACGCCGATGGCGCCCAGTCCGATGATTCCCAGCTTTTTTCCCATGATCTCGGTGCCGGCAAATTTTTTCTTTTCCTTTTCCGCCGCTTTTGCCACATCCGCGTTATCCGCCTGCGTCTTTACCCAGTCGATGCCGCCCGTAATATCGCGGCAGGCAAGGAGCATTCCGCAAAGCACAAGCTCTTTGACCGCGTTGGAGTTTGCGCCGGGCGTATTAAATACGACGATTCCTTTCTTAGCGCATTCCTCCAGGGGAATATTGTTGACGCCGGCTCCGGCTCTGACTACCGCAAGAAGCTTATCGGAAAACTCCATGGAGTGCATATCGGCGCTTCTGACCAGTATGCCGTCAGCCGCATTTACATCATCTGTTTTGGTATATCCTTCGCCGAAGTTGTCAAGACCAACCTGCGCGATGGGATTTGCACAATAATACTGAAACACTGTTTTATCCTTCTTTCTGTTTATCGGTTATGAATTTTTCGCTTCAAATTCCTTCATAAAAGCAACTAATTTTTCAACGCCTTCCTTGGGCATCGCATTGTAGATGGACGCTCTCATACCGCCCACGGTTCTGTGACCCTTTAAGTTGACAAAGCCCGCTTCCGTCGCTTCTTTGACAAATTTTGCATCCAGATCCGCGTCTCCCGTTACAAAAGGAACGTTCATCAGGGAGCGGTCCTCTTTGACAACCGTGCCGTGGAACAGCTTGCTCTCGTCAAGAAAATCATATAAGATCTTTGCCTTTTCTTCGTTTCTTTCCTTCATGACGGAAAGTCCGCCCATTTTTTTCAGCCATTTGAATACTTTGCCGCAGATATAGATTCCATAGCAGGGCGGCGTATTGTATAAGGACTGTGCATCTGCATGGATTTTGTAGCGCAGCATCGTAGGCGTGCCGGGCAATACGTCTTCCGTAATCAGATCCTCGCGGATAATGCAGATAACGACGCCTGCCGGTCCGATGTTTTTCTGTACGCCGCCGTAAATCATGCCGTATTTGGTCACGTCAACGGGCTCCGACAAAAAGCAGGAGGAAACGTCCGCTACCAGCGTATGTCCTTTGGTATTGGGCAGCGTATGGTACTTGGTGCCGTAAATGGTATTGTTTTCACAGATATATACATAATCCAGATCTTCGGGTATGTCCAGATCGCTGCAGTCGGGTATGTAGGAAAATGTCTTGTCGGCGCTGGATGCAAGCTCGATTGCCTCTCCGTAAAGCTTCGCTTCCTGATATGCCTTTTTCGCCCACTGTCCCGTTACGATATAGCCTGCTTTTTTATTTTTCATCAGGTTCATGGGTATCATTGCAAACTGCTGGCTTGCTCCGCCCTGTAAGAACAGTACCTTGTAATTGTCGGGAATATTCATCAACTCCCTCAAATCCGCCTCTGCCTCTTTGATAATGCCGTCATACACTTTGGAGCGGTGGCTCATTTCCATAACGGACATACCGCTTCCTTTGTAATCTAACATTTCATCTGCAGCTTCTTTTAATACTTCTTCAGGTAAAACTGCCGGACCTGCTGAAAAATTGTAAACTCTGGACACGTCTGGTCCCTCCTCTAATTAAAAAATCTAATGACCGTTTGTACGAAAACAAATACAAATCTAAATTTCATTGTACCTTTCTATGTTTTTTTCGTCAACGGTTAATTTAATAAAACATAATGACAGGAGTTCCTTCCTCCACCATCTGATACAACTGGCTGACCGCTTTCGTCGGCGTATTGATACAGCCGTGGGAACCGTTTGTCTTGTAAATCGTCCCGCCGAATTTTCCTCTCCAGCTCGCATCGTGAATGCCGATATTGCCGTAAACAGCCATCCAGTAAGACACCGGGGTCCGATAATCCTCCCCGATCAGGACGCGGTTCCTCTGCTTATAATAGACATAACACACTCTCTGGGGCGTTCCGTTTCCCTTTGAGGTATTGCCCGTTACAACCGGCGTTGACAACTGCTGCACGCCGTCTCTGTAATAATACATCATCTGATTCGTCATATCCACTTCTATGTAGGTGGAGCCGATATCTCCCGCCGTATTTCCAAAGCCCTGCTGGCTGTAAATCGGTTCGGCGGTAACGCTTTCATGGGCATAGACCTGTTCCATCAGAAACTCTTTCTGCTTTTTCTGATTCAGCTTATAGCCGTAAGTGCCCTTTTCAATGGTTACGGTCCCGCCTCTGGTGGGAGAAAAAATCCAGGGACCGTTGACGCTGTCATGAAGACCGGCAAGCCGCTCCACATATTCCTCTACCGCCGTCTCATTCAGGACCAATTCGCCGTTTTCGTCCAGAAGAAACGCTCCGCTTTCATCCAGGGCAATCCATTCGCAGATAACCGAAGCGTCTGCGACTTCGTCGCCGTCATAAAACCGGCAGACGATTTCTATATCCTGTAATTTTTGTACCTTTTCCCAGAGAGCCAGCGTTTCCAGCATCTGATCGGTATATTCGATCTCCGTATAACAGCCCGCCTCTTTCAAATCCAGACTTCTTTCGCCGCTTGACACGGCTTCCTTTACGGTTTCCAGAGTCTTATCCGTATCCAGCAGGTTTTCCGTATCGTCAATCAGTTCATATCCGTCTTTTCCCTTGACGATTTCCACCCGGATATGGTCCGGGTCCGCCTGATTTTGTATCAGATCCATGGACAGCAGATAGTTTTCCAGTTTTTCCGTATCGCAGACGCCTTCGGGCGTAACGGTATACTGCCGGCTTTCTCCGCTTACCAAAGCGATCCCCCAGTAAAAGGGGTTCTGTCCTGCCTTGATCTTTTTCAGCTCTTTCAAATAAGTATAGGAAAAATCCATATCCTGCAGGGGTATCTCATAGCTTTCCCCGTACTGATCGGATACGGTAAAGGACGCTTCACCGGTCTTTTCCAGCAGATGCGCGTCCAATTCCTCCGGCGTCATGCCCGCCGCGTAAACGCCGTTGATCATAACGCCGTTCATAAACGTGTCCGAATAATACCAGACAAGTCCCAGATATAGGATCAGGATCATTATAATCGGTGTTACGACGATAACCCCCAAAACCGTCAAAAGCTTTTTCCTCATAAGTATCCCCTGTCGTCCGTCTTACCACTATGGTATGCCGGATCATTCCGCCGTATTAGTTTTCTTTGATGTCGTCCGCGTCAAACACTTCGCTGATGGGCGTTCCCGGCGATACCATCGGGAATACCTTATCGTCCTCGTCGATCACAACCTCGATCAAAGCGGGTTTTCTGCAGGCAATCGCCTCTTTAATAGCCGGAAGCGCCTCTTCCTTCGTCGTGACTCTATACGCCTTGCAGCCCAGAGCTTCCGCCACCTTGCAGTAATCCACCTCGTCCTTTAAGATCGTCTGGGAATAGCGCTGTCCGTAAAACAGCGTCTGCCATTGCCTTACCATGCCCAGTACCTGATTGTTGATGACAACCTCGACAATGGGAATCTGGTAACGGCTCGCCGTGGCAAGCTCCTGCATATTCATACGGAAGCACCCGTCTCCCGCTATATTGACCACCGTCTTATCGGGTCTGCCCAGCTTTGCTCCGATGCAGGCGCCCAGGCCGTAGCCCATGGTGCCCAGACCGCCGGAGGATAAGAAGGTCCTCGGCTCCGAATATTGATAGAACTGCGCCGCCCACATCTGATGCTGTCCGACGTCCGTCGTAATAATCGCCTGTCCGTTTGTCGCCTGATCAAGCTGTTCGATAAAATAAGGACAGCTTAAAACGGTTTCATCGTATTTTAACGGATATTTTTCCTTATAGCCCTCGACATGAGCCAGCCATTCTTTATGCTCCTTTTTGGCTACCTTTGCGTTTAATTTGACCAGCACTTCCTTCAGATCGCCGACAATCGCCGCGTCGGTCTTAATATTTTTGTTGATTTCAGCCGCGTCGATATCGATATGGATAATTTTTGCATTCTCCGCAAATTTCTTGGGATTTCCGATTACGCGGTCCGAAAATCTGACGCCCAGGGCGATCAGCAGATCGCATTCAGAAACGCCCAGATTGGAAGCCTTTGTGCCGTGCATACCAAGCATTCCCGTATAGGCGGGGTCATGACCGTCAAAAACGCCTTTCCCCAGCAAGGAATCGCAGACAGGCGCGTCGATTTTTTTCGCAAGCTCTCTTACCTGTCCGGAAACTCCCGACAAAACAGCGCCGCCGCCCACAAAGATAAAAGGCTTCTGCGCCTGTGCGATCAGTTCTGCGGCTTTATCGATATCCTCCGCCGTATAGTTGGATTTTTTCTCCACGGGAATCGGCTCTTTGGGGGTAAACTCGGCAGTGTTCGCCGTCACGTCCTTGGTAATGTCCACCAGTACCGGACCGGGTCTGCCGCTTTGAGCGATATAAAACGCCTTCCGCAGCGTATCCGCAAGCTGGTTGACGTCCTTTACGATATAGCCGTGTTTGGTAATCGGCATCGTCACGCCGGCAATATCCACCTCCTGGAAGGAATCCTTGCCTAACGACGGCAAAACAACATTCGCCGTAATCGCCACAACCGGAATGGAATCCATATAAGCCGTGGCAATGCCCGTGACCAGATTGGTCGCGCCGGGACCGCTGGTCGCCATACATACGCCCACCTTGCCGGTTGCCCTGGCATAACCGTCCGCCGCGTGCGCCGCTCCCTGTTCGTGGGACGTCAGCACGTGTCTGATCTCGTTGCTGTGCTGGTACAACGCATCGTATACATTTAAAATCGTTCCGCCGGGATAGCCGAATACGGTATCGACTCCCTGCTCCTTCAAACATTCTATTACTATTTCCGCACCTGTTAACTGCATCGTTCTCTCTCCCTTACATCAAGACCGGTCTCTTGTCCCGCCTTCTTACTTATCTTTTTTAATTTCCAAAATCGCGCCTCTGTTGCCGCTGGTTACCAGTTCTCTGTAGCGCGCCAGATAGCCTGTGGTTACCTCGGGCTCACGGGGCTGCCATTTTGCCCTTCTTGCCGCAAGCTCCTCGTCGGAAACCTTTACTTCCAGTTTATTCTCGGGAATATTGATGCTGATGATATCGCCTTCTTCCACAAGAGCGATCGGTCCGCCCACAGCCGCTTCGGGCGATACGTGCCCGATGGAAGCGCCTCTGGAAGCTCCCGAAAAACGCCCGTCCGTAATCAGCGCAACGCTGGAGCCCAGTCCCATTCCCGCAATCGCCGATGTGGGATTGAGCATTTCTCTCATGCCCGGTCCGCCTTTCGGTCCTTCATAACGGATGACTACCACGTCTCCCGCCACGATCTTTCCGCCCTTGATCGCCGCAATCGCGTCCTCTTCGCAGTCAAATACCCTTGCAGGACCTTCGTGAACCATCATTTCAGGCACTACGGCGGATCTCTTGACTACGCCGGAGTCCGGCGCCAGATTGCCCTTTAATACGGCGATGCCGCCTGTGGTCGAATAGGGATTGTCTATGGGACGGATGACTTCGGGATTCAGGTTGACACAGCCCTCGATATTTTCTCCTACGGTCTTGCCCGTTACGGTCATCAGATCCGTATGTAACAGATTCTTTTTGGTCAGCTCGTTCATAACCGCATAAACGCCGCCCGCTTCGTTCAGATCCTCCATATAAGTAGGTCCTGCCGGAGCCAGATGGCAAAGGTTCGGCGTTTTCGCCGACAATTCATTGGCAATGTCCAAATTCAGCTCAACGCCCGCCTCGTGCGCGATCGCCGGCAAATGCAGCATGGAGTTGGTGGAGCATCCCAAAGCCATATCCACGGTCAAAGCGTTCATAAACGCCTTTTCGGTCATGATATCCCTGGGCTTGATATTCTTTTCCACAAGCTCCATGATCTTCATGCCCGCATGTTTTGCAAGACGGATTCTTTCGCTGTATACCGCCGGAATCGTACCGTTTCCTTTTAATCCCATACCAAGCGCCTCTGTCAGGCAGTTCATGGAATTTGCCGTATACATGCCCGAACAGGAACCGCAGGTCGGACATACCTTTTCTTCAAACTCGCATAAGTCCTCCATGGACATCGTGCCCGCGGCAACGCTTCCTACCGCCTCAAACATACTGGAAAGACTTCTTTTCTCTCCCTTGACATGACCGGCAAGCATCGGTCCGCCGGATACAAAAATCGTCGGAATATTAACTCTTGCCGCAGCCATCAACAGTCCCGGAACATTTTTATCGCAGTTGGGGATCATAACCAGACCGTCGAAGCCGTGCGCCATCGCCATACATTCGGTGCTGTCGGCAATCAGATCTCTGGTAACCAGAGAGTATTTCATACCGATATGTCCCATTGCGATGCCGTCGCAGACCGCGATTGCCGGAAACATAACCGGCGTGCCGCCCGCCATTGCAACTCCCATTTTAACCGCGTCGCAGATCTTATCCAGATTCATATGGCCGGGGACAATCTCATTATAGGAGCAGACAACGCCGATCAGCGGTCTGCGCCTCTCCTCTTCCGTATAACCCAACGCATTGAACAAACTTCTGTGGGGCGCCTGCGCCACCCCTGTTTTTACACTGTCACTTCTCATCCTGTTTCATCCTCTCTTCCGATTTGATAAAAAATTTATTTTCCGAAACGCTTTCATTTCCTTTTGCTTCTTACCCTGATTAAATCCGCGCCGCAAGCAGATCTCCCATTTCCGTGCAGCCCACCTGCGTAAATTTCTCTTTTTCGCCGGCTTCCTTGGGCATAATATCCACGGTGCGGTAACCGTCCTTTAATACCTGCTTTACCGCGTTATCGACGGCGTCCGCCTCTTTGTCCAGATCAAAGGAATAGCGCAGCATCATGGAAGCGGATAAGACGGTCGCTATGGGGTTTGCAATATCCATTCCCGCAATATCCGGCGCGCTGCCGTGGCTCGGCTCATAAAGACCGAATTTCGTATCGTTTAAGGAAGCGGAAGCAAGCATACCGATGGACCCCGTTACCATACTCGCCTCGTCGGATAAAATATCTCCGAACATATTTTCCGTTAAAATCACGTCGAACTGTGCGGGGTCTTTGACAAGCTGCATCGCACAGTTATCCACAAGCATATGCTCCAGCGTAACCTCGGGATAATCCTTTGCGACTTCTTCCACGACCTTTCTCCAGAGCCTGGAAGAATCCAACACGTTCGCCTTGTCCACGCTGGTTACCTTTTTCCTTCTCTTCATTGCGATATCAAAGCCTTTGACGGCAATCCGCCTGATTTCATCTTCCGAATAGGTCAGCGTATCCACCGCCACGAGCCTGCCGTCGATTTCTTCCGTTTTTCTTTCTCCGAAATACAGTCCGCCCGTCAGCTCTCTCATGATCATCATGTCAAAACCCGCTTTGGAAATTTCTTCCTTTAAAGGGCAGGCGCCCGCCAGTTCGTCGTAAAGAACCGCCGGTCTTAAATTTGCAAAAAGATTTAACGCTTTTCTGATTTTTAACAGTCCCGCTTCCGGCCGCAGCTGCGGGGGCAACTGATACCAGGGGCTGGTCGTCGTATTTCCGCCGATAGAGCCCATCAATACGGCGTCCGCGGATTTCGCCGTTTCAATCGCCTCATCCGTCAGCGGCACTCCGTGAACGTCAATGGACGCGCCTCCCATCAAAATATCCGTATATTTCATCGTATGCCCGAATTTGCTGCCTACCGCATCCAACACCTTTTTTGCTTCCGCCACAATCTCGGGACCGATTCCGTCGCCCGGAATACACACAATATTCAATTCCATTTTTCATCCTCCATTTTCCTTGCCGGTCGTTTATCCCGGCTTTACCCCGCATTCGTTTTTTACAAATGCGCCGTCTTATTTATCATATAGGAAACCGCCGTAAATATCAACACAAATGAGGCTGTCGCAGTAGGAAAAGTGACAGCCCCATTTCGTAAACTCAGTCTGAAAATTCCGGATATCTATTCCGCATCGGGTTTTTCAACCTGTGCAATAGCGTTTTTATTCATCGGGATCCGGCAGTTTTTGTTGTTGCCGAATTCAACAATGACCATATCGTCGGAAATGTCAATTACCATACCGTAAAAACCGCTGGTTGTCAGCACGCTGTCGCCGATCTGCAGGCTGCTTAGCATTGCGTTCAGTCTCTTTTGTTCTTTTCTCTGGGAGCCGCCCATAATCCAAAACATTACGACAATGACGACAATCCATACGACGATCATAAGAACCGAGCTGCCTGTACCTGCTGTTGTTGTTTCACTTAATAAAATTCCCATAACGGACCTCCAAATCTGTAATAAACTAACAAACATCATACACAAAATATGCCGTTTCTTCAAGTATTTCTTAGAAATTTAATTTTTTTCCGGCTCAGCCGCTGCCTCCCGCCGCCATGGAATCGAGCATTTCTTTTTTGAAGGATGCAAAATTTCCCGCATCCAGCGCATTTCTGATATCCTCCATCAGATGATTGTAAAAATACAAATTGTGAAGTACGCATAAACGCATCCCCAGCATTTCCTTCGCCTTGAGCAGATGACGGATATAGGCTCTGGAGTATCTGCGGCAGGCGGGACATCCGCAGCCTTCTTCCACCGGTCTGTCGTCGGTCTCGTATTTTGCGTTCATCAGATTGATTTTACCGTGCTTTGTATATAAATGAGCGTGTCTGCCGTTCCTCGTAGGGTATACGCAGTCGAAGAAATCCACGCCTCTTTCCACCGCTTCCAGAATATTCGCCGGCGTTCCGACGCCCATCAGGTAGGTCGGCTTATTCTCTGGCAGATAAGGCACCGTTTCGTCTAAAATATGATACATCTGTTCATGGCTCTCTCCTACCGCCAGCCCGCCGATGGCATATCCCGGCAGGTCAAATTCGGCGATCCGCCTGGCGTGTTCAATCCGGATATCGGAATACACGGCGCCCTGGTTGATGCCAAATAAAAGCTGTTCCCGGTTAATGGTACCCTCCAGCCCGTTGAGCCTGTTCATTTCCGCCTGGCACCGATGCAGCCACCTGGTTGTCCGCTCCACGGATTTTTGCACATATTCCCGCTCTGCAAGGGCGGGCGGACATTCGTCAAAAGCCATCGCGATTGTCGAGGCAAGATTGGATTGAATCCTCATGCTTTCTTCCGGTCCCATAAAAATTTTCCTTCCGTCTATATGGGAGCGGAAAGTAACGCCCTCTTCCCTGATGCTGCGAAGCCCCGCCAGAGAAAACACCTGGAACCCTCCGGAATCCGTCAGGATCGGTCTGTTCCAGCTCATAAACTTATGCAGTCCCCCGAGCTTTTTTATTACCTCGTCGCCGGGTCTGACATGCAGATGGTACGTGTTGGACAATTCGATCTGCGTACCGATCTGTTCCAGATCCTCCGTAGAAACCGCCCCCTTGATCGCAGCCACGGTTCCGACATTCATAAAGACCGGCGTTTCCACCGTTCCGTGCACCGTATGAAAGCGTCCCCTTTTTGCTCTTCCTTCTTTTTTTAACAGTTCATACATCCCTTTTAATCCTCCAGCATATCTACAAATTCTTCCAAAGTCAGATCCTCTCCGGCGATCATCATCGCCGCTTCCTTTCCCACATACCGGAAATGCCACGGCTCGTATTCAATGCCCGTAATATATTCCTTCCCCTTGGGATACCGCAGGATAAAGCCGTACTCGCAGCTATGTTTTGCAAGCCACTTGCCCGCCTGCGTTTCCCCGAAGCCCTCGTTTAAATAAGTATAGCTGTCGCAGACAATATCCAGGGCAAGTCCGATCTGATGCTCCGACGCGCCGGGAACCGTTACCGCCTGCGACGTCAGCGCATAAGCGTCCATATAGCTCATTCCCTGTCTCATATACTCCTTGATATGTCTGTTAAACAGATAGACCTGCCGCTCCTCGTCACGATACGGAGAAGAAACCTGCAGATTGATCCCGTCGTCCTTCGCCGCCTGCAGCATCTTGAGCAGGTCGGGAATAATCCGCTTGTCGCACTTGATCGTTCTTTTATCCGTCGTGATGGAACCCAGCTCAAAGGTATAGTCCTCCGGAATGGAATGCTGTTTGTTAATTAACAGCAGGCTCCAGTCATCCTTGGAAAGCTTTGCCTCTTCCTCGTTTTCACGCAGCTCGTCAAGAGAATTGCCAGAGAGAATTTCCTCCGCCGACATCAGTTCGCTGTCGCTGACATATTCCCGCTCCCCGTTTTCATATCCGCTTAAAATATCGGAATCCTCCAACAGGATATAATCGCCTCCGCCTTCCGAAGCCTCCTCTTTGTTTTCCTGCCCGTAGGCAAACACATAGACGGACATTGCGTTCCACGCATAGCTGCACCCGGCTGCATAGAGAAAAAACAAGCCGAGCAGACACAATAATTTATATTTATGAATACCTTTTCTTTTCTTTTGCGTATCAGATTTCATTCGTTCCCCCGTTTATATTCCAAACAGATCACCGGCACTTTTCTATTCTACACTACATTCTTCCAAAATGCCACAACTTACCGTCAGCTATTGCGGCATTCTTTCAAATCCTTTATAATACTTGCAAACGCCGCTCACAAGTACAGTTTGCAGCGGGACAAATGAAAACAGAGAGGAAATTTACCTATGGCAGGCTCATTATTCGGAAAACATTTTACAATACAGACTTTCGGAGAATCCCACGGAGAAGGCATCGGCGTCGTCGCAGACGGCGTTCCTTCGGGACTTTCCCTGACCGCGGAGGATATCCAGATCTATCTGGACCGCAGGAAACCCGGCAGCTCCCGATATGCTACCAAACGGGCGGAAAGCGATACCGTAGAGATCTTATCCGGCGTTTTTGAGGGAAAGACGACAGGCACCCCCATCGCTCTTTTGGTACGCAATACTTCCCAGCGGTCCTCCGATTACAGCGAAATCGCTTCCTATTATCGTCCGGGACATGCGGATTATACCTTCGATGCCAAATACGGCTTCCGGGACTACCGCGGCGGCGGACGCTCCTCCGGCAGGGAAACCATCGGCAGAGTTGCCGGCGGCGCCATTGCCCTGAAAATCTTAAAGGAGCTGGGAATCGAAATATGCGCTTATGCAAAATCCATCGGTCCCGTTTCCATTGACTATAGCCGTTTTGACAAAAGCCTGATTACAAAGACCCCTACCGCCATGCCCGATGCAGAGGCTTCCGAAAAGGCGTCCGCATTTTTGGAACAGTGCATGTCCGATACGGATTCGGCGGGCGGCGTCATTGAATGCACCATAGATCATCTGCCTGCCGGCATCGGCGAACCCGTTTTCGATAAGCTGGACGCAAGACTCGCCCAGGCAATGATGTCCATGGGCGCGGTCAAGGCCTTTGAAATCGGCGACGGCACAGCCGTATCCTCCCGCCTCGGGAGCGAAAACAACGACTCCTTCGCCATGGAAAATGACAGGGTAACCAAAAAGACCAATCACGCGGGAGGTATTTTGGGCGGCATCAGCGACGGCGACCGCATCGTGCTGCGCGCTCATATCAAACCGACCCCCTCCATTTATAAGACCCAGGAAACCGTCAACAAATCCGGCGAGGAAATCTCCGTCAACATCAAAGGACGGCACGATCCGATTATCGTCCCGAGAGCCGTCGTCGTGGTGGAAGCCATGACCGCCCTGACAGTGTTAGATCTGATGTTGGAAAATATGGGCGCCAGAATGGATTATTTAAAAAAGATTTACGCAGACGGAGAAAAATAAACAAAAACAGGCATATGCAAAAGCGAAACCGCCTCCTGCATATGCCTTTCTTTTCTTTTAAGCGTCCGAAACTCTCCTTATTGCTCCTCCAGCTTATGGAAGATCACGCAGTTTGGTCTGTCGATTTTCATTTCTTTTCCGCTCATGACAAGCAGTCCCTTTGCAGTATCCACATTGAAAAACGTCAGCGTATTGGATTCGTGATTCAAAGACACCAGATGCTTATTATCCGGGAACAGAGCCGCGTCCTTGGGATATTCCCCGCTGATGGGCAGGCAGAAAAGCTTCTTTAATTCTCCTGTCTTATGATTGATTTTAAAAAGCACCACGCTGTTATCCCCCGCCGTAGAGCTGAGCAGATAGTTTTCATCATCCGAAAAATTCAGCGCGCTTGCAGCCGAACCGCCCGCATGATAATCGTTTAAGGTCGGATAGGTGGCAAGCTTCGTAAATTCCGGATTGTCATTGATCTCCTCATAGGAATAAACGTCAATATAATTTTTCAGCTCATGGACAATGTAAACATATTTTCCGTCCTTTGTCATTTTGATATGTCTGGGCGCCGACTCCTGTTCGCTCCTGATCACATCCACCATTTTCAGCTTCCCGGTCCCGTGGTCGAGGCGGTAAACATTTGTATGATCCATGCCCAGATCCGCAGCCATCAGATATTTATTGTCCCTCGTCATCTTGACGCAGCTGACATGGGGTCTGAAATTGCGTTCCGCGATACTGCCTAAGCCCTTATGGAAAATTTCATCGGTAATTTCGCCGATACCGCCGTCCTCCTGCAGCCGCAGCACCGTAATCTTTCCGTCATGATACCCCGCTACAAACAGATACCGGTCCTCATAATCGGTAGAAAGATAACAGCCTCTCATCCCGTTGATGGACCCGTGATTGACAAGCTTTAACCCGCCGTCCTTCTGAATTTCATAAGCCTCCACGCCGAAATCGGTAATGGAATACAGATATTTCTTGTTATGAGATATGGTCACATAAGAGGAATTGGTAATTTCCACCTGCGCCTTTTCCATAAATCTGCCGTTTTTCATGTCCACATCATAAATGGTAATGCCGTGATTGTCATTCATGGTATAAGTCGAAACATAAGCTACATACTTGTCCTTATTCATCCGTTCTACGCTCCATTTTCCTGATTAAATGATAATAAATTATAGCATAAAAAAAATCCCTTGTTAAGAGATTTTACCATACATTTACCATCTATGCTGTGTTATGATAACGGAAGATAAAAAATAAGCTGACAAGCGCAATGAAAAGGAGTTCTTTATGGAACGCATTCTCCGCTATGCCGTTGACAGCCGGTTTGAAGGTCGCACCGTGTATGACTTTTTGCTGGATCAGGGTTTTTCGGCAAAAAATATCATTTATTTAAAAAAGCTCCCCGAAAGCATTTTGCTAAACGGCGCCGCCGTATTTGTCAACAAAAGGCTTGCCCCGCAGGACGAGCTGTGCATCCGCATTTTTGACAATAGCGCTTCATCGATAGAACCGGTTCCCTTTGATCTGTCCGTCCTCTATGAGGATGAAGATCTGTTAATCGTCAACAAGCCCTGGGGTATGCCGGCGATTCCTTCCATGTATCATCACGCGGACTCTCTTGCCAACGCGGTCTGCGCTTATTTTGCGGATTCCGGTCAGAACTTTGTCTACCGCCCGGTCAACCGTCTGGATAAAAACACTTCGGGACTGATGCTGATTGCCAAGCATGTCATCAGCGCCGCCATGCTGTCAACCCTCGGGGCAAAGGGCGGCATATCCAAAACCTACACCGCCATTGTAACGGGAAGCCTGCCGGCGCAGGGCACCATCGACGCGCCCATTGCCAGACAGGACGATTCCTTAATTACCCGGTGCGTGGATTTTGAAAAAGGTTCCCGCGCCGTTACCCATTACCGCGTATTGGAACAAAAAAATGAGTACGCCCTGGTTTCCGTTTGTCTGGAAACCGGGCGCACTCATCAAATTCGCGTTCACTTCAGCCATATCGGACATCCGCTTGCAGGAGACGATCTTTACGGGGGCAGCCGCGCTGATATGACCAGACATGCGCTCCATGCGGAAAGCATGAGCTTTACCCAGCCGCTGACCGGACAGCAGATTTCCTGTCACGCTCCTATGCCGGAAGACATGGTTGCTTTCTGGGACCGTCAGTCCTCCTGCATATCGCATCCGCAGGTATCGTTATCCGATCCTCTTCCGAAGGTCGGCATGGATCTCCTTCTGGGCGCATCGTCGCAGCCGCAGTCGTCATCCTGAGATCTGCGTCCGCAGTCGTCGTCTCTCCTGCCTCTTGTACAGCCGTCGTCTCTTGTGCCCCTGCCGCAGCCGTCGTCTCTTGTGCAGTCATTGTCCCTTCTGTTTCCCGCACAGCCCGATTGACCGCCGCAGCCGTTGTCGCAATCGCCGCAGCCATTATTTCCGCAGCATAAAAGTATCAGAATTAGCCATAAACAATTCATATTTTTCACTCCTTTATACTGTAAATTATGCTTTTTCGTATAAAGTGTGACATTTACGGCTTTTGTTACTTTTTCAAAATAACGTGCCTGATATAGGAAAAGGTCTGTTTCTCCCCGTCCCTTGCAAGCATTTTTAATAAAACGATCAACTGCCTCTTGGTCTTTTCGTGCATCAGGCAGTACTTCCCCTTCATAAAGTACGCAAGGGGCTTGCTGTCGTCATAATTTTCTTTTTCATATACTTTGGACGCTGCGATTCTGTCCATAAACATTTCTATGACATAGCGCACCGGCATCGGCGCGGGCGCCATACCGCCCTTGATCTCCACCGCGCTGTAATCGATCCAGTATTCAAAATGGTGCTTGTTCCTGCCTTTATGGTGCAGCCATGCGGAAGAATATCCGATATCCTCCCTTTCGGCATTATTGGGACTCCTGTTTCCCTGAAAATATTTTGCCCCCACCATAAATTCCGTCGGCGAAAACTTTGACAAATCATGGGTAAGCCCCTGATAATACAGTCCCACCTTAAAACAGCCCTGCATAACCAGGTATTTGTGATACAAAATCGTTTTTAAATGCTGTAACGCTTTCATCTATTTTTGTTCTCCCACTAAAACTACGATTGTCCGCGGTCTTACCTTAATATGATAAGGCGACGCCGCCCCTTCGGGCTCTTTCTCTTCTTTCCCATCCTCAAGCAGTGTTTCCTGATCCTGCCGTTTGCAGGAGGTTACCTCGACCTTCCAGCACATTCCCGCCGGAAGCTTGGGCAGGGCAAATCCATGATCGACCCAATGGGCATTATATGCCACATAGATAAAGGAATCTTCAAGGGTCCGCGAAATCTTTGCATATTTTCCGCAAAACATGACACCCATGTGTCTGTTGTAATTTTCAAACCGCGGATACCACGCCTGTTCCCCGTGATAGGAAAGATCCGGATAGCCGCAGGAAATATAATCCATCTGCCGGAGCGCTTCCTTTTTGTGCAGGATCGGATGCGCTTTCCGAAAAGCAATCATATCGCATACAAAACGGAAAAGCTCCCTGCTTCCCGCCGTCTGTTTCCAGTTCAGCCAGCTGACCGCGTTGTCCTGACAATAGGGGTTGTTATTTCCGTCCGCAGAATTTCCAAATTCATCCCCGGCAAGCAGCACCGGCGTACCCTGGGATAAAAACAGCATCATAAGCGCGTTTTTGCTCTGTTGCTCCCGCAAGGCAAGTACGATCTTTCTGCGGCTCTTTCCTTCTGTTCCGCAGTTCCAGCTGTAATTATAATCGCTGCCGTCGCGGTTGTCCTCTCCGTTCGCTTCGTTATGCTTTCTGTCATAGGACACCAGATCGGCAAGGGTAAAGCCCTGATAAGAAGTAATCTCGTTCACAACGGCATAGGAGGAAGGGTTTTTCCTGAAATGCTCCGCCGCAGCCGAAAGCATACCTTCATCGCCCTTTAAAAGTTTCCGGGCGTCATAGAAAAATCCCGGCGAGACGGACGCCATATTTTTAAACGCCGGTTCCTTTTTTGCAAAAGTCTGCAGTTCGGTCTGATCCAAATTTTCAAATATGAGCTTGGTCTTTTGCAAAAAGGGGTCCGTCGCCAGCAGTCTGACCGGAAGCCCGCAGCCCATAAGCTTAAAACCGTCCACATGATACGCTTCCGCCCAGTAACGGCACACATCCAGGATAAAGCCGGGTCTGATTTCCGGCGGAAAATAAAATTCCAGTATCACTTCCATGCCGTTTTTGTGCAGCGCCTTAATCATATCCCTGCATTCCGTATCCGGTCTGTCCGAATGGGAATACGCCCGTTTGGGCGCCATATAATTACCCGCAGAATACCCCCAGTAGTTTGTCTTATATTCCCAAACAGTCTGCTTTTCATCCAGAAAAGGAAGAAGCTGTTTGTCCATATTCTGATAGGACGGATTATAAATCACATCGTCAAATTCGTAAACCGGCATACACTGTACCGCCGTAATCCCCAACGTTTTCAGATAGGGAATTTTCTCCGTCACGCCCGCAAAGGTACCCCGCGCCTTCACCTCCGAAGAAGAATGCTTCGTAAAGCCTCTGACGTGAAGTTTATAAATGACCGTCTCATGAAAAGGAATCTCCAAAGGAGAATCGCCTTCCCAGTCATAGGTCTGGTCCCTGTAGAGACAGTTCGCTTTCCGGACGCTTTTTTTCGGATCGCCGAACCGCCCGGAGGAATCCAACAGCTTCGCATACTCGTCCGTTACCGGCTCGTCATCCCGATAGAAATGATAAGCAAACGACTCATAGGGAAATCCTTCTATTTCCAGACAATACAGATCCCCGACCCGGTATTCCTCAAGAAAAGGAACCCTGATTCCTTTTTCTCCCTGAGGGTAAATCACGATTCCGCTGTTATTTTTTCCGATCATATCACTAACGATTGAAAGGCCATTTTGTATCTTATGAAGCCCTAATGGATACAAACGACCTTTTTTTACAATCCATTTATTATTTACTCTGCTGTCACTCATGCTTTTCTCCCGTCAGTCATCCTCACATGTATACGTAGACAGTATAACACAAACCCCCGGGAAAGAAAAGCAATTGACAGATTTTGGAATGATTACTTTGGGATCATTACGCGCGCAATCCGCAGCGTACAGGCATGCTTCATCCGTTCTTTTTTCCCGCCGCAAGAAGCCCGGGCAGCACATCCTTTACCTCCTCATGAATGACAATATCCGCGCTTTTGTCCCGGAAATGCTCGTGTTTACTGATCAGAATCAGCTTATCTCCCTGATAGTGGTTAATGGCAAAGCGCACCATGGAATCGTAAAAATTAGTGCCCAGCACAAGCAAAGCATCCGCTTCCTGACAGGCATTTGCCGCCTCGGTCATCACATCGTTTCGTATGGTTTCCCCATAGAGGCGGATTCCCGGTCTGATGGGACCGTAGCATTCGTCGCAGACGGGCACGCCTTTGGACTGTAATATGTAGTCTACGGAAAAATGTTTGCCGCATTTTGTACACCAGTTTACATTACGGCTGCCGTATAATTCAATGACCTTTTTGATCCCGACTTCCTTTTCCAGCCCATGGGTATTGGTGGTAATGCACGCCTTCAGCCTTCCCTCGTCATCGAGTTTTTTCAAAGCCTCGAAGGTTTCGTTGGGCTTACACCGGTCCGCCAGATATTCTTCTTTATAATAGCGGAAAAACTTTTCCGTTCTCGCTCCGTAAAAGCCGGAAGACATAATCTCTTCGGGACTCCTGTGGTAGGTGCTCTCAATCCGGTAAATGACCTGATTATTCAGATAATTCAACGCGCCGCATTCCATGACTACACCGACCCCCAGCAATGCAACAATTTGATTCGACGCCGCCAGAATTTCCCTCGCCCTTTCCTTGCTCTCTTCTGATGTCAACTGCATAACTATCACGTCCTTTTTCCTTCGTTATTCCCTTTTCTATATTCTAGGAATAATTTCCTAAATTGTCAATCTTTTATCTAAAATTTCAAGAAATTATTTTACAATTTTGTTTTTTCTGTATTTCTTACCCTTAATTGTATTTCAATTTGACCATAATCATGCTACAATAAGAAATATATTTCGGCAAATAAGATTGAACAGAAAGGAACGGACCCTGTGTCCTGGGCAAATGATGGGAAAAGAACATGAAATCGAAGAAATTCAGGGGGAAGAAATGACCGTTACCCTTGATCTGGACGACGGGACAAGCGTTACCTGCGCCGTTGTTACCATTTTTACCGTGGAATCAAAGGACTATATCGCTTTAATGCCTTTAGATGAAAACGGAGAAAATACCGACGGAACCGTATGGTTTTACGGATATGAAGAAGACTTGTCCGATCCCGACAAAGAACCCGTCTTATCTTATATCGAAGACGACGGTGAATTTGAAAAGGTGGAAGAAGCATTCGACGAATATCTGGACAGTTGCGAATACGACGAGCTGGTTTCCGCCGACGAGGATGAAGCCGACGCTACAAAGTAAGTTCCGAAAGAAAGGGAGAGACGGTCTGTTCTTTTGCATAGAGCAGCACCAGGCTCTCCTTTGCTCTTGTCAGCGCCACATAAAACATCCTCCTTTCCTCTTCCAGCTCCTCCGGCGGCAGCATTCTTCCATGAGGAACGATTCCGTAATTCAATTCCGGCAGATACACCCTGTCAAATTCCAATCCCTTTGACCCATGATAAGTCATAATTTCTACATTGCCGTGCTTTGCGTTGTTGTTCTCATTGTTGTACTTTACATTGTTGTTCTCCGCGGCTTGGTTCTCTGCGTTTTGCCTGCTCCCTGTCCCGTTTCCTGCAAGCTCCAGCAGTTCTTCCAGGGTTTTGCACCCTTTCGCCTGACGGAAAAGACTTTGGAAAGCCTCCGCGCTTTCCCTTATTTTCATTTTATCCCCGGCGGCTTGCTCCATGCTATATTGCTCATATCCCATCGCCTTCCAGAAATAACGAAGCTGTCCCGCAAGATCCAGCCCGTCTGCAAAAGCGAGCTGTTCCTCCAGCTTTGCAAGCCTTTTTTCGATCCACGGTTTCTCCCTTAGCCGCCTCTTTAACAGCGCAAAATCGATCGTCTGCTCCGTCAGAATATTTCTGCCGATATAGCGCATGGGCTTATTCATGATCTTAAGAAAATCCTCCCGATTCCTGCCGCAATGCAAAAATCTTAAATAGGAAAACAAATCCTCCCGGACAGTGCTTTGCTTTTGCCCGTCTCCGGCAAGCTCCCGTTCAAAAAAGGCGGCAAGACTGTTTGTTCTGACAAGGACAGCCTGCGACCGGCACGGATTTTCTTTTTGATACCGGGCGATTTCTTCCTTGAGAAACAAAACCTCTTCCCCGCGTTTTGAAAATCCCCGGACCCGGATTTCTTCTCCCGCTTCCTTAATCGCAGCGCACGGCTTCGGAAAACGCCTCCGGTTATGAGCGATAAATCCCGACGCCGCTTTGACAATCTTTGCGCTGCACCGGTAATTAAACTTAAGTCTCACGACCTGCGCCGAAAAATCTTTTACAAACCGCTGCATCAGCATCGGGTCCGATCCCCGGAAGCTGTAGATTGCCTGATCGTCGTCTCCGACGGCAAACAGGTTCCGGTTCCCGCAAAGAAGCCTGACCGTTTCATATTGCAAAGGATTGATATCCTGAAATTCATCAATCAGAATATACCGAAACCGTTCCTGCCACATTTTTCTTTCCCGGGGATTTTCATTAAGATACTCATAGCACAGCCGGATCATATCGTCAAAATCCAGCTTCTGATTTTCCGAAAGCCACTCCTGATAGACCTCATAAAGAAAGGAATCCTTTTCTCTCCGATCCGGCTCCCGTTCCAAGCCCGGTTGTTGCTCCCGTTCCAAGCCCGGTCGTTGATCCCGCTCCGGACCCGGCAGTTGATTTTTTCTGCGGCTGATTTCCTTCAGACATTCCTGCGCCCTGCTTTCCAGCTCCTTTTGGGTTTGTACGGTTTCTCTCTCCCCCTTTATCCCCGCCTTCTCCTTCGTCCCGTTTTCTCCCAAGACCGCTTTGATCAGCTCCAGTCTCTCCCGGTCGGAAGCGAGAGAAAGTCTTTGATCCGGCTTGGATAAAGTTAAAATCTGGTAAAATACGGAATGAAATGTGCCAAACTGTACATAAGCGCACTGTTTTTGTAAAAGAATGGCTCGCGACTGCATTTCCAACGCCGCAGCTTTTGTAAAGGTAATGACTAAAATTTGATTTGGTGGAATTTTGCACTCTGAAACGAGGCGTTTGATACGATGTGTGATGACATGGGTTTTCCCGGAACCGGGTCCCGCCAAAACCAGCATGGGACCCGCTCCGTGTTGAATCGCGGCAATCTGCCCTTCATTTTGCGTCAATTGCATCAAATCAGGCATTTTCCAACAATTCAATTCCTTTTCTTATTCTTTTAAGAGATTCCTCTTTACCGAGGATCTCCATAATTTCCGTCGCCCCGGCAGGTGTCATCTGCTTGCCGGATACGGCGGTACGGACCGGCCAAAGCACATATCCGTTTTTATATCCCTTGTCCGCCACAAAATCACTGAGGGTCTGATACAGCGCGTCGTTGGAATAATCCGCCTGCGCCTCCAGAACCGGAAGCACTTCTTTTAATACCGCAAGGGACGTCTCGCTGTTCGTCTTCATCTTTTTGTGCGTATACATCGCAATATCATATTCGGGCAGTTCCTCAAAGAAATCAATCAGTCCGGGAATATCCGGGAAAATCTCGATTCTTGTTTTGACCATTCCCGCAATCTTTCTAAGATCCAGGTCTTTGCTTATCGCCTGTTTAAGATAGGGTAACGCCCTCTCATAAAAGGCTTCAAAATCCATCGCCTTGATATATTCTCCGTTCATCCATTTCAGCTTGCCGTAGTCAAATACGGCAGGGGATTTGGACATATGATGATAATCAAACGCCTCGACCAGCTCCTGCAAGGAAAAGATTTCCCTGTTATCCGCCGGGCTCCAGCCTAACAGCGCCACAAAATTCACAACCGCTTCGGTCACAAAGCCCTGCTCGATCAGGTCTTCATAGGAAGAATGCCCGCACCGTTTGGACAGCTTGTGGTGCTCCTCGTCGGTAATCAACGGACAATGGACATATACCGGCACCTCCCAGCCGAACGCTTCGTAAAGGCGGTTGTATTTGGGCGAAGAGGATAAATATTCGTTTCCTCTTACCACATGGGTAATGCCCATCAGATGGTCGTCCACCACGTTTGCAAAATTGTAGGTCGGAAAGCCGTCGGACTTAATCAAAATCATATCGTCCAGCTCGTCGTTATTGACGGTAATATCTCCGTAAATCTCATCGTGGAAGGTGGTTGTTCCCTCCTGCGGCGTATTCTGACGGATAACATAGGGCACGCCCGCCGCCAGTTTCGCCTCTACCTCTTCTTTGGATAAGGAAAGGCAATGCTTATCGTATACGTTGATTTCCTTCTTTTCCCCGTTTTCCAGCTCGATTACCTTATGACATTCCTTCAGGCGCTCTTCGTCGCAGAAACAATAATAGGCTTCGCCTTTGTCAATCAGCATCTTGGCGTATTTCATATACAAGCCTTGCGCCTGTCTTTCACTCTGTACATAAGGACCGACGCCCTTATCCTTATCGGGACCTTCGTCATGGATCAGCCCGGTTGCCTCAAGGGTGCGGTTGATGATATCTACCGCGCCTTCCACCTCTCTGACCTGGTCCGTATCCTCAATGCGGAGAATAAAATCCCCGCCTTCATGCTTTGCAATCAAATATGCGTATAACGCCGTTCTTAAATTTCCCACGTGCATCCTTCCGGTCGGACTGGGTGCAAATCTGGTTCTTACCTTACTCACTGTATTTCCTCCTGTTTCATCGAATCCATTGCCGGAATCTTAATCTCCGATTCTGCCTTAAAGGTATTTACCGCTTTTGCAGCCTGAGGGATCGCGATATTGGTTCCTGCGCCCGCCACGCAGCCGCCGGGACAAGCCATTCCCTCAATAAGACAGCCGTTTTTCTTGCCGACCTTGGCGAGCATCAGCATCTTTTTGCATTCCGTCAGACTTTCCGCATGTTCGATATTAACCTCCACATCCGGATAGTATTCTCTGATCACTTCTTCAATGGCGCTTGCCACGCCGCCCGCTACGCCGTATCCGCGTCCCGCGCCCGTAGCGCCTTCCAAAACCTCGGTATCCTCGATATCCTCGAGCACGATCCCCTTTGCTTCAAACATCCCCGCCAGTTCCTCAAAGGTAATGACAAAATCCACATCGGAACGGACGGTCCTGCGGGAAGCCTCCAGCTTCTTTGACGCACAGGGTCCGATAAAGACAATTTCCGCATCGGGATGTTCTTTTTTGATTACCCGCGCCGTCGCAACCATAGGCGTCAGCTCATTGGAAATGCTGCCGATGGTTTCCGGGAAAAATTTCTTGGCGAGCATGGACCAGGACGGACAGCAGCTTGTAAGCAAAAAGGGCAGCTCGCCGGTGGCGACCTTTTCCACATAGTGATGCGCTTCCGCCATCGCACCCATATCCGCGCCGATCGCCGTTTCATAGACTTCGGAAAAGCCCAGCATCTTCAATGCGGTCTTAAACTTATTGGGCGTTACCTTAGGACCGAACTGTCCCACAAACGCCGGCGCAACCTGGGCGATGATCTCCCGTCCGGACTGAATCGCGCGGATCAGCTGGAAAATCTGGGACTTATCCGCAATGGCGCCGAACGGACAATTTACCATACACTGTCCGCAGGATACGCACAAATCGTTATCGATACACGCTCTGCCGTATTTATCGTTTTTAATGGCTCCTACGCCGCATGCCGCCGCGCAGGGGCGAACCTGATGAGAAATCGCATCATAAGGGCAAATTGCTTTGCACTTGCCGCAGCGGATACATTTTTCCTGATCAATATGGGAATGACCGTTTACCATGCTGATAGCGCCCCGGGGGCATACCTCCATACAGGGGTGCGCCGTACAGCCCATACAGCGGTCCGTCACTTTATAATCATTTTCGGGACATTTATTGCACGCGGAAGGAATAACCTGCATCAGCGGCGGTTCGTAATATTTTTCCGCGATATTGCTCTCTTCGACTCCCGCGGACACATGCACGGGCGCGTCCTCGGGACGCAGCGACATCCCCATGGCAAGGCGCACGCGCTCCCTGACAATGGCTCTTTCCCGATAAATGTCGTCCCTGCTGTCGGGATCTACGTTATCCACAATCAAATAAGGCAGCGCCTCCATATCATCCGTCAGATTGGTGGAATGATAAGCAAGATTGGCGACTTCCTTAAATATTCTTTTCCTGGATTTCCGAACTTCGGTATCTATTCCTCTCATAGGATTCCTCCCTTTATATGCTCGTTAATATTTTGACATAAACAGGTCAGAAAATCAAGCTATAAATAACGAGCCGATCTGGTATACCAAAACGGAAACGACATATGCCAACAGCAACTGGAAACATATGGTTTTCAGCGTAAATTTCCAGGAACCGCTCTCTTTTTTGATGGTTCCGATCGTCGCCGCACAGGGCACATACAGCAGACAGAACAGCATCAGGCAAAACGCGTTCAACGCGCCAAAATCAGGAATCGCGCTTTGGATATTGGCAAGGATTAAAGACATCCCTTCCGCAGAGTTGGCGTTGGTAATGCCAAATAATACCGCAAAACTGGAAACGACGACCTCTTTGGCGGAAATACCGGATATCAGCGCGACGCCGATCTGCCACATTCCCAGACCCGCAGGTCTTAACACAGGCACCATAAGCCTGCCGATCATCGCCCCGAAGCTCTCCGAGGGATCGCTTACCATGCCGTGCGTGCCGAAATTCAAAACAAACCAGATTACAATGGACGCAATAAAAATCGTTGTGCCCGCCTTTGTCAGGTAATCGGAAATCTTGTTCCATACATAGATCCGGATGGTCTTGGGGTTCGGTCTTTTATATTCCGGCAGCTCGATTAACAAAGACTCGTTATTGCTTCCCTTGTCAAAAACATTGAGCACCTTTGCTACCAGGATAGCTACTGCAAGCCCGATCACATACATGGAAAAGCTTGCCACGGGAGCCGCCTTCCCAAAGAAAATATCCGCAAAGAGCACATAGATCGGCAGTCTGGCGGAACAGGACATAAACGGCGTAATGATCATGGTTTTCCGCCTGTCCTTTTCCGTCTCCAGCGCCCTTGTCGCCATAATCGCCGGAACCGTACAGCCAAAGCCCAGGATCATCGGCAGAAACGCCTTTCCCGACAGCCCGACCTTTCCCATGATTCCGTCCATGACATAGGCGACACGCGCCATATAACCGCTGTCCTCCAAAACGGCAAGGGCAAGAAACAGGATCAGAATATTGGGAATGAAGGTTAAAATGCCGCCCACCCCGGCGATAATGCCGTCGCATACAAGCGACACCAGCCAGTCCGCCGTGCGGATCGCTGTAAGACCGCTTTTTACCAGGTCCGAAAAATCCTCCAGCAGCACTTCAAATACCGCTTTCAGACTGTCTCCTACCGCGAAAGTAAGCAGAAATACCACCGCCATAATGCACAGAAAAATCGGCACGCCCCAAAAGGGATGGGTCAGGACCCGGTCGATTTTATCGGTCCTTTCCGCTTTCTCCTGCTTGTGGAACAAGACCTCGTCCACAATATAATCGATGTATTTGTATTTAGCCTGTATAATTTCTTTTTCGTAGTTTTTGTCCGCAACATCCAGTATATTGACGGGATGATCCTTTCTGACCTCCTCGTCCCATTCCAACAGCTTAATCGCGTGCCACCTGCGGCTGGAATGATCGGGATAGCGCGCCTGCATAATGACCTCCAGCTTGGCGATTTTATCTTCTATTTCATCGCTGTAGGTCAGCACATGGCGCTGGGGTCCTTCCAGATGATGATGCACCGCCGCATGCAGCAGGATTTCCAGTCCTTCATTTTTTGCCGCCGACACCGGCACGACCGGAATGTCTCCCAACAGCTCCGGAAGCCTGTGAAGGTCGATCTCCATGCCCCTGTCCCTGACAATATCCATCATGTTTAAGGCAAGAACAACGGGTTTTCCCAGCTCCAAAAGCTGCAGGGTCAGATAGAGGTTCCTCTCCAGATTGGAGGCGTCCACAACATTGATAATCACATCGATGCCGTCGTCCATTACGCAGTTTCTCGTTACCTTTTCCTCAATGCTGTAGCAGGTAAGCGAATAAATGCCGGGCGTGTCCACAATGCTTAAATGATAATCCTTATAATTCGCCTCTCCGCTGATCTTTTCAACGGTTACTCCGGGCCAGTTAGCCACCTTCAGCCTGCTGCCCGTAACCGCATTAAATAATGTCGTCTTGCCGCAATTGGGATTGCCCACAAATGCGGCGCGTATTTCTTTCTCACTCATCGGCTGCACTCCTTTACTTCAATCAGCTTTGCAATATGTCTTCCCAGAGCAAGCCGCGTTCCTCTGACCTTGATGACCATTGCGCCGTGCTTCTTTTTCGTCATAATATGAACCACCGTTTTGTCGTTCATGCCAAGCGCTTCCAGCCGCCTTGTAATCTTATCTTCCACAAAAATACCGGAGATCTCATAATCCTTTCCGGCATTTCCTTCATACAACGTCATACTTTTCATCCTTCTTTACTCTTTTGCACAAATAAAAACTGCCAGACATCACTTTGCCTGACAGTTATCATCCTCTTTGTTAGTTAGAAAATACTAACCAGTTTCTTTTTCTCAGCTATGTACTCTTCTTCGCTTAAGATACCGTTGTCGCGTAACACTTTCAGTTTCTTGATCTTTGTCTCAAATTCTGACAAATCATCAGCCATACCGGAAAGTGCAACCGTATCGTAATTTTCCTCCTGTGCAGGCTGGGGCGCTGCCGAAGGCATAGGCGCTGTCGTTCTCGGCGCCGCTGCTGCGGATGCCGCCGCGGAAGACGCCGGCGTAGACATTCCCGTCTGTGCAGGTGCAAGCCCTTTCTGCTGACGAATCCTTTCTGTCAGAGAAGCCGCTTTTGTCTTTGCGTCGTTGATTGCTGCGGAAAAGCCCGCCATATCGTCCAGATTGGGCAGATACAGATATCTGGTAAACTTCGTCTCCGGATTTTCAATCGTGACCATAACCGCTTTCTTGCCGGAATAAGTAGTCTCTTCCACTTTTTTTACATTCATCAGATAGTGGGATACGTTATCCACTCTGGTATTCAGAGCCTTCGGATTATCGGACATCGGAAGACGACCGCTGATACGCAGGTTGGAAACGGCTACTCTCAGATCCTCAGCCTTGCCGATAAAACCCGCTTTAAAAGACCACTCCTTCTGAAATATAATTTTTTCAAGCCGGATACACTGATTACATACTTCTCCGGCTGATTCACCACCACAGATTAAACATTTCATAAGTAAATTCACTCCCTATATTTATATTATGATATATAAACACATATACCGGGATTTGACCCCTAATTACATTATAATGAGTCTGCAAATTTTTGTAAATAACAATCTTAAAAACTTTCGCTCATTCATGCAACAGAATCTCAAATCTGTTTAGTATTATATATTCCGTTTATGTAAAGTTTATCACAACAGCATAAAATATGCAAGGAAGCGGGTATATATTTTGTGCAAAATGATGATGAATTTTTTCGGTATTTTTCAACATTTCCCAATTTTGACATATCTTAACAAAAAGAACATTTTTAGAAAGGAAGCCCATGAAAGATTATCGTTTTTTAGAAGATCCCAAGCTTTTCCCGATCGCGATGGCTTATGTGCCGTGGCAGCATATGGAAAATGTCTATGAAAATCTGGAAGAAGCCTTCCTCATCGGAACCATCTTTCCCGAATTAAATAAACCCTTTACCGGAAGGAGGTCCGGCTCATGACGTACCGCCAGCCGATGTCGGCGCAATACAACAACGAAATGGGGCGAATGAAACTGTTAAAGGAAATTTCCATGGTCGATTTTGCCATTGTAGATCTGAACGAATATCTCGACACCCACCCGGACGATGTGGATGCGGTTGCTTATATCAAACAATACCTTACCATTTTAAGACGTCTGAAGGAAGAATACGCCTCCCTCTACGGTCCCCTCAACATTTACGACGCGGGATTCAACGACAGCAAGGAATGGAAATGGGCGAGGATGCCCCTGCCCTGGGAAGGAGGATGTAAATAATGTGGAATTATGAAAAGAGACTGCAGTTTCCCATCGACATCAAAACCCCGAATGCGGAAATCGCCAAAATCATCATCAGCCAATACGGCGGTCCCGACGGAGAGCTCGGCGCCTCCATGCGCTACCTCTCCCAGCGCTACACCATTCCCTACCGGGAAGTGGCGGGACTGCTGACGGATATCGGTACCGAAGAGCTGGCGCACTTTGAAATGATCGGCGCGATCGTATACCAACTGACCAAAAACCTGAGCATCGAAGAAATCGAGGAACAGGGTTTCGCCCCCTATTATGTGGACCATACCCTCGCGCTCTGGCCTCAGGCTGCGGGCGGGATTCCCTTTAATTCCTGCCAGTTCCAGTCAAAGGGCGACGCGATTACGGATCTGTTTGAGGATATGGCGGCAGAACAGAAAGCGCGAACCACCTACGACAATATTTTGCGCCTTGTAAAAGATCCGGACGTATGCGCTCCCATCCGTTTCCTGCGCGCAAGGGAAATCGTCCACTTCCAGCGCTTCGGCGAAGCGCTCCGCATGGTACAGGACAGACTTGATCCCGTCAACTTCTATCAGTACAACCCCGAATTTGACGGTCGCAGGAACGAAAAGGACTGCGGCAAATAAGCTTACATTTTCTGAAAACTTCACGAAAATTGCAGCGCGCCAAACGCGCGCAGAAAAATGGGCTGCCGTATTTATAAATGCGGCAGCCTTTCGTTTTTCCCTATCCGAACAAGCCTTTCAGCACCGATACGCATCCTTCTATTCCCAACGCCGCCGAATCCAGCACAATATCATAGTTGCTTAAATTCTTCCAGTTTTTGGAGGTGTTGGCGTAATAATAGTTCGCCCTCTTTCTGTCATAAAATTTCTGCGTCGCGTCGATATCCTTTTGTGCAATTCCGTAATCTTCCCGAATCCTTTGCCTTTTCTCCTCATTGCTGCCGGACCGGATAAATACCCGGATCACGCCTTCTTTATCCTTCAAAGCCTCCGAAGCGCAATGCCCCAGAAAAATCGTTTTTCCCTCCATCGCCATTTTTCGGATTTCCTCCTGCTCCTCCAGATAAATGACGCCCTCCGCCGTCAGCATATCGGAGTTTCCAGCCTGGGCGCGCCCCATCATGACAAGGGTATACAAAAGGCTGTTCGTCGCCTTTTCTTCGTACTGCTCTATCCGTTCCACGGAAATATCCATTCTCTTTGCCACAGCCTCCAGAATTTCTCTTCCGTAGCACGGGACCCGGCACTCCTCAGACAAAAGGCGGGCGATTTTGGTCCCTCCGCTGCCGTATTCCCGTTCGATCGTTACATACTTACATTTCATGACCTCTTCTCCTTTCATGACGCCTGTTCAAACTGGCTGTTATAAAGTTCTGCATAAAAACCGCCCTTTTGCAGCAACTCTTCGTGCGTGCCGCTTTCTATGACGTCCCCGTCCTTCAGTACCAGGATCAGATCCGAATTTTTAATGGTGGAAAGCCGGTGGGCAATTACAAAGGAAGTCCTGTTTTTCATCAGTTCGTCCATAGCCGCCTGAATCTTCTGCTCCGTGCGGGTATCCACAGAGCTTGTCGCCTCGTCCAAAATTAACATCGGTTTATCCGCAATCATGGCGCGCGCTATGGTAAACTGTTGCTTCTGTCCCTGCGACAGGCTGATTTCATCATTCAATACGGTATCGTAGCCCTTCGGCAGCGTCTTAATAAAATGCTCCAGCCCTACGGCTCTGCACGCCTCTTCCATTTTTTCATCCGATACGTTTGGGGTACAGTAAATCAGATTTTCCCGCACCGTTCCTTCAAACAGCCAGGTATCCTGGAGCACCATGCAAAATTGTGCATGTACATCTTCCCGCCTCAACTCTTTCGTAGGGATTCCGTCAATCCGGATGTTTCCTTCATCCACTTCACAAAACCGCATCAGCAGGTTGACCAACGTCGATTTTCCCGCTCCCGTAGGTCCTACGATGGCAATTTTTTGTCCCGGCTTTGCGTGCGCCGAAAAATCATGAATAATGGTTTTGCCGGGATCATAACCGAATTTTACGTGCTCAAAATCCACGTATCCTTTTGCCAGTTCCGTTTTTTTCTGCTTTCCGCTCTCATCCGGCATCTCTTCCGCTTCCAGAAATTCAAAGACTCTCTCTCCCGCCGCCGCTGCGGACTGCAGGGTCTGTACCGCCTGCGCCATCTGGGATAACGGCTGGGTAAAGAACCTGACATACATCATAAACGCAACGATGACTTCAAATCCCGTTTTGCCGTTCATGGTAAGAAGCGCGCCCGCCACGCATACCGCTACATAGCTGAAATTTCCGATAAAAGTCATCAAAGGATTCATCAGCCCCGCCATGCTCTGCGCCCTTAACGCACTGTTTCTTAAATCTTTGTTTAATCTGTCAAATTCTTCCTTTGCCTTCTTCTCTCCGTTATAGGCTTTTACTACCGTGTGCCCCGAATAGATTTCCTCGATCTGACCGCTTAAAGCGCCAAGGCTTTTCTGCTGTCCGGAAAAGTATTTCTGGGATCTTCCGGTAATCAAAATCATCAGTACAAAGCCGATCGCCGTAGCCGCCACAGCCGTCAGCGCCATAATGACGTTGGTGGCAAGCATCATAACCAGCGAGCCCAGAAACAAAGTAATCGCATGGATCAGATTGCCCAAACTCTGGTTCAGGGACTGGGCAATCATATCCACATCGTTCGTCACGCGGGATAAGACGTCGCCGGTCGAGGTCTTATTGTAATAGGACATGGGCAGCCGGTTGATTTTTCCCGCAATATCCTTACGCAGTTTCTTTGCGACGTTCTGGGTAACATTTGCGGTGATCAACTGCTGTACCAGGGACAAAACGGCGCTGCATACATAAAACGCTGCCAGTGTCAGCCCAATCCTTGTGACTTCCTTTAAGTCAATACCTGTTGCAAGCCCGTCCGTTATGACTTTTGTCATTTCGGATAATTTATCCGGTCCGATCAGGGTAAATACCGTGCCGATTACCGCGCATAAAAGAGCGATTCCCAAAGCGACGGCATATTTTTCGCAATAGCGGATCAGTTTGATCCAGATTCCTTTAAAATCCTTTGGTCTTTCCCCTCTTCTCATTCCTCCGTTTCTTTCCATTATGCCAACTCCTCCTTTGAAAGCTGCGAATACGCAATCTGACGGTACACCTCACAGTTTTCCATCAGTTCCTCGTGCGTCCCCATACCGGCGATGCAGCCGTCTTCCAAAACAATGATTTTGTCCGCGTCTCGAATCGTACCGATTCTCTGCGCCACGATCAGTCTGGTCGTACCGCCCAGAGCGCGGTCCAGTTCCTTTCTCAATATACGGTCCGTCTTATAATCCAGGGCGGAAAAGGAATCGTCGAAAATCAGGATTTCCGGATTTCTGCAGACCGCTCTTGCAATCGACAGCCTCTGCTTCTGCCCGCCGGAAAAATTAGCGCCTCCCTGCGCCACATACCCGTCATATCCGTCTTCTTTGCCCTCTACAAATTCATCCGCCTGGGCAATATGAACCGCATTTTTGATTCTTTCCTTTGTAAATCCGTCTGTTCCGTTGCCTCCGAATGCGACGTTATCGGCAATTGTGCTGGAAAATAAAATCGCTTTCTGGGATACGTACCCGATTTTGTTCCGCAAAGTCTCCTGGGTATAATCCCTGACGTCAACGCCGTCTACAAGCACCGCTCCCCCGGTAACATCATAGAACCGGGGAATCAGATTTACCACCGTGCTCTTGCCGCTGCCCGTCGCTCCGATTAACGCCACGGTTTCTCCCTTTGCGGCAGTAAAAGAAATATGCGACAGCGCTTCCTTTCCCGCATCCGGATAGCGGAAGGTAACATCCCGAAACTCAACTTCCCCTTCTTTACCGGGCACGGCATCCGCTCCCTTTCCCTCCGGAACCGACAGCGGCGTATCCAGCACCTCGTTGATACGTTTTGCGGAAACAAGGGCTCTCGGCAGCAATATGGAAATCATAACCAGCATCATAAACGCCATAACCACCTGCAGCGCATATTGGGAAAATACCACCATTTCGGAAAACAGCGACAGCTTTTCCGTCGCCGCCGCATTTTGAATCACATACGCGCCGATCCAGTAAACCGCAAGGGAAAGCCCGTTCATGACCGCCTGGATTCCCGGTGCCATAAAGCCCATGACGCGCCCCGTAAAAAGCTGCGCGCTCTTTAATTCCTCATTTGCTTTTTCAAATTTTTCTTCCTGATACGTTTCCGCATTGTAAGCACGGATAACCTGAAGTCCGGTCAGATTTTCGCGGGTTACGCGGTTTAAATTATCCGTCAGCTTCTGCATTTTTTTGAATTTCGGAAGCGTCAGCGCAAGGCAGACGCTGACGATCATCAGCAAAATGACAATGGCAACGGCTGTCGCGGTCGTCCACTGCCAGCTTTTACCTGTAATCTTGACAATCGCCCAGATAGCGGTCATAGGCGCTTTAAACAGGATTTCCGTTCCCATGACAAGCAGCATTTGTACCTGCATCACATCGTTTGTGGTACGGGTCAGCAGGCTGGAGGTGGAAAATTTTCCGATCTCCTGCATGGAAAAGGACTGTACCTTGTCAAAAACGGCAGCCCGCAGATTTGCGGAAAGCCCGGCTGATACCTGCGCCGTGCACACAACAGTCACGACGGCGGTCGCAAGCGTGCCAAGGGCGCACAACAGCATCTTTCCTCCCGCCGCTAAAATATCCGCCATTTCGCTGCCCTGCGTCTGAACGAGCTGCGTAATTTCCGACATATATTCCGGCATCGTCATCGTCAGCCACGTCTGTAAAATGGCAAGCAGGAAAATAACGCCCATTCCCAGCCATTCCCGTTTTGTAAAATGTTTCAATAACTTTAGCATTGATCCGATCTCCTTTCTATTCTCACTGTTATCCGTATTTTTTTCCGTCTCCGCGCCGTTATAGCGGCTGTGTTTCTACCGACGCTGTTTTATTGCCCCTTTTGTTTGTCAGCACCCCATTTTATCGAGTGCTAATTTGCGTCATTAAAAAAATCCCTCCGCCAAAAAGCGGGAGACAGAATATCGGCAGTCTTTTATTTCCATAGATTTTTCCTATCAGCTATTGTTTTAACACAAAACGTCTTGAAAGAGAAATGAAAAAATGGTATTATCAATGACAAAAACGCAATGATCGGAGGAACATTTATGAATACGCAACAATTGGAAAGCTTTCTTGCCGTAGCCGAAAACCTGAATTTTGCAAGAGCCGCAGAATCTTTGAATATCACGCAGTCGGCTGTTTCCCGCCAGATTCACGCTCTGGAAAGCGAACTGGACACGAAACTGTTCCGCCGCACTTCCCGCAGCGTATCCCTGACTCCCGCCGGAATCAGCTTCTATGAGGACGCAAAAAGTTTTATGCACGATCTGCACATCGCCGCATCGAAATTAAAATCTCACAACAAGTCCGATGTACAGTTTCTGATCATGGGATTTTGTAATCCTGTTCACTGCGCCCTTTCCGCCGACCTTTTAAGGCGCTGCAGGGAGCGTTTTCCCGGGCTGCACCCGTTTTTACGCATTATTCCCCACCGCGCCATCCTCAATCTGCTTTTTCAGGGAGATATTGATATTATGCTTGGTTTTCAGGACGAGGTGTCCTTCCGTGAGGGGATTTCTTATATAGAATTGTGCAAGACTCCCGTCTGCTGCGCGATTTCTGCCGGACATCCTTATTCGGATAGGGATTCGATCCGGGAAGAAGAATTGTATACGGAACGGATCATTCTTTGCAATTCTTATGCTCTTCCGTCCGGCACCGTAGAGTTGCAAAGCAAAATGAAGTCACATTTTCCGCCGGAATCCGTTTACTTTTGCGACAATCAGGATGCGCTCCTGACACTGGTCAAAGCCGGATACGGTTTCGGAATACTGCCGTCGGTCAATGTCATTGATCCTGCAATCCGTGCAATACCCTTCGCGCCCGAGACCCTGACTTCCTTTGGAATTTTTTATAATGAAAACACGGCTTCGCCGGTGGTCAGAGAATTTTTATCCCTTGCCCGCTTAGACGATCTTATCGCTCCGTAAGCGCCGTGCCTTATCCAAACAGTCCTTTTTTTACATACTCCTCTGATTTTACCGCCAGTACCTGATAGCCGGTCCCGCCGATCGCCTGCTTCAGTTTTTCTTCGTCGAGGGGTTCTTTTGAAATAATTTCCGTTATCCCCCTGCTGTGGGAGGAAGAAACTTTTTTTACCGCAAAAGTCCGGCGTACCGTGTCGTTAATATGGGATTCACACATCCCGCAAGCCATTCCGTCAATTTGAAGCGTTGTTTTGATCATCTTAAAATCCTCCTGTCTGTATAATCGCCTATCTTACCGCCCGCATTTAGTTAGTGTCAACTAACCGTATTGGAATAAGAAAGCGACCACCCGTCGTTAGTGATCGCTAACCTAATTGGCAGTTCTACTTTTGTCAATTGCATCTTTAACAAAACTTATGCGACCTTTGAATAATCTATAATTGAAAATTCCTGCAATAATTTCTTGGCATTGTTCACAATAGTTTCTAACCTTCTCATAACCTCATCGGAATACTCCACTTCACCGCACTGGGTACATTCTTCACAAGGCACATTTTTAATGACAATTAAACACCCTTTATAATTTACAACATGCGTTGTGGTACTTGCTTTCATTTCGCCTTTGCAGTAAAAGCACATAATCAACACCTCTTCCTGGTTTTCATGTCAGTTTCAAAATTCTCTTCATTCGGGATATAAACAGTTACAATGTGAATATAATCATCCAATCCTACAACAACATGAATAATTTTATTATTCTTTGAATAACCAAAAATCAACCATGCCGGATTCAGCCAATATTCCGGATATTCCTCTATTATCTCGCCACCCATAATGCAACTTATTACATCCTCACGACTAATTCCTCTTTGCTGCATTCTGGCAGAAGCATGACCAGACCATTTTATTTTTGACTGTCCACATAGTTCCTTGATTTCCTGAATATCCACTTTTCGTCTCTTTCCCTTACCTTCCGAAAACATCAATGGAGTAGACGGGAGTCGAACCCGTGTCCAAAAGCCCATTCCCTGTCCTTCTACTATCATAGTCAGTTATTTGACATTCCCTCCGTCAGACGGGAACCGACACCCTTCTGATTTTGGTAGCTTCATGATACGCCCATGACCGCAAAGCTTAAGTCATGTCGTTTCCTGCATCGTCGATGCCTGGTTCTTAAGGTGCAGGTGCCCTAAGTCAGACAGCTGCCATTAGGCAGCGTATGCTAAATTATCTTCAGCGTTTATTTTTAGTTTTGCAATTTAACGTTTTGCTACGGATAGCTTCTCCAGCTGCAGAACCCCTGTCGAAACCTTTACTACCCCTTATTCAATTGTTTTGTTACCTTTATTTTATGCGGATTTGTTCAATCCGTCAACTCCTATTCGCCGTAAGTTACAGATTGCTATAAGCTACAGATTGCGGATCTTAAACTCTCTTTCATGTTCTCTACGCATATCCTTTTTGGCGATGTCTTCTCTCTTATCGTACAGTTTTTTACCTCTTGCCAGACCGATCTCCACCTTTGCCCTTCCGTCTTTGAAATAGACCGAAAGGGGCACGAGGGTATAGCCTTTTTCCGCCATTTTCCCGGCGAGCTTGTGAATCTCCGCCTTATGGAGCAAAAGCTTCCGGATGCGGAGCGGGTCTTTATTAAAAATATTGCCTTTCTCGTAGGGACTGATATTCATTCCGTAAACAAACGCCTCTCCGTTTTCAATCCGCACAAAGGATTCCTTAATGCTGCATTTGCCCATACGCAGCGATTTGACTTCCGTTCCGTGAAGCTCGATTCCCGCCTCGTATTTTTCATCTATAAAGTAATCGTGATATGCCTTTTTGTTATTGGCGACCAGTTTCATTGCCTCTTTTGCCATTTCCGCACCTCCCTTATCCGCAGACAGCGTCCGTCCGCTTTATTTATCGTCTCCGGCAAGCAGAAAATCAACCGTATTGGTTATAAAATCCACGTCATGGACGACAACCTCCACCGTCTGTCCCAGCTTGAAGGTCCTGCCGGTAGTCTTTCCGTAAATCTCATATGCCGCCTCGTCATAGATATAAAAATCGTCCGGTATTTTGGAAATATGCACAAGCCCCTCGACCGTGTTGGGAAGCTCCACATAAATGCCCCAGCCGGTGACGCCGGAAATCACGCCGGTATAAGTCTCGCCGATCTTGCCGCTCATATACTGCGCCTTCTTGCATTTTACGGTCTCCCGCTCCGCCTCGTCGGCACGCCGCTCCAGATCGGAACACTGCTTACACACGCCGGTCAGGATATCCCGATAGTGGGAAATCCGCTCTGCGTCCATCCCGCCTCTTAAATATTCCTTGATAATCCGATGAATCTGCAAATCCGGATATCTCCTGATGGGCGAGGTAAAATGACAGTAATAGGGAGCCGCCAGCCCGAAATGTCCCGTGCAATCCGGCGTATAACGCGCCTGCTTCATACTGCGTAGCGTCAGGCGGCTGATCAGGTTCTCCTCCTCCGTACCCTCGATCTTACAAAGAAGCTTTTGCAGTTCCTTGGGATGGATTTCATCCTTTTGCGCTCTCAGATAATAACCGAAGCCCCGAATCAACAGTTCCAGCTTCCTGATCTTTTCCGGATCGGGCGCTTCATGGGTACGATAGACAAAGGGGAGCTCCAGCCAGTAAAAATGTCCCGCCACCGTCTCGTTAGCAATCAGCATAAAGTCTTCAATCAGCTTCGTCGCCACATTTCTGTCATAAGGCTTAATATCAACCGGCTTTCCTTCGGAATCCAAAATGATCTTACTTTCCTGGAAATCAAAATCTACGGAACCTCTCGCCTTCCGTTTCTTCCGCAGGATTCCCGCTAACTTTGCCATCTCCTGAAGCATCGGGTAAATCTCCCGGTATTCGTTTTTCAGCTTTTCGTCCTCATCCTCCAGCATCGCCGCCACAGCCGTATAGGTCATACGCCTGTCCACGCAGATCACGGTTTCCGCGATTTTATAATCGACGACATTTCCCTTTTCATCGATATCCATCAGGCAGCTTAGAGCAAGCCTGTCCTCTCCTGCATTCAGCGAACAGATGCCGTTGGAAAGCGTATGGGGCAGCATCGGGATGACCCGGTCCGCCAGATACACGCTGGTGCCTCTTTTGAGCGCTTCCCTGTCCAGAGCGGAATTTTCCTGTACATAATCGGATACGTCCGCAATGTGCACGCCCAGATGATAGATGCCGTTTTCAACCGTAAGGCTGACCGCATCGTCTAAATCCTTTGCGTCCTCGCCGTCTATGGTAACCATCTGCACCGCTCTCAGATCCATTCTGCCGGCTCTGTCCCCGTCTGATATCGGCGTGGCTGCGCGCCCCGCCTGACGCAGCACCTTACCGGAAAACTCCACAGGCAGCTCAAAACCTTTGATAATGGATAAAATATCCACGCCCGGGTCGTTGATATGCCCCAGGATTTCTACGATCTTTCCCTCCGGCTTTTTGCCGTCTTTTCCGTAATCGGTAATTTCAGCCACAACCTTGTGCCCGCTTACCGCATGCTTTGTATGTTCCTTGTGGATAAAAATATCCTGCGCCACCTTGCTATTGTCCGGAATGACAAAGCCGAAATTTTCGCTGCCGTCGAAGGTGCCGACAATTTGCCTGATCCCGTGGCTGATGATCCGAATGACCTCAGCCTCCTGCCGTCTTCCCTGCTGCCCCGGCAGCAAAACAATCTGTACCAGGTCCTGGTGAAAAGCTCCGTGGACTTTATGCTCGGGGACATAATAATCCTTCTCTTCACCCGCTACTTCCACAAAACCGAAGCCCCTTCCGTTGCTGATAAAGGTACCCGTCAGCATTTTTACCGCGGGCTTTACATATCTGCCCCTTCTGGTAATCTGCAGTCTGTTTTCGGCAAGCAGCTCCTCTAACGCCCGCTTAAACAGCGGACGCTCCTCCGGTTCCACCTGCATCATAACCGCCAGTTCCTTTTCCTTCATCGGAACATATAGTTCACTCTCTATAAAATTTATAATTCCCTTTTTTCTCTCTTCAAAACTTTTCATATTCAAATTTTCTCATATTCATAAAAGAAGCACTCTTTTGCAAGAGTGCTTATCGGCTAAAACTTGTTGATGTTTAAAACAGCGGACATGACCAGAAACAGAACCGCCGCCACCTTTGTAATGGTAACGAGCTTCCCTTCCATGGAACGTCCCTTGTTTTTGCCCCAGTAGCTTTCGGCTGCGCCGCTGATGGAACCAAGTCCTGCGGATTTGCCTTCCTGCAACAATACGACGACCGCAAGGAATATGCAGTCGATTATATAAATAATTGTTAATACTAATCTTAATGTACCCATTTATGACCCTCCTAATGTCAAACAATGCTTATTCTATCATAAAGATTTTGCATTTTCAACCATTATTTTCCGACCTTGAGTCTTTTCTCAAGCCTTACCTGTGCCCTTCTCCGGTTTTTTCAGGAAAATCGCCGTTATTTCATCACTCTGTTTTTGAATTTTTCCCATTCGACGATCGTCTCCGTACATTGCACGGTCAGCCAATAGGTATCGTCTTCGTTTAAGTCAATCCCGATCTGATATTCATAAGCGCCTTCCTGTTCGGATACCGCAATGATATCATACAGCCACACGTCCCTGCATTGCCTGAACAATCCGTCATACTCCTCTGCCGCAAGCGGGCGGTCGGGCTTTTCTTCCACAAGCCTGTCGGCGGCGTCATAATACTTATAGCCTTCTTTTACAATTTCTGTAATCCCGGCATTCAAAAAGCGCATATTTGCCGTATCCGCATAGCGGTCGGCAAATTCTTCATTGTTGGGATTATTGCCTTTGACAATCAGCGCGTCCATAACGACGGTCAGAGAATCGGCGCCAACCTCCAGTTTTTTTATCGTAACTTCTTCAAATTGAAATAAATGCAATCCGTTGATTGTCTGAAAACGCATCTGTGATTTCTCCTCTCTCAGCCTTTGGGAATCCATACGGATACGGAACCTCCGTTCACGCAAAATACACCGTTTCCTTCTCCGTCAATGACGACTTCCTCCGGGCAATTGCCTAAAGCGTCCGCATAAATCTGCCCTGCGTGCGCCGCTCCGGCGTACATTTTTTTGCTGCCTCCCGGTCCGTCGCTGACAAGAAGAGCCAGCCCGTCCGTTTTTCCCTCGCCTTCCCTGGTAAAGCCCACGATATCGCCGTGATCGTAATAATCATGTTCGGCTCCGTTTGCATGACTGGTACGAAGCCGCATCAGCTGCGGCAGATGTTTGACCGGAGCGATCCCGTTGTGGGGAATCCCGTAATAGTCCCCGTAAAAGACGCAGGGGATTCCTTTTTCCTGCAAAAGAATAATCGCATATGCGATGGGCTTAAACCAATCCATGACAAAAGTCTCCAGCGCCTGTCCCGGCTGGGTATCATGGTTATCCACAAAGGTAACGGCATGCCAGGAATCCTCGCCTGTCAGCGTCCCTTCAAACAATTTTGACATATCAAAGGACGCGTTCCCGTGGGAAATCTGATAAAATTTAAAATGTAAAGGAACGTCAAAAAGGCTCATGACGCCTTCGGTCGCCGCTATGTAAGATTTTAACCGGTTACAGTCCGGGCTCCAGTATTCTCCCACCGCAAACAATTCCTTTCCGCGGTAGGCGCGCATGGACTTGATCCAGTCCCGGTAAAACGATGCGTTCATATGCTTTACCGCATCCAGCCGGAAACCGTCCGCTTTCGTCGTATCCAGATACCATTTACCGAATCGGTCAAGCTCCGCCTTTACCTCTTCATTATCCAGATCCAGGTCAGCGCCCATGAGATAATCATAATTGACATGTTCCGAATCCACGCCCCGGTCCCACTGTTTATCCTTAAACCGGAAAACGCCTTTTCTTTTCGCCAGATCGTCCCAGTCCACGCCGTCAAAATGGGAAGCGTTCCATTGAAAAGAAGAATAGGCTCCGTTTCTTGCAGGATAAGTAAACTTCGTCCACGCCTCGATCCTGTGCATCCCCGAAACTTCTCTCAAGCGATCAAACGTACTGACTTCTACGGCGTCCACGCTCTCCTTTTCGTCAGCGCCCATTCTGTGATTCAGCACAATATCTCCGAGGACCTCTATCCCTTCCTTCTGCAAATCGGCAATTGCCTGAAGATATTCTTCCTTTGTCCCATATTTGGTGGGAACGCTTCCTTTTTGATCAAATTCTCCCAAATCGTATACATCATATACGCCGTATCCCACGTCATTTTTTCCCGATGCGCCTTTATAGGCAGGCGGCAGCCATACCATATTCACTCCATCCTGTGCAAGCCGGCACGCTTGTGCGCTTATGCGCTTCCAATGGGCGCAATCCGCCGGCAGGTACCACTCAAAAAGCTGCATCATGGTTCGTTTTTTCATTTCATCACTTTCTTTCGTATTTATTACGGCTCACTGCTGCCTATTATAACACAATTCCTATTGCTGCGCCATATGCAGCATGGTTTCCGCAAATATGCCGTAGCCCCTGGTGGGATCGTTGACAAACACATGGGTAACCGCTCCCACAAATTTACCGTTTTGTACGATCGGAGAACCGCTCATGCCCTGGATAATGCCCCCGGTCTGGGCAAGAAGCACCGGGTCCGTAATCTCCAGGACAAGCCCTCTGTTGCCTTCACTCTGACTGTAATCGATTTCTTTGATTTCCACATCATAAATATCGGTCTTTCCGTTGATGGTGCATAAGATACCCGCGCTTCCCAACTGAATATCCTGTTTCATCGCCACGGGATAGCGCATATTGTCATAAAGTCCCAGCTTGGAAACTTCCACGTCCATAACTCCGTAAATACCGTTTGGCGTATTGCTCTGTATTTCTCCCTCTTTGGCTTCGTCCACAAACCGGATCACGCCGGATATTTCTCCGGGTTCGCCGCTTTCTCCCTTTTTGATACTGACAATCTGCGTCTCGTAAAGTCCTCCGTAATCAATTTCCATCAAATCCGTCGTATCAATATCGTTAATGCCGTGCCCCAAAGCGCCGAAACCGTTATCTTCATCGATATAAGTAAGCGTACCGATCCCCTGGGCAGAATCTCTGATCCAGACTCCGATCTGATATTCCCCCGCCTCGTTCATGACGGGCGTTACCTTTACTTTACTGATCTGTCCGTTTCTGCGGATCGTCATAATCACGGGATTTCCGCCCGACGCCTTAATCTTTTCGATTATCTCCCCTTTTCTCGCTACCTCCTCTTCGTTGACTGACAAAATATAATCCCCGGTCTGCAAAACATTTTCGCAGGGGCAGATTTCCCGCCCGTCCGCCGAACGGATATTCCCAAGCCCCGCCACTAACACGCCGTCCGTTTTCACATAAATGCCGATGGGAATCCCCACCGGATATACGCTTTCCTCATCTACGACCTTGATTTCTACTTCCTTTAAAGGAATTACACCGAACAGGCGCAGTTTCCAGATATAGGAGGAAATGTGATCGGCGTCAGCTTGATCCAGTCTGGTCTGTCCGCTCTCCCACGTCTGTACATATTCTTCTTCAGCCTGCTGCAGCTGTGCCGTTACGGGAAGGGCAAACTCCACTTCCTCCACCTCGCCTTTTTGTAAATACAAGGTGTCCGGGATCTGTCTGTAAAATAAAAATTCAAACACGACAAATCCCATTGCCAACGACAGAACCAGCGCCGCATACAGGCTGATTTTATACCTTTTCCATCGTTTCATTTTTAACCTCCACAAAAAAAGAAGGACCTTTACGTCCTTCTTAGTATGTGTCCGTCAATTATTTTTACTTTGGGATTGTTTTGTCTGTTCTGCCAAATCTTTCATTTCTTTTGCATTTTGCAAAACTGCGTCGGTCAACTGATCCGTGCCCAGCAATCTGCCGATTTCGCCGATGCTTTCCGCCTCGTCAAGCCGCCGCACCATCGTATGGGTCTGACCATCCGAAACCTTTTTTTCGATGCCAAAATGAGCGTCCGCCATCGCCGCGATCTGCGCCAGATGCGTAATGCAGATGACCTGGTGCTTTTTGCGTAAAACTGCCAGTTTTTCCGAAACTTTCCACGCCGTCTTTCCGCTGATGCCCGCGTCGATTTCGTCAAAGACCAAAGTCCCCGTCCGGTCCTTATCCGCAAAAACGCTCTTTAAGGCAAGCATGATGCGGGATAACTCGCCGCCGCTTGCCACCGAGGATAAGTCCCTGACCGGTTCTCCGGGATTTAGGGAAATCCGAAACGCAACTTTCGTGCAGCCGTTTTTGCTCATCAGCCCTTCGTCATAATCCAGTGCGATTTCAAAGACGCATTGTTCAAAATTCAGTTCCCTTAACGCCTGCTCCATTTCGCTTTCCAGTTTGTCCGCTTCCTGCCTCCTGGTCTCATGGAGCTTCTTTGCAAGACTCAAATACTCTTTTTTCGTCTTTTCATGCTTTTTTTGTAATTCATCATTATATTGTTCAAAATTTTCTAATTTATGAATTTTTTCAATCAAATCCTGTTCATAACGCAGAATATCGGCAATTTCTTTTCCGTATTTATCCTTCAAATGGTTGATCAGATTCAACCGTTCCTCAACGCCGGCAAAATCATCCGCCTCCAGATCGAACTGGTCCAGATAACGGTCCAGTCCGTGTCCGCATTCCTGCAGAATCATTTCCGCATCGGAAAGCTGCTGCAATTCCTCCTGTAAGGATGAATCCAGTTCCTGCGCCTCCTTCAACTGCCGGATCGCCAGGGATAAAGCGTTCAAGATGCCACTGCCCCCTTCGTTTTGCAGGGCGCTGTGCGCGCCGCCTACGGCTTCTTTGATCCGCTGCGCGTTCACAAGGCGGGCATACCGCTCCTCCAAAGCGGCGTCTTCGCCTTCCGTCAGATTCGCTTTTTCGATTTCATCCAGCTCATATCTGGCAAAATCCAGTTCCTTTAAAAAATTGCCGTCCATGCCGGAGGCTTCCTTTAAAGCCGCCTCTTCCTTACGGAAATCGTGGTACAATGCCGCGATTTTATAAAGGTCGTTTTGCAGAGCCTCTTTTCCGTAGTCATCCAGGATTTCCTCCTGTCTGGATTCCTTTAATACGGACTGATGCTCCCGCTGACCGTGAATGTCGATCAGGCGCTCCGCCGCGCCCTGCATCATTTTAAGGGTTACGGTTTCCCCGTTGATCTTGCAGATGCTCTTTGCAGGATAGATCTTCCTTTGCAAAATCAAGATCCCGTCGTCCCCGCCGTCCGAAAGCAGATCGAGCCCTTCCAACAATTTTTTCTGTTCTTCGTCCAAAGAAAATACGAGCTGTACAAAGGCGCATTCCGCCCCCTGCCCGATCAGCCCTTTATCAGCCTTAGCGCCCAGAGCAAGCTGCACGGAGCTAAGCAGGATGGACTTTCCCGCGCCGGTTTCTCCGGTTAAAATATTCAACCCTTCCTCAAATTCCACTTCCGCCTCGTCGATTAAGGCGACATTTTTTACATGAATACTTTCTAACATCTGTTTCTCCTTGTGTCTGCATCTGCTCTCCCGACACATTCGTCTATTGACACAATCCTATGATACAGCCATATTACACAGCTTTTATCCTGCACGCATTTAAGACAGGAACATTTCCTGAAGCCTTTTTTGCACGCTCAAAGCCTCCTCCACCGAACGGATCGCCACCATGACCGTGTCGTCCCCCGCAATCGTCCCTACAATTTCCCCAAAATGCAGGGCGTCCACCGCAGCCGCAACTGCCATCGCCATGCCCGGATGAGTCTTTAAGACCAACAGATTCATCGCTATGTCAATGGAAACCAGACTTTCCTTCAACGCGCTTCCGTATGCGCCGTTTAAAGCCGTCTCTTCCTTTTGCACCGCATAGCAGGGTTTTCCGCCGTCCAAAGAGGTTTTTACCAGCTTCATCTGCCTGATATCCCTCGACACGGTCGCCTGGGTCACGTCATACCCGGATTCTTTAAGCCTTTCGGCAAGTTCCTCCTGGGTGCCGATCCGGTACTGTTCAATTAAGGCGGCAATCGCCTGATGTCTTTCCTGTTTCATGATACCCGCTCCGACTATTCGCTGAGTTTTTTGTGCAGCACTTCCAAAAAACTTACCTTGCTTAAACGAATGAATTTGGTTACCTGTTCGGACCTGCCGATCCGGATGCTGTCTCCCGTGGAAAGGTTCCTCGTATAAGAACCGTCAAAATTGACTTCCATTTCCTGTTCCTCTCCGCCGCGTCCGCTTCTGATCCTGATTTCGATTTCGTCGTCGGGCGAAAGCACGATACTTCTGGCGCTGATGGTATGGGGACAGATCGGCGTTAAAAGCAGGATCTTTGCCGTGGGTTCCACGATGGGACCGCCCGCGGACATATTATAGCCCGTCGATCCGGTGGGCGTGGATACGATCAGCCCGTCCGCATGATAGCTGTTTAAAAACTGCCCGTTTACATAGATATCATAAGCGACAATTTTTAAAGATCCCCTTCTGGTCAGGACAATATCGTTAAGGGCGTGCAGTTCTTTTACCATTTCGCCGTTATGATAAATCCGACCGTCTAACATCATGCGCTCTTCCACATAGAAACCGCCGTCAATCAGCGTCTTTAAAGCATTTTCAATATTCGACTTTTCCACTTCCGCCATAAAGCCAAGCGTCCCTAAATTGATCCCCAAAAGCGGAATATCCCGCTCCATCGTATCCACCGCCGCCTGCAGTAAGGTTCCGTCTCCGCCCAGCACTAAAATACAATCCGTATCCGCCGGAACCTGTACTTCCTGTTTTACCTCCGGCGCGTCCTGACAATATTCCCCCGCCGCTTTATCCCTTATGCATACCGCGCAGGTCTTTCCGTGCGCCTCCAGATAAGAGGCAATCCCGCCTGTCACTTCCAAATGCTCGTCCTTGGGTTTGTTGGTAATAATATAAAAATGTTCCATGCCGCTCCATCCGCCGTCCTAACTTCCGGCAAAATCTTCTTATTTATGCGAAAGAGCCTGTACGGACGCGGCAACTACCTCCGGTATCCGCTCCAAAGGCGCCGCCGTCTGCTCCTTTTGCACATTTTGTATATAAAGCAAATACTCAATGTTCCCTTCCGGTCCCTTGATCGGCGAAAAATCCAGCCCTTTTACCGCAAAACCGATGGAGGCGGCAAAGGTCTCGATTTTTTCTATGACTTCTTCCCGTACTTTGGAATCCGTCACAACCCCTTTCTTTCCCACCTTCTCCCTGCCCGCTTCAAACTGCGGCTTGATCAGGCAGACCATGTATGCGTCCGGCTTTAACAGCTCCTTTGCCGCGGGCAGGATTTTGGTCAGGGAAATAAAGGATACGTCCGTCGCCGCAAAATCAATGGGTTCCGGTATCTGTTCCTTCGTCACATAACGGAAATTGGTTTTTTCCATACAGACAACCCGCCCGTCGTTTCGCAGCTTCCAGTCAAGCTGTCCGTGACCCACGTCCACCGCGTATACCTTTTTCGCACCGTTTTGCAGCATACAGTCCGTAAATCCCCCGGTGGAAGCGCCGATATCCAGACATACCTTCCCCGTAACGTCAAGGGGAAACACCTGAAACGCCTTATCCAGCTTCAGCCCGCCTCTGCTGACAAAGGGCAGCGCATTGCCTCTGACCTCTATGTCCGCCTCCTCGTCAAAAACCGCCCCGGCTTTATCTTCTTTCTGACCGTCCACATAGACGATGCCGGACATAATGATCGCTTTTGCCTTTTCCCTGGACTGCGCCAGTTGTTTTTTTACAAGAAGAACATCCAGTCTCTCTTTCATCGCTTGCTTCTTCCTTCGTTATTTCCGTTCGTTTCGTTTCATTTTGCCGGCGATCTTTTCATAAATGCTTTCCGCGTCGATGCCAACTTCCTTTTTGAGGATTTCCACATTGCCGTGCTCCACGTAGGCGTCGGGGAGCGCAATGTTGAGAATCTGCCCTTCAAACGCCTGCTCCGTCAGATAATTTGCAACCTTTTCTCCGTAACCGCCGCTTAATACGTTCTCCTCCAGCGTCACAAACAACTCGTGGTCCCCGGTCAAAGAAGCGATCATTTCCTCGTCGATGGGCTTAACGAACCGCGCGTTGACAATCGTCGCCTCCACGCCGTCTTTTTCCAGCATCTTTCGCAGTTCTACCGCCGTCTTTACCATACTGCCCACCGCCAGCAGCGCGACTTTGCTTCCTCTGACGATCAGTTCGCTTTTTCCGTATACGACAGGCGCTCTGTATTCCTTTAACCCGTCGTATGCCACGCCCCTCGGATAACGCAGGGCGATCGGTCCTTCAAAAGCAACGGCGAATTTCAGCATATCCGCCAGCTCCCATTTATTTTTTGGAGCCATAATCTGCATATTGGGTATGGAGGACAGATAGGAAAGATCAAAAATGCCCTGATGGGTCTCCCCGTCGCTTCCTACCAGCCCCGCCCGGTCTATGGCGAAGGTAACCGGAAGATTCTGGATGCAGACATCATGTAAAATCTGGTCATAGGCGCGCTGTAAAAAAGAAGAATAAACCGCCACCACAGGTTTCAAACCGCCTGCCGCCAGTCCCGCCGCAAAAGTTACCGCATGCTCCTCGGCGATCCCCACGTCGAAAAAGCGGTCCGGGTAACGGTTCTTAAAACGCTTTAACCCGGTTCCGTCGGGCATCGCCGCCGTAATCGCCACGATTTTGTCATCCTTTTCGCCCAGCTTGTTCATAACCGTTGCAAAAACATCGGTATAATTCGCCTTTTCCTTTTGCTTTTTGGGCAGTCCCGTTTCAATCACAAAAGGCTCCGCCCCGTGGAAACGCGCCGGATGGTTCTCCGCCGGCTCATATCCCTTTCCCTTCTTGGTAATGACATGGACAAGCACCGCGTTTTTCACGCCCTTCGCCTCATTCAGCACCTTGGTCAGCGCCTTGATATCATGTCCGTCCACAGGTCCTAAATAGGTGATGCCCATATCCTCAAAAAACATCCCCGGTATAACCAGCTGTTTCAGACCGTTTTTTAAATTCTGGATTTTTTTTACGAACTTTTGCCCGTATTTGGGCATATCCAACAGTCCGTAATAAATGCTGTCCTTTAAATCCAAATACTTCGCGTTGGTACGGATTCCGTTTAAATACTGGGAAACGCCGCCGATATTTTCGGAAATGGACATATTGTTGTCGTTTAAGACGATAATAAAGTTAGATCCCATTCTCGAAGCGTTGTTCAACGCCTCATACGCCATTCCCCCGGTCAGGGAGCCGTCTCCGATCACGGAAACAACCGTGTGCTTTTGTCCCAGCAGATCCCTCGCCTTGACAAGTCCCAGCCCCGCCGAAATCGAAGTCGAGCTGTGCCCCGTATCAAAAGCGTCGCACCGGCTCTCCTTCCGCTTCGGAAAACCGCTCATGCCGCCGTACTTTCGCAGGGAATCAAAGCCGTCCCTTCTGCCGGTCAGCAGCTTGTGGGTATAAGCCTGGTGCCCCACGTCCCATATAATCTTATCCTCGGGCATATGCAGCACCAGATGCAAAGCGATGGTCAGCTCCACGGCTCCCAGATTGGAACCCAGGTGCCCCCCGGTCTCGCTGATTTTTTCGATGAGAAATTCCCTGATTTCGGCTGCGAGCCGGTCATAATCCTTCGGATCGATTTTCTTAATATCGTTTTCTTTTTGAATTTGTTCCAAGATCATAGCTTTTTCCTCTTTGCAGTCAGCTTCTGCGGGAAATCAAAGACAGCACCAGTTCTTCCAGAAATTCGTTTCTCACGCCCAGATTTTGCAGGATTCCCACCGCCTCGTCCGATAAGCTCTGTACCCTGGCTTTGGACTGTTCCATGCCCGCCAGGGATAAATAGGTGGCTTTCTGATTTTTCTCATCGCTTCCGATGGGTTTGCCCAGCTCTTCAAAGGTGCCGGTCACATCCAGAATATCATCCTGTATCTGAAAAGCGAGCCCGATATCGGAGCCGACCTTTTCCATCAGAGCCGTCTGCTCTTCGTTAGCTCCTGCTAATACAGCGCCGCACATCAGCGCGCATTCGATTAACGCGGCGGTTTTATTTTCGTGAATAAATAAAATTTCCTCCATGGAAAGAGGCTCCTGCCTGTTTTCATTCATGACGTCCACGCACTGTCCGCCTACCATGCCGAAAATTCCCGCTTTTTGCGCCAAAATGGAAAACGCCCTGCAGACGGACGAATCTCCCTGATATTTAACGAGCGCGGACGCAGCCGTCTCGTAAGCGTAGTTTAACAGCGCGTCCCCCGCCAGTATGGCAAGATCTTCTCCGTAGACCACATGGGTCGTCTTTCTGCCTCTGCGGTATTCGTCGTTATCCATCGCCGGCAGATCGTCGTGCACCAGGGAATAATTATGAATATATTCCAAAGCCGCCATAAACGCATCCGCCTTGTCCCCGGCACCGCCAAACAAAACATACGCTTCCTTTAACAGCATCGGACGCAGCCGTTTGCCGCCCGCCATGACGCTGTAGCGCATCGCCTCAATGACCTTTGCCTGGGGACCTTCCGCCTTGGGAAGGCGGTCGTTTAACAGCTTTTCGATTTCCTTTCTTTTTTCCTCTCTGATTTCCTCAAAACTTCCGTTAAAACTCATCCAATTCACCGTTTTCCCTGATTACCAGGACCTTTTTCTCCGCTCTGTCAATCGCCTCGTTGCAGGATTTGATATACTGCATCCCCTGTTCATAGGCTTTTAAGGAATCTTCCAGAGTCATCGTTTCATCCTCCAGCTTTGCGATGGTCTCGTCCAGCTTCGCAAACGCTTCTTCGATTGTGATGTCCGCTTCCTGCTTCATTGTATCAGAACCTCCGTTACCTTTGTCTTTGCCTGCCCGCCGATCAGATGAACCGAAAGCTCGTCTCCGGGGCTTAACTGATGAATATCCTTTATGCGGTTGCCCTGCTCATCGCTGACAAAGGCATAACCGCCGCTTAGCTTCTTTAAAGGCGACAGTCCGTCCAGCCTCTGCGCCGCCAGCGCCATTTTATGTTTATACTGCGACAGGCGGTTATCCATCGCCGCTTCCAGTTTTTCTTCCAGATGCAGCAGGCGCATCCTGCGTTCCTTCAGCTTTGCTTCCGGGGATAATGCCTTCAGCCTCGCATCACAGGCGCTCAATTTCAACCGGTACCGGCTGCATTTTTGCTGTATCAGCGTGTTCATACGCGTCCCGTAGCCCGCAAGCTGCTCCGATACTCTGTTTACCTCAAAGACGGCAAGCTCCGCCGCCGCGGAAGGCGTCGGCGCCCGCAGATCCGCCACATAGTCCGCAATCGTCGTATCCGTCTCATGCCCTACGGCGGAAATCACAGGCGTATCGCAGTCAAAAATCGCCCTCGCCACCGCTTCTTCGTTAAAGGCGCTAAGATCCTCATAAGAACCGCCGCCCCTGCCCACGATCATCACGTCCACGCCGATGCGCTCCAGGGCATGAATCCCGTTGATAATACTTTCCGCCGCCTGGTCTCCCTGGACGATCGCCGGGTATAAAATGATCTCCACGCCGGGGTTGCGCCGTTTGGCAATCGTAATGATATCCCGTACCGCCGCTCCCGTCGGCGCGGTCACCACGCCGAGCCGCTTGCTGTACGCGGGTATTTCCTTCTTATACATGGGATCGAACATTCCCATTTCTTCCAGCTCTTTTTTAAGCCTTTCAAACTTTTCATACAGCGCGCCGACCCCCGCAAGGGTAATTTCCTTTGCATAGAGCTGATATCTGCCGTCCCTTTCATAGACGTCCACGCTGCCGAAAACGACGATCTGCATACCTTCCTCAAGACGGAATTTCAGCCCATGGCGGTTTCCCGCAAACATGACGCAGCCCATGGCTCCCTGCCCGTCCTTCAATGTAAAATAAAGGTGACCCGAGGAATGATATTTTACATTGCTCGCTTCACCCTTTACATACAAGGACTGCAACATGAAATCCTGGGAAATCATGTTTCTCACATATGCGTTTACCCATGATACGGAATATACGTTCTGCATTTTTTAAGCCCCTAATTTGCAAATTTTGCAAGTATTCCGTTTACAAAAGCCGGCGACTCCGCCTGCCCGAACTTTTTCGCCAATTCCACCGCTTCGTTAATCGCGACGGAAACCGGAATCGCATCGTCATACAACATTTCAAAAAGCGCCAGCCTTAAAATGGTCAGGTCCACCTTTCCCATTCTGGATACGGTCCAGCCGGTAGCTTTTTCGTCCAGCATTTGATCCAGCTCTTCCTTCTTTTCCAAAACCGCCGTATACTTGCGGCTGATCTCTTCCTTGACGGAATCCTCCAGGGGCTCCTCCGCTTCAAAAAAGAAAGCCATCTGCTCCGGCATCTCCGCCTCGTCGTTAAACTCTATACGGAACAACAGCTTAAAAATCTGTTCCCTCAGTTCTCTTCTGCTCATCGCCTGTCCTCTGTCTATCTGTTTGGTCTTTTCAATCCTTCATATTGATGCCTGCAATGCGGATATTGACGATTTCCACTTCCAGCCCCGTCATATTTTCGATAGCATTCTTGACTTTTTTCTGAACATTCTGGCTGGTCTCGGGAATATTGTGACCGTAATCGATGGTAATCGCCAGATCCACGCTGACCTTGCCGTCCGCCACAACAACCTTCACGCCCTTGGTCAGCTTTTTCATTCCGACGCGGCTCATAAGCTCGTTGGTAATATTGCCCACCATGGCGCCGACGCCGTCTACCTCTGTCGCCGCTAAGGAAGCGATCATCGCAACCACATCGTCCGCAATTGATACCGTGCCGTCCTTATCGTCCTCTTTTAACGTATACGCATCGCGTTCCATTTCCTTTTCCATAAACTGCTCCTTCCTGCAAGCCGTTGCTTTGCTTACCCTCTATCACAGATACAGGTATTTTTTACCTGCGCTTTTTTTATTATATCAAATATCCGCCCGTTTGCAAAGAACAAACCTCAAAGCCAGAAACAAAATGTGTTCATTTCGGGATTATCCACATAGGGAACCGCTTCCAGGGCGTCCACAAAATCAAAAATATGCTGTTCCTCCAGCAAATAAACGGAAATCTGTTCAAACACGGCGTCGTTGGCGCATTGAAACTGCACCGCCGTATCTCCCCGTTCATACGCCTTTTCAAAAATCTCGGAAAGCACCTGCGTATCAAGCCCCGTCAGATATAAGCCCTCATGCACGTAATAATTATCCTCCGTGGCGATACAGTCCGGAAGCGGCACAAGCTTATCGGGCGTATGGGTCGTATAGAGCCGGTCGGAGCTGATCATAAAATAATCGTAATTGATCTCCATGACCTCGGCGTCTACCTGCGCGCCTTCTCTTCCCGACTGATAGTCCACGTCTCCCCACGTGGTGTCCAGATAGTACCATGCGCCGTCCGCCATGACCAGGTTCCACACATGGTTTTCTCCGCCCGCCGTCCCCCTGACAAGGGTCGCCGGTATGCCCGCCTTTTCCAAAAGGTACTGCGTCGCCTTGGCATAGCCTTTACAGTTGGATTTGTGCCAGAGCAATGCGGAACAAAGATTTTGATTGTCATTTGCGTCCCTGACATATTCGGTTTCGTCAACCAGCGTATCAAAGATATATTTGATCCTGTCAAAATCCGACGCCCCCGCGGGAATCCCCGATAAGATCCGCTCCGCCTCCGCTTCAAGCATCGCCTCCCTTTCGGCGCATTCTTCCTCATCATAATCATAATCGCCGCCAAAGGATAAAGATACCTCTTCTCCGTTTCTGCTGCGGGAAGTACAGATATATCTGGAAACATAGAAAATCTCGGGGTGATCGTTCAAGACGCAGGTAAACGCTTTATCTAACGTCTCCTGGGACAGGGTCGATACGCTGACCTCCTGCCTTTCGGTCAGGGCATGATACACCTGTTCGTAAACAGTCTGCTCTTCCCCGGAAAGCAACGAATAATAATAGTCTTCCCTGACCACTTCGCCGATTTCCGTCTCCTGCCCCGTCGCAGCTAAAGAAACCGATCCTTCCGTAACCGCGTCCTGTTCCTGCGCCTTAGCGCAGCCCTGTATACACAACAGAACCGCACAAAGCGCCGCCAGCCTGTAAATGCCTTTTTTCATATTCTTCAAAAACCTTTCGGATCAATCATTTTTGCCAAATTCGGCAAGCTCTAATCCTTTGTTTCTGTCAAGGGTCATCCCAATGCTCCATTCATGGGAAAACAGCAACAGCGGATTGCCCTTTAAATCCTTGATTTTTTTCATATCGGAGGTTCCCGAAATCGCGTTTAAGTCAATATCCGGATTGGTAATCCACCGGATATACTCATAGGGCAGGTTTTCCAGACGGATCTCCACATTATACTCGTTTTCCAGACGGTATTTCAAAACGTCAAACTGCAGCACGCCGACCACGCCCACGATGATCTCCTCCATGCCGGTATTAAACTCCTGGAAAATCTGGATCGCACCTTCCTGGGCGATCTGCGTAATGCCCTTGACAAATTGTTTCCTTTTCATGGTATCCAACTGTTTTACCCTTGCAAAATGCTCGGGCGCAAAGGTGGGAATGCCTTCAAATCTGAAATTTTCCTTTGGCATACAGATCGTATCCCCGATGGAAAAAATACCCGGATCAAAAACGCCGATAATATCCCCCGCATAGGCTTCGTCCAGAATCTTTCTGTCGTTTGCCATCAACTGTTGGGGCTGGGACAGACGCATGACTTTATTGCCCTGGACATGCTTGACTTCCTTTGCGGCGTCGAAGCGTCCCGAACAGATTCTCATAAACGCAATTCTGTCCCGGTGCGCCTTGTTCATGTTCGCCTGGATTTTAAATACAAAAGCGGAAAACTCGTGCTCCGTCGGCTCGATCAGACCGATATCCGCCTTTCTGGGCAGCGGCGTCGTGGTCATTTCCAAAAAATGCCGCAAAAAGATTTCCACGCCGAAATTGGTCAGCGCCGAGCCGAAAAATACAGGCGTCAGATCGCCGCTTTGTACCAGATCCAGATCAAATTCCGCGCTGGCGCCGTCAAGCAATTCGATTTCCTCCAAAAGCTTGTCCTGCGCCGCCTCTCCGATATGGGCAAGAAGCGCGTCCTTATCGTCAACGGAAATAATCTGTGTTTCTCCTTCTTTTGTGCCCTTCTGGGTGTCGGAATAGGTCACGACGCTTCGGCTCTTCCTGTCATAAACGCCCTTAAAGCCCTTACCGGAACCGATGGGCCAGTTGATGGGACAGGTTGCAATCCCCAGCTCCTTTTCAATCTCATCCAGCAGATCAAAGGTATCGTTTGCGTCTCTGTCCATCTTGTTGATAAAGGTAAAAATCGGAATATGCCGCATCACGCAGACCTTAAACAGCTTTCTCGTCTGCGCCTCAACGCCTTTGGACGCGTCGATAACCATTACCGCCGAATCCGCCGCCATCAGGGTGCGGTACGTATCCTCGGAAAAGTCCTGGTGTCCCGGGGTGTCCAGAATATTGATGCAATAATTGTCATATTCAAACTGCAAAACAGAGGAAGTAACGGAAATACCTCTCTCCTTTTCGATTTCCATCCAGTCGGAAACCGCGTGCCTTGCGGTCGCCTTTCCCTTTACGCTTCCGGCAAGATTGATGGCGCCGCCGTAAAGCAGAAATTTTTCGGTCAGGGTCGTCTTTCCCGCATCGGGATGGGATATGATCGCAAAGGTTCTTCTTCTGTTGATTTCTGTTCTAATGTCGCTCACTGTTGTTCCTCCAAATGTTTATAAAAACCTATAAAAGGCTTGTTCCGTCGCTTTCTCCCTCTACATCCAAAAGCTTCAAAACGGTTGCGGAAATATCCGCAAAGGTATCCCTCGTGCCGTAGTTGGCGGGCTCGATCCGGCTGCCGTACATCAGAAACGGCGTATATTCCCTCGAATGGTCCGTAGAAACCGTATATCCGGGATCGCATCCGTGATCGGCGGTTATCATCAGCACATCGTCTTCCTTTAGTTTTGCCATGATTTGCGGAAGTTTTTCATCAAATGCCGCGAGCGCCTTCGCATAACCGTCGATATCGTTCCTGTGACCGTAAAGCATATCGAAATCCACCAGATTGACAAAGCACAGCCCGTTAAAATCTTCGTCCATATAGGCAAGCAGTTTTTCAATCCCGTCATCGTTTCCCGTGGAATAGGTATATTTCGTAATGCCGGAGCCCGCAAAAATATCATAGATTTTTCCCACCGCAAGGACGTCTTTTCCCGCGTCCGCAATATAATTAAGCATCGTATCCTTCGGCGGCATCAGGGAATAATCATGCCGTCTCGGGGTGCGGGTAAAGTTTCCCTCCGTACCCGTAAAGGGTCTAGCGATAACTCTGCCGACGCCGTGCTCTCCCTGCAAAATCTCCCTTGCAATATGGCAGTATTCGTACAGCTTTTCTACCGGAACGACGTCCTCGTGCGCCGCAATCTGAAATACGCTGTCCGCCGAGGTATAAACGATCAGTTTCCCCGTCTCCATATGCTCTTTTCCGTAGTCCTTAATGACCTCGGTGCCCGAGTAGGGTTTGTTGCACAAAACGCCTCTGCCGCATTGTTTTGAAAACTCCTCCAGCACTTCTTTCGGAAACCCGTCGGGGTAGGTCGGCAGCGGGCGCATGGATTTCACGCCTGCGATTTCCCAGTGACCGATCGTCGTATCCTTTCCTTTGGAAGCCTCGCGCATCCTTGCAACCGCCGCGGTAGTCTTTTCCGCCTTTTCGCCTACGGATACGCCGTCTATATTAAACAATCCCATTTCCTGCAAGTGGGGCAGTTTAAAATATGTACTTGTAGCGCAGGAAGCGATGGTATTTGCTCCCACGTCATGAAAATCAGCCGCATCGGGCATTTCTCCGATGCCGAAACTGTCCAATACAATTAAAAAAACTCTCTTCATAAGCTCATCTCCCGCATAGATTCTGACTCGTGCCCATTATACCACGAATCTGACGGCATTTCACTATTTTTCTCCCACGGGCGAGATGATGATGTTTTCCGCGGCGATTCCCGTTTTTCTTTTCACGATATCCTCAATCTGTGCAATCTGCGCCTGCGTCAGCTCGTTCATGCCGATGCACACATCCACGCTGTCGCCGTTGATGCTGACGACCGCATCGGGAAAACCCTTTGCTTCCAGCATAATCAACGTGTCGCATTCTTTCTGGGCAAGATCCGTCAGCGCGATCATGCTGTTGATCGCCTCCTGCTTTGCGGCGTCCGAAACGTTCTCGTTATTTATGATCTCCATAAGTGCCGCCTTGTTCTGCGCCCTTGTCTGTTCCTTCATCAGATTCGCTTCCGCTAAGGATGTTATGGATACCGTATTGGTAAATACGGCTTCTCCGGGAATTTCTTCGCCCTCCGCCTGGGCGGTCTCTGCGCTCGCCGTTTCCGTTCCTGCCGTTTCCACGCCCGCCGCTTCCGCTCCTGTCTCAACGGAGGCCTCCGCCGTTAAGCCCGTCTCCTCGGGCTGGGAAATCGTTTCCGCCGTTTCCTCATCCAAGCCTTCTACCGAAGATAACGTGATATCCTCATCCAGACTTTCGATCTCCGTATAGTATTCCGCATCTTCTTCGGAAATATCATACAAACCCGCATTTTCGTCATAGACAGCCTGGGCGTCCGGCACGGCTCCTTCTACGAGGCTGGCGTCCGCTTCTTCAAACTGCGCCGACGTGGTAAAGAGAATCTCGTCGTCAATCTGCTTTCCGGTAAAATTCAGGTAACCCGCAATTGCAATCATCAGCGCCAGGGCGGTTATCATAATCTGATTCCGCTTCCAGAGCTTTTTCACATCAAATTTTCCTTTCATTGTTCTTCACCTTTCATCTTTACTACTTTTATTTTATGTTCCTCGATTCCGAATAATGCCATAATTGCCTCTTTCATTTCCTGCGCCACCGTTTGATTCTGCCCTCCCTGCGCCACCACGAGCACGCCTTCCACGCCCGGCGTCGTCGTTTTGTTGATAAACGGCACCTCCCGTCCCGACTCGTCGGCGGTATAGACGGTCTCTTCGCTGTTTTCCGTCTGCACGCTTGCCGTTTTTGCGGTATCGCCGCCTTCCCGCTCTTCATTATTCCTTGTATAGGAAGTATCCTTTTCCACAATTTTCGTTCCGTAATCAGAAAAAGAAATATAGACCTCCACCTTCCCCGCTCCGGAAATATGGGATAAAATGCGCGCCAGGCGCGCTTCCTGTGTCTTTTCATAATCGCTTCCCGCAGCGGTTTCATAAGAAATACGTTCTGCCGCTTCGCTTACGGCGCTATCCGTCCCTTCCGACGTACCGCTTTTTGTCTGTTTCCCGGAACCGCCCGAAGGAAGCGGATAGGTAATGACCAGAAGCAAAAGTCCTCCGATGATCATGATCAGGAACCTGTCTTTTCCTATTTTTGCACATAATTGTTTCCATTTTTCCATGCTCTCTCCTCCTAATCGGTTTCCCGGGTCTGTTCTTCCTCCAAAATTTCATAGCCGCGTTCCGTAAGCTCTTCCTTCATTTCGTCTTCACTTATCCTCCCCAGACAACTTTCTAAGATCCGGTCCGTCTCCTCCCGGATGGCTTCCTCCCCCTTCCCTGCATCCCACAATCCGCCCTGTCCGGCAATCCGCTCTTCAAAGACCTCGTTTACCCCGCCCTCCGCCGCTTCCAAAAGCCTCGCCACATTTTTCCCCACCGGTGAAACGATCAAAAGCAGCACAAGGACGCCCAGGGTATAGCGGTACAGCTTTTCGTATTTTGGAGACGGCAGAAAATTGCCCAGCAAATCCCCGAGACATATAAAAATGCACAAACCCTCCAAATACTTTTCCATAGACTACCTCCGATAAAACGCCACCGTAGCGACGGCTGTGGACAAAAAGAAAATCCCGCCGCCGAAAAACTGTATCCTGGCGAGCAGGAAAAAACTGTCCGCCATTTTCCATATATGTCCCGTAAACTTCTTTTCTCCGGAAATCTGCAACAACGCCGATACAAGGCGGATCACGCAGCCGTACAGCGCCGTCTGTATTACCGGTCTTATGCACATCAAAAGCAGGACAAAAATACCGATGATACCGATGCTGTTTTTAATCAGACCGGCTCCCTGTATGACAATCTCTCCGATGGCGTTGGCATAATCTCCAAGCCCCGGAAAAACCGATATGGTTTTCATAAACAACTGGCTTTTCATCCCGTCCACGGACGGCAGCAGCGCCGCCTGCAGCATACTTCCCCCGAGGGAAGCAAACAGGCTTGCCTTTGTGGTAAAGACAATCCCTTTTTTCATCAGAGCGAGCAGCCCGCCGAAGCGGTTCCCTTCAGGCAGTTGGTTGATCACATGAAGCATACAATATACCTGCACCAGAGGAAGCAAAATCCCGATCAGAAGCTTTTGCACCAGAAACAACAGTAAAAGCTGCAGTTCATAATACGCCGCCGCGGTAATGGTCCCGTTCGCCATACCGAGGGCGATGCAAAAGACCGGCATCAGCGCTCCCATAAACTGTTCCATCTCCTCCAGGAGCCCTTTTGCCGATTCGTAAGAGACCGCAAAGGTTTTTAACAGCAGAAGGGACCCGAACATAAAGATAAAATAGCCGGAAAAAAGAGCGATCCGGCTGTCGGAAAAAAGATCCGACATGCTGTTTAACAGGATGGCAAAAATTCCCAAAAGCAAAATGCCAAGAAACAGATTCCGGCACTGTTCCAGATTGCCCAGAAGCGCATCTTTTATATATGCTCCGAGTAGCCTGGTAAAGGAAGAAAAGTCACCCGCCATCAATTCCTGAATCAGGTCCTCTACGCTTACCGCATTTTGATACAGGACAGAATCCAAAAAACCGTCCAGATCCTTGAAATTAAAAAAAGACAGCAATTTCTGTTCCATTAAAAATACTCCCTGACGGTGTCAATCAACGTATAAAAAATCGGAAGCCCGGTCAGCAGGATACAAAACTTGCCCGCGATTTCCACCTGCCTGCCTAACGCCTGATAGCCCGCGTCCCGGCACATTCCGCTGCAAAATTCGCTGATATAGGAAATACCCACGATTTTTAATAGCAACTGTATGTATCGGTAATAGTCCCCAAGACTTTCCCCGATCTGTTCCGTCATATCCGCCACGGCGACAAAAGTGTCAAAGCACAGGTAAAACAAAAACAATCCCGCGCATACGACAAATACATAGGCAAGCTCCGGTCTTGTCTGTTTGATAAACAGAGCGATCCCCACCGAAACAAGCCCCAGCAGTCCGATTTTTACGATTTCCATGTCCTTTCCTCCCCGCGCTCCTGCGTCTTTGTTTCCAATCCGCCGTTTTGCAAAAACTACATGGAAAACAACTTTTCCATCGTCTGAAACAGATCCACAATATAAGGCAGCACCCATGTCAGCACGATGATAAAGCCGCACAGACTTACCATATAGGCAAGCTCCTCTTTTCCGCTGTGTTTCAGTACCTGGTTTAAGATGGTAATCAGGACGCCCACCGCCGCTATTTTAAACAGTATCCCTATGCTCATGTCTCTGTCTCCTACCAAAGTAAAATAATGACAAATATGCCGATCATCAGCCCCATGGACTGATACAGACGGCATTGCTTCTCTTTTTGCCCTTCCCGCAGCCTGATCTCTTCCGTAAAGGTTTCCAGCGCCATCTGCAGTTTCTGCAGCTGCGCTTTCGTATCATAAAATCCCGTCTGATCAAACAAATGCACCAACAGCTCCAAATCCTTCGAGGCATATTCCTCATCCAGAGCGGACATCTCCTCCTGCCAGATTTCAAATAACGGTTTTCCGTCATTTTGTTTGTTGGATTTTTGGATATTTTGTAAAACTTCCCCGATGGGACCTTCCATTCTGGCGGAAACCTTGCAGATGCTTTCCGGCAAAGAAGCGTTTTCCACCTGTATCTGCGTAATCAGATACCGCATCATATCCGCCGCCCGCTTTAACGCTTCAATTCCCGCTTCATAAGATGCGGCATGATACATACCGAATCCTGCCGTTCCCAGAAGAAAGATCAGTCCGCCCAAAATTCTCATGCGCCTTCCTCCTTCTTTTTTGCAATGGCGTTTCCGCCTTCGTCAAGGACGGTCCAGCGGGGTACAAACTGTCCGTTTCTCTTTTCCCAGCTTAAAATGATAAATCTCTGAAAAATGTCCCGCAAAATGTCCTTTTTATCCCTGTACTTCTCGCTGATATCCGACAGGTCATTTCCGTGAATAGAAGCTAACAGCCCGATCCCGCAGCCGGAGGCGCATAAAAGCGCTTCATAATCCGCGTCCAGCCCCAATTCGTCCACGACGATCAACTGCGGTCCCATGGCGCGTATTGCCATTAACATCCCCACCGCCTTCGGGCAGGCGTCCAGCACATCGCTGCGGACCCCCACATGAGTCTGAGGCACGCCCATAAAACTCCCGGCAATCTCCGACCGTTCGTCAATAATACATACCTGCATACCGGGGCGCCCGGCGCCGCCGTCCGATACCGTCCTTGCAATATCCCGAAGCATTGTGGTTTTTCCGGCGCCCGGGGGCGAAATCACAAGGGTATTGAGAAACCGCCCGCCCTCATACAAATACGGAAGGATTCCTTTTGATACGCCCACCACCTCGTGGACAACGCGGATATGTAAAAACTGTACCTGCTTCATCAAAACAACCTGTCCGCCTTCCATCACAACCTGTCCGAAAACACCGACTCTGTGCCCGCCCGCCACAGTCAGGTAACCTTGCCTGATCTGACTTTCATAGGCATAGGGAGAATAATTGCAGATATGATTAAAGACTGCCGTAATCTCTTCCCGGTCCAAAACGGCAGCCCTATGGATATTGCCGGTTATATTCCCATCTCTGTCCGGATACCGTTCCTGCCGGTCGATGATAAAGATACAGGGGCAGTTTACCCGCAGTCTGATTTCCTGCAGCTTGTCTATCACATCGGGCAGCCCCCGCAGCATTTTATGAAATTCTCTGGGAAATAAATTTCTGACCGTTTCCGCCTGATCCATTTCATCACCCGCCTGTATGTCTGTCCTTAAAAAAATATATGTGGACATGACCGGTTTATGACAGCTTTTTCAAAGAACTCTTGTATCCGAAAAAATACAAGAAAATCATAAAATCCTCTGGACTTATTTGAAAAATTTGCTAATATATAATTATAGTAATAGTTACTATTATTAAAATAAAAAAATTGAGTAAAGCCCAATCAAAAACCAAAACGCACTTTACTCACAACATGAAATGATTTCAAAACGGAGGTAACAGATATGGAAAACAGAGCACAGGTAGACAACTTAGTTAATTTATTGGACGGATATGCCACAAAGGGCGGACATCATTTAAATGTCAATGTATTAAACCGCGATACCCTGCTGGACGCGCAGAAGAATCCCGAAAAATATCCCCAGCTGACAATCCGTGTTTCCGGTTATGCGGTAAACTTCATCAAACTGACTCCCGAACAGCAGGCGGACGTCATCAGCAGAACCTTCCACGAAAGCATTTAAGGGTAACCATACGGGGTTGTGCATTAAAAAACTATTGTATAAAAAAGTCCTGTATCAGGGAAACACGCCAACGGCTTCCCTTGATACAGGATTTTTTTAATGTACCGCTCTTTTGTTTTTCTCTATGAAAAGGAACATCAAAATCCCTGCAACGGCTCCGAAAAACAGAAAGGATTGCAGAAGCGGCATAAAGTGATACGCCTCGCCCTGCCAGAAATCAATAAAGTCATTGCTGATATAAAACATGGGAAACGTCTTGGCAACAGCCTGAAGCGCCCGTGGCAGCTGATTGATTCTTGCACCCATCATACCGCTTATCACCATAAAGAAAAAATAAATGATCATCATAACCGCGTAGGCAGGTCCGAATCTCCCCAACAGACCGGCAATGGCATGCGCCATAACGAGAAAGATGATGCCCAGCGCATACAGGCAGACGATCAAACAGACCAGGGAAGATGCTGCAGGCTTTTCGATTTGCATGATCAAGGGCACCGCGATCCCGAAAATTACCATCGCAATACTCATAAATATCAGATTGGCAATGATCTTCGCCGCCATCATCGTTTTCTCCCCAAAACCGAACAGGCGCATCCGCAAAGGAATCCCCTTTTCCACCTCCTGGGCGTATAAAGCGCCGTAGCCCAAAAACATAATCGACATCGGAATCACTAAAGTCATGGTAAGCATAACGCTCGTATTCAGCTCGGTAACCGCTTCCTTTGGCACCTGCGACGCAAACGCCCTGGGGATCACGGCGCAGAGAAAAACAGGCAGCACGATCCCAAAGAAATAGACGTACCATTCTCCTCCTAAATTCCGCAATTCATAAAGCACCAGCCCCGGACTCAATTTTTTAGCCTTCATTTCTCATCCCCTCCTTTTCATAAAACCGCGCTTTCGCATTGATGGACATCAATTCGATATCGCAATCGCTCCTCCTGAAATTGACTTTATTTTCAAGAAACAAAGACACCGCACGCTTTTCCTCGCTCTCCTGTCTGCAGGAAACCGCCAACAGATGCTCCGGCGGTTTTAACAGGGTAAACCCGGCGGTCAATTTTTCATTTGTTTCGTTCCTGTCCAAAATGTAAACCGCACCGCCGCAGTAGCGGTCAAACAATTCCTTTTTTCCTCCGAAAGCTACGACCCTGCCGTGATCCAACAGCAATATTTTATCGGCAAGCCGCTCCAGTTCTTCATAATAATGGGAAACCACCAAAAGCGTATTATCCTTCCCGTCATACCAATCCACCAGTTTTTCCATGAGCCGCTGCCTTGTTTCAAAATCCAAACCCGAAGTTACCTCGTCATAAATCGTAAACGGCGCGTTCTGAAACATAACCAGAATAATCGTGAACCTTTGCTTTTGCCCGCCCGAAAGCGCCTGAAATTTTTTGGACAGACAGGCTTCAAATTCAAAATAGGCTATCAGTTCCTGCAATTTTCGGTTTTTGCTGATTTTTGTACCCAAGATCGTCTCCATAATATGTTTTACCTTCATGGTAGACACATATTCGTTAAACTGCATATGGACGCCGATCTGCTCCGGCTGCAGTTTTGTCGCAATATTCCCCTTGTAATCGGTAATCCCCAGAATAGATTTGATCAAAGTGGTCTTTCCGGCTCCGTTTGATCCGATGATCCCCACGCGGTCCCCTGCTTCAAAACCGATAGGCTGATCAATCCTTAAAGCGGTCTGATGCCCGTACCTTACCTCCAATTCATTGACCGTCAACAGCATCTTTCCTCTCCCCTTTCTTTTCCGATGCAAATATCAGTTTTGCACATACACCGTTTTCCTCGTTTTCTATGTCAATATCCCACCCGGACAATTTGCAGTAATAGGCGGTCACATAAAGTCCCAGCCCTTTTCCCTTTTTGTGGGTATCGCTGCTGACAAAAGGTTTGTAAATATTCGCCAACAGCTTTTCTCCGATCCTAACCCCTCCGTTGCGAATACAGATCAAATCTTTTGTCATATCTATCATGACATTTTCTTTGGGCGGCGTATAAAAAATCGCGTTGGAAACCAGATTATCCAATACCTTTTTCAGGATTTCCCGGTCTCCCACTATGCGCCCTTCTCCCTTTTGCAAGACTTTCAGCTCCTTATCTTCTATTTGGACGCTGTAACCGCTTACTATTTCTCCGACAAACATCCCCAAATCGATCGGTTCCATTTGCAGACTTTTCGCACAGTGGTTTAAATATAAAACATCCTCCACCATCCTTCTCATGGACAGAAGCTGTTTTTTGACTTCGGGCAGATATTTTTTCGTATCCTTATATTTTCCCACTTCGTTCATCATACCGTCGGTCAAAAGCAAAGCCGCCGTAATCGGCGTTTTTAACTGGTGGGAGGACGCGCGTAAAAAGACCTCCTGCCTTTCATTCTCCTCCTCCAGAATCCGGTTCTTTTCCTCCAGCTCCCCGTAATACATCCGAAGCAGAGGATTCACGATTTTTCCCGAAAAATAATAAGACAACAGCATGGTAAGGAAAAACACCACCGCCGTAATCATCGGCAGGCTTCTAAGCACCACCGGCATAATTTCCGCCATCTTGGGCGTAACCGTAGGCTGAATCGTGACAATCACGGCATCCTCCGTCTTTCCGAAGGCAAAATAGGAAATATAAGAAGTATCCCCATAGGTAATCCCCGTCTCATAAACCAGTAAATCCGAAGCTACCGCGTGCATCCGCATATATTCTTCCGTATAGGAATCTTTGCCTCCCTGTTTCTCCATATGGATCTCAATCGGCGCCTCTCCCGCTTCATCTGCCGCTCCAAAAAACTTTTCCTGAAGCTGACTGACGGATAAATCGGGAATATGCAATTCCGCATTTCCGGTACTGTCCGCAATTTCCCGTATTGCCTCCAAAATCTCCAGCAGATCTTCATCCTTAATTTCCGCCGTCAGATGAAAAAACTGCCCGGACAGTAAAATCTCATTTCCCTGATCGGGAATCTCAAAGGTAACCGTCTGGGTCGGATTGATTACCGTAAGATTGTCATAGCTGCGCTCCTCCATATAGCCCCTCTGCACATCTATAACGGACTGATAATTGCGCTCCTTTACATAGGCGACATACAAGGACGGCAGCATCAAAATAAAATAGCCGATGATAAAGGCGGTCAAACCTGCGGCTAACAAAATACTGTACCAGAAGGTTTTCTTTGATAAATTCATATTTCCTCCTCCGACCGGAACTGATAGCCGATCCCGATTACCGTCTTGATCAGATTTTCCGGCAGCTTTTTCCTCAGGTTCTTTACGTGGGCGTCAATAATCCGGTCGTTGCCCACATAATCCTCATTGAAAATACGCAGGATTAACTGTTCTCTTGTAAAGGCGCGCTTCGGCTCCCGGTAAAGCACCTGCAGCAGCAGAAATTCACTTAAGGTAAGATGCAGACAACCCCCATCATAATATGCCTGATAGGCTTCGTCCCGAAGCACCAGCCCTCTTTCCGGCTCCTTTTCCGGTTCCTCGTCCTTTTCCTTTTCGCTCCGCTTTAACCGCCTTAAAATAGTCTCCATCCGTTTTAACAGAATTACCGGCGAAACCGGCTTGATCACATAATCGTCGGCATACAGATTAAACGCCTGGATCTGCGTCTTTTCGTCGTCCAACGCGGTCAGCATGATTGTCGCGGTCTCTGGTCTGTGATCCTTGATAAATTGCAGTACCGTAAGCCCGCTGACGCCGGGCACCATAATATCCAGCACAGCCATATCGAAGCTTTGCTTTGAAAGCAGCTTCATCGCTTCGTCTCCGTCAACCGCCGGTACGACCTCATACCCCTGTATCTTCATATACTCGCATAAAACTTCCCGGATGGTATCCTCATCCTCCAAAAATAAAACCCGCATCTCTCCCACTCCTTTAGACCCATTATAGCATGGCGGAATGAATTTTATATGAAGACGGTGTAGATTTTCCGTGGTTCCGGTTCCCTATAATCGTATAATCTTTGTGGCGATTTTTTTGCAGAATTTCGCATCATGCTCGACAAACAGCATGGTGGGCTGATAGATCAGCAGGAGCTTTTCAAGCTGCATTCTGGAAAAGATATCGATATAGTTTAACGGCTCGTCCCAAATATAAAGATGCGCCGGCGTCAGTAAACTTGCCGCCAGCAAAACCTTCTTTTTCTGCCCTTCCGAGTACTCCTCCATATTCTTCTGAAGCTGTGCCCGTTCAAAATCAAGCTGTCTGAGTACGGCGCAAAAAAGGCTCTTATCCAAATCACGTTCTCTGCAAAAGGCGGCGATATCGCCTTTTAAGCCTGTAGGTTCCTGTCCGGCATAGGAAATCACAAGCCCCGACGCCGTTTCACACACCCCGTTTTCCGAAATTCCCGCGCAGTCCGCATCCATCCCGTTTTTTTGCAATACCATTTTAAGGAACGTGGACTTTCCGCAGCCGTTTTTTCCGGACAAAGCAATCCGTTCCCCTCTGCGGATGTCAAAAGTCAGTCCCGTAAAGACCGGATGGTCCGCATCCTCATACTTTACGCTATAATCCCTTACATTAACCAGCGTATCCTTATGATAGGAAAGAGGAACCAGTTTTAAATCAACCGGATTTTCGATATCCTGCAAAAGCCCTTCCTTTTCCTCTATCTCCCGGTTGATTTGTCTTTCCATCTGCTTTGCCTGCTTCTGCATCTTTTTGGTTTTTGCGCCAATATAAGCCCTTGTGCCCACAGATCTGTCATGTTCTTTTACGGGATCGAAGCCAATCTTGATACTTTCATTCCGGTCCGCCCACTCCGCGGTACGTTTTGCCGCCTGCTTTAGTTTCCTGATTTCCCTCTGATGCTTTTCATTCTCTGCCATGGCAAATTGATCTTTTTTCCGCTTATTCTCCCACCAACATGTAAAATTACCGTTTTGTACCTCAATCGTCTTTCTATTCAGGATCAGACAATGGTCAATGCAGGCGTCCAGCAAATCTCTGTCATGAGACACCAGAACAAATCCTTTCTTCGACGCCAGATATTTTTTCACAATGTCTACCGCCTCCCGGTCCAGATGATTAGTGGGCTCGTCGATGAGCAGAAATTCATTGTTTCCGGAAAACAAAACCGCCAGCAGAACCTTCGTCCGCTCTCCCGCGCTCAAGGTCTGAAACGGTCTGTAAAGAATTTCCGCGTCTTCTCCCAAATCCGCCAGCTCGCATATGACTCTCCATTGCTCGCATCCGGGCTTTAATTCTTCCATAAAATCAACTGCCGGCAGCTCCATCTGCCGTTCTGTCAGCAGATACGGGAAGTAATCAAACTTTTCCGCTGTATCAATGGTCCCCTGATAAGCATATTTTCCCAACAGCAACCGGAAAAAGGTTGTTTTTCCTTTCCCGTTCCGACCTATGAAGCCCAATTTCCAATTTGTATCCAAAGAAAACGAAACGTCGTCAAATACAGGATCAATACTGCTGTCGTAATAAAAAGTAAGATGATTTATACCAATACGCGCCATATCCATTCCTCCTATCGGGTTCCCTGATATTCTCTTTTTTCCAAAATAAAAAAGGAACCGTTCGCTGCCAAACAGTTCCGTTACATACCATAACCTCCCGCACCGGATAGCAGAGCCAACCGGTCGCCGTTTACTATATTTTCCACACGCAAAAAGAGAGGTTATGAGAACATAATCCACTTTTGGCAACATGATAAACGGTATGTAACATTTTTTCATACCGCTCAAACCGTCATGCAATCAAAAGTAAATTATCTCCTCATTTTTTCACCTCTCTCTTTCAGATATTGCCATATTAGCACGCCCGCTCTTTGCTGTCAACCGGAATTAAAATTGACACCGGAATTAAAATTGAAACAAATTTAATCCGACTGCCTCGTCATAACAGCGGTCCACCCTTCCGTCAATGATCCGGATAATCATTTCGCATGTCGCGCTGACTACGGCACGATTTAAGTGCCCGCCAAACACTTCGCCCTTTTCATTTCCCGCGCTCATATGCAGATGGCAGTAAAATTCATCCTTCATCGTATTGATGGTTCCCGTTAAGGATACAATTTCAAAATCCCCCGCAAACTCATTGGCAAAATACTTCTTCTGCTCCGTTTTAAAAACTCCCACCGTAAATTGACCGACCGCGCCTAACGCCTGAACGCCCGCCAGTTTGATATTTTCCTGCAGCGCAATTCTTTGCACCTGTTCAATGATTTCTTCATTTTTATCAATTCTCGCAACAATCGTATCTCCAAATCTTTTATATTCCATTTTTGTCTCCTTCTATCTCCGCAATTTTCGCTTTCGCCTCTTCATAAGCCGCCACGCTGACTCCAAGCCCCTTGCACGCAGCCTCCAACGTGATCTGAAAATTTTTCATGGCATTTTCAACAATAATTACCGTCTGTTCCGCAGCCGCTTCTTCTCTTTCCCAGTCAATGATATCTCCCAATGTCATATAAGATAACCTCACTTCCGGTAAAACTCTGATCTGTTTCACACATTCATGCACCGCCTCCGTCGCCCCATCCGTGGCATTTTCTTCGGTACTGTTTTGAATGTACTTTAACATTGCCCTGATCCCCTCGGACCCGCCTTTCGTTCCTCCGGTATAAAAATAATAAAACTCCAGCCCGTCGTTATACGGAAGCTCCGGCACTTCCTCGCATCGGTTTCTGACATGATAAACCATATAGTCATAACCAAATGGATCATAATTTAAAATCGTGATAACAAAAAGATTGGGCAGCTTTCCAAAATCTCTTTCCCCGCAGTAAAGATATCTGCTGTCCATCTTTGCCTGATAAAAGCGGTTGCGCTTCGGCAGATGCGTGTTGTCCCGGTTATGGGGTTCCACATCATAAATGTTGACGGGCATGGCGTCTATATTTGCCCTTTCACCATATTCCGATACTTCCACATCCATCCGAATCCCTCTAAGCTCCGGAGTCAGCGCCGGAATAACCCGTTGCGCCACTACCTTTACCTGTTTCAATTCTTTCTGCAGCAGCGCCGAAAGCATAATCCGGCAGAAATCCGCTCCAAACCTCTGATCCGACGCTGCGGCGTTCATAAGGAAATCGTCGATCAGGCTCAGCTGTTCAAAACTCTTTTTCGTATAACTCATTTGTTCTCCTATTCCGGCAGAACCGAGTTTCACGATCTTTTCTCAGGCTCTGCCAACATATTTTATTTGTGTGAAAATGTTGGCGATACGCCAGAGATATTGTCCGGACAGAGTGCCGGACGAATAGATTTTCACTGATCACAGCAATGTTTTGCTATGAGTAAACTATACCGTAATAATATTCATATGTCAATACATTTTTAAACTTTTTTCCGTTTTTATTTTAATTAACCTGCCGGGAACCGGAGGTCCTTCGTCTAAAGCGGAAAAGCAAAAGACTGCCGCCCAGAAATGGTTTTCAGAGCGGCAGCCTGTTACTATCTGTTACTGTTTTTCCATTATGTTACGGGATCAGTCCTGTTTTACATCCTTCATGGAGAAGCTGATACGTCCCATCTTGTCTTTGCCGAGGCAGACAACGGTAACGATATCGCCGAGTGTCAGAACATCTTCTACGTGGTTGATCCTTTCCTTCGCAATCTTGGAAATATGAACCATACCCTCTTTGCCGGGTGCAAATTCGATAAACGCGCCAAATTCCTTGATGCTGACAACCTTTCCTTTGAAAATCTGACCTTCTTCAAAGTCTGTTGTGATGATTTTGATCATTTCCACCGCTTTATCCATCATAACCGGATCGGTACCGCATACGGAAACCGCGCCGTCATCATTGATATCAATCTTAACGCCGGTCTGGTCGATAATAGCGTTGATGGTCTTACCGCGCTGTCCTACAACATCGCCGATCTTCTCAGGGTCGATCTGAATCTGAATGATCTTGGGCGCATATTTGCCGACTTCAGGTCTGGGAGCCGCAATTGCCGGTTTCATACAGGTATCCATAATAAACTCTCTTGCTTCACGGCATCTGGCGATAGCGCCCTCCACGATAGGTCTTGTCAGACCGTGGATCTTAATATCCATCTGAATAGCCGTGATACCTTCCGTCGTACCGGTTACCTTGAAATCCATATCGCCGAAGAAGTCCTCCAAGCCCTGGATATCGGTCAATAATACATAATCGTCGTCGGTATCGCCTGTTACAAGACCGCAGGAAATACCCGCCACCATCTTTTTAATCGGCACGCCTGCAGCCATTAAGGACATACAGGAAGCGCAGGTCGACGCCATGGATGTCGAACCGTTGGATTCAAATGTCTCGGATACGGTACGGATCGCATAAGGGAACTCCGCTTCGGAAGGAAGTACCGGAAGCAGCGCCCTCTCCGCCAAAGCTCCGTGACCGATCTCACGACGTCCGGGTCCGCGGCTGACCTTTGTTTCGCCTACGGAATAGGACGGGAAATTATAATGGTGCATATAGCGTTTTGCCGTAATATTTTCATCCAGTCCGTCAACCTTCTGGACCTCGGAAAGAGGTGCCAGCGTACATACGTTGCAGATCTGCGTCTGTCCGCGGGTAAACATTGCGGAACCATGAACGCGGGGGATAATATCCACTTCCGCGGCAAGAGGACGGATCTGGTTCAACTGACGTCCGTCGGGACGTTTGTGATCCTTTAAGATCATCTTGCGTACCGTCTTTTTCTGATACTGATATACTGCGTCGGGCAGAATGGCAAGCCACTCTTCGTTATCCGCAAATGCTTCTTCAAATTTAGCCGTTATATTTCTGATATTTTCTTCACGAACCTGCTTTTCGTCGGTAAATACCGCTTCTTCCATTTCTGCAGGCGTTACGATTTCTTTCATCGCCGCAAACAGCTCTTCCGGAACCGCGCAGCTTTCATAAGAATGTTTCGGTTTTCCTACTTCCGCAACAATCTGATTGATAAACGCAATAATCGTCTGATTGACGTCATGCGCCATATAGATCGCTTCGATCATCTTCGCTTCAGGCAGCTCGTTAGCGCCGGCTTCGATCATGATAACCTTCTGCGCCGTAGACGCAACGGTCAGTCTCAGATCGCCCTTGTCCCATACTTCCTGACCGGGATTTATGATAAACTCGCCGTCCATCATGCCGACCTGCGTCATGGCGCAGGGACCGTCAAAAGGAATATCGGAAATACAGGTTGCGATGGAAGTGCCGAGCATCGCTACAAGCTCCGGTCTGCATTCGGGATCTACGCTCATAACCATATTGTTTAAGGTAACGTCGTTTCTGTAATCCTTCGGAAACAGCGGACGCATGGGTCTGTCAATGACGCGGCTTGTCAATACCGCGTTTTCGCTTGCCTTTCCTTCCCGTTTGTTAAATCCTCCGGGAATCTTGCCTACTGCGTATAACTTTTCCTCATATTCTACGCTGCAGGGGAAGAAATCGATTCCTTCCCGCGGTTTCTCACTTGCCGTTGCAGTAGATAAAACCGTTGTTTCGCCATAGTGCATAAATGCACATCCGTTAGCCTGTTTGCCGACTCTTCCGATATCAACGGACAAGGTACGACCCGCAAGCTCCAAGCTGTAAGTTTTGTACATAGCTTTTCTCCTTTTCTTTTTTCATTTATAGATCAGGCAGAAGCCGCCAAAACTACTGATGTACCTGCAAACAAAGCTTCATGCGCCGCTTGCGGGCACATCAGTGGTCTCGGCAATATTCTTCTGCCTATGATATAACATAAGAGGGCGGATACCCGATCCGTCCTCTTATGATTATCATCTTATTTTCTAAGTCCAAGTCTTTCGATCAGAGCACGGTATCTTTCAATATCAGTTTTCTTTAAGTATGCAAGTAAACCTCTTCTCTGACCAACCATCTTTAACATACCTCTTCTGGAATGGTGATCCTTCGGATGCTCTTTTAAATGCTCTGTTAATTCCTGGATTCTTGCTGTCAATACAGCTACCTGAACTTCGGGTGAACCTGTATCGCCTTCTGTTCTGGCATACTCTTTGATAATTGCCTGTTTCTTTTCTTTGGAAATCATGTTTAAATCCTCCTTGTTTTTGTCAAGCCGGACTAAGAACCGGGTTGGAGTCTCCCGTATCTGAGTGCCGGTTAAAATTTCACACAAATCAGATTATAGCATGACAATTATTTATTGTCAATCCTGAATCAGCCTTCTGACCGCCGTAGGCGTTCTGTAATAAGCGCTGGTGATACGAATACCCGTTTTGGGGCTGCTTGCATGGATAACCTGTCCGCCGCCGATATAAATCGCAACATGGTTGATCCTGCCGCCTTTGGAATAAAATACCAGATCTCCCGGTTTTGCATCGGACATGCTGATGCCTGTTCCCATGGTCGCCTGCGCTCTGGAAGAATGCGGCAGGGATATGCCGTATTTCGCATATATGCTCAATACGAAACCGGAACAGTCCGCGCCGTTCGTCAGACTTGTACCGCCCCAAACATAGGGGTTGCCCAAAAACTGTTTTGCATATTCGCAAAGCTCTACCCTGACGTCCGATACGCCCTCTCCGTAAAGAAATTCCGTCATATTCAAAGCTGTTTTGAGGTTTTCTCCAACCGTCACGTATTCCGCGCTGACATAGGCTTCCGTACCGTCGTAAAGGACTTTGACCCAGCCGTCCAATTCTTCAACGACTTCCAGTTCTTCACCGTAAGCCACCAGATTGACCACCGGTCCGTCCATGCTCGGAACGCTTCTGACTTTTAATCCGTCTGCGGATACCGTAGCAAGTTTTTTCACAATCTGCTTTGCATAGGCAAAAGCTCCTTCGCCCATCAGCAGATAATCGGTAGAAACATATCCTTCCACGGAACCGGATACGATATGCGCCTTATTTCCCGTAATCTCCAAAATTTCGCAGCCGGAATCATTGCCCATCTTACCCACAATCTTACTGTTGTCATCCGCCGTCTCGCGGACATTCAAATGATCCTCGACTCTCGCAATGCCCAGATTGGTATATCCGTATGCGCCGCCGACGCTTTCCTCTTCGCCGTCCGCCGGTTCTTCCTCGGTTTCCTCGAGCCCTTCGGGTATTACGTCCGTAACGAACGCCGCTCCCGCCGATACCATAACCTCGTCGGAATTGTAACCCGTCCCGCCGGTTGTATCCTGCGCCGTCTGATCCGCACCCTGAACCGTGCCGTCCGTTCCGTCCGCCGTTCCGTTACTTTCCAATACTGCGGCAGCCCCTACGTTCAGCTCGCTCATCGTTGCCGCGCCGCCCGCATAAGCAACCGTCTCCGTCGCACAGATAATAACTACCGCTGCCAAAAACAATTTTACCGCTTTATTTTTCATAAATCCTGTCCTTTATTACAATCTCTTTTAAAATTATTACATATTTGTTACAAATGTTACAAACCAATTATAACACATGGATAGGATTCGTCAACTACCAGATTTTGTTATACGTCTTCCACATTATTCAAGTAGAGCACAATATTCGTCGCATGGTCCGCCACGCGCTCCAGACCTGACACGATATCCGAATACAGCATTCCCGCCTCCGGCGTACACTCGTTCCTCGTAAGCCGGTCCACATGCGCCTGCTGCAGTTCCCGTTCCTTTTCGTCCACAGCGTCTTCGAGCCACATAATATCCTCTATATGCTCGTCAGAATCGTTATGAAGGGTATCGATGGAATACTGCACGATGGTATTAACCATATCCAGCATTTCTCCCAGCTCCTTGATCGCCTCCTTACTGAAGCCGATCCCGCTCTCCGCCCGGCGCTTCGCCGCATCCGCCACGTTTTCCGCATGATCCCCGATCCGCTCGATATCATTGACCACATGAAACATGGCGCCCAGGCTCTTTAAATCTTCAATGGGCAGAGTCGTCTGATTGATTCTGACCAGATAATCGGTAATGGATTTGTTTAAGAAATTGATATTCTTCTCTACCTCATATACCTCGTCGATATCCTCTTTATCCAGAGTAATCAGGGCGTTCATGGCGCGGTTTAAGTTCTCGTCGGCAAGATTAGCCATACGCTCCACTTCCTTCATCACGTCCACGACGGCAGTCGCCGGATTGAATACGACCTTATCCCCGATATATTTCAACTGATAATTTTCTCTGTAGTTGACAGCCTTGTCCTCGCCCGGAATAATCAGATAGGTCAGCTTCACGATACCGGTGGAAAACGGCAGCAGGATAATTACCTGGAATATTTTTACCAGCGTGTGGGCGTTCGCCACACAACGTCCCAGATTATCTCCCGATATCCTGTGCAGCAATTCGATGACCCAGGGCATCCCCAGTCTGAAAATAATGTATACGACAATCGTACCGATCACATTGAACAGAAAATGGATCATCGCCGCCCTTTTCGCATCCTTCTTACCTGCTAAAGACGCTAACAGTGCGGAAGCGCAGGCTCCGATATTGCAGCCGAGTATAATAAACAGACAGATCGGCAGATCCAAAAGCCCCTGATTGCACATCAACAACACGATACTGACCGTTACCGAAGAGCTTTGGATCACGGCGGTTAAAACCGTACCCACGATCACGGCAAAAAAGGGGCTTTCCAGAGACTGCAGCAGATTGACCACCGCAGGAACGTCCCGCAGACCGCTCATTGCGGAACTCATACTGCTAAGTCCCGTAAATAATACGCCAAAGCCCAGTACTACCTCGGCAATTTTAACAATTTTCTGATTTTTGCAAAACATGACGCAGACGGCACCGATCAGCAAAAAGATCGGCGCATATTCCGATAGGTTAAAGGATACGAGCTGCGAAGTTACCGTCGTACCGATATTCGCGCCGAAGATAACGCCCGCCGCCTGATACAGATTCATCAGCCCCGAATTGACAAAGCTGACTACCATAACGGTACACGCGGAGGAAGACTGTATAATCGCCGTAAAAATCACGCCGACCAGCATTCCCGTAAAACGATTCGTGGTGAAAAACTCCAGTATGCTCCTAAGCTTCGCGCCCGCCGCTTTCTCAATCGCCTCGCTCATGGTGTGCATACCGAACAGGAATAATCCCAATCCACCTGCCATAGATAATAAAATAGAAGTATCCATTTTTCTTTTACCCGTCTTTTACATTTTCTTACAAAATATTTACATACACGACTATTGTAAAATAACTGAAAAAAAGATACAAGCTAAAATTAACAAGTTGTGAAAAAGTTGTGAAAAACCCGCGGTACCCGGAACAAATGCTATTCAGGTTTCCTCTTTTTCATTAAAATACTGCTTCGCTTCTTCAATATTTCTAAAAACCGCGGCTTTTAACTGTTCCACGCCGTCAAATTTCCGTTCCGGTCTCTGATAATGCAAAAGCTCCACCCGGATCGTCTCTCCGTAAATTTCCCCTTCGAGCCCGAGCAGATAAGTTTCCACGCTGATCCGGCTGCCGTCTTCTACCGTGGGACGCGAACCGATATTGGTTACTCCCCGGTATTTCTTTTCCTTTAACAGAACGTTGGAAAAATATACGCCGTTAGGGGGTAACAGCTTATGGGACGGCGGATAGAGATTCGCCGTGGGCATCCCGAGCCTTCTCCCCAGCTTCTTGCCGTTTTCCACAACGCCGCTGACAAAAAAGGGCTCTCCCAAAAGCTTTGCAGCCGTTTCCATACTCCCCTTCTCCACCTCCTCCCGGACGTAGGTGGAGCTGATTTCCCTTTCTTTGTATTTTAACTTTTCAATGATTTCTAAGCGGAATCCGTATGTATCGGACATCCTCTCCAACAGAAACCGGTCTCCCCTGCCTCCCTTTCCGAAACTGACGTCCTCTCCCGCAATGATCAGCGCCCCGTTCATCTTATCCAGCAAAAACTCGGTCACGTACCGGTCCGGCTCCACATCCGCCGTTTCCTTCCCAAAAGGGTACTCCACCAGATAGTCGATCCCCATCTGTTCAAACAAACTCCGCTTTTCGCTGTCTGTGGTCAGCTCCTTTACCTCATGTCCCGAAAAATATGCCGCCGGCGACGGGTCAAAGGTAAATACCGCCGCTTTCAGCCCGGTCCGCTTCGCGCGCTGCAGGCATTGGAACAGCGCCTTGTGCCCTTTGTGGATTCCGTCAAACTTGCCGATGGCAATCGCCGTCCGCTCCGGTATATGAAATTCTGTCGTATTTTCAATAATCAGCATCCTGCCACATTCTCCGTTCTATTTCGGAATAAACATCTTATAGGGTTTTAACAGTTTTTCCGCCGCCGTATATTCATAAATTCCATAAAATGCGCCGTTCGTGTGATACATCAGGAAACGCTCCCCGTCCTTTGCGCTTATGACTTCCCGCGCCGCTTCCGGAAAACAGGTATTGCCGTTTTCCAAAAGCGCTGCATATTCCGGTCTGATATGCAGCTTTTGCAGCCGGAAAAAGATCTCGTCCACCGGAACCACGATCTCTGACAGCGCTCCCCGGTCCCTGATTTCTTCAATCTGAGACAGCGTGCGGGCGTCCTTTAAATAAAAATCCCCCACCCTTGTCCGAAGCAGGCTCTTCATGGCGCCGCCGCAGCCCAGCTTTTCTCCGATGTCCGCGCACAGCGTCCTGATATAAGTCCCCTTGGAACAAAGCACCCTCAGCTTTACCTCGGGCAGCTCCATGGAAAGAATCTCCAGCTCATAGATTTCAATGGGTCTTGGCTGCCTTTCGACTTCCTTTCCCTCTCTGGCAAGCTCGTAAAGCTTTTTGCCGTTTACCTTTAAGGCGGAATACATCGGGGGAAGCTGCATGGACTTTCCCATAAAAGAAGCAACCGCCTCTTTTACCTGCGCTTCGCTTGCCGTTACCGGCGCCTTTTTCTGCACGGTTCCCGTCATATCCTGGGTATCCGTCGCAACGCCCAGCAAAAGCGTGGCGACATATTCTTTTTTCTTATCCGTTAAAATGTCACACAGTTTTGTGGCGTTTCCCAGACAGACGGGCAGTACGCCTTCCGCCTGGGGGTCCAGTGTCCCTGTGTGACCGATCTTTTTCTGCTTTAAAATCCCCCTCAGCTTTGCAACCGCATCATGGGAAGTAAAGTCTTTTTCCTTATTGACAATGATAACACCGTTTAACATGTTATACGACCTTTTTCTTTTCGCTAAATTTCAGTTTGCCTTTGCTAACTGTTTTTCAATCTCCGCGGCAAGTAAAGCCGCCGCTTCTTCTCCGCCGCAGTTTAACGTACAGCCCGCGGCGCGGATATGCCCGCCGCCGCCAAAGCGCGCAGCCACACGGGATACGTCCACCTCGCCGCCGCTTCTTAAGCTGACCTTGTAGCCGCCGTCTTCCGTTTCATGCAGCAGAGCCGCCGCCTTAACCTGTTTGGTATAGCGCAATTGATTTACCACGCCTTCAAAATCATGGTCGCCGGCATGGAGCGTCTCCATATCCTTTCTTGTCACAATGCTGTAAATAAACGTATCCGAAAGGCACAGACGGCTGTTGCTCAAAGCAAAGCCCAGCACCCGGTTCTGTACGTAGGTTTTTTCGTAAAAGGTTTGTTCAATCAGCTTCGGAAAATCGAATCCGTAAGCGATCAGCTCCGCAGCCGCCCGCAGCGTTTTCGGCGACGTATTGGAATATTGGAACACGCCGCAGTCCTGTATGATGCCGAGATAGATCGTTTCGGCTAACGCCGCGTCCATATACCGCCCTTCCCGGTCCGCCTCCCGGATCAGGTCATAGACCAGCTCGCTTGCGGAGCTTGCCCCGGCGTCGATATAGCACAAGTCCCCGTCACCCGGATTGGTAATATGGTGATCAATGTTGACTTTTGTTTTTGCGGCGCGGTAATATTTTTCCGCCGCCCCGCTCCGCTCCGGCACGCTGTCTATGACGAAAAACACATCGTAGACCGTTTCCGTTTCGTCAGACACGATGTCCGACACGCCGGGAACAAAACTGTAGATATCCGCCGGCTTTTCCAGGCGCACGTCGATCCGTTTATCCGGAAACGCTTTCCTTAAAAACTGCCACAGCCCGCAGGTACTGCCCACGCAGTCCCCGTCGGGTCTGATATGACCGCTGATGCCGATTGTTTCCGCATCTTGACATAATGAAATCAGATTGATCATAAATCCTTCGTTACCTCATCGATTTTTCTCGTCATATTGACCCCGTATGCAATGGACTGGTCCATTACAAATGTAAGCTGGGGCGTATTTCTTAAATTGATTTCCTTTGCCAGGCGGCTCCTGATATAGCCCTCCGCGCTCTTTAAGCCCGCAAGGGTATCTTCCTGCGCCTTTTCATCGCCCAATGTGGAAATCCATGCTTTCGCCGTTTTCAGATCCGGCGATACCTCCACCGCAACGACGGAGGTCAAAGGGCTGATCCTCGGGTCCTTGATCTCCCCTCTGATAATATCCGCAAGCACGCGCTGTACCTCTCCGTTGATACGGGTGTTTTTAATACTGTTTTTTCTCATAATACTATCCTATCTCGGAACCTCTACCATGATATATGCCTCTACAATATCCAGTTCCTTCATCTGGTCAAAGCCTTCAAATACGAGACCGCATTCAAAGCCTGCCTTGACTTCCTTCACATCGTCCTTGAAACGTTTCAGGCTGGCAAGCTCGCCTTCGTAAATCTGCTCGCCTTCTCTGGTGATACGTACTTTGCAGCCTCTCTCAAAACGTCCGTCCAATACGTAAGAGCCGGCGATATTGCCCACCGCGGAAGCCTTGAATAACTGCCTTACCTCCGCATGACCGATGACCTGTTCTTCGTAAACGGGATCTAACATACCCTTCATTGCCGCTTCCACGTCCTCGATCGCCTGATAAATAACCTTGTACAGTCTGACGTCCACGCCCTCGCGTTCCGCCGCCGCCTTTGCCTGTGCGTCGGGGCGCACGTTAAAGCCGATGATAATCGCCGCCGATGCCGCGGCAAGGCTCACGTCGGATTCATTGATAGCGCCGACGCCGCCGTGGATACATTTAACCACAACTTCTTCGTTGGAAAGCTTCAGCAGGCTCTGTTTTACCGCTTCCACGCTGCCCTGTACGTCCGCTTTGATAATCAGGTTCAGTTCCTTCAGATTACCTTCCTGTATTTTGCTGAACAAGTCGTCCAGAGACATCTTGCTCTTAGTTTCTTCCAGTTTCTTTTCTTTATTCTGTGCGATAAAGGTTTCCGCAAAGTTCTTCGCGGTCTTATCGTTTTCGTGAGCGATAAAGATTTCCCCTGCATTGGGCACGTCGGAAAGTCCCAAAATTTCAACGGGCGTAGAGGGAGTCGCTTCTTTGACTCTTCTTCCCTTATCGTCCACCATGGCTCTTACCTTGCCGTGGCTTGCGCCTGCGGAAATAAAATCTCCAACCCGCAAGGTTCCCTTCTGCACCAGTACGGTAGCTACCGGACCCCGTCCTTTATCCAGCTCCGCCTCGATGACCAGACCTCTTGCACGGCGGTTGGGATTCGCCTTTAATTCCAAAATCTCGGAGGTCAGAATAATCGTCTCCAGCAAATCGGAAATACCCTCGCCGCTCTTAGCCGAAACGGGTACAAATTCCGTACTTCCGCCCCAGTCGACGGGAATGAGCTCGTATTCCGTCAGCTCCTGTTTTACCCTGTCAATATTGGCGTTTGGTTTATCGATCTTATTAACGGCGACAATGATTTCAATGCCCGCCGCTTTGGCATGGTTGATCGCCTCTACGGTCTGGGGCATTACGCCGTCGTCAGCCGCAACGACCAATACCGCAATATCCGTGGAATTTGCGCCGCGCATACGCATTGCCGTAAACGCTTCGTGTCCCGGCGTATCCAGGAATGTGATCCTTTCCCCGTTGATCGTAACGGTATACGCGCCGATATGCTGGGTAATACCGCCCGCCTCGCGGTCCGTCACATTGGTCTTTCTGATTGCATCCAGCAAAGAAGTTTTACCGTGATCGACATGACCCATGACGCAGATAACCGGCGGACGTTTTTCCATCGCCGCTTCATCCTCGTCCTCCTCTTTCAACAGTTCCTCGATCACGTCCACTTTGACTTCCTGCTCGCAGATAATATCGTATTCAATGGCGATTTCTTCCGCCGTCTCATAACTGATTTCCTGATTTACGGTCACGATCTGTCCCTGCATAAACAGCTTCTTAACGATAGCGGAAGGCTGGATCTTCATCTTGTCGGCAAGCTCTTTGACGGTCAGCGATTCCGGAAGCGTAATGACTTTAATCTGTTCTTCCTGCTCCTCTACCTTCTTTTCCGGTTTGATAAATCTGCCCGGCTTGTTGGCTTTGCCTTTGCCCATAAAGCCGTCCTCTTCGTAAAGCAGATCCTTTTTGGAACGTCTATCCCTTTCCTGTCCCTGTCTGCGCTTTTCTTCGTCCCGGTGCTTTTCGGTATCCTTAATCGGACTTTCGGGGACAAAACTCTTTCCGCCCTGAGATTTTTTAAAGTTATTTCCCGGTCTTCCATCGCCTCTGTTAGGGCGCTCGTTATTGTTAAAAGGTCTCTTATTATCCCTGCCGCTCTCGCGATTGCCGTCATGATTCCTACGGTCCTGACCGCCGTTATGACCGTTTCCCGGACGTCTCTGCGCGCTGTTGTTTCCGCCGTCCTGATTTCTCCTGTTTCCGTCGTTTCTGTTATCGTATCTGTTTTCATTTCTGTTTCCACTGCGGTTATCGCTACGGTTCTGGTTTTGATTCTGGTTACGGTTCTGGTTCTGGCTGCGGTTTTCTGCAGGCGCCGCCTTTTCGGGAACGCCAAACTCCTCTTCAATGCTGGGAAGCACCGCCGGTTTTACAATGGGCTTGGGCAGCGGTCTGTGCTGTTGCTGCTGTTGAATGGGTCTGCCCCCGCCCGGTCTCTGGTTTCCGCCTCCTGCGTTTCTGTTGCCGTTATTGCCCGGTCTCTGACCGCCCATTTTGCTGTTATGGGGGTTGCTGACAAAGATAATGTTTTTCTTCTTTTTGGGAGCTTCCGTCTTTGCAGCCGGTTCCTTTGTCTGTTCCTTCGCCGTCTCTTTTCCCGTTTCCTTAACTGTTTCTTTTTTCTGTCCTTCTTTTTCTTCCATCACTTTTTCTTCCGTTTTCTTAGGTTCCTTTGACACTTGTGCGCTGTTTTGTGCGGAAAAAGCCTTTTTGACCATTTCCACCGCATCGTCTTCGATCGTACTCATATGACTTTTTACTTCGACGCCTTTATCCGCAAGGAAATTCAAAATATCTTTGCTCTGTTTATCCAGTTCTTTTGCAAGTTCATATACTTTCATTTTCGCCATGTTCTACCTCCGAATTCATTTGTCGGTTTCCAACAGTTTCAATATACTGTTTGCAAGTCCGCCGTCCGTAACGGCGACGTCCGCCCGCATCTGTTTACCGATCGTATGTCCCAGCGCCTCTTTCGTCCCGTAAAAACGAATGGGAACCCCATAGAATCCACACATATTTGTAAACATCTTTTTCGTATTATCCGATGCCTCCGTCGAAACGATCACAAGAAACGCCTTTCCGGTCTTAACCGCTTTTTCCACGGCGAAGCTGCCGCTTACCACATTTCTTCCCTTCGCCGCAATTCCCAACAGGGACATCACTCTGTCCGGTTTATTCATCTAACTTTTCAAACTCCTCCAACAGCCCGTCGTATACCTGTGTTCCTACCGCTCTCTTAAAGGAACGCTCCAATCCCTTACTCTTTCTGGCAAGCTCGAAGCACTCCTTATTCCTGCATATATATGCGCCTCTGCCGTTTTGTTTGCCCGTAACATCCAAAACAATCTTATCTTCCGGCGTTTTCAGAATACGCAGCATTTCTTTTTTGCTTTTCATTTCACCGCATCCGACGCACTGTCTCATCGGAATTTTTTTTGCCATAAAATCCCTCTATTCTTCTACGGGCGCTTCGGACTCTTCTGCATAGCCTTCCGCCGCCTCGTCAAATTCTTCGCTGTACTTTTCATCGTACTCCTCGGTTTCATATCCTTCTTCCTCGTAACCGCCTTCTTCATACTCGCCGTCTTCGTACTCGTCGCCTTCGTATTCATCCATATAATCTTCATATCTGAAGCCCGGCGCGTCCTTTGCCTGGGTCTCGCTCTTGATATCGATCTTGTATCCGGTCAGTCTTGCCGCAAGCCTTGCGTTCTGACCTTCCTTGCCGATCGCAAGAGACAACTGATAGTCGGGTACGACAACCTTTGCCGTCTTCTCGTCGGGATCTGCAAATACCGCCACGATCTTAGCGGGAGACAACGCGTTCTGGATCAGGTTGCCGGGATTTTCGTCCCAGTTGATAATGTCGATCTTCTCGCCGCGCAGCTCTTCTACGATAGAGTTGACCCTGGCTCCGTTCATGCCGACGCAGGCTCCCACAGGATCAACGTTGGGATTGGAGGAATAAACAGCCATCTTTGTCCTGCTTCCCGCTTCCCTTGCAATGCTCTTGATTTCCACGGTACCGTCCGCGATCTCCGCCACCTCGGATTCAAACAGGCGTTTTACCAGTTCCGGATGGGTACGGCTGACCAGGATACGGGGACCCTTTGTGGTATTCTTTACCTCGAGAATGTATACCTTGATACGTTCCGTAGGTTTAAATACCTCTCCCTTTACCATTTCGCTCTCATTTAAGATCGCGTCGCATTTGCCCAGATTGATGCTGATATTTCTGCCGATATAACGCTGCACGATACCGGTTACCACGTCTTTTTCTTTTTCATAATACTGATTATAAATAACGCTTCTTTCTTCCTCCCGGATTTTCTGCAAAATGACGTTCTTTGCATTCTGGGTGGCAATACGTCCGAATTCCTTGCTGTGGATCTCGATTTTGACCGTGCCTCCGACCTCGGCGTCTTTATCATACTCCAGCGCCTTTTCCAAAGGGATCTGCAAAACGTCGTCTTCCACATCCTCCTCGGTCTCTACGACTTCCTTATTCGCCCATACCTTAAAATCACAGGTTTCCCTGTCGATTTCCACCGTAATATTATCGGATTTACCGAAATGGTTCTTGCACGCGGTAATCAGGGAATTTTCAATCGCCTCAAACAGCGTTTCCTTGCTGATCTCCTTCTCCTTCTCCAAAATATCCAGCGCTTCCATCAATTCTTTGTTCATTTTTTCCTTTTCCTCCTAACCAAAATCAACTGCAGGACGGATCAACGCGATATCCTTCCTTGCAAATTTCATTTCTTTTTCGCCTGCCTGAATCGTCACGCTGTCCCCGTCGTAAGCCGTCAGCGTTCCTGTAAATTCTTTCTGTTTATCAATCATTTTATAACAGCGGATTTCCACTTCCTTACCCATGTTCCGCTCAAAATCCTTATCCTTTTTGATCGGACGCAAAAGCCCGGGGCTGCTGACCTCCAGGATATACGAGTCTTCGATAAAATCCTCCTTATCCAGCAGATCCGACAAAGCCCTGCTGACCAGCTCGCAGTCGTCAATGGTAATGCCGCCCGGCTTGTCGATATAGGCGCGCAAATACCAATTGCTGCCTTCTTTCACATACTCCACATCCACCAGCTCAAACCGGTTTTCTTCCATCAGCGGAAGCAGGAGCTGTTCGGTCCGGTTTTCATAGGTGTCACGTTTTGACATATCTTCACCTCACAAAATAAGAGTGGACCGCAAGCCCACTCTTTAAAACTACTTATTACATATAGTCATACTACACCACAATTTTCCTGTTGTCAACAAAAATATACGGTAATTTCCGTTCCTTTCCCCGGCTCGCTTTCCAGATTGACCCTTGCGTGGCACTTTGCCACAATGTGCTTGACAATGGCAAGTCCCAGCCCGGTCCCTCCCGTGGATTTGGAACGGCTCTTATCCACCCGGTAAAACCGCTCGAAAATCCGTTCCTGATGCTCCTTGGCGATTCCGATGCCCGTATCCTTAACCTTCAGATACTTTTCCTTCCCGATTTCGCCTACGGTTACCAGCACATAGCCGCCGGGATTGTTGTAGCGGATCGCGTTGTCGCAAAGATTGTACACCAGCTCCTCTATCATCTGCTTATCCGCCATAATCGTAACCGGCTTTCCGCTTATCGACAGGCTGACGTCATGGTTTTCGGCGCTGATCTTGAGCATATTGACGCAGGTATCCGCAATGGTATACAGATTGACTTCTTCTATCGTATCCGTCGTTTCCACGCTGTCCAGCTCCGACAGGCGGATCGTATCGTTGATTAACGTCAATAACCTGTTGGCGCTGTGGTGGATCTCCGCTGCGAACCGCTGTACGTCCCCCTCCGCCGCCATGCCGTTTTCAATCAGTTCCGAATAGCCGGAAATCGCCGTTAAGGGCGTCTTCAGTTCATGGGATACGTTTGCCGTAAAATCCTGGCGCATCGTCACGCTTTTGACGATGTCCTCATGCTGTTTTTTGATCAGCTGGATAAAGGGGATCAGTTCGTCATAGGATTCTACGTTTTCCAGATGGTCCAGCTCATTTGCCATCTGCTCTATGGGCTTCATAAGGCTGTCCGTCAAAAGCTTTGACAAAACGGCGCACAAAATCCAGAGGCACACTACAATTCCCAAAATAATCGGCGCAATGGATAAAAGGACGCTGAGCACGCTGTCCGCTTCCCTGGCAAGGCGCAGCACATTTCCGTTATCCAGCCGCACCGCATAATAAAAAGAGCTTTTTTGTATGGTGTCGGAATCCCTGATCACGCTCGCTTCCCCGTTTTTAATTGCTTCCACAAATTCGGGTCTGTCTCCGTGATTATCCAGCGTATCGCTGCCAAATTCCGAATCATAGATTACCTCGCCCTCCCCGTTTATGAGGGTCACTCTCAGGTTATCCACGCCGGCATGGTACCGCTCCAGTTTTTCTTCCTCTATCATGCCGTCCGCCTGCAACATATGGGCGTAGGTCTTTAAATCGTCCAATATTTGGTTTTCAAACAGCTCATAAAAAGCGAAAATTACCAGGATGACAGTGGAAAGAATTGCCAGCGTGGTAATCGCCATCATCTGTATACTGATTTTTTTCTTCATCCGGTTTCCCGCCTTAATCCAGAATATAACCTACGTTTCTGACCGTTTTGATCCTCTGTCCGGACTCCTTTAACTTCTGGCGCAGCGTCTTGATGTGCATATCCAGCGTGCGGGATTCCCCTTCAAAATCCGTTCCCCAGACCCGGTCCAGAATCACTTCCCTGCTCGTCACGATTCCGGCGTTGGTCAAAAGCAGCTTTAACAATTCATATTCCTTATAAGTCAGCTCGCAGTTTTCACCCGACACCTTGACCGTATGCCGTTCCACATCGAGACTGATCTCGCCTACGGAAAGAATCTTTTCCTCCGACATGCCGTCGCTTCTGCGTAACAGCGCTTTTACCCTGGAAATCAGTTCCATGACCCCGAAGGGCTTGGCAAGATAATCGTCGGCGCCCTGATCCAGCCCCTTGACCTTGTCGATCTCCGTCGTCTTCGCCGTTACCATAATGACCGGCAGCTTTCTGGTATCGCTCCGTTTCCGCAGCTTCGCCACGATGCTTAAACCGTCCTCGTCCGGAAGCATTACATCTAACAGCACCAAATTCGGCAGTTTTTCATTCAATCTCTCAAAAAAAGCCTTTGCATCGGGAAATTCTTCTACATGAAACCCGCTGTTTTTCAGTGCGAAGCTTTCGATCTCGCTGATATTGTTATCGTCTTCCACGATATAAATAAGCGCCATATGTAATTCCTCCTTTTCCCGTTTTTATTTTATCATACCGCTTTTCAAAAAGGAAACGCTTTCCTTACGGCAGCGCATATTTTTTCCCGTAGCTTTTCAGATGGGTTTCATAATCCGCATCATGAGACTCCTTTAAATTTTCCAGATACTCGTGGGTCTCAAAACTTTCTTCGTTGACCTGCAGCAGACAGACCGCAAGATTACTGCAATGGTCGGCGATTCTCTCCAGACTGGTCGTCACATCGGAGAGCACGAAGCCCATTTCAATCGTACATTTTCCTTTTCTCAGCCGTTTGATATGGCGGTCCTTCATTTCCGTATTGATCTTATCGATGACGTCCTCTAAGGGCTCTACATTGGCAGCGAGCTTTAAATCCTTTGTATCAAACGCCACAACGGTAGTCGTTACGATCTCCTTTACCGCATCCATCAGGATCTTCAATTCCTCTTTTGCCTTTTTGGAAAAAACCTTATCCTTGCCGCTTGCTTCCTTCGCCGATTCGCTGATGCTGACCGCATGATCGCTGATCCGTTCAAAATCCCCGATACTGTGCAGCAAAACGGAAACTACATGATTGTCCCTTTCGGAAACGTTTCTGGAGCCGAGTTTGACCAGATAAGTCCCGAGGGCGTCCTCATAGCGGTCCACTTCGTTTTCCAGCTCATGGATCTGCTTATTTTTTTCTTCCGAATAATCCGTAAACTGTTCCATGGCTAAAAACAGCGCGCGTTTTGTCGTATGCGCCATTTCACAGCAGACTTCCTGGCAGTGATCCACCGCAAGGGAGGGCGTATCCAGGAAACGTTCGTCCAATGCCTTTAAGATCATATCCGCCTTGGAATAGGTTTCTTCCGACGCCTTATCGCGGATAGTCAGATTGGCAAGCTTTACAAGCCCCTTTGAAAACGGAAGCAGAATAGCGGTCGCAAATATATTAAAGAGACTGTGCACCAGCGCAATATCAAAGGCGGTCGCCGGCTTATCCATAAACGGGAAGGATACCACCGCATGGATTCCGTAGAACAAAATCATAAATACCGCCGTACCGATGAGATTAAAATACAGGTGTACCAACGCCGTCCTTTTTGCATTTTTGCTGGCTCCGATAGAGGAAAGCAGCGCCGTGACGCAGGTGCCGATATTCTGTCCCATGATAATCGGCACAATGACGGAAAACTGCAAAGATCCCGTCATCGCAAGCGCCTGTAAAATACCCACCGACGCCGAAGAGCTTTGGATGACTGCCGTCAGCAGGGCTCCCACGATCATACCCAAAATAGGATTTTTAAAGATCAGCAGAATATTGGTAAATTCCGGAACATCCGCCAGAGGCTTTACCGCCGCGCTCATGGCGTCCATACCGTACATCAGGATCGCGAATCCGATAAAGATGGTGCCCAGGTCCTTACGCTGTTCCTTTTTGGAAAACATGATAAAGGCAACGCCGATCAGGGCGAGAACCGGAGAAAACGAAGTCGGTTTAAACAACTGCACAAAAAAATTGTCGCTTTCAATTCCGGTCAGGCTCAAAATCCAGGAGGTTATGGTGGTGCCGATATTGGCTCCCATGATGATGCCCACCGCCTGCTCCAGCTTCATAATGCCGGAATTGACAAAGCCGACTACCATAACCGTCGTCGCGGAGGACGACTGAATTACCGCCGTCACGCCCGCTCCCAGCAAAACCGCCTTCAACGGATGGGAAGTCAGCCTTTCCAAAATTTTTTCAAGACGCCCGCCGGACAGCTTGGATAATCCCTCGCCCAGCATGTTCATTCCGAATAAAAACAGCGCAAGTCCGCCTAGCATTGATAATATACTGAAAAAATCCATAACCTACCTCTTTTTACCTGTTTTTTACAAATTTACATGTCAATTCTATATGGGCTATGTAAAATGTACGAGAGGTATTGTGTAAAATCTATGTAAAATTTATTTTGTGCAGCCGGTCCCCGCTTTATTCCTTACAGGATACGGATATCTTCAATATCTCCCGTTTCCTGGAAAATTCCCCATTCTCCGATATTGACCGCATAATCCGCAATTTTTTCCAGATGTTTCGCGATCATCAGCGTATCCGCGCATTCATCCGCGCTGATCCTGTTCTCCTTTACATCCGTAATCACGTCTTCCTTAATCTGATTAAACAGATCGTCCACCACGTCGTCGTTATCGATAACCCTCTGCGAAGCCTCGATATTTTTACTGATAAAAGCGTCCACCGAATCGTTAATCATGACGCGGATCTCCTTGATCATCTCACCGAAATGAACGGAATATTGATTGAGATCGTCCATCTCCAGCCGTAAAAACAGTTCCGCCACATCGGCGATCTGGTCTCCAGCGCGCTCGATATCCGTCACAACCTTTAACGCCGCGGAAATAAATCTCAAATCTCTTGCGACGGGCTGCTGTTTCGTAATCAACGTCAGGCATTTGGATTCGATATGCCGTTCCATATCGTTGACAATCCTGTCGTTTCTCTGCAGGGTTTCCAACGTTTCCCTGTCCTTCTCCTGATATGCCTCAAACAACTGGTCCAGATTTTTTTCTATCAGCATTCCCATTTCTTCCAGATTTTCATGCAGCAACGCCAGCTCATTTTCAAAATTTGTTCTTGGTGACATCTGATTCCCTCTTTTCTGTTTTCTTTCTTCTATTCTCTTTTTATTGCAACGTGAATGTGTATCAGCCAAAGCGTCCCGTAATATAATCTTCCGTTCTCTTATCCCCGGGTCTGGAGAAAATATTATCCGTCGTATCAAACTCCACGACCTCTCCTACCAGGAAAAACGCCGTGTAATCGGAAACGCGCGCCGCCTGCTGCATATTGTGGGTTACGGTCACAACCGTATACTTTTTCTTCAGCTCCTGCATCAGTTCTTCCACCTTCAAAGTGGAAATCGGGTCCAGGGCGGAGGTAGGCTCATCCATCAGCAGAATATCCGGTTCCACCGCAAGCGCCCTTGCGATACAAAGCCGTTGCTGCTGTCCTCCCGAAAGACCCAGCGCCGATTTTTTCATACGGTCCTTGACCTCGTCGTAAATAGCCGCTCCCTTCAAGCTGTCCTCCACGATCTGATCCAGTCTTGCCTTATCTCTGATGCCGTGAATGCGGGGACCGTAAGCGATATTGTCATAAATGCTCATCGGAAAGGGATTCGGCTGTTGAAATACCATGCCCACCTTTTTGCGAAGGAGGGTCGTATCCACCTTCGGATCATAAATGTTTTCTCCGTCCAACTCTACAAGTCCGGTAATCTTACAACAGTCCACCAGATCATTCATCCGGTTCAGGGTCTTTAAAAATGTGGATTTGCCGCAGCCGGACGGACCGATAAACGCCGTGATCGCATTGGGTCTGATCTGCATATTCACATCTTTGAGCGCATGGTTTTCTCCATAATATAAATCCAGATTTTTTACATTGATTTTGATACCACTCATATTCTTCTTTTCCTTTCTGTCAGCCGATGCTGTTTACGTCAAATTTCCCGGAAAGGTATTTGGTAATCAGGTTGATCACAAAGACGATTACCAACAATACCGCCGCAATTCCGAATGCTTCGTCATACTGCGCTTTGGACATGCAAAGGTACAGCTGCACGGTCATGGTACCGCCGGGCTGCAATATTTTCTGCAAAAAGCCGGCTGCCGTCTTCGGAAGCAGGTAACCGCTTCCCGCCGTAAACATCAGCGCGGCGGACTCGCCCACAATACGTCCGATGGCAAGGATGATACCGGTAATGATGCCCGGCATTGCCGACGGCAGTAAAATCGTGCGAATCATATGCCATTTGGTAGTGCCCATACCCAGCGCGCCGGTACGGTAGCTTTCCGGTACGCTTTTTAACGCTTCCTGGGTATTTCTCGTAATCAGCGGAAGCACCATCAAAGTCATGGTCAGCGCGCCCGTCAGGATCGAATAACTCAGGCGGCAGATTCTTCCGAAGAAAATCATGCCGAACAATCCGAAAATGATCGAAGGAATGCCGGACAGGGTTTCCGTCGTAAACTCAATCAGGGATACCAGCCTGCCGGGTTTGGCGTATTCGTTCAGATATATCGCGGAGCCGATCCCGATGGGCGTGGCAATCAGGATCGTAATAATGACTACATACAAGGTATTGATAATATTTCCCGCAATCCCGAAAGTACCTTCAATGGCGCTTGGCTGCGTCGTCAAAAACTTCCAGTCGATCACGCCGATTCCCTTCCAGAACACATAAAGAAGAATCCCGATCAGCAAAATCGCCGCAAACGCCGCCGACAGATAGATCAATACCGAAAGGATTACATCATAGGGTTTCTTTTTTCTGTTATATATGCTATTCATCCTCTTTCGCTCCTTTTTTCAATATTTTGCTCAGAACAATATTGATGATCATAATAAATATGAATAATACGAGACCGATGGTGAACAGCACCTGTCTATGTAAGCCCGACGCATAGCCCATCTCGCTGACAATCGCCGTCGTCAGGAATCTGACGGAGTTAAAAGGCAGCGGCAGATTGACGGAACTTCCGGACACCAGCGTAATCGCCATCGCTTCGCCGATTGCACGCCCCACGCCCAGCACAATTGCCGAAATGATACCGGACTTTGCCGCCGGGATCAACACTTTGAAAATGGTCTGTATATGGGAAGCTCCCAAAGCGAGGGAGGAGGATTTTAATTGTTCCGGAACGGCTTTCAGGGACGATTCGCTGATATTGATGACTGTGGGCAAAATCATGACCGCCAGTACTAAAACCGCTGAAATCAGGTTTGCCCCGCCCGTAAAGGTGTGCGTATCCGAGTCCCGAAACAAAAACAGCTCCAGCTTATACATCAGCGGATTCAAAATCATCAAACCCAGTAAGCCGTAGATAACAGACGGAATCCCCGCCAACAACTCAATTGCCGGTTTTACGATCCGGGCAATCCTTTTAGGCGCCACCTCAGCGATAAACACCGCCGAAAACAAACCGATGGGCACGCCGATCAAAATGGCAAGCGCAGTACCTACGATAGACGTCAGAATAATATATAAAATACCGAACTGCGGATTTGTTTTGTTCGCCGGTTCCCATACGCTGCTGAATAAAATGTCCTTGATTCCGACCTTGAACAGCGCCGGCGTACCGTTGATAACCATATAAACGGTAATGGAAATAACGGCAAGCACCGCAATCAGACCGCACGCCGTAAAAATAAACTCCGCCGCATGCTCCACAGTCGATTTGGTTTTTCTGTTTTTCATAATGGAATATTGTTTTTTATCGTCCATATCTTTTCCCTGTCCCTTAATTCCCGAGAGATTCTTTCACTTAGAGGGCTGTCGCATAAGTCGGATCTGATCAACATCAAATCCATCTGATACGGCAGCCCCGCAAATGTTTTTATGTTTGATTATTCAACTGTGATCAGACCGACAGATTTGATTAACTCCTGTCCTTCTTCGGACTGTAAGTAAGCAAACAGTGCCTGAACGTTTTCATTCTGCTCGGAAATCTCTCCTGCAGTCGCCATAACAAACGGTCTGCTGAGTACGTATGTACCTGCTTTGATGTTTTCTTCCGTAGGCTCTACGTCGTTTAAGCACAACGCTTTTACCGTATCGTCCAGTACATCGAGGGATACATATCCGATAGAACCGGGTGTGGATGCTACTTTCGCCATAACGGCGCCGGTGGAGTCAAGCTCGTTTGCGTATGCACACTGATCTTCAATGTCCAACAGCTCTTCAAAAGCGCCTCTTGTGCCGGAACCTGCTTCACGACCTACTACAACGATCGCCGCGTCTTCGCCGCCGACTTCGCTCCAGTTTTTGATCTCGCCTTTGTAAATTGCCGCAAGATCCTCTGTTGTTAAATTGTCGATTGTCGTGGAAGGATTAACCGCTACCGCGATACCGTCGATCGCTACGATGTTTTCTACTGCGCCAGCCGCTTTCTCGTCATCGGTTAATGCTCTGGAGGAGTTGCCGATGTCAACGCTGCCTGCGTTTAAGGACTCAATACCTGCGGATGATCCCGTAAACTCCGCGCTTACCGTCACGCCGGGGTATTTTGCCATAAATGCTTCCGCTACTGCGTTTGCCAGTTTCTCCATGGATGTGCTTCCCGCCATGGTAATGCTGCCGCTTAAATCAGCGCTTGCTTCCTCGGCAGGAGCCTCTGTTTCTTCCGCCGCATCTGCAGTTTCATCAGCCGCAGGCGCCTGGGTCTCTGTGGAAGGCGCTTCCGTCTCCGCAGCAGAACCGCATCCTGTCAAAGCTCCCATCAATAATGTTGCTGCTCCGATCAGAGCAAAAATTTTCGTACTCTTAAGTTTCATACCTCTTCCTCATTTCTTTTGATAAATTTTTTCTTTGTTCTTTGAACACATTCAATATAACAAAGGACAGAGTAGCCAACTATCAAAATGGAGTAAGAGTTTTGTAAGTTGTTCGGGGGATTTGTAAATTCTTATTTGCAAAATGTAAGAAGTGTGTAAATTGAAAAAGTTCCTGTTTATATACCGGTTTATTTTATATAGTGAGATTCGCACTCACAGCCTGCGCTGCACCACAGGCTGTGAGTCACGCGCCTCGCCTTATAATCACAAAGAAAACAGGCTGTATGACCAAGTAAACCTGATCGTACAGCCTGTATTCTTTGTGATTGCAATTCTCATTGCCTGCGCGCAGCTTGTAGGGGAATCGAACCCCTGATTCCGCCGTGAGAGGGCGGCGTCTTAACCTCTTGACCAACAAGCCGTAAAAGACTTTCTCAAAACGTCCTTGCTTATATTACTAAATAATAAGAAATAATGCAAGGACTTTTTTGAAATTTTTTTACAAACTTGTCTATAATATTTTTTTCTTTTTAAATATCACAATACAGACAGCGACGACAATTCCGCTTAAAACAACGACTCCGGGATACCCCTTCTCCAGCTCCGGCATATTGCGGAAATTCATGCCGTACCACCCGGTAATCAAAGTCAAAGGATAAAAAATCGTGGAAACAACGGTTAAAAACTGCATGTTCCTGTTTTGTACCTGATCCATTTTGGACTGGTAAACGTCCCTGATCTGCTGGGCATAGGCAAGCAGATGCGCCGTCTTTCCCATCAGGCGGTCGGCGCGGTCCGCGATGATGCCGAAATATTTCAACTGTTTTTTTGCAAAAAAACCGCTTTCGTTTTCCTCCAGTTCTTTTCCCATATCCATAATCTGGTCATAATAGCCGTTTAAAATCAACAACTCCTTACGGATCGGCATAATCTCGTTCTGAAAGGTTTCCGTCTTTCCCGCCATGACCTTTTCTTCCAGATTCATCAGTTGTTTTTCATATTGACCGAGCATTTCCAGATCCTTCCCGATCACCTGTCCGAGAAACTGATACATCAGGTGTTCCTTTGTCATCTTTTGTTTCATCTGCCTGTATTTCATCCGCAAAATAATCCGTTCGGCATAATCGTAATCATCGACAATCACAATATTGCTGGCGTTAATAAAAAACAAAACTCTGTGATACGCCTCTTTGGTCCGCACCATTCTGGGAATAAAAAGAGTCCCCGCCATACATTCCTGCCCGTTCTCAATCTTGCAGAAACCGATCTGTGCAAGGTTTATTTCTCCTTCATAGCTTATCTTCGCCAATTCCATAGCTTCCGCCGCCTGTGCGGTATCCGTCAGAATCAGAATACTGTCGGCGCGTTCCGCCTGCTTTTTATCAATTTCCTCCAAGGCTTCGCCCAAAGCATAGATATTCATGCCCGCTCCCCCTCTGTCACTTTCTCAGCCGCGTCATGCGCCCGATACGCCTCTTCATAAAAATATTCCTGGGCGCCAAGCGGTTCCCCATCGTCAGAGACGCGCGTATAATTACCGTCCGCGCCCAAAATCCGCGCCTGCAGGTTGTCCCGCAGCATCACGGAAAACATCTCTTTGATACGCGCCCTGATATCCGCGTCATAAACCGGCGCCGCAACTTCCACTCTGTGTACGGTATTTCTTGTCATAAAATCGGCGGATGCGATATAGACTTTTTCCCGCTCTCCCGTTCCGAACAGATAAATACGGGAATGTTCCAGAAATCTTCCCACAATGCTGATCACTCTGATATTTTCCGTCGCTCCCTCGATTCCCGGCACCAGGCAGCAGATACCCCTGACAATCAGATCGATTTTGACCCCGGCGCAGGACGCTTCGATTAACTTATCCATGATCTTTTTATCCGTCAGGGAATTGATCTTGACGCCTATGTATGCCGGTCCGCCTTTTTTCGCCCATTCGATTTCTTCATCGATAAAGCCGATCACTTTATTTTGCAGACATTTGGGCGCTACCAGCAGATCGTGGGTTTCTTCGACGGTCTCTCCTTTGGCAAGCGCCTGAAATACAGCCGACGCTTCCTGACCGATTTTCTGTTCGTAAGTCATCAGGGAAAGATCCGTATAGAGCCGCGAAGTTTTTTCATTATAATTGCCCGTGCCGATCTGGGTATAATATTCCGCCCGGTCCGTCCCGTTTTTCCGGATAATCAGACACATCTTGGAATGCACCTTATATCCGTCCAGCCCGTAGATGACCTGACATCCCGCTTCCTCTAATCTCCTGGACCATTCAATATTATTTTCTTCATCAAACCGCGCCTTCAGCTCCACAAGCACCAACACATCCTTGCCGTTTTCCGCCGCCTCGATCAAAGCCTCCACCACTTTGCTCTGTCTCGCCACGCGGTACAAAGTCATTTTAATGGCAATGACCCGCTCGTCGTTCGCTGCCTCCCGCAGCATCTCCAAAAAAGGCTTGATGCTGTCGTAGGGATAAGATAAGAGTTTATCCTTCTGCCTGATCTGCGTCAACACGGATTCTCCGTTTACAAATTGGGCGGACTTTTGGGGGATTCTTTTTTCGTAAAAAAGCTCCGGTATATTTCTTAGCATATCCTGTATCTGAAATAAAAAAGACAATTCAAGGGGCGCTTCATTCCGGTATACATAGTCCCTTTCCACCTGCAGGTACTCGCACAGCTTATCCACGATATCGTCGTCCAGTTCCCGGGAAAACTCCAATCTGACGGGAGAAAGCCGCCTTCTTTTTTTTATCAGATTGACCATAAATTCCCGGTAATCCAAATCCTCGTCGCTCATGGAATCCGGGTCGATATCCGCGTTTCTGGTCACGCGCAGCAGGGATTTGGCTTTGACACGGTACCCGCAAAACACCTTCGGAATATAATGCAGGATCAGTTCCTCCGACAACATATAGGTTCCTTCCTGTCCGGGCAGTAAAATCAGCCTCGGAAACACGCTGGAGCTACACGGAATAATCCCCAGCTTTTCCTTTCCGTTCTTTCCTTCCAATACGGCTACCGCATAAATTTCCCGGTTCTTCAAAAAAGGAAAGGGCTGTTTCTTTCCGACCATGCCCGGCGCGATCAAAGGCGCTACCGCCTCGTCAAAATATTGTTCCAGGCTTTCGCTCATACTCTTGCTGATCTTATGAAAATCCACGATTTTTACGCCGTATTCTTCTATCCTCTTCATTAAGCTTTCATAAACGACGTCCCTTCTCCGATTCAAAACCGCCGTTTGATCCAGGATTTCTCTGATTTGTTCCTTCGGCGTCATCCGGGTCTTATTGTCCTTAACCTTCGGCGAAAGCATCATCTGATCGATCAGGGAACCGACGCGGACCATAAAAAATTCATCCAGATTACTCTGATAAATGGAAATAAACGATAAACGTTCGCACAAGGGGACGCGATCGCTTTCCGCTTCCTCTAAAACGCGTTCATTAAATTTTAACCAGGACAATTCTCTGTTCATATACACTTGTCTTTCGGACATTTTCTTTTCCTCCTCATGTTGCTTTGAAATACCAAAACCCCTTTTGCGCTTTCCCCATCCGCTTTTGGGTTTTATTATAATTACTTTAAAATCGTCCGGCAACAAAAAGAACGGAAAAAAGATAATTATTACATGTTATTTACGTAATATTTACAAACGTTTCTCCTTTGCACGCAAAAAAACGCACAAAAAAAGAACCGCCGGGGGGTAGCTCATTTATCAATTTCTGAATCGATCACGGAAACACGCTTTCGCTCTATAAAAACGCAACGGTACGTAAATTCGCAAAATACGCGAATTAAGTACCGGCGTTTTTATAAAGGTTTCCTTTGATCGATACAAAAATAATAAATGAGATAATCCCGGCGTTTCTTGAAAATTTACATTCTGTCAGCTTACAAAATCGAACAGGCTGATCTGATTCGACTCCGGAATATCTCCAAGCAGTCCCATCTCGCCCATAAAGTCCACAATTGTCTTGGAAACCTTTGCGCGCTCTCTCAAATCGTCTTTGGAGAGGAAAGGTCCGCCCTTTGCAGCCTCCATCAGCGATTCCGCCGCCTTATCCCCCATGCCGTCGATACTGTTAAAGGACGGCATAATCTTACCGTCGATAATCTGAAACAGCCTCGAATGGGCGCGGTACAAATCGATAGGCATAAATTCATAGCCTCTGGCATACATTTCCTGCACAATCTTAATATCCTTTAAAACATCCTGCTCCTTCTTGCTCAGTTCATCCTTTCTCGCCTTATAATCGGCTATGACAGCCTCAACCTTTGCCCTGCCCTGACACATGAGTTCATAAGAAAAGCCCGATGCGCGGATACTGAAATAAGCCGCATAATACGCGAGAGGATAATTGACTTTAAAATAGGCAACGCGCCATGCCATCATGACATAAGCCGCCGCATGCGCCTTCGGGAACATATATTTGATCTTCTTACAGGACCAGATATACCAGTCCGGGACGTCGTGCTTGAGCATTTCTTCTTCCATCTCAGGCTTCAGTCCCTTTCCCTTACGGACGCTTTCCATGATTTTGAAGGCAAGTCCTTCCTCCAGCCCTTTATCAATCAGATAAATCATAATATCGTCACGGGTACAGATCGCCGTGGAAATCGTCGCCTTTCCCTCTTCAATCAGCGTCTGGGCATTTCCCAGCCATACGTCGGTACCGTGGGACAATCCCGAAATACGCACCAGATCCGTAAAGGACTGGGGCTTGGTATCCAAAAGCATCTGGATAACGAAATCCGTGCCAAACTCCGGAATCCCCATGGAACCAAGGGGACATCCGTCGATCTGCTCCGGCGTAATGCCCAAAGCCTCGGTACTGCGAAACAGGGACATAACCTCCTTATCGTCCAAAGGAATGCCCACCGGGTCCACGCCCGTCAAATCCTGCAGCATACGAATCATGGTGGGATCATCGTGTCCGAGTATATCGAGCTTCAACAGGTTATGGTCGATCTTGTGATAATCAAAATGGGTGGTGACAATATCCGTCGTCATATCGTTTGCGGGATGCTGAATCGGCGTAAAGGAATTGATATCCTCTCCCACGGGCAGTACTACAATCCCGCCCGGGTGCTGTCCCGTCGAACGCCGGATGCCCGTACATCCCGTAACGATCCTGTTGATTTCGCAGGTGCGCTTGGGAATCCCCCGTTCTTCAAAATAATTTTTCACATAGCCGAACGCCGTCTTATCCGCCAGCGTGCCGATGGTCCCGGCACGATAGGTCTGCCCGGCTCCGAAAATAACTTCCGTATATTTATGCGCCTTACTCTGATACTCTCCCGAGAAATTCAAGTCGATATCCGGTTCCTTGTCTCCCTTGAATCCAAGGAAGGTTTCAAAAGGAATATCGAACCCGTCTTTTTTTAACATCTCGCCGCATTCGGGACATACCCGGTCCGGCATATCGCAGCCCGCCATACCGGAATAAGCCCTTACTTGCGGAGAATCAAAGTCATAATAATGACATTTCGCACAGTAATAATGAGGGCTTAGGGAATTAACCTCCGTAATTCCCGCCATGTTCGCCACAAAGGAAGAACCGACAGATCCTCTGGAACCGACCAGATAACCGTCTTCCACCGATTTCCATACCAGCTTCTGGGCGATAATATACATAACGGCGAAACCGTTTTTGATAATCGCGTTCAATTCCTTTTCCAGACGTTTTTCCACCACATCCGGCAATTTGTCCCCGTAAATCTCATGCGCCCTGTTATAACAGATCTTTGTAAGAATCTCATCGGAATTGGGAATAATCGGCGGGCTCTTATCCGGTCTGACCGGATCGATGGATTCGATACAGTCGGCGATCAGATTGGTATTGGTAATGACCACCTCCCGCGCCTTATCGCTGCCCAAATAAGCAAATTCTTCTAACATTTCCTCCGTGGTACGCAGATATAACGGCGCCTGCTTATCTTCCTTAAATCCCTTCCCCGCCATAATAATGCGACGGTAGACCTCATCCTCCGGGTCCAGAAAATGAACGTCGCAGGTAGCGCAGACCGGTTTGTGCAGCACCTCCCCGATGGATACGATCTTACGGTTCAGTTCCATAATATCCTCCATGGAATGAACGCTTTCCACCCTCTCGGATTCAATCATAAATTCATTATTACCAAGGGGCTGAATTTCCAGATAATCATAAAAGCCCGCAATCTTATATAAATCCCTGTCGCTTTTGCCGTCCAGCATAGCGCGGTACAGTTCCCCTGCTTCACAGGCGCTTCCTACAATCAGCCCTTCCCGGTATTTTTGCAGGAGGCTCTTGGGTATTTTAGGACGCTTGTTGTAATAAGTCAGATGGGAAGCCGATACCAGCTTATATAAATTGATCCTGCCGATTTCGTTTTTGGCAAGAATAATCACATGATAATAGGGCAGCTTTTTGACCGTCTCCACATTATCCTCGCCCATGGCGTTAATATCCGAAAGCTTCCTTGCTCCGGCGTCCGCCAGCATCGGCAGAAACTTTTCAAAAATTTCCGCCGTCGCCTCCGCGTCGTCCACGGCGCGATGGTGGTTCTCCAGCGATACGCCCAGCGTTTTCGCGCAGGCGTCCAGCGTATGTTTTGCCTGATGGGGCAGCAGGATTCTGGCAATCCCCACGGTATCCACAACGGTATCTTCACAGGTAAGCCCCATGCGCCTGCAGTTTTCCTGTATAAAACTCATATCAAAGGAAGCGTTATGCGCCACCATGACGCAGCCTTTGGAAAATTCCAGAAACTGCGGTAAAATCTCTTCGATTTGCGGCGCATCCATGACGTCCTCGTCCCGGATGCTCGTCAACTGCTGGATTTTATAAGGAATCGGTTCCTTTGGATTGACAAAGGTCGAGAAACGGTCCGTGATTTTTCCGTCCTGGATTTTTACGGCTCCGATCTCGATAATTTTATTTTTAACCGGAGAAAATCCTGTGGTCTCCAGATCAAATACCACATAATTTTGATTCAGGTCCAGATCTTTAGGATTGACTACAATTTCTTTCAAATCATCGACCAGATATCCCTCCACGCCCAAAATAATCTTAAAGAAATTCTGCCGGTCCGCCTCTATTCCCGCTTCTTTGCAACGTGCCTTTTCCTGATCCCAAAGATCGCACCATGTATGGAACACATCCGCCAGCGCCTGGACCACACCGTGATCGGTAATGGCGATCGCCGGATGTCCCCAGCGATAAGCGCGCTTTACAATATCCACGACCTCGGAAACGCCGTCCATATCGCTCATCTTTGTATGACAGTGAAGCTCCACTCTTTTTGTGGGTGCATAATCCATTCTCGCCGTCGTGAAATCCGGAATCACCTTCATTGCAACAACCGAGCCGATGGTCAGTTCCCTGTCAAACTTATCCATCGCCGCAATTCCCTTGATCTTTAAAAAAGTGCCTTTCTTAACATTCAGGTTGGGCAGAAATTCATCCAACTGCTCGTCCTTGACAAACACCTTGACCATAATCGTATCCGTAAAATCCGTAACGGCAAACATCACAATGGTCTTTTCGATCCGGGGGATCGGTTTGGTCTCCAGCGTCAGAAGCTTGCCGCGGATTACCACTTCTCCCATCTCTCCGACCAACTGATCTAACGGCAGCGGTTCCTCCTCAATATCATAGCTGCCCCAGATAATACTCGGATCATCCGATTTCTTCATACGGTATTCCTTTTTGCCGAATCCGCTCTTCTTCCCGCCAAAACCGCCGTAGGATCTGTCCGTGCCGGGTTTTTCCTTTTTCTTCTCCGTCTTTGCGGAAGCGCTTTCCTTTGCCTTCAGCGCCTCCTGCGCCGTATTGGAAGCTGCTTCTTTTGCCGTTCCCATACCGGCTTGGCTTCCCCACGCAGCGCCTTCTTTGGCGCTCTCCGCCTCTTCCTCGTCCTGCGCTGCCCCGATTCGTGCCTCGCCGAACACTCTGGATGCAATTTCATCCACCTGGCGCTTTAACTTTAATTCTTCCTCCCGCTTCAGGGGATTCTCCTGCACGGTTGTATATTCCACACACACGCGCACAAAAACGCCGCAGCGTTCGCAAAAAATTTTTTCCAAAAGCTCCGTAAACTCCGCAGCCTTTTCCTTAAAGGGAACCAGTTCTTCCACCGTAAGCGTCATTTTGTCTCCCTCAAAAGAAACCTCAGCCTTTTTAAACATACTGTACATAACCGGACTGTAGTCCCGCAGTTCTCGCAAAATGCTCTCTCTATAGGCATGATACAGATTTTCCGGCGTATACTGCCTGGAAAGCTGAAAATGCTCATAAATCTTTACCGTAATATTCGCCCGGTCAAAGAGCTGCTTCTTAATCTGCCCTTCCACAGCGAAAATATCTTTTTTGTCAATGATTCTGTCCGCGGAAATATATACGCGTAAAAAATCCCTGCGCTTTGTCGTATAAATATGCTCTACGCAGACGCCCTCAAAGGTATCCTTTAAATCACTCTTTAGTTGTAAGGTTGGAAAAACCTCCAAAAACTGCTTTCCGTCCATCCTATCATGCTCCAAACTATATCCGTTTCCGCTTTTGTCCTTTCACGCGCCGGTCCACACCAATCGCCCCGGCTAATCGTTCCAGTGCAGCAATTCCTCCCGCAGCACATTTAACAGCTCTTTCTCAGGCACCTTGCGGATAACTTCGCCCTTTTTGATCAAAAGTCCTTCTCCGACGCCTCCCGCAATGCCGATATCCGCTTCCTTCGCCTCTCCCGGTCCGTTTACGACGCATCCCATAACGGCAACCTTTAAATTAAGCGGAATATCCTCTACCATTTCCTCTACCTGGTTTGCCAGTCCGATCAAATCGATTCTGGTGCGCCCGCAGGTCGGGCAGGAAATCACTTCAATTCCCTGATTGTACAGTCCCAGGGAACGCAGTATCGTCTTTGCCGACCTTATCTCCTCTACGGGATCTCCCGACAACGATACGCGCATGGTATCGCCGATCCCTTCGTGCAGCAAAATACCAAGCCCCACCGCGGACTTAATATTGCCTCCGTAAAGGGTCCCCGCTTCCGTAATGCCGATATGCAGCGGATAATCCGTCTTTTCTACCAACAGTTCATGCGCCTTTACACAGATCGGAATATTGGAGGATTTGATGCTGATGACCATATTGTCATAGCCCGCCTCTTCAATCATATGCACCTTATCCAAGGCGCTTTCCACAATTCCTTCCGGCGTTACCCCGTGATACTTTTCCACCAGATCCTTTTCCAGCGAACCGCCGTTGACGCCCACGCGAATCGGAATATTACGCTCCTTAGCGGCGGCTACCACTTCCTTAAGCTTTTCCTGACCGCCGATATTTCCGGGATTGATTCTGATTTTATCCGCTCCGTTTTCAATCGCCGCAATCGCCATTTTATAATCAAAATGAATATCCGCCACAAGGGGAATCGAAATCTCTTTTTTGATTTCCTTTAACGCCCGTGCCGCCTCTGCGGTCGGGACGGTGGAACGGATAATGTCGCACCCTGCCGCCTCCAGCCTGTGGATCTGCTCCACCGTGGCTTTCACGTCCTCCGTGCGGGTATTGGTCATGGACTGGATCAGGATCGGATTGCCTCCGCCGATGATCCTGTCTCCGATTTTAACTGTTCTGGTATGATTTCTATCCATAAAATTTTCTCTCCCTGCTGCCTGGTTTGTGATAAACCCGTTATGCTCTCATGACTTCGATTATAACACGTTTCGGATCACTTTCCTACCGCTTTTCTTACGGGTTTTGGAAAGCGGGTCAAGAAAGTTATCTCTTACGTATCACAAGCTTTCTGCCGTATTCATCCCGGATTTCCCCTTTTGTTATTTCCGCTTCCGCTTCCGTTTCCGCTTCTTTTCTTTCTTCCGCCGCCGCTGCCGTAATTTCCGCATTTTCTCTCATTCCCGCCGCTTCCGTCTCGGTTTTGCCGAAAAACAATACCGCCGCAATCAGACAGATACCCATGATCCCCGGCAGCCCTGCATGACCGTGAATCACAATGCGCTTTAGATCACAGATAAAGTAATTCTGCGCCTTCTTTTTTCTTTTCCGAATCATCTGCCTTTTTCTCCTCCCTGTTTTCCTCTCTTTCAGTTCGTTTTGACATGCTTTCAAATCCTCCAGCATTTGCCCCGCGTCGGAATAGGCTTCCTCGGGACGCATTCTGACCGCCTTTTGCATTACCCGACGGCACCCGGGCGACAAATGGGAAATATCCGCCTTTCCGTTTGCAACGCCCTCCGCAATCCGATATCCCGTCAGCATTTCATATAAAATGACCCCCAGCCCATAGGTATCTCTGTAGGGTGTTATCGTTTCCTCTTCCGAAGGCGGCAGATAATTTCTTGTGCCAAACAGCTTTTTTTGTTTTTCTCCGGCATAAACCACTGCTCCGCAATCCACCAGATAAACCTTTCCCTCCGCCGTCAGCATAATGTTCTCCGGTTTCAGATCGGCATAGATCATGACCGGAAGCGTTTTGTGGAACCCGCTCAAAATTTCGGCGATTTTCATTGCCGTATCCACCGCCTCTTCTTCCGTCCAGACCTTCTGTTCCTCACATAGCGCGCGCAGACTTTTTCCTTCTATATATTCCATCACGATTCCGTTTTTGCCGTCCGCCTCCACACAATCGATCAGATACGGGACCCCTTTTCCGCCCAGATATCTTAATACCTGCATCTCCCGCTCCGCTTCCGCGCTTTTGCCGTTATAAAGCTTCATTGCCGCAGCCGCTTTTGTATTTTGATTTTCCACGAGCCATACCACAGCCTGGCTCCCTTCTCCCAGTATTCGCTTCCTGCTGTATTTTTCCGAAAACTCCATAGCCGTCCTCCTATCTCTTTTCCGAAACGGGCTTGTCCGTGCTTAAATAAAGCGCTGAAATGTTATCGCCCTCTCCCCGCCGCAAATTATAATCCGCAATTTCCCGCAGCCGTTTGCGGACGCCTTCTTCCCCTCTCATCTTTTCGGGATTGAGGCAGCTTTTCCATACGCTTTTCTCATACGCCCGGTAAAAGCCGTCAGTGCATAGTAACAATCCGCCCTTTCCAAGCCTGCCCGCCACAAAATCCGGCTCCCATTCCCTGTTCAATCCAAGACACCTGCAAAGCCCTTTTTCATTCCCATGATCCCTGGTAAGCTGACAAAAACGTCTCCCCGGCAAGGTTCGCCTGATCAGATAGCCTCTGCTGTCCCCTATATGGAACAGATAAAACCGCTCCCCGTAAATCACACACATCACAGCCGTCGTCCCCATCCGCTTTCCCGTTTCCCGCATTTGTTCAAACAGGGCTCTGTTCATTTGACGGTACAGACGAAACCCCTTGGTTTTAATCGCCGGTCCGGGATCAGAAAACCACGTTTTGCAGTTGCCGATCAGCGGAATCAGTTGTCTGTCATACCATGCTTCCATTTCTCCGATGCAAAATTTTGCCGCTTCCATGCCATGGTCCATTCCTCCCATGCCGTCGCAGACCGCTGCAAGGCACAGTTTCCCTCCGGCAAATAAACTGCTGCGAAACAGCAAAGCGTCTTCATTACAAGCCCTTTTCCCGGTCTCATACACATAACCGAATATCATATTAAATTGCCCTTTCTTTGGAAATTGCGTTCATTCCTGAATGAATGAACCGGTACGGAATGTACCGTCTTGAAGATTTATTTCCTATGATATCCCCTTTCTCATCGCTCAGGAGAAAAGAGATATCATAGGTTTGTTAAAAAAAGAATACGTCTATGCGGATAGTATAACAGGTACCGCAAAGAAAATCAAGATTGAATTTTTAAGATGATTTCGACAAATTTACCGGGACGCAAAATATCTATATTGAAAAATGTTGTGCTAAAAACAACCCGCGCACTAACCGCTGAAAAACCGTCCGATCAATGCAGCCAGTTCCTGCGGATTATCCGTATTCGCTTCATGCCCCGCATTTGGAATTATCCGGTATTCTGCATTTTTCATTCGCTCCGCCAATCCTTTTGCAGCCTTTTGGTTCGCCCGGTCATGCTCCCCGCAGAGTATCAGGGCGGGACACTCCATTTTCGATAACTCTTTTTTAAAATTCAGCTCTGCCATGGAATCTGACAAACGGATGAAATCCTTCTTTTGAAATCCCATACTCTTAAAGTTTTTTTCCGGCATCAGATGAAACAGGACGCTCTGAAATTTCAGAAGCATTTTGGGCATTTCATATTGCGCCGCTATCAAAACCACCGAACCCATCTTTTCCGGATGATCTATGGCATAATGTAACGCCAAAATCGCTCCTGCCGATAAGCCGCACAAATGAAGCGTCCCTTCTGATCTTTCACAGTATTCCGAAAAGGCGCGATACAGATTGCCATAAGTATACTCCTGATTTTCCAAAAGTTCCGAAATCTGCGGGCAGGAAATAGCGTTGCCGTCAGACAACGGCAAAGCAAGCTCTTGTATCACTTTGTCCCAGCTTGCCCCGGTCTGTCCCAATCCATGAATAAAAATATAGTTTTCCATGTCTCTTTCCTTCCTGACCTATGCCATATGCTATGTATTTGCCGCTTCTTTTTTTGCCCTCTCTTTTCTTCCTCCCCCGATCAGCCTCCAGCCAAGCGCGGCGCAGACAAGGATTACCGCCCCAATCAAAAGCAGGTCCGAAAGGTCGAGGCTTTCCTGAAACAGCACCGGAAATGCCTTCTGCATCGCTGCGGGATATTTGGCAATCAGCACCGAAAGCAGATTGTTCAGGAAATGGACGCACATGGAAGCCGCAATACTGCCCGTTTTATAAGTCACAAGCGTCAGCCCGAGACCCACGATGCCGATGGTAAACATTTTGATCAGACTCATATGATACGCCGCAAAAATCAGGGTTGTCACCAATATGGTAAGCGCAGGCTTACACTTGTATTTTAACGTTCCCATGACAAAGCCGCGAAACAACAGCTCTTCTCCCACCGCCGGCATCAGCGCCACTACCAGCACCAACAGATAGACGGGCTGGCTGACCAGCATATCATCAAGCTGCGTCAATCCTTCCGCGCTTTCCGGGAAAAACGGCACAAGCAAAGCCCCTGCAACCAGCGCGCCTAAAAACGCTGCAATCCCGATCATCACAGAACCGATGAGCTGCGCCGGTTTGATTTTCTGCACGGAAAACAGCTTTTTCCGATCCGCCTTCATATACCAGGCATAAACAAGGGGACAAAGCAGGATAATCATCTGTTGGATCGCCACGCCGCCAAAGCCCCATCGAAGCTGTGCGTAAGAACCTACATACAAAATCAGCAACAGCACAATGCACAAAAGCAGAACAATATCCCCAAAACCCGGCATTTGCTTTTCTTTCATCTCGCTGCGTTTGGAAAACAGCTTCACGCTGCTTAATCCTTCGGAAAACAGAACCGCTTCGCTGTTATAAATTTTCCCCAATACCATGATCGCAAGTAAGCTATAGGCAACATTTGAAAACAACACAATGGCAAACAACCCGTAATTATAATTAAACTGAAACAGGCTTTCCACCATCAGCGCCACATTGACAATGGGAATCGCCGCCGTCTGCGCCGTCAGCTCCAGATCCGGAATCATCGCCGCATAACTGCCGAACATAAATATCAGCATGACCGGCGTCACATAATTATTCGCCTCTTTAAAGTTTTTGGCAAAGACACAGGTGCACATGCAGACCGCCGTGACCAACAGAGCAAAAAACATCATGACCACCAGCGTAAATAAAATGCCGGGGATAAAGGTTTCATAACGGATCTGCAGATTTACGTTCGCCGCCGCGGATAGCGAGCTGGATACCAGAAACGCCATGGCTCCTCCCATGGAAAATACATTCAGAACCGCCGATACGCAGGCGATGCAGGCAACGGCAAGAAACTTGCTCATAATCATTTCAAAATTCGTCACAGGCAGCGTCAACAGCGTCTCCAGCGTCCCCCGCTCCTTTTCTCCCGCGGTTACGTCGATCGCCGGATAAATAGCACCCAGCAAAATAACCGTAACAATCAGAAACGGCATCATGGAACCGATGAGATTGCCGATGGATTCTTCCGTCGTGGAAAAATCCTCTCTTTGAAATGTAATCGGATTCAGCAGAAATTCCGCGTCCAGTCCGGCTTTTTCAATATTTTCTTCCCTTAAATCCTCCCGGTAAATTTCAAAGGCGTCTCCCAGAGCGGATACCGCCGTAGAAGAACGGTCTTTTGCTGACAAATAGCACAGAGAAATGCTTCCGTCCTCCTCCACTCTGACAAAGGCATCGATTTCTTCCGCTTCCAGCGCCCCTTCGCAGTCATCCGCCTGCACAACTTCAACCCGGTAACCGATTTCTTCCTGCTCCTCTTTGAGAATCGTCCCAATCCGCTCCTCCAAAGCCGCGTCATTCTCAAACGCCACCTGATAAGTCTTTTCCTCCTGGCTGCTCATAACGGAGCTCATAAGCAACGTCATTCCCACAATGAGCAGGGGGTATAAAATAATCGGCACGACGATCATCATTACAAGCGTCTTCTTATCCCGCAGAATATCAGTCAGTTCTCTTTTAAACAGGGCTCGCATTCTTCTCATATTCATTGCTTTTCTACCTCCTCCATGACATGGTGGAAAGCATCTCGCAGACTGTCGGTCCTACACGCCTCCATAATTTGCTCCGGGCTTCCCTCTTTGACAATTCCGCCCCGGTAGATCATCAAAATCCTGTCGCACAAAAACTGCGCCTCTTCCAGATAATGCGTGGAATATAATACGGTTTTTCCCCGTTCCTTTTGGGATTTCATAAAGTTCACGATCGCGTCCGCACTGATAATATCCAATCCCAGGGTAGGCTCGTCAAATATGTAAATATCCGGATCATGGATCAGGCACCTTGCGATGGAAGCGCGCTGGGTCTGCCCCGTGGACAGCTTTTCAATCCGGTTATCAATAAAGCTTTGCATATCCAGCACTTCTTCGATTTCCGCTATCCGTCTCTCCGCTTCCGCTTTGTCTATTTCATAAATTTCCGCAAGCATATAGAGCATCTCTCTGGTGCTCATGCGATGGTGCAGCTTGGTATTTCCCGACAGATAACCGATGGATTTTTTCAGTTCCACCGGGTCCGTAAGCCGGTTCCCGTCCCTGTCTATGATTTCCACCCTTCCGCTTGTGGGCTGCATCAGAGAACCAAGCATACGTAAAAGCGTCGTCTTTCCCGCTCCGTTAGGTCCCAAAATGCCCAGAATTTCTCCCTGCTCCACCTGAAAAGAAATATGGTCTACCGCATAAAAGCTTTCCTTGCGACCTTTTTTCCGCTTCTTTTTTCCGCGCCCCTCTTCCAAAACCGTTCTTTCAAACTGTTTACACAATTCACTGGCAATGATCATGTTCCGCCCTCCATTTTTCATACAGATCGGGACGGCGCTCCTTCGTCCGTGCAACAGACTGTTCCAGCCGCCATTCCTCTATCAGTTTATGATTGCCGCTTAATAAAACCGGCGGTACTTCCTTTTCCCGCCACACCCTGGGTCTGGAGTACTGAGGATATTCCAACAGCCCGTTGCCAAACGACTCGGTCATTGCCGACTCGTCATTATTCAACACGCCCGGCACGAGCCTGGCAATGGCGTCGATCATGACCATCGCCGGAAGTTCTCCGCCTGTAAGCACATAATCGCCGATGGACACATAATCCGTTACCACTTCCTCCAAAGCGCGCTCGTCAATGCCCTCGTAATGCCCGCATAAAAACACCAAATCCTCTTCCTTTGCAAACTCCTCCGCCATCTGCTGGCTGAATACGCCGCCCTGGGGCGTAACATAAATGACCCGGATTTTCTCCGGCTCTTTCTGACGTTCCTCTCCTCCTGCCCGCACCTCTTTTGGCGCTTTTCGCCTTCTGTCCCTGATCCTTTCCAAAACCGCCTGCGTACAGTCATAAACAGGCTGCGCCTGCATCAGCATTCCGGCTCCGCCGCCGTAAGTATAATCATCCACCTTCTGATGCTTATTCAAAGTATAATCCCGGATATTGACCGCCTCCGCCTGAATACAGCCTTTTTCCATTGCCCTGCCCAAAATGCTGATATTCAGCCCGTCCATAATCATTTCCGGAAATAACGTTAAAACATGAAAATACATGAATCTGTTTCCTTCCCTTTTACCTGTTATCTTTCTTCATCCATCAGTCCCGGCATCACATGAACGGTCACTTTTTTCCTATCCATATCCACCTGCAGAATACATTCCTTAATCGCCGGGAACAGATATTCCTTTCCCCCGGCGGTTTCCACCACATATACATCGTTGGCTCCGGTCTGCATGACATCCGTCAACGTGCCGATGGTTTCTCCCTCCTCGTTCTCTACCAGGGAGCCGATCAAATCTGCAATAAAATATTCGTCCTTTTCACATTTTACCGCATGGTCCCTGTCTACCAGCAGACTGCACCCCTTATAAGGCAAAATATCATCCAGCGTATCAAACCCCTCAAATTTCAAAATAACAAACTGCTTGAAAAATTTCACGCTCTCCACCTTCACGGCAAGGTTTCCCTTAGGCGTCTGCAAAATATAGTCTTTATTCTTTTTAAACCGCTTCACATCGTCCGTTGTGGGAAATACCTTCATTTCCCCGCGCACGCCGTGGGTCGACGATAAAATTCCCACCTGCAATAACTCTTCCATCTTATATTCTGTTTCCTTTCCGCTTCTACGATTCTTCCTCTACAATTATACCAGCGCAGAAAGCCATAAATCCTCGTCCCTGATCATTCCCGCCTGATATGCGGTTTTTAAAATCTGCCTCGGCGATCCTGTCTGACTTTCCGCGAATCCGTTTTTTTCCAATATTTCCTTCATCGCCTTCCATGACTGTTCAAAACAAACCTCAAACAACCCTACCAATCCTGTCATTTCCACATTGCCATAGGGCTCTTCATACTCATAAATATCTTTCAGATTCACTAACGAATTGCAAAAATTTTCAAATTTTTTCATAAATAACGATCCCTTCTTTGTCTATCGACTGTAACAGTTCTTCCGGAACAGAGCTATCCATATTGACCACGTCATATTTCAACAGCGTATCGGTTTCTTCCTCTACCGCAAGGGTAAACCGGTCGCCGTTTCCTCCCCGGATCGCCAGATCAATATCGCTTGTTCTTTTATAATCTCCTCTTGCTCTGGAACCGAATAAAATTACCCGGTCCAAATCGTACTGTTTTGCAATTTTAACAATCTGATCCAAAACAATTGGTTTTATTCCTGTATCATTTCCGGACATCTTACCCTCACCCGTTATCCTTTTTGATCTTTTCCTGTTGACCCATATAAAAAACATACCATATTTTTCATTATATTGAAATCATATAATTTAATCAATCATTTTACATATGCAATTTACCCTTCAATTTTCCCGTTACGGCAGGCATTTTGGGCAAAAAAACAGAGCCACTCTTCCGAATGACTCCGCATAGCCTCTTTAGATGATTTCCACATCCACTCTCTTATTCTCTCCCATGGAAGCGGCTTTGACAACCGCACGGATCGCTTTCGCAATACGTCCCTGTTTGCCGATTACCTTTCCCATGTCAGACGGAGCAACATGCAGTTCAACCGTAACATGTTTTCCCTCGTCTTTTTCCGTTACAACCACTTCGTCGGGATTATCAACAAGAGCTTTTGCAATCACTTCAACTAATTCTTTCATAATCCACCTCCAAAAGTGTTATGACAGGTTTTCCGCTCCGGCATAAATGCAACGCATTTATTATTTTTCGATTCCGGCATTTTTGAAAAGTCTGCCAACAACCTCTGTAGGCTGTGCACCTGTTGCTAACCATTTTTTCGCTAATTCTTCATTAACGGTACAGGTATAAGGCTCTGTGTTAGGATCATAGGTTCCGATTTCTTCAATAAATCTTCCGTCTCTGGGAGATCTGGAATCTGCAACTACGATTCTGTAGATCGCGTTTTTCTTCTGACCCATTCTTCTTAATCTGATTTTAACTGCCACTTTTTTTCACCTCCGAAATATTTAACTCCTGTTTCTATGAACAAATCTCCTAAAAAGGAAATCTCATTCCGCCCTTTTTGCCGAGTTTTCCCAATCCGCCGAAGCCTTTTTTGCCGCCCATCATACCCGGCATCTGCTTCATCATCTTCTGGGTCTGCTCAAACTGTTTGATAAAACGGTTGACTACGGAAATATCCACTCCCGCGCCTTTTGCAATGCGGTGCTTTCTGCTGGGATTTAACAGCTTGGGATTGCTGCGCTCCGCCGGCGTCATGGACAATACAATCGCTTCCGTCCGGGCAAGCTCCTTTTCATCGACAGCGTTTTCCAACTGGGCGCTGTTCATACCCATCATGGAAAGAATGGAACCCATTCCGCCCATATTCCGCATCTGCTTCATGCTCTCCAGGTAATCGTTAAAGTCCATTTTGCCTTTTTTTACCCGGGCAGCCATTTCTTTTTCCTTATCCTCGTCGATATCGATGTTTTCCTGCGCCTTCTCAATCAGGCTCAGCACATCGCCCATGCCGAGAATCCGGTTCGCCATACGATCCGGATAAAACTGTTCCAGATCCGACAGCTTCTCGCCCATACCCGCATAAAGGATAGGCTTTCCGGTCACAGCCTTAACCGATAAAGCCGCGCCGCCTCTGGAGTCACCGTCCACCTTGGTGAGGATCACTCCGTCTATACCAACTTTTTCGTCAAATTCCTTTGCAACGTTTACGGCGTCCTGACCGGTCATGACATCCACAACCAAAATCGTCTGGTGCACCGTAACCTTTTCCTTGATTTCCTGCAGCTCCGCCATCATATCTTCGTCAATATGGAGACGCCCCGCAGTATCCAAAATCACAACATTGTGACCGTTCTTTTCCGCATGTTCCATAGCCGCTTTGGCAATATCCACCGGCTTGTGGTTCTCTCCCATGGAAAAGACGTCGACGCCCTGCTTTTCGCCGTTGACTTCCAACTGCTTAATCGCCGCCGGTCTGTATACATCACATGCCACCAGCAGGGATTTCTTTCCCTTCAGCTTCAGTTTTCCGGCAAGCTTCGCGGTTGTCGTGGTCTTACCTGCGCCCTGCAGACCGCACATCATAATCACGGTAATGGATTTTCCCGGCTGAAACTGAATTTCGGCTCCTTCGGAACCCATCAGGGCAATCAATTCTTCGTTTACGATCTTGATTACCATCTGCCCGGGATTCAAGCCGTTCATAACATCGGCTCCTACGGCTCTTTCCTCGACATTCTTAATAAACTGTTTCACTACCTTGAAGTTGACATCGGCTTCCAAAAGAGCCATTTTCACTTCTTTGCACGCCGCCTTAACGTCTTCTTCGGTCAGGCGACCCTTGCCTCTCAGGTTTTTAAATACATTCTGCAGTTTTTCGGTTAAGCTCTCAAATGCCATGTATTATAGCTCCTCTAATATCTCCGCCGTCAGACGCTGTATCTGCCGCCTGCCTTCCTGCAGGCTGCCTTCCTCCAGAATATCGGTTATTTCCCTGATCTTAGAAAGTTTTTCCTTCACAGAAGCAAATCTGGAGATCAGATGCAGCTTATTTTCATACTCCTGCATCGTCCTGTCGCAGCGTTTCAACAAATCGTGCACGCCCTGTCTGGAAATGCCATAATTATCGGCGACTTCACTTAAAGACATATCGTTAAAAACCGCATCCTGATACACATTCTGCTGATGCTCGGTCAACAGCTCTCCATAGAAATCAAATAACAGATTTTGTTCTACTATCTTTTCCATTTTGCCACCTGTTCTGTATACACCTTTTGCATCATACATGAAAAAAGCCGCGGTGTCAAGTATTTTTTCTTTACACCGCAGGCTTTTATACAATCATTTTATACAATTCTCTTATACAATTCTGTTATACAATTTCCGCATCATAAGATTTATATCCTTCCCCATAAATCTCACTGGCGCCGGTAACAATCAAAAATGCTTCCTTATCTACTTCTTTCACAACATTTTCAACCTTCGGAGCCTGCGCCTTCCGGGTAATGCAAAGGATAATCTCTTTTTCCCGGTCCTTAAACGCGCCCTTTCCCTTCAGATAAGTAACGCCGACCTTCAGATCCTTCATCAGCCTTTCCGCCACTTCCTTTGAATAATCCGTCACAATCAAAAACATGCTCGCTTCATCTGTTCCGTACAATACCAGATTCAAAAGATACGACGTGATCAGCACCGCAATTCCCGCATAAATGCCGGATTCGATATTGCCAAAGATCAAAATCGCCAAAACCAGGACCGCGCTGTCCATCATCAGATAAATCTTTCCGGTTTTTATGTGCGGGTATTTCCGCCTTAGGATCTTCACAATAATATCCATTCCGCCGGTTGTCGCGTTTAATTTCATAATTGATCCTACCGAAACGGCGATCAAAGCCCCTCCCGCGAGCGCCGCAGCCAGGGAATCCGTAGTCAGCACCGGTACTCTTTCCAACAGATTCGTCGCCACCGATACGACGGCGATGGAATACACGGTAGAAATCATAAACTTACCGCCAAATTTTTTCCATCCGACCAGCAGAATGGGAATATTGATCACAAACACCCATGTACCCGTTCCGATATCAATCAACGTATTCAGTATAATTGCAATTCCTGTTACTCCACCCGGCGCAAGATGATTAGGGTCTAAAAAAAGCGCAATGCCGCAGGCATATAAAACAGAAAAAAAAGTGATCCATAAATACTTTTTCACAGAAAGTCTCCCTGCCTTTTTTTCTATTATATCCCGTGCGGCTTTGAAATAGTCATTGCGCTTTTATTCCGTATTATTTTTTGATCAGTAAAGAGCTTCCTGTCATTTCCGCAGGTTTCTCCATACCCATCAGTTCAATCAGCGTAGGTACGATATCGGCAAGACAGCCGTTTTCCTTTAATCCGTATGCCGGGTCCGCATTGACCAGAATGAAAGGCACCTGATTGGTCGTATGTGCCGTAAAAGGCGCGCCTGTTTCGTAATCCACAAGCTGTTCCGCGTTTCCGTGATCAGCACAGATAAACATCTGTCCGTCAACGCTCTTCAATGCCTCTACCGCTTTGCCGACGCATTCATCTACCGCTTCAACCGCTTTGATCGCAGCGCTTTCCACGCCGGTGTGACCTACCATATCGGGATTGGCAAAGTTGATGATAATCACGTCATATTTACCGGAGGTAATCGCTGTGCAGAGCTTATCGCAGACTTCATAAGCGCTCATTTCCGGTTTCAGATCGTAAGTCGCCACATCCTTCGGCGAATTAACCAGGATTCTGTCCTCACCCTGATTGGGCTCTTCCACGCCGCCGTTAAAGAAGAAGGTAACATGGGCATATTTTTCAGTTTCGGCAATTCTCGCCTGCGTCATGTTGTTATTCGCTAACCACTCGCCAAACGTATTGGTAATGGAAATTTTCTTAAACGCCACTTCCTTGTTGGGAATGGTCGGATCATAATCGGAAAAGCATACAAACGTCAGATCCAGCTTCTTGTCGCGTTTGAAATTGATATTTGCAAAGAAATCATCCTCGCAGCAGAAGCATCTGGTAATTTCCCTTGCCCTGTCGGGACGGAAATTAAAGAATACCACGCTGTCCCCATCTTTAATTGTCGCTACCGGCGCGCCGTCTTTCATGACTACGGTAGGTTTTACAAATTCATCGGTTTCCTCTCTGTCATAGGATTCCTGAATTGCTCCCGTAGCGCTGTCCGCGTGTAAGCCTTCTCCTTTGGTAAGCGCGTCGTAAGCTAACTGCACGCGGTCGTAATTGTTGTCCCTGTCCATCGCATAATAACGTCCGCTGACGGAAGCCACTTCGCCGACGCCGATTTTTGCCATTTCCGCTTCCAGGTCCGCCACGAAATCCTTGCCGGACGCCGGAGGCGTATCACGACCGTCCAGGAAACAATGTACATAGACTTTCTTAAGACCGTTTCTCTTTGCTAATTCAAGCAATCCGTATAAATGGGTATTATGGCTGTGTACGCCGCCGTCGGAAACCAGTCCGAAAGCATGGAACGCAGAATCATTTTTCTTGCAATTCTCAACGGCATCCATCAGTTCCGGATTGGTAAAAAAAGTTCCGTCCTGAATTTCCTTGGTAATTCTCGTCAGCTCCTGATATACGATACGACCTGCGCCCATATTCAGATGTCCCACCTCGGAATTGCCCATCTGTCCGTCGGGAAGACCTACAGCCATTCCCGATGCGTTGCCCCTTACAAAGGGATATTCCGCCATCAGCTTATCCATTACCGGCGTATTTGCTTCGGCAACCGCGTTTCCCTCGGTCTTTTCATTGAGACCGTATCCGTCAAGTATCATCAATACAGTTGGTTTTTTACTCATTTTTATTCTCCTTTTCTATTCTTTTATGAAATGTGTACAAACTTTTTTCGTCCGTACCGTCATTTCTTCTTGTCCGAGAAAATTATACATGGTTTACCTGCGTTTTTCAAGAAAAAGTATTCTCAATACCCGCCAAAGCCCATCCGCAATAGAAAAGACTGCCGCATGAGCCCCGATTCTCTCCCGGTCGCAAAATCGCTTTTGTTTCCTGTCAGAATATTGATAAATAAAAATCAGGCTCATGCAACAGTCTTTCTGTTTTTATAATTAGTTTATTAAGATCAGTAAATTATTTCCAGTTTACGATCTTGCCAAAGTCAGGTTTTAATGCCGCTCCGCCTACTAAGCCGCCGTCGATGTCGGGCTGTGCAAATAATTCAGGCGCTGTAGCCGCGTTTACGGAACCGCCGTACTGAATGCGGATCGCTTCTGCGGTTGCTTCATCATAGATTTCAGCGATGCACTCGCGAATGCCTTTGCAGACTTCCTGCGCCTGCTCTGTTGTAGCCGTCTTACCTGTTCCGATTGCCCAGATAGGTTCGTAAGCGATAACCGCCGTTTTCGCCTGATCCGCCGTTACGTTTAAGAAACCGACTTTAACCTGCTGACGGATGAAGTCCATGGTAACGCCCTGTTCTCTCTGCTCTAAAGTCTCGCCGCAGCACATGATCGGTGTAATGCCGTGTTCAAAAGCCTTCAGCATTTTCTTATTTACGGTTTCGGACGTCTCTGCAAAGTATTCTCTTCTTTCGGAATGTCCCAGAACAACATATTTTACGCCTACATCCGTAAGCATTGCAGGAGAAATTTCGCCTGTGAAAGCGCCTTTCTCTTCAAAATACATATTTTCTGCACCAACCTGGATATTGGAGCCTTTTGCAGCCTCAATTACAGGAATGATATCAATCGCAGGTACGCAGAATACAACATCAGCGTCATCTGTTGCTACCAAAGGTTTTAATGTGTTTACTAATTCTACTGCCTCACTGGGAGTCATGTTCATTTTCCAGTTTCCGGCGATGATTTTTTTTCTTGCCATTTTTTATTCTCCTTTAATCTATTTTGTCCCTGAATCTGAATGAAAAAATTAAAAAGCTAAAAATTAAAGAGTCTCTTTTTTGCATACTTCCATTCATACGTGTCCAGATCATATTCGTGAGTATATACCTCGGGAGTTGTAGCATCATAAATTACAAAAGTCTTTGCATTCTTCTCTTCCTTAACCCATCCATAGAGATTTATTCTCTCACCGGTTTCTCGGTTTATAACAAAAATAACTCTTGCTTCTTTTTTACTCTTTTTTAACATCCCTGTTTCTCACTTTCTTGATAGTTTCAAATACTTTTCACGGACGTAATACAAATCCTAATTCTCATAACTGGGAGTCGCCTTCTTTTTGATCACAATGCCGACAATGAGCATAACCAGACCGATTACGGCAAATACGCCGCCTACGATGCCGCCGATCATCGTGAAGATTTTTTGCAGGAAGCCATAGGAATCTTCGGTAAAATCAGGAATCATACACTGACCGGGGTCGTCTTTATCATAATATACGGTTACGGTCGTTCCCCTCTTATAATCGCTGAAATAGCCGTCATAAGTGACTTCATAAAAGGTTTCGCCGGTTGCCGCATAATATCCGAATGTGGTATATCCTTCATCCGAATCCGCATCCGTCACTTCACCGGTTGTTTCCAGCGCATTTTCCCGAAAAGAAGAAAACGCAGTTCTTTCCTGCTCTATCTCACTGCCCATCATGCCGCCTACAGCCATGAAAATACCGCCGAGCAGCAATCCCAGCACCAAAAAGAGGCTCCCAAAGGCAATCAGCAAAAAACCGACTGCCTTTTTAGAATTTTTATTTTTTTCCATCTTTTATCCCAACAGCTAATCTTTATTTGTCGTCAGCCGCCGCTACGCCGGGAAGCACTTTACCCTCTAAAAATTCAAGGGAAGCGCCACCGCCTGTAGAAATGTGGCTCATCTTGTCAGCAAAGCCCAACTGGTTGACTGCCGCTGCGGAATCGCCGCCGCCGATAATCGTTGTAGCGTCTGTCTCTGCAAGCGCTTTTGCAACTGCGATGGTACCTGCCGCAAGCGTAGGGTTCTCAAATACACCCATGGGTCCGTTCCAAACAACAGTTTTTGCGGATTTTACTGCATCAGCATATAACTCTGCTGTCTTTGTACCGATATCAAGTCCTTCCATATCAGCAGGGATCTTGTCAGCATCAACAACCTGAACGTCGATGGGAGCGTCGATCGGGTTCGGGAAGTTTGCAGCGATTGTTGTATCAACAGGAAGTAATAATTTCTTTCCTAACTGTTCCGCTTTTGCCATCATTTCCTTGCAGTAATCCAGTTTCTCGTCATCTACTAAAGAGTTGCCGACCTCATAGCCTTTTGCTTTCAGGAATGTGAAAGCCATACCGCCGCCGATGATCAGCGTATCGCATTTTTCAAGTAAGTTGTTGATAACGTTTAATTTATCGGCAACTTTTGCACCGCCAAGAATTGCAACGAAAGGTCTTACAGGATTTTCAACTGCATTTCCCAGGAAGTCGATTTCTTTCTGCATCAGATATCCGACTGCATTTTCTCCGCCTTTTTCAGAGATATATTTGGTTACAACCGCTACGGAAGCATGTGCTCTGTGTGCGGAACCGAATGCGTCGCATACATATACGTCTGCAAGATCAGCAAGCTCTTTTGCAAAAGCCTCGCCTGCTTCTGTGGGTTTTGTCTCTTCTTTGCCACGGAAACGTGTATTCTGCAGTAATACAACATCCCCTTCTTTCATCGCTTCTACTGCAGCGGTTGCAGCTTCGCCCGTAACGTTGTAATCAGATACAAAGTTTACTTCTTTTCCTAATTTCTCGGAAAGTCTCTTTGCAACGGGAGCTAATGATTCGCCTTCATTCGGACCGTTTTTCACTTTTCCCAGATGAGAGCAAAGAATTACTTTACCGCCGTCGTTTACTAATTTCTGAATAGTGGGAAGCGCCGCGTTAATACGGGTCTCGTCTGTGATTTCTCCGTCTTTCAGCGGTACGTTAAAGTCACATCTTACCAGAACACGTTTTCCTTTTACGTTGATATCATCAACTGATTTTTTGTTTAATCCCATTTTATTAGCCTCCTAATTTGATCTCTTGGCAGACGGATGATCTGCCCGTTTTATTTTTTTTACGGCACCGCCGCAAAAAACAAAGGGTCCGGTCCCAATGACCGGACCCTTTAAGGTCTTTTCTTACTTCGATTGTCGCAATCAAGCTTAGCCTAACTCAGCGAAGTATTTGATTGTACGAACCATCTGAGATGTGTAGCTGTTCTCATTGTCATACCAGGAAACAACTTCTACCTGTGTTTTTCCGCCGGGTAACGGAGATACCATTGTCTGAGTAGCGTCGAATAAAGAACCGTATCTCATTCCTACGATATCGGAAGAAACGATTTCTTCTGTATTGTAACCGAAGGACTCTGTAGCCTGAGCTTTCATAGCTGCGTTTACTTCGTCAACAGTTACTTCTTTGTCTACTACTGCGAATAATAATGTAGAAGAACCTGTAGGGGTAGGAACACGCTGAGCAGCTCCGATAAGTTTTCCGTTTAATTCAGGAATAACCAAACCGATTGCTTTTGCAGCACCTGTAGAGTTGGGAACGATATTACAAGCGCCTGCACGGCTTCTTCTCTTATCGCCTTTTCTCTGAGGTCCGTCAAGGATCATCTGATCACCTGTGTAAGCGTGGATTGTGCACATGATACCGGACTCGATAGGAGCCAGATCGTTTAATGCTTTTGCCATAGGAGCCAAGCAGTTTGTTGTACAGGAAGCAGCGGAGATGATCTGATCATCTGCTGTTAATGTCTCATGGTTTACATTGTAAACGATTGTCTTAAGGTCATTTCCTGCAGGAGCGGAAATAACAACTTTCTTAGCACCGGCATTGATATGAGCCTGCGCTTTTGCTTTAGATGTATAGAAACCGGAGCACTCTAATACTACGTCAACGCCGATTTCACCCCAAGGGCAGTTATTTGCATCGGGCTCTTTGTAGATTTTGATTGTTTTGCCTTTTACTGTGATTGTACCAGCTTCGTCGTCTGCCGTAACCTGATCTTCTTCACCGATCGCTACGTATCTTCCCTGAGAAGAGTCATATTTCAGTAAGTGTGCTAACATTGAAGGTGTTGTTAAATCGTTGATTGCTACAACTTCATAACCTTCTGCACCAAACATCTGTCTGAATGCAAGACGACCGATACGGCCAAAACCATTGATTGCTACTTTTACTGCCATTTTTAATTCCTCCTAAAAATGAATTTTAATATATTATTCTGTCAACCATCTGGAAACAAATGGATTGACAAAATTTTGTCAGCACAATTATTGTAACTAATTTGTCCCAAAATAGCAAGACAATTTTGCAAAGAAAATAAAAGAAATCCAAGAAAATATTTCTTTTTGCTTACAGGCTGTGTTATGATTGATCCGAAGAGATTGCCGGCGGATTACGCCAAAGCGTCCTGTTGGTCAGACGGCGGTCAGGCAATTGTAAACGGAATAACAAATAAGATAACAAGGCGGATAATAAGAAAGGACACGGAATAATGAATATTACGGCGGATTTTCATTTGCATTCTTCTTTTTCGGAGGACTGCGATATTGATATGGAAGAAATGATACAGGCGGGGATCGAAAAAGGATTGACCGCCATGTGTTTTACCGAGCATAACGATTTTGATTTTCCCAAAGCAGACGACGGCGACCGGGATCTGTTTTTGCTTAATGTGGATTCCTATTTATATAAATTGCTGCAAATGCGGCAAAAGTACGAAGACCGCATAAAAATTCTGTTCGGCGTTGAAATCGGGCTCCAGGAAAGCTGTCTTCGCCAGAATATCGTTTTGTCCAAGGCATATGACTTTGATTTTATTATCGCTTCCACCCATCTGTGCCGGCGGCAGGACCCCTACTATCCTTCTTTCTGGGAAGGTCGTGATGCGAAAGAATGCCTCCGTTCCTATTTTGAGGAAGAACTTGCCGGAGCAAAATCCTTTTTGGGCTTCGACGTCTACGGACATCTGGATTATATCGCGCGTTATGCGCCCGAGGAAACAGACCGCTTTCTTTATGCCGACTACCGGGATATCATTGACGAGATTTTAAAAACGCTGATTGACAATGAAAAGGCAATTGAATGCAACACCTCCGGTCTCAGGAAGCCCCTAAACGCCACCAATCCCAGTCCGGACATCCTCAGACGCTATCGGGAGCTGGGCGGTGAAATCATTACCGTCGGCTCGGACGCCCATGTTCCTTCCGACGTCGCCGCAGATTTTGACAAAGCCGCCGAGGTGCTGAAAAGCTGCGGTTTTGCCTATTACGCAACCTTTGAAAAAAGGCAGCCTTGTTTTCATAAGCTGTAAACCTCCAGCCGGGGCTTTGCCTCGCCGCCGCTCTGTTTTGTTCCGGCGCTCTGTTTTGTTCCGGCGCTCTGTTTTGTTCCGGCACTTTGTTTTGTTCTGACGCTTTGCAAAGACGCATATATTTTAGATAAGCATCTGTGCGGAGTGTCATTTTGAGAAAGAAACTGAAAAAGAATCCTATTGTTACAGGCACTGTAATCTTAACTGCCACGGGCATCATCAGCCGGATCATCGGCTTTTTCTATCGTATTTTCCTTTCAAGAAATATCGGCGAAGAAGGCATGGGTATTTACCAGTTGCTCTCCCCCGTCATGGCGCTATCGTTTTCCATTACCGCCGCCGGGATACAGACCTCCATATCCAAGCATATTGCCGCATACGAAGCGAAGGGACAACACCGCAATTCCATCGCCGTTTTGCTGTGCGGTCTTTTTGTATCCGTCTTTCTCTCCCTCTCGTTAGGTATTCTTCTGTTTCAATACAGCCTTCCGATTTCCGTTCATTTCCTTTTGGAAGAGCGCTGCGCTCCCTTAGTCCGCATTTATGCGCTTTCCCTTCCCTTTGCCGCTGTCCATAGCTGCATTAACGGATATTACTACGGATTGAAAAAAACCGCCGTACCCTCCGTAACCCAGCTCATAGAACAGTGTACGCGGGTGCTTACCGTCTATCTGATCTTTTTCTATTGTGAAAAACACAATTTAACCCCTCAGGTATCCGTCGCCATCGTAGGGCTTGTGATCGGAGAAATCATGTCTTCCCTGACCAGTATTTTCGCCATTACCGCTTCCGGCAGAAAAAACGCTTACAGGCGCCGCCGTTTCCTGCCGACCCGTGAATATGAAATCGGGAAACAACTGAAACCGCTCCTGCTTCTTGCCATCCCTCTTAGCGTCAACCGGATTGTATTAAACTTCTTACAAAGTATAGAAGCCGTCTGTCTGCCTAAACAACTCTGCGTATTCGGGCTTTCCAATTCACAGGCGCTGAGTATTTACGGCGTTTTGACCGGTATGGCGCTTCCCCTTATTTTGTTTCCCCAGGCGATTACCGGCTCCATCAGCGTCCTGCTTTTGCCCTATGTCTCCGAGGCTGACGCCAAAGGAAATCCCGCCAAAATTTCCAAGGCAATTTTCTCAAGCACGGGTTTTTGCGTCTTTATGGGCTTTGGCGCCGCGTTGTTTTTCTATCTTGCCGGTCCCTTCCTAGGCTCCTTCCTGTTTCAAAGCGAAGAAGCCGGGCTTTTTATACGCTCTCTCAGTTTCATGTGTCCTTTTTTGTATCTGGGCTCTCTGCTGACCAGCGTTTTAAACGGCTTAAACAAAGCGACCCACGCCTTTTTTATCAACGTACTCGCCCTTTGCATCCGGCTCGCCTGCATTTTCTTATTCGTTCCTCATATCGGGATCAGGGGTTACCTGTGGGGATTGCCTGTCAGCCAGGTCGCGCACTGCATTTTTAATTTCCTTGCGCTGAAAAAATATATATACTATAATAAACGCTGACAGAAATAATTGAATTTGGAAAGAGGAAATAGTATGAGTTTTGAATTTTTACAAAAGCTGCCGACTCCTGCGGAAATCAGGGAACAATACCCGGTTCCCGAGGATCTGGTTTTATTAAAGAAGCGAAGAGATGAAGAAATCAAAAAAGTCATCACCGGGGAAAGCGATAAATTTCTGGTTATCATCGGTCCCTGCAGCGCGGACAATGAAGATTCCGTCTGCGACTACGTAAACCGCCTTGCATCTCTCAACGACAAGGTATCGGACAAGTGTATCCTGATTCCCCGTATTTACACCAATAAACCCCGCACCACCGGAGAAGGCTATAAGGGAATCGTCCATCAGCCCGATCCCGAGAAAAAGCCCAATCTGCTCGCCGGTCTTGTTGCCGTCCGCAAACTCCATATCCGCGCCATGCAGGAATCGGGTCTGACCGCAGCGGACGAAATGCTTTATCCCGAAAACTGGAGATATGTCCACGACCTGCTCTCTTATGTCGCCATCGGCGCAAGAAGCGTTGAGGACCAGCAGCACCGTCTGACCGTCAGCGGTTTTGACGTGCCCGCCGGCATGAAAAATCCCACCTCGGGAGATTTATCCGTTATGCTGAACTCGGTATACGCGGCGCAGCACCCGCACGAATTTATCTACCGCAACTGGGAAGTAAAAACCACCGGGAACCCTCTCGCCCATACGATTTTGAGAGGCTCCGTCAACCAGTACGGCAGAAGCCTCCCGAATTATCATTATGAGGACTTAAACAGACTGTTGGAAATGTACGGCGAAAAGGATCTGCAATATCCCGCCACCGTCATCGACTCAAACCATAACAATTCCGGCAAACAGTTTGCACAGCAGATCCGGATTGTAAAAGAAGTTCTGCACTCCCGGAAATTAAACAGCGACATTCACAAGCTGGTAAAGGGCGTTATGATTGAAAGCTATATAGAGGAAGGCTGCCAGAAAATCGGCGGCGGCGTCTACGGCAAATCCATTACGGACCCCTGCCTCGGATGGGCTGACAGCGAGAAACTGATTTACGACATCGCAGAAAATTGTTAATAAAAAAAGCTGTTATATAGATAAAAAATTGTATCGGTCACGGAAACACGCTTTCGCTCTATAAAAACGCAACGGTACGTAAATCCGCAAAATACGCGGATTAAGTACCGGCGTTTT